>Ga0207847_100048_pt1 | contig 207176 bp, 198 predicted proteins | sample TtaePargueraPR_8_FD_187736 | JGI IMG/M metagenome (GOLD analysis project Ga0207847, IMG submission 187736) | Aerobic enrichment media microbial communities from Bioluminiscent Bay, La Parguera, Puerto Rico - Tt and E1 (SPAdes) | ecosystem: Environmental > Aquatic > Marine > Unclassified ... | reverse complement strand
GGAACTGGCGCGAAGTGCGGACCAGCTTGTTGATCGTCTCGATCATGTGGACCGGGATACGGATCGTGCGAGCCTGGTCGGCGATCGAGCGGGTGATCGCCTGCCGGATCCACCAGGTGGCATAGGTGCTGAACTTGTAGCCGCGGCGGTACTCGAACTTGTCGACCGCCTTCATCAGGCCGATATTGCCTTCCTGGATCAGGTCGAGGAATTGCAGGCCGCGATTGGTGTATTTCTTGGCGATGGAAATCACCAGGCGAAGGTTCGCTTCGACCATTTCCTTCTTGGCGATACGCGCCTCGCGCTCGCCCTTCTGCACCATGTTCACGATGCGGCGGAATTCGGACAGGCTCATGCCTGTCTGTGAAGCGATGTCGGCGATCTCGGCACGGATGCGTTCGACCGCGTCGGCTTCCTTCTCGTAGAAGGCGGCCCACTTCTTGTCCTTCTTCGCATTGGCCTTGAGCCAGCTATCGTCGAGCTCGTTGCCGACATAGGCATCGAGGAAGTCCTTGCGCTTCACCTTGTGCCGTTCGGCCAGACGCAGCATCTGCCCGCCAAGCGCGGTCAGGCGGCGATTGAAGGCGTAGAGATTGTCGACCAGATATTCGATCTTGGTCGCGTGAAACTGCACGCTCTCGACCTCTGCGGTGAGGTCTTCGCGAAGCTTCTCGTAACGGTTTTCCTTCGCCTTGGGGAATTCGTCGCCTGCGCCAAGCACGTCGACGCGTTCGGCCTGCAGCTTCTCGAACTTCTTGAACAGGTCCGTGATGCGGGCGAAGCGCTCCAGGGCGTCGGGCTTGAGGGCCGCTTCCATTTGCGCGAGGGACATCGTGTTGTCTTCCTCGTCGTCTTCCTCGCGGCGGCGCGAAGAACCTTCCTCGCCGTCCTCGTCTTCGCCGTCGGCGTCTTCCTCGTCTTCGTCCTCATCGTCGTCGCGGATCGAAGGGCCGGCGGTTTCTTCCGAGATTTCGCCGTCATCGTCGTCCTCGGCACCTTCCTCCATCTTGTCGACGGGCGGCTCCTTGGACAGCATGGCGTCGAGATCGAGGATCTCGCGCAGCTGCATTTCCTCATTGTTGAGGGCTTCGGACCACATAATGATGGCATGGAAGGTGATCGGGCTTTCGCACAGGCCCATGATCATCGTGTCACGGCCGGCCTCGATGCGCTTGGCAATGGCGATTTCGCCTTCGCGGCTGAGCAGTTCGACCGCGCCCATTTCGCGCAGATACATGCGCACCGGGTCATCGGTACGTTCGACGGTCGTGGTGGATTTCTTCTTTTCGGGGACGTTCTTGTTGCCGTCGCTGCCGTCGGAATCGGAATCCGATGCGGAGATTTCCTCCGGCCCGTCACCGTCATTATCCTCTTCCTGCGCGTCCTCGTCATTCTCGACGATCTGCACGCCCATCTCGGAAATGGCGGTCTGGATATCCTCGATCTGGTCGCTGCCGAGATCGTTGGGGAGAGCTTCGTTGAGCTCGTCATAGGTGATGTAGCCGCGACGCTTGGCCTTTGCGATCAGCTTCTTGATCGAAGCTTCGTTGAGGTCGATCAGCGGTGCATCTTCGTTCTGTTTTGTCTTGGCTTCCGACGCCATTGAATATCAGTCCGTTTCCAGTTCGTCGGGAGCGCCATCCTCACCCCCGCCTGAATTGCTTTCCAGCGCCGAAGAAGCGGCGCGTTTGCGTGCCATTTGCCCGAGTCGCGATTCGATTTCCAGCTTTCGTTTGCGCAAGCGTTGCTGCTCGGCAAAGGCGGCTTCCGGATCGGAATCAAAACGAGCTGTAGCCGCGACAATTGCTGCCTCGAGTTCCGGTCTCTCGACCAGCAGGGCAAGTGCCTCGGCCAAATCCTCCCTCGCGTCGTCCGGATCGGAACCTTCCATCAGGAAGGAGAAACGGGTGTTATCCGGCGGCGGCGGCAGGATGCCTTCCGCGAATATGGGCGAATTCTCGCCATCTTCAAGCGTTTCGGCGTGATTGATGAGATAATCCACACTTGCGGCCAGCTCCGGCACCGCAGCCGAAAGCCGCAGCAGGCGTTCGGCATGCTCGTCGATCTGGTCTGGGTGGCGGGCAAATCCGGCCATCACAGATTGCGTCAGCATGTCGCGAAAGGCGCCGCTTGCCGCGCGTTTCAACCGCGCGGTCATTTGTGGTGAGGTCGGGGCAGGGCGGTTTCCCGAGCTGTAACCAGCGCGCGGGGTGAAGCTGCGCTGTTCGCGCGGCGGGTAGGCGAAAGCGGAAAAGCGGTCGAGCAGCTCACGGCGGTAGAGCGAGCGGATATCATTGTCCGCAATTTCTTCCGTATGCTGGATCAGGCGCTGCTTGAGCCCGGCCTTGTCTTCGGGCGAGGCAAGCGGCCCGGCATCGCGCTCATGCTCCCAGATCAGGTCGAGCATGGGCTTGGGCTCGGCGAGCAGCTTCTCCACCGCCTGCGATCCGTCCTGCTTGATGAGGTCGTCGGGGTCGAGCCCTGCAGGCATGGTCACTATCTGCAGGGACTTGCCCGGGCGCAGCAAGGGCAGGGCACGGGACACCGCCTTCATCGCAGCGCGCCTGCCGGCGGCATCGCCATCGAAACACAGGACGGGCTTGTCGACCATGCGCCAGAGCAGTTCGATCTGGTTTTCCGTCAAGGCCGTACCCATGGGTGCGACCGCATCCTCGATCCCGGCAGCGGCGAGGGCGATCACATCCATATAGCCTTCGACCGCGATCATGCGGTTGGACTTGCGGCTGACAGGCCCGGCACGGTGAATATTGTAGAGCGTGCGGCCCTTGTCGAAGAGCGGCGTGTCCGGGCTGTTGAGGTATTTGGCCAGCCCGTCGCGGCTTTCGAGTATGCGCCCGCCAAACGCGATCACCCGCTCGCGCGCATCCTGGATCGGCAGCATGACTCGTCCGCGAAAGCGATCATAAGGCTGGCGGTCCTCGACGCTGATCAGCAGGCCCGCCTCGACCAGCATGCTCTCGTCGAAGCGGGAGAGCGCGGTCTTGAGCGCGGTGCGATCATCCGGAGCCCAGCCAAAGCCGAAGCGGTCTATCGTGTAATCGTTGAAGCCGCGCCGCTTGAGATAGTCGCGCGCCTGCGCACCACCGGGACCGCGCAGATTTGCGACGAAGAATTCCTGCGCTGCCAGCATGACGTCATGAAGTCCCGCCCGTTGCTGTGCCTGTGCGGCTGCGCGCGGATCGGGGGCAGGCACTTCCATCCCCGCTTCTGCGGCAAGCTCCTTCACTGCATCCATGAAGGACAGGCCGCGCTGGTCGGTCATCCAGGAGATGACATCGCCATGCGCCTGGCAGCCGAAGCAGTGGTAGAAGCCCTTCTGGTCGTTGACCGTGAAGCTGGGCGTATTCTCATTGTGGAACGGGCAGCAGGCCTTCCACTCGCGCCCGGCGCGGGTGAGCTTGGTCGTGCGCATGATCACGCTGGAGAGCGTGACGCGAGACCTCAGTTCATCGAGCCATTGCGGTGAGAGCGCCATAAGCGCGCCAGACTACACAGGCAGGCGATTCGCGGCGAGGGCGAGCTGCCGAGAAGTCTGTGGGTGAATTAGCTAAGTGCAGCTTTCACCAGTCCGCTGGCCTTGGACATGTCGAGCTCGCTGCCATGGCGCGCTTTCAGCTCACCCATCACGCGGCCCATATCCTTCATGCCCTCCGCGCCCAGCTCGGCCTTGATCGCCTCGATCGCGGCCTTGGTGTCCTCTTCCGACATCTGCGCGGGGAGGAATTCCTCGATCACCGCCAGCTCGCCCTTTTCCTGTTCTGCCAGCTCGGTGCGGCCGCCCGTCTCGTACATCTCGATCGATTCGCGGCGCTGCTTGCCCATCTTCTGCAGCACCTCGATCACCATGGCATCATCGTCGACCTCCTTGGACGAGGTGCGCAGCTCGATATCGCGATCCTTGATCTTGGCACCGATCAGGCGCAGCGCGGCGGTGCGCGGCTTGTCGCCAGCCTTCATCGCGGCAATGGTCTCGGTCTTGATGGTATCGCGGAGCATGTAAGGGGCCTTTCCGTATTACTGGCCTGTGGATGACTTGCGGCTGCGATAGGGAAACCCGCCATTTAGTCAAATATTGTGCACTGCACACCTTGACCAATGGGTGAGCCGCCTCTAGCGCGTGGGCCTTAGCACACATCGCCGGTAATCTTATTCACGGGAGCCCATTATGGCCTTTTCCGCCCCTTCGTCTGCGCAACCCAAGGGAGCGACAGGCGTTCTCGTTCTGGCGGATGGTACAATTGTCTGGGGCAGGGGGTTCGGAGCCACCGGAGAAGCGGTGGGCGAAGTCTGCTTCAACACCTCGATGACGGGCTATCAGGAGGTGATGACCGACCCCTCCTATGCCGGCCAGATCGTGACCTTCACCTTCCCGCATATCGGCAATGTCGGCACCAATGCCGAGGACGTCGAAAGCGCCGTCGAAAGCGCCGTGGGCTGCGTGGTACGCGAGGATGTGACGCTCGCTTCCAATTTCCGCGCGCAGGAAGAATTCACCGAATGGATGCGCGAGCATGGCAAGATCGGCCTGTCCGGCGTCGACACGCGTGCGCTGACCCGCCGCATCCGCCTGTCCGGCGCGCCCAATGCGGTGATCGCCCATGCGTCCGACGGCAAGTTCGACATCGACGCCCTGCTGCAAAAGGCGCAGGAATGGCCGGGGCTGGAAGGCATGGACCTGGCCCAGCACGTCACTCGCAAAGGCCGTGAGGACTGGGAAGGTTCCTACTGGCAGCTAGGCCATGGCTACGGAAAGGGCGAGGGCGACAATCGCCCGCATGTCGTCGCGATCGACTATGGCGCGAAGGACAATATCTTCCGCAATCTCGTGCGCGCCGGGGCCAAGGTGACGGTGGTTCCTGCCGAGACCCCGCTGGAGGAAATCCTCGCGCTGAAGCCCGATGGCGTGTTCCTGTCTAACGGACCGGGCGATCCGGCAGCGACGGGCGAATACGCCGTGCCGGTGATCAAGGCGCTGCTCGACAAGGATGTGCCGCTGTTCGGGATCTGCCTCGGCCACCAGATGCTCGCGCTCGCCGCCGGCGCCAAGACGATGAAGATGTTCCAGGGCCATCGCGGCGCCAACCACCCGGTCCAGCGAATGGGCGGCGATTGGGGCGAAAGCGAGGGCCTGGTCGAGATTACCAGCATGAACCACGGCTTCGCGGTCGATACGTCGACGCTTCCCGAAGGTGTGGTGGAGACGCACAAATCGCTCTTCGACGGGAGCAATTGCGGCATCGCGATCAGCGGCAAGAAGGCTTTCGGCGTGCAATACCACCCCGAAGCCTCGCCCGGCCCGCAGGACAGCTTCTACCTGTTCGAGAAATTCGTGGGGATGCTGGGGTGAGTTTGGAAACCGCCACGTCTGAGAGGCTGGTGTTTGCCAGGCGTTGGGAGGTTGTCGCCCGCTACGCGATGTTTGGCGCCATGGCTTGCATACTGCTTGCGGGAATATTGCAGCAGTTCTGGCTCGCGCTTGTGGCAGTGATCGTGGGCATGCCTTTTGCTTGGATAATCAATCTGCAATGCCCGGTTTGCTCGTGGCCTGTCTACAGGGCTTATGGGACGGCGAAGGCCAAACACGCGAAGGACAAGTTTTTCGCACCGCTATATTCGAAAATTCTCTATAAGCAGCCCGAGAACTGTACCAAGTGCCAAAGGGCATTTTGGGCGAAGGCGGACCCAATCGGAGCAGATGGGTGATGGGGTTCGCCTCGCATATCGCCGGGACAATCTCGGTTTCGTTCTGCTTGTTGGCGGCCACCCCCGCCATAGCGCAGGACGCCATACAAGTGCCGCTGTTCGACGGCGTGCTGGTGCTGCGCGGCGAGGTGGGCTTGCAGGACTATGTTCCCGATCCCGAGGGCACGATTGCGACCTTCTGGCGCCCGGTCCTGTTCGGTACCTCCGAGCGTCCGATTGGCGGGCGCATGGATTGCCGCCTCGGCGGTGTGCGGCAGGAGGATTCGGACGAACTCTTCGATGTCCGCGCACGTTATGAAGAAAACCGCAGCCGCCGCCTCAATGCCGGCCTGCTCGACGAGGACGACCCGCTCTATGAGGGCAATGATGAAATTGCCCGGCTCGAGGTTACCGGCCGCGCCAACGATCCGCACCGCCACTACGTGCTGACTTATCTCGCCATGCGCGCGCCGCCATACCTCTATGACATTCGCCTCAATTGCGAATTCAAGCACCTCAACGATCCCGGCGATGTCGATTACGCCGCGATCATGCACCAGTTTGTCGATATCGCCGTGCCGCTTGCCGCGCCGCCGTCCACGAATTTCCAGCCAAACGGATAAAGAATGCCCAAACGCACAGACATCTCCTCCATCCTCGTCATCGGTGCCGGCCCGATCATTATCGGCCAGGCCTGCGAGTTCGACTATTCGGGCACGCAGGCGATCAAGGCTCTGAAGGAGGACGGCTACCGCGTCATCCTGGTCAATTCGAACCCGGCCACGATCATGACCGACCCGGACATGGCCGATGCCACCTATGTCGAGCCGATCACGCCCGAGATCGTCGCCAAGATCATCGAGAAGGAACGCCCCGACGCCGTCCTGCCGACCATGGGCGGGCAGACCGCGCTCAATTGCGCGCTCAAGCTGGAAGAGATGGGCGTGCTGGAGAAGTACGGCGTCGAGATGATCGGCGCCAAGGCCGATGCCATCGACAAGGCCGAGAACCGCCAGCGCTTCCGCGAGGCGATGGACAAGATCGGCCTCGAAAGCGCGCGGTCGGGCGTCGCCCATACGATGGACGAGGCCTATGCCATTCTCGAACGTACCGGCCTGCCTTCGATTATCCGTCCCAGCTTCACCATGGGCGGCACGGGCGGCGGCGTGGCCTATAACAAGGCCGAGTTCGAGCGGATCGTGCGCGAGGGCTTGGATGCCAGCCCGACCACCGAAGTGCTGATCGAGGAAAGCCTGCTCGGCTGGAAGGAGTACGAGATGGAGGTCGTGCGCGACAAGCACGACAATGCCATCATCATCTGCTCGATCGAGAATGTCGATCCGATGGGTGTGCATACGGGTGATTCCATCACCGTCGCTCCGGCGCTGACGCTGACCGACAAGGAATACCAGATCATGCGCAATGCCAGCATTGCTGTGCTGCGCGAGATCGGTGTCGAGACGGGCGGTTCCAACGTGCAGTTTGCGGTCAATCCCAAGGATGGCCGCCTGATCGTGATCGAGATGAACCCGCGCGTCTCGCGCTCCTCCGCGCTGGCTTCCAAGGCGACCGGTTTCCCGATTGCCAAGGTCGCCGCCAAGTTGGCCGTGGGCTATACGCTGGACGAGATCACCAACGAGATTACCGGCGCCACGCCTGCCAGTTTCGAGCCGACCATCGACTATGTGGTCACCAAGATTCCGCGCTTCGCCTTCGAGAAGTTCAAGGGCGCCAAGGCCGAACTGTCCACCGCCATGCGTTCCGTGGGCGAGGTCATGGCGATCGGCCGCAACATCAAGGAGAGCTTGCAGAAGGCGCTGCGCGGTCTCGAAACCGGGCTCGACGGGTTCAATCGCGTGGTTGCGCTCGAAGGTGCTCCGCGCGAGGAAATCATGGCTGCCCTGTCGCGCGCCACACCCGAGCGGCTATTGCAGGTCGCACAGGCCTTCCGTGAGGGTTTCACGGTCGAGGAAGTGCAGGCGATCACCCATTACGATCCGTGGTTCCTGCGCCATATCGAGGAGATCATCTACGAAGAGCAGATGATCGGGCAGAACGGCCTGCCCAATGATGCTGCAGGGCTGCGCCGCCTCAAGGCGATGGGCTTTTCGGACAAGCGCCTGGCGACGCTGGCGGTCCGCTCGGTCGGCGTTGCCGGCGGGTTGGGCGAAACGCAGGCCAAGCGTTCCGGCCTGCTACACGATACATTGCGCGCCATGGCCGGTGCCACCTCCGAGGACGAGGTGCGCCAGCTGCGCCAGAAGCTCGGCGTGCTGCCCGTCTACAAGCGGATCGATAGCTGTGCTGCCGAGTTCGAGGCGATCACGCCCTACATGTATTCGACCTATGAGGCGCCGAGCTTCGGTGAGGCCGAAAACGAGGCCAATCCCTCCGATCGCAAGAAGGTGGTTATCCTTGGCGGTGGCCCGAACAGGATCGGGCAGGGCATTGAATTCGATTATTGCTGCGTCCATGCCTGCTTCGCGCTGTCCGAAGTTGGCTATGAGACAATCATGGTCAACTGCAATCCGGAGACGGTCTCGACCGATTACGACACTTCGGACCGCCTCTATTTCGAGCCGCTGACCGCCGAAGACGTGCTGGAAATCCTGCGCGTCGAAATGAGCAAAGGCGAGCTTCTCGGCGTAATCGTGCAGTTCGGCGGACAGACCCCGCTTAAGCTCGCCGGAGCACTGGAAGAAGCGGGTATCCCCATTCTCGGTACATCGCCCGATGCGATCGACCTTGCCGAAGATCGCGAACGCTTTGCCAAGCTGGTCAACAAGCTCGGCCTCAAGCAGCCCGAAAACGGCATTGCCTATAGCCGTGACGAGGCCGCCGCGGCAGCCGCGCGTATCGGCTATCCGGTGCTGCTGCGCCCGTCCTACGTGCTGGGTGGCCGCGCCATGGAAATCGTCGATTCCGAAGCCCAGCTCGACGACTATATCGCCACTGCCGTGGATGTGTCGGGCGACAGCCCGGTGCTGGTCGACCAGTATCTGCGCGATGCCGTGGAATGCGATGTCGATGCGCTATGCGACGGGGACGACGTCGTCGTGGCCGGCGTGATGCAGCATATCGAGGAAGCAGGCGTCCACTCGGGCGATTCTGCCTGTTCGCTGCCGCCCTACAGCCTGCCGGTAGACATCATCGAGGAAATGGAGCGCCAGGCAGAGTCCCTTGCACGCGGTCTCAATGTGATCGGGCTGATGAACGTCCAGTTCGCGGTGAAGGATGGCGAGGTCTATTTGATCGAGGTGAACCCGCGCGCCAGCCGCACCGTTCCTTTCGTCGCCAAGGCCATCGGCCAGCCCGTCGCCAAGATTGCCAGCCGGGTCATGGCGGGCGAAAAGCTCAACACATTCCCGCCCTTCAAGCGCGACCTGCCATACATGGCGGTCAAGGAAGCGGTGTTCCCCTTCAACAAGTTCCCGGGTTCCGATCCGGCCTTGTCGCCGGAAATGAAGTCCACCGGCGAAGTGATGGGAATCGACAAGGATTTTTCCACCGCCTGGACCAAGGCGCAGCTGGGGCAGGGCATGTTCTTCCCCGAGAAGGGTACGTTGTTCGTTTCCGTGAAGAACAGCGACAAGGTGCATATCCTCGAGCCGGTGAAGAAGCTCGCCGCGCAGGGCTTCAGCATCATCGCCACGGGCGGAACGCAGCGCTTCCTCGAGGAGAATGGTGTTGCGGTTGAGCGGGTCAACAAGGTCGCCGAGGGACGCCCGCATATCGTCGACAAGATTGTCGATGGCGAAGTCGATATGATCTTCAACACGACCGAGGGTTGGCAGAGCCTCAAGGACAGCCAATCCATTCGTGCCTCGGCGCTCGAACACAAGGTGGCGATCTACACCACGGCGTCCGCTGCGGCGGCCACGGCAGAGGCCATTACGACGGTCAAACTACCCGATCTTGAAGTCAAGCCGCTGCAAGACTATTATAGCTGAACTTTAGACGCACCCTCCCGACATTCAGGAACTGCGGCGTCGCCCCTTGGGGCGGGCAGGGACTTGTTGACGGGGGCGCAGGAGTAGACAGGGAATATAATGGAAAAAGTGCCGATGCTGGCGGAAGGCTATGAGAAGCTGACTGCCGATCTCAAGGCTCTGCGCCTGGAGCGCCCCAAGATCGTGGACGCGATCGAGGAAGCGCGCGCCCATGGCGATCTGTCCGAAAATGCGGAATACCACGCGGCGAAGGAACGGCAGGGCCAGGTCGAGGCGCAGATCGCCGAGATCGAAGACAAAGTGACCCGCGCGCAGATCATCGATCCGACCACGCTTTCGGGCGACCGTGTCGTCTTTGGCGCCACCGTTACCGTGCTCGACGAGGACGACAAGCCGCAGCGCTACCAGATTGTCGGCCAGACGGAGAGCGATGCCAAGAAGGGCCGCATCTCCTACGATTCCCCGCTCGGCCGCGCGCTGATCGGCAAGAATGTTGGCGAGGAAGTGGAAGTCACCGTTCCCTCTGGCGACAAGTTCTACCTGATCGAGAAGGTCGAGTTCATCTGATCGACTGACCGATTGCAGGTAAAGAAAACCCCCGCTTCGGCGGGGGTTTTCATTTGTTCGTTCAATCGCCGGGAAGATCGGGCTCGAGCAGCTTGTGCAGATGGACAATCACGTATTTCATCTCGGCATCGTCCACCGTTCGCTGGGCCCAGCCACGCCAAGCTTCTTCGGCCTCGGCGTAGTTGGGATAGAAGCCGACCACATGGATATCCTTCAGGTCCTGGAATTCGACCGATTGCGGATCGATGACCTTGCCACCAATGACGAGGTGAAGGAGCTGCTTTTCCATGCGTGAAGCCTTTCGCGACTGAATTTGTCTTGTGTCGCCTTACTCGCGCAAAGCGGACATTGCTGCAAGTGCGAAGGTGTGAAAGCGGCTTATCAGTGCTTGCGGAATGACCTCGCAATGGTCTTGCCGACATCGCGCGCGACAATGCGAGCTGTGTCCGATGCATTATCCGCCCGATAGGACGCTTCGCGCTTCAGGCTGCGGGCGCTGTCGCCTACGCTGTCCGCCAGGTCTTCCAGTTTCTCTCCGCCGGCGCGCTTGGCATCCTGCGCCGTATCCATCGCCTCCTTGGCAAAGGCGACTGCCATTTCGCTGCCGATGGCGGCGAGGCCTGCAGCCTTGCTGCCGGCTGCCACCGCCGCCTTTCCGGCGACACGGCGCGGTCCGCTGAACATACTGGCGACAAGCAGGCCGAGCACCACGCCGCCCGCGACGGTCGCTGCGGGATGCTTTTTGGCGAAATCGACGAAACCATCCTTTGCGGCCATCGCCTTTTCGCTCACCGTATCGGCAAGGCTGGGTTCGTTACGCTCGGCATTGCGCGCCTGGGCTGCTGCAATGCGTTCCTTGATCTCGTCGCGCTTGGCATCCTTGGTGGTCATGGCACATCTCCGTCGTGCATATTCTCATCTGATTCTGAAACCTGCCGAAGGGCTTCGGGTTCCGCCATGGAGTCCGCCTCTTCCGGTTCAACCTCGCCGAGCAGGTCGGCCACAAGCCCGTCGACCAGATCCATGATCGGTTTGCGGTAGATCCATGCGGCGATCCCGGCGAGAGCGAAGGCTGCACCGGCAGTGACCGAACCCTTGTTCTCCTCGGCCAGGTCGAGCGCCCCTGCAGCCATCGTTTTCGTACGATCCTTGGCCGTTTCGGTTATGCGGGAGGCGATACCCTGCCGTTCGACATCGGCCTTGATGAAATCGAGGTCAGCGCCGATCACCGACTTGGCGGCATCGCGCATGGCGCGGTCTTCCAGCAGTTTCCGCTTGAGTGCATTCACTGACCGGGCTCTCCTTGCTCTGGCACCGTTTCCTCTGCTTCCGCTGGAGGCTCGCGGCCTTCATTGACGGCTTCCATCATGTCCTTCCACGCCTTTCCGGCCATCCACAGCAACAGGACGACGATCAGCAACAGCGCGCCAACAACGACAGCAGTTGCACCCCATGCCGTGAGGTGAGGGGTCAGGGCGATGATCAGCCCGATCACCAGCCCGCCGAAGGCGAAGAGAGCCAGGACGAGTGCCGCTACGCCGAGGCCGAGCATGCGCTTGACACAAGCGCCGACAAAGCTGGCGCGCGTCTTCTGGTAGCTTAGCTCGGCATCGAAATAGGTCTTCGCATCGAAGACCAGATCCTCGATGTCGTCGACCAGTGAGCGTGTATTGTCATCGGTGTCCGGAGCCAATGGCCCCGGTTCACCGCCTTCAGGCTGGCTTGCGGGCCCCTCTTCCCGCGGCGCAGTCAATGCGCCTTACCTGCGGAACATGCGGGCGAGCAGGAATCCGGCCAGCGCGGCGAGGCCAACTGCCTTGCCCGGGCTCTTGCGAACCCATTCGCGCGCGTCTTCGCCCAGTTCCTCGACACTCTTGCTGTCGAGAGAATCGGCTGTGCTCTGGATCGAACGCGAAGCACTGCGGGCATAATCGCCATATTTCTCGCCCAGCTTCTCGTCGATTGCGGGGGCGTTTTCGTCCACCACGCGCGACAAGCCGCTAAGGGCTTCGCTTGCCTTGGACTTGCCCTCGGTCGCGAGTTCGCCGGCCTTGACCTTCGCCTCGCCGACCCAGTCTTCGCCCTTGGCCCGGGCTTCGCCGGCAGCTGTGGTGGCACGCGTGCGAGCTTCGTCCTTCAGGGCAACGGCGCCAGCCTTGGCTTCGTCAAGCGCGGCATTGAAGCGCGACTTTGCCTCGGATGTGGTGGCTTCGGCGACTTCCGGCTCGGTTGCCGGTACGGCTTTGTCGGTGGGTTTGGCAGTCTTTCCGGCCATATGCATTACCCTTTCCATTGCTGTGGAGGCTTGCTGCCCCCCTGATTTCGGGCGAGACTCTACGCTTCCCACCCTTACCAAGAATCAACACGTCTTGCACCGGTTAGTTCCCCGGCATAGGACGCCTTATTCTCTCGATATGATGGTGTTTTACCAGATTACAACACCTGCTGAACAACGGAGCTTCCTGCATGACCGCAATCATCGACATCCATGGCCGCGAAATCCTCGATAGCCGCGGCAACCCAACGGTCGAAGTCGATGTGTTGCTGGAAGATGGCAGTTTTGGTCGCGCGGGAGTGCCTTCGGGCGCCTCCACGGGCGCGCATGAGGCGGTGGAACTGCGCGATGGCGACAAGGGACGCTATCTCGGCAAGGGTGTGCTCAAGGCTGTCGATGCGGTGAACGGACCCATCTCCGATACGCTTCTTGGCCTCGATGCGGAGGACCAACGCGATATCGACATGGCGATGATCGATCTCGACGGTACCACGAACAAGGGTGGTCTCGGCGCCAATGCCATCCTCGGCACCAGCATGGCTGTAGCCAAGGCAGCAGCCAATGCCCGCGGCCTGCCGCTCTATTCCTATATTGGTGGCGTGTCGGCGCATGTCCTGCCTGTGCCGATGATGAACATCGTCAATGGCGGCGAGCATGCCGACAACCCGATCGACATCCAGGAGTTCATGGTCATGCCGGTCGGCGCGGAAAGCATCGCCGATGCCGTGCGCATGGGTTCGGAAATCTTTCACACGCTGAAGAAGGGCCTTGCCGCGCAGGGCCTCTCTACCTCGGTTGGTGACGAGGGCGGCTTCGCCCCCGACCTTGCCAGCACGCGTGTCGCGCTCGATTTCATCATGAGCAGCATCGAAGCTGCCGGTTACACGCCGGGAGACGACGTGGTGCTGGCGCTCGACTGCGCCTCGACCGAGTTCTTCAAGGACGGAAAGTACGAGATTTCGGGCGAGGGCCTGTCGCTTTCACCTGCCGAAATGGCCGATTACCTCGCCAAATTGTGCGACGACTATCCCATCATGTCGATCGAGGATGGCATGTCGGAGGACGATTTCGAGGGCTGGAAGGCCTTGACCGCCCTGATCGGCGACAAGGTCCAGCTGGTGGGTGACGATTTGTTCGTGACCAATCCCAAGCGCCTCGAAATGGGCATCGAGAAGGGCCTCGCCAATTCCATGCTGGTCAAGGTCAACCAGATCGGCTCGCTCACCGAGACGCTGCAGGCGGTCGAGATCGCCCACCGCGCGGGCTATACCAATGTCATGAGCCACCGCTCGGGCGAAACCGAGGATTCGACGATTGCCGACCTCGCCGTTGCGACCAATTGCGGACAGATCAAGACAGGCTCGCTCGCCCGGTCGGATCGCCTTGCCAAGTACAACCAGCTGATCCGTATCGAGGAAGAGTTGGGCGCGGCAGCGCATTATGCGGGGCGCGCCTGCTTCGGCAAGCTCGGCTGATTTGTTTCAGCGCAAGGATCGCGATTACCTTCCTGCCTAAGGCTCTCCGGCATAGTCTGTTCAATGCCGGAGAGGTTCCATGGCAAATTTGATCTTCCGCTTCCCTCGTAAGCGTGCGCTGCTGGTCGCCAGCGCGGCCACGGCCCTGTGCCTGTCTGCCGGGCTGAGTGCGCAAGAGAGCGCCTCCACCGCCAACACGATCGATCACGTCACCTGGGATGGCTATCTCGGCGGCGTCGACAGCTCGCAATTCTCCGGTCTCGAGCAGATCACCAAAGACAATGTCGGCGAGCTCGAGCTGGCCTGGGAGTTCGACGTGGGCGCGCTGCGCGGCAACCATTACGGGTTCCGCTACAGCCCCACCATCGTCGACGGGGTGATGTATGTGATCGCGCCAAATGCACCCGATGCCCTGATCGCGCTCAATGGCGCCACGGGTGAGGAAATCTGGCGCACCCAGTTCGAAGGGCGCATCGGCAATCGTGGCATTACCTATTGGGAAAGCGATGATCGCTCGGACCGGCGGCTCTTCGTCCTCAATGACGGCATGCTGCGCGCCATCAATGCCGAGGACGGCTCGATCATCGAGGGCTTTGGCCCCGAAGGCGGCATCGACCTGCGCGACCAGCTCACGCGTGAGGACCGTTACGACAAGCGTCCCCTGCAGCATGACAATCCGGGCCGCGTCTATGGCGATTCGATCATCATTTCGCTGCCGGCGTCGGATTATGCCTATGACTCGGCACCTGCCGACATCCATTCCTACAATGTGCTGACCGGGGAGCTGAACTGGGTCTTCCATGTGATCCCGGAACGCGGCGAATTCGGTTTCGAAACCTGGCCCGATGTCGAGGACCGCTGGCGCTTTGGCGGGGCGCATAACTGGTCGAGCTTCACCGTCGATCCCGAACTGGGCATGATCTACGTGCCGACCGGCGCGCCGCGTTTCGACTGGTATGGCGGCAATCGCGAGGGCGATAATCTGTTCGCCACCTCGCTCATCGCCATCAATGCCAATACCGGTGAGCGCGTCTGGCACTTCCAGGCGGTGCATCACGATCTGTGGGACTATGACCTCCCGACATCGCCCAAGCTGCTGACGATCAACCGCAATGGCGTGGAAATCCCGGTCGTGATCCAGGCCACCAAGATGGGCTGGCTGCTGGTGTTCGATCGCCGCACGGGTGAGCCGATCTGGCCGATCCCCGAAGTCGAGGTTCCGCTGCCGACCACGCCGGGCGAAAAGGCCTCTCCCACGCAGCCGATCCCTTCTTGGCCGCCGCACTATGCGCGCCGCAGCTTTACCGAGGACGATATCAATCCCTTCCTCTCGGAAGAGGATCAGGCCAACGTTCGCGAAATCCTGCGCACCGCGCGCAATGACGGGCCCTTCACACCGGTCAGCACGCAGGGCACGATCCTGATGCCGAGCGAGAATGGCGGTTCGAATTTCGGCATGGTTTCGGTCGACCCGGTCCGCAACCGCCTGTTTATCGTGGTGCGCAATTACCCCTCGCTCGTCCGGCATATCCCCAATGATACGCCCGAGGCGCGCGCGGCGATGCCCAACTCGGAAATCCCCAACGTGATGCCCTATGAGGCGCCGTTCAACTTCATGATCCAGTCCAAGGGCATGGTGCCGGTCAGCCCGCCCTGGTCGACCATCACTGCCTACGACATGAATTCGGGCAATATGCTCTACCAGATACCCAATGGGGACGAGATGCAGGTGGTCGAGCAGTTCGGCGTCAGCGGCACCGGCACGCAGGCAACGCGTGGCGGCCCGACTTCCACGGCGACGGACCTCCTGTTCGTCCCGACCGCAGGCGATCGCAAGCTGCGCGCGCGCGATGCCTCGACCGGCCAGGTGCTGTGGGAATACGACCTTCCCGCAGCCGGCGAAGGAACGCCCGCGATCTACGAGGCGGATGGCCGCGAATTCGTGGTCATCCCGGTGGGCTGGGAAGGGCAGTTCCACCAGGGCATGGATACGCCGCCCGTTCCGGAAACGGTCCGCTACATGGCCTTCGCGCTGCCGGAGTGATGGGGCGGAGGTCGCAAGTCATCTCCACGCAGCCAGATACTGATCTGCAAGCGGGGCCGGTTGCCGCCTGTCCCGGCAAAAGGGTTTGGAACAAGATGCTGCCGCGATCGGTTGCGAGGTGAGGAGGACGCGAGAATGAAACTGAACCTGATCGGCATCGGAGCCTTGGGACTGTTCGCCTACGGGCTGATCAAGCGGCAGAATGCGCGCAGGAATGCCGCCTATGCCGAAGGCCAGCCCCACGACCATCACACGGATGTTCGCGATGCCGGACCCGATGCCATGCGCGATCCCTGCCAGCGCGAATGGACCGAGACCGACGAGGACGGGGACGAGAGCTTCCCGGCAAGCGATCCGCCTGGCGGCTATTGATGGGCTGCGTGGCGCTTCGATGGCGCCGAGTACCCCTTGAGCACCTTTTAGGCTCCGCTCAGCCCCGTTTCAGCTGCTCGATGCAGATAGTGCGGCAAGTTGCTCCTCGCTCAGTTCCAGTTTGGTGAACTCGAGCAGTTGCTCGAGCTGTTCGACCGTGCGGGCGCTGGCGATTGGGGCAGGAATACCGGGCTGCTTCACCAGCCATGCGAGCGCGATGGCGGGCAGGCTGGCGCCGGTCTCTTCCGCGACCTTGTCCATGGCCGCGAGGACGGGCGGGCCTATTTCCGCATAGTCCTTCACACGGTGCGTGCGGTTGCCCTGCTCGAAATCTTTGGCCTCTCGGTACTTGCCAGTCAGGTAGCCCGAGGCGAGACCGAAGAAGGGCAGCATGGCGATGCCGCGCGAGGTGCAGAGCTGCTGCAAGTCCGGTGCATAGGCCTTGCGCGAGACGAGGTTGTATTCGTTCTGCAGCGCCCGGAACGGCTCCAGTCCGGCAGCATCGGCAGCTTCCAGCGCGGCGGAGAGACGCTCGGCAGAGAAGTTGGAGGCACCCAGCGAGTGGACTTTGCCCGACTTTACCGTGCCATCGAAAGCCGCGACAATATCGCCGATTGCGAGCTGTTCGTAATCGCGATGCGCGTAATAGAGATCGAGATAATCGGTCTGCAGACGCTCGAGCGAGGCGTCGAGCGAGATCATCACTTCCGCAGGCTCGTAAAGCGTCGGATCGCCATCTGCGCCGAAGCCCTGATGCCCGCCCTTGCGCGGCAACATGCCGGTCTTGGTGTGGATCCGCATCTCGCTTCGCACCCCGCGCGCTGCCAGCCATTCTCCGATCACCGTCTCGGACTCGCCGCCCACATGGCCGGGGATCCAGGCCGAATAGACGTCTGCCGTATCGATCATCCGTCCGCCTGCCTCGTAAAAGGCGTCGAGGACGGCAAAGGCCTCGTCGCCCTTGGCGGTCCAGCCGAAGACATTGCCGCCAAGGACCAGCGGTATACCGGCAATTGCGGGATGATCCGTCATGCGAACTTCTCCTGGATATCGAGCAACGCCATAGCCGCTTCGGCAGCACCCGCGCCCTTGTTTCCCTGTGCCGGATCGGCGCGGTAGATCGCCTGCGCCTCGTTCTCCGTGGTGAGGATGCCATTGCCGATGGGAATACCATCCATGCTCAGCGCCATGATGCCGCGCGCGCTTTCGCCTGCGACGATTTCGAAGTGGTAGGTCTCGCCGCGGATCACCACGCCGAGCGCAACGAAGCCCTCATAGCGGCCGCTTTCCGCAGCCGTGGCGATGGCGCCGGGTAGCTCGAGCGCTCCCGGCACGGTGAGCACCTCCACCTCATGCCCTGCTGCTTCGAGCGCGCCCTTCGCGCCCGCAATCAACATGTCATTGAGGTGCCCGTAGAAGCGGGCTTCGACGATAAGAAACTTGGCCATGATTGCGGTCCTTAAAGGGTAATCGGGCGTTCGCCCACAATGGAGAGGCCATAGCCTTCAAGGCCGACCAGCGAATGGCGCGTATTGGTAAGCAGAACCATGTCGCGTACGCCCAGCTCGGCCAGGATCTGCGCGCCCACACCATAATCGCGTTGTTCGGGCGGCATGTCGTCCGCCGGCTCGGGGGGAGGGGGCGCGCCTTTCAAATCGCGGATGGCGCGGGTGGCATAGTCGGGCAGGGGACGATTGATCAGTACGACTACGCCGGTACCCTCTTCGCCGATAATCCGCATCGCCCCGGCCAGCAGGCCCTGTCGATCCGTATTTCGGGCAAAGACGTCCTCGAAAATCGACAGGGCGTGCATGCGCACCAGAGTTGGCTTGCTGCTGTCGATATGGCCCTTGACCAGCGCCATGGTCTCGCCCTTGGTCGCCTTGTTCCAGAAGCTTATCGCGCGCCAGTCTCCACCCCATTCACTGCTGAAGCGTTCTTCCTCGCGCTTTTCGACGAGATGGTCGTGCTGGCGGCGATAGGCGATCAGGTCGCGGATCGTGCCGATCTTGAGATTGTGCTTGCGCCCGAAGCGGATCAGATCGTCGAAGCGAGCCATGGACCCGTCCTCGTTCATGATTTCGCAGATCACGCCTGCAGGGTTGAGGCCGGCAAGTCGGGAAATGTCCACCGCGGCCTCGGTGTGACCAGCACGGACCAGCACCCCGCCTTCGCGGGCGACCAGCGGAAAAACATGGCCGGGGGAGACGATGTCGTCCGCACCCTTGGAGGCGTCGATGGCAACCGAGATGGTGCGGGCTCGGTCTGCGGCGGAGATGCCGGTGGTCACGCCCTCGCGCGCCTCGATCGCCACGGTGAATGCGGTGCGGTGGCTTGCACGATTCTTCTGCGTCATCAGGTGCAGGCCGAGCTGTTCGGTGCGCTGCTTGGTCATGGCAAGGCAGATCAGGCCGCGGCCATGCGTTGCCATGAAATTGATCGCATCGGGGGTGGCCATTTGCGCCGGGATGATGAGGTCGCCTTCATTCTCGCGGTCTTCGTCATCGACCAGGATAAACATGCGGCCATTACGCGCTTCGTCGATGATCTCCTCGATTCCGACAAGCACGGGGGTGTCGTCATTCTCGGTCAGGAAGCGCTCGATCTTTCCGATCGTTTCTGCCGTGGGATTCCAGCCGGGCTCAAGGCAGTCGCGCAGCGTGTTTACGTGGAGTCCGGCGGCGCGCGCCAGGCCTGCGCGCGTCATCTTGCCGTCGCCGATGACCTCGCGAATGCGATCGATTGTTGTTTCATCCATGAAACTTACAATATCACATTTAAATGTGACGGCAAGGCCACCTTATCACATTTACGCTTGCGCGTGCTTCCTGCTTGCGCTGCCCACACTATGTCCTCATGTAGGAAAGGGATGGAGGATCAGTGACCGATTCCGTGCAGGACAGGGCCGAATTACTCTCGGCGTTTCGCGATGCCATGCGGCATGTCGCGGCGACGGTCTATGCCGTAACGACCATGCATGAGGGCCAGCGCTACGGCATATTGGCAACTGCAGTGAACTCGCTCAGCTTCGATCCGCCGAGCTTGCTGGTCTGTATCAACCGCAATGCCTCGGTCCACGATCCGCTCTTCGCGGCGCAGACTTTTGCGGTGAACGTTCTGGGGCTGGGCAATCGCGATGTTGCAGAGCATTTCATGCTGCCCGATGCGGAAAGTCGCTTTTCGGTTGGCGAGTGGGAAGAACAGGCGGGCGTGCCGGTATTGGCCAATGCCCAGTCGAGCTTTGTGTGCCGCATGGCCAATTGCCATGAATTTGGAACGCACAGCGTTTTCATCGGGGAATTGCTGGCGGCCAAACACAGGCAGGACGCTACCCCGCTGACCTATTTCGACCGGCACTATATCGATATCAGCGAAGCGCCGGGGCGCAGCGAAGTCTAATCTTCGAAGGGCACGTCGCGCTGGCTAAGAAGGTGCCCGGGCAGGAAGGGCGGCTCGGTGGCCTCCTGGTCGAGAATGTCCACCTCTTCCTGTGTAATCTCCGCTCGCCTGTTCCGCGACGGATAGAGGCGGCTGCGAAAGATCCCGCCACCGGCAAAGGAACTGGCATCGGACCGCCAGAAGGCAGGGGCACTCTCCGGATCGTATCCGGCATTGTAGAGCAGGGTGACCGCCATGCGGTCCGCTTCGATCTCGACCTCGCGGCCGATCCGGCGATTGCGGCCAAATTCCCCGAAGAAGCCCTTGCTTACCCCGGCAGCTTCAAGCCGGCGCCGGTGGAGCAAGACGGAATGGCCAAGCTCATGCGCGAAAACGACTGCAAGGTTCTCGTCACTGAGCCTGCTCGCCACTCCGTAGCTTATCTGGATGACGCGACCGTCGGACCGGGCCTCGTCTCCCTGATTGGCAAGCACTTCGACCAGCGAACTGCATCCAAGTGGAGCGTCGAAAACAATTTCGCGCTCTTCACCATCGCGGACAATGGCCAGCTGCAATTCGCCCTGCTGCCCGGCGATGGTCCAGAACACATCGTCGCGCAGCGGTTGCTCGCCTTCCATGGGCAATTCGCCGACGGGAGTGCCCTGGACAGCGGAGAGTCCGTCTCCGGCCATGATCCCCGCCTTGTAGGCAGGAGAGCCCGGCACGATTCCGAGCACTTCGACCTGGCCATTGGCGAACCACCCTTCGGGCGGTGAACCATATTGGTCGGCGCTGTGCAGGATCATGCCGGTGAGCGGCATGGTCTCGACGCACAGATCTACATTCGCACCCTGCATCTGCTCAGCCAATGAAGCGAGCCGCAGATCCTGCTCGCGCAGCGCCTCGTAGGTCATGGCCTGTTGCGCCTGTGCTGATCCTGCAAAGGCGATGAAGCACCAAGCTGCAATGGCGAGGCGTGTCAGCTTCATTGGTGGAGCAGGTCGCTCGTGATCTGATCCGTATGCGTGACCCCGAGCATTCCCATGACGCGCCTGATTTCTTCCTGCAGCAGCGCCATGGCGCGCACGGCCCCGGCTTCTCCGCCTGCAGCCAGGCCATAGAGCGTGGCGCGCCCTACCAGCACACCGTCGGCTCCCAAAGCGAGCGCTTTCACCACATCGCTGCCCCGGCGCACGCCGCTATCGAAGAGGATGGTGGTCTTGCCGCCAACACGTTCGGCAATGGCGGGCAGGGCGTGGATCGAGGCGAGCGAATGGTCGAGCGAGCGTGCACCGTGATTGGAGACGACAATCGCATCGGCGCCGATCGCGACCGCTTGCTCCGCATCGTCGGGATGGAGGATGCCCTTGAGTACGAATGTGCCCTGCCATTTGTCGCGGAAGGCCTTGAGCGCATCCCAGTCGAGATTGTCATGCTTGAATCGCGTGCCGGGCTTGGCGCCTTTGACCATGCTGGCCTTCAGGTGCTCGGGCAGGTTCCCCTGCGTCGGCAGCGAACCACCCAGAGCATAGCGGCCCATCACGCCGGCCAGCCAGCGCGGATGTGTCAGCAGGTCGAGCGCATTGCGGCTGTTTAGGGTCAGCGGCAGGCCATAGCCGCTACGAAAGAGATATTCTCGATTGGGCATGACGGGCAGGTCGAGCGTGAGGAACAGCGTATCGCATCCTGCCGCGCTGACCCGCTCCATCGTGGCGTGGCAAAGCTCGCGATCTTCCCACAGGTAAAGCTGGAACCATTGCCTGCCGCCCGCCGCGACGATGTCCTCGACATCCATCGTGCTCGCGCCGGAAATGGTGAAGGGGATGCCCGCCTGTGCTGCCGCGAGGGCAAGGTGCTCGTCCCCATTATGCCACAACATTCCCGCCGCACCTGTTGGGCCGATAGCGAAGGGCACCGAGCTTTGCGCGTCAAGAATCGTGTGGCTCGTATCGATCTGCTCGACCTTGTTGCCCACGCGTGGAACGAAGGTGATTGCATCGAATGCCGCGCGATTGCGGTCCATGCCCGTCTCGTCCTCGACGCCGCGCTCGAGATATTCCCACACGCCCTTGGGCAGGCGCCTGCGCGCCCGCTGGCGCAGGTCCTCGATATTGTAGCAGCCAAGATCGGCGGTCATGCCGAAAGCTAACCTGTCAGCCGCGGCCCAGGAAGGGCAGCTTGTTCTGGACCATCAATGCCTCGTAGAAATTGATGTAGTCGGGCATGTCGCACATGTGGATGATGATGCCGGCGGCTTCTTCGGGCGTGGCCGCGAAGTCATCGGGCAGCTTGACCGAACCGGGCATGATCTCGGTGGCGACGATGCCGGGATGGAAGATCGACACGGCGATGTGGTCGTCGCGCCCGTCCAGCGCCAGCGCGTGCGTCAGGCCCTGCAGACCAAACTTGCTGGCGGTGTAGCTGGGACAGTGATCGCGCGGCACCTTGGCCGAGATCGAGCCGACATTGACGATGCGCCCATGGCCGCCCTTGAGGAAGATCGGCCAGGCATGCTTGCAGCACAGGAAGGCGCTGGTGAGATTGGTGGCGATCACCTTGTTCCAGTGGTCGAGCGTAGCCTCATGCGCAGGGGTGTTCTCGGCAATACCGGCATTGTTGATCAGCACATCGACCGTGCCGAACTTTGCCACGGCCTCGGCAAACAGGTTGGCGACGGCGTCTTCATCGGTCACGTCGGTGGCGACGGCCAGCGCTTCGCCTCCCATGCCTTCGATCTTTTCGACCAGCGAGGTCAGTCGTTCCGCGCGGCGCGCGGCGAGGACGACTTTCGCGCCCTTTTCGACAAAGCCGATTGCGCAGGCCTCGCCAATGCCCGAGCTGGCTCCGGTCACCACCGCCACGCGGCCTTCAAGAATGCTCACTTCAGTTCCCCTACGGATTGTCTTTGCTCACGGGCTTAGCCGCGCAGGCGCGCAAGCGGAACCGCGAAATGCAATGTCGGAGGAGAAGGAGTGGTGGACGCACTAGGGCTCGAACCTAGGACCCGCTGATTAAGAGTCAGCTGCTCTACCAACTGAGCTATGCGTCCATTCCGGCGATTATCGCTGGGCCGAAGACTCGCTCGCGAATCATCGGGAGGCGCCCATATACAGAATGTTTCGCGCGTGAAAAGGGGCTCACAAAGAAGAAGTGCCCGCCTGCCTGTTCCAGCGGTCCACCATCATCAATCCGCCAATGCAGATCATGTTGGTCATCATGGATGATCCGCCATGGCTCATGAAGGGCAGGGGAATGCCGACAACGGGGGCCAGCCCCATCACCATCATCAAATTGATCGCTACGTAAAAGAAGATCGTCGCCGTCAACCCGCCTGCCATCAGGCGCGAGAAGCGATCCTTGCCCGCACGCGAGACATTGAGGCCCCAGCGCAGGATGATGCCGAAGACCAGCAGCACGAACAGCCCGCCGATCAGGCCCCATTCCTCCGCCATGGTAGCGAAGACGAAGTCGGTATGCGGCTCGGGCAAATAATCGAGCTGGCTCTGCGATCCCTCGCCAAACCCCTTACCGGTTATCCCGCCCGATCCGATGGCGATTTTCGACTGGGTGATGTGATAACCCGTGCCCAGCGGATCGCTTTCCGGATCGAGGAAGGTGAAGACGCGCTGGCGCTGATAATCCTGAAGGCCGAAGATGAAAGCGAGCGGCCCGGCAATCATGGCGGCGACAGCGCCACCGGCAAACCACTTGGTTGGCAGTCCGGCGAGGAACAGTACCACCGCGCCACCAAAGGCGATGGCCAGCGTGGTGCCAAGATCGGGTTGCATCAGGACCAGTCCCATGGGGAGGGCCATCAGGATGGACGGCGGGACGATTGCCCGCCATGTCCCGATAAGGGCGATGGGCAGCGTGTGGTAGAAGCTCGCCAGCACCAACACGATGGTTGGCTTCATCAATTCCGAAGGCTGGATGCGCAGGAAGCCGAATTCGAGCCATCTCTGGCTGCCGCCACCGACCTGACCGATGATCTCGACCCCGAGCAGCATCAGCAGCACTGCGCCGTAGGCGGGATAGGCTCCCCAGAACACGAGGTCGCGAGGGATCCGCCACATGATCAGCGCCATGACGAGGAACACGCCGAAACGCAGCAGGTGCGAATTGGCATAAGGATCCATCGATCCGCCTGCCGCCGAATCGAGTACCGCTGCGCCGAACCCGACGATCATGAATAGCGGGATCAATACGCCCCAGGGAATCTCGGCCAGCGGGGCGGGGAGGGTGACGGCTTTCTTCACGTTGAAATACCATCCCCGCCCGGCTGCCCTTCGGCGCGCGGCGCTATGGCATCGGTGATCACACTTTCGGGTTCAAGCGAAGCGGCCCGCGCCTCGGCATCGACCTGGGCGGCAAGCTGCACTGCGTCGGGCGGAGGCGGAAGGTCTACGCCTGCGGCGGCGGCATATTGGGCATAGCGCGCAGCAAGACGCTGCTGGGCCGTTCCGCCCCATTGTTCCTCCAGCCGGTGCAATGCATCCAGGCCTTTCATCGGATCGAACAGGAAAGTCATTACGTCGCGTGCGACCGGGTAGGCCGACCCGGAGCCTCCGCCGTGTTCGATCACCACCGCTCCGGCATAGCGTGGCCGGTCGACGGGGGCGAAGAAGATGAAAAGACCGTGATCGCGATATTTCCACGGGCCGGAGCGGCCATCGGAAACGCTCAGCGAGACGACCTGCGCGGTGCCGGTCTTGCCTGCCATCTGGATACCCTCGAGAGGCAGGCGTGCACGCCCGGCCGTACCGGGGCCGTTGACGACATCGCTCATGGCCTGCCGGATATAGGCGATCCGCTCCGGTTCGAAATTCATCGATGCGAATGGGGGATGGCCGGTTTGCTTGATCAGCCGTGGCTGCACGATCGTGCCGGTCGCCATACGCGCCGACATGACCGCCAATTGCAGCGGGCTCGCGAGATAGTAGCCCTGTCCGATCGACGCGTTGACCGTGTCGTAATTCTGCCATTCGCGTCCGTACTTGGCGAGTTTCCAGGCAGGGTCGGGTACCGTGCCGAAGAACTGGCTGGTCACGGGAAGGTCGAACTCCTCGCCCATTCCAACGGTGTGTGCGAAGTCGGCCACGACATCGAAGCCGACCTGCTGGGCGAAGTGATAGAAATAGGTGTCGCAACTCTGGTAGATCGCCTTGGCCATGTCGGTGCGGCCATGTGTCGAGTGACAGCGGAAGAAGCGATTGCCGACCCTGAGGCCGCCATTGCACACGACCGATTCATCAGGTTGGATGCCGGCTTTCAGGAAGGCCATGGCGTGCATGGGCTTTACCGTCGAACCTGGCGGATAAAGCCCCTTCAGGACCTTGTTGCGTAGCGGTACGCGCTCGTCATCACGCAACATCGCATATTCGACGCGGCCAATACCCGAGGAGAAACTGTTGGGATCGAAGCTGGGCATGCTCGCCATGCAAAGCAGGTCACCCGATTCGCAATCCATCACCACGACCGAGCCGGATTCAAGGCCGATACGACGTGCGGCATAGTCCTGTAGCGGACCATCGATGGTCAGGTTTATGGCATTGCCCTGAATGTCTTCGCGCGTCTCGAGGTCGCGAACGATACGGCCCGACGCCGTGACTTCGGTACGCCGAGCTCCGGGCTCTCCCCGCAATTCCTGCTCGAACTGCTTCTCGAGCCCGTCCTTGCCAAGCTTGAAGCCGGGCGTAAGCAGTAGGGGCTGCGGCTCGAGATCGTATTCCTCGCGGCTCGGCGCGCCGACATACCCGATCAGGTGCCCTACCGAAGGGCCGGTGGGGTAGTGCCGCGAATAGCCGCGCTGCGGGATGACGCCGGGCATTTCCGGCAGCCTCACGCTGACTGCGGCGAACTTCTCGAAAGCAAGCCCGCTCGCAACGGGCACGACCTGGAAGCCCGCACTGTCCGTAATCTTGTCGCGTAAGTCCTGCTTCTCGGCCGCATCGAAATCGAGCAGGTTGGAAAGCATCTCCACCGTCCCATCGACATCGTTCAACCGTTCGGGAACGATATCGACGCGGAAATCCGCGCGGTTTGAGGCAAGTGGCGATCCATCGCGGTCGAGAATCCAGCCGCGCCGCGGTGGGATCAGCGTCAGGTTGACGCGATTGCTTTCCGCCTCGACCCGGTACTTCTCGTTCTCGGCAACGGCGATGTAACCCATGCGTGCAGCCAGCAGCAGGCCGATTCCGCCCTGGACCGCGCCGACAACGAAAGTGCGTCGGTCGAAGGTCTGGCGCATCGCGCTGGAGGTGACATGTTTATCCATGTCTCACCCCAGCCTGCGGACGCGTAACAGGCGAAGCCGGTCGAGCAGGGCAACCATGCGCGTGAAAATGGGGAAGAGCGCGATGGAGAGCAAGAGCTGCGGCAGGATTACGCTGGCATGCAGGAGCCCGACTGGAGTGCCCGAGAGCAATGCTGCGGCGACAAGGTAGATTGCGATGATCAGGGCCGACGTCAGCCAGTCCTGCCAAAAGACGCGCCACGGAAACCGCAGATCGATGAGCTCGAGCGCAATCAGGGTCAACGAAAAAAGCAGAATGGCGCTGCCGAAGGGCTGGCCCGAGAAGAGATCGTCGAACAGGCCGAGCGGGAAGCCGGCCCATAGCGGCAGCAGGCCAGGCCGCAACACGCGCCAGGCGAGCATGATCATCAGTGCGAAGGGCGGAACGACCGGTGCCGGGGCGATGATCGGCAGGAGCGGTGTCATCGAACCTAGCAGGATGGAAAGCCAGGGCACGCCATAGACCAGGACGGGAGAATGGTCCCGGTTGATCTTGCTGCCATAAGCATCACGTCGGGATTGCGGGTTGAGGCGCTCCATCAATCGGCCGAGGGGTCGGCCAGCACCGGTTCCTGCATCGCCTGGAGCACGCGCTCCTGCCAGATCGGCTCAACGATCACGATGTCGGTGGCTGCCGGATTGCTAAGCAGTTGGGCGATGCCACCATCCTCCGTGATCTCGGTCACCACGGCCACCGCGATGCCGGGGCGGAACAGGCCGCCTGCTCCGGAAGTGACAAAGACGTCGCCTTCCTCAAGTGGATTGATGCCGAGGTTGATCAACCGCAGGCGCAGAGAACCGTCGGCTCGGCCCTCGGCAAAGGCGATTACGTCGTCGCTCGCCCGGCGCACCGGGACCATGCTTTCCTGATCGGTCAACAGCAGGACACGCGAGGAACTGGCGCCCGTTTCGAGTACGCGACCGACAAGTCCCATGGGGGAGGTCACAGGCATACCGACCTTCACTCCCTCGGCGCTACCGGCCGAAAGATAGGCGAAGCGCCTGGTGCTGGACGATGTCGATCCGATCAGCCTTGCAGTGGTAACGGTTTCCGCGTCTCCCGACGCGAGTTCGAGGACTGCCTTGAGCCGCTCGTTCTCTTGTTCGAGCGCTTCTGCTTCCGCGAGCCGGACGCGGGCCACGGCGATCTCTCGTTCAAGCTCGGCATTGCGGCTGCCGGCATCGTAATAGCCGGCAATGGCCTCGAAAATGCTGCGGGATTCGACCCTGCCGGCAGCGCCCGCCTGTCCCGCCGGGGCGGTCAGGTCGCTTGCCATGCTGCGCAGGCCCTGGAAGGTTTCCGGGCGCCACAGGGAAATCATCAGCAGGGCGGCTCCGATCAGCGCTCCGGTCCCGGCGATCACGTAGCCGGCGAACAGCCCCAGCTGCGCCCGCTTGTTGGAACCCGATCTATGCGCTGGCGGTGCCATAACCGCCCTGTCCTCCCTGCTTGTCCGGAAATTACTGGGTCATCAAGACGCCGCGATAGATCGGATCTTCCATGGCGCGTCCGGTGCCCATGGCGACGCAGGAGAGCGGATCTTCGGCGATGCTGACCGGCAGTCCGGTCTCTTCCTTGAGGTGATCGTCCAGGCCCTGGATCAGCGCGCCGCCGCCGGTGAGCACGATGCCCTGGTCAACGATGTCGGCTGCCAGTTCGGGCGCGGTGTTTTCCAGCGCGATGCGCACGCCTTCGACGATGGCGCCAATCGGCTCGGAAAGGGCTTCTGCGATATGCGCCTGGTTGATCGTGATTTCCTTGGGCACGCCGTTGACGAGGTCGCGGCCCTTGATGGTGATGATTTCGCCTACGCCGTCCTCTGGGACGACGGCGATGCCATATTGCTGCTTGATACGCTCGGCCGTGGCGTCACCGATCAGCAGGTTGTGGTGGCGGCGGACATAGGAGACGATCGCTTCATCCATCTTGTCGCCGCCCGTGCGCACACTGGTGGTGTAGGCAAGGCCGCGCAGCGAGAGCACGGCCACTTCGGTGGTGCCGCCGCCGATATCGACCACCATGGAGCCGACCGGTTCGGTCACCGGCATGTCGGCACCGATGGCCGCCGCCATGGGCTCGAGAATGAGGTAGACTTCCGAAGCGCCGGCATTGCTGGCGGCATCGCGAATGGCGCGCTTTTCGACCGAGGTCGCGCCCGAGGGCACGCAGATCACGATTTCGGGATAGCGCAGCAGGTTCTTCTTGCCGTGGACCTTGCGGATGAAATGCTTGATCATCTCTTCGGCGATTTCGATGTCGGCAATCACGCCATCGCGCAGCGGGCGGATAGCCTCGATCGAATCCGGGGTCTTGCCCATCATCAGCTTGGCATCGTCACCAACGGCCTTGACCCGCTTGATTCCGTTGAGCGTTTCGATCGCCACGACCGACGGTTCGTTGAGAACAATGCCGCGATCCTGGACGTAGACCAGCGTATTGGCGGTCCCCAGGTCGATAGCCATGTTCTGGGAGCCGAACTTGAAGAAATTTGAAAAGAAAGAACCCATCGAATATTCCGTGTCTTACCGCGCATAGGTCATTCCAGATCAACCTTAAGGCGGCGCTAATGCGGTGGAAGAGCCGCTCTCTAGCGCGACCAGCGCCGAAAGGCCAAAATTTTGTGTCGAAAAGGCACGTGTTTTTCACCGCTCGGCTCGAATTTTGCATTGCCCGGCGCTAGGCTCGCAAAATGCCGCAAATCCGCCGCCTTCCTGAAAACCTGGTTAACCGTATTGCCGCTGGCGAAGTCGTCGAACGTCCCGCCTCTGCGTTGAAGGAGCTGGTGGAGAACGCCATCGATTCCGGTGCGACGCGGATTGCCGTTTCACTTGTCGAAGGCGGGCTTTCGCGGATCGAAGTGACCGACGATGGTTGCGGTATGGATCCGGCAGAAATGGCGCTCGCGCTCGAGCGTCACGCAACGTCCAAACTGCCCGACGAGGCAATCGAGAAAGTGGCGACGCTTGGCTTTCGTGGAGAGGCTTTGCCGAGCATTGCCAGCGTGGCCCGCCTTTCGCTCGAAAGCAGGCCGCGAGATGCGGAGCAGGGCTGGTGGCGTGTTGTCGATCATGGTCAGATCGTCGAAGAAGGGCCAGCTGCGCTGCCGCCCGGAACGCGCGTGCGGATGGAAGGCCTCTTCGCCAAGGTGCCCGCCAGGCGGAAATTCCTGCGCACGCCGCGCAGTGAGTATGCTGCCTGCCTCGAAGTAGTACGGCGGCTCGCCATGGCACGGCCCGATATCGGCTTCACGCTCGATCATGGCGAGCGGCGAATATTCGCGCTGCAGCCGGGCCAGGAACTCGAGGCGCGCGTTGCGCAGATTGTGGCGCGCGAACTCAAGGACAATGGGGTCTCCATTGATCTGGAGCGTCCTATCGATGGCGGCTCGATGCGGCTGACGGGCCTCGCTGGCCTGCCGACCTACAATCGCGGCGTTGCCGATCACCAATATCTTTTCGTCAATGGCCGCCCGGTGAAGGACCGCCTGCTGACAGGTGCTGTGCGCGGAGCCTATGCCGACATGCTCGCGCGCGACAGACATGCAGTGCTGGCCCTGTTCCTCGAGATTCCGCACGAAGATGTCGATGTGAACGTCCATCCGGCCAAGACCGAGGTGCGCTTTCGCGACGCTGCGGGCGTGCGCGGTTTCATCGTTTCGGGTCTGCGAAAGGCGTTATCGACCGGCGACAGGCGCAGCGCGCAAATGCCCGATGCCGGCGCCATGTCGCGCTGGCAGGCAGAGCCACGTGCTCCTGCGCAGCAGGGCGAGGAGGCAGGCGCGGTGATGCGCTCGATCTTCCAGGGACGCGACTGGACTATGCCTTCGCCGGGGTCCCTATCGAGTGTGAGCGAACCGGCGCAGCCATGGCAGGGAGGGGAGACAAAGGTTCTGGCCCCATTGCAGGGCCGCGCGGAAGTGGCGGAAGACCTGCCCGACAATGCGGAGGAATTCCCGCTTGGGATCGCGCGCGGGCAGATCGCCAACACTTACATCGTGGCAGAAGCGTCAGACGGCCTCGTCATCGTGGACCAGCATGCCGCGCATGAGCGTTTGACGCTGGAACGGCTTCGGGCGGCGGGGGCTGGGGACAAGGTAGCCGCAAGCCAGGCCTTGCTCATGCCCGAAGTGGTGGAGCTGGACGAACCGTCATGCGACCGGCTCGAACAGCAGGCCGAGCGCTTCGCCGAGCTGGGCCTCATGATCGAACGTTTCGGCCCGGCTGCCATGCTCGTGCGCGCCATGCCCGCATCCCTCAAGAAGGCCGACCCCAAAGCGCTGCTGACCGATCTTGCCGATGACATCGCAAAGCATGGCGAGAGCCTGCTGCTGGGCGAGAAGATCGAATATGTGCTGGCAACCATGGCCTGTCACGGATCGGTAAGGGCCGGGCGTACACTCAATGTGACCGAGATGAATGCCCTGCTGCGCGACATGGAGAACACGCCGCGCTCCGGCCAATGCAATCATGGCCGTCCGACCTGGGTGAAGCTGTCCATGGAAGATGTCGAAAAGCTTTTCGGGAGGCATTGATGCGTTTTGCGGTGGCACTGTTGGCACTAGCCTGCACCGCTTGCGGGCAGCAGGTCGATGAAGGTGAGCAGGAGATGATCGAGGAGCAGGCCATTGCCGATGTAGAGGCGGTCAATGGCTCCGAACCTCCGCTGCGCGAAGTGGTACCTGAACCGATCCTGTTTCCCGATATCGAGAAGCACGACATGTTCGGCGCTTCCTGTGCCTATGCGCCCGGAACCAGCCTGGGTGCGCGCGTTATCGCGCGGCAAGCCGATGCCTTCATGAAGGTGGATGGCGAGGTGATCCGCTTCGCCGCCGATCCCGGCGCGCGCGAACTGCCCTACGGTACGCGCTCGCTTTACAATGGCACCGAATACTCGCTGCGCCTCGAAGTTGCCGGCGATGGTGAGCAGTCAGGCATGGAAACGATGGACTACGAGGGTTCCATCAGCCTGCGCGACCGTTGGGACCGCGTGGTCTACGATGGGGTGGGTACCGCGCAATGCGGCGTGTAATCAGCTCTTGGTGATCAGCGAAGGCGCTTGACGTAAAGCTGCTTGTCGTCGCGCCGTTCCATCAGGAAATGGTCGCTTGCCGCACGCATCAGGTCGGACAGGCGCTTGAAGCCGTAATTGCGGACATCGAAGCTTGAACGATTGCCGGCGATCTGGCCGACCTCGTGTAGCCGCGCAAAGCCTTCGTCGTCGCGGCTCGATGCTTTCCACGCTGCTCCCAGCAGGTCGATCAGTTCGGGGTCAAGCGGGCTGCCGCTCTGCGCCCTGGTATCGTCGGCGGCATGGGTGCGGATCAGCTGTTCGACATCGATGAAACGGGTGCAGGCGGTCTTGAAGGCCTCGGGCGCCTTGGCCATGCCGAAGCCGTAGACGATCAGTCCGTCCTGCCGCAGCCGCGTGACCAGCGGGGTGAAATCGCTGTCCGAACTCATGATCCCGAAGCCGTCCACCTTGCCATCGTAAAGCAGGTCGATGGCGTCGATGGTCATCGCCATGTCGGTGGCGTTCTTGCCCTTGGTGAGGTCGAATTGCTGCATGGGCTGCAGGCCGAAGCGGTGGGTGATCTTGTTCCAGTTGCTGAGCGCGGGCTTGGCCCAATTGCCGTAAGCGCGGCGGATATTCACTTGCCCCAGCTCTGCCAGCACTGTCAGTACCGGGTCGATCCCGGCATGGCTGGCATTGTCGGCATCGATCAGCAGGGCGATATTCTTGAGAACTTGTTCCGGCATGGCAAGCTACATGGCCCTGCCGCGGCAAAGTCGCAAGCGCTCAAGCGGGCGCGAACTTCCCGGTCTTTTCGTCAAGCAGGTGCAGGACGCCATCGGAAATGGCGAAGAAGGCCCCGCGCAGGGTGAGGGCGCCCCTGGCTTCCTTCGCCTGGACGCAGGGGAAAGTCCGCAGGTTTTCCAGGCTGACCTTCACGCCGGCCATTTCCATCGCACGTTCCGCTTTGCGCCCTTCGGTGCCGTGTTGGGCGGCGACTTCATCCCGCGCCTTGTCGAGAAGTGAAATCCAGTCATGCACGAAGCCACCCCGGCCGGGTTCGGCACCTTCCATGCTCTTGGTTAGTGCGGCCTGGCAGCCACCGCACAGGCCGTGGCCCATGACCATGATCTCGCGAACCTTGAGAACCTGAACAGCAAATTCGAGCGCTGCCGAGACTCCATGATGGCCCGGTGTGGTCTCGAAAGGCGGGACCAGCGCGGCGACATTTCGGACGACGAAAAGTTCGCCCGGATTAACGTCGAATATCTGCGAGGGATCGACCCGGCTGTCCGAACAGGAAATCACCATGACCCGCGGTTGCTGGCCTTCCTTGAGCGTCGCCCAGCGTTCGCGCTCAGGTTTCCAGCCTACCTCACGAAAGCGGTGATAGCCGGAAAGGAGTTCGGAAAGTTCGGGAGTAGGCTCGATCATGTGGGTTCATCTGCCGCGTGTCACAAGTTGAGGCAAGCCTGTTCCTTGGTCCATGCCGAGGGTCAGGGCCATTGCCACTGGCATGGGTGTTCACTAAGTGGGCCAGCATGAACGACCTATCCTCCGCTCCGGAAACGTCCAAGCCGGAAGGCCGCCTGCGCAAGCCCGACTGGATCAGGGTGAAGGCGCCCGTCAGCAAGGGCTACCAGTCCACGCGCCAGCTAATGCGTGATCTGGGTCTCAACACGGTGTGCGAGGAAGCAGCCTGTCCCAATATCGGGGAGTGCTGGACCAAGAAACACGCCACCGTGATGATCCTGGGCGATGTGTGTACGCGCGCCTGTGCCTTCTGCAACGTCAAGACCGGCATGCCGCGCATTGTCGATCCGCTCGAGCCCGAGCATGTGGCGACTGCGGCTGCCAAGTTGGGGCTGGAGCATATCGTCATCACTTCGGTCGACCGTGACGACCTTCCCGATGGCGGGGCGGGGCAGTTCGTCAAGGTGATCGAGGCTTTGCGTCGCACCACGCCCGACACCACGATCGAGATCCTGACGCCCGATTTTCGCGGCAAAATGCGCGAAGCGGTTGAAGCCATCTGCATAGCGGGCCCGGACGTTTACAATCACAATCTCGAAACGGTTCCGCGGCTTTACCCGACCATCCGCCCTGGCGCGCGCTATTACGCGTCGCTGCGCCTGCTTGAAGAGGTCAAGCGCCACGACCCGCTGATTTTCACCAAGTCGGGCATCATGCTTGGCCTTGGTGAGCAGCGGCTGGAAGTCCACCAGGTGATGGACGACATGCGCAGCGCCGAAGTCGATTTCCTGACCATGGGGCAATATCTCCAGCCCACGCCAAAGCATGCGAAAGTGGAAGACTTCGTAACCCCGCAGGTCTTCGATGCCTATGGCGCGGTGGCGCGGGCCAAGGGTTTCCTGCAGGTCGCCTCCAGCCCACTGACCCGATCGAGCTACCATGCGGGTGAGGACTTTGCGGAGATGAAGGCTGCTCGGGAGGAGCGTATCAGGAAACAGCAAGCCTGATGCCCTCCATTCGCGAGACAAGGACGCTTCCCTATTCGGCGGAGCAGTTGTTCGACATCGTCGCCGATGTCGGCAAGTACCCGGAATTCCTGCCCTGGGTGGTGGCGACGCGCGTACGTGACAATACCGAAACAGGCCTGACCGCGGACATGCTGGTCGGCTTCAAGGCTCTGCGCGAGAAGTTCACCTCAAAAGTGGAAAAGGAACGGCCGAACATGGTGCGAGTGCACTATATCGACGGGCCGCTGCGCGATCTGGACAATCTGTGGACCTTCACGCCGACCGAAGATGGCGGCTGCGAGCTGTTCTTCAGCGTCGATTTCAGCTTCAAGAACATGATGTTCGAGGCCTTGGCCGGGCAATATATCGACCGCGCATTCCGCAAGATGGTCGCCGCGTTCGAAACGCGGGCTGAAGAGCTTTACGGCAGCAGCAATTCCAGCGCGCAAAGCGTCGCCTGAAGCCGCACATCGCCGCGTTCGCGCGCATCGAAGAGCTGGTTTTCCGCTTCGGGCTTTTCCTTCCCGCGCTCAAGCCGGGCAAAGACCACCGTGCCGACAGGTTTTTCCTCGCTCCCGCCTTCCGGCCCGGCAATGCCGCTGATCGCTACGGCAATATCCGCATCGCAGCTTTCCAGCGCGCCCTGCGCCATGGCGTAGACGCAGGCCACAGAGACGGCACCGAAAGTTTCGATGATCTCGCTGGAGACGCCGAGGCAGTCGATCTTGGCCTCGTTCGAATAGGTGACGTAAGAGCGGTCGAGCACCGCTGAACTGCCCGGAATTTCTGTTATTGCGGCGGCAACGAGGCCACCAGTGCAACTTTCCGCCAGCGCAATCTTGCGGCCCGCTGCCTTGTTTTCATCGACCACGCGGCGGGCGAGGTCGACAACTTCATTGGGGAGAACGCTTTGCACTATTCGACCTCTGTCTGCACTTCCGCTGGCGCTTGTTCCGCATCGCCTTTCTGCACTTCGACCACAATCACGCCGACAAGTGCGGCAAGATTTTCCGCTGGTAGCGGGTCGAGCAGGGCAAGAACGCGGTCTGCGGTGACGCACTGATCGGGCTTGATCTGCGAGGCGACCATCCCGGCAACCATTTCGTTGAGGAAGGGCCCCAGTGTTTCGGGCGGCATGGCGCCGAGAACCTCTTTCATCCCCTGGTCATTGGTCGGGGCGACCTTCATGAACGCATCGATCGCCATATCCTGAGTGCCGAGGGCCGAAGCCTCGAGGCGCGTCAGTAATTCGCTTCCCTGGGCATGAATATAGGCATCATCGGGAAGCTGGGAGCCGCAGCCCCGCTGCAAACCGCGAAAGGCGCCCGGCATGGCGTAGCGGGCGAGGTTGGTCCATTCCTCCTCGGTCAGGTCGAGGTCGAGATTCTGTGCCATTGCTGGCTGGGAAATGGCCACCGTTCCCAGGGCAAGACAGGCGATCAGCTTCTTCATGATGCGGCTCCGTTCATTGGTTCGCGACTAGCGTGGCGACAGCCTGCGCTGCGATGCCTTCCTTGCGGCCGGTAAAGCCAAGCCGCTCGGTAGTGGTGGCCTTGATATTGACCGAGTCTATGTGAACCCCCAGCAACCCGGCAAGCTGCACCTTCATGCGATCCCGATATGGCCCGATCTTGGGCGCCTCGCAGATCAGCGTCAGGTCTACATTGCCAACGGTGAGGCCCTTGGCCGCTGCAAGCGAGACAGCATGCTCAACGAAGCGCGAGGAGGGCGCGCCCTTCCATTTCGGATCGCTGGGCGGAAAATGCTGGCCGATATCGCCTTCGCCTGCCGCGCCGAGCACCGCATCGACCACAGCATGCAGAGCCACGTCGGCATCGCTATGTCCTGACAGGCCCTTGTCGTGCTCGACCAGCACTCCGCACAGCCAGAGTTCTTCCCCGGCAGCAAGGCGATGCACGTCATATCCGGTTCCGACCCTGATCATGGTGCAACCTTGCCCGAGATTGTCGCGAAAGTCCTCCGCGAAGGTGAGCTTGTGAAGTCTTTCATCCCCATCGACAAGAGAGACTTCCAGTCCGGCCGCTTGGGCCACCTGCGCATCGTCCCCGGCATCGCTCGGTCCTTGCCAAGCGCGGTGTGCCGCCAGGATATCGGCAAAACGGAAGGCTTGCGGGGTCTGCACGCGGCGCAAGGCGTCGCGATCCGCCTTGGCCCGCAACAGTGTCCCGTCAGTCTCGATCATGGAGTCGACCACTGGCAGGACTGGAATTGCCGCCGGGGAGGAGGCGAGGGCGCTCACGAGCCTGTCGACCACTTCTGCGGGGCAGTCGGGCCGCGCGGCATCGTGGATCAGGACGAGATCGGGTGATGCGCCTTCCAACGCCTCAAGACCTTCGCGAACAGAATCCTGCCTCGAAGCTCCGCCGGTAACGAGCACGACTTGCTCGAGCCCCGCAAGCATCTCCTCAACCAGATCACCGGCGCCTTCGGGAATAACGACACACAGCCGGCTTACCCCCGCCGCCTTCAAGCTATCCGCCGCATGGCGCAGCACCGGCTTGCCCCGCCAGTTGGCAAATTGCTTGGGGAGGGGCTGATCCGCGCGCAACCCCTTGCCAGCGGCAACAATCACCGCTGCCAGCGTAGGTCGGGAGGATGCAGGAACGTCCGTCATGCGCATGGGGCGCTAGCGACTTGCAGGCGGGGTCGCAATCCACTATGCGCTGCCTATTATTTAGGCACAGCATGGAAAAATCGTCTCTTCCTACCCCGCCGGCCATGAAGCCGATCGAGGTCGGTCCGGTGCGGATCGACTGCCCGGTCGTGCTCGCGCCCATGACGGGCGTGACCGACAGGCCGTTCCGGGAGCTTGTGCGGCGTTATGGCTCCGGCCTCAACGTGACCGAGATGATCGCCAGCGAGGCGGCCGTTCGCGAAACCCGACAGTCTGTCCAGAAGGCCGAATGGGCGCCGATCGAGGATCCGGTATCCATGCAGCTGGTCGGTTGCGACCCTGAGAGCATGGCCGAAGCGGCCAAGCTGCAGGAAGGCAATGGCGCAGCGATCATCGACATCAATTTCGGTTGTCCAGTGCGTAAGGTGGTAGGGCAATATGCCGGCTCCGCATTGATGCGTGAGGTGCCGCTCGCCACGAAGCTCATGGAAGCGACGGTCAAGGCGGTTTCGGTGCCGGTAACGGTGAAGATGCGCATGGGCTGGGACCATGCAAGCCTCAACGCGCCCGAGCTCTCGCGCATTGCCGAGGACCTCGGCGTGAAGATGATCACCGTCCACGGCCGCACCCGCAACCAGATGTACAAGGGTTCGGCAGACTGGAGCTTCGTGCGCAAGGTGAAGGAGGCCGTGTCGATCCCGGTCGTCGTCAATGGCGATATCTGCGGGATCGAGGATGCAGCCATGGCCCTGGAACAGTCCGGCGCTGATGGCGTGATGATCGGACGCGGTGCCTATGGCAAGCCGTGGTTGCTTGGCCAGGTGATGCATTGGTGGCGCACGGGTGAGAAGCTCGAAACGCCCTCATTCGATGAACAATATCGAGTCCTGACAGAGCATTACCATGCGATGCTCGAACATTATGGCAGCAATGTCGGGGTCAAGATCGCTCGCAAACACCTGGGCTGGTACACCAAGGGCATGCATGGCTCGGCCGAGTTCCGCAACAAGGCCAATTTCATTGACGATCCTCAGCAAGTGCTGGGTGAAATCGAGCGATTTTACGAACCTTTCCTGAGGCGCCGCGCCGCGTGAACGAGATCCTCGAGGATTATCCGGCGGCACAGGACCAGATTTCAGGCCTTACCTTCGGCCTGGTTCTGGTCGGGCCGGACCTCACGATAAGATCGGTCAATCCGGCGGCCGAGAGCCTGATCGGCAAGTCATCCCGCCGACTTCTTGGCGAGGACCTGCTCGAAGTCCTCGATTTCGGGGAGGAGGGTATCGCCGACCGTCTGCGTTCTGGCGACGCTCAATTGATTGCTCGCGGTCTGAGCCTGCAGGTCAAAGACAAGCGAGTCTCCGTCAACCTGACCATTTCTACCATGCAATCGCATCCGGGCTGGCGCGTGGTGACGCTCTCGGATTCGGGGCAGGGCGAACGCTTCGGGGATGAGGATCGCAGGGCCAGCCTGCGCGGTCCGGCGGTGCTGGCGCACGAAATCAAGAATCCGCTTGCGGCGATCCGCGGTGCCGCGCAGCTGCTTTCCCGCAAGCTTGAGGAAAAAGATCGCGACCTCACCAACCTGATCGCCGACCAGGTTGACCGCATTGCCCAGCTGATCGACCGGATGCAACGGCTTGGCCGCGAAAAGGCGGAGCCGGTCGGGCCGCTCAACCTGCATGAGGCAATCCACCGGGCCATCGATACCGTAAAAGCGGCTTCCAAGGGCGAATTCTACCTACGCGAGGAGTTCGATCCCTCGCTGCCAAATGTCATCGCCAATGAAGGCGCGCTGGTGCAGGTCCTCATAAACTTGATTTCCAATGCGCGTGATGCCTGTGCCGGGCGAACGCAGCCGCAGGTAATCGTACGCACGCGCTTCGTCAGCGGGCTGGTGATGAATGTTATCAGGCTGGGCCGCCCGGTGAAGTTGCCGATCGAGATCCAGATAAGCGATAACGGTCCGGGCATCGATCCCGCTGTGCAGGAGCATATTTTCGAACCCTTCGTGTCGAGCAAGCCGAACGGGCAGGGTCTTGGCCTTGCGCTGGTGCAGAAGCTGGTGCGCGACATGGATGGACGGATCAGTCACGAACGGGATGACGCGAACGGGTGGACGCATTTCCGCGTGCACCTGCCGATGGCGAAATAAGGGAGACTCATGTCGAGACGCGCACTGCTGGTGGAGGACGACGCCTCTATTGCCATGGTCATCATGGCGGCTCTGGAAGATGAGGCATTCACCGTCGATCGCTGCGACAAGATCGCCGATCGCGACCGTCTGCTCATGCAGAATGAATATGACGTGATGCTCACCGACGTGATCTTGCTCGATGGCGACGGGATCGAGACGCTTGGCAAGGTGCATGAGCAATATCCCAAGATGCCCGTCATCATCCTGTCGGCGCAGAACACACTCGATACTGCCGTTCGCGCGACCGATACCGGAGCGTTCGAGTATTTCCCCAAGCCGTTCGACCTGGATGAATTGGTAAAGGCGGCGATCCAGGCTGCTTCCTCGCGCGACGAGCCGGGCGAGGGGGAGGGCGACCCTGGAGAGGGCCTGCCGCTGATTGGCCGAAGCCAGCCCATGCAGGAAGTCTACCGCATGATCACGCGGGTCCTGCGCAACGATCTGACCGTGCTGATCCTCGGCGAGTCCGGTACCGGCAAGGAACTGGTCGCGGAGGCGATCCATCAGCTTGGCTCACGCAGCTCAGGTCCCTTTGTGGCAGTGAATACCGCCGCCATTCCGCGCGAACTGATCGAAAGCGAACTGTTCGGCCATGAGAAGGGCGCTTTCACCGGGGCGACCAGCCGCAACATCGGCAAGTTCGAGCAGGCGTCGGGCGGAACCTTGTTCCTCGACGAAATCGGAGACATGCCGCCCGAGGCGCAAACGCGCCTGCTGCGCGCGTTGCAGTCGGGCAGGATTCGCCGTGTTGGCGGGGATCAGGAAATCGCTGTCGATGTCCGCATTGTCGCTGCGACCAATCGCAATCTCGAGCCGATGATCGCGGATGGGCTGTTCCGCGAAGACCTCTACTACCGCCTCAACGTGGTTCCTATCAGGCTTCCCCCGTTGCGCGACAGGCGCGACGATATCGAGGCGCTGGCCCGCCATTTCCTGCGCCGCGCATCCAAGGAAGGCCTGCCGCAGCGTCGGCTTTCACGCGATGCTGCAGAGCTTCTTGCCTGTCAGTCCTGGCGCGGCAATGTCCGCGAACTACGCAATTTCATGTTCCGTGCCGCCCTGCTGGCGCGTGAAGAGGAGATCGACGCCGCAGCGGTTTCTGCCCTGCTCGACACTACGGCCGCAGAAGCGGTCGGCCCGATTCACAGTGATATCGGAGAGGCCATCTCCGATTGGCTCGATACGGCCGACTTGGCGGAAGGCGATCTCTATCACGGCGCGCTTGCAGTTCTTGAGAAGCCACTGTTCGAACATGCGCTGACCAAGACTGGCGGCAACCAGCTGCGCGCTGCGCAAGTGCTCGGCATCAATCGCAACACCTTGCGAAAGCGCCTCTCGGAACTGGAAATCGACCCCGATCGCTTCAACCGGGAAGGCTAAACAGGGATTGTCATCATAAAGGTCTTGCAAATCGGCAACAGGGGCGTTGTAACCATGCAACGTGACTGACGCCGACCTGCCATCTTCCGCTTCAACAAGCACCTCGCGGCGGTTGCCCCGCTGGTGGCGCCGCGCACAGGTCACGGCACGTCACGTCAACTTGTTCATGTGGCTGGAGATTCTCTGCGCCATCGCTCTCGCGGTGATGCTTTTCGTCTCCTATCTTTCGCTTGCCAGCATGACCGATCCGGGCGAGCTCGTCCCCTCGGCGCAGGCGGCGGCGATGCTCATTGGTACGCTGATCCCTGCTCTGGGACTGATTGTCCTATGGGGCCGGCGCATTGCCATTCGCCGGGCAGGGGGCACCTCGGCCCGCCTGCATGTGAACCTTGTATTCTTCTTCTCGCTAATCGCAGCGGTGCCGACGCTGTTTGTGGCCGTCTTCGCGTCCATACTCTTTCAGTCGGGCGTCGAATTCTGGTTCTCCGACCAGCAACGCGGCATCCTGGAGAACGCGAACTCGTTGGCGCGTGGCTATTATGACGAGAACCAGCGCGAAGTCGGGCAGGAAGCTGTTGCCATGGCGAGCGACGTGCGTTTCGTCCTGCAAAGCATACCCATGCAATCGCCGCGCTTCGAGGACCAGTATTTCCTGCAGGTCTATTCGCGTGAGCTGAGCGGAAGTGCGATCCTCCAACTCGCCTCCGATGGCGAGTTGCGCACCGTCGCGTTTGCGGCTCCCGAAGAATATGATGCTGTCGATCGCGTGACCGAAGAAATGGTGGCCAGCCTGATGGGTGGCCAGGACGTTGTTGTCAGGGCAAGTGCCGAACGGATCGAGGCCGTGACTCCACTGGATCGCGATGCCGGACTGTTCCTGTACATCACCCGCGATACGCTACCCGAGGCACTCAACCAATGGGAACGGGCGCAAAGCGTGGTCGATTCCTATGCGGCTTTGACAGAGCGCGCGCGCGTTCTTCAATTGCGCTTCAACCTTGCGCTGTTTGCCGTGGCGCTCGCGCTTGTAAGCCTGGCAGTCTGGGCCGCCCTGCGTTTCGCCGACAGGCAGGTAAAGCCCTTGGCGGAGCTGGCGGCTGCGGCGCGCGAAATCGGTAGTGGCAACTACTCCATGCGCGTTGCCGGCCGGACCGGGCCGGACGAAATCGGCCTGCTCAATCGGGCCTTCAACCGCATGTCTTCGCAGATTGAAAGGCAGACCGACGCGCTAATCGGCGCCAACCGGCAGCTGGGCGAAAGGCGTGCCTTTATCGAGGCGGTGCTGCAATCGATCACGGCCGGGATCATCTCGATCAATGCCGAGGGTGAGGTGCAGCTGATGAACAGCTCCGCGCAGGATCTCCTGCTAGACGGAGCCGGACCGACGCCTGTCGGGCTCAAGCTGGAAGAGATCGCACCGGAGATCGCGACACTGGTGCAGAACGGTGCGAGCAACGGCCTGGTTCAGTACAGCAAGGATGGTGAATTGCTGACGCTGGCGGTGAAGCTTTCGCCTGCCACCGAAGGCTATGTCATCACCTTTGAAGACATTACCCGGCAATTGCTCGATCAGCGCCAGGCCGCCTGGTCGGACGTTGCGCGGCGCATTGCGCACGAAATCAAGAACCCTCTCACGCCGATCCAGCTGGCGACAGAGCGGCTCAAGCGTCGCTACGGTAAGCAGATCGAATCCGATGCCGAACTGTTTGACGAGCTCACCGGCACCATCATCCGCCAGGTCGGCGACCTGAGGAAGATGGTCGACGAATTCTCCTCCTTCGCGCGCCTGCCCAAGCCGGTCTTCCGCTCCGAGGATGCGGTCGATCTGGTGCGTCAGGCCCTGTTCCTCCAGGAAGTTGCCCATCCCGAAATCACCTATAGCTTCGAGGCGGGGGAGGGGATCGGGCCGGTCGAATGCGACCGTCATCAGTTCGGACAGGCGATGACCAATGTGCTCAAGAACGCGGCCGAGGCGATCGACGCAAAGCACAGGGATGCCGAACCAGATTATCGCGGCAAGGTGGCGGTAAGCGTTGAAGAGCAAGGGCCGTACCTGCGCGTGATCGTGCGCGACAACGGTATCGGTCTGCCCGGCAGCCATGAGAACATTATGGAGCCCTATGTCACGACCCGTGAGAAGGGCACCGGACTTGGTCTCGCCATCGTCAAGAAGATTGTCGAGGAACATGGCGGCGAATTGACCTTCACGCCCGATCCCGATGGCGGAACGGTTGCGAGCATGCAGTTCGCCTTCCGTCCGATGGAAAGCGGTAGCGATAGCGAGGCTGCGGAATGACGCGAATGACGCGTAAGGAGAAAATGTAATGGCGCTCGACATCCTTGTGGTGGACGACGAAAAGGACATTCGCGAACTGGTTGCGGGCGTCTTGTCCGATGAGGGTTATGAATGTCGAACGGCGGGTGACAGCAAGTCTGCCATCGCCGAAGTCGACGAGCGCCGTCCGAGCCTCGTCCTGCTCGATGTCTGGCTCCACGGCAGCCCGATGGACGGGCTCGAAGTACTCGATGCGATCAAGGCGCGCGAGCCCGAACTGCCGGTGATCATTTTTTCCGGCCACGGCAATATCGACACCGCCGTTTCCGCCGTCAGCCGCGGTGCCATGGACTTCATCGAAAAGCCTTTCGAGGCAGAGCGCCTGCTTCACCTCGTCGAACGGGCGACCGAAACGGAACGTCTGCGCCGCGAAAATGCACGCCTGCGCGAAGGCTTTGTTGCGCATGACGAGTTCACCGGAAACTCGAATGCCATCAACCAGGTCCGCGCCACGCTGAAGCGTGTCGCCAATACCGGCAGCCGTGTGTTGATCAGCGGACCCAACGGCGCGGGCAAGGAAGTTGCCGCAAGGCTGCTTCATGCCTGGAGCCCGCGCGCCGACAAGGCCTTCGTCACCGTCAATTCTGCGCGCATCACACCCGAGCGGTTCGAACAGGAGCTGTTCGGCGAGGAAGCAGATGGCAAGCTGGTGCGTCCGGGCCTGCTCGAACTGGCCGATGGCGGAACGCTCTACCTCGACGAAGTGGCAGACATGCCGCTCAACACGCAGGCGCGGATCCTGCGCGTTCTGACAGACCAGAGCTTCGTGCGTGTCGGCGGCAATCGGCAAGTCGGTGTCGATGTGCGCGTGGTGTCGTCTACGGCCAAGGATCTTGAAGCCGAAATTGCCGAGAAACGCTTTCGCGAGGACCTTTATTACCGGCTCAATGTCGTGCCGATCGCGATCCCGTCACTGGCGGAGCGCCGCGAGGACATCCCCTCTTTGGCCGATCATTTCTTCACCCGATATGCGCGCGAACAAGGTCTGCAGCCGCCTTCGGTAACGCCCGAGGCGATGGCGGCGCTGCAGGCCTATGACTGGCCGGGCAACGTCAGGCAGTTGCGCAATGTGGTGGAACGCACCGTGATCCTCGCGCCGCGCGACAAGTTCGGCAAGATCGGACCCGAGATGTTGCCGGAAGAGATAACTGGCGGGTCTGGAGATGGCGGAGGAGGGATATCCTCTCTGATGGGTGTTCCGCTGCGCGAAGCGCGAGAAAGTTTCGAACGCGAATATCTGCGTATCCAGATTCGGCGTTTTTCTGGAAACATTTCCAAGACAGCCGGGTTTATCGGCATGGAACGGTCGGCCTTGCACCGGAAGCTGAAGATCCTCGGCATGGGGGATCGTAAGGAAATGGAGGACAAGGCCGACAACAAGGAGTAGACTGCATCCCGTTGATTCTCCCGTTGATGGTCACGTTCCGGGAGAGGGCGGAAATTTAGAACAATCGGCTGTCAGATACTTGTCATATCGGCGAGCCAGAATGCGACTGCGATCGACGGTCGCCAAAAACAGGAGTCAAAATATGACCAGGTCAACTTTGTCTGCGCGTCCGCGGTCAGCGGCCAGCTCGCAAGAATCCGCAAGCAATGCAGTCGGCAATGCCAAGTCGGGCAATCTCCAGGACCTGTTCCTCAACTACCTGCGTAAGGAAAAACTTCCCGTCACCATGTTCCTGGTGAAAGGCGTGAAGTTGCAGGGGATCGTCACCTGGTTCGACAATTTCTCCATCCTCTTGCGCCGGGACGGTCAGTCGCAACTGGTCTATAAGCACGCAATTTCGACCATCATGCCGAGCCAGCCGGTCGATGCCGACATGTTCGGCACGATGGCTGAGGGCAATCGCAAGCAACGCCTGTTGCAGGACATTTTCCTGACGCGGGTCCGCGAAGCCGAGGTGCAGGTGACCATGTTCCTCGTCAACGGGGTCATGCTCCAGGGTCGGATCGCAAGCTTTGACTTGTTCTGCATGCTGCTCGAGCGTGAAGGATTCGTGCAATTGGCCTACAAGCATGCCGTCTCGACGATTCAGCCGGCCACTCATGTGGACCTGACTGGCGATTTCGATGACGAGGATGACGAGTAAGGAAGGCACAAGCGCCTGATTTTCGAGAATGAAGATGTCGAGGGCGAGGTAACCCGCGGTGCGCGGGCGCTTGTCGTGTGCCCGGATATCAGGGGGCAGCGCCAGGGGCAGGATCCCGATGCGCGGCTAGAAGAAGCCAAGGGCCTCGCTTTGGCCATCGGGATCGTGGTCGCCGAAGCCTATGTCCTGCCGATCCGCGATGTGCGGCCGAACACGCTGTTCGGTGAAGGCCAGGTGCAGCGCATCCTTTCCGATTGCGAATTGAACGAGGCCGAGCTTGTCATCGTGGATGGCGCGCTTTCGCCGATCCAGCAGCGTAACCTGGAAGACAAGCTGAAGCGCAAGGTCATCGACCGGACGGGCCTGATCCTCGAGATTTTCGGTGAGCGTGCCTCGACGGCGGAAGGTCGTTTGCAGGTCGAACTGGCGCATCTCGATTACCAGCAGAGCCGCCTTGTCCGTAGCTGGACCCACCTTGAACGCCAACGTGGCGGTTTCGGCTTCCTCGGCGGTCCCGGCGAAACGCAGATCGAGGCCGACAGGCGGATGATCCGCAACCGCATGGGCAAATTGCGGCGCGAGCTCGAACAGGTTCGCAAGACCCGAGAATTGCATCGCAAGCGGCGGGGAAGGGCGCCATGGCCCGTGATCGCGCTGGTCGGTTACACCAATGCTGGGAAGTCGACCCTGTTCAACCGGATCACCGGCGCTGAGGTCATGGCGGAGGACCTGCTCTTCGCCACGCTTGATCCGACCATGCGGGCGATCGGCCTGCCGGGCGTCGAAAAGGCGATCCTGTCCGATACGGTGGGTTTTATCTCGGACCTGCCGACGCAGCTGGTCGCGGCCTTCCGCGCCACGCTGGAAGAAGTCTCGGCCGCGGACATCATCCTGCATGTTCGCGATATCGCCAATCCAGACAGCAATGTGCAGAAGGCGCAAGTGCTGCATGTCCTCAAGGAACTCGATGTGATCGATGGCGAGGAGGGCGAGAGCGCGATGCCGATCATTGAGGTCTGGAACAAATGGGACCTGCTCGATGAGGAACGGCGCGAGGAACTTGGGCAGGTTGCCAGCCAGAATGAAGACATATTGCCGATCTCGGCCGAGACGGGCTTCGGCGTGGAGCACTTGCTTGAGCGGCTCGGTGAAGTGCTCACCAAGGGCGCGCGCCTGCACACGCTCTCAATTCCCGTGACGGATGGCCAGCGCATCGCCTGGCTTTATGCGCATGGTGAGGTCCTAGAAGATCGCGATGGTGGGGAGGGTGATGGTGGCCCCTTGCGGGAGATCGATGTCAGGCTGACCGAAAAGGAATTCGGCCGCTTCGAGGCTTTGGGCGCCTAATCCCGTTCTTCCAGCTTGGCGCGTAGCCAGTAGCGTTCCTGTTCCTCAAGGCTGAGCTTTGGGAAATCCTCACCGGCTTCGGCTGCCATTTCTTCCATACGCCTGAAGCGTTTCTCGAATTTGGCATTTGCTGCGCGCAACGCGTCTTCTGGTGCGATTCCGTAGCTACGCACGACATTAACTGCTGCAAAAAGCAGGTCGCCGGCTTCCATCAGTCGCTCGTTGTCGCTCGTGGCATCCGCGAGTTCGCCAAGTTCTTCCTGGAGTTTTTCTGCCGGACCATGTTGGTCTGGCCAGTCGAAACCCACACGCGCAGCGCGCTTTTGGAGCTTCTCGGATCGCAAGAGTGCCGGTAGCGCGCCCGCGACGCCATCCAGGGCGCTCTGGGCTCCCTTGTGGTCCCGCTCGGCGGCCTTGAGATCTTCCCAGCGCGCCTTGGTCATCACGCCAGTCTCATCGCCGAAGATATGCGGGTGTCTGGCTTCCATTTTGTCGGAAATGGCTTTGGCGACGTCTTCGAATGCGAAATTGCCTTCTTCTTCGGCCATGCGCGCATGAAAGACGACCTGGAGCAGCAGGTCTCCCAGTTCGCCGCGCAGCTCGTCCATGTCATTGCGCTCGATCGCGTCGGCCACTTCGTAGGCTTCCTCGATCGTGTACGGCGCTATCGTCTTGAAGTTCTGCGCGATATCCCATTCGCAACCGTTTTCCGGATCACGGAGGCGGGCCATGATGGCGAGGAGGCGATTGATTTGCTCAGACATATCGCGATGATAATATATATTATGTTAAGTAATGCGAGATGGGCCAGTCGGAACTTCCTGTCCTATCTCGTTGGAATCAATCTCTATTACACTGAATATCGCAACGCCAAGCAGGAAGATGGCGCCCCAAATGAGTGCCATAACAATGGTCTGGCGCAATCCCACACGATGCGCGCGATATGCGCCCAGCGCCAGCACCATCCAGCCCAGCAGCGAAATGATCGAGACCACCGCCAGCGTGCTCATGCCACCAGCTCCATCCCGTCATAGCCGACCAGCACGTCATCCGGCGTTTCGGCAGATAATGTCGCGTAATCCATGCTCTTGTCGAGATGTGTCAGCACGGTCTTGCGCGCAGAACAACGATCTCCAAGCTCAAGCGCCATGGCTAGGCTGGCATGTGTTGGGTGTGGCTCGCGCCGCAAACAGTCGCAAACGAGGATATCGACACCTTCGAAGGTCTCTACCATCTGTTCGGTAATTTCACTGAAGTCAGTGGCATAAGCTATTGATTTGTCGTCTGCATCAAAGCGGAATCCGGTGCTGGTGACCGGTCCGTGCGGCATTTCCACCCATTCCACGGCGAACCCGGCATGGATCCTGATTTCTTCGACATCGCGGATATCGACAATCGTTGGATAGCCGAACTGGCCCGAAAATACGTAATTGAACCGGTTCTTCAGCTTGCGCACCGTCTCTCGCGATCCGAAACCCGGCAATGGCGCAGTCCGACCGAAGCGAAGCGGGCGCAGATCGTCGATGCCGTGGCAATGATCGGCATGGTCATGCGTCCAGAACACCGCATCGATACGCTCGATTTCGTTCGCGAGCAGCTGGCTGCGCAGATCGGTCGAAGTATCCACCAGCACGCGCCTGCCTTCCTCGTTCTCGACGATGATCGAGACCCTGCTGCGGCGGTTTTTCGGCTCGTTCGGGTCGCATTCGCCCCAATCATTGCCGATCCTGGGGACACCCGTTGAGGTGCCGGAGCCGAGGACTATCAGCTTCACGCCTTTGCCTTGGAGAACAGCTTGTAGAAATTGCGCGTCGTGTTGGCCGAAAGTGCTTCAAGCGTTTCACCGCGCAGATTGGCGACAAATTCCGCCGTATTGCGCACGAAAGCCGGCTCGCACGTCTTTCCCCGATGCGGTACCGGTGCAAGGAACGGGCTGTCTGTCTCCACGAGCAGCCTGTCCGAAGGGATCTCCGACGCGAATTCCTGGATTTCGCGGGCATTCTTGAAGGTCACAATTCCTGAGAGCGAGATCGTCAGGCCCAGGTCGAGAACCTTGCGACCGAATTCGGGTGAGGCGGTGAAGCAATGGATCAGGGCGGGGAAAGCGGCCTCCTCCATCTCTTCGGCCAGGATTTGCGCCGTATCCTCGTCCGCGTCGCGTGTGTGGATGATCAGGGGCAGTCCGGTCTCGCGCGATACGGCAATATGCATACGGAACAGGTCCTGCTGCACTGTGCGGTCCGATTTGTCGTAATAATAGTCGAGGCCCGTCTCGCCGATGGCAATCACGCGCGGATGCTCTGCGGCCTCCAGCAGCGCCGCCTTGCCGAGGTCGGCATGCTTGTCCGCCTCATGTGGATGAATTCCGATCGAGGCCCAAACATCCTCTTCGCGCTCGGCCGTGGCGACGATATCGTCCCATTCGCTCTGCCGCGTCGAGATGTTGAGGAAGGCCGTCACGCCCGCTGCACGCGCATTGTCGAGCACATCGCCCTGTCGTTCGATCAGACCCTCGTAATTGAGGTGACAATGGCTATCGACAAGCATCAAGCGCTCTCTTCAGCCGGCAATTCGAGGCGCGGGAAGAGCGGAGTTGGCTTGCCAACGGTGAAGCCGCTCTCGACAAGCGCGGGGAACCACCCTTCCCCTTCGAGATCCGCATAGCTTCGTTCGCCAGGTGCGACGCCAAGCTGGTCGAGCAAAGCTGCCGTTTTGCCCGGAATGACGGGCTGGATGGCAATTGCGAGGTCGCGCAGGGCAATGAACAGCGTTTGCAGAACTGCTTTCATGCGCTCGGGATCGGTCTTGCGCAGCGCCCAGGGTGCCTGTTCGTCGACATATTGGTTGCAAGCATAAACCGCCCGCATCCACTCATCGATGCCTTGCGAAAATGCCAGCCTGTCGAATTCCTGCGGCAGGCCTTCCATGCAGGCCGTCCGGACCGTGTCGAGCAGGACCTTGTCTTCTCCCTGCGTCTCGAAGTGTACGAGTTGCCCATCCATGTTCTTGGAGATCATGGAGAGGGTCCGTTGGGCGAGATTGCCGAAGCTGTTCGCCAGTTCGGAATTCGAACGGGTTACAATGGCTTCTTCGGAATAACTTCCATCCTGTCCGAAGGAAATCTCGCGCATCAGGAAGTAGCGCAGAGTGTCTACGCCGAACTTGTCGGCCAGTTCCGCCGGATCGGTTACATTGCCGAGCGATTTGCTTTCCTTCTGCCCGCGATTGAGCAGGAAACCGTGGCCGAACACGGATTTGGGAACGGCAATCCCCGCACTCATCAGGAAGGCAGGCCAGTAGACTGCGTGGAAGCGGACGATATCCTTGCCGATCAAATGCAGGTCTGCCGGCCAGAACTTCGCGAAGTTGCCTGTCTGGTCAGGATAACCGAGGCCGGTGATGTAGTTGGTCAGCGCATCTACCCAGACATACATCACGTGTTCTTCGGCGCCTGGCACCTTCACGCCCCAGTCGAAGCTGGTGCGGCTGACCGAAAGATCGCGCAACCCGCCTTCGACAAAGCGCATCACTTCGTTGCGACGGCCTTCGGGACGAATGAAGTCCGGATTGTCGCGATAGAGCGCCAGCAGCGGCTCCTGGTAGCGCGACAGGCGGAAGAACCAGCTCTCCTCGACTGTCCACTCGACCGGTGTGCCCTGCGGCGAGAGCTTTTCCCCGCCTTCGCCTTCGACAAGTTCGCTTTCGTCGTAATAGGCTTCGTCGCGGACCGAGTACCAACCCTCGTAGCGATCGAGATAGAGATCGCCATTGTCTTCCATCGCTTTCCAGATTGCCTGGCTTGAGCGGTGGTGAGTCTCTTCCGTCGTGCGAATGAAGCGATCGTAAGATATGTCGAGCTGGTCGAACAGCGCGCGGAAATAGCCAGACATCTCGTCTGCCAGTTCGCGTGGAGTCATCCCGAGGTCGCGCGCTTTTTGCGCCATCTTCAGGCCGTGTTCGTCGGTTCCCGTCTGGAAACGCACGTCGAACCCGCTCTGGCGCTTGAAGCGCGCCAAGACGTCGGCGGCGATGGTCTCATAGGCATGGCCGATATGGGGCTTGCCATTGGGGTAGTGAATCGCGGTGGTAAGGTAATAGGGCTCAGCCATCGCGGGGAGCACTAGATGGAGCGACCTTTGTGAGCAAGGTGCCGATTTCCATCACCAGCAATCCGGCGTCGAAATTATAGGTCGGCGCCTGCGCGGCAAGGCGCGACAGGTCGGCATGGGTTTCGACCACTCCGGGAATGGCCTGGTGCTCGATATTCTGCATTTGCGAGGCGACGACGGAGCGTGCCAATTCGAGCGCGGCCAATTGCCTGTTGCGATCCGGACGAGCGCCCATCGCATCGGCAAGGCTTCCGCGTCGCGTGAAATCGGGGTCGCCCGATTGGACGATATCGAGCATCAGGCTGTGCAGCTTCCCAAGATCTTGCTCGACGAATTCAAGCGCTGCGCCCGGAGAACCGGCAGAGGCCGCAATCGCCGCCTGGCGAGTTTCCTGGTCCGCCTCGGGCGCTTCGCGCATGAGGATCGTCTCCAGCGCAGCTTCGTCCAGCTGGGGAAAGCTCAGGACCCGGCAACGGGAACGTATTGTCGGAAGAAGTCGCCCGGGTCGATGGGTGACAAGCAGGAAAAAGCTGCCAACGGGCGGCTCTTCCAGGCTCTTGAGCAGCGCGTTGGCGGCTCCCTTTTCGAGGTCGTCGGCCGGATCGATGATGATCGCTCGGCGGCTGCCCAGCGTCGGACGGGTTGTCAGCCGATGCTGCATCTCACGAATCTGGTCGACCGCGATATTGCGTTTGAGCTGGAAGGGCTTGCCCTGCTCCTTCTTCTTTTCCTCGTCCTTATTGGCGGGAAGATTGGTGAGCGTGATGATGTCGGCATGATCGCCCTGCGGCTGTTCGACGCCTGGTTCGGCCACCAATTCGCGCGCGGCCTGCATGGCGAAACCGGCTTTTCCGATGCCCTTCTTGCCGGCGAGGATCCAGGCGTGATGCATGCGTGGCGAGGCCATGGCGGCGCGCCATTCGCTCCATGCCTGCTCATGCCCGAGATAGCTCACGATATCCCTCCCAAACGGTCCTGCACCGCCTGCAGGACGCGTGCGTGCACGTCTTCGGGAGTTCCTAAACCATCGACGATGACGAAGCGCTGGGTTTCGGCTTCTGCGAGAGCATGGAAGCGGGCTGCGACCTTGGCGTGATAAGTTGCGCTTTTCCCGCCGATACGGTCGCTCTCGTCTCCGTCACGGGCCGAGAGTCGTGCCTCGCGCTCTGCGTCATCCACTTCGACGAGTATGGTCAGGTCGGGCAGGTAGCCACGCGAACCGATGGAATGAAGCGTCATGATGTCGGCATCGGAGATGCTCCCCTCCCCGCCCTGATAGGCACGCGAGGAATCGAGGAAGCGATCGCAGATCACCCATTTGCCCGCCTCCACCGCAGGCTGGATCACATTGGCAACGTGGTCGGCGCGTGCTGCAGCAAAGAGCAGAGCCTCGCCCTCGGCATTCCAGTCCAGTGCATTGTCGAGAAGCAGGCCGCGGATGGCTTCGGCCCCCGGCGTTCCGCCCGGCTCGCGGGTGAGGACCGCGGCAATGGACTTCCGCTCGAGCGCATCGGCGAGCATGCGCGCCTGAGTGGACTTGCCGGTACCCTCCCCACCCTCGAAAGTGATGAATCGCCCCTCCATCAGCCGAAGAACCCGCGGAAGCCGTTTATGATACGCTGCACGAAGCCCGCCTGCGCGACATTCTCCGCCGCTGCAAGCGGGATATCGAGCGGTGCAAGCCCTTCAATTTCGAGACGTAGGACGGCGACCTCATCGCCTTCGGCAATCGGGGCTTGCAAGGGCCCTTGGTATCGCAGGGAAAGCTGGTGCTCGCCCTCGAAATCCTTGGGCAAAGTCGCGATAACTGGCTGGGTCGGGCGTAGCGCCACACGCGACGATGAACCGTCTTGTACAAGGGCTGATCCGATTACGGTTCCTTCCTCTGCCAAGCCGCGAGATACGAAATCCTCAAAGCCCCATTCGAGGAAAGCGCGGGCAGTCCTGTCACGTATTCTCTCTGTGGGCGAGCCAGCCAAGACGAGCACCAGCCGCCTTCCATTCCGCTCCCCGGATCCGAGCAGGTTGTAACCCGCCTCGCGCGTATAGCCCGTTTTCATACCATCGGCGCCTGCGACATGGCCCGTCAGCGGCTCATGATTCTCTTGCGTAATGTTGTTCCAGGTCAGCGTGCGATGGCCGAAATAACGGCGGTAGAGATCGGGATAGCGATCGGTGATAGCCTCTCCGAGCAAGGCAAGGTCGTGCGCGGTGGTGAAGGTCCGCCCCTCGTCGGGATAGCCATTGGCAGATCCGAAATGCGTATCGCGCATGCCCAGCTCGGCGGCATTGCGGTTCATCAGCGCGGTCCATTCCTCCAGCGATCCGGTTGCGGCCAGCGCGATGGCAACGCTCGCATCATTGCCCGAGACCGTCGTAGCGCCGAGCAGCAATTCGCCGAATGTCGGCCGATCCCCGGCCTTGAGAAACATGGTGGAGCCTTCGCCCGACCATTCATCCGCAAGTTCCTGGCTGACGACGAACGGCGTCGAAGGCTGGATCGCGCCTTCGTCGATCAGGCGGAAAGCCGTGAACGCTGTCATCACCTTGACCACCGATGCCGGCACGAAGCGGCGGTTCTCCTCGCGCGAATAGAGCACCTGCCCGCTGGCGAGATCGACCATCACGGCAATAGGGATTTCTTCCGGGACAGGCGCGGGCGCCGCACTTGCACCGCTGCAGGCCAATGCAGCGGCGACAATCAGGGCGCTATGGGCAAAATGTCTCAAACTCGCTCCCGCATCGCGTTGCGGGACGACGCAGCGCGATCCTAGCCAACCGGATAGATTCGAGCATCGCTATAACCCGCCGCCTGCACGTTGGCGAGCGAGGCCTCGGCTTGTGCACGGGTTGCGAAGGGGCCGGTTCGGACGCGGAAGTACTGACCTGCCTGGGTAACATTCCCGCCGAGATCGGAAGCAGCTCGTGTGGCACGCTCTTCGGTCGAGAAGGAGGCGGCCTGGACGACGAAATTGCCGTCTGTGTCCGGAACGATTGCCTGTTCGGCGACCTCTGTGTCTACTTCGACCTGCGCCGGAGTATCGACCTCGGTAAAGGCCTGTTCGAAGCTTTCTTCTTCCGGCGAGCCAAGCGGCGCCAACGCGGGAACGGCGGTGGCTTCGGTGTCGACTACAGCTACCGCTTCAGCTGCTTCCGCCACTTGCTCTTCGGGCAATGTCGCCAGCTGTTCTTCCTGTTCCGTAGAAGCATCCACCTGCAGGCTGGCTGAACCGTCTTCTGGCAGTCGTCGGCGCAACACGCTGACCAGTCCCATCGGCGTGTCCATTCTCAGCGGTGCGAGTTGATCGGCACGCAACATGGCACGCTGCTCTTCGGGCGGATTTACGCGGCGCACGCGCACCGCCTCGCCTGGCGAAGCTCCGAGCTGCGCCATGGCGGCGGGCGAAAGCGAGACGAGATCGGTCGAGTCCATCGGACCGCGGCTTTCGAGCCGGACAAGGATGGTTCGGCCGGTCTCCAACGAGGTAACTTCGACATAGCTCGGTACAGGAAGCGTGTGGTGTGCGCCGGTGACGCCCTGCCCCGTTCCTGCCGCGGCAAAGCCAACTTCGTCGTAATTCATCACGTCGGCGGGCGTAAATGTAGTGCCTGCCACCGTGTAGGGATCGCCGATGACGACTGGATAGTCGGCCTGCGGACCATTGTCGGGCGGCAGGGCTGCCATTGCGGTCATGGAACCGCCATCGCCGGAAAACGTCCCGCAGGACGCCAGCGCCGTGGTCGAAATCAGGACAAGCGCAGCTTTCGCAATCCGCCGCGTCCGTGCGTTATTGGACAATCTCATCTGCAAGCAACCCCACACTCATCGCGTAGTAGTTCGAGCAGTTATATTCGAGGATAACCCTATAATTCTCGGTTAATAGGTAGCCGGGATGTGCCGGACCGTCGGGTTCGAACAGGAAGGCCATCACATCGTCGCCAATGGCACCGCGTGGCTCAACGCCCATTTCACGCCATTCGCGTACCGTCATTTCCCTGCTGTGCCGGCCGTAGACGCGGGGGCATTCCTCCGCCTCGACAGGGTTAACGATGGCGTCGCGATCCACGCTGTTGGGCACATAGGCGCGCACGCCCCATGGGATACCTGGAACCCAACCGGCATCGCGGAAATAATTGGCAATGGAATGCAAGGTGTCGACGTCGGATTCCCAGATGTCGCGGTCGCCATCGCCGTCGCCGTCAACGGCGAGACGCAGATAGACGCTGGGCAGGAATTGCGGATTGCCGAAGGCTCCGGCCCAGCTGCCGACGAGTTGCGAGCGCGGCACGCCGCTATCGGCGATCTTCAGCACGTCGATCAGTTCGCGTTCGAACAGTTCGCGGCGACGGCCTTCCCACGCCAGCGTTGCCAGCGAACGTGGCAGGTCGAAACTGCCCTTGACCGCTCCATAGGCTGTCTCGTGGCCCCAGATCGCGACGAGGATCTGTTCAGGCACGCCGTAGGTTTCCTCGATCTCGCGAGCGAGCGATCCGACGCGCTGCATGGTCCGGCGTCCGCCATTGATGCGCGCCTGTGTGTTGTGGCGGCTTATATAGGAATTGAGCCAGGCAAAGCCTGTGGCGGGATTGACGTTGCCGCCTGAGGAAACATTGCCGCGATCGAGTTCGATCACCCGGTCATTGGGTGTCATCCCGGCGAAGATCGAATTGATCGTCCCTTCGGTGACGCCTTCTTCGCGCGCCTTGATGGCCACGTCCTGAAGATAGGTGCTGAAGTTCTGTTCCTGCGCGCATGCGGCAGAGGAAAGCAGCGAGGCCGCGGCCAGGGCCGGGATAGATCGAAAGAAAAGACGCAAGACCATGCTCCATCTTCTGCCACTGATGGAAGCGGCGGGGAATCCCCCGCCGTTCCGCTTGCGACAAACTGCCTCGATTGTGAGCCGCATGGCGGCCCCGCGATCAATCTTCGAGTATCGGGTACTCGCTCCAATCTACCGGCGGGAAGCCGCAATTCGGGTCCGGGTCACAATCCGTGATGGTGTGGATGTAGCGCAGCGTACCATTCTCCATCCTGAACGTATGGCTGTCCGGCCTCTCGTTTTCACCCATCTTCAGGATCACGTTGACGGCGCCGTGGACCGGATCGACGACATATTTGCGCCTGGCCATCTCCACACCTTCGGGAACTCCGACATTGCAGCTGTCAGTCGGCTCGCCTCGTCCGGTGTAGATACCACCCTCGAGGCGCGCACAAGGCGAACCCCAGGGTACTTCCACGGTGGGATCGCTGAACAGGTCGAGATAGGCGTCGGCGGCGGCAATCAGCTGGTCGCGCGTCGGGCGTTCGTCCGCCGGGATAATGCCCCAATCTTCGCGGCTTGCATAATGCAGTGTCCGCTCGGGGGCGAAGAGCCAGTCACCCTCCTCCGAAACGATGTTCTCGAATGGTCCGGTCAGGAACAGGCCGGTGCCCATTTGCGTCCCCATGACCATTGGATTTTCGTCATCGACGATGATGATCTCGACATAGACCTTGCAGGCGACGTCATCGATCAGAGACATGCTCCAGGCGATTTCGCGCGGCTCCTCGAGGAATTCCGAGAGTGAAGCGCGACGATAGTTTTTCGAATAATCGACCCATTCGCGCAGTTCCAGCGCGTTCATGTCGCCGGTTCCAACCGCAGCGACCCAGCTATCGGCAATCTCCTGCATGGTCTCTCGGTTGCACTGCCCTTGCGCCGCCGCAGGCGATGCCAAGGCAAGTCCGGTGCCTGTGGCCAGGATGGCAAACAGCTTACGCTTCATATGTCCCTCTCGATCCTCTCAAATCCCTGCGTGCGATCGTAACGCGCATCCGCAGGTCTGTCATCAAGCACAATCAATTGCCGACGACATCAGCCTCGCCGAAGGCCGGGAAACCGCAACGTTCCAGTCCCTTGCAGTGGGTTGCCGCGTGGACGTAGCGCAGAGCTCCGTTCTCGAGCCTGAAAGTGTGGCTGTCGGGCAGCTGGTCGGGGCCGAACTTGGAGAGCACGCTGACCGCCTGGCGATCGACGTCCACGACATATTGCCGTTGTACGATCTCGATCGCGCCCGGCTCATTGGGCATGCCGAGGCTGCATTGCGGTGCAAATGCACCGCCTTCCACACGGGTACACGGATCGCCGAAAGGAACATCGACGGCAGGATCATTGAACCGGTCGAGATAGGCATTCGCGGCAGCCAGCAATTCTTCGCGGCCGACACGCTCGCCTTCGGGAACCACGCCCCAATCCTGGTCTTCGACATAACCGGTGAAGGCATCGGCATCGAACAGCCAGTCTTCAGGGCCGGTGACGATGTTCTGGAAACCGCCGACGCCGAAGAAGCCCGCCCCGAACTGGGTAGCGATGACCTGCTTGCCGATTTCGCTATCGACAACGGCTTCGACGAAGACCTGGCAACTCTGCAAGTCCATCAGTTCGAGCTTGTAATCGATGGTACGTGGGTAATCGAGGAATCCGCCAAGCGAAGTCAGCTCGAAATTTTCTTCATAGCTAACCCATTCGCCCAGTTGCATGGTCATCATCGTGCCCTGCTCCAGCGCCGCGACCCAGCTATCGATGATCTCCTGCAGCGAATCTCTGGTGCATTGGCCCTGCGCGGCGGCGGGGCTGGAAATGGCAAGACCTGCGGTGGCGGCAGCAATGGCAATAAGCTTGCGCTTCATTTGTCCTCTCGATCCTCTCAAATGCCGCAGACATCTTTCTGCGGTCGAAAATGTCATTGAGGCAATTTCTAACGCGCCAATTTTCGCCTGTCACGCCCCGCGATCGGCATAGAATGGTGACAAGGAAGCTGTTTGCCGCTAGCCCCGCGACCGCTCGCGCGGACAGGTGGCAGAGCGGTTGAATGCACTGGTCTTGAAAACCAGCGAGGGTGCAAGCCCTCCGTGGGTTCGAATCCCACCCTGTCCGCCAGCAAGCCTGCCCGAAGGGCGGGTTAGGTGGCGAGCCGGGGTGTAGGAAAGACCCCATGGTTCGGAGTCTGAGCGAAGCGGAGACGGCCGCAGGCCAATCCCACCCTGTCCGCCAACTTCCTTCGTCAGATATGCAGCGCTCGTCCGTATGCCGCGAGAACGCTTTCATGCATGCTTTCCGAGATGGTCGGATGCGGGAATACCGTCTGCATCAGTTCGGCCTCGGTCGTTTCGAGCGTCTTGCCCACGACATAGCCCTGGATCATCTCGGTCACTTCGGCACCGACCATATGCGCACCGAGCAATTCGCCGGTCTTGGAATCGAACACCGTCTTCACGAAGCCGTCGGCCTCGCCCAGCGCGATGGCCTTGCCGTTGCCGATGAAGGGGAACATGCCGACATTGACCTTGTAGCCCGCTTCCTTGGCCTTGGCTTCGGTCATGCCGACCGAAGCGATCTGCGGATGGCAGTAGGTACAGCCGGGAATGTTGTTGCGATCCAGCCCGTGCGGGTGGACATCCTTGTTGCCAAGTTCCTGCGCGATGGCTTCGGCGGCAGTGACTCCCTCATGGCTGGCCTTATGCGCCAGCCACGGTCCGGGCGTGCAATCGCCGATGGCCCACAATCCCTTGGTCTTGGTCCTGCCATAGGGATCGATCTGGATGAAACCGCGATCCATATCGACCAGTTTTTCGACACCGATATTCTCGGTGTTCGGGACGATGCCGATGGCAGTTATGCAATGGCTGAACTCGGTCGTCTCGACCTTGCCGTCCTTGTTCTTGATCTTCGCCGTCACGCCCTTGTCGGAAACCTTGAGCTCTTCGACGCCGGCACCTGCCTTGATGGTGATGCCCTGCTTGGTGAGTTGCTTTTCGAGGAAGGCGGACACATCCTTGTCCTCGACCGGGACGATGCGGTCGAGCATTTCGACTACCGTTACGTCCACGCCCATATCGTTATAGAAGCTGGCGAACTCGATGCCGATCGCGCCCGAGCCGATGACCAGCAGCTTGCTCGGCATTTCCTTGGGCGTCATCGCATGGCGATAGGTCCACACACGCTTGCCGTCAGCGGGGGCGAAAGGCAGGTCGCGTGCACGGGCGCCAGTGGCGACGATCACATGCTTTGCGGAGAGCTTCTCCTCGCCCTTCTCACCCTTCACCGTCAGTGAAGTCGGGCCGGTCATGGTCCCCTCCCCCATATGAACGGTGATCTTGTTCTTCTTCATCAGGTGCGTGACGCCCTGGTTGAGCTGCTTGGCGACGCCGCGGCTGCGCTTCACCACGGCTTCGAGATCGGCCTCGATTTCCTTGGCCTTGAGCCCGTAATCCCCGGCGTGCTGCATGTAATGGAAGATCTCCGCCGAGCGCAGCAGCGCCTTGGTCGGGATACAGCCCCAGTTGAGACAGATACCGCCGAGCAGTTCACGTTCCACAATCGCCGTCTTGAGCCCGAGCTGGGCGCAGCGGATCGCGGCGACATATCCGCCGGGGCCCGAACCTAGAACGATGACGTCGTATTGAGTGCTCATTTCATGCTCCGTCTGCTCCCGCATCCTTGTCGGATGCGGGTCGGGGTGATGTGTCTTCGAGGGCGGCCACGATCCTCGTCGTCACCTCCTCGGTATTGGTCAGGATTTCCTTGATCCACAGGCGCAGGATACGAAAGCCCCGCTTCTTCAGGTCAGCATCGCGCTGTTGCCCTTCCGGGCCGGAATGCTGCTCTCCGGCAAACTCTATGACCAGCCCGGCCGAGGGGCAGGCAAATTGCGCGACCTGCCGACCGACGGGTAACTGGCGCGAGAACTTCCAAGCCCGGAGCTTCTTGCTGCGCAGGATCGCCCACAGCTTGCGCTCTGCCAGCGGGGCGTGGCGCTGCATTCCTGCAGCCAGCGTTTGAAGGTTGCGATCTGCAATCCCCTTTGCACGGCGGCCCGGGTTCATGGCGCGCACTGCCGTCATCCCCCCACCGGCCTTGGCCGTCCGTCCTCGTCAATGGCGACGAAGGTGAACTTCGCTTCGGTCACCTTTACGGCTTCTTCCGAATGGCGCTCCCGCCGCCAGGCTTCGACGGCGATGACCATGCTGGTTCGGCCGACCTTTTCGACATCGGTATAGACGGAGACTTCCTGCCCCACCTTTACCGGCTGGTGAAACTGCATCCCGTCCATCGCCACGGTGACTGCCCTGCCCTTGGACAGGCGCGCTGCGGTAAGCCCGGCTGCGCTGTCCATGATACTCATCAGCCAACCGCCGAAGATATCGCCATAGGCATTGGTGTCGCGCGGCATGGCAGTGACGCGGATGGCCGGATCGCGGCCCGCATAGATTTCGGCTTCGGTCATGCCGCCCACCCCGAAGCGGCTAACCCCTCACACCTGACACACTGTCCTGCTGCAAGAAAGCCGGCGACCGGATATCCCGCATTTAGAGGAGGATAGGAGAAATTCCTGACCATCGGCCCGGTCTTGTCCAGAACGGCGAATGTAGGAAAGGGCATAAGCAGCCGACCTTAAGCCACCAGCCCCAGCGGGTTCTCGATAAGCTCCTTGAACGCCTTCATCAGCTGTGCCCCATCGGCGCCATCGATGGCGCGGTGGTCGAAGCTGCCCGTGGCGGACATCACCGTGGCGATCTGCAGGGAATCGTCGACAACATAAGGGCGCTTCTCGCCCGCGCCGATCGCCATGATCATGGCCTGCGGCGGGTTGATGATCGCTTCGAACTGCTTGATGCCGAACATGCCCATATTGGAAAGCGAAGCGGTGCCGCCCTGGTATTCGCTGGGCGACAGCTTGCCTTCGCGGGCACGGGTGGCCAGGTCCTTCATCTCGGTCGAGATGGCGCTGATCGACTTGGAGCCTGCATCCTCGACCACCGGGGTAATCAAACCGCCCGGGATCGACACGGCAACGGAAATATCGGCGCGGCTGAACTTGAGCAGCTCGTCCCCGGCAAACTGCACATTGCAGACCGGCACGGCGACCAGCGACTTGGCCAGCGCCTTGATAAGGAGATCGTTGACCGACAGCTTCACACCCTGCGGCTCGAGCGCGGCGTTGAGTTCGCTGCGCAGCTTAAGCAGCTTGTCGAGCTGGATATCGACCGTGAGGTAGATGTGCGGGACCTGCTGCTTGGACTCCGAGAGGCGGCGGGCAATCGTCTTGCGCATGCCTGAAAGCTTCTCGACCTCGTGCGGGATGCCGAAATCCTGCGCCTGGACGGGTGCGGCGGCGGGAGTCGGTGCAGGGGCAGCAGCCGGCGCAGTTGCACCGGGCTTGGCACCTTCGACATCGGCCTTGACGATGCGGCCATTGGGTCCGCTTCCCTTGATCGTGGAGAGGTCTACGCCCTTCTGTTCCGCGATGCGCTTGGCCAGTGGCGAGGCAATGATGCGGTCACCCGATGCAGAAGGTGCAGGCGAAGGAGCCGGGGCCGGAGCGGGCGTAGGCGTCGGGGCCGGCGCAACTTCGGCTTCCTCTTCCGCAGGCGCCGGAGCGGCGGCAGGTGCAGCGCCGCCATCGCTGATGGCTTCTACGTCACCGGGGTCCTCGCCCTCTTCGGCGAGCGTGGCGATCACCGTGCCAACGACCACGCCCTCAGTACCTTCTTCGACCTGGATATGGGCGATTACGCCTTCATCGACAGCCTCGAACTCCATCGTGGCCTTGTCGGTCTCGATCTCCGCCATGATGTCACCGGCGGAAACCTGGTCGCCGACCTTGACCAGCCACTTGGCTAGCGTGCCCTCCTCCATAGTGGGCGAAAGGGCGGGCATCTTGATGGCGATGGGCATAATTAGGCGCGATTCCCCGTTGCATTTGCAGTGATCATCGTTCGGCCCGTTCTCTGGCCAATTTGGCGGCTTCAAGCAAGGTTCTTGCGCGAATGAATGTTTCGCTGGATATTCGCTGATCGGGAGAAAAACACGATGCGGGTCTATCTGGTTGTAATCGACGAGACGAAAGAGGCGCATGTCGCCCTGCGTTTTGCTGCGCGCCGCGCCGCGAAGACCGGCGGTGTCGTCAACGTGTTGGCCCTCGTGCCGAAACAGGCCTTCAGCGCCTTTGGCGGGGTTCAGGCTACGATCGAGGAAGAGGCGCGTGACAGGGCGGAAGTCCTCGCCAATTCCGCTGCGGGTGAGTTGATGAGTGAATGCGGGCGTATGCCGCAGGTGGCCGTTCGCACGGATGAAAAAGGGGCGGTTACTGAATATCTTTCCGAACATCCGGAAATTGCAGCACTGGTTCTGGCCGCCGCAGCCGAAGGGCCTCCAGGCCCCATGGTGACGCACTTCTCGGCCAATTCGGGATCACTGCCCTGCCCGCTTTTCATCGTGCCCGGTGGCTTGACCGACGAGCAGATCGACAAGCTAAGCTGATCTAGCGCTTCTTGCCGCGGCCCTGATGGCGGATATTGCCGGGACGGCCGCGCTTGCCGACCTGGTGCTTGCCCTGGCGGTCCTTTCGCGGTTTCGACGCGGGGCGTCTTCCACGCGGTTCGATCGACTGTCCTTCGCTGCCCGGAACCTCGAATTTCAAGGCACCGGTGAGCGGGTTTGCTTCGGCCAGCTTGAGGTCGAGCACATCGCCAACCTTGTAGGTGGTTCCGCTATCCTCGCCGATCAGGGCATGCGCGGCCTCGTCATGGCGGAAATATTCGCGGCCCAGCGAAGAGACCGGCACCAGCCCGTCCCCGCCAAGGTTCACGATGGTGGCGAAGAAGCCGAACTTCTGCACGCCGGTAATGCGGGTCTCGAAAGTCTCGCCCACGCGTCCGGCAAGCCATGCCGCGACATAGCGGTCGATCGTATCGCGCTCCGCTTCCATCGCGCGGCGTTCGGTCATGCTGATCGCCTCGGTAATGCGCGAAAGGTCCTCGCGATCGCGTTCGGACAGCCCCGTTAAGGCGGGCAGGCTGCCCTTGGGCTTGGGCTGTTCCAATCCAAAGGCATCCACCAGCGCGCGGTGTACCAGCAGGTCCGAGTAGCGCCGGATCGGCGAAGTGAAATGCGCATAGGAGCCGAGCGCCAATCCGAAATGCCCGACATTCGCAGGGCCGTAATAGGCCTGCGTCTGGCTGCGCAGCACAGCTTCCATGACCAGCGCCTTCTCACCCGGATCGGCGACATCCTTGATCATGCGGTTGAACAGGCCGGGCGAGATGACCTGGCCAAGCGCCAGCTTCTTGCCGATGGAATCGAAATATTCGCGCAGTGCGATCAGTTTCTCGCGCGTGGGCGGCTCGTGGATGCGATAGACGACGGGTGAAGCCTTGCTTTCCAGGGCCTTGGCCGCCGCGACATTGGCGGCGATCATGAAATCCTCGACCACGCGGTGCGCATCGAGCCTTTCACGCACGGCGATCTCGGAAATCTTGCCATGCTCGTCGAGCATCACACGGCGCTCGGGCAGGTCGAGATCGAGCGGATCACGGGCATTGCGCGCGTCGAACAGCAGCTTCCAAGCGCCCCACAAATTCTGCAAAGCGAGGTCGGCAGTCCCGACATTGGCCGCGGGACTACCCGTCGGCGCCATTGCATCGGCAATATCCATTTTTGCCTTGGGGAAACCGGCATCGGCAATGGCCTGCGCGTCCTCATATGGAATGTTGTGGGCAATACGGACGATGGCGCGCTTGAATTCCCAGCGGGCGATCTGCCCTTCGGCGTCGATCCGCATGTGGCAGACCATGGCTGCGCGATCCTCGTCCTGCCGGAGCGAGCAGACATTGGCCGAGAGCACTTCGGGCAGCATGGGGACCACGCGGTCGGGAAAATAGACCGAATTGCCGCGCTTGCGCGCCTCGCGATCGAGCGCCCCGCCGGGGCGGACATAGTAGGATACATCGGCAATGGCGACGACGACATCATAGCCGCCCTCCTTGTCCGGTGCGGCCCAGATCGCATCGTCATGGTCGCGCGCATCGGCAGGGTCGATCGCGACGATGGGCAGATGGCGGAGATCCTGTCGCTTCTCCTCGCTCAGGGTGAGCTTCGACGCCTCCTCGGCCTCTTTCAGCACCTCTTCGGAGAAGACATTGGGAATGCCGTATTTGTGGATCGCGATGAGGCTGTAGGCCTTGGGCGCGAGCGGGTCGCCCAGCACTTCGAGCACTCGGACACCGGCGCGCGGGCTGCGTCCTGCCGGTTCTGCCAGCACCAGCTGCCCGGCCTCGGCCCCGCCCAGATCGGAGACGGGCGAGCTGTTGCGGATGCGCTTGTCCACCGGGGCGAGCCACGGCTTGCCGCTGCCATCCATCTCGATCACGCCGAGCAAGGCCTGGTCCTGCGCTGGCAGCTTCTTCATCGGATGCGCAAGCCAGCCCTTCCCCGCTTCTTCGGTTCGCGCAAGGATGCGGTCATTGACCCGCAAGGCGGCCTGCTTCTTCCGCTCGATCACTCGCAGGCGCGGTGGCGGCGTTGCGTCGTCGGGCTGCCAGGTTTCGGGAATGGCGACGGGTTCGCCTTCGTCGATTTCGACGATCCGCAGAACCGTCACCTTGGGCAGGCCGCCCATGCGATGGAAGGCGCTTTTCTTTCCGTCGATCAGGCCTTCTTCGGCCATGTCCTTGAGCAGCGCCTTGAGCGCTATCTTCTGTTGGCCCTTGAGCTTGAAATGCTTGGCGATCTCGCGCTTGCCGACAGTCGTGTCGGAGGACTTGATGAATTCGAGGACCTGGTCCTTGCTGGGCAGGCCGAGCTGCTTGTGAGTGCGCGGTGGCATGGGCTTCATGTGGTGGAGGCGGCGAGCAAAGGCAAGCAGCGTGAGCTCGCTGTCCCCCTTGTTCAGGCCTGTTCCTGCGCCGCAGCTTTGGCAGCTTCAACCGGGCAACGTCCTTCCCATTGCCCGGACGTGGCGAGCGGACGAAACCGGCTGAAGGATGTACGATCGGCCGTGTGTTCGGCCTTGTACCGCTCGATCTGGGTCCGATGCTCGCCCGGCCCGTAGGCTGCCGCCATCATCGCCTTGTCGTCTCGCCAGACCGTTGACGTGTAGCCATCGAGACCGCGAATGGGCGGCGTGAAAGTCTGCCGCATCATGTTTCCATCGGCAGTGGCAAGAAAGGCCCGCGCCTTGTCGACATTGAAGCGGAAATCTTTGACCCGAGCAGGATCGAAATCCGGCCCAAGGTCGAAGCCGGCGGTGGTCAGCACCACAAGCGGGCCGCCCGGATCGTCCGGCCAGGGTTCGAGAAACAACCCCGGTCGCTCGATATCCAGCTGGTTGCTTGCGCCGCGATGGGCGATGGGCATGAGCAGGGCGTGCCAGGCTTCCTCGACCTGATCGAGCTTGGGAATGAAGGCGGCGGGATTGTCGAAAGCGCGCTGCGCATCTTCACGTTCACGGAAGAGTCCGACTGCTCCCCAGATCTGGCTCGGCAAGCGCAGCCCATCGGGGCCGACCGGCCCGTCCGGGCCCGTCCTCCAGCTCCCAGCTCCCCGCGGTGCAAGCGAAAGATCGAGCGTTTTGGGCGTCTCGATTTGCTTGTAGCGAATCCAGTGAAGCGTTGCCCAGCGGCATAGTCCGACCATGCGATCCTCCCCCTGCGAAACGTGGACGCCGGTCGATGAAAACACAAGGTTTGCAGAATGGTTCATCTTCCATGTAGGAGGCGCTGGTTAACTGGTTTCAGGAAAAACCGGACTGGAGACATTACTCTGATGAACGCACGTCTGACAGCGGCCTTGCTGGCGAGTTCGCTGCTTGCCACCCCTGCCCTTGCCCAACAGAGCCCATATGACTTTGCAGGTGCAATCTATGCCGATGCTCCCGACGCCGAGGCCCTGAATGCCCGATGCGAGGAATATATAGGCGAGATCGAGCGTCGCTTTTCCGCGCTGGAGAACCAGGCTGGGCCGGCCACGGTCGAGAGTGTGCTGAAGCCTTATGACGACCTTGGCGGCCTGATGTATGTTGCCGGTGCTGAGTTCTACTCTTTCGGCCAGTCGATGGACACGCCGGAAAAGCGTGAAGCGGGTTTCGACTGCTCCGACCGCATCGACCAGATCAGCACTCGCTTGGGCCTGTCGCGGCCTGTCTATGATCGCCTCTCCGCCGTGGATGCGAGCGACGAAGACGAAGAAACGCAATATTACCTGCGCGAAACGCTTGCCGCCTTCGAGCGCAGCGGTATCGCCCTTGAGGGCGAGGATCGCGAACGCTTCCAGCAATTGCAGGAAGAACTGACCGAGCTGAGCAGCGAGTTCAGCCAGAACTATGCCAATGCGCGCATTGTCCTCAAGGTCCTGCCGCGCGAGCTCGACGGCCTGCCGCAAGACTGGATCGATGCCCATCCTCCGGGCATCGACGGCATGGTAGAGGTCTCCACGGACGGGACCGATTATTCGCCGATCATGTCCTATGCCAATGACGACAATCTGCGCGAGCGCATGGCGCGCGCCTATTTGTCGCGGGCCTTCCCGGACAATAGCGCGGTGCTCGGCCAGATCTTCACCAAGCGCGACGAGATGGCACGCCTGCTTGGCCGACCGGACTACGCGACGCTGCTCTTCGAAAACCGCATGCTGAAGACGCCGGAAGAAGTGCAGGCGCACCTCGACGAACTGGCGGCAGCAGCCTCGCCCGCCGCGGTAAGTGACAAGGCCTTCATGCAGGAAATTCTCGATGCCGAGCGCGATGGCGCGCCGCTGAGCATGTTCAATGCCAGCTGGGCGAGCCAGCATGTTCTCAAACAGCGCTTCGACCTCGATCCGCAGGAGGTCCGCCAGTATTTCACCTATGACAATACCCGCGCCGGCATTTTCGAGCTGACGCAGGACCTGTTCCAGGTCGAAATTCGCGACTGGGATACACCGGTCTGGCATCCCGATGTCGAGGCCTTCCAGATCTTCGAGGACGGCGAGCTGGTCGGCAGCTTCTACCTCGACGCGCATCCGCGCCCCGGCAAATACCAGCATGCCAACCACATTGCGCTTCGTCGCGGCGTGCGGGGCGAAACGCTGCCGGTATCCGTGCTCACCATGAACCTGCCGCAGGGTGGCTATGACACCGGCCTGATGGAACATGGCCAGGTGGAGACATTTCTTCACGAATTCGGTCATTTGCTGCACAATATCCTGGGCGGCGACCAGCGCTGGTTCTCCATGTCCGGCGTGGCGACCGAGCGCGATTTCGTGGAAGCGCCGAGCCAGATGCTGGAAAACTGGGTCTACGACTATGACACGTTGGTGCGCTTTGCCCGCAATGAAGCAGGAGAGGTCATTCCTCGCGAAATGGTCGAGCGGATGAATGCCGCGCGGGTCTTCGGCAATGGCGTCTACGAGCTGGGCCAGCTGGGCTATTCCAACACCTCGCTGCGCTTCCACCAAGGTGCTCCGGACGACCCGAGCGCGGATGCGATCAGCGAAGCCTATCGCGCCTATCACGCCGTCTATGATCCTTATGGTGGGCGTCCTGAAGGCACGCATCAGGAAGCAACGTTCAGCCATCTGGATGGCTATTCGGCGGGCTATTACACCTATGGTTGGAGCCGCGTGATCGCTGCCGACCTGTTTAGCCGTTTCGAGGAGGCGGGGCTGCGCGACCCGGAGACAGCCATGGACTATCGCAACCTCGTGCTGGGCGCAGGCGGCAGCAAGCCGGCGGCAGAGCTTATCGAGGATTTCCTCGGGCGCCCGGTCAATGCCGATGCCTTCAAGGCGTCGCTCGAACTGCCTGGAAGCGAAGACTAGACCAACCGATGGAAAGCCCCGCCCGGCACCGTGCTGTTGGCGGGGCTTTTGTCTCCTGAAACGCGATAGGGCCGCCCCAACCGCCTCATTGCCAAGCCATGTTTCAGTTTCTACTGTAACGGCATTCATCCCGAGATCTGGAAAGCCCTCCCTATGATGACCAAGACGATTGTCGCCACGCTGCTTGCAGCGACTTCTCTTTCCCATCCTGCGCAAGCCGCTGACGTTCGCGACATCATGGGCTCGATCATCGCCAGTCCGGAAAGCGTCGAAGTGCTCGATGCGAAGTGCGACACATATGTCGAGGGTGTCGAGGAACGGCGCAGCGCGATCATTGGCGGTACGGGCACGGCTACGGTCGAGAACACGCTGGTTCCCTATGATGAGATCACGGCCCTGATTAACGCCGGACTCGGCGAATTCAGCCTGTACCAGCAGGTCATGCTCACGCCGGAATTGCGCGATGCCGGCGGCGCTTGCGCGGTGCGCCTGACCTCGCTCAACAGCGAGATTTCGCTTTCGCGGCCGATCTATGATCGTCTTGCTGCGGTAGGCACATCTTCGGCCGATGAACTGACGCAGTCCTATCTCACCGATACGCTTGCCGCATTCGAGCGGGCGGGCGTCGCCCTGGACGACGAGCAACGCGCGCGCGTGCAGGAAATTCAGGACGAGATGGCGCAGATCTCGACCGAGTTGGCACGCAATATTGCCGAAGACGTGCGCAGTGTGAAAGCGCGGCCCGAGGAACTGGCGGGCTTGCCGCAGGACTTCATCGATGCTCATGAGCTGGACGAGGACGGCATGATCACGCTGACCACGGCCAGCACCGATTACCAGCCGGTCATGTCCTATGCTTCGAGCGACGAGCTGCGGCAGCGCTTCTCGGTTGCCTATACGCAGCGTGCCTGGCCGCAGAACGATGCACCGCTGGCGCGTCTGTTCGAATTGCGCAGCGAGCTTGCGCGACTGCTCGGGCGACCCGACTTCGCAACGCTGGCGCTAGAAGACAAGATGCTCGACACGCCGTCCAAGGTGATCGAGCTCATGGCCGAAACCAACCGCGTTGCCCGTCCGGTGGCGCAGCGCGACTACGAGATGATCCTTGAAGCCTTCCGGAGCGTGGAACCAGATGCGCAATGGCTCGAATACTGGCAGCAGGGATATGCCCAGACGCTCGCTCAGGGAATGTTCTTTTCCTACGATCCGCAGGAAACGCGTCAGTATTTCACCTATAACAACGTCCGCGACGGCGTATTCAAGCTGACCGAAGACCTGTTTGGCGTCGAGATTCGCCGCTGGGACACGCCGGTCTGGAACGAGGATGTCGAAGCCTTCGAAATGCTCGACAATGGCGAAGTTATCGGCCGGTTCTATTTCGACAGTCATCCGCGGCCGGGCAAATATACCCATGCCAACATGATCCCGATCTATCCGGGCGTTCCGGGCGAGGATGTGCCCGTTGGGGCATTGGTGCAGAACCTGCCCGCGGGCGACTATGATACCGGCCTGATGGAACATGGCCAGGTGGAGACGTTGCTTCACGAATTCGGCCACATGATTCACGGCATGTTCGGTGGGACCCAGCACTACTTCGGGCAGAACTTCCTGACCGTTGAATGGGACGTGGTCGAAGCGCCGAGCCAGATGCTCGAAAACTGGGTCTATGACTATGACACGCTGGCCAATTTCGCCCGCAACGAAGAAGGGGAAACGATCCCGCGCGAGCTCGTCGAACGGATGAACCGCGTGCGCTATTTCGGACAGGGTATGTTCGAGATGGGCCAGCTGGGCCTCACCAATACCTCTTTCGAATTCCACCGCCAGAACGTGCCGACTGACCTCGGCGTGGCGATGCGCGCCTGGTATAATGAATATGCCATGGTGCAGCTGCCCAACTACACACAGCGGCAGGCGAGTTTCGGCCATCTCGATGGCTATTCCGCCTTCTATTACACCTATCTCTGGTCGCGTGTGGTGGCAGCTGACCTGTTCGCCCAGTTCGAGGCTGCGGGCATTCGCAATCGCGATGTGGCCAATCGGTATCGTGAGACGATCCTTGCCCCGGGCGGGACAAAACCTGCTGAGGAAATTGTCCGCGATTTCCTGGGTCGCGATGTCGAGCTCGACGCTTTCCGCGAAGGCCTCGAGAAAGGCCTCCAATAGGCGGTCGCCCTAGGGCCGGGCCGGTTCTTCGCCGTACCGGTTCGGCCCGGGCTGCGACTTCATGATACCAAAGATCAAGACGAACAGGACCCCCGCCCAGCGGATCAAGCCCGAGGCGGCCGTTTCGGAACTGATTGCCACCACGAATTGCGGATTACCCGAGGCGATTGCCTCATCCATCATGGCCTGCATGTGGTCGAGGCTGAGATAGCCGATAATCTGTGAATAGAGCAGCGTCCCGACCGGGATGAGGGCGAGCCAGCCGCTGAATCCGGCATCGTGCAGGCGGCGAACGAAAGAAGCCAGGAGCAATGCCGCCGTTACCAGACGCAGGACCATGGAATAGACCGCCATGGGTTCAAGCGAGTTGGACAGGCTGGCATAGGTGGCGGCCTGGATTTCGGCCTCGCTCATCCCGCTCTGCACGCCCTGGGTAACGCTGCCGATGATATTACCCATCATCGGGGCGGAAATGACAATGCCGATCAGGATCTGCACGATTACCAGGAATAACAGGTAGACCCAGAAGGTCCGCCTTACATCACGCCCGGAAAAATCTCCCAGGTGCGATAGCTGGTAGCGGATGATTTCCCACATTCTGCGTCACCTCCCCAAGTGATCTTGCGTCAATATGCGCGCGCAACCACGATCTTTTCAACTGCCTTGTTGCCCGTGAAGATGCAGGTCCCGCTGGCGGGACCGGCATCCTTGGGGACGTTGCGGATCGTCAGCTTGAGCGATTTGAGCTGTTCGACAACCTTGTCGAGAGCTTCACCGCTCGGCCTGGACCAATCGACTTCGACCCAGCCGGGATAGCGATTTTCCTCGCCGAAGAATGCCGAAAGCTCCTCCATTGTGGTGATATCGCGAGTGATATTGGCGTCGCGCCGTTCGCGCGCCTCATTGAACAGGGCTGCCTGGATATCGGCCAGCAATTGCGTCATCGACTGCACAGCCTCGTCGCGCTGCGGATAGGAGAAGGCCGGCTTGCCGCCCTCGCCCCACAGCCGGTCTCGGCGCAACAAGCTGACCTTGCCGCCTTCCATGTCGCGTCCACCGACCTCGATGATCACCGGGGCGCCCTTGCGCACCCAGTCCCAGCGCTTGGCCGCGGCTTTGCCCGGGGTCTTGTCGAGCAGCACGCGCACCGGCTCGCCAAGCGTACTTTCCTGCGCGATCATCGCGCGCAGTTCCTCGCAATAGGCAAGCAGCGCCTCGTCTTCCGGCTTTTCGCGCAGCATGGGCAGGATTACCACCTGGTGCGGCGCAATGCGTGGCGGTACGCGGAGCCCGTCATCGTCTCCGTGAGTCATGATCACGCCGCCGATCAGGCGCGTGGAAACGCCCCAACTGGTCGTGTGGCAATATTGCTGGCCGCCTTCCTTGTCCTGGTACTGGATACCGGCGGCATGGGCGAAATTGGTGCCGAGGTAGTGACTGGTCCCGGCCTGGAGTGCCTTGCCGTCCTGCATCATGGCCTCAATCGACCAGGTCTCGAGCGCTCCGGGAAAACGTTCATTTTCGGGCTTTTCACCTGCGATCACCGGCAGCGCCAAGTCATCCTCGGCACAGGCGCGGTACATTTCCAGCGCGCGATGCGTTTCCGATAGCGCGTCTTCTGCGTCGGCATGGGCCGTGTGCCCCTCCTGCCACAGGAACTCGCTGGTGCGCAGGAACATGCGCGTACGCATTTCCCAGCGAACGACATTGGCCCACTGGTTTGTGAGCAGCGGCAGGTCACGCCAACTCTGGATCCAGCGGGCCATGGCATCGCCAATGATCGTTTCGGATGTCGGGCGCACGACCAATGGTTCTTCGAGCTTGGCCTCGGGATCGGGGATCAAGCCACCTTTCCCGTCCGCTATCAGGCGGTGATGGGTGACGACGGCCATTTCCTTGGCGAAGCCCTCGACATGACTAGCCTCGCGCTCAAAATTGGCGAGCGGGATGAAGATCGGGAAATAACAGTTCTGCACCCCGGCGGCCTTGATCCGGTCGTCCATCAGGCGCTGGATGCGTTCCCAGATGCCATATCCCCAGGGCTTGATGACCATGCAGCCGCGCACCCCCGATTCTTCGGCGAGGTCGGCGGCGGAAATGACTTCCTGGTACCATTGCGCGAAATCGTCTTCGCGTTTGACTGACAATGCGTGGCGTATTGCGGACATGTCCTGCCTGGATAGCTGCGTTGGGATACGCGCCTCCCATGGCGCTGCTGGAGCGCCAAGTCGAGGGCCTAGTTGTGGGAAAACGCGACTAGTCGCCGAGCTTGTTCAGCTTTTCCTGCATGGCGGTCATTTGCGCGCGCAACTCATCCAGCTCGCTCGCCTCATCCTTCTTGGACGCAGCCGGAGCACCATTGCCATTGGTTGATTTGGGCATGAAGGCAGAAGCCGCGGCCTCGAACATGGCCATGTTGGTTTCCGCCATCTTGGTGAAAGCTTCTGGCCCCATGCTGGTCTTGAACGCTTCCTGCAGTTTAGACTGATTGGCACGGAAATTGTCCATGCTCGCCTCGAGATAGGGAGGCATCATGGCCTGCATGGAATTGCCGTACATCGAGATGAGCTGGCGCAGAAAGTTGACCGGCAGCAACTGCTCGCCATTGGCCTCTTCTTCCATAATAATCTGCGTCAGAATGGCATGGGTAATGTCGTTGCCCGTCTTGGCATCAAGAACCTGGAAATCCATGCCTTCGCGCGTCATCCGGGCCAGGTCGTCAAGCGTGATATAGCTCGATGACTGAGTGTTGTAGAGACGCCGGTTGGCGTACTTCTTGATGATGATGGGTTCGTCTCCCGAACCTTCCTTGCCTGCCATGCCCGCCACTCTCGACTTGTTGTTTCTACCGCACCTTAGCACTTGCAGCATGAACTTGGCAATCTCGTGCCGTCAATTTGTCGTGTCGAATCGTTTTCCAAGCGTGGTGAGGAGCTCATATTGAGAAAGTCCGCTGGCTTCCGCATTGCGCAGCAAGTCGAACGGAACATTGAGGAAATCTCCTTCCCTCGCCTCCGGGCAGCCTGTGCAGTCCACGACGATCATGTCCATCGAAACGCGGCCGAGGATGGGCAGCGCGAGGCCATCTTTGTGCAGTGCCGAACCCGGCCCCCTGCACCGCAGAAAGCCGTCGGCATATCCGATCGCCACCGTGGCTACTCTCATGGGGCCTGCAGCGGTAAACAGGGCATTGTATCCAACCGCGTCCCCCGCAACGAGATCGCGCATCTGGAGGATGGCGGCCTGTGGCCAGGCAACTTGCTTTATCCGGTCGGCAAGCTCGGGCCTGGCGATGCCGCCATAGAGCGAAAGGCCCGGCCGTGTGAGGTCGAACGCATAGTCCGTTCCCAGCGCGATTCCGGCACTGTTGGCGAGGCTGTAACGTTTTGCGCGAACCGATGAACTGACCGAGCGGAATGCAGCAAGCTGCGCGGCATTCTTGGGGCTGTCTTCGTCGGCCGAAGCGAGGTGCGACATGCAGATGTCCACCTCCAGCCGAGCAATTGCCTCGTCGCCAAGATCAGCCATTGGCAGGCCGAGCCGGTTGATCCCGCTATCCACCATCAGGTGGCAAGTTGCACCGCCCGCTCCGATCCAATGGCCCACCTGCTCCAGCGAATTGAGCACCGGCCGCACTCCGGTTGCGAGGGCGAAGCGGGCCTCTTGCGCGTTACGTAAACCATGCAGCACGCTGATCTGATCGGCCGGGACATGGCGCAGCAAAGCGGGAACTTCGCTCCAATGGGCGACGAAGAATTCTCGCGCTCCGGCAGCCGAAAGTGCAGGAACCACGTGATCGACGCCGAGGCCGTAGCCGTCTGCCTTGACGGCGGCGCCAGCGGGCGCCGAACCCGACATGGCATCGAGCGCCTGCCAATTGTGTGCCAATGCCTCCCGGTCGATCCCCAGGCGCAGGGCTGCTGGAGGCAGGTCAGGCCCGGTCATCGCTCACACTTCATCGGCGAAATCGCGCGGAGGGCCATTGGGCAGTCCCCACAGGGCAACGAGAAGGCCGAAGGCGACGACCACCCATGTGTACCAGAGGCCAGCAAAGGCATCGCCGCTGGTCGCAACGATATAGCCCGCGATAAGCGGCAAGAACCCGCCAAGATAGCCTGCCCCGATATGATAGGGGATCGACATGGAGGAATAGCGAATGCGAGGCGGGAACATCTCCGACAGCACGGCGGCCACCGAGCCATATGCCAGTGCGGCCAGACCGCCCAGGGCCATCAATGCTGCGCAAATTCCGAGGATGTTGAGCAATGGCGGCGTCTGGCGCGAGAAGTCATATCCGGCGTCTTCCAGTGACCTTTGCACCGATGCCTTGCGGGAACTGTCATCCTGCATGTCTATCGCAGGTTGCTCCCTGCCGATCGAAATTCGCGCATCGCCGTAAGGATCGCTCACGTCGTAAGGGACGCCAATACTGGTCAGATCCTGCAGAAGCTTGCCACAGGTCGTGGCCTGCACATCGGCAAAGGCATCATATTGGCAGCCTTCACCACTGACCACCACCGGTGCCGCTTCGGCGCTTTCGCGAAGACCCGGATTGGCGAGCGCGCCCATACCCCAATAGATCGGGAAGAGCAGCAGCAGAGTCAGCCCCGCACCAAGGACGATGGGAAGCTTGCGACCGACCTTGTCCGACCATTTGCCGACAAAGACGTAGAAGCTCATGGTGATGAGACCGGTGACCAGCATGATGATCTCCACCAGACCTTCCTCGAGCCGCATGGGGCCGCGCAGGAAGCTCAGAGATGAGAAGTACGCGGTGTACCAGATCGTCGTCAGGATACCCGTTACGCCAAAGAGGGCGACGAAGATGCGCTTCTTGTTGCCCGGATAGGTGAAGCTCTCGGTAAAGGGGTTCTTGGCGGTTTCGCCTGCTTCCTTCATGGCCTTGAAGACAGGGCTTTCGGATAGCTTCATGCGCATCCACAGCGAAATGCCGAGCAGCGCGATGGAAAGCAGGAATGGCACGCGCCAGCCCCATTCGTTGAAGGCCTCTGTCGGGATCAGCGCCCGGCACAGGATCACCACGAGGATGGAAAGCACGAAGCCGCCGACAACGCTTGCCTGAATGTAGGAAGTGTAGAGGCCGCGCTTTTCGGGAGGGGCATGTTCGGCAACATAAATCGCTGCACCGCCATATTCGCCGCCCAGCGCGAGGCCTTGCAGGATGCGGAAAAGCAAGACGATGGCCGGTGCCGCAAGGCCGATCGTTTCGGCGCTGGGCACGAGGCCGACACCGGCCGTGGCAATGCCCATCAGGGTAACGGTGACGAGGAAGGTGTATTTCCGCCCGAGCTTGTCACCCAGAAAGCCGAACAGGATCGCGCCAAGCGGACGGAACCCGAACCCGACCGCGAAGCCGGCCCAGACGAGCAGTATGGATAGTGTTTCATTATCGGCGGGGAAGAATGCCTGCGCGATCAGCGTTGCCAGCGTGCCATAGATGAAGAAATCATACCACTCGAACACGGTGCCCGCCGACGATGCGGCGATGACGAGGCGAATTTCCTTCGCACTCGGCTCGCGTTCGGCAATGATCGTATCGCTCATCCGGATCCCCCACCCTCTTGAGGGCCCAGTGGTTAGCTTGCGCTGGCCGCGCTGGAAAGTGCCGAGATAGCCGCCTTCCACGGCAGCATGATAGCCCCATGGCGCGCCGGATAGTCCCGCGCTGCGGCAAGCTTGTCGAGGTCGGGCCAATCGGCAATCGGCGCCTCGCCTTCAAGCCAGCCCTCCATCCGGTCATGCGCGGCCTTGATCGCGGCGAGATCGCAGCCCTTGGCATGGCGGGCGAAGATGGCCGCCGATGCCTGGCCGACGGCGCAGGCGCGTATCCGCATGCCCAGTGCGTCGATGCGACCCAGGCCGTCAAGCGACAGATCAAGCTGCAGAGTGCTGCCGCAGGTGGGAGCGCGTGCCTCGCCATGCAATGGCAAGTTTTCCATCGCAGGCCAGTTGGCCAGTTCGACCGTCAGCCCCAGCAGGTCGGGCGAGTAGAGTTTCTCCGTACTCATGACCCGACCCATTCCTCGATCTCTTCCCGGCGTTCCTCGATCAGCTGCACCAGCGCTTCCGAGCTTGCATTGATGAAGGGATAGGTGCGGGCGGTATGCATCCATGCCGGGCGACCGCTGACGCCCCAGGTGGCATCGAAGCCGAGCACGAGCAGCGAGAAGGCCATGACCACGATGATTACGCCCTTTACTGCGCCGAGACCGAAGCCGAGCACGCGGTCGATCGGGCCTAGCACGGATTTGCGTGTCGTGCTCCCGGCGCGGCGGGCAATCAGCTTCATGGCCGCGTAGGGAATCAGCAGGAGAATGGCGAAAGCGAGAATGGACGCCCCGATCGGGGTGCCCATAAAGGCGAAGATGACCGCGGTCAGGTCTGTGTGCAGGTAATGGATTGCGAAGATCGCCAGCACCCATGCGCTGAGCGAAAGCACTTCCTGCACGAAGCCGCGCAGGAATCCGCCAATTGCGCCGACCCCGACGATTAGCAGCACGATGATGTCGAAGCCGTTCATTCTGACGGGAAGATTATGGGTTCGCCATCACCCGGTCAACGAGGCCTGTCAGCGCGGAAAGCCCGGAATAGCGTAGTTTCGCCACGTTCTGTCCTCCATCTGCCCGAGACTCACTTGGCCCGCAACCGCTATCGAAGCCGAGCTTGGCCGCTTCGCGCAGGCGCAGGGAGGAGTGAGAAACCGGCCTGATCTCGCCCGAGAGCGAGACTTCTCCGAACCAGATGCTGCGTAAGGGAAGCGGCTTGTCGGCAAGTGCGGAGACGAGTGCGGCGGCCACGGCAAGGTCCGCCGCCGGATCCGACAGGCGATATCCCCCGGCAACGTTGAGATAGACTTCGGCCGAGGAGAAATTGAGTCCGCAGCGCGATTCCAGCACGGCGAGCAGCATGGCGAGGCGTCCATTGTCCCAGCCGACCACGGCGCGGCGCGGGGTTGCGCCCGATTGCAGCCGCACGATCAGAGCCTGTATCTCTACCAGCACCGGCCTAGTACCTTCGAGCGCGGGGAAAACCGCGCTTCCAGCGACCGGTTCCTCGCGGCCGGACAGGAACAGCATGGAGGGGTTGGAAACCTCTTCCAGCCCTGCACCTTCCATCGAGAAGACGCCGATCTCGTCCACTGCGCCAAAACGGTTCTTGAGCGCGCGCAGGATACGGTACTGGTGGCTGCGCTCTCCTTCGAAGCTCATCACCACATCGACCATATGTTCGAGCACGCGCGGCCCGGCGATATTGCCGTCCTTCGTCACATGGCCGACCAGGACCAAGGCGACATTGTTCTCCTTGGCGTAGCGGATCAGCTCGAAAGCGGAGGCACGAACTTGGCTGACCGTGCCCGGTGCGCCCTCGATCATGTCCGAATGCATGGTCTGGATCGAGTCCACCACCAGCAGGTCGGGCGGAGCACCCGAGCCCAAGGTCGTGAGAATGTCGCGCACCGAAGTGGCGGCCGCCAGTTTGATGGGAGCATCGGCCAGACCGAGCCGCTTGGCACGCATGCGCACTTGCCCGGTTGCCTCTTCCCCACTGACATAAACGGACTGCGACCCTGCCTTTGCAATGGCGGCAGCGGCCTGCAGCAGAAGCGTGGATTTTCCGATGCCCGGTTCGCCGCCCATCAGGATCGCGCTGCCCGGGACGACGCCCCCGCCCAATGCGCGATCGAATTCGGCGAGGCCGGTCGAACGGCGGCTTAGCGCTTCGCTCGGCGCGTCGAGCGCTTCGAACTGGATGCTGCGGCCTCCTGCCGACAGGTCATGCCGCGCGGAGAACTTCGTTTCCGGCGCTTCTTCGACGAGCGAATTCCATGCCGAGCAGTCGGGGCACTGGCCTTGCCAGCGGGAGGACACCGCACCGCATTCCTGGCAAATATAGCGTTTCTTGGGTTTGGCCATCGGTGCGGCCTAGCGGGAACAAAGATAGAACACAAGCGCTAGAGGCTCATCCACACTGCTTCGACGAACGCATCGTCCTGCACATAGACATTGCCCGGGCTCAGCCCCTCGACCGGCTTGGCCGCTACGGCCTCTTCAAGCGTTAGCCCCTGTTCCTTCAGCGCCGCAATATTGTGCGTCCCGGCTGCGATCATATCGCGGAAGGCGATTACGTCGGCCTTGCTGGCCAGCTCCCCATGCCCCGGGATGACGATCGTGTCGTCGTTCAGCCGCTCGATGGCGAAATCGAGCCCCGCAAGGAAAGTGAGCACGTTGCCGCCAGATTCCACGTCAATCACCGGCCAGCCATGTTCGTACATGAACATGTCTCCCAGATGCGCGACATTGGCTTCGCGCCAGAAGACCACGCTGTCCCCGTCTGTATGGCCGCCGCCAACATACATCACGTCGAGGGAATCGCCATTGAGGTGGAGCGTAACGGACTGCTGGTAGGTAACCACTGGCAGGGCCTCGGGCACGCCGGGTTCGGAAACGATACCCATGACCGAACCGCCCGCTGCAATCCGGTCACGCACGCTTTCATGGGCAAGGATCGTTGCACCCGCTGCGCCGAACAGGGCGTTGCCTGCAGCATGGTCCCAATGCCAATGCGTATTGACCACGAAACGCGCGGGGCTGGCGCCGAGTTCGGCAACCGCATCCTGCAATCCGGGCACCATGGGTGCGAATTGGTCATCCACCAGCAGCGTACCATCATCGCCATAGGCAACGCCGACATTGCCGCCAACGCCGTAGAGCACGGCGATGCCGGGCTTCACCTCGACCGTACGAACCGGCTGTGCAGGGATGTTCTGCGCAACGACGGCCGTGGCCGCGAAGCCGGCTGTCAGGAATAATGCCGCTCGGGCAAGTGCTTGCATGGTGATCCTCACTCTCACGGGAGATGCTAGTCACGCGCCACGCAAATGTCAGCCGGAAAAGGCATCCTTCAAACGGTCGAAGAAACCGCGGCTTTCGGGGCACTCCTCGCCTGTCTCGGTTTCGCGAAACTCGCACAGGATTTCCTTCTGCCGGGCGGAAAGCCTGGTCGGCGTCTCCACGGCAATCTCGACCACGAGGTCTCCGCGGCCCCTGCCCTGCAATACCGGCATGCCCGCACCGCGCTTGCGCAATTGCTTGCCCGACTGGATGCCCGCCGGAATGTCGATCTTGTGCGTATCGCCATCGAGGCCGGGAATATCGACCGAGCCGCCCAGCGCGGCTGTCGTGAAGCTGATCGGCATACGGGTGAAAAGCGCCGTTCCCTCGCGCTCGAACACGGCATGCTTTCGGACGTGGATGAAGATGTAGAGGTCGCCCGCAGGTGCGCCCATCGGTCCCGCCTCGCCTTTGCCCGCAAGGCGGATGCGCGTGCCATTGTCGACACCGGGTGGAACTTCGACTGTGAGCGTCTGGACCTTGTCCACCCTGCCTTCGCCGCGGCAATCATGGCAGGCCTGTTCGAGGACCTCGCCGCGACCGTGGCAGACCGGACAGGGACGTTCGATGACGAACAGGCCCTGCTGCGCGCGCACCTTGCCATGGCCGTGACAGGTATTGCAGCCGCGTTTGCTGGTTCCCGGCTCTGCGCCGCTGCCCGAGCAGGTTTCGCAGGCGGTAGCGACTTCGACCTGAATTTCGGAGGACTTGCCGTGGAAGGCCTCTTCCAGGCCCACTTCCATATCGTAGCGCAGGTCTGCACCGCGCCGCGGGCCTCTGCGCGCGCCGCCGCCGCCAAAAGCGCTTCCAAAAATGGTCTCGAAGATATCGCCGATGTCGCCGAAATCGGCGCCCGGATGTCCGCCCGGCCCGCCGCCACCCTGCGTGAAGGCTTCATGCCCGTAGCGATCATAGGCGGCGCGTTTTTGCGGATCTTTCAGGCAGTCATAGGCGACACTGATGGCCTTGAACTTGGCCTCGGATTCCTCGCAGCCGGGATTGCGGTCGGGATGATGTTTCATCGCCAGCTTGCGATAAGCGGACTTGATCGCCGCACCGTCGGCATCGCGGCTGACGCCGAGAATTTCGTAAAAGTCTATTTCGGTAGCTGACATTCTTGCCCCCGTGCGGCCTCAACCGCCACCGATGCTGGTACACCGGTGGCGGTCATGGTCTTCATCAGGACGATCAGCCCTTGTTGTTGTCTTCGTCGACTTCCGAGAACTCGGCGTCGACAACTTCCTCGTCGTCGGCGGAGGACGAAGCGCCCTCGCCTGCATCGGCAGCGCCTTCCTGCGCGGCAGCCTGATCCTTTTCGTAGATCTGCTGCCCCATCTTCATGGCGGCCTCCGTCAGGGCCTGAGACTTGGCGTTGATGGCGTCGACATCGTCACCTTCGAGCGCGGTCTTGGCTTCCGCCAGGGCCGTTTCGACAGCTGCCTTGGTATCGGCATCGACCTTATCGCCATTTTCCTCGAGCTGCTTCTCGGTCGCATGGACGAGGCTGTCGGCCTGGTTGCGGGCCTCTGCCGAAGCGCGACGCTTCTTGTCCTCTTCGGCGAACTTCTCGGCATCCTGGACCATCTGGTCGATGTCCGCATCCGAAAGGCCGCCGGAAGCCTGGATCTTGATCGTCTGCTCCTTGCCCGTGCCCTTGTCCTTGGCGGACACGTTGACGATGCCGTTGGCGTCGATGTCGAACGTGACTTCGATCTGCGGCACGCCGCGCGGCGCCGGGGGAATGCCAAGCAGGTCGAAATTGCCGAGCAGCTTGTTGTCTGCAGCCATTTCGCGCTCGCCCTGGTAGACCTTGATCGTCACCGCATTCTGGTTGTCCTCGGCGGTCGAATAGGTCTGGGTCTTCTTGGTCGGGATCGTGGTGTTACGATCGATCATGCGCGTGAACACGCCGCCCAGCGTCTCGATGCCCAGCGAAAGCGGGGTCACGTCGAGCAGCAGCACGTCCTTGACGTCACCCTGCAGAACGCCGGCCTGGATGGCTGCACCCATGGCAACGACTTCGTCCGGGTTCACGCCGGTATGCGGCTTGGAGCCGAAGAACTTCTCGACCACTTCGCGCACCTTGGGCATGCGCGTCATGCCGCCGACAAGGATGACCTCATCGATCTGGTCCTTGGTCACGCCGGCATCTTCCAGTGCCTTCTTGCACGGGTCGAGCGTACGCTGGATCAGCTTGTCGACCATCTTTTCGAGGTCGGCGCGGCTGATCGTTTCGACCAGGTGAAGCGGAGTGGAGCTGCCGCCTTCCATGCGTGCGGTGATGAAGGGAAGGTTTACCTCGGTGGTCTGCGAGCTCGACAGCTCGATCTTGGCCTTTTCCGCGGCTTCCTTGAGGCGTTGCAGGGCGAGCTTGTCGCTCCGCAGGTCCATGTTTTCCTTCTTCTGGAACTGATCGGCGAGATATTCCACCACTGCAGTGTCGAAGTCCTCACCGCCGAGGAAGGTATCGCCATTGGTCGACTTCACTTCGAACACGCCATCACCGATTTCGAGGATGGAGATGTCGAAGGTACCGCCGCCAAGGTCGAACACGGCGATGGTCTTGCCGTCGTCCTTGTCCATGCCATAGGCGAGCGCAGCCGCAGTCGGCTCGTTGATGATGCGCTCGACCTCAAGACCGGCGATCTGGCCGGCATCCTTGGTTGCCTGTCGCTGCGCGTCGTTGAAATAGGCCGGCACGGTAATCACGGCCTTGGTGACCGTCTCACCGAGATAGCTCTCGGCGGTTTCCTTCATCTTCTGCAGGATGAAGGCCGAAATCTGGCTGGGGGAATACTTCTCGCCACCGGCTTCGACCCAGGCATCGCCATTCTTGCCCTCGACAATGTCGTAGGGGACCAGTTCCATGTCCTTCTTGGTCATGGGGTCGTTGAAACGGCGGCCGATAAGGCGCTTGATGGCGAACAGCGTGTTGTCCGGATTGGTAACGGCCTGGCGCTTGGCAGGCTGGCCGATCAGGCGCTCACTGTCCTTGGTGAATGCGACGATAGACGGCGTCGTACGCGCGCCTTCCGAATTCTCGATAACCTTGGGCTTGCCGCCATCCATCACAGCGACACACGAATTGGTCGTACCCAGGTCGATACCGATAATCTTGCTCATGGTTCCCCACTCATTCCTTTCATTGGACGCTGCACTTTCGGCCTCCCGTCCCACGGCAAGGCCCCTTGGCAGCTCGAAAACAAACAAAGCTTACGCGGGCGATATAGGTGGGCTTTTGCGAGGCACAAGGACCGCACGGGCACTTGGCAGGAAATGGGCCAGCCACTAGGTGCATGGCAGATTTCAAAAGAGGATTTTCATGCGCAAACCGCTGATGATGGCCGCTGCGGCCGCTTGCCTGCCCTTGCTACTGGGCGCCTGCGGAAGCGAGTCGGAAGCTCCGGTCGAGGCAGCTCCGGAGGCGCCCGACGGGATTTCGGTCAGCGATGGCAGAATGAACCTGCCGGCCATCCTGGGCAATCCGGCAGCGGTCTATTTCGCAATTACCAATGGTAGCGAGGCCCCGGCGATCCTACGCGCCGCCTATGTCGACGCGGCGGAAGAGGCAATGCTCCACGCCTCGGTCGAAGTAGACGGTGTCATGCGTATGGAACATCAGGAAAGCATTGCCATTGCGCCCGGCGAAACCGTGAACTTTGCGCCCGGTGGCCTGCATGTGATGGCGATGGACCTCGACCCTGCGCTTGAACCGGGTGGAACGGTCGAAGTGACGCTGACCTTCGAAAGCGGCGACAAGGTGAGCTTCCCGGTACAAATCCGCGCCCCCGGTGATGCCTCCTGACGCAGGCAGTTGCCCCCTGCCCGATCGGCGGAGAAAGACTGCTGACACAGGGCGAAATCGCGCTTGCCGAAAGCGTGTTCGGCGATGGCATCGACTATGCCAAGGTTACTATCAGGCGCCGCAAATGGTTTCCCTTCCATCCCAGACGGGTGACCATGGCTCCGCGCGGCCATATCCATTTCCATCCGCAAGGCTCATCCTACTGCGAGGACTTCGCCTTCGCCTCGCTGGCGGCCAAGGGGCACTTCATTCATGAGATGGTGCATGTTTGGCAAGTCCAGACACGCGGGGACTGGTACCTGGTCCTGCGTCGCCATCCGTGGTGTCGCTATGATTATGCGATCCGACCGGGATGGACGCTCACCCGCTATGGGATAGAGCAGCAAGCGGAAATCGTGCGCCATGCTTTCATGTTGCGCAACGGGGCTCGGATAGCCGGCGCTCCCGACCTCGCGACCTATGAGGACATCCTCCCTTTTCGATCGTGAGCCGGCAATTTTAACGGGTTTTTTGGCTGGACCCGGCACCCTTGCGCTCTATGGTGCGCGAGGTGTCGCAAGCCATTTGGCGAACAGCCGTATGAACGCTGGATCGTCTGAAACAGGGGACTGGTCCAATGCGTATCCAAGCGCGCTCTCTCATCGCACAAACTTCCTCCGCTCTCGCAATTTGCGCCTTCATCGCGGCACCTGGCGCGGCACAGGATGTCGGTGCCGATCCGAATTACGAGACGGTGACGCTCAGCGCCGGCTTCACGCCCGATCCCTACACCGTGCAACTGAGTTCAGGCGGCAGCATCGATGCCGAAACGCTGAGCTCGTCCTGCCGCGGCTATATCTCCAATGCGCCCGATGTCCGCCTACATTACGACAATGGCAGCGGCGTCCTGCCGCTGATCCTCTCGGTTGAAGCAGATGCAGATACGACCCTTGTGGTCAACGCGCCCAATGGGAGCTGGTTCTGCGACGATGACACAGGTGATGGCCTCAACCCGCTGATGCGCTTCGATGAACCGATGAGCGGCCGCTACGAAATCTGGGTGGGCACCTATTCCGACAGCACCCTGCAGCCGGCCACGCTGCAAATTTCGGAGCTTTATACCTCGGCGGTTTCCAGCAGCTCGGCTTACCCGGACAGCTCGCTTACCGCGAGCTTCAGCACAATCTCACTCTCTGCCGGCTTCACGCCGGATCCCTATACGGTGGGCCTGCGCTCGGGCGGTAGTATCGAGGCAAGTGTCGTCGACAGTTCCTGCCGTGGATATGTGGCGGAAGCGCCCGACGTGCAGCTCGATTACGATAGCGGTAGCCTGCCCCTGATCCTCTCGGTCAGCGCCAGTGCGGATACGACCATCCTCGTCAACGATCCCAATGGCAACTGGCATTGCGATGACGATTCGGGCGAAGGACTCAATCCCTCGCTGCGTTTCGAAAAGCCGCTGAGCGGAGTGTACGACATCTGGGTCGGCACCTATTCTGACAGCAGTTTCGAACAGGCGACGCTGAACATTTCCGAACTCTACAGCGAATAGCAAAAGGGGCGCCAGTGGCGCCCCTTCTTCTCTCGCTTCCCAATTCGGCGATCAATCGGGCTTCTTGGCGACCGCCACCATGGCCGGTCGCAGCAGGCGGTCCTTGATCATGTAGCCGGACTGCATTTCCTGCACCACGGTGCCGGGTTCGGCATCGGCTGTGGGGATTTCCATCATCGCCGAGTGCTGGTTGGGGTCGAGCGGCATGCCCATGGCCGCAATTCGGCTGATGCCGTGCTGGCCGAAGACTTTTTCCAGCTCGCGCTGCGTCGCTTCGATACCGGCGACCAGGCCTTCGAGCTTGCTGTGTTCGCGCATATCTTCGGGCACCGCGTCAAGCGCGCGCTTAAGATTGTCGGCAACGCTCAGGATATCGCGGGCAAAGCCGGTCGCGGCATAGGCTCGGGCGTCGGCCACTTCCTTTTCCATGCGGCGGCGGACATTCTGCGTGTCGGCCTTGGCGTAGAGGACTTCCTGCTTGGCCGCTTCAATCTGCTCGAGCAGCGCAGCCATGCCGTTGTCGTCCTCGGGAAGGCCTTCGTCATCCTCCGCGTTATCGAGATATTCTTCCGGCACGCCGTCCAGCTCCTTCTCGATCGCATCGTCTCGGTTCTTGTCGTTCTCGTTCATTGTCACTTCGGTCAACCTAGTCTCTTGCCCAGCGAATGGGCCGTAAAATCCACCATCGGAACCACGCGCGCATAGTTCAAGCGCGTTGGCCCGATCACTCCCAGCACTCCGACCACCTTGCCCTCGCGATCGCGATAGGGGGCCGCAATGACGGAAGAACCCGACAGCGCAAATAGGCGATTTTCCGCGCCAATAAAGATGCGTGTCGATTCTGCTTCGCGGGCACTATCGAGCAATTCGGCGATAGACTGCTTGTTTTCAAGGTCGTCGAGCAGGCTGCGCACGCGTTCGATATCGCCAAGCGCAGTCTCGTCCAGCAGGTTTGCCTGGCCGCGCACGATCAGCACCTTGCGGGCGGCGGCATCCTCGCTCCACGTAACCAGGCCGCGTTCGACGAGGTCCCTGCTTGCTTCGTCCAGCTTGCTTTCGCCCGAAGCGATCTCGCGGGCGATGGCCTGCGCGGCCTCGGCAAGCGTGCGCCCTGTAAGGCGTGCGCTGACATAATTGCTGGCCTGCTGCAGGCTTGCGCTTGATGTACCTTGCGGGATTTCGAGAAGGCGATTTTCGACATTGCCGTCTTGTCCAACCAGCACGACAAGCGCCCTTGTCTGGTCGAGCGGGACGATGCTCATCTGTGCCAGGCGCGGTTCGCGTTGGGGGACCATGACCATCCCGGCAGCGCCGGAGATTTCCGACAGGATCGTGCTCGTGGTCTCCAGGGCTCTTTCGATCGGTCCCGGTTCGGAAAGCTGGGCTTCGATTGTCGCGCGCTCATGCGGTGTCGGTTCGGCCACCTGCATCATCCCGTCGACAAACAGGCGCAGACCCGAATCGGTCGGCATGCGTCCAGCACTGGTATGCGGTGCGGCGAGCAGCCCCAATTGCTCAAGCTCGCTCAGGACAGAGCGGATCGAAGCGGGTGACAGGTTCACATCCCCGCGCTGCGCCAGCGTCTTCGAGCCAACCGGCTGCCCACTGGCGATGTAATCCTCCACCACCATGCGGAAGATATCGCGTGCGCGCTCTGTCAGTTCGGTAATCGGAGGCGAGGCCATGACAGGGACTTATCTAGGCGCTAGGGCGTTGCGCGCAACACCAACTCGCTTTGCGGAGAACTTCATGCGACCTTCCGGCCGCGCGCCCGACGAGATGCGCGCAATCGAAATCCAGACCGGCTTTACCAAACATGCAGAGGGCTCCTGCCTGATCGGCTTTGGCGACACGCGAGTGCTGTGCACCGCCTCGATCGAGGAAAGGGTTCCGCCGTGGCTGCGCGGCAAGGGCTCCGGCTGGGTTACGGGCGAGTATTCGATGCTGCCCCGCGCCACGCACACCCGTGGTTCGCGTGAGGCTGCCAGGGGCAAGCAAAGCGGCCGCACGCAGGAAATCCAGCGCCTGATCGGCCGGTCCTTGCGCGCCGTCTGCGACCTGGAGAAGCTCGGCGAACGCCAGATCACACTCGATTGCGACGTCATCCAGGCCGATGGCGGCACCCGCACGGCCTCGATTTCCGGCGCCTGGGTGGCGCTGCGCATCGCGGTCAACAAGCTGATGGAAGCAGGCGCGCTCAAGGAAGATCCGATCACCGCCAAGGTCGCGGCGATCTCCTGTGGTATCTACCAGGGCAACCCGGTTCTCGACCTCGATTACAACGAAGACAGCTCGGCCGATGCCGATGCCAATTTCGTGCTCATCGAAGGTGGACAGATTGCCGAGGTGCAGGCGACTGCCGAGGGCGCGACCTATGACGAGGAAGGCCTGCTGCGTTTGCTGCGCCTCGCCAATATCGGTTGCGATGCAATCTTCGCCGCGCAGGACAAGGCCACAAAGTGACTCGCAAGCTCGGTTCGGGAAAGCTGGTGATTGCCACGCACAATGCGGGCAAGCTGAAGGAGATCGGCAAGTTGCTCGATCCCTACGGGCTGGAATGCGTTTCCGCCGGCGCGCTTGGCCTTCCCGAACCGGCAGAGACAGGGAAAACCTTCGTCGAGAATGCGCTGATCAAGGCACGTGCAGCAGCGGAGGCGTCGGGCATCCCTGCCTTGGCGGACGATAGCGGGCTTTCGGTGGCCGCACTGGACGGGCGGCCGGGCGTCTACACGGCCGACTGGGCCGAGCGGCAATGGTTCGAAGGTGAAGCCGGGCGGGACTGGTTCATGGCCATGGGCAAGGTCGAAGGCATGTTGCAGTCCAAGGGCTTCGAAACACCGCGCAATGCCTGGTTTTCCTGCGTCCTCGCCCTCGCTTGGCCGGACGGAGACTATGCGGTTTACGAAGGGCGTGTCGACGGGGAACTGACCTGGCCGCCACGCGGCACGATGGGTTTCGGCTACGATCCGGTTTTCGTGCCAAATGGCTATGACCTGACCTTTGCCGAGCTCGAACCCGAGCAGAAGCACGCCATCAGCCACCGCGCCGACGCCTTCGCCAAGCTGGTGAAAGACCAGTTCGCCGCCTAGAGCGGCACTTTCCCGTACCAGTTTCCGGCGGGCCAGTAGCGGCAGACGAGGAAATCGTCGCTTTCATTGCGAACCACGGCACAGCCGACTTCCTGCGTCTCGCGCCAGATTACCTGCGTGTAGTGACCGACATCGCGCCATTGCCCGGTGGTTGATACGTCGGGAAAGGTTCCGTTTCGGAAATGCCGCTTTTCGGCAATAAAAGTGCCAACCATGACCTCCGCACTGAATAGGCCGCTCGTGCCCATCCAGAGGTTCTCGCCCGCATGGCCGCGCTCGTCGCGGCCGGCGTGCATCATCCTGCCCTCACCCGCCAAACGTTCTGCCCATGAGCGGGCATCGCCAGCCAGCTCCTCGCTCCACGCAAGCGGCGGAACCCCGGCATTGGCGCGTTCGGCATTATGTGCGGCAAGCAGGCGCTGTGAAAAGCCATTTGCCGGGCTGTCATTGGCCATGCCCGGGCTGGCAATAATTGCCGCAAGGGCCATGCCGATGGTCAAGGTGCGTTTCCATGCCATGCACGGAACTTGACCAGTGCCGCTTAAGAAAGCCTAAAGGACGCCATGGCCCGCGCGATTTACATTCATTGGCCCTTTTGCGCACGCAAATGCCCCTATTGCGATTTCAACTCGCATGTCCGGGACGAGGTGGATTTCGCACGCTGGGAAGCGGCACTGGTTCGCGACATGGAAGTCGAGGCCGAAAAGGCCGGCGGCGAGCGCCTGACCTCGATTTTCTTCGGCGGCGGAACCCCTTCGCTCATGCCTCCTGCCCTTGTCGAAACCCTGCTGCAAAAAGCGCGTGATTTCTGGGGCTTCGATTCGACTATTGAGATCACCCTGGAAGCCAATCCCTCCTCGGTGGAGGCGGAGAACTTCGCGATTTTGGCCGCTGCCGGGGTTAATCGCGTCTCTCTCGGCCAGCAGTCATTGGACGATGCGACGCTGCAATTTCTCGGACGGTTGCACGGAGTAGAAGAGGGGCTGAACGCCCTCGAAACGGCACAGAGGGCGTTCGAGCGCGTTTCATTCGACCTGATCTATGCCCTCCCCGGACAGACGCCCGAGCAATGGCAGAAGATGTTGGAAAGGGCCCTCACCTTTGGCACTGAACACCTCTCGCTTTACCAACTGACGATTGAACCGGGCACAAGGTTCGAGAGCATGGTCCGGCGCGGCGAGTTCACTCCGCTCGAGGACGATGCGGCGGCGGACCTTTACCAGCTGACGCAGGAACTGACCTCTGCCGCCGGCCTTCCCGCTTACGAGATCAGTAACCACGCGAGGCCGGGTGCGGAAAGCCGCCACAACCTGACCTATTGGCGCTACCAGGATTATGCCGGAATTGGACCGGGCGCACATGGACGGCGCGGCGGGTTTGCAACGCAACGGCACAAGAAGCCGGAGAACTGGCTGGCGGCTGTCGAGGAGCGTGGCAGCGGTTGCCAGATCGAACAGGCCATCCCGAATAGCGAACAGGCTTCCGAGGCGCTGTTGATGGGCTTGCGGCTCGCAGAGGGTATCGATCTGGCAGCTCTGTCCGCACGCTTTGATATTCCGGCATCGCAACTAGTCGATTTGCAGGGCGCCGAGGAATTGACGGTACTCGGCCTGTTGTCGCGCGAAGGCGAGCGCCTCACTGTCACCCCGCAAGGTATGCCGCTGCTCGATGCGATCCTTCCACGCCTCGTTTCCGATGATTTGGTGAACGCATGAGCAAGGCGGACATGCTCGAAGCCTGGGGAGCGCATCTCAAATCCGCTCGGAGGCGCTCCGAACACACGGTTCGCGCCTATCTTGCCGCCGCCAACCGCCTGATCGAGGCCACCGGTGCCGAGGATTGGCCCGAACTCGCCGCCCTTCAGGCCACCAATCTGCGCCTCCATCTCGCCCATCGCCGCGCCGAAGGCCTGTCCAACGTCTCCGCCGCAAGAGAGCTTTCCGCGATCAAAGCCTTTCTCTCCTTCGCGCGCGAACAGGCGGGAATGGAAGATGCCACGCCCCCTCGCCTGCGGGGGCCGCGGGTCAAGAAGGGCCTGCCACGACCCGTCACGCCCGACGATGCGACCAATATGGCGGACCTCGTCGCGATTTCGGCCAGCGAGGCCTGGATCGGTGCGCGCGACCGCGCCGTGCTGCTGCTCATGTATGGCGCGGGAATGCGTATTGCCGAGGCGCTTTCGCTCAAGGCCAGTGACGTGCCCCTGGGCGAAACTCTGGTCGTGACCGGCAAGGGCAGCAAGCAGCGCGTGGTTCCGATCATTCCGATCGTTCGCGAGGGCGTGGCTGCCTATGTCGAGGCATGTCCATACACCCTGTTTCCCGACAAGCCGCTCTTCCGCGGCGCGAAGGGCGGCGCCTTGGGGCAAGGCATGGTGCAAAAGGCAATGGCGAGTGCACGCAAGGCATTGGGCCTGCCCGATACGGCGACACCGCATGCGCTGCGGCACAGCTTTGCCACGCATTTGCTCGGCGCGGGGACGGACCTCCGCTCGCTGCAGGAGCTGCTCGGCCATGCCAGCCTCGGTTCGACGCAGATTTATACCAAGGTCGATGCGGCGGCGATGCTCGATGCCTATCGCAATGCCCATCCGCGCGAGAAGGACTAGTCCTCGTCCTTCGGGCGCTCCTGCCAGGTGACGATGCGGTAGAGCCAGCCCAGCGCGCCAATTCCCAGGAAACCGAATATCATCCAGGCGAGGATGTCTTGCGAATCCTGCAGGTAGCGCCCCAGCCACTGCCCACCCTTGATCAGCAGTGCGTTCCACACCAGCGATCCCGCGAAGGTGAAGCCAAGGAACTTCAGCTTGGGCATATGTGCGAGCCCTGCCGGCAGCGAAATGATCGTACGCAGGAAGGGCGAGAAGCGCAGAAAGAAAACGACCCAATGACCGTGTCGGGCGAAGAAGAGCTGCGCTTTTACGATTTGCTGCCAGTCGACGGTCAGCCAGCGACCCCAGCGATCAACAAAGGGCTCGAGCCGCCGGTAGCCCCATGCATCGCCGACCCAGTACCAGAAATAATTGCCGACCACGGTGCCGACAGTGCCGACCAGCAGGAGCGGCCAGAAAGCCATGCTGCCGCGTTCTACCAGCAGCCCGCCAATCCCCATGATGACTTCGCTGGGAACGGGCGGAACCACGTTCTCCAGCACCATCAAGAGGAAGATGCCTAAGTAACCGCCCTGCTCCACGGCATTGATGATGAACTGGTCCATGTGTTCTCAATGCTCGGGAGCCGAAACGGCGCCCGAAATCGCGGTTAACGCAAACCTCAAGATAGCTTTAGTTAATGTGCAAAAGTGCGTAGCGGACTTCGAGCGCATCCCAGATCTTGCCCGGAGTGTCGGTGCCGTTGAACTCGTCTATGGCAACGATCCCGGTGGGGGATGTGACGTTGATTTCGGTGAGCCACTTGCCTCCGATCACGTCGATGCCGACGAAAACGAGGCCCTTGGCCTTGAGGTCCGGCCCCATGGCCGCGCAAATCTCTTCCTCTTCCGCAGTAAGATCAGCGGCTTCGGCATAGCCGCCTTGCGCAAGGTTGCTGCGAAACTCCCCCTCGCCCGGCTTGCGGTTGATCGCCCCGGCAAACTCGCCATCGACCAGCACGATGCGCTTGTCGCCCTTGGCCACGTCGGGGAGGAAGGGCTGGACCATGTGCGGTTCGGGCCAAGTCTGGTTGAACACCTCGACCAGGGCGGAAAGATTGGTGCCATCGGCATCCACCTTGAAGATCGCCTTGCCGCCATTGCCGTGCAGCGGCTTGACCACCACCGCGCCGTGCTTCTTCTGGAATTCCTGCACGTCCTCCAGCTTCCTTGCGATCAGCGTGGGTGGCATGAAGCGCGCATAATCGAGCACGTACATCTTCTCCGGCGCATTGATCACTTCGCGCGGATCGTTGCTGACCAGAGTCTGGCCTTTCAGGCGGTCGAGCAGCAGGGCCGAGCTGATATAGCCAAGGTGGAAGGGCGGATCCTGCCGCATCAGGATTATGTCCACGTCTTCGCCAAGGTCGATCTTGCGCAATTCGCCCTTGGTGAAATGGTCTCCTTCCACGCGCTGGACCGTGACCGGCGCTGCCCATGCGGTGATGCGCCCGCAATCATAGCCGATGGTGGCTACATCGTAATGCCACACCTTGTGCCCGCGTTCTTGCGCCGAAAGCATCAGTGCAAAGCTGGAATCGCCCGCAATATTGATGCTTTCCATCGGGTCCATCTGCACGGCGACGCGCAAGCTCATGGTCAATTCCTTATTCTCGGCGCTCAGGGCTGCCAGGCATTGGTGATGTGGCGAGGGAAGCAGCCAGGTGCAAGCAGGATAACGTCCACCCGCAGGTCTTCACCGTCGCGAGCATAATTGTGCGCGACGGATTCTGCGGCGGCGGCCACGCGCCGCAGGCGGTACTCATCGATCGCAAGATCGAGGTCTTCCTTCCGCTTGCGCCATTTCACTTCCACGAAAGCGACGAGGCGACCGCGCTTCGCAACCAAATCGACTTCACCCACGGGTGTTTTCACGCGTTTGTCGAGGATCGACCAGCCCTTGAGGCGAAGCCATGCCGCTGCCCTCGCCTCGCCCTGGCGGCCTCGCCTTTCCGCCTGCTGGCGTTTCATTGGCCGCGCAGTTCCATCGCCCGTGCGTAGAGCGTGCGGCGATCCTGCCCGGTCCGTTTCGCCACGGCGGAGGCCGCTTGCGATGGCTTGGCCTGCTTCATCGCCTCGATCAGCAAGGCATCCACGTCGAAGTCCTGTGCTTCCTCTGCCTCGGATGGCGGGCCGACCAGCAGGACGATTTCGCCTTTGGGCGGATGGGTAGAATAATGTTCAACCAGTTCTGCAGCAGTCCCCGTCCGGCATTCCTCGTGCATCTTGGTCAGTTCGCGCGCCACGGCGACTTCGCGCGTCGGGTAAAGTTCGGCAATGGCGGACAGCGATTTGGTCAGCCTTGGCGCCGTTTCGAAGAATATCAGTGTGGAACGCACCGCGCCCAGCTCTTCGAGTATTTCCGCTCTCGCCTTGTCCTTGACCGGCAGGAAGCCGCCAAACAGGAAGCGGTCATTGGGCATGCCCGACATGGCCAGTGCCATTAGCGGCGCACTGGCGCCGGGCACCACCGTCACGGCAATGCCTGCCACGCGCGCCTCGCGCACAAGGCGATATCCGGGATCGGAGACCAATGGCATGCCAGCATCGCTGACCAGCGCAATGGCTTCATCCTGCATGCGGGCGATCAGCTCCTGCCGCGCATTTTCGGATGCGTGATCGTCATAGCGGCGCAGGGGCCGAGATATTCCGAGAAGGTTCAGGAGCTTGCCCGTAACCCTCGTATCCTCGCAGGCGACCGCATCGCATCGTGACAATATGTCCTTTGCCCGCAAAGAAATGTCGCCAAGATTGCCAATCGGAGTGGCGACTATATAGAGGCCGCTGGCAAGTTTTTGGGGTTCGGGCAGGTCGGTCACGCGGCGCACCATGAACCAGATCGAGCGGAGGCAGCAAGCATGTTCGGCATTATCAAGCGCGCAGGGATCGCAGTCGCGCTCAGCCTCACGCTGGCGGCCTGTCAGGTGATACCGAGCGGCGGACCCGGGCAAACCGGTCCGGTTGAAGGTCCGACCGAAGGTCCCAGCGATGTCGTGTTGCCGACCGATGACGGCCGCCACCGGATTGCCCTCCTGGTACCGCTCAGCGGGACCAATGCCGAAGTCGGCCAGTCCATCGCCAACGCCACCACGATGGCGCTGCTCGACACCAATGCCGACAATCTGCGCATCACTACCTATGATACCTCTGCCGGCGCCGGCGTTGCGGCCTCACGCGCTGTGGCGGATGGCAACAGGCTGATCCTCGGCCCCTTGCAGCGTGACAATGTCGCTGCCGTGCTGGCGCAGGCCCGCCCGGCGGATGTGCCGCTGATTACCTTCTCCAACGACACTTCGGTCGCCGCGGCCGATGTTTTCGTGATGGGCCATGTGCCCGAACAGTCCATCGATCGCACCGTCGCCTTCGCCATCGCGCAGGGTGCGCGCAATTTTGCCGCGCTGGTCCCCAATGGGGAATATGGCCAGCGTGCACTCGCCGCCCTCCAGCGCGCCGTCGATCGCGGAGGCGCAAGGCTGGTCGTGACCGAGAGTTATGACCGCGGCAATACTTCGATCGTCAGCGCGGCCGACCGGCTCGAACAGCGTGGTGGCTTCGACACCGTGCTGATAGCCGATGGCGCGCGGCTCGCCGCCATGGCCGCGACGGAGCTGAAAGAGGCGGGAGAGGCCCTGCCCTCGATCATCGGCCCCGAACTGTGGAGCGGCGAGACCACGCTGACCCGCTCTGCCGCCATGCGCGGGGCATGGTTCTCTGCCGTGTCGGATGCACGCTATCGCCAGTTCGTCAGTTCCTACGAAACGCGCTTCGGCAACCAGCCCTATCGCATTGCCACGCTCGGATATGATTCGGTTCTGCTGACGCTGCGCATCGCCCGTGACTGGGAGCCGGGACGCACCTTCCCGACCGGGCAGATGCTTGATCCGGGCGGCTTCCTCGGCCTGGACGGTCCGTTCCGCTTCTCCAGCCATGGGGTTGGTGAACGGGCGATGGAAGTGCGCCAGGTGGGCGATGGCACGGTCAGCGTAATCGACGCCGCACCCTCGCAGTTCTGATACGCACTCTCCGCTGGCGATAAGTCGCCACACGCTGCTTGAAGCGGCGGATTCTTGCGGCCTATAGCAGTGCAATGAGCGACGACCTTTTCGAGGCCCTGCCTGGTGGCGGCGGTGACTATGATTCCTCCTCTATCGAGGTGCTGGAAGGGCTCGAGCCGGTTCGTCGCAGGCCGGGCATGTATATTGGCGGCACGGATGACCGCGCGCTGCACCATCTTGCCGCCGAAGTGCTCGACAATTCGATGGACGAAGCGGTGGCCGGCCACGCCAACCGCATCGAAGTCGTGCTTGAAGAAGGCAATCGCCTGACCATCACAGATAATGGTCGCGGCATGCCGGTGGACGAGCATCCCAAGTTTCCCGGCAAGTCGACGCTCGAAGTGATCATGACCACGCTCCATTCGGGCGGCAAGTTTTCGGGCAAGGCCTATGCGACTTCGGGCGGCCTGCACGGAGTTGGCGTCTCCGTGGTCAACGCCCTGTCATCGCAGACGCGCGTCGAAGTGGCGCGCAACAAGGAAGTCTGGGCGCAGGAATTCGCGCGCGGCTTGCCGCAGGGTGGTCTGAAGAAGATCGGCGATACGCCCAACAGGCGCGGAACGTCGGTGACTTTCGTGCCCGACACGGAGATATTCGGGGATCGCAAGTTCAACCCCAAACGCCTGTTCAAGCTGGCGCGCTCCAAGGCGTACCTGTTCGCAGGCGTCGAAATTCGATGGAAATGCGCCGCCTCGCTCGCTTCCGAGGATGTGCCGCAAGAAGCCGTGTTCCAGTTCCCCGGCGGGCTTGCAGACCATCTGCGCGAACAGGTGGGAAATCGCGAATGTGTCACCTCGGAGTTCTTCTCCGGTAACCAGGACTTCCCCGATGACGAGAATGGCCAATCGCGCGGCCGGGTCGAATGGGCGGTTGCATGGCCGCTATGGTCGGACGGTTCGACCAGCTGGTATTGCAACACCGTGCCGACCCCCGATGGCGGCACGCATGAGCAGGGGCTGCGCTCGGCGCTGACAAAGGGGCTGCGCGCCTTCGGTGAGTTGACCGGGCAGAAAAAGGCCAAGGACGTCACCGCCGATGACGTGATGACCGGTGCCGAGATCATGCTCAGCGTCTTCATTCGCGATCCGCAATTCCAGAGCCAGACCAAGGACCGCCTGACCTCACCCGAGGCAGCGCGCCTGGTCGAGAACGCGGTGCGCGACCATTTCGACCACTACCTAGCCGACAATATGGAGCGCGGTCGCGCGCTGCTCGGCAGCGTAATGGAGCGCATGGAGGAGCGGCTCAAGCGCAAGCAGGAACGCGAGATCAAGCGCAAGACCGCGACCAATGCCAAGAAGCTGCGCCTGCCCGGCAAGCTGACCGATTGTTCAGGCGATAGCGATGCGGAGACCGAGATATTCATCGTCGAGGGCGACAGCGCCGGTGGCAGCGCCAAGCAAGCTCGCAATCGAAAGACGCAGGCCATCCTGCCGATCCGCGGCAAAATCCTCAACGTCGCCAGCGCCACGGCGGACAAGATCCGCGCAAATAGCGAAATCGCGGACCTGACGCTCGCTCTCGGCTGCGGCACGCGCAAGGATTGCGACCCCGAGCAGCTGCGCTACGACCGCGTGGTCATCATGACCGATGCCGATGTTGACGGCGCGCATATCGCCACCTTGCTGATGACATTCTTCTTCCAGGAAATGCCCGAGCTGGTGCGGCGCGGTCATCTCTACCTCGCCCAGCCCCCGCTCTACCGCCTGACTGCTGGCAAGGAGAGCCGCTATGCCCGCGACGACGCGCATCGCGCCGAGCTGGAAGAGACGGTGTTCAAGGGCAAGAAAGTGGAAATCGGGCGCTTCAAGGGCCTTGGCGAAATGAACCCGCAGCAATTGCGCGAAACCACCATGGCGCCCGAAACCCGCAGCCTTATCCGCATCACATTGCCCGCCGAAAACGAGCAACGTTTCGCGGTGAAGGAACTGGTCGACCAGCTCATGGGCCGCAATCCGGAGCATCGTTTCAACTTCATCCAGAACCGCGCGGGCGAAGTCGATCGCGATTTGATCGACGCCTGATCGGGCGGAGGGGGATGTGGCAGCAGCACTGAAAACCGCCGCTTCCGTCGCTCTTGCCCTCTTGCTTGCTGCATGCGGAGGTGTGCCCACGCCCAGTGCCTCGCTGCTCAATGCGCGCTGCCCCGATCCCATCGCCAATCCGGAAGCGCCCATGCCTCAGGGGCGCAATGTCTTCGTGATGTCGAGCAGCCTGCCGGATTGCCGTGGCGATATTCTGTCTTTCGCCAAGTTCCGTAATCATGGCGGCTTGCCGGGCAGCAATGGCCGGATCGTCAATCACGGGATCACGACGCTTGCCGGCCCGGCCCAGGAGCCATGGGACGACCAACGAACAACGTTCTATGCGCAAGATGCCTGGCAGGAGATCCTCGCTCGTCAGGTCAACCGGGAGAGCAATGGCAGCCGCTTGTTCGTCTATATCCACGGCTACAACAATGATTTCGAGGACGTGCTTGAATATGCAGCCGTGCTGGCAGATCTCGACGGAACGGGCGCGCCCGTCCTTGCCGTGGCCTGGCCATCGCGCAACCGGGTACAGAGCTATCCGGATGACGAAGCAAGCATCGCCTGGGCGCAAGACTACATCACCGACCTGCTCGAGCAGGTGGCCGGAGCGGCAGGCGATATTACGCTTGTCTCGCACAGCATGGGCGCGCGGGCTCTTATCGAAGCAGTGAAGCGGATCGAGGACCGCGACCCAGTCAAAGCTGGACATATTCGAAGGGCCATCCTCGTTTCACCCGATATAGACCGGCACCAGGTGCTGCGCAGCGGCGGCGATCTCGACCAGATGTTGCAGTCAGGGCGCCAGGTTCTTGTCTATACTTCGAGATCCGATTTCCCGATTCTCGCTTCGCGCGTCGTGCACGGATATACTCGGCTTGGGAGTTCGGATTGCAGCTTCGATGTTGACTATGAACGCCGCGAGGGCGGTCCGATGGGCAACTGTCACTGGACGCAGGCCCGCGAGAATTTCGAAATCGTCGAAACATCGCGCACCACGTTCAGCACGGGCCTGAGGCATAGTGACGTGTTTGACACCTGCGCGGGCCGACATGATTTACGCACATTCCTGCGCGGCAGGCTTGAGCGTTCGGACTATCCCTGGCGCATCTATGATCCTGAGAACACCGGCGCGGGAACGGCCATCACCGCGGACTATTTCGAGGGCAATGAGGCCTTGTGCGCAGAGGTCGACTTCTATGGCGACCTTGACGATCCGCACCGGGAATTAACTAGAATTCCCGCGGGACCGAGGCAAAAATCCTCTTCACGGCAGGCCGTTCATTGATCTGTTCGATCCAGCGCAGCAAGTGCGGCGTGTCCTTTTCATTGACCATCTCCGCAAATCCGAACTGCATCCCGTTGGCGATCGAGAAATTGCAGATGTCCGCCAGCGAGTAGACCCCGCCCGCGAGCCATTCATTGTCCGCCAGATGATCGTCGAGCTTGCGCACCGACACGGCAATCTTGCGCATTTCCTCGTCGAGCATGTCCTGCGGAAAGCCCTCGCGCGCGCGGCGCCACTTAACCTGCTGTTCGGGGACCGGGATCTTCTTGACCATCTCCTCGAACTCGGCATCGCTGAGGCCCTTGACCATGTTGCCAACATGGCGGTGCCAGCCAATGGTCGAGACGCACCAGCAGAAATATTCGTCCACCCATTTGGTCCAGATGCGCATCTGCGCGACATCGAAGGGATCTGCCGGGCGCAGTTTGAGATCGGTCGGGTGCGCATCCTCGAGATATTCGCAGATCACCGTGCTTTCGGTAACGATCCGGCCATTGTCTTCCAGCGCGGGGACCTGACCGCGCGGATTGATGGCCTTGTACCAGTCCGAATGATGCTCGAACTTTCGCGGATCGAGCTGCTTGTGCTCGAATTCCAGCTCCTTCTCGTAAAGCGCCATCATCGGCTTCAAGGAATTGGCACCGGGTCCGAAGCTGTAGAATTTGAGCATGTTCTCTCCCTTTTCGGTTCAGTCTAGCTTCACCCCCGCCCGGGCACAAAGTCTTTGACCTTGCGCATTTTGGAAAAGCGCCGGTTTGCATGGGGGTGATGTGCGATGAGGATTATCCTGGTTCCGGCAATGGCGCTGCTGCTGGTCGCGGCGGACGAGCCGAGTGTGCCCGCAACCGATCCGAGTATCGTGACCACGGATTCGAGAATGCAGGCCGACCTCTATCCGATGGGTCCAGTGCAGCGCATGCCGGTGATCGAGCCCGACGGCCTCTTCTGCAACGACCAGGTCATCACCGCTTCGACGGATGCCGAGGGACTGGCGCCTGAGCGCGATCCTGCAGATGCCGAGAACCCGTTGCTCTATTACGCCATGGATCACCGCGTGGATGATTGTTCCATGCTGGTGCTGAAAGAAGGCCGCCTGCAATTGCCCCCTGCTCCGCGCGAAGAAGCGCAGGTCGATCCGGCTCAGTAGAGCAGCAGGTCCACTACTTCGGCCTGCCACTGCGTTTCGTCGCGCGCGGCCAGCGCATCGAGATCGCCTGCCTGGGCGGCTTGGTCATCAACCCATTGGCGCAAATCCGGTCCACCATTGATCACATCAATGGCAAGCCGCTCGAACTCGTATTCATAGGGAAAATCGCGCCAGATTTCGTAGTCGGGATAGAGCTTGCGGATTGCCTTGAAAGCAAGTGCCTGCAAGCGCCAGGGCCGGAAGGCCTCGTGGGCGTAAAAGTTTCCTTCGGCATGCACCATCAGCCCGCTGCACAGTTCGCCTGCATGCTTGTGGAATGTCGGCGTGAACCAGCATTCACGGATCGCGCAGCCAGACAGCCATTGCGGCGCGAGGCGCTCCATCTCCGCCAGCACCGCCTTGGCATCAAGATCGGGTGCACCGAACAGCACTTCCAATGGCCGCGTGGTTCCCCTGCCCTCGCTCAGATTGGTCCCTTCGAGCATGACCGTGCCGGCATAGACGCGTGCCATGTTGAGGTTTGCGGCATTGGGGCTGGGATTGATCCAGATGCGATCGTCGGGCCAGCCGAAACCGGGCGCGGCCTCGGGCAGCCAGTAATGCATCTCGACCACGCGGTAATCGAGATCGAGACCGAAGTGGCGGATGAACCAGTGGCCCATCTCGCCCAAGGTCAGGCCGTGCCGCATGGGCATGGGCGCGGCGCCGACAAAGCTCTCCTGCCCCGGCAGGAGGAGCGTTCCTTCGACTGGGCGGCCTGCCGGATTGGGCCTATCGAGCACCCACACGCTCTTGCCGTGCTTCGCCGCTTCCTCAAGCAGGTAAAGCAGCGTGGTGACGAAAGTGTAGATACGGCAGCCGAGGTCCTGCAGGTCAAACAGGAAGACGTCCGCGCTGGCCATCATGGCCTCGCTGGGGCGGCGGACTTCGCCGTAAAGCGAGAAGACGGGGATGCCGTATTGCGGATCCACCTCGTCCTGCGTTTCGACCATATTGTCCTGCTTGTCGCCCTTGAGGCCGTGCTGCGGTCCGAAGGCGGAGGTGATGTCGACCCCGGCAGAGATGAGTGCGTCGAGCGAATGGGTCAGGTCGGCGGTGACCGAGGCAGGATGCGCTATAAGCGCCACGCGCTTGCCTTCCAATTGCTTGAGCAGCTCCGGCTCTGACAGCAGGCGATCGATCCCGAATTTCATGGCTGTTCGGGTGCAGCAATGCTTCCGGCGAAGCAAGACGGATCGTGGAAATCGGGTTTCACGTCCCCATGCGCCATCGCCCAATAGGACAGTATCCCGCCCTCTTCTTCGATCACGCAGGTCAGTCCATAATCCAACGGCAATGCCGGAAGGTCGCTCAGCGGCATTGCGGCATCGAAGATCAGTAGATCGCGCCCATTTCGCGGAGTGATCACCGGATCATGGCTCAAACGCCGGTTTGTCATGCCTTCGCGCGGTTCAGAGAAATCATAGGCCGCCCAGGCTTCCGAGGGCGCCAGATTGAGTTCGCAATAGGCGTCCTGTCCTCTCGCCTGCGCGAACAATTCGAAACAGGTGGTGCGCCACAACTCGTCTGCGCGATGACGCCCGGCAAATGGTGGAATGACCAGCTTGGCGCTTCCCTCCACACGCCAGCGCAATTGCAGCCATGTCCCGACAATTCCTATCCGTGCTTTGACCGAGCGGACACTGTCGGGCGGGAAAGCCGCATGCGGGACCAGTTCGTGCGTTTGCATTGCCATGCCAGCGTGCTAACCGCGCGCGTCCTGAAAGACGAGAGTATGATGAGCGAATTCAAGTCCGATCTTCTGCGCCTGCTCAGCGAGCGAGGCTACATCCACCAGGTGACCGATGCCGGCGCGCTCGATGCGCTCGCCGCCAGCCAGGTGGTGCCGGGCTATATCGGCTTCGATGCGACCGCGCCTTCTCTCCACGTCGGGTCGCTCGTGCAGATCATGATGCTGCGCCGCATGCAGCAGGCCGGGCACAAGCCGATCGCGCTGATGGGCGGCGGCACGACCAAGGTCGGCGATCCCTCGGGCAAGGATGAGAGCCGCAAGATGCTCACTTCCGAGACGATCGACGACAATATCGCCTCGATCCGCACCGTGTTCGAGAAGCTGCTGACATTCGGCGACGGCCCGACCGATGCCGTGATGGTCAATAATGGCGACTGGCTTTCGCAGCTCGGCTACATTGAATTGCTGCGCGATGTCGGCCCGCATTTCACCGTCAATCGCATGCTGACTTTCGATTCGGTCAAGCTGCGGCTCGACCGCGAGCAGCCGCTGACCTTCCTCGAATTCAACTACATGATCCTCCAGGCTTACGACTTCCGTGAACTGGCGCAGCGCCATGCCTGCCGCCTGCAGCTTGGCGGATCGGACCAATGGGGCAATATCGTTAACGGTATCGAGCTGACCCGGCGGATGGACGGGGTCGAGGTCTTCGGCCTCACCACCCCGCTGCTGACCACGGCTGATGGCGCCAAGATGGGCAAGACCGCCGCCGGTGCCGTCTGGCTCAATGAAGAGCAGCTGCCGGCCTATGATTTCTGGCAATATTGGCGCAACACGGACGACCGCGATGTCGGCCGCTTCCTGCGCCTGTTTACCGATTTGCCGCTCGACGAGATCGCGCGTCTCGAACAGCTCGAAGGCAGCGAAATCAACTTCGCCAAGACCGTGCTCGCTAACGAAGTGACCAAGCTGGTCCGCGGTGAAGAGGAAGCGAAGACGGCCGAAGCCACCGCCGCGGAAACCTTTGCCGGTGGTGGCCTTGGCGCGGACCTGCCGGTGCTTGACGTTCCGGCGGAAGGCATTCGCGTAGGCGCTGCCTGCACGGAGCTTGGATTCACCGCCTCCAATGGCGAAGCCAAGCGCAAGATTAACGAGGGCGCCGTGAAGATCGACGACGAGACGGTGAGCGATCCCGGCATCCTGATCGAGCTCGCGCCCGGCGCAGAAAGCAAGCTCAGCCTGGGCAAGAAGAAGCACGCAATCCTTCGCGGAGCGTAAACTTTACTATTTATCCAGTATTTGCTGGCATTCGAGTCTTCCGAACAGAACCAAAACGGAGGATCGCGGAACATGGGTAACGGGGCACAGCTATCCGTAACCGACTTGCGTCGTTCGACACGACATCCGGTCGATTACAAGGTAATCGCCGAACATCGTGTGCAGGGCGACATAAAGCTGCATGTCTGCAATATCTCTGCGCATGGCTTCATGGTCGATAATGCCGAGCAGCTGGGACGCGGCGATCGCCTGATCATCCGCCTGCCCGTGGTCGGCCGAATCGAGGCTTATTGCATTTGGGTCGCCGAGGAACGCGCCGGTTTCCAATTCGAACGGATCATCCGTCTCGACGACTTCATGAGCATGATTCGCGAGCTCCAGCCCAATCCTGCATTGCGCCGCCGCGGCTAGGATCCTGCAGGACAGGCGAAGCTAACCACTTGGCAATCTGCGCGGGCGCTGTCATGGCCCGCGCGTGAGCGAACCCAAGTCTCCATTCCAGGTAGCCAATTTTCGCGCCTTCTGGCTGGCGCGACTGACGATGACGCTGGCACAATATGCCATGCTGCTGATCATTGGCTGGCTGACCTACAATATTGCCCGCGAATCGGGGATGAGCGTTGGCGAATCCTCTGGCCAGCTGGCCTTGATCGGCCTGCTCCAATTCGCCCCGCTTTTCGTGCTGACACCCTTTTCCGGCTTGGCGGCCGACCGGCTCAACCGGCGCAATGTCGCGCGGCTGACTACGCTTCTCCAGCTTGGCTGTGCCGCCGTGCTGACCTTCGCGACGTGGTACGATTTCATCTCGCTTGCGGTGTTGTTTTCGGTCGCTGTGGCACTCGGCATTGCAAGGGCATTCTCCGGACCGGCATTGGGAGCACTGGCCCCCAATTTGGTGCCGGCTGCGATACTGCCCAACGCTATCGCCCTGTCCTCGATCAGTTGGCAGGTCGGCATGATCGTCGGCCCGGCAGTGGGCGGCGTACTATACGATGTCCAGCCGGCCCTGCCCTTCGCCGCAGCGACGCTGCTTTTCGCCGTTTCGGTCATCGCGCTCAGCTTCATCGGCAAGGTCCCGCGTTCGCCCATCAATGGCGCGCAAAACCCCCTCGGCCAGATGAAGGAAGGTCTGGCCTATGTGTGGCAGAACAAGATGGTTCTCGGATCGATCACGCTCGACCTGTTCGCCGTCTTCCTCGCCGGCGCGACGGCGCTCTTTCCGGTTTATGCGCGCGATATCCTCGAGGTCGGCGCGACAGGTCTCAGCCAGCTCGCCATGGCACCCGCCATTGGCGCTGCAGTGACGGCGCTCTATTTCTCTTTCAAACCTCTCAAGACCAATGTCGGCCCCAAAATGCTGCTAGCCGTGGGAACATTCGGTTTAGCGACGATCGTGTTCGGCTTTTCCACCTACCTGCCGCTCAGCCTTGCGATGCTTGTCATAGTCGGGGCCGCCGACATGTTCAGCGTCTATATCCGCCAGTCACTGATCCAATTGCACACACCGGATGACAAGCGCGGCCGTGTATCCTCAGTCTCACAGATGACGATCAGCGCCTCGAACGAATTCGGCGATTTCTTTTCCGGGAGCCTCGCCTTCCTTATCGGGCCGGTTGCCGCTGTGGTGCTTGGCGGGGCGGGTGCAATCGTCACCGTCGCGGCATGGGCAAAGATATTTCCGGTCCTGCGAACGACGAAAACCTTCGATCCGCCCGATCATCTGCTAGAAGAGTCGCCGGAGAAGACGCCAAAAAGCGAGGGAGCCTGAGATGAAGTTCGACAACGTCCTCGAGTCGATCGGCAACACGCCGCATATTCGCCTGTCCAAGCTGTTTCCGGACCACGAGGTCTGGATCAAGAGCGAGCGGGCCAATCCCGGCGGTTCGATCAAGGATCGTATCGCGCTGGCCATGGTAGAGGATGCCGAAAGCAAGGGCATGCTCAAGCCGGGCGGCACAATTGTCGAGCCGACCAGTGGCAATACCGGGATCGGACTTGCCATGGTCGCCGCGGTGAAGGGCTACAATCTCATCCTCGTCATGCCCGAAAGCATGTCGATCGAACGTCGGCGACTGATGTTGGCCTATGGAGCGAGCTTCGACCTCACACCGCGTGAGCTGGGCATGATGGGCGCCCTCGCTCGCGCCGAGGAATTGCTGGCCGAGATCGACGGATCGTGGATGCCCCAGCAATTCGAGAACCCGGCCAATGTCGAAGTGCATGCGCGAACAACGGCGAAGGAAATCCTCGCCGATTTTGCGGATGCTCCGCCGGCCGTGCTGATCACCGGCGTCGGCACTGGTGGTCACCTGACCGGCTGCGCGGAAAGCCTCAAGGCCAGCTGGCCCGAGATGAAAGCCTATGCCGTGGAGCCGACGCTTTCTCCGGTTATTTCTGGCGGCCAGCCCGGCCCGCACCCCATCCAGGGCATCGGTGCAGGCTTCATCCCGACCAATCTGCACACAAAGGTCATTGACGGAGCGATTGCCGTCGATCCCGAAGATGCGAAGGAAATGGCCCGCCGCTGCGCAAAGGAAGAAGGCCTGCTTGTCGGCATTTCCTCAGGCGCGACGCTGCAGGCGATAAAGCAGAAAGTGGCCGAGCTTGAGCCCGGTACGCGCATTGTCGGCTTCAATTACGATACTGGCGAGCGCTATCTTTCGGTTCCCGACTTCCTCCCGACAGAATGAGCAATTTCGAACAGCTTTCCTTTTCCGATGGCGAGACAGCGCTGACCGGACTGCTCGCGCGGCCAGACGGAGCGCCGCGTGCGGCCGTGCTCGTTTTCCCGACGATCATGAACCCGACCCAGTCCGTGCTCGACAAGGCGCAGGACCTTGCGGGCAATGGCTATCTGGTGCTCGTCGCGGACTTCTACGGCAAGGCTCCGGCAAACTTCGACCAGTCGCGTGAGTTTGCGATGGAAATTCGGCAAACGCCCGAACTCTATCGCCAGCGCCTGCGGGCATCGTTGAAAGGGATGCTTTCGGTTGAAGGTACAGGAGACCTGCCTCTCTTCGCCATCGGATTTTGCATGGGCGGACAGGCCGTGCTCGAAATGGCGCGCGAAGGGGCGCCTTTCGAAGCGGTGGTCAGCTTCCACGGACTGCTCAACACCGAAATGCCCGCCCAGCCAGGCAAGGTTTCTGCGCGCATCCTCGTTTGCCACGGCGATGCCGATCCGATGGTTCCGCGCGAACAGGTGGTGAAGTTCTGGGAAGAAATGGATCATGCCGAGGCGGACTGGCATTTCCATTCCTATTCGGGCGTGAGACACGGTTTCACCAATCCCGCGCCGACGCAGAACCCCGCCACCGGCTATGATGCCAGCGCCGACCGGCAAAGCTGGGTGGCCATGTATTCGCTGTTCGACGAGTTGTTGGCCTAGTCCCGACCGAACTGTTCCGGGCTGAGCGCCATCATGGCCTCGCCGCCTGCCTTCACCCGGTGACGCAGCGCAGTGCAAAGCGGCAATTGCTGCTCTGCATAGAAGCGCGCTGTGTCGAGTTTGGCAGACAGGAAAGCCGGATCGCCCTGGGCTGAGCTGTCCTTGGCGGCACGGGCAAGCCGCAGCCACATCCAGCCAATGGCCAGCGTCCCGACCAGTTGCAGGAAAGCATAGGCACCACCCGCCATGTCATGCGGGTCGCCTTTGGCCTGTTCGAGCACGATCTTGGCCGCAGCCTCTCCGTGGTGGACGGCCTTGCCCAGTGGATCTGCGATGAAGCCGAGGGAAGCGTCCGCCGCTGCGCATTCCTCGGAAATCATCTCGAAGAAGCGCGCCGCCACCGCACCACCATCCTTGGCGAGCTTGCGGCCGGTCAGGTCGAGCGCCTGCACGCCGTTCGCACCTTCGTAGATCATCGCCACGCGGGCATCGCGCACCACCTGCTCCAGTCCCCATTCGGCGATATAGCCGTGTCCGCCGAGCACCTGCTGCATGGAGACAGCGGTCTGGAAGCCCATGTCGGTGCCATGCGCCTTGATGACGGGTGTAAGGAAGGAAACCAGCTCGTCCGCCTGTTTGCGCACGGCCTCGTCCTCGGCACCGTGGGCGATATCGATCTGCATGGAAGTCCACAAAACCAGCGCGCGGAACCCCTCGGTGAAAGCACGCGCCTCCATCAGCATGCGGCGAATATCAGGATGGACGATCAGCGGATCTGCCGCCTGCGCCGGATCGGGCCGCTCTCCCATCGCCCTGCCCTGGCGCCGGTCGAGCGCATAAGCGAGCGCGTTCTGGTAGGCGAGTTCGGCCTGGGCCAACCCCTGGTTTCCGCAGGACAGGCGCGCGGCATTCATCATCACGAACATGGCTGCGAGCCCGGCATTCTCCTGCCCAAGCAGGAAACCGGTCGCCTCATCGAAGTTCATCACGCAAGTAGCCGATCCATGGACGCCCATCTTGTGTTCGATCGAATTGCAGGAGACAGCATTGCGTGCACCGCTTTCGGGCAGGACTTTCGGCACGATAAACAGCGAGATACCGCGCGATCCTGCAGGCGCATCTGGCGTGCGGGCCAGGACGAGGTGGATGATATTCTCGGTCAGATCCTGCTCGCCCCCCGAGCAGAAGATCTTCTCGCCGCTGATTCGGTATGTGCCGTCATCCTGCGGCTCGGCCTTGGTGCGCAGCAGGCCGAGATCAGTCCCCGCATGCGCCTCGGTCAGGGCCATGGTCCCGAGCCATTCCCCCGAGACCAGCTTGGGAAGGTAGGTCTCCTTCTGCTCGTCCGAGCCCACAGCCATGATCGCTGCCACCGCGCCATGCGTCAGGCCGGGGAACATGTTGAAGGCGTGGCAAGAGGTATTGAGATATTCCTCAACCACCGTTGCCAGCACATGCGGCATGCCTTGCCCGCCATGCTCTTCCGGCAAGGCAAGGGTGCCCCACCCGCTCTCGACATATCCGGCATAGGCTTCGGGGAAGCCTGTCGGCGTCGTCACGGTGCCATCCTCATGCCGCGTGCAGCCTTCGCGATCCGACACGGGGTTGAGCGGCGCGATCCTGTCCGCGCAGAAACGCCCCGCTTCGGAAATGATCGTGTCGATCAGGTCTTCATCGACCATGGCGAGAGCGTCGGTATGCGGCGCGGATTCGCCGCCAAGTTGCAACAAGCTCTTGAGAATAAACGATGTATCGCGACCGGGGGGTGTGTAAATCGGCATGTTGTCCAGCCTGTTATGGGTGTTAGTCCTTGCGGGTAAGGTCCTGCCCGGAAACGCTGCGATAGAAGCAGCTGCGCGCGCCCGTGTGGCAGGCAGGGCCTGCCGGACGGACCTTGAGAACTAGCGAATCCTGGTCGCAATCGACCAGCATCTCGACGACTTCGAGCGTGTTGCCGCTGCTCTCGCCCTTGAGCCAGAGCTTGCCGCGGCTGCGCGACCAGAAATGGGCGAGCCCGGTTTCCTGCGTTTTGGCGAGGGCCTCTTCATTCATGAAGGCGAACATCAGCACTTCACCCGTCTGCGAATCCTGAACGATTGCGCCGAGCAGGCCCGCCGCATCGAACTTGGGCATGAATGTGCTGCCGCTCTCGCGATCTTCTGGCGAAGTTGTGCTGCTCAATTGATTTCCTCGCGACCTTTAGAGAACTATTTTCGTTGCAAAAGCCATACGCATTTGTTGCAGGATGACCACAGAACTTTGCCAAAATCCACGCATTTACGCCATTCCTGTTTGCGAAAGCTTCGGACAATGAAATGTATGCGTCCGCGGCTTGACGGGCCGCCTGCCAATTCGGCGGACCAATTTATTGGGCCAAGGATTTGGGGGGATGCGGCACCGCGCAATGCGGGCCGCCTCATGAGGGTTTGGAGCTGCCGCAACCAGAGGGGGGTGTTGCGAAGTTCCAGCGATTTTCGTCACGCGGACGCCCGGGGCCTTGTGCTCCGGGCGTTTTGCTTTCGGAGCATCACCCTCAGAGAGCTTCGTCCAGCACGCGAGCGAAACAGGCGATCCGCACGGTCCCGGCGCCCGCCTTGCGCAGTGCCTTGATGCACGCATCCGAGGTTGCCCCACTGGTCATTACATCGTCCACCAGCAAGATCTGCGCGCCTTTGAGACGGTATGCGTGCTTTGCATTCGTGGTAATTGCCCCGCTCAAAACGCGTGCGCGTTCCTTCCTTCCCAATCCGCCAAGCGCCGGGGTCGGCTTCTTGCGATCCAGCCCATCAACCAGGAGGGTCTGGTCCGTCAAACGCGCAATCTCGCCCGCCAGCAGGGCCGACTGGTTGAAGCCACGTTGCCACAGGCGCAGGCGGTGGAGCGGTACCGGCATGACGAGCCATTCGCCTTCCAGTTCGGGCAGCCGCGCCGTGATCTGCCTTGCCAGCATCTTCGCCAGCGCAATCTTGCGGCCATGCTTGAAAGCGAGGATCAGCTTGCGCGAGGTATCGTTATAGATCGTCGCGGCGGTGATCCCGTCATGGCGCGGCTTTGCGGCCATGCAGGCCGCGCAGATCATGCCGTCACCTTCTCCCGCATCCACGCCGAGCGGGCGCTGGCAGGTCGCACAGGAGGGTTCGCCGGGAATGACCAGCTCGCTCCAGCATGACAGGCACAGGCCGCGTTGTTCGGAAATCCCCTCGCCGCAAAGCGGGCAACGCGGCGGGTAGATCAGGTCCACCAGCGGGGAAAAGGCCTGTTTGAGCAGCATCTTGCCTATGCTGGCGGCAGAGCAGGCTGTAGGCAAGCGGCATGGCCAGCCAGCAAATCCCGCAGATCTTCAGTCGCAAGCACCGGCTCGCTGCCCGCAAACGGCTACGGCATTTGCGGGCCCGCCCCGATGCCGCGCGTTACGTGCTCGAGGACATGGTGGACGAGGTCGAAGATCGGCTGTCCTTCACGCGCCATGGACCTTCCCGTTCGCTGGTAGTTGGCGACTGGAGCGGAAGACTGCGGACGCTGATTGGCGGGGATGTAATTGGGATGGATATCGATACGCTCGATCTCGAACAGCCCTTCCCGCAAGGCGATTTCGACTTCATCGCGGTGCTCGGCCTGCTCGACACCGTAAACGACCTGCCCGGTGCGCTGGTCCATATCCGCAATGCGCTCAGCGAAGGCGGAATGGCGATAGCCAGCTTCATCGGCGCGGGCAGCCTGCCCATGCTCCGCCAGATCATGCTTGCAGCGGACGGCGACCGACCGGCGGCACGGATCCACCCCATGGTCGATGTTCGCGCGGGCGCACAATTGCTCCAGCGTGCAGGATGGGCAGACCCGGTGGTGGATTCGCATGCGATCAGGGTCAGCTATGACTCGCTGCAGCGCCTGATCGAAGATTTGCGTGCGCAAGGTCTCGGGAATGTATTGGCGTCCAGGGCGCCAGGCATGGGTAAGGCCGGACTGGCCCGCGCCGAGGCGAAATTCGCCGAATTGGCCGGCGAAGATGGCCGCGTGACCGAGACATTCGAAATCGTCACCCTGACTGGGCGACGTCCGAAAGCGCGCTTCTAATCCACCAGCGCCGCCTGCGCTGCTGCCAGCCTGGCGATCGGTACGCGGTAAGGTGACGCGCTGACGTAATCGAGACCGGTCTGCTCGCAGAACTTGATGCTCGCCGGATCACCGCCATGCTCGCCGCAAATGCCAAGCTTGATGTCAGGGCGCGTCGCCTTGCCCCGCTCGGTCGCCAGCGAAACCAGCTGGCCCACGCCGTCAACATCGAGGCTGACGAAAGGATCGCGCGGATAGATGCCCTTTTCGACATAGGGCGCGAGGAACTTGCCGGCATCGTCACGCGAAACACCCAAGGCGGTCTGCGTGAGATCGTTCGTGCCGAAACTGAAGAACTTGGCTTCCTCGGCGATCTCGCCCGCCATAAGTGCGGCGCGCGGCAGTTCGATCATCGTCCCGACCATATATTCGAGAACGCGGCCCTTTTCGGTAAAGACCTGCGCAGCAACCTCGTCCACCAACGCGCGCAGGATCTCGAGTTCCTTGCGCGTCGCGACCAGCGGAATCATCACTTCGGGGACAACCGGATCGCCGCCTTGCGCGGTGACTTCGCATGCGGCCTCGAAAATCGCCCGTGCCTGCATCTCGTAGATTTCCGGGAAGGTGATGCCGAGGCGACAGCCGCGATGGCCCAGCATGGGATTGAATTCGTGCAACTCGCCCGCACGGCGCTTGAGATGCTCGACGCCGACACCGACGGCTTCGGCCAGTTCGGCAAACTCCTCGTCACGCTGCGGCAGGAATTCGTGCAGCGGCGGATCGAGCAGGCGGATCGTGCAGGGCAGGCCCGCCATGGCGTTGAAGATCTCGACGAAATCGCTGCGCTGTTCGGGCAGTAATTTTTCCAGAGCCTTGCGCCGTCCCGCCTCGTCATCGGCGAGGATCATTTCGCGCACGGCCAGGATACGACCGGCATCGAAGAACATGTGCTCGGTACGGCAAAGGCCAATACCTTCGGCGCCGAACTGTCTTGCCATGCGGCAATCACTGGGTGTTTCGGCATTGGTCCGCACGCGCAAGCGGCGATACTTGTCCGCCCATTCCATCAGCACGCCGAAATCGCCTGCCAGTTCAGGCTCGATCGTCGGGACTTCGCCCGCCATGACCTGCCCGGTCGAGCCGTCCAGCGTGAGGATGTCGCCTTCCCTGAGGTCGCGCGAACCGATCTTGAGCGTGCGCGACTTCATGTCGATCGAAACTGTCGACGCACCTGATACGCAGGGACGCCCCATGCCGCGCGCTACTACGGCTGCGTGCGAGGTCATGCCGCCGCGCGCCGTGAGAATGCCCTTGGCCGCATGCATACCGTGAATGTCTTCGGGCGAAGTCTCGACGCGTACGAGAATGACCTTGTCGCCATCATTGGCCCAGCGCTCGGCAAGGTCGGAGTCGAGCGCGATCTTGCCGGAGGCTGCGCCTGGCGATGCGGGAAGTGCGGTCGCCAGCACGTCGCGCGGCGCATCGGGATCGAGCGTCGGGTGGAGCAGCTGGTCGAGCGCCATGGGATCTACGCGCTTGATCGCGGTAACCTCGTCGATCAGCCCCTCGCCCACCATGTCCACCGCCAGCTTGAGCGCAGCCTTGGCGGTACGCTTGCCCGAGCGGGTCTGCAGCATCCACAGCTTGCCCTGCTGCACGGTAAACTCGATGTCCTGCATGTCCTTGTAGTGATTTTCGAGCAAGTCGAAGACATGGGCGAGCTCGCCAAAGGCTGCAGGCATGGCTTCTTCCATGCTCGGCAGTTCGGCACCGGCCGCCTCACGCGCGGCCTTGGTCAGATATTGCGGCGTACGGATGCCTGCGACGACATCCTCGCCTTGCGCATTGACCAGCCATTCGCCGTAATAAGCCTTTTCGCCCGTTGCCGGATCGCGGGTGAAGGCCACGCCGGTGGCGCTGGTTTCACCCATATTGCCGAAGACCATGGCCTGGACGTTGACCGCCGTGCCCCAATCGCCGGAGATATTGTTCAAGCGGCGATAGACCTTGGCGCGGTCCGAATCCCATGAATCGAACACCGCCGCGATCGCGCCCCAGAGCTGCTCGTTCACATCCTGTGGGAAGGCACGGCCCAGTTCGGCCTTGGCGATGGTCTTGAACTCGCCGACCAGTTCCTGCCAATCCTCGGCAGTCATTTCGGTATCGGCGAAATAGCCGCGGTCTTCCTTGGCGATTTCGAGGGCTTCCTCGAACAGGCCGTGATCGAGACCGAGGACGACGTCCGAATACATCTGGATGAAGCGGCGATAGGAATCCCAGGCAAAGCGCATGTCGCCGCTGGTGGAGGCCAGGCCCTGCACCGTCTCGTCATTCAGGCCGAGATTAAGGACGGTGTCCATCATGCCGGGCATGGAAACGCGCGCGCCCGAACGGACGGAGACGAGCAACGGATCAGCCGCATCGCCGAAATTCTTGCCCACAGCAGCTTCGATATGCGTGAGGGCATCGGCGACTTCGGCGCGCAGCGCGTCGGAGAAATCGGCACCGTGCTTCAGATAGCTGACGCATTCTTCGGTCGTGATGGTGAAGCCGGGGGGGACCGGCAGGCCGATCCCGGCCATTTCGGCAAGGTTTGCGCCCTTGCCGCCCAGGATGTTCGCGTCGCGCAGGCTGTCCTTCGCGTCACCACCGAACTTGTAGACCGACTTGTTCATCGAATGCCCTGTTTTGCTTGTCTTTGACGGCGCAGTCGCGCCGTTGCGGCTCCCCTAGGACGAAGGGGCCGAAATTCCGAATGTTTCAATCGAAAGTGCACCTTGTGACACTGATTGAAGGAATTCAGCCCTCGATCTTCGAGAAATCGGCAACATTGTGCACTGCAGCACGGAAGCGTGCAAGCAGTTCGAGACGAGACGCGCGCTTGTTTGCGTCCTCGTCATTCACCGTCACCGTATCGAAGAAAGCATCGATCGGCGCGCGCAGGCTGGCGAGGAGTCGCATTGCAAAGTCAAAATCTTCTTCTGCGAGCGCTCCATCGACCGCACTTTCGAGAATTTCCAACTTGCTAATAAGGTCCTTCTCTGCACCTTCCGGCGTGTAGGATAGTGCTTCGGGAGCCTGCCATTCCTCTTTCTTCAGGATATTAGCCGCGCGCTTGTAGCCGGCGAGCAGGTTCTCGCCGTCTTCAGTCTGCACGAAAGCTTGCAGCGCATGGACGCGGGCGAGCAGGCGGACGAGATCGTCTTCGCCGCCGAGCGCGAACACGGCGTCAATCAGATCGTGCCGGACACCCGCTTCGCGCTGTTGGACCTTGAGGCGGTCAGATAGGAAATTATCCAATAGTGCGGCTGTCTGAAGTGCTCCGTCGATTAACTCAGCTTGCTTCTGATCCTTTGCTGCAAGCGCAGCCCTCTTGAGAATGGGTTCCATTTCTTGCGCAAGGTTAGTCGTCTCATACTTTACGAACTCCTCCGCGAACGGAAGGGCGTGCAACCAAGCAATGTTTTTGACTTGCAGTGCCATGGAAATTTGGAAGATTTTTGAGAGGCCGAAGCGCATACCTGCATCGGTTGCGAGGCGGACCACGCCCAACATGGCACGTCTCAGAGCGAATGGATCCTTTGAACCGGTTGGTCGCTCATCAATGAGGAAAAATCCGGTGAGGGTATCAACTTTGTCTGCCAAGCTTACAGCCACGGTGACAGGCGCGGTCGGCACGTCGTCGCCCTGCCCGACCGGCTTATAATGATCGCGGATTGCGTCGGCGACTTCCTGCGGCAGCCCTTCTTTCTCGGCGTAATAGCCACCCATCAGGCCCTGCAATTCGGGGAACTCACCGACCATTTCGGTGACGAGGTCGGCTTTGCATAGCCAAGCTGCGTTGCGCACATTGTTGTGCAGTTCGCTGGTATCTTGCGGTGTAAGCCCGTCAGGCTTAATCACTTCAGCATTGACCATCCAGGTTGCCAACTCGGCCACGCGCTCGACCTTGTCGGCGACGGTGCCCAGCTTTTCGTGGAAGGTTATCCGCGCCAGCTTCTCAGCATGGACGGCGAGCGGGGTCTTCTGGTCGAGTTCCCAGAAGAATCGCGCGTCGGACAGACGTGCAGCAAGCACCTTGCGATTGCCGTCGACAATAGCCGTGCCGCCATCTTCAGCCTCGATATTGGCCGTGCAGATGAACGCATTCGCAAGCCCACCCTCGGGCTTTTCGCAGACGAAATATTTCTGGTTCACCCGCGCGGTGAGCTGGATCACTTCGGGCGGGACGTCGAGGAAATCCTCGTCGAAACGTCCGAGCAGCGGGACCGGCCATTCGGTCAGTCCGGCATTCTCGACAACCAGCCCTTCGTCCTCGACCAGCTTTAGGCCGGCGGCTTCGGCAGCCTTTGCAGCCCCGGCGCGAACAATGTCCTGCCGCTCCTCATGGTCGACGATGACATGGCAGGCGCGCAGTTTCTCGGCATAGTCATCTGCCGAGCCGATGGTGATCTCGCCCGAATGATGGAAGCGGTGGCCCATGGTCGCGTAGCCACTGACAACGCCATGCGCCTCGCACTCGACCAGCTCTTCGCCAAGGATGGCAACGATGCCCGAAAGCGGGCGCACCCAGCGCAAGCTCTCGGTCGAGAGCGAGGCATCGCCCCAGCGCATCGACTTGGGCCATGAGAAATCGCGGATGATCGTGGGGATCGCTTCGGCCAGCAGGTCCTTCACCGCGCGGCCAGGAATGTCCTTCACCGCGAAATAGGTCATGCGGCCTTTAACATCGCGAAGCTCGAGCTGGTCGCGCGTGACGCCGTTCTTGCGGCAGAAGCCGTCCACGGCCTGGTCGGGCGCCCCTTCGGGCGGGCCCTTGGCCTCTTCGGAAACAGCCTGCGTCGCTTCGGGCAGGCCGCGCGCGATCAGCGCAAGACGGCGCGGCGTCGACCAGACGGTCAGTTCGCCAACGGAAACACCGGCAGCGTCCATCTCGCGGCGGAACAGCTTTGCCAGCTCTTCACGCGCACCCTTCTGCATGCGGGCGGGAATTTCCTCGCTGCGGAGTTCAAGCAGGAAGTCGCTCATGCCGACCACCCCTCATAGTCCGCGGCCCAGCGGTCAGCTTCCTTGGCCATGTGGGCCTCGCAGCTTCCCCGGGCGAGGTCGCGGACCCGCGCCATGTAGCTGGCGCGTTCCTGCACGCTGATCACGCCGCGCGCCTGCAGCAGGTTGAAGATGTGGCTCGCCTCGACCGCCTGTTCATAAGCGGCAATCGGAACCGCAGCCGCGAGCGAGCGCTTGCACTCGGCCTCGGCTTTTTCGAACAGGTCGAACAGCGCATCGGTATCGGCGACTTCGAAGTTCCACTTCGACATCTGCTTCTCGTTTTCGAGGAAGACTTCGCCATAGGAAACGCCATGTCCGTTGAAATCGAGGTCATAGACGTTGTCGACGCCCTGGATGTACATGGCGAGGCGTTCGAGCCCGTAGGTCAGCTCGCCACTGACAGGCTTGCAGTCGAACCCGCCCATTTGCTGGAAATAGGTGAACTGGGTCACTTCCATCCCGTCGCACCAGACTTCCCAGCCAAGGCCCCATGCGCCGAGCGTAGGGCTTTCCCAGTCATCCTCGACAAAGCGGATATCGTGCTTGAGCGGATCGATCCCGATCACGCGCAGGCTTTCGAGATAGAGGTCCTGGATGTCGGGCGGGCTCGGCTTCAGGATCACCTGGTACTGGTAATAGTGCTGCAGCCGGTTGGGATTTTCCCCATAGCGCCCGTCGGTCGGGCGGCGACATGGCTGGACGAAGGCAGCGTTCCACGGCTCCGGACCCAGCGCACGCAAGGTCGTCGCGGTGTGGAAGGTCCCCGCCCCCATGCGCATGTCATACGGTTGCAGGATCAGGCAGCCCTGCGCGCTCCAGAAATCGTGGAGCGCGAGAATCATGTCCTGGAAGCTCTTGTCCGGCCGTCTTTCCATAGTGCGCGCGGCAATGGCGGATGCCGTTTGGAGCGTCAATGGTGCGGCTGCAAAGCAAGCTATCCCCGCTTTGTGTCAGGTTCTCTTGACATTGTCAGGATTGCGAGACTAAATGTAAGGTATACCTGACACCGAGTCGGGGCACATACGGAGAGTCAAATGACCCTGAAACAGATCATGTATTCGCCGATCCTCTTTGACACGATATTCGCAGTGGCCGGAGCGATCAGCATAGTTGGCCTTGCCATGAGTACGGGAAATGCGATGCCCGCGATCGAAGCTGCGGACAACGCCTTTGCCAAGGGGGGCGCGCTGGTCGTTCTGGTGCTTGCGGGAGTTCTCCTTGCGACCCATTCCACCCGCCTCGATCAGCGTTGCGCCGATGATTATCTTTTCATGACGCTGGCAAAATCGGCCTTCATCGGAATGATGGCCTTCATCCTTGCTTCGGCCTTCTGGGAGGCCCTCTTTGCGGACAATCTGGGCCGAATTTCCTCCTACGCGACGCTTGGCGTGGCCGTGGCGGCCTGGTCGCTCGCTTATTTCTACACCCGCATTCGCGGCACTGGCGCCTGAGGAGCAAAGACAATGACAAGCTTTACGAAAGCGATCTATTCGACCCGCTATTTCGACTGGGTGTTTGCCCTTGGCGCCGTGCTTTGCCTGATGGTCCTGCTGTTTTCCGCAAGCCGCGAATTTCCCCTTCCGCCCTTGCCGAGCCAGCCAGTCCTTTATGGCCTGATCCTGTGCGCCACGGTCTTTGCCATCGCGCTTCTCTCCTGCCTCACCAGCAGGCTCGATCACCGTTATGCAGACGACTATTTGTTCCAGCTTCTTGCCCAATCGGCGATGATCGCCGTGGTGGCAATCATCCTCGTTTCGGTCGCCAAGGACCTTGTTCTCCTGCCCCTGTTCGGCGGATCGCAGGCACCGCTCATGACCGTTACGGTGATACCCGTGGTTGGACTGTCCTGGGCAATCGGATATTTCTTTCTGCGCCTGCGCGGCACCGGAGCATGATCGACATGAAAAATCGTCTAAAGGTGCTCCGCGCCGAGCGTGACTGGTCGCAGGCCGATCTTGCCGAACGGCTCAAAGTCTCGCGCCAGGCCGTGAATGCGATCGAGACCGGAAAGCACGATCCCTCCCTCGCCCTCGCCTTTCGCATTTCCCGCCTGTTCGAAATACCAGCGGAGGAAGTATTCGACGACGAGGCGGGATAATTCCGGGCATCTTTGCCTTGCCGTGCCTTGCGTCTTGCAGATCGAAGCCACATCTCAACATTTCACTGATCGGGAAGGCAGAATGCTCGAACTCCTCAAACGCATGGCCCGCCGGGCCGGGGCCATCGCCTTGGGCTTTTCGGCAGCAGCCTGTGCTTCGACGGGCGATACCGGCTCGCTGACGGCGGCCGATACCGCTCCACCACCTGCAACTGCAAAAACCCCACCTGCCGACTACGTCCCAGGCCCCGCTCTTTGGAAGGTGGCTGATGGCGACACCACGATCTACTTGTTCGGGACGGTCCATGCCCTTCCCCCGGAGACGGAGTGGTTCGACCAGCGGATCGAACAGGCGTTTTCTGCATCCGACGAATTCGTCACCGAAATCAACATGGCGGACCAGGCTGCCGCAGGGCAGACGATTGCCGCCCAGGCAATGCTGACGACTGGCGGCACGCTTCGCGACCTCATGAGCGAAGAAGACCGCCTGGAATATGAGCAGGCGCTGGTCACGCTCGGCCTGCCGGAAAGCGCACTCGATCCGGTCGAGCCTTGGTTTGCGGCCATGAACCTGTCTCTGCTGCCGCTGCTGCAATCGGGATATTCGCCCGATACCGGCGTCGAACTGGTGCTGGAAATGCGAGCGGAGGACAAGCAACGCGGGGCCCTCGAGACCATTGAGGAGCAGATTGCCCTGTTCGACATGCTGCCGATGGAAGCCCAGCTGGCTTATCTCGACCAGACCGTCGCCTCCATGCCAGATGCAGTGAGCTCGCTCGATGCCATGGTCGAACAATGGCTCGAGGGCGACGCCGTGGAACTGGCAGAGATGCTCAATTCCGAAATGGACAATGAAGAGCTTTACCAGCGACTGCTGGTCGACAGGAACAGCAATTGGGTGAACTGGATCACGCAGCGCATGGATGCGCCGGGGACCGTCTTTATCGCAGTTGGCGCGGGACATCTGGCCGGCAACGGCAGCGTTCAGGACCAGCTGGGCGATCGCGGTTTCGAGGTCACTCGCGTCTGGCAGTGATGCAGCGCCTGCTTGCATCCATCCTCGCCTGCCTGCTGCTTGCGGCCTGCGAGAGTTCCAGCGAACTGCCCGATGTGGATTGGCCCGAGGCTTCGCCGGCATTGTGGCTGGTGGAAGATGAAGAAGGCCGACAGGGATATCTCTTCGGCACGATGCACGCCCTGCCCGACGGCGTCGAATGGCGCACGCCGTTGTTCGAGCAGGCGCTGGCCGATGCGGATATCCTGCTGGTCGAGATAGCCAATCTCGAGGACAGCAGCGAAGCCACTCGCGCCTTTGCCAATGTCGCCTATTCCGACGGACTGCCGCCACTACTTTCGCGCCTCGAAGAGCCCGATCGCGCACAACTTGCCGAACTGCTGCAACGCGCCAATGCGCAGCAAAACGATTTTGCCGAGATGGAAAGCTGGGCCGCGGCCATGTCGCTTTCCGCCTCGGTGCGGCTTGGCGAACCCGAGAATGGTGTCGACCGGGCAATCATCGATGCGGGAAAACCCGTCCAGGGATTGGAGAGCTTTGCGGCCCAGTTCGCCATTTTCGATACTCTTGACGAGGATGATCAGACGGAACTGCTTGCCGCGATCGCCCGAGAATCCGTGCGCGACAAGCAGGTAGAGGCAATCTCGGCCTGGCTTTCCGGCGATCTCGAGGCACTGTCCCGCATGGGTGCTGCAGGGATCATGGGCGACGCCGAACTGCGGCAGACACTGGTCGAAGAGCGCAATGTTGCCTGGCTCGAACAGATCGCCCGGCAAATCGGCGAAGGTCACCGGCCGTTGCTTGCCGTGGGGGCCGGTCACATGCTGGGCGAAAGCGGTCTGCCCGCCCTCCTCTCGGCGCGCGGCTACGCTGTGACCCGCCTGCAATAGTATTGCATTCGCGCGCAATCCCGCTATAGGCGCGCCTCCCCTGCCAATGTCATCCCTGGAGGCGTGGCAGGTGAAGCACTCAAACGCATTCGAAAGGCACTGATATGAGCGACGCTCTGACCCTGCCGGCCGAAGCGCGCGAACGGGCTGGCAAGGGAGCCTCCCGTGCATTGCGTCGCGAAGGTCGCGTACCCGCCGTCATTTATGGCGGCAAGGAAGAACCCACCCCGATTCACGTCGAGGAAAAGCTGCTGGTTCGCCAGCTCGGCACCGGCCACTTCATGAACTCGATCGTGATGATCGAAATTGACGGCAAGCCGACTCGCACCATTCCCAAGGACGTATCGGTTCACCCGGTTTCCGACCGACCCATTCACGTGGACTTCCTGCGTCTTGCCAAGGACGCCAAGATCGAGGTCGCGGTCCCTGTCGTCTTCATCAATGAAGAAGCCAGCCCGGGTCTCAAGAAGGGCGCCGTGCTCAACATGGTCCGCCACGAGATCGACCTGGTCTGCGAAGCCGACAAGATCCCGAGCGAGATCGCGATCGACGTGACCGGCCTCGAAGTCGGCGATTCGATCCACATCAGCGCCGTCACCCTGCCTGAAGGTTCGGAAAGCGCGATCACCGATCGTGACTACACCATCGCAACCATCGTCGCTCCGTCCGCTCTCAAGCGTGCCGAATCGGAAGCCGGCGAAGTTGAAGAAGGCGAAGCTGGCGAGGAAGCAGAAGCAGCTGAAGGCGAAGGCGAGAGCGAAGAGTCCGAGGACTGATTTCCGCCCCGCCTTACCGGCAATTACAAGCGCCGGGCCCTCCCGAGGGTCCGGCGTTTTGCTTTTTGGGAAGCGCATCCTAAGGAACGCCCATGCAAATCTGGACAGGCCTAGGCAATCCCGGACCCAAACACGCGATGGAACGGCACAATGTCGGCTTCATGGCGGTGGACGTCATTGCCGAAATGCACAATTTCGGACCGGTTCAGAAGAAGTTCCAGGGCTGGGTCCAGGAAGGACGGATCGGCAGGCACAAGGTCCTGCTCCTCAAGCCCGCGACCTTCATGAACGAGAGCGGCCGCAGCGTTGGTGAAGCGATGCGTTTCTACAAACTCGGCCTCGATGCGTTGACAGTTTTTCATGACGAGCTCGATCTCGCCCCCTTCAAGGTCAAGGTGAAGACCGGCGGCGGGCATGCCGGGCATAATGGGCTGCGCTCGATCGACCGCCATCTCGGTCCGGATTTCCGTCGGGTACGCATCGGCATCGGTCACCCGGGACACAAGGACAGGGTCCACGGCCATGTGCTGGGCAATTACGCCAAGGACGAGCAGGACGATCTCATGCAGATGCTCGGCGCCATCGGGGCCGAAGTGCAATGGCTTGCCGATGGCGATAATGCCCGCTTCATGAGCGAGCTGGCCCTGCGAATGCAGGGCTGAACTCATGCAACGCGTGTTGATTGTCGGCCCCTGCGGCGCGGGCAAATCCACGCTCGCTTTCGAACTGGCAGCGCGAACCGGCCTGCCGCTCTTTCACATGGACAAGCTGGCCTGGGAGCCCGGTTGGGTCGACCGTTCGAATGAGGAATTGCGCGCAGTCCTTGCACAAGTCCTTGCCGGAGAACGCTGGATAATCGAGGGCAATTACGGAAGTACGCTGGCGCAAAGACTGCAACATGCCGACGCGGTAATCTATCTCGACTTCCCCGTGCGGCTTTGCCTGTGGCGACTGCTGCGCCGCTTTGTCAGGTACAGGGGGCAAACACGACCCGACATGACCGAGGGCTGCAATGAACGCCTCGATCCTGGGTTTCTCTGGTATGTCACCCGCTGGAATGCCGGCCCGCGCAAACGCCTCGAGGTCACCCTTTCACGCTATCAGGGTGCGATTGTCAGGTTTGCCACACCCAAAGAGCTCAAGAACTGGCTCGCGGCACCGGCCTTAACCTTTGCCACTTGACCCTGTTTCAATCTGAAGCACGACCCCGCCAGCCACTTGTTTTTCCCCGCAGAATCATTGCCTTTGCAGCCAAATCCAATGCGGGGGAAAGCATGAAGAAGATCGTATCTGCAATCGCTGCCGGGACACTCGCCATGAGTGCGACGCCGGCATCAGCCACGTTCAACTGGGGCGGCTGGGGCGGTTCCTCGGGTGGCTGGAGCAGCTCGGGAGGTCACAGCCACTACCCGGGTTGCGGCCATAGCGGCAGTTCTTCCAGCTCGAGCAGCTCGTCTTCCAGTTCGTCCAGTTCTTCGAGCAGCAGCGGCGGTACCGCGGTCCCAGAACCGGGCATGCTGGGCATGTTCGGCCTCGGCCTTGCGGGACTCGCCTTTGCACGTCGACGTCGCAAGACTGCGAAAGCCTGACCAGCCTGCCCGCAAGCAGGGCAGCATCGAATAGTTTGACCGGAGTGGGAGGCGGGTGCTGGTAAAGCGCCCGCCTCCTCTCTATAGCGCGCCTTTCTCCGGTTTAGAGGACATCAGAACATGGGATTCCGTTGCGGGATCGTGGGGCTGCCCAATGTCGGCAAGTCGACGCTTTTCAACGCATTGACCGAAACGCAGGCTGCGCAGGCCGCGAACTATCCTTTCTGTACGATCGAGCCCAATGTCGGCCAGGTCGCCGTGCCCGATCCGCGGCTCGACCAGCTGGCCGCTATCTCGAAGAGCGCCAAGATCATCCACACGCAGCTGAGTTTCGTGGACATAGCCGGCTTGGTGAAGGGTGCCAGCGCGGGCGAAGGCCTGGGCAACCAGTTCCTCGGCAATATTCGCGAAGTCGATGCCATTGTGCATGTTCTGCGCTGCTTCGAGGATGACGACATCCAGCACGTTGCCAACAAGGTCGATCCGATTGCCGATGCCGAAGTGGTCGAGACCGAGTTGATGCTGGCCGACCTGGAAAGCCTCGAGAAGCGCGTCGATAACGCCAAGCGCCGCGCAACCGCTGGCGACAAGGAAGCCAAGGCGCTTGCCTCCGTGCTTGGACAGGCTCTCGACTTGCTGCGTGATGGCAAGCCCGCGCGCCTGACCGAACCCAATGGTGACGAGGAAGAACGCCTTTTCGAACAGGCCCAGCTGCTCACCGCCAAGCCGGTGCTCTATGTCTGCAATGTGGGTGAGGAAGACGCCGCCAGCGGCAACGAACTGTCGGCCAAGGTGTTCGAGAAGGCTGCTGCCGAAGGAGCTCAGGCCGTGGTTGTTTCAGCCGCGATCGAGAGCGAAATCGTTGCCATGGACCCTGAGGACCGTGTGGAATTCCTCGCCGAATTGGGACTGGAGGAATCCGGCCTCGCCCGTGTGATCCGCGCCGGTTACGAATTGCTCGGTCTCAAGACCTTCTTCACCGTCGGTCCCAAGGAAGCGCGCGCCTGGACTTTTCCCGATGGCGCCAAGGCTCCGCAGGCCGCGGGCGAAATTCACACAGATTTCGAAAAGGGCTTCATCCGCGCCGAGACGATCGCCTTTGATGATTATATCGCGTGCAATGGTGAAAGCGGCGCGCGCGAAGCCGGCAAGCTGCGCCAGGAAGGCAAGGACTACCTTGTCCAGGATGGCGACGTCCTGCTGTTCAAATTCAACGTCTGACACAAAGAAAACGGCGCGGAGAGCATTGAACCCTCCGCGCCGCAATTCCTGGCAAAACTGACGGCTTGTCCTAGCTGGCATTGAGCTCCGCATAGGCTGACCAGAGGCGGGCGACCGCTGCGCGCTCACCGCTCACCTGACCGAGATTGGCAATAGCTTGGGCAAACTTGCCCTGCTTGACCTGCGAGATAGCTTCGCGCGTCAGCGCAGCGTTGGCGTCAACTCCGCCCTTCTGGCGGGCCATGGCATACATCGCTTCGGCCCCGGCAAAATCGGACAACGAGAAAAGCACGTCACCGGCAATCATCGCGCCTTCGCCCGTGGCATCGGCCTCGGCTTCGGCAACCAGCTCGGGAGCCTCTGCCCGGTCATCCGCCATGCGTTCGTCGACGATGCCCTTTACCTCGGTATAGTAGTCGTCACCGGTGGCCTGGAACTCTCCGGCTGCCAGGCCCTCGGCAAGCACGTCGCTGACTTCGTTTGACATGATGCGCGGATCGGCGAACTCGATATAGCGGATGAATTCGCTCCGGCCCGGCACGGCATTTGTTTCGCGCATCAGGCGCAGCAGGTCGAGCTGGGTATCCGGCTCGAACTCGTTAAGCGCGTTGACCACCTGCAGGCCAGCAAGCCAGTTGTTCTGCGAAGGATGGTTCTTGACCAGCACGATGGTCAGGTCGGCAGTCTGTGCAGGGAGCTCATTGCGGTAGGCAGCAGCAAGGCCGGCAATCGGCCAGTCCATCGGCACGACCTGACCCGCGGCTTCCGTCTGCGCGGAATACGCGAGGATCTGGTCGATCGCTCCCTGAGGATCGCCCGAACCGATATAGGCATCGAACAACAGGCCATGCGGGTCGTCCTGCGTCCAGCCAGCCTCGATCGCTTCACGGATCGATGACTTGGCTACTTCATAATCTTCCATCTGGTAGGCCAGGCGGCCGCGATACCAGTTGAACAGGCGGGTATTGGCCGCATCGAGCTTGCCGCTGCGCAGCTGCAATTCGATTCCCTGGCGCTGCAGTGCTGGATCGGAAGTCTTGTTGCCCGCCTCGAGAATGAGGTTGCCAGCAACGTTCAATTCATCGGGTGACTGCGCCATCGAGGCAATGGTGCCCAGCTGGCTGCGAACCGAAGCGATGTCTCCACCTTCACCGAAGACGATTTCCGCAACCGGGTCGTAAGTCTCTGCAAATTCGGGCGCATATTCCTGCGCGCTGGCCGTGGGTGCAATGACGGCTGTCGCCAGCATGGCGGAACCTGCCAGCATTGCCGCCATGGCAAAGGCGGAAGCGGCATTCCGGGCCGATTTGCGACGAGCGGAAGGGAACGTGCGAAGCATGGAAGGTACTCTCCTGAGGGGGTAAGAGATGGGCGGTCTGAGCCCTTGATCCTGTCTTGTTGGGCGCTTCTGCATAAAACGCGCCGAATTGCAAACTCCTGATAGGGAGCTCCGGCTGAATGGTGATTTAACCAAGCCGGAAGGCTGCCGTTCATGGTTCGCCTGCAAATGTGGATAAACAGCCGGATTCAAGCCGTTTCAGCTCCTCCAAACTGGCCTTGTTTGCCCCCCTGCCCTAGGGTTTTCGCTGTCTCCGACAGGCAATAACAGAACAAGGCGACGCACCGCAGGTGAGCGACGACAACGAGAATACATTGCCGCCCGACGAACCGGGCGAATTCGATCGCATCGACATCGTCGATGAGATGAAGACGAGCTATCTCGATTACGCGATGAGCGTGATCGTGAGCCGCGCACTGCCCGATGTGCGCGACGGTCTGAAGCCGGTCCACCGCCGCATCCTCTACGCCAGCCAGGAAGGCGGCTATGTTGCAGGCAGGCCCTATCGCAAGTCCGCCAATATCGTCGGCGACGTGATGGGTAAGTACCACCCGCATGGCGACAGCGCGATTTACGATGCACTTGCCCGCATGGTGCAGCCATGGTCGCTGCGCGTGCCGCTGGTCGATGGCCAGGGCAATTTCGGCTCGATGGACCCCGACCCGCCGGCCGCCATGCGCTATACCGAAAGCCGCCTGGCCAAGGTCGCCAATGCCCTGCTTGAGGATCTCGACAAGGATACGGTCGATTTCGTCGACAATTACGATGGCTCGCGGCAGGAGCCGTCGGTCCTGCCCGCCCGCTTCCCCAACCTGCTGGTCAACGGCACGGGCGGCATCGCAGTGGGCATGGCCACCAATATCCCGCCGCACAATCTCGGCGAAGTGATCGATGGCTGTCTGGCCTTTATCGAGAACCCGGCCATTACTTCCGAAGAGCTGTTCGAGATCATTCCGGGGCCGGATTTCCCGACCTCGCCGCTGATCCTCGGCCAGTCGGGCGCGAGGGCGGCCTATACGACCGGTCGCGGCTCTATCCTGCAGCGCTGCCGTCACGAGATCGAGAAGACACGTGGCGATCGCGAAAGCATCGTCCTGACCTCCATTCCCTATCAGGTTGGCAAGGCCGGTCTGGTCGAGAAGATCGCCGAGGCCGCCAAGGACAAGCGGATCGAGGGCATTTCGGACATTCGCGACGAAAGTTCACGCGAAGGCGTGCGCGTCGTCGTGGATCTGAAGCGCGATGCCACGGCAGAAGTCGTGCTCAACCAGATCTGGCGGCATACGCCCGCACAGGCCAGCTTCCCGGCCAATATGCTCGCCATTCGCGGCGGCCGGCCCGAAGTGTTGATGCTGCGCGACATCATCCAGGCCTTCATCCAGTTCCGCGAACAGGTCATCACGCGGCGCACCAAGTTCGAGTTGAACAAGGCGCGCGACCGCGCCCATATCCTGCTTGGCCTTGTCGTGGCGGTATCGAACCTCGACGAGGTTGTGGCAATGATCCGCGGGGCGAAGAACCCGGCGGAAGCGCGCCAGCGCCTGCTCGCCAAGGAATGGCCGATCGGCGATATCGCGCAATATATCCGCCTGGTCGAAGCGATCGAACCCGACGCCGAACAGACAGGCGGCACTTATCGCCTGTCCGACCGGCAGGTGAAGGCGATCCTCGAACTGCGCCTGCACCGCCTGACTGCGCTCGGCCGAGACGAAATCGGCGACGAGCTCAAGGAACTGGCCGTCGCCATCGAGGAATTTCTTTCGATCCTCGCCGACCGCGTGAAGCTGTACGGCGTTATGGCGGACGAGCTGCGCGCCATTCGCGACGAATATGCCACGCCGCGCATGTCCGAGATCGCACCCGCCTGGGACGGCCTCGAAGACGAGGACCTGATCGAACGCGACGAGATGGTCGTGACGGTCACGCTTGGGGGCTACATCAAGCGAACTCCGCTCAGCACTTTCCGGGCGCAGGCACGCGGCGGCAAGGGCCGTTCGGGCATGGCGACCAAGGACGAGGACGCCATTACCGAGCTCTTCGTCACCAGCACGCACAATCCGGTGTTGTTCTTCACCAATCTCGGCCGCGTCTATCGCCTCAAGGTGTGGAAGCTGCCCGAAGGTGCCCCGCAGGCCAAGGGACGACCCATGGTCAATCTCCTGCCGCTCGGTGAAGGGGAACTGGTCACCAATGTCCTGCCCTTGCCCGAGGATGAGGCAGACTGGGATTCGCTGCACATCATGTTCGCGACTGCGCAGGGCATGGTTCGCCGAAACTCGATGGACGCCTTCACCAACATCCCATCCAATGGCAAATATGCGATGGGCTTTGTCGAAGGCAGCGGGGATCGCCTGATCGGCGTCAAGCTGCTGTCCGAAAACCACGACGTGTTCCTTGCCAGCGATGCCAGCAAGGCGATCCGCTTTGCCTCCACCGATGCGCGCGAAACCAAGAGCCGCACCGGCATTGGCGTGCGCGGCATGGCGCTGGATGAAGGATCCGAAGTGGTCTCCATGGCCGTGCTTGAGCAGAATGATGCCGATGTCGAACAGCGCGAGGAATATCTGCGCGCGGCGCCATGGAAGCAGGCCAACCAGGGCGCGAAACTCAGCGAAGAGCATGCCGTGATGGCGGAGAAGGAGGAGTTCATCCTCACTGTCACCGCCAATGGCTATGGCAAGATTTCCTCGGCCTACGAATACCGGCAGATCGGCCGAGGCGGCAAAGGCCTGGTCAATATCGGCACGCCGGAAAGCGATCCGGAACGCAACGGGCCGGTCGTCGCCAGCTTCACCGTCCATCATGGCGACCAGATCATGCTGGTCACCAACAGGGCCAAGCTGATCCGCCAGCCTGTCGACTTCCGTCACCTGATCGAAGGTGGATTCGAGGATCACAAGGGCTGGTCGATTATTGGCCGTACCGCCTCCGGCGTGCGCATTTTCGATGTCGCAGAAGGAGAGAAGGTCGTCGGCGTTGCCCTGATCGACGAGGTTGAAGAACCCGAAGGTGAAGGCGAGGAAGCTGTGGTCGAGGAAATGGTCGACCGGCGCGGTGGTGATGACGTCACCGAACCGCATACGCCGCCGCAATCGGACGATGATATCGAGGGCGAAGAACCTTCCGAATAATCGTGGCTTGACCCTCACGCGACGTGAGGGACTATCGAGTCGTCCTCGTGTTAAGGAGGACGTCATGAGCATGTACACGGTCACGCAATTGGCACGCCTTTCGGGCGTCTCGGTGCGCGCATTGCATCACTATGATGCAATCGGCCTGCTCAAGCCTGCCCATGTCGGCGACAATTCCTACCGCTATTACGGGCGGGCGGAATTGCTGCGCCTGCAGGATATCCTGTTCCACCGCGAACTGGGTGTCCCGTTGGCCAAAATCGCCGAGTTGCTCGACGCCGGTGAAGAGGATCGCCTGGGGATGCTCAAAAAGCATCGCCGGGCGCTCTCGGACCGGATCGAACAGACGCGCTCCCTCCTCGACACGATAGACCGCACGATTGCGGAGATCGACGGAGGACAAGACATGAAAGATGCAGACTTTTTCAAGGGCTTCGCGCCCGAGAAACAGGACGAATATGAGGACTGGCTTGCCGAACGCGGCGGGCAGGACATGACGGAGCGCATTGCCGACAGCAAGGCGCACCTGATGGCTGGCGGGCGCGATGCGATGGAAGCCAGGATGGCGGAAATGGCAGAGGCAGAAGCGGCGCTGGCGGAGCAATTCCGTAAAGGTGTGGCGATCGGTTCAGCCGAGCTAGCACCTTTACTCGACCGTCATCGCCAGTGGATCGCCTCGATGTGGGGCCGCGACTGTCCGCCGGAAGCCTATGCCGGCATGGCGGACATGTATCTCGCCCACCCGGACTTCCGGACCCATTTCGACAAGCATGGCGAGGGTTTCCTCGACTGGCTTGCCGAAGCGATGAAGCAAGCCAACCTTTGATTGACAGCCGGGGGGATCAATCCTCCCGGCTACTCACAACCCGCAATTCCGGATCGCGCTTGCGCAGGGTCTGGATAACACCGGTGCAGATCAGGAACATGCCGAGATAATAGATCGGCCAGACCAGATATTTCGGGATATCCGATCCGGCGAGCGGGCCCATTTCGGCGAAGATCAGGAAATCCGAGGCGAGGAACAGCATGGCTCCCGCCCCCACACGGTAGCGCGGGAAATTGCTCGCCCATGCACCCGATGCCATGGCGCCGAGCGCCAGCGCATAGAAGGCGACTTCCCACGCCATGCTGCGGTCGGCGGGTAGCAGGAAGGCGATCACCGGCGTCATCAGCAAGGTCATGCCGACGACCCAGCTCTGAGTCCCGCGCAGTTCGGGCCTCCGGTTACGCAGGAACACGCCGAGCGCGAGCACGTGAAACAGGAAGAACAGCAGGGCACCGATCGTCTGGTCGAACTCGATGGCCATGTCGCCAAGGCAGGCCGCACCCAACGCCCATGCCAGCAAGCGTGCATCGGGGCTCGTATGGCGAACGGCGGCATAGACGGCGAGCAGGCCTACGGCACAGCCTTTGACCAGCGCCAATTGAATTTCGGGCAGCTCGGTGACGCGCAGGTAATAGAAGGCCAAGGCCGCAGCGACGGACAGCACCAGGAAGGGTCTTTTCTCGGTCAGGGCGCGGCGTGACATGATGCGCCTCTCTTGACCCGAAGAGCCATGAGTAGCAAGCGCGCGCCATGACTTATGACGTGCACATTATCGGCGGCGGCCTGGCCGGAAGCGAAGCGGCATGGCAGCTCGCCCGCCGGGGCGTGAAAGTGCGCCTGTCGGAAATGAGAGGCGGCGGCGGGGAAACGCCTGCCCACCAGACCGACGGGCTTGCAGAACTGGTCTGCTCCAATTCCTTCCGCTCGGACGATGACGAGAAGAACGCCGTCGGACTGCTGCATCACGAAATGCGGCGGCTCGACAGCCTGATCATGCGCGCGGGCGAGAAGGCGCGCGTTCCTGCCGGCAGCGCGATGGCGGTGGACCGCGACGTGTTCTCGCAAGAGGTGCAGAACGTCCTTGAACAGCACCCCAACATCACCATTGTGCGCGAGAAGGTGGACACATTGCCCGACAGCGGGCTGACCATCGTCTCCACCGGTCCGCTGACCGCCAAATCGCTTGCAGAGAGCATCGTCAAGGCAACCGGCGAAGACCGCCTCGCCTTTTTCGATGCCATTGCGCCCATCGTCCATCACGACACGATCGACATGGATATCTGCTGGAAGGCGGCGCGCTGGGACAAGGGCGGCAAGGACTACATCAACTGCCCTATGACCAAGGAGCAGTACCTCGCCTTCCACCAGGGGCTGCTGGATGCCGAAAAGGGCGACTTCAAGGAATGGGAGGCCGACACTCCCTATTTCGAAGGCTGCATGCCGATCGAGGTGATGGCCGAGCGCGGCGTGGATACCCTGCGCTTCGGTCCGATGAAGCCGGTCGGGCTCGACAACCCGCATTGGGCGACAGAGGAACATCCCGCCGGCCGCTGGGCCTATGCCGTCGTGCAGCTGCGGCAGGACAACAAGCTTGGCACTTTGTGGAACATGGTCGGCTTCCAGACCAAGATGAAATATGGCGCGCAGGTCGAGCTGTTTCGCACCATTCCCGGCCTCGAAAAGGCCGAGTTTGCGCGGCTTGGCGGGATGCACCGCAACACCTTCATCAATTCGCCGATCCTGCTCGATCGCCAGCTACGCCTGAAGAGCGCGCCGCATATCCGCTTCGCCGGACAGGTGACCGGCTGCGAGGGCTATGTCGAAAGTTCTGCGGTCGGCCTGCTGGCGGGCATGATGACTGCCGCCGAACTGGCGGGCGAGCAATGGACCGCCCCGCCCCCGACTTCGGCCATGGGCGCGCTGCTGTCGCATATCACGGGAGATGCCGAGGCGAGCGACTACCAGCCCATGAACATCAATTTCGGTCTCTTCCCGCCACTGCACGACGTGAAGAAAAAGGACCGCAAGCTCGCCTATACATCGCGGGCGAAAGAGGATTTCGGCGAATGGCTGACCGGTCTTGAGGCAGTCCCCGCCTAGCAGGAACAGCTGGAGGAACTGCTCGCACGCGGCGCTGGTGCACTGGTGGCGAACTCAGCAGGCGTCAATTCCAGGTCCTCGTTTGCGTCCATCTCTGCAAACCGGTCCGAAGTGGTGATCGCCCATTCCTCGAAAGTGAGGAGGTTGTTGCCATCGGTATCGAGACGGCGAAAGCCGTCGGTTCGCGAGGACATCATCTCGACCCTTGTGATCTTGCGGTCGCGATTGCGGTCATAACGAAAGAAGCGCTGCTCCTCGCGCGAAAGCTCGGTGCTTTCAGGCGGAGCTGGTCCTTCCAGACCAGACACATCGGCAAATGGGAGTTCTTCCGGATCGGGTTCCTCCTGCGCCTGACTCTCTGGATCGGGAGGTGGCGCTCCCTGCTCGACTTGTGCCCTGCCCTGCAGCCAGAACAGGCCGATACCGACAAGAACCAATGCGCAAAATGCCCCCAAGACGACCCGGCTCATCGCGACTCTCCCTTCGATTTCGGGAGGTTAACGCCCCATCATGCCGATCCGCAAGGCAACAAGCATGGCACCCGGGCCATCGAGCAAATCGTTCGTCCCGCGCTTGAGCGAGCGCATGGAGAGACCGTGGAGCACGCTAATCGGGCGCAAGGAGCGTGGTAATCGTGGTGATCTTGCGTCGCTTTTATGCAGGATGGCCCGGGCCCGCTCTGCTTCCTGCTCATCATCAAGGTTGAGCGCCAGGTCCGCCAGCGCCCACTCTTCGGCAACTCTTGATGCATTCGCAGCTTCGCCTCCAGCCAGCGCGGCCCAACCCGCGGCCCGACCAGTGGCGAATTGGTGGAGGGACGCCTCTTCCAGCCTTTCTTCCAACAGTATCTCCCAGCCATCGACCAGCGGCACCAATTTTTGTGGTGCAATGGGAAGCGCTTGCAGCCTTTCGAGCAGTGGCTCGCCCCTCGGCCATTTGACGGGATCCTCACCCAGGCGTTCGCGCCACCAAGCCAGCTTGATCTGTGCAATCATCACCTCGCCCTTCTGTCGCAAGATGGCCGAGAGGCGATTGTCGAGCAGCATGAGGGTAAGCGCCGCTTCGCGCGCATGGCCTGGCGCGTAGGACAGGGCCAGGCGCTGAGCCAGCTTCAATTCGTCATTCGCAGAGGAGTGCATCGCACTGCCCCTTTCGCCAAGCCGCAGGAACTTGGCAAGTGAGGACGTAGCGGGAGGTCAAGCGCAGCAGGATTGCAACTCGGCATATCCCCTTATCGCCCCCGGCCAAATCGCGACCGCAACACGGTCCGGAATGAAACTCCAAATTAACCCTACCGATCGCGCGTTCCACCGCCTTCGATTGCAGGAAGAGATGCCAGAGGCCGCCAAGCATCTGGCTCGCGATTACTAAAGGGCCATTAACCCTGCGGGTTTACGGCGCCCTTACTACGCCCGTTCTAATTCAAGCGAGATTCCGGAACTCCTGATCACAGGGACACAAGAATGCTCAAGGCAATTTCCCGCAATCTCGCAAGCCTGCGCGGCAGTACAAGTGGCAATGCAACCTTGCTGACAGCACTCGGCATGCCGGTGCTGATCGGGGGTGCCGGCCTAGGTGTCGACCTCTCGCAATGGTATATGTGGAAGCGCGAATTGCAATTCGCCGTCGACCAGGCCGCTATTGCCGGTGCATGGGCACGGACAGACAACAATACCGAAAGCATCTATGTAGAGCGCGCGCAGCAGGAATTCGCTGCCAACCTCTCGGTGATCGAAGACTTTGCTGTCACGCCTAGTGTCCAGCTCGCCAATTTTGCGGGCGGTTCGGGCAATTCGGTTGCCGTCAGCGCCACGGCCAGCAAGCCCTTGCCTTTCACCAACTTCCTTACCGGCGCCCAAGCCACGGTTTCGGCTTATGCGCAGGCATCCTATGAGCGCGGCGCCACTTTCACCTCCTGCCTTATCGCTGTCGACGACGACGAGGACGGTGCCATTACCATCAGCGGCAACTCCGTCCTGACCGCATCATGCGGCATGGCGGCTTTGTCGACTGACGAACTGGCCATCAAGGCGGACGGGAGCCCCACGGTCGATGCGGGCTGGATCCTGGCTGCAGGCGGGATCGATCAGTGGTTCAAGGACAATACCGACGATCTCATCATGGAACACATGGATGGCTTGTTCGATCCTTACGAGAGCCTCGATCCGCCAAATCCGGTCGAAAGCCGGGTCAGCCGCACCTATAGCTGCGCCTCGACGGCGGACACCACGACGGCCGACGTCCAAACCACGACGACGGTCACCTACGACTACTTCCAGGGCTCCAACAAGAACAACGCCGATCCCTATGTTTACGGAACGCCCAAGAGCGACACCTACAACAATACAAACGATCATGGCACGATCGTGGCCAACGGGACGGAGAGCGGAACTGTCACCAGCACGTCGACCAGCTGGGTGCAGGTCTCCGGCAGCGGCAGTAACAAGATTTGGGAACGCAAGACCACTACGATCCGCCGCGTCTACAACAACGTAGTCGTCACGCCGGGCCAGCCTGCAGGTAACGTGGTGCCGGGCACCTACTCCAACATCCACATCAGTTGCGACACGACCTTCGCCACCGGTGTCTATATCATCGATGGCGGCGGCATTGATATCACTGCTCAATATGAAGTGACCGGGGCGGCGGTAATGTTCGTCCTCAAGAACGGTGCCTATATCAAGGTCCGCGGCGGTTCGGATTCGATCAATCTCACTGCCATCCAGGCATCGGACCTGATCGCCCGGGGCATTCCAAGCGAACAGGCCAACGAACTGGCCGGTATGCTGGTATTCGAGGATCGCAATTCCGAGGGAACCAGCCGCAACGATATCAACGGCAATGTCGAAACCGTGCTCAATGGCACGATCTACATGCCTGTGAGCAACATCACCTTCGCGGGTACCGCGTCTGTCACCAGCCAGTGCCTGATGATCGCCGCCAATACGATCACACTAACTGGCACCACCGACATGCGCACCTTCTGCCCGGAGGGTTCCTCCGAGGATACGGTTATCGCGAACACCGTCGGCAATGTGAGGCTCGTCGCCTGATGAAACTGAGCACATTCTTCACCCGCATGCTGCGGCAGGAAACGGGCACGATGACGATCGAGACGGCGTTCATCGCGCCAGTACTGATCGTCATGGCCATCGGCGGCTTCGAAGTCAGCACAATGGTTGCGCGCCAGACCGAACTGCAGGCAGCCATGGCCGAGGCCGCTGCCGTGGCCCGCGCAAACCTGCCCGAAACGGCCGAGGAGCGCACGACATTGCGTGATATCATCAAGGTATCGGCAGATCTGGAGAACTCCCAGGTGGGAGTCACACCCGTGTGGCGCTGCGGAACACGTACGCAATACCAGACCTCTGAAGGTGGTTGCACAAATGGCGAACGCACCACCGCATATGTCAGGATCGTTGTTTCCGACACCTACCAGCCTCTGTGGACAGAGTTTGGTCTAGGCACGCCTGTCACCTATCGCCTCGAACGCACTATCCTGATCGGCTGATACCCAATGCTTTCTCGCAAACACATTTCACACCTGCTTCGCGATTGCCGCGGTGCCATTGCGATCGAATTCGCTCTTGTCGGCCCGGCCTTCATCTTGCTGATGCTTGGCGTGCTGCAGGTCGGCATGGCGTTGCAGAACTACAATGCCATCCGCAATGTCTCCGCCGACGTCGCGCGTTACGCCATGGTCCAACACCAGACAGGCAACGAGCTCTCCAATACGCAGGTCCGCACCTATGCCATCAACCGCTCGCAAGGCGCGCCTTACTTGTTGACCGGTGACAGCGTGAACGCGCAGATCAACACGGCGGCGACACAGCGTGTTTCCGGCGCGCGTGAACTGGAGATCACCGTGACCTACCAGGTCGAGAGCCTGTTGGGATTTGCAGGAATCGAGGGGCCCTACATCAGCTATACGAGGCCGATATTCCTCCTCGAGGACGCGTCCTACACTAGTTCGGGCAGCTGATTTCGGCGTGCGTTAACCCGCTCGCCTCCGTGAAAGTCCTTTCCAGATTAACCTTGCGCGTTAACAATGTCCTTACGCCCTGTGGGCTATGGCGCGTGTTATGAGCGCGAGAATTTCTCCTTGCCTGGTGGCAATAAGGCAGCTGTTAGCACGGCTCGCCATGGATCACGGCGGCAACGTGCTGCTGATCTTTGCCGCATCGCTTTTTCCCCTGCTCGCCCTTGTCGGCAGCGGCATCGACATGGGCCGCGGCTACATGGCACAGGCGCGCTTGCAGCAGGCATGCGACGCAGGCGTGCTCGCCGCCCGCCAACGCCTGGGAACTTCGGTAGCCGTGAGCGGCGAAGTTCCCGACAGTGTGGCAGAAACGGGCCAACGCTTCTTCAACATCAACTACCGCGAAGGCCTCTACAGCGCAGAAGACCGCGAATTCGAAATGTCGCTCGAAAGCGACTACGCCATCAAGGGCGCTGCATCGGTCACGCTGCCGACATCGATCATGGGCGTGTTCGGCTTTGACGAATTGCCGATCAACGTCACCTGCTTGGCGCAGATGAACCAGTCCAACACCGACGTGATGATGGTGCTCGACGTTACCGGTTCGATGTCGAGCACCAATCCGGGCGATGACAAGAACCGTATCAACACGCTGAAGGATACGGTTCGCAGCTTCTTCGCACAGATGAACGGCTCGAAGGGCACCGCGCGCATGCGGTTCGGTTTCGTGCCCTATGCGACCAACGTCAATGTCGGTGGCTTGCTGCGCGACGAGTGGATGACCGACGAATGGTACTACCAGTCGCGCGAATGGAAGGTGGCGTCCATCGCTATCGAATACCGCTCCACAGACCGGAACTGGCGTTATCTGAGCGGGAGCAACAGCGAAGTCAGGCAAGTCGACTGGTACTGGGCCAGCTGGCATGGTGGCACCTATCACTGCAACCGCACCCTCCCCTCTGACAATTTGAGGATCAGGGAGACAGAGATAAGCTCGAGCACGAGCCCCACTGTCGACCCTGTGGGTGTACGAACCGTCAAGCAGATGCAGCGCGAAACCGACGGTGAAACCTATGATGTTGTCCTTTCCGGCAACAGGTGCCTGGTCCAGCGAACCAAATGGAAGGACTACAAGGAGAGCTTCGAGCGGGTCATTGAGCCCTACGAGGAACCCATCCTCAAGTGGCACTATGATCGCCTGCTGCTGAACGTCGAGGACTGGCGCGACGATCCCTCCATGTTCCCTGGCTGCATCGAGGAGCGCGACACTTACGAGATCGACGATTACGACAATGTCGACCTCACCCGTGCGCTCGATCTCGATATCGATCTCGTACCGACGACGGATCCGCGCACGCAGTGGCGCCCGCAATTCCCGAGCACGGTCTATGCCCGTTACGACAATCGTGGAAACTACACGACGCGCCAAGTCGTGACCCATGACGATTTCTACAATCCGTACAATTCCAACCGCGCTCACTGCCCACCGGCAGCGCGCAACCTTTCGGAGATGACGTCAGGGCAACTCGAGACCTATCTCGACACGCTCTATCCCTCGGGCAATACCTATCACGATATCGGAATCCTTTGGGGGGCCCGCCTGCTCTCGCCCAACGGTATCTTCGCCGCCGAAAACGCCGATGTCGAGGGTGCTTCGGCCACTGCCCGACACCTGATCTTCCTCACGGATGGTGAAACGGCGCCGACGGAGACGAGTTACTCCACCTACGGCTTCGAGCCCATCGACCAACGCCGCTGGAGCAAGTCCTCGGGCTCGTCGCTGACGCAAACGGTCGAGAACCGCTTCTCCTTCATTTGCGAGGAAACCAAGAAGCGTAACATCATGATCTGGGTCATCAGCTTTGGCACCGACGCCAATGACATCATGGAAGAGTGTGCCGGCAGCGATCGCTATTACGTTGCCGACGATGCGACCGCTCTGGAAGCGACTTTCAGCTCTATTGCCGACCGTATCGGCGAACTGAGGATCGGCCAGTGATCTGGCGCGCCCGTCCCTTGCGTCAACTTTGGCGCGCCGATGATGGTGCCGCACTGGTGGAGTTCGCACTGGTTGCGCCGGTCTTCATCATGAGCCTGCTGGCCATCTTCGACCTTTGCTACAACATTTACGCAGCTTCCATGCTGGAAGGCGTGATCCAGAAGTCGGCGCGCGATACCTCGCTTGAGACCGGCTATCTCGCAGAAGACACTATCGACACGCGTGTGCGGACTGCCGTTCAGGCAGTGATGCCGCGCGCGGAAATCACTTTCGATCGCAAGGCCTACACCAATTTCTCTGATGTCGGTCGGGCGGAGGACTTTACCGATCTTAACGAGAATGGTCGCTGCGACGACGGTGAACCCTTCGAAGATGTGAATGGCAACAAGAACTGGGATGCCGACCGCGGTGAAGATGGCTTTGGCGGCGCGCGCGATGCGGTGCTGTACACGGTTTCCATCACCTATGAGCGCGTATTCCCGCTAGCCAAGATGCTGGGCATGGACAACACGGTGTCCGCCACCACGCGAACCGTGCTGCGCAACCAGCCCTTCGGCCAGCAGACTACCAACATCACGATACAGAACTGCCCGCGATGATGAGGCCGCTCGTAAATGCACGGCGCTTCCTCAGGGATTCGACCGCCCTAGCCGCAACCGAATTTGCGATGCTGCTGCCAGTCATGCTTGGACTTGGTCTGACGGGCGTGGAGCTCGCCAATCGCGTGATCGTGACAATGCAAATCAGCCAGTTGGCCGCGCATGTTGCCGACAACGCCTCGCGCATTGGCGACCAGTCCATGCTCGAGGATCGCCGAATCTACGAGGCCGACATCCAGGACCTGCTGCTCGGCGCAGAAGTCCATGGCGGCGACTATCTCGACCTTTACACCCATGGCCGCGTCATTGTGAGCAGCCTGGAAGTCGTACCTGGTACCGATGACGACCAATACATCCACTGGCAGCGCTGCATGGGCGAGAAGAGATACGAATCGACCTATGGCAAGGCCGGGGACGGCCTGAATTCGGACCTGCCCGGCATGGGTCCTCCGGGCGAGGAAGTGATCGCCTTCGATGACAACGCGGTGATGTTCGTTGAGGTAGCCTATGACTACCAGCCACTGATCGGCGATCCCTTCGGCATGGCAACGACGATCACTGCCACTTCCTCTTTCACCGTGCGTGAAGATCGTGACCTGACACGCATCTACCAGCTCGACCCCTCCAATCCGGACGAGGTCGCCGATTGCGGCACCTATACCGGCACCGGCAATAGTGGCGGCACGGGCAATACGAGCTCTTCGTCCACTACATCCTCCTCGACCACGAGCGGCGGCACCACCACCACCACGACAAGCGGCGCGGGCGGCAGTTCCAGTTCGACGACGACTTCGACCGGCGGGACTTCAAGCACGACGAGTACGTCTGGCGGCACAAGTTCGACGACGACAACCTCCACCAGCACGTCCAGTTCAGGCGGCACAAGTTCGACCACATCAAGCAGTTCAAGCAGTTCAAGCAGTTCAAGCAGCGGCGGCCTGCCCTATGATCCGATCGCCGCGGCACAGGCTGCAGTCGACGCAGCCGAAGCAGCAAAGGACGCTGCCAAGGACGCGCGCGACGACGCCAAGGACGCGCGCGACGACGCCAAGGATGACTGGGAAGACGCGAAGGATGACGCCGAGGACGCATGGGATGATGCCTACGACGCCTACCGGGATGCCTTCAGGTCCGGCAGGCCGTCGGACTTCCAGCGTGCCGCGGAGCTCTGGCAGGAAGCCATCGATGCACAAGATGCGGCCGATGCCGCGCAGGCGGCCTATGCGGCAGCGGACCAGGCCTATGAAGATGCCAAGGACGCCTATGAGGACGCCAAGGACGCCTATGACGATGCCAAGGACGCGCTCAAGGCGCTAACCTAGGCGATTGAGCGACCGGCCCGCCGAAGGGCTTGGCCGCTCGATCAGATCAGCCCTTGTAGCAAACCTTCTTGGCAGCTTGGACAATGCGCGGCGTGTCGATCAGCGCCAACTTTTCCAGGTTGGCGGCATAAGGCAGCGGCACGTCTTCGTTGCACACCCTCAGGACCGGGGCATCAAGATCGTCGAAGCCCTGTTCCATGCAAACGGCGATGACTTCCGAAGCGATCGAGCAGACTGGGAAGCCCTCTTCCGCCACCACCACGCGATTGGTCTTGGCCAGGCTTTCAAGAATGGTCTGCGTGTCGAGCGGACGCAAGGTGCGCAGGTCAATGACTTCGGCATCGATGCCATCGCCCGCCAGTTCTTCCGCCGCTTCGAGCGCGAATTTCACGCCGATCGAATAGGAAACGATGGTGACATCCGAACCCTCACGCATGATCCGCGCCTTGCCGATCGGCAAGACGTGATCGTCGAGCTGGGCGACTTCGAAGCTGTTGCCATAGACCAGCTCGTTTTCAAGGAAGACAACTGGATCGTCGCAACGGATCGCGGCCTTGAGCAGACCCTTCGCATCCGAAGAATCATAAGGTGCGATGACGATCAGGCCCGGGACAGCAGCATACCACGGACCGTAGTTCTGGCTGTGCTGAGCCGCCACGCGGCTAGCCGCGCCATTGGGACCGCGGAATACGACCGGGCAACGCATCTGGCCGCCCGACATGTAATTGGTCTTGGCCGCCGAATTGATGATGTGGTCGATTGCCTGCATGGCGAAGTTGAAGGTCATGAACTCGACCACGGGGCGCAGGCCGCCCATTGCAGCACCGGCACCGATGCCGGCAAAGCCATATTCTGTGATCGGCGTATCGATCACGCGCTTGGGACCGAATTCTTCCAGCAGGCCCTGGGTTACCTTGTAGGCGCCTTGGTATTCGGCCACTTCCTCGCCCATGACGAAAACGCGCTCGTCTAGGCGCATTTCCTCGGCCATGGCATCGCGGAGCGCTTCGCGCACGGTCAGCTTGGCCATATTGGTGCCTTCGGGAATTTCCGGATCGGCAGGGCGCTCCTTCGCCGCAGGCTTCTCGGCCGCCGGAGCAGGTGCTTCTGCGGCAGGTGCCTCTTCGACAGCAGGAGCGGCGGCGGAGACATCTTCGCCCTCGCCCGCCATGACCGCGATCACCGTGCCGACAGCGACATTCTCGGCGCCTTCGGGAACGAGAATCTTGCCGATCGTGCCCTCATCGATGCTCTCGAATTCCATCGTAGCCTTGTCGGTTTCGATCTCGGCGAGGACGTCGCCGGCGGAGACTTCATCGCCTTCCTTGACCAGCCACTTGGCGAGCGTACCTTCTTCCATCGTGGGCGAAAGCGCCGGCATCTTCAGTTCGATCGCCATCAGTAGTCTCCCACCAGCACGTCGGTGTAGAGCTCTGCTGGCTCCGGCTCGGGCGACTTCTCGGCGAAATCGGCCGCTTCGTTGACCTTGGCGCGAATGGCCTTGTCGATCTCTTTCAACTTGTCCTCTTCAACGCCCATATTCTGCAAGTCGGCCTTGGCATGTTCGATCGGGTCGCTCTTTTCGCGAACGCCCTGCACCTCTTCACGGGTACGATATTTCGCCGGGTCGGACATGGAGTGTCCCCGATAGCGATAAGTGTTCAATTCCATCAGGACGGGGCCATTGCCGCCGCGCACATGGTCCACCGCAACCTTGGCAGCCTGGTGCACTTCGAGAACGTCCATGCCGTTTACATCCATGCCGGGAATGCGGAAGGCCGTGCCGCGGCGATAGAATTCGGTTTCTGCCGAGCTGCGCTTGACCGAGGTGCCCATGGCATACTGGTTGTTCTCGACCACGAAGATGATCGGCAGGTTCCACAAGGACGCCATATTGAAGGTCTCGTAAACCTGGCCCTGGTTCGCTGCGCCGTCACCGAAGTAAGCTGCACAAAGCCCGCCATCTTCGCGATACTGGTGCGCCAGCGCTAGCCCGGCTCCAAGCGGTACCTGCGCCCCGACAATGCCGTGGCCGCCGTAAAAAGCCTTCTCGGTCGAGAACATATGCATCGAGCCGCCCTTGCCCCGGCTGATGCCAGCCTCGCGGCCCGTGAGTTCTGCCATGATGGACTTCGGATCGATGCCATAGGCGAGCATATGGCCGTGATCGCGATAGCCGGTGATGACGCTGTCCTTGCCCTCTTCCAGCGCGCTCTGGATGCCCACCGCAACCGCTTCCTGGCCGATATAGAGATGGCAGAAACCGCCGATCAGGCCGAGCCCGTAAAGCTGGCCCGCTTTCTCCTCGAAACGGCGGATAAGCAGCATCTTTTCGTAGAAGCCGAGCAGTTCCTCCGTGTCGGCCTTGTACCGGCGATCCTTTTCGAAAGCTTCCTGCAGGCTGCGAAGTTCGAAATTGTCGCCGCTATCGGCCTGTTTCGCTGCGCTTTTGGCGGGACTCTTTCGGGTCCCAGCACTCTTGGGTTTGGAGCTTCGCGACGAAGGGGTTCTTGCCAATGCCTGTATCCTTATTCGCGCAGGGAGGGGCCGCGCTTCTTGCCTCGCAGCCTATAGGCGCAAGAATATCGGCCATGCAACGCCTCGATAAGCGATTGAACCCATGTGGTTAGATTGAGTGAGCCAGCGTGCCGTTAGGGCTGGGTTTCGAGCTCGATCACATATTCATCCGGATGGGCCACATTCAGATCGCGGCGGATGAGTTCCGAAGAAAGATCGGGATCGACGTTGTCCGGATCGAGCAAGTCGACCCGATTCTGCAAAGTTGCCCGCTCTTCCTGCAATTCGGCGATCCGAATCTCGCGCTTGTCCAGCAGCGAAGCCTGCTCGTTCCATGCCAGCAAGCCGTAGGGACCGGCCAGTGCAAGACCGCCGAGCACGAGCAGGCAGGCCAGGGCCAGGAAGTGGACTTTGCGGTCTTTGGGGTCGCGTGGAGCGTTCATGACGGGACAGAATCACACTTGCCTAATTGGTTCAAGGTGTTTTGCGTCGGACCGAAGGATTAGCCACAGGAGCGCCATGCGCAATGCTTCCACAGCGCTTGCCTGCAATGCTATTGAGGGCAAAGGCCGAAGAATATGTGTTCAGGCCATTGCAAGGCTCTTGCGCCGATGGCAGCAGAGCGCCACTGTGCAGCGCCAAGAGAGGGAGTTACTTCACACTATGATCGCGCATCGCGCCGCCTTGTTCCTGGCCGGGGCCACCTCGCTGGCATTGCTGCCCAATCCTGCTGCTGCCCAGGTCGACGAATCCATCGTACTCAATATCCTGCGCAATTGCGCACAGATCGACGAGCCCAATGCTCGCCTCGCCTGCTACGACAATAATATACGCGCCGCCGGTGTCGAACCACGCAACACCGTGCCTGGCCGATCGGTGCAAGGTGGTGGCGCCCCGCTTTCGGGAGCTGGCGGCAGTGTCACCGGTTTTGGTCGCGAGGATGTTCGCACACCCGACCGCTTCCTGCCGGCCCCTCCGGGCGAACTTGAGGAAATCACCGTCCGCGTCAGCGAAATTCGCTCGATCGGACCGGGTCTGTGGGAGGTCACGCTCGATGATGGTGCGGTGTGGCGCTATACAGATGGAGCTGGCCCCAACTATTCTCCGCCACGGGTAGGTTCCGAAGTCGAAATCATGCGCGGCGCGATCGGCAGCTTCCTGTTGCGGTATCGCAACCAGCAGCCCGCCCGCGTCGAACGCATCAGGTAATCCTTGGCAACGAGCGGGGCTCAGCCCTGCCCCAATTCCTCGAAGGCTCGTTCACGTTCGAGCTGCACCACAGCGTTGCGGCGTATCTTGTCGAAGGTTTCGAGGAAGGACTTCCGTTCGGCCTGGGATAGTGGAGCAAGCAGGAACGCGCTACGCTTGCGGCTCGCGTCCTGAATGATCTCGTAAAGCTCCTGCCCCTCCTTGCTCGGAGAGAAACGCCCGTGGCGACGCCCGGGCTTGCCTTTACGAATGACGAGGCCCCGATCCGACAGAGCCTTGATGGTGCGTCCCGCCTGGCTGTGATCGCGATCCAGACGCTCGACCAGCAAGCTCCATTCGATGGGAGCATCACGCCCTATCTCATTGAGAACCCACGCTTCGAAATTGGAGAGGTTGGTCAGCCGCTTGAACGTCAGCGAGCCACTTCGACTGAAATAGGAACTCAGCGTCATAAGCGGAGAAATGATGCGCGATCGATCGAGCACGATCTTGTCGCCAAGCCCGCCTTCGCTTTCCACGGCCGCGCCAGGACGCGGGAACTGCGGCGCTTCTCCCCCATGCGAGAGCGCCCTTTCCTGTTCATACAAGACCACGGCCTGGTCGAGCAGCTTCTCGATGACTGCGAAGAATCTAGCCAGTTCATCGTCACCGATATCGAAGGTCAATTCGCGATTGCGCAGGTCTGCCAGTCGTGAAAGCCGTTCACTGTGCTCGCGGCCCTTGCGGGTCAGGACCAATGGAGCGCGCAATTGCTCGCGCTCGACCATCTTGATCTCGAGGAGCCTTTTGACCGAACGACTTACTTGCGCCTTGTCCACGCCGACTGCCGAAGAGATCTCCGCAGGAACCAGCGGGCCGACATTCTGCAGAAGGAACAGGATGCGCCGGTCAAGTTCGACGAGGTCGAGCTCCCTCGTATAGGCCATCTCGGCGCTTTCGCGGACCTTGTAGAGCAATTGCCACAGATCGCTCTGGATCACCTGCGGGGACGTTTCGCCGGTCTCCCTCCCTCCGGGATCGGCATGTTCGAGCCCGTTAAGGATGATGTTGAGCCTGGCACTGAATTCGGGCGGCGGAGTGTCCGTGGCGCCCACAGGTTCCTCTCCCGCCACCGCTCCCAGCGTGTACGCCTCGACGATCCGAAGCGCTTCGAGGGTCATCGGCCCCAAGGTCTTCTCCAGGGCGGGCTGAGCGGCAACCGACTGGCGCAATCGGTCCTGCGGTCGCGGCTCACCATTCTTGATCAACCTACGCAATTCAATGGCATAGTCGATCAGGACAGAACGCCAGTCATGTGCCGCAACAGCGGTTGTTGCGGACACTGCCGGCCTCTTCCCTCCCGCTCTTGCCATTGCTGTTCCCACTCCATCCCGGTTTTGCCGAGACTAGATGTATCGGGACGTATCGCTCAAGCCCAGAACACGCGAAGTTGGCGGAAAACCGGGAAATTCTCGTATCCCTATGGGTGAGGATGCGGGTTGGGTGCGAAGTTTGACGGGCGATGCAGCTTGGCAACACCTGTCATGGCGATAAACGCCAACCCAAACGTTAACATATTGATATTTCTATATTTCCAAGGATTCTAATTGCGTCTGCAACGAAAACCTCCGGGTCCGTCCGTGGTTAATCCACATCCCGCCGCCATCTTTTCCCGGCAAAGGGCAAGTGAGTCACTAGACACCCCGAAGGCCACGGAATATGTCCGGAATCGCGCGGATACTTGTCGATTTGAACAGACGAGTCCGCTGGGGGAGGAATTACATGATTCAAGCGCAATCGAGCGCTGATCAACGACTGGTCTTCCCGACCTGTCGTGTTGCTTTTCCCCCGAACCGATTCAGCCGCCAATCCTAAGGCGCCCTTGAGGCACCTCAGGCAAGCGGAAGAATGTCAAATCGCGGCGGCGCGTGAGCTGTCGCGTTCACTGTGAAGGGAGCACAAAGTGAGGAGTTTTACTGATAAGCAGGCCTTCAAGGCCTTGCTGCTGGCCGGTGGGGCCAGCATGTGCATGGTGTCGATGCCGGCATATGCACAGGATGGAGCCGATGAGGACGATGACGATAGCCGCATCGTTGTTACCGGCTCGCGCATTCAGCGCCAGGACTATGAGTCCAACAGCCCGGTTGTTACGCTGGACGAAGAATTCTTCCAGTCGTCTTCGACCGCAGCTGTCGAGCAGCAGCTCAACAAGCTGCCGCAGTTCGTTGTCTCGCAGTCCTCGACCGCGTCGAACAACAGCGAATCCGGCCTGCTGCCTGCTGGTGGCGACATTCAGCCGTCCGCAACCAACACCCCGGGTGCAGCAACCATCTCGCTGCGCGGTGTCGGTGCAAACCGTACCCTGGTTCTGATCGACGGCCGTCGCGGCACGCCGACAAACGCTTCGGGTTCAGTCGACGTCTCGATGATCCCTTCGGCCGCTCTGGAGCGTGCTGAAATCATCTCCGGCGGTGCTTCGGCTACCTATGGTGCCGACGCTGTGGCCGGTGTGACCAACTTCATCCTGAAGGACAACTACGAGGGTCTCGAACTCGACGGTCAGTTTGGCATCAGCCAGGAAGGCGTCGGCTTCGAATACCAGATCGGTGGTATTGTCGGTGCCGACTTCGCGGATGGCCGCGGTAACGTCAGCTTCGCGATGTCGCTGAACACTCGTGAAGAAGTCTTCCAGCGTGACATGCCGTTCTACCAGGACCTCTGGGCGAATCCGGACACCACTTCTGGCGCAGCCTTCTGGCCGCACCGTCCGAGCATCAGCCTCGGTGGTGGTGCACTTCCTGCCAACGGCACCTGCGAAGTCTCTAACGGTGGTAGCGGCTGTTACCTGACCGAATACTTTGCTGCCCTGGGCGCCGATCCTGACGTGCCCAACAACTACGGCACGATCTCGGTCAACGAAGACGGTTCGCTCTTCATCCCCGGTTCGGCCTTCTCGAACAACTACGATGCACGTGGCGGTTTCATCAACTACCAGCCTTGGCCGGAAGCTGATGACGGCTTCTTCTACAAGAACACGTCTGTCGGCCGTTCGGTTGGCGTGAATGCCATGACCCCGCTGACGGTCCCGACCGACCGTTACAACTTCCTTGGTCGTGGTAATTACGAAATCAATGACTGGATCGGCGTGTTCGGTTCGGCCATGTTCAGCCACACCACTACGCACACCATCCAGGAAGGCGGTATCATTACCTTCGGTAACGATATCATCATTCCTTATGGCAATGAGCGCTTCAGTGGCACCGCGAACTACGTGTTCGAAACGTTCGAAAATCCGTACGTTCCGCCTTCCTTCCTGGAAATCAACACGCAGGTTCCGCGTTGGTACGATGACGCGATGACCGATCCGGTTCTCGACCCCGTGACCGGTGACCAGTTGTTCACGACTGAGACCAGCTATATTTCGAACCCCGCGTTCGAAGCCATCTATAGCGGTATCCTGAACTGTGCGACGCCTGGCCATGCGGACTACAACCCGACCGGTTGTACCAATACGGAAGCGTTCCAGCAGGTCATCCCGAGCGATATCCGGAACCTCCTGGATGCTCGTCCAAACCCGAACGGCGACATCACGCTCTTCGGCTACCTGCCGCTTCCGCGCGAAACCTTCGGCGACACCCGTGTCTATCAGATGACGGGCGGTCTCGAAGGCTCTATCCCGGGCACCGACTGGACCTGGGAAGCCTTCGTCAGCCACGGTATCTCGCAGACCCTGTCGCGCCAGACCGGTATGTACTCGCTTGAGCGTGCACGTGCCGTCTTCGCCTCGCCGAACTTCGGCCAGGGATTCGAAGCCACGGGTAACCAGAACGGTGGTGGCGGTCTTCGTGTCGGCTTCGGCGCATCGACCGGTACCTGTGAAACCGGCCTGAACTACTTCGGCGCCTATTCCGGTGTGTCGAACGACTGTTTCGAAGCCATCTCGGCCGATAACAACACCCGTTCGACCAGCCGTCAGACCATTGCTGAAGCCAACCTTCAGGGTGGACTGTTCGAACTTCCGGCTGGCCAGCTTCGTTTCGCGGCTGGTGCGTCCTATCGTGAACAGCGTTTCTCGTTCAACATCGAGACGCTGAGCTCGGCAGGCCGTTCGTTCAATGACTCGATCCTGGGTATCTACCCGGGCACGAACATGGAGAATGTCGGTTACGACGTTCACGAAGTCTATGGCGAGTTGCTGATCCCTGTTCTGGCAGACCTCCCCTTCATCGAGGAATTTAACCTCGAAGTCGGTGGCCGTATGTCCGATTACACCAGCTCGGGCACCAGCTACACGTTCAAGATCCTCGGTGACTGGCGTGTGACTGACTGGCTGCGCATCCGTGGCGGCTTCAACCGCGCTGAGCGTACGCCGAACATCGCCGAACTTCTGCTTGCTCCGCAGCAGTCCTTCGGTACCGACCCGATCGGTGACGCATGTTCGACCCGTCACTTCGCTGCTTCGTCGGCTAACCCGGACAACAATCCGGATTACCTGGACGTGATGGCCGTCTGTCTTGCTCTCATGGAGCGTGACAATGATGGCGTCTACGTGCCGGTAACGGACGAGAACAGCTACTACGCTGCAGGTCAGGAAACTGCCCGTCAGCCGACCGGTGGCGGCTTCAGCTTCGCCTACTCGGTGGGTAACCAGTACTATCGTGAGAATATCGACGCTTCCGCCCCGGTTCTGGGTCCGGAAACGGCCGATACCTGGACGCTTGGTGCTGTTATCCAGGGCCCGACGGCAACTGGTCCGCTCTCGCGGCTTAACCTGACGGTTGACTACTTCAACATCAAGATCAAGGACCCGATCGGTCGCCAGCTGGCGGGCGGTATTGTCCTCCAGTGTATCAGCCCGACCTACAACCCGTCTGTTGCCGGTGTTGCATCCGGGGCTTCTTCGCCGGAAGATCTTGACGATGCCGCAATCCGTGCAGCTGCACAGGCGGCAATTGCCAACTCGACCTGTCCGCTGGTTCCGCGTAACCCGACGAACAGCGAAGGTGGCCAGAACGGTCAGCTGGTTGGTGCCGATGTCATCGGTACCTACCTGAACGATGGTGAAATCCGCCTGTCCGGTATCGACGCAAACCTCAGCTGGGGTATCGATGCTGGTCCGGGTACGATCTTCACCAGCCTGGCGATGAACTACATGATCAACTTCGAGCTGCAGGCCTTCGCTGGTCAGCCGTTCATCGATTATGTGGGCACGACCGGCACCAACATCCTTGGTGTCAACTCGGGTTCGTCGTTCGAATATCGTATCTTCGGTACGCTTGGATACTCCTGGGGCCCTGCGAACATCTCGCTGCAGTGGAACCACATCCCGCGCACCGACGACGTGTCGAACGCCAACTTCCTGAACGGTCTGTCGGCTACGCCTTCGGAACTCACGGGTCTCCCGGCGTACAACCTGTTCTCGCTCAACGGCAGCTATCAGGTGAACGATGTCCTGCGCCTGCGCATGGGTATCGACAACCTGTTCAACAAGGCTCCGCCGCTGTCGAACAAGGATCGCAACTTCGATCCTTCGGCTGGCGAACTGGAAGGTGGCAGCTACTCGCTGTTCCACGACGTCCAGGGCCGTCGTTTCTCCTTCGGTGCGAACCTCCAGTTCTAATCGAAGGGCGAAAGCCAAGAAAAGATTGGGGCCTCTCCTTCGGGAGGGGCCCTTTTCTTATGTCCGAAACACAGGCACCGCCTGCACTGGACAGCCCCCTTCCCCTTCGGCATCACCGGGGGAAAGAGGGAGAAGAACAGATGACGCGCGTGATGCGATTTCACAAAACGGGTGGCCCTGAAGTCCTGCAGATCGACGACATGGAACTCGCTGTTCCGGCGCCTGGGGAAGTCCGCATCAAGGTCTCAGCCGTGGGCCTCAATCGGGCCGAAGCGATGTACCGCGCGGGCAAATATCCAGTACAACCCCAACTCCCCAGCCTGATCGGGTATGAAGGCGTCGGCACGGTGCTGGCACTTGGCGAAGGCGTGACCGACTATGTAGAGGGTGATCGTGTCTGCATATTGCCCATGATCAGTCAGGGCGATTGGGGCATTTGGGCTGATGAAGCCAATGTCCCTTCCCGCATCCTTCTCCCTGCGCCTTCCATGCTCGATGATGTGCAGGCTGCTGCGATCTGGATGCAGTATATGACGGCCTACGCGGTCTATGAGGTCGCAAATGTCGGCCCGAACGACGCAGCGATCATCCCGGCCGCTTCATCCAGCGTTGGCCTGGCTGCCATCCAGCTGTGCAACTGGGCCGGTGCGGTACCGATTGCCGCCACGCGGACAAGTGCAAAGGCACAGGAACTCAGGGAATTGGGCGCAGCGCATGTCATCGCCACACAGGAGGAAGACCTGGTGGCGCGCGTGATGGAAATCACCGATGGCAAGGGAGCCCGATGCGCATTCGATCCTGTCGGTGGCCCCTACGTGGATACCCTCGCCCAGGCACTGGCACCACGAGGCATATTGTTCGTCTATGGAGGTCTTAGCGGCGAACCGACGCCCTATCCGCACTGGCCAATGGCCTTTAAGGGCTGTTCCATGCGGGGATGGGTGGCGAGCGAGATCTGGAACCACCCACACCGCTTCAAGGCAGCGCAGGAAAAAATCCTCGCCGGCCTTGCCAATGGCAGGTTGTCACCTGTCATCGCCAGGACCTTTGACGGACTGGAATCACTTCCCGAGGCCAATGCCTTCCTCGAATCGAACCAGCAGGTCGGCAAGGTGGTTGTGCGCTTCTGAGCACTTGCCTAAATGGCCATCGGATGCGCCCGTAGCTCAGCAGGATAGAGCATCGGATTCCTAATCCGGGGGCCACAGGTTCGAATCCTGTCGGGCGCACCATTTCTGACATTCCTCACTGCCATCCCCGTCGCCGGGCCCTGTCCCGCTGCAGACCGACTGCGGGTGCGCAGTAGCGCATGCGAACATCGCAGATTGCGGCCGTGCGGTCCCCTATGCGCTGAGGCCGCCTTGAGAAAACACAGCTAGTTCAGTGATTTCGGTGGAGCGACGGGAAATGGCAGTGGCGCGACGTCGATCCCTTCATCGACCAGCTTCTGCGCCTCTTCCAGGCTTGCTTCACCATGGATCGCCTCGGCATCGCGCTCCCCATAATGCATGGCGCGTGCATCCTCGGCAAAGCTCTTGCCAACCCACTTGCTGTCCTTGAGCGCAGCCTTCTGCGCTTCGGCCAGCTTGACGAGCGCCTGTTCGACTTCCGGTGTAACCGGGACATTGCTCATCGAACGAGCATGTGGCGCAGAAGGCTGAGCAACTGCAGGCTGCTCAGAGCGCTGGTTACCCTTCTTGCCGACGGCCGGTGCCATGGGCGCCTTTACCACCTCATCGCAACCGCATTGTGGACAAGTGAGCAGGCGCCGTTCCTTCTGCGACGCGAAGTCTCCTGTCGAAGCGAACCAGCCCTCGAATCTGTGGCCATTGGCGCAGGAAAGGTCGAAAACGATCATTGCGCCGTGGAATTAGGGATTTTGCGGCGGTTGGCAAGGCTCGGCAGCTGGCTGCGGATTTTCGAAATCCGTCCCGGGTCTATGTTCGCAAATCCCAATCTCGGACCCTCGCCACCAAGATCGAGCAGGATATCGCCCCACGGATCGACGGCCAGGCTATGTCCATAAGTCTCCCGTCCATCCTCATGCTTGCCGACCTGTGCAGCAGAGAGAACGTAGGCGCTCGCCTCGATTGCCCGAGCACGCTGAAGAACATGCCAATGAGCCTGTCCGGTTGGCACGGTGAAGGCAGCCGGAATTGCGATCAAATCGCAGGCCCTGCGGCCAAGTTCCTCGAACAGCGCCGGAAAACGGATATCATAGCAGATCGTCAGGCCGAGCAGGCCCAGCGGCGTTGCGACGGTCACGACCTTTTCGCCCGCCTGATAGGCTGCGGACTCGCGCCAGCTTTCACCCGTATCGAGTTCGACATCGAACATGTGCATCTTGTCGTAGGATGCGGCGATATTGCCCCGGTCATCAATGACGAAGGCGCGATTGGCCCATTTGCCCTGCTCGTTCTCCACGGCAAGCGATCCCAGCGCCGCCCAGATTCCGTGCTTCGCTGCGGCTTCCCGTACGGTTGCAAGGACGAGATCCTTGTCCGGCGTCACGATCTTGCCGGAGGCGCGCTTCCGGTCGCGATCGAGCAGGCCGCACATTTCCGGCGTAAAGAGCATAGCCGCCCCGCCTGCCCTCGCCTCGGCCATAGCAGCGGTGATCGTCGCGACATTGGCGGCAGGATCGATCCCACTGGTCATCTGCAATATGGCTGCACGCCCCATTCTCAAAGCCCCAGCAAAGCGTCCAGCTTTCCGTCGCGCTCGAGCGCGGCCAGCTCGTCGGAACCGCCAATGGCTACGTCGTCGATAAAGATCTGCGGCACGGTCATGGCATCAGGCTTGCGGTCAAGCATTTCGCGCCGTTTCTCGCCCCCGAGTGTGATGTCGTATTCGACATAAGCGACACCCTTGGAATCGAGCAGACGTTTCGCCCGATAGCAATAGCCGCAATACATCTTGCTGTAGATTTCGACCTTGGGACTACTCAAACCTGATTATCCTTTTTTTCCAGTGCATTGCACCCCCTTGAAATGCGGGAATTGATGCATATTTTCAATGTGCCGGAGCGCAAGGCGCAAAGGCAAAACGGGGCGCCGACATCGGGTCCCAATGTACATTCAAATTGCTCAGAAGAGGATTTGTTTCATTATGACTCGTCTTGATTTTACTCCTTATCGCCGTTCCACTGTTGGTTTCGACCGTCTTTTCGACCTTCTCGAAAAGCAGGCTCGCAATTCTGGCGGTGACAATTATCCCCCCTTCAATATCGAGCGTCGCGACGAAGATGCCTATCGCATCACGCTGGCCGTTGCCGGCTTCCGCCCGCAGGACATCGATATCACCGCACAGCAGAATCTCCTTGTTGTCCAGGGTCGCAAGCGCGACGAGGTGGCCGATGGCGAGATGCTCCATGTCGGTATTGCCAATCGCGGTTTCGAACGCCGCTTCGAACTGGCGGATTACGTGCGGGTCGAAAATGCCGACCTCGCCGATGGCTTGCTCGTGATCGATCTTGTCCGCGAAGTGCCCGAAGCGATGAAGCCCAAGAAAATCGCGATCGGCGGCTCGAAGCTCGAGGTTGTCGAGGGCAAGAAGGACGAGGCCGACGCGGCCTGATCCTTCGAAATTTCATTTAGGTAGTTGAAAGTTATTGGGGGCGGGCCCGATCAAGGCACCGCCCCCTCGGCGCTTGGCGCCGACCTGCCATTAAGACTTGCTCTCCGGGTCGCAATAGAGAGCCTGCCCTGACGGCAAGGACAGTAATGGGGTGCGGCTCGGACTTTCCCTGTTTCCCCTGTGTAGCGCTCGGATCCAGCCCGGATCTCCGCATGACGCGCGCAGCGACTTCCAGCACGCAACTACCCGTTTCGATCCAAACTGGTGACGAATGATCGTTACGCTGCCTTGCGGGTACTACGCAAGGATTTTTCCTACAATGAGTTGGTCGATCGTATAAATTAACGGAAATTGTCAGACAAGGCGAGACTGTTTGAGCGCTGCTTCGATGAAACCGGCAAACAGGGGGTGCGGATCGAAGGGCTTGCTTTTCAACTCGGGATGAAACTGCACGCCAACGAACCAGGGATGGTCGGGACGCTCCACAATCTCCGGCAACAGCCCGTCGGGCGACATTCCCGAGAAGACCAGCCCGCCCTCTTCCAATGGTGCCATATAAGCCGAGTTGACCTCGTAACGGTGGCGGTGGCGTTCCGAAATCGTGGTCGCCCCTTCATAAATGCGTGAAACATGGCTGTTACCGGCAAGCTTTGCATCATAGGCGCCAAGTCGCATTGTGCCGCCAAGATCGGTATCGGCAGAGCGCTTTTGAAGGCCTTCCTTGCTCATCCACTCGGTGATGATGCCGACCACAGGTTCTTCGGTTTCGCCAAACTCGGTCGATGACGCCTTGGCAATCCCGGCCGTGTTGCGAGCACCTTCGATACAGGCCATCTGCATGCCAAGGCAGATGCCCAGGAATGGAACCTTTCGTTCGCGCGCGAAGCGGACGCTGGCAATCTTGCCTTCCGAACCGCGCTCCCCGAATCCACCCGGCACAAGGATGCCGTGCAGCGGCTCGAGCTGGGCGGCGATATCGCTGTCATCGAGCTCGAATATCTCCGCATCGATCCAGCGGATATTGACCTTGGTCCGGTTGGCCATGCCGCCATGGACAAGCGCCTCGTTCAACGACTTGTAGGCATCGGGCAGGCCGACATATTTGCCAACCACGCCGATCGTAACCTCGCCTTCGGGATTTTCGTAGCGATCGACGATATCTTCCCAGACTTCGAGATTGGGCTTGGGCGCGCGTTCGAGCATGCCGAAATGGCGCAGCACCTCGGCATCGAGCCCTTCGGAGTGATATTGTAGCGGGACGGCGTAGATGCTGGTGGCATCGAGTGCCTGGATCACCGCTTCCTTGCGCACGTTACAGAACAAGGCGATCTTGGCCCGCTCGGTCTCAGGCAATTCGTGTTCGCAGCGACAAAGCAGCAGGTTGGGCTGCACGCCGAGGCTGGTCAGCTCGCGCACGGAGTGCTGCGTAGGCTTGGTCTTCAGCTCGCCCGCCGCCGAGATGTAGGGAACCAGCGTGACATGGACCACGCAGGTGTCCTCGGGCGGCAACTCGTTGCGCATCTGGCGGATGGCCTCGATGAAGGGCAGGCTCTCGATATCGCCTACAGTGCCGCCGATCTCGCACAGGATGAAATCGTGATCCTCCTGGTCGGCCAGTGCGAATTCCTTGATCGCATCGGTGACATGCGGGATCACCTGTACGGTGGCGCCCAGATAGTCCCCGCGCCTCTCCTTGGCGATGATGTCGCGATAGACGCGGCCCGAAGTGATATTATCGCTCTGCCGCGCCGAAACGCCGGTGAAGCGTTCGTAATGGCCAAGGTCGAGATCTGTCTCCGCCCCGTCATCGGTGACGTAGACCTCGCCGTGCTGATACGGGCTCATGGTGCCCGGATCGACGTTGAGATAAGGATCGAATTTCCGGATGCGGACCTTGTAGCCACGCGCTTGCAGGAGGGCAGCGAGGCTTGCTGCCATCAGTCCCTTGCCAAGCGATGAGACCACGCCGCCGGTGATGAATATGTACCGCGCCATGGGAGTTGGGCTGTAGGGTGCGTTTTGGATTCGTGGCAAGAGACTTCGCCACGATTTTCACCATTGATCCACTATCCCGGCATGCCAGGATGCATGATCCTACTCGGCGATGTCTGCCAGGCCGTCTTCCACGGGTGCGGTTTCAGTCTCATCGACCGTGGCCGGAGCAAGAGCCGCGCTGTCGCTGACCGAACGGTCGAGCGTATCGTCGATGTCACGGCCTTCGGTCGCGCGAATGGCAACCACGGCAAGGGCGATCGACAGGATCACGAACAGGATCGCGAGCCACTTGGTCGTACGCGTCAGGAAATCCGCAGCACCCCGCGCCGACATCAGCCCGCCCGGGCTCCCTCCCCCGCCAATCCCGAGGCCACCGCCTTCGGAACGCTGCATCAGAACAACGCCTACGAGGGCCGCGGCGACAATCGCCTGGACGACGGTAAGGAAGAGAAAGAGGTTCATTGCAGTTCCAGAAGTTCAACCGGCAGGGATTTAGGGAAGCTGGCGCCTTGCCGCAACCCTCAGCCCTCTTCGCCGCCTGCGGCAGCGATGATGATCCCAAGGAAGCTCTCCGCCGTCAGGCTGGCGCCGCCGACAAGCGCGCCACCGACTTCATCGGCCGAAAGCAGTTCCGCGGCATTGTCCGGTTTGACCGAACCGCCGTAAAGGATGCGAACACCAGCTCCAGCTTCCTCGCCATAGAGCTTCTGCAGCACATTGCGGATGGAGACATGCATGGCCGAGATGTCTTCGACCGTGGGCGTGCGACCAGTGCCGATTGCCCAGACGGGCTCATAGGCAACGGTGACCTTCTCGGCCACACCTTCACCCTCCGGCAGCGAGCCTTTCAGCTGCTTGGCGACAACGCTTTCTGCCTTGCCAGCATCGCGCTGCTCTTCGGTTTCACCTACACACACGATGACATTCATTCCGGCGGAAATCGCGGCATCTGCCTTTTCGCGGACATCGGCATCCTTTTCGCCATGATCGGCACGACGCTCGCTATGGCCGACAATGGCAAATCCGGCACCGGCATCCTTGAGCATGGCGGCAGAGATATCGCCGGTATGCGCTCCGCCATCGGCCGGGTGGCAATCTTGCGCGCCGACACCGATCAAGCCGGCTTCCTTGCGAGTAGCGTGAATGAGCGTGTAAGGCGGCGCGAGCGCCACCTCCACCTTGATGAGGCGTTCGGCCGCACGGTCGATCGCACGTGCTTCCGCGAGCATTGCGCGCGTTCCGTGCATCTTCCAATTGCCGACGATGTAAGGGCGCTGGGCCATCTTGGAAACCTTGGGTAATTCAAAGAGAAATTTGTCCTGCCGAGGCAGGCGAAAGTTCATGCCCGCTAATGCGGCCCGGCGCGCTTGTCAAAGCCGCTTTTCCACATTCACCGAAAGCCATCGAGCCTGTTGCGAGTGCGCCGCAGGGGAGATAAAGCGCCTGCGACACAGGGCGTGGCAGGCCATCCGGCAAACCACTCCGATCCTAATACAGTAAAGCGTTCCTCCATGATCCAGCTCTTTCGCGGTTTCTTCCAGTCCAAGATCGGCATCGCCGTAACATTGGCCTTCCTTGGCCTGATCGCCATCGCCTTCGCCAGTTCGGACGTGGCCAATACAGGCACCTTCGGAGGCGTCACCGGCGGTGATCGGGTTGCAGTAATCGGTGAGCGCAGGGTCGACAGTTCCGACCTTCGCGCAAATGCCACCAATGCGCTGGAACAGCTGCGCCAGCAAAACCCCACTCTGACGATGGAAAGTTTCATCGCCAATGATGGCTTGGCGCGCGTGCTCGACACCATGATCAGCCGCTATGCCATTGCCGAAACAGCACGAATGTCCGGACTGCGCGCAGGTGCGCGGCTGGTCGACAGCGAGATCGTGAGCGCCCCCGAATTCCGTTCCGTGGACGGGAATTTCGACGTGGAGGCCTTCCGGGCCGCACTGCGCCAACAGGGCTTGAACGAAGACCTGGTTCGCAACGATCTGGCGATGGGTCTTTTCGCTCGCCAGTTGATTGTCCCGATTGCCGCGGTTCCGCAGCTCCCACAAAGCATGGTCGAACGTTTCACGCGCCTTCGCCTCGAAAGCCGCAGCGGCACGGTGGGGCTGATGCTGGCATCCGTCTATGCTCCTGAAGACGATCCCACCGACGAACAGCTACAAGCATTTTATGACGAGAATCGCGCTGACTACATTCGCCCCGAGCGTCGCGTCCTGCGTTACGCCGCCTTTGGCGACGAGGCGGTAGGCGAGCTGCCGACGCCTACAGAAGCCCAGATACAGGAGCGGTACGAGCAGAATATCGACCGCTACCGCGAACTTGAAATGCGCAGCTTTTCGCAGCTTATCGTTCCCACGCAGGCTGCAGCTCAGGCGATAGTGGAAGAGGTGGCAGGGGGTATCTCCCTCGAAGCTTCTGCACAGGACAAGGGCCTGAGCGTAACCAGCCTTCCCCTTGTCTCCCGCGAAGAACTCACCGGTAATGCATCCGAAGCCGTCGCCGAAGCCGCCTTTGCAGCAAACAGGGGCGCAATCGCGGAACCCGCACAGGGCGGCCTTGGCTGGTATGTCCTGCGCGTCGAAGAGGTCCAGACACGCGAAGGCCGCAGCCTCGAGGATGTGCGCGACGATATCGTGCTCGCCCTCAGCACCGAATATCGCCGTGATGCCATCAACGATTTGACCGTTCGCATCGAGGACGAGTTTGCCAGCGGCAGGAGCCTGTCCGAAGTGGCCGAGGAAATCGGCGTTGAACTACAGACCACGGACCCGATCACTGCCACTGGCCAGGTCTATGGCGAGCAGCGTTCGGCCCCGCCAATTCTCGCCCGCGTCGTTCCGGTCGCGTTCGAAATGGAAGAAGCCGAACCCCAGCTTGCCGAGATCGAGCCCGGCCAGACCTTCCTGATCTACGACGTTTCGCAGGTAACCCGTTCGGCCACCGCGCCGCTTGACGAGATTCGCGACCAGGTCGTGCTCAACTGGCGGATCGACGCAGGAATGCGCGCCGCCGGCGAAGGCGCATCACGCGTGCTTGCGCGCATTGCCGAGGGATCCAGCATGGCAGAGGCGATCGGGGCGGAGGAAGTGACCCTCCCGGCCCCGCAAAGCCTGTCGCTCAGCCGCGCACAGGTCGAACAGTCGGGCAATATGACGCAGACCGTGGCCCTGTTCTTCTCCATGGCGGAAGGTACCTCCAAGCGCCTTGAGAGTCGTGAAGCGCTGGGATGGTTCGTCGTCCAGCTCGACGATATCACCGCGCCGGAAGTCGACCCCGCCAGCATCGAAGTGCTGCAGACACAGCAGCAACTGCTCTCGCTCATCGGCGATGAATATGTCGCGCAGCTGGTGGCAGCCGCGGAGAAAGACATTGAGATCGAGATCAACCAGGTCGCCGTCGATGCCGTTGGCGCGCAGCTGACCGGCCAGGTCAATTAGGGAGGTCGGCCTGTCTGACTTCGCCACTTCGACTGCGGCACCCGAATTCGCTGCCGAAGCTCGTACCCGCCTGCAAGCGGGCGAAAATACACTCGTCTGGCGCAAGCTGGTTGCCGACACGGAGACGCCTGTTGGCGCAGCGCTCAAGCTGATCGAGCAGGGGCGCGGCGATTTCCTCCTCGAATCGGTCGAGGGCGGCGAAGTCCGCGGACGCTACAGCCTGCTCGGTATCGATCCGGATCTGGTCTTCCGTGCCACAGGCGCAAGATGCGAAGTCAACCGCGCCTGGAGGCATGACCGGGAGGCATTCGAGCCGCTCGAGGGCGACAGCCTGACCGAATTGCGGGCACTCGCCAATGCTTGCCATATCGACGTACCCGATGCCCTGCCCCCGGCCTTGGCGTGCCTCGTCGGCTATTTCGGATATGAAATGATCGGCCTGGTCGAGAAGCTTCCCCGCGCACCGCAGAGCGAGCTGGACCTGCCCGACATGCTCTTCTCCCGCCCGGCTCTGGTGCTGGTTTTCGACAACCTTACTGACGCACTCTATTGCATCGCCCCTCTTTGGGCCGGCTCCGCGGAACCGGACCACGCTATCGAACGCGCGGCGGACCGCATCGACGAGGCCATGCGCAAGCTGGGCGGACCGGTGCCGGGGGATCACAAGCAAGCCGATTTGCCCGATATGGAACTCGAAGCCGTGATGGATCCGGCCGATTACGAGCGTATCGTGCTCAAGGCCAAGGAGTACATCACGGCAGGCGACATCTTCCAGGTCGTGCTGGCCCAGCGCTTCACCTGCCCCTTCCCCTTGCCGCCCTTTGCGCTCTACCGCGCACTGCGCAGGGTCAATCCATCGCCTTTCCTCTATTTCCTCGACCTGCCGGGATTTGCCGTCGTCGGATCGAGTCCGGAAATCCTCGTGCGTGTGCGTAATGGCGAAGTCACGATCCGTCCGATTGCCGGAACGCGGCCTCGTGGCGCCACTCCAGAGGAAGACCGCGAAAATGAGCGAAGCCTCTTGGCAGATCCGAAGGAATGTGCCGAACACCTCATGCTTCTGGATCTTGGTCGCAACGATGTCGGTCGGGTTGCAGCAGCGGACAGCGTAAAGGTGACAGCCAGCTTCACGGTCGAGCGCTACAGCCACGTCATGCACATCGTCAGCAACGTCATCGGCAGGCTGGCCGAAGACAAGGATGCCATCGACGCCATGTTCGCAGGCTTTCCGGCCGGTACCGTCTCGGGTGCACCCAAGGTCCGGGCCTGCGAGATCATTGCCGAGCTCGAGCCCGAGACACGCGGGCCCTATGCAGGCGGCGTCGGCTACTTTGCGCCGGATGGCTCGGTCGATAGCTGTATCGTTCTGCGCACCGCTGTGGTGAAAGACGGCGTCATGCATGTTCAGGCCGGCGCCGGCATCGTTGCCGACAGCAACCCGGATTATGAAGCCGCCGAATGCCGCCACAAGGCAGGAGCCCTTGTTGCCGCTGCACGCGAGGCTGCACGCATTGCGACCGAACCGGGCTTCGGCCAATAAGGATGCTGCAACGCATAGTCCTGCCGTTCCTCGCCTGCCTTGCCCTTGCTGCGTGCGAGCAGCGCGAAGTCGATGAACAGGGCCAGGTGATCGAAGTCCCCCTTGAGCTGGCATCCACCTGCGAGCCGGTCATTTTCGAGGAAAGGGCCTTCACTCATTGCGTCGCAGACCCGGCGCGCCACGTGATCCGCATGGTTCACGCCGATACGGAAGGCGAGGATTACGGGAGCCTCGCGCGCTTGGCCGCTCTGCGTCCGGTCAGTGCACCGCCGGTCGCATTTGCAATCAATGGCGGCCTTCTCGAAGGGAATGACGGCGCGATCGGCTACTATGTCGAAGATGGCGAACGCCTGCGGCGCATCGTTCGAGGAGAGGACTCTGGCGGGATCTTCTTCGGAGAACATTCTGCAGATTGGCGCATCTGGAATGCCCAGCGCTTCTTCGACAATGTGACGACACGCCCCGATTTCGGGATGCAATCCGCACCCATGCTGATCCAGGCGGGCGAACTGACCCCGCAGGTGATGACCGAGGACGGAGCCCCCCAATTGCAAAGCGGCGTCGGCGTGGATTCGGCAGGCCGGGCGCATTTCCTTATCAGTAACGAGCCGGTGACGCTCGAGAGCTTCGCGCGCTATTTCCGCGATGTCCTGCGAACGCCGAACGCACTTCATCTGGATGACGATGTTTCGCAGTTGTGGGACCCGGCAAGCGGCCGTCTCGACCCCGGACCGCAACTGGGGCCACTGATCGTTGTGGAAATGCGAGAGAATGGCGCATAAGGGACCGGCCATGATCCTGGTAATCGACAATTACGACAGCTTCACCTTCAACCTCGTCCATTACGTGATGGAACTGGGTGCCGAAGTGGTGGTGAAGCGCAATGACGCCATCACCGTGGAGGAAGCGCTCGCGCTCAAACCTCAGGGCGTCCTCATTTCGCCAGGCCCTTGTACGCCGAATGAGGCAGGTATTAGCCTGGCAATGGTTGCGGCCTGCGAGAAAGCAGCGATGCCCTTGCTCGGCGTTTGCCTGGGCCACCAATCCATCGGCCAGCATTTCGGCGGTCACGTTACGCGCGGCGGGCTGATGCATGGCAAGACTTCGCTCGTCGACCATGACAATACCGGCGTCTTCAAGGGCCTGCCCTCACCCTATACGGCCACGCGCTATCACTCGCTGATCGTCGAGGACATTCCCGATTGCCTGGTGGTAAATGCCACTAGCGAGACGCCCGGCCTCGATGGCACGGCGGTGATGGGCTTCCGCCACAAGGATCTGCCGATCCATGGCGTGCAATTCCACCCGGAAAGCATCGCCACCGAATACGGCCACGCGCTGCTCGGCAATTTTCTCGAAATTTGCGGGATCGAAGCGAAGGAAAAGGCCGGCGCATGAGCCTTAGCTTCGCCGAAACCGAAGCGCTGTTTGCGCGCATGCTCGATGGCGAGATGGCGGAAGACGAAATCCGCGACGTCCTTGTCGAACTCGCCGATCGCGGCGAGACGGCAGAGGAAATCGCCGGAGCGGCCAAGGCCATGCGCGACCGCATGAAGCGCATCTCCGCCCCGGCCAATGCCATCGATGTCTGCGGTACCGGCGGAGACGGACAGCACAGCCTCAATATCTCGACTGCCACCGCCCTCGTAGTCGCGGCTTGCGAAGTGCCCGTGGCCAAGCATGGCAATCGCGCCGCCAGTTCCAAAGCGGGCGCGGCCGATACGCTGGAGGCTTTGGGCCTCGATCTCGACAAGGCCGCCGCCAATGCCGAGGAAACCTTGCCCGATCTCGGCATCGCCTTCCTCTTCGCCCAGGCGCACCACCCGGCGATGAAATATGTCATGCCGATCCGCAAGGCCCTGGGCCGGCGCACGATCTTCAACCTGCTCGGGCCCATCGCCAATCCGGCAGGCGTATCGCGCCAGCTCATCGGCATCGCCAACCCGGACTATGTGACGATCTATCGCGATGCCATGCTGCTGCTCGGCATGGACAAGGTCATGATCGTCTCGGGCGAGGAAGGCTTGGACGAGCTGTCCATCGCCGGCCCCTCGCGCATTGCCACGATTGGTCTTGACGGCATTGGCGAGAGCGTCACGCCCGAAGATGCCGGACTGCCGCGCCATTCGCTCGACGACATTCGCGGCGGAGATGCCGCATACAACGCTGCTGCGCTGCGCCGCCTGCTCGAGGGCGAGAAAGGGGCCTATCGCGATGCCGTGCTGCTCAATTCGGCCGCCGCGCTGATCGTCGCTGGCGAGGCCGAAGGCTGGCACGAGGGAGTCGAGGAGGCTGCAGAGGCCATCGACAAGGGACTTGCAAAGGCCCTGCTCGATTGCTGGGTGGCGACCACGAAATGAGCAACAAGTTGGTCGAGATCTGCGCCACCAAGCGTGAGGAAATCGCTGTGCGCAAGGCACTCGCGACTCTGGCCGATCTCGATGCACGCGCCAGCGAGCAGAGCGCTCCGCGCGGTTTCCGTGCAGCTTTGGAAGCCAAGGCTGCTGCGAACGGCTTCGGCCTGATCGCCGAAATCAAGAAGGCCAGCCCGTCCAAGGGCCTGATCCGTGCCGATTTCCGCCCGCACCAACACGCCATGGAGTACGAGAAGGGCGGCGCCGCCTGCCTTTCCGTATTGACCGATGCACCTTACTTCCAGGGCCACGAGGATTTCCTGGTCGAGGCCCGCGCCAGCTGCGCCCTCCCCGTCCTGCGCAAGGATTTCATGGTCGATCCGTGGCAGGTGGCGGAGGCACGCTCGATCGGGGCCGATGCGATCCTGATCATCGTTGCGGCACTCGAAGATACCGAGATGCAGGAGATCGAGGCTGCCGCCGTGGAACGCGGCATGGATGTGCTCGTCGAAGTGCATGACGAGGCCGAGATGGAACGAGCCGCCGCGCTGCGGTCGCGCCTGATCGGCGTGAACAATCGCGACCTGCGCACATTCGTCACCGATCTTGGTACGACCGAAAGGCTTGCCCCGCTGGCACCCGAAGGCACGCTGCTGGTGGGCGAAAGCGGCATCAACAGCCATGAAGACTGCCTGCGCCTGGCCGAAGCGGGCGTGCGCTGCTTCCTCGTCGGCGAAAGCCTGATGCGCCAGGAGGACGTGGAAGCAGCCACGCACAAGCTCTTGCAGGGCTGACTATTTCGCGAATCCCGGCAAGCCGTTAGAGCAACTTGTCATGCACATGGATCATGACCCAGCAGCTTCACCTGCCCCAGAGATTTCTTTCGATGACTTTCTCAAGGTCGATATTCGTATCGGCACGGTGGTCGAGGCAGAGCCATTCCCGGAGGCCCGCAAGCCCGCTTACAAGCTGCTCATCGATCTCGGCCCCGCCATTGGACTGAAAAAAAGCTCTGCACAGATCACGGAGAATTATGACCTCGAAGATCTTGTAGGCAAGCAGGTTGCCGCTGTGGTCAATTTTCCTCCGCGGCAAATCGGACCGATGATGAGCGAGGTACTGACCTTGGGCTTCCCCGATGGAGATGGAGCCGTCATGCTGTTCCACCCAACAAAAGAAGTGCCCAATGGCGGCAGGCTGTTCTAGGGTCCGGCACATGAGCAAACTGACCCATCTGGACGAGAAGGGCGCCGCGCGCATGGTCGATGTCGGCGGCAAGCCCGAAACCCGCCGCAGTGCGACTGCCGGTGGCCGTATCCGCATGTCCCCCGCCACACTCGCAGCCGTGCGCGACGGTTCGGGACCCAAGGGCGACGTGCTGGCGGCCGCGCGCATTGCCGGGATCATGGCGGCCAAGAAGACCGGCGAGCTGATTCCGCTTTGCCACCCGCTGGCACTCGACAGCGTTACGGTCGATTTCACGTTCGAGGATGACTGTGTAGCAGTCAGTGCCACTGCTGCCCTCACCGGCAAGACCGGTGTCGAAATGGAAGCGCTGACCGCCGCCAGCCTGGCGCTGCTGACGATTTACGACATGGCCAAGGCGCTCGAAAAGGGCATGGTCGTCGAACAGGTCCGCCTGCTGGAAAAGACTGGCGGCAAGAGCGGGGACTGGCGCGCGGAATGAGCCTTCCGCCACCGATCCCGCTGGAAGTGGCGCAAGAAGGCCTGCTCTCGCAAGTCGAGCCGCTCGGTGGCGAAAGCGTCGCGGTCGATCAGGCAATTGGTCGCTTTATTGCCGCACAGCCGCTTGCCTGCCGCACGCAGCCCGCCGCCGACCTCTCCGCGATGGATGGCTATGTGGTACGCGCAGACGATCCCGGCGGCCCGTGGACAATTGTCGGCGAAAGCGCGGCAGGCCATCCCTTCGCAGGGGAACTCCAGCAAAGACAGGCCATTCGAATTTCGACCGGCGCCATGATGCCAACGGGTAAATGTGCAGTATTGCTGCAGGAAAACGCGACGCGCACTGGCGACCAGCTCTCCCTGAACGGCGAAGGCGACCCAACGCCGCGCCATATCCGCCGCAAGGGTTTCGATTTTTCCGAAGGCGATCCGATACTTCAGCCTGGTACGCGCGTGGGCCCAGCGCAGCTCGCCCTGCTGCTGGCTAGCGGACAGGCAAAGGTCGACGTCCACACCCAACCCCGCCTCGCCATCCTCGATTCCGGAGATGAGCTTTCAGCCGACCCAACTTCTTGTGCACCTCACCAGATCCCGGCGAGCAACGGTGCAATGCTCGCTGCCATGGCAGCCCCTTACGCGCATTCGATCCAACGCCTTGGCCCGGTGCCCGACACAATGGCAGCCATGCTCGAAGCGCTGGGGCGCGCGAAAGATGCCGATGTGATCGTCACCAGTGGTGGTGCATCGGTGGGGGATCACGACCTTGTTCGGCCTGCACTCGAGCAATGGGGCGCGACAATCGATTTCTGGCGCGTGGCGATCAAGCCAGGCAAGCCGCTGATGGTCGCACGCAAGGGTCCGCAATGGATCATCGGCCTGCCCGGCAACCCTGTGTCGAGCTATGTCACGGCATTCCTGTTCTTGCTGCCCTTGCTGCGAAAGCTGGCGGGCGCAGGGTTCGACCAGGTACTGCCCTTTGCGGTGCAGGTACGCCTCTCCGGCAACCTTCCAGCGACAGGATCACGCCAGGAATTTGTCCGCGGATTTCATCAAGATGGCGAAGTGAGACCGCTCGACCAGCAAGATAGCAGCGCGCTTCTATCGCTCTCGCGTGCCAATGCGCTGATCGATCGCAAGCCAAGCTCGCCGGCCATCGAGGCGGGACGGTCGGTATGGATCTATCCGCTCGAAAATGGCGGTATCGCTTGACTTAGGCGAATCTGTTTCATAATTGTTCCTTGTTCGTTCCCGAATTGGAACGGAATTGACAGGAGCAAGGCATGTTGACCGCCAAGCAGCGCGAATTGCTGATCTTCATCCAGAATAAGCTCGAAGAGAGCGGGATTTCACCTTCCTTCGAGGAAATGAAGGATGCGCTCGATCTCAAGAGCAAGTCCGGCGTCCATCGCCTTATCTCGGCGCTGGAGGAGCGCGGCTTCATCCGCCGCCTGCCCAACCGTGCCCGGGCATTGGAAGTTCTCAAGCAGCCCGAAGATGTCAGCGCATCTTTGCATGCCGCTGCCAATGACGCGATTTCCAATGTCATCCAGCCTTCCAAGACAGCTCCCGAGCCGGCCAACGACGTGATTGAGGTGCCGCTGCATGGGCGTATTGCCGCAGGCGCACCGATCGAGGCTCTGGAAGATTCCACGTCGATTCCCGTCCCGGCTGCCCTGCTTGGTGCAGGCGAGCATTACGCGCTCGAGGTTTCCGGGGACTCGATGATCGAGGCGGGCATTTTCGACGGCGACTATGCGCTGGTACGCAAGGCCGACACGGCCCGCGATGGCGATATCGTGGTGGCGCTGATCAACAATGAAGAAGCGACGCTCAAGTACTTGCATCACGAGGGCGGCAAGATCCGGCTCGACCCGGCCAATGGCGCCTACGACCCGCAGATCTACGATGGCGCGCAGGTCAAGGTGCAGGGCAAGCTCGCCGGTCTGCTGCGCCGCTACCACTGATTTTTCGATACTGCCGCTTCACCATTAGGCGGAAATGCGGGCGGCGTTCTTCCCGGACGCCGCCCGACCCCATTTTGGGGCAAGGTCAGCCCTGGAATTCGGCCCAGTCGATCATGCCACTACCATCCTTGTCGATTTCGCCGAAGGATTTGGCGTGCTGGGCGAAACTCGCGGGTAAGTGGCCCAGCATCAGGTTGAATTCACTTTCCTCAATCGCGCCGGTACTGTCCGCGTCGATCGTATCGAAGACCCAGCGCAACTCGCCGAGCTGCTGCGATTCAAACTCGCCGAACGTCACGTTTCCATCGCCATTCTGGTCATGGCTCGCAAAGGCTTCGCGAAGGTCGCCATAAGTCACGTCATCTTCCGCCATGCCAACACCGAAGTGGATCGCCATAACAAGCGGAATGACGTCTCCGAGGTGAAGTCCCTGCATTGCCGCGTGATATCCGCCGGCGCCGCGAAGGCTGAACTCATCTTCGCTGAGCTGACCGTTCTGATCGGTATCAAGCCGCTCGAACAGTGCTCGAAGATCGGGTGCGGCCGAAGCGGCAACCGGTGCAACCAGATGCAGCGTCGCCACCCCGACGGCAGTGAGCGATCCGATCGCGGCGGGCTTGGTGAGTTTCCTGAACATTCTTCGATTCTCCTTCCGGGGGTCGGTTTCCGCCAGGTAGGATTCGATAAATTCACGAAGCAGGGCACTCGCCGTCTGTCCCCGGCTGCGTGCTCGGGCCATGAAAGCCTTCTTCACTGTGTGCGGCAGCCGCACTTCGAGCGTTTCAGACTTCTTCGGCACTTTGCCTCGCTTGATCATCGACTTATCCGACTGGCCCCCTCATCGAAGCATGCAATCACGCAAATCAAAGCACATTCCCGTCCGGATGCACCCGAAATCGTGTCCGGACAAGTTTGCCTCTTGTCCCGACAGCGTCAATCGCCCCTGCGCCACCATCCATGTTCGCCCTGGAACTGGGCGACACTGGTAAATTCTCCACGGGCGAGATTGACCGCCAGTCCTCCACTTACGCTCAGGAAGCTGCGATCCGCCTTGAGCCAACGCGGCTCGCATGAGCGCGGCAGCCAGCGATCCGATATAACGATGTCTGCCCGGTCGCAGGCGGCAGCCAAAGCCCGTTCGGGCACTATGGTGCGATTGCGGCTCATCAAAATGTGCCATTCACGTCCACCGCGCTCGAGGGTCACGGCGCAGAATTCGGCGCTGCATTGCGCGCCTGGCCAGTCCTCCAGCAGAACCGGTTCGCCCGTAACGCCGGCGAGTTCGAGTAAATTGTCCCGGGAATAGTCGCTGCGACTGTCCCGCAGGACCAAAAGTTCTTCACCTTCGCCCGTAATGCCAACATGCCTGCCATCCCCGGATATGAGCAAATCCGGGACCGGTGTGAGCAGGAGCATTATGCCGGCGACAGCGGCCGGGACGAAACCGAGCAGTCGTGCCTTTCCTCGCCACAGGCCCAGCCAGAAACCGCCCAGCAAGAACAGCGCGAATGTCCCCCCGGTCATCTGCGGCATCAGTTTGACCGCGCCGGGCTGCGATGCGGTGAAATGGGCAATGGCAAGCAGCAGGTCGAGCGATTTGCCCACCAGCCACCAGGCAGGCGCCCCGACACCTACCATGTCGAGTGCCAGCGCGAGCGCGATCAGCGGCATGGAGATGAAGGTCACCAGCGGGATCGCCACGACATTGGCAAGCGCGCCATAGACCCCCGCGCGATGGAAGTGGAACAACACGATGGGCATGAGCGCGATCTCGATCACCAGTCCGGTCACGAGCAACATCAGGACGCGCCTGCCCGTCCAGCGCAGCCATCCCTCCTCGCGCGGATTGAGGAACTCGCGAACAGGTTTCGCGCCATGCAGGGCAACGATGGCGATTACGGCGGCAAAGCTCATCTGGAAGCTCGGCCCGACCAGTGATTCCGGCCAGAGCAAGAGGACAAAAACGGCAGCAATCGCGACCATGCGCAGCGACAGGGGTTCGCGCCCCAGTGCCAGCGCCCCCAGAACCAGCATTGCCGCTACGCAGCTTCGTACGGTGGGCACCTGCGCTCCGGTCAGCAACGTGTATCCAATGCCCGCCAGAGCGGCCAATCCGGCGGCCATGATCGGCAGGCGCACGCGCAAGGTCAGCCATGGCCACAATGCGAGCAATTTCAGGGCAAGGAAATAGGTCGCAGCGATCACCGCGCTGACATGCAATCCGCTGATCGAAAGGAGATGCGTAAGGCCGGCATCGCGCATCGCATCCTCATCCGCCTCGCTGATCCCGCCCCTGTCACCGCTGGCAAAGGCCGCCGCAATGCTGCCTGCCGAGCCTTCGAGCTCGCTGCGTACATGCTCGGAAAGCGAACGCTGCAATGGTGCCAACAGGCCCGGCGACGCGCCCTTCTCGATCAATTCGGGCTGGCCGTTCACGCTTCCCGTTGCCGCGTAGCCCTCGAACCAGGCGGCACGGGCGAAATTATAGGCCCCGGGCAACATGGGTGGTGCAGGCGGCATCAAGCGCGTCTGCAGCCGGATCACCGCCCCTTCGGAGAACTCGGCAAAGTCATTCTCGATATCGAGGTTCACGCGGATCTTTATCGCTTCCGCCTGATCCGGAAGGCGCGTTGCGAGCACCAGCCTGACGCGATCCTGCGCCGGTTGCTCGATCCGCTCGAGAATTCGTCCCTGCAGTTCCACCGAGAGCGGCCGCTCGATCGGGTGCGCTCCAACCAGTTCCGAGCGTGCCCAGATCAGGGCTATACCTGCGGCAAAGACGATGCCCAGTGAGGTGACCGAGCTTCTCAGCCTTTCGCGCTCCGGATTGCCTCGCCACAGAGCCATCGCGCCCAGCGCAAGCAAAAAGCCAAGGCCCATAGCAACGACCCATGGCAGTGGGCTATCAAGCGTGAACCACGCGGCAATTCCACCTGCCAAGGCAACCGCCAGCCAGGGTCCGCGATCGAATCCCGCATCGTGCAGGAATCGTTCGGCAATTATCGCCACGCTGGACAAAGAGGCGCGCTTTCGCCAAGGCGTATGCCGCAACGCAGCATCGCCGGCCTCTTCCTCCAGCGGAACAGATGGCGTCTGGCCTGTTGCCATGATTGAATTGGACAGGAATCAAGACCTTATGGCAAGTAATAGCGACAACCCAGCTGGCGCGGATCGCCCGGTTGTCACGCGCTTTGCCCCCTCGCCGACCGGATTCCTGCATATCGGCAATGCCCGCACGGGGCTTTTCTCTTGGCTCTATGCCCGTCACCATGGTGGAAAGGCGCTGCTGCGTATCGAGGATACGGACAAGAAGCGCAGCACGCAGGAGGCAATCGACGTCATCCTCGATGGGCTCGAATGGCTCGGCCTCGAATTCGACGGAGAGCCTGTATACCAGTCGCAACGGGCCGATCGTCATGCCGAAGTAGCGATGAAGCTGCTCGATGCGGGTCAGGCCTACAAGTGCTTCGCCACACCTGAAGAACTCGCCGAAATGCGCGAGCAGCAGCGCGCCGCGAAGCAGCCAATGCGCTATGACGGGCGCTGGCGCGACCGCGATCCTTCGGAAGCGCCCGAAGGTGCTCCTTTCGTCGTTCGCATCAAGACCCCCGAGGGTGGCGAAACGGTGATCGAGGATGCCGTCCAGGGGCGCGTAAAGGTCGACAATCGCGAGATCGACGATTTCATTCTGCTGCGTGCCGATGGCTCTCCGACCTACATGCTCGCCGTGGTGGTGGACGACATGGATATGGGTTGCACCCATATCATCCGTGGCGACGACCACCTCAACAATGCCTTTCGCCAATTGCAGGTTATCCGTGCGATGCAGGGGATAGAAGATGGCTGGGACGAGCCGGTCTATGCCCATATCCCGCTGATCCACGGCAATGATGGCGCCAAGCTGTCCAAGCGGCATGGTGCACTGGGCGTGCGCGATTACCGGGAAATGGGTATCCTGCCCGAAACGCTGTTCAATTACCTGTTACGCCTCGGCTGGGGCCATGGCGACAAGGAAGAATTCACCCGCGAGGAAGCGATTGCGCTGTTCGACCTGGCGGGCGTAAACAAGGGCCCGAGCCGCTTCGACATGAAGAAGTTGCTCAACATGAATGGAAATTACATCCGCCAGGCAGACGATGCGCGGCTTGCAGCAATCGCCGCCAAGCAGATCGGCCCGCAGGCGGATGTCGACCTGCTCACCAAGGCCATGCCTGTCCTCAAGACAAGGGCTCGCGACATGAACGAGCTGGCCGATGGCGCGGCCTTCCTGTTCAAGACGCGTCCGCTGGAAATGACTGAAAAGGCGGCAAGCCTTCTCGATGACGAGGCAAGAGCCCGGCTTTCGCAGATTTCTGCGCGTTTGCAGGGCGAATCGGACTGGACAATCGAGGCGTTGGAGGCCAATCTGAAGGCCTACGCGGAGGAGCTGGAGCTCGGTCTCGGCAAACTCGCGCAGCCGCTTCGGGCGGCACTCACGGGGCAGACTACCTCGCCGGGTATTTTCGATGTCTTGGTGCTCCTCGGCAAGGAGGAAAGCCTCGCGCGGATCGACGCGCAGGCCCAAACATCGACGGCGAGCGTGAACGAAACTGGATAAGGCAAGGAGAACGGATTTGGCGGACAAGCAGGCGCAGCTCACCCTTGGTGGCGAAACCTATGACTTCCCGGTGATGGAAGGCAGCACCGGGCCTGACGTCGTCGACATCCGCAAGCTTTACGGCAAGACCGGGGCTTTCACCTACGACCCGGGCTACAAGTCCACCGCCTCCTGCGAAAGTTCGCTGACCTATATCGATGGCGAGCAGGGCGTCCTGCTGCATCGCGGCTACCCCATCGGCCAGCTGGCCGAGAGCTCCAGCTTCATGGAAGTGTCCTACCTGCTGCTGAACGGCGAGTTGCCCGATCAGGCCGAGCTGGACAATTTTACCAACACGATCACCTATCACACCATGCTGCACGACCAGCTGCGGCAGTTCTACCAAGGCTTCCGTCGCGACGCTCATCCGATGGCGATCATGTGCGGCGTGGTCGGAGCGCTCTCGGCCTTCTACCACGACAGCACCGACATCTCCGATCCCGAGCATCGCAAGATCTCGAGCCATCGCCTGATCGCCAAGATGCCCACGATTGCGGCCTGGGCATACAAGTATTCGATCGGCCAACCCTTCATGCAGCCGAAGAATTCGCTCAGCTATACAGGCAATTTCCTGCGCATGACCTTCGGCGTTCCGGCCGAGGAATATGAAATTCACCCTGCCGTCGAAAAGGCAATGGACCGGATTTTCATCCTCCATGCCGACCATGAGCAGAACGCATCGACCTCGACCGTCCGCCTGGCCGGTTCCTCGGGCGCCAACCCGTTCGCCTGTATCGCAGCGGGCATTGCCTGCCTGTGGGGCCCGGCACATGGCGGCGCCAATGAGGCCTGCCTCAACATGCTGCGCGAAATCGGCACGCCCGATCGCATCCCGCATTATATCGAGCGCGCCAAGGACAAGAGCGACCCGTTCCGCCTGATGGGCTTCGGCCACCGCGTCTACAAAAACTACGATCCGCGGGCGACCGTGATGCAGAAGACGGTGCGCGAAGTTTTCGACGCCCTGGGCACGACCGATCCGGTTTTCGAAACGGCACTCGCCCTCGAAGAGATCGCGCTCAGCGACGATTACTTCAAGGAGAAGAAGCTGTTCCCGAACGTGGACTTCTACTCGGGCGCGATCCTCTCCGCGATCGGCTTCCCGACGACCATGTTTACTGCACTATTCGCCCTCGCCCGTACAGTTGGCTGGGTTGCGCAGTGGAACGAGATGATTTCCGATCCCGGCCAGGTGATCGGCCGTCCGCGCCAACTCTACACCGGGCCGACGCAACGCGATTACATCCCGCTCGACAAGCGCTGAGACGCAGGGTCGAACCGAGGGGGCCTCCGCAATCGCGGGGGCCTTTCCATTTGGAGATCAGCTTCCGGAGGGAAGCGTGAGAATGAACCGCGCGCCCTGCTCCTTGGTGCTTTCGACCTCGAGCGAACCCTTCATTGCTTCCGCCAAGCGACGCGAAATATAGAGGCCTAGGCCCGACCCGCCATCGCCGCTGCGGCCGAGCCGCTCGAATTTAACAAAAACGCGGGCCTGCTGTTCTTCGTCCAGACCTTCGCCCTGATCTGCCACGATCACCCTTGCGTTCTTGCCGTCTTGCTCCACGCGCAGCCAGACATGCGAACCTTCGGGGGAATAGCGGATGGCATTGCCGAGCAGGTTCAGCAGGATCTGCAAGACCCGACGAAATTCGCCAATTGCGGGCGCCGTCTCGTCACCCTTGGGGGCGTCAACGGTAATGCCGCGCTCCTGTGCACGTACACCGAGGATTCCGGCAGCGCGGCGAGCTACATCTGCCAGGTCGATATCGTCGGGTGCTGGATTGAACTGCTCGTCCTCGACCATTTCCAGCGTGGTCAGGTCGTCGATCAGGGCCAGAAGGTGTTCTCCGGCAGAAGCAATATCCTTGGCGTAATTTGCATACTCCTCCGCCAGAGGTCCGGCGAGCTGGGTGCGGATCGTCTCTGCATTGGCGATGATACGCGAGACCGGTTGTCGCAGAACCGGCGCGATCTCACGACCGATCCCGAGCGTCTTTTCCCCCTTGGTGCCATCGTCCGGCATGACGGGAGGCTCTTCGGCAATCGGCTGTCCGGCAACCAGATGCAGTTCGAAGCCGTTGCTGCCTGCAATTGGCATCCCATGTGGGATGAAATGGGCCGTCCAGTCGCGCTCGGATCCTTCGACGCGTAATTCGGCACCATCGAGCAGTCGCCAATGCATGGGCTGTTCATGACTATTGCCGCGCAACATGACGAAATCGGTCCAGGGCAGGCCAATTCCGTCCCGCATATTGCCGAGCAGCGCCTGTAATTCCTCGCACTCGCTATCGGCGGCGAGCACTTCCTGGTCGGGGCCAAGCCGAGCTGTGAATTCGGAAACCTGTCTGATGATGGCAAAGTCTCGTTCAGCCTCGTCCCGTGAGGACAATTCCGGCGCGGGTGAACTTTGCCAGTTGGAAATGGCGATTACGCAGCCCTGCCCGTCATTGTCCGGTTCGACTTCCACCCATGCGGAGACCCGTTCCTCGCCATCCTGCGCCTCTATCGCACGGGCGAGCTTGAGACGATAGGCACGCGCCTTGCGCACCAGCTCAAGCAAGGCCGGTGCGACCAGAGCACCGGGAATCTCTCCGCCATTGCGCAATTGCAGGCCAGCAAGCGGCTCGTCCGCTTCGACAAGCTGGTCCCGCGCATCGGTACGCGCACGGGCGACAAAGGCCGTGTTAGCTGCCATCGATCACGCCGGCTTGACCGGCTGCGATGTCCCCAGCATTGCCGCCGCCCTTTCAGCGGTAATCTGGTTGAACCCGTCGGGGAGCGTGACCTCCGGGTGCAGGTACATGAACTGCTCTTCGAGAGCGTTTTGTTGCATCCCTGCAGCGCGCAGGGACAGGGCAAGCCGCGCCAGCTGGTTTTCGCCATAAGAGAGGATGGCAAGGTTGCGATCCTGCTCCGACGCCATGGCCAGCGCGGTGGAGAAGATGGCCAAACCGGCATGGTCGATTGCCAGCGCACGCGGAGCATTGCGGCCCATCGCCATGACCAGTTGTGTGATCTGGCCAAGGCGGCTTTCGCTTTCGTCATAATCGCTGCGAAGCGCCTCTTCGGCGCGCGCCAGTATTCCGGCGTCCTCGGCGGTCGAACGCAGCAATTGCAGCGCCTTGTGGAACAGGTCTCCCGGCAATTCACCTAACGGCAGGTCCATACGGCGCATCTGCTGCACGAAGCGCGCCTGCGAAGAGAGAACACGCATGGCGGATGCGGCCATCCCAGCGTCGCTCGATGCTGCCAGTTCCTGCAATAACGGAGACAGCACGCAATCGATGCCGCTACGACGCTGCAACTGGTCGGCCAGTTGGACTTCCATGGTCAGCGCATGGGCGTGCGAGAGAAAGGCAACGTCCTCGACCAGATATTGTGCAAGGTCGGCCTGCCGATCCTCGATGAAATCCTCGGGATCGTCGACATTGGCGGCACTGGCATAGGCCATGAGCAATTGCCGCGCAGCATGGCCGAGCATGCCGCGCACCTTGGCGATAACCTCGTCGCTGAAGTAGGACTGGTCGCCATTGGCGAGCAAGTGGCGCAGAATCGGACGCGTCGTGGCCAGTACCACGTCACCTTTGGCCAATTCGCCGCGCAGCACCTCTTCGACAGCCTCGAATGCTGGCCGGTCCTGATATATCTCGCTCATGCTGTTGCCATAGGTAACTAGGGTTAAATCCGCGTTAGCCTCGCTTGCCGAGGAAAAGTGACGATTTTCCGAGCAGGAGCAACAGGCAGACAGCCATTATCGCCTGCTCCGCAAGACCGAGAGCGGCGCCGATGGCCAGGATCACGGCAAGAAGGGCCCGATCATCCAGCCAATCCTTAAGTGCACCGCCGCGCAGATCGGCCGGGATATGTAATACTCCGAACAGAACAAGCGGCGGAAAGAGCTTGTGCAGCCACCCCCAATCTATGGCGAAATAGCCCGTACCGACGATTGCCAGGTCGAGCGCCAACGCAAACATGGCGCACTTGCCCGCAGAACCGAAGGGCAGCAGCCGCAGCCTGTCGCCCAAGCGAGAACCTTCAAGCAGCAGCACCGCCAACGCGATCAGGGCAAAGCCCGCCGCGCCAAACCCTGCATAGCTCGCCGCCACGCCCCCAGCCCCCGCCAGCAAGCTCAGGCCCCGCACGGCCCGCATATGCAGCACGCGTAGACGCAACCGTCCGGCGAGGCGCCGCACAATCCATGCGGCAAGCCGCTGCGATGGTTTGCCCCGCACCGTATCGAAATGACGGCCAAGCCACTTCTCTTCCAGTTCGGCGGTTTCCTGTGCATGCCCGAGGAGCGACCAGCCCCCGCTGACCAGCTCCTCTTCGGCAAGGTATTCTTCTGCCAGACCCGCTTGCAGGGCAATGCGCAGGAGCGCGGGAGCAGTCTCGATATCCTCTGGCAGGTCGAGCAGTTTCACGAGCAGATTGTCGTTGAGAACCAATGCTCCGGCCCAAGAACGGGCAAGGTCGATACGCTCATACCCAAGTTCGGAACCAAGGCCCGCGGGGACCACCAGAATCGCGCCGCCGCCGGCGAAAGCAGAGAGAGCTTCCAGTGAGGCAGGCACGACTCCGTCCTGAAAGATCAGCGTGTTGCCCCCGTCCTGAGAAAGCGCCGCGACAGCATGCGCGCCCGATACGATGACGCATTTCATACCAGCGGATTCGGCCCGGTGACGCAGCCTGATGGCATCTTCCGAACCGCCATAGCCAAGCAGCACGATCCGACCACAGCCAGCCTCCAGCGCGAACTCGAGTTGCCTCTCGGCAGACGATTTGCCGAGAATTTCGGCACGCTCGCCATCGCTGGGAACGCTTATCAGGGCGGAAAACAGAGAATTGGGCGTGTCGCTCACGCCTGCTTGCTACGCCGCGCGAAAGCCCCTGCCAAGCGCAAGCGGGCGCTGGATCAACCGGAAAATCGGCCTGCGAAATGGCGTAGCTTGCGCACGACAACGGGATCGCCAGGCGCAGAATCCATCGCTTCGTCCGCCAGGTCGACAAGTTCCTCTGCGTGGAAGCTCGATCCAAGGCCACGAAGGCGCATGGCGGCAACGTGCCAGTTACCATCGCAGCGCGCCCGCGCCAGCAGGTCCGTCTGCGTGTTCAGGCTTTCTGCGAAACAGGCGAGCAATTCCGCCCGCAATGCCGGATCGTCCCCGGCCGCGGCGGCAATATTGGCATCGAATTCACCGGTTTCATAAGCCATGGGCGAGAAGATAGGCCTGCCCCGGTTAAGGCGGGGTTTATCACGTCCTCCATGGCTGATATCGTACACCGATGAATGGTCGCAAACGCCTGATCGCCCTCGATGGCAATACCGGTTCCGAAACCCGAGAGGAAAATGGGCCTGAAGTCGAGGAAGCGGCTGTCGAGGCCGGAGTTTCTCCGGAAGAAATGGATCGGGAGCCCATGCCCCAGCCCCCCGAGAGCCAGGATTTTGCCGAGGCATGGGATGAAGATGACCTTCCGGAAAGGAGCTTCGGCTGGGTGCTGCCAACCCTCGCGATTCTAGCGGTAATCGGCTGGACCGGCTTCTTCGGCTGGACTTACCAACAGGACATGCTTTCCGGCGCTACTCCCGAACAGTGGATCGGCTGGGTGCGCGACTGGTCAATTCCGGTGCTTCTAATTGTTGGGCTCTGGCTGGTCGCCATGCGCAATAGCCGCCGTGAAGCCACGCGTTTTGGCGAGACGGCACGCTTGCTGGCTGCCGAGTCTGCTGCACTCGAGACACGCCTTGGCGTGGTCAATCGCGAACTCAGCCTGGCGCGGGACTTTATCGCATCGCAATCGCGCGATCTGGAATCGCTCGGTCGCATGGCAAGCGAACGTCTGTCCGAGAACGCAGACCGCCTGCAGGGCCTGATCCGGGACAATTCGGAACAGGTAAATGCCATCGGCACGGTGAGTGACAATGCAGTCACCAACATGGACAAATTGCGCGACCAGCTGCCAGTCATTTCCAACGCTGCCCGCGATGTCGCCAGCCAGATCGGCAATGCTGGCCACACCGCACAGGAGCGACTCGACCAGCTGACTACCGGTTTCGAGAGACTCAACGAATTCGGCCAGGCAAGCGAGCTGCAGGTGGATGGCCTGCGCGAAAAAGTCGATGCGACGATTTCCACCTTCGAGGAGCAGCTTTCCGCCATCGAGAAGAACGCCGATGAGCGTTTCGCGACCCTCATGCAGCAGAGCGAGAGTTTCCGCGTGGAACTCGAAAGCCGCGAGACGGATACGCTTGCCGCGATCCGTCGTCGTGCGCAGACCCTAGGGGATGAGCTGGCCGCCAGTTCCGCCGAAAACGCCGCACGAGAGGAAGAGCTTGTCGCGCAGATGAGCGAGCGCCTTGCTGCCCTGCGCGAGGAAGGCGCGCTTCTCGTCGGATCGATGAAGGAAGGGCAGGAAGAGGCCGAAACGCTGTGGATGCGCTCGATCGACCAGTTCCGCGATGCGATGAAGTCCGCCGTGCAGGAGGTCAGCCGGATCGACGAGGCCGCCATTGCCAACGCCCGCCAACGGCTGGAGGCGCTCTCCAAATCGGCTGAACACGTCGATGCGTCGATCATGGAAAGCGCCAATGCTTTCGAGACCGAGTTCAACCGGCGTCGGGAACAGCACCAGCGGCAGGAAAGCGAGGCGCTGGCCAATCTGGAGAGCCGGTTGGCGCAATTCGACGAGCAACTCGCTAGCAGGCACGAGGAACAGCTCGGTCATCTCGCTTCCCTTGGCGAGCGCGGGAACGAATTGTCCCGCCGCCTCACCGAGTTCGACCGGATTCTTGCAAACCTGGCCGACCAAGGCAGCAAGGAAAGCGATCGCCTGGGCCAGGCGGGAGAATTGCTGGCCGAGCGTCTCTCGCAGAGCCGCGCCATCCTAGAGGAAAGCAACCAGTTCGTCAGTCGCCTTACGGACGACAGCGTTCGACTGCTGGAAATCATCCGTTCGAGCGCCGAACACTCGGAAGGCGCGCTATCTAGTGCGATCGAGAAGGCCGAAAGCCGACTTTCGGGCTTCAGGGAACAGGCGGCCACGCTGCATCAGCTGGTCGGCGAAGCAGAAGAAAAAGGTGAAGCGCTGGCGGGCCATGTCGGCAAGGCATCGCAAGACACGGCGGCTTCAAGCGAGGCCATCGAGGCACTCGAGCAGCGCATTGCCGCTCTTGCCGCCCAGTCGGAGACGCTTGCCAGGCAGTCACGCAGCGAACTCGAGGCAGCCATCGCAACCCTTGAGGAGGCCTCTGGAATTGCCATCGCCCGTATCCGTACCGAGCAGGACGAGGTGGTGCAGGAAATCGCCGCGCGGATCGGCACGCAAGGCACTGAAGCGATCGAGCACGCGATCAAGGAAGGAGCTGCCAGCGCAATCGTCGAACTCGAAGAAGCGGCAGCCAATGCCAGTGCCCATGGTCGGGAGGCGGCCGCGCAGCTGCGCGATCACCTTGCCAAGGTCAACGAACTGGCGAGCAATCTCGAACAGCGCGTGGCTCAGGCGCGCGCCAAGGCCGAAGAACAGGTCGACAGCGATTTCTCGCGGCGCATGGCGCTGATTACCGAGAGCCTCAATTCCTGTTCGATAGACATCTCCAAGGCATTCGACATGGAGGTGACGGATACGGCCTGGGCGGGATATCTGCGCGGCGACCGAGGTATCTTCACCCGGCGCGCAGTCCGCCTGATCGACAATCACGATGCGCGGGCAATCACCTCGATTTACGAGGACGATGCCGAGTTCCGCGAGGCGGTGAACCGCTACATCCATGATTTCGAGGGAATGCTGCGGACGGTGTTGTCAACGCGCGACGGCAACTCACTGGGCGTCACCCTGCTCTCTTCCGACATGGGCAAGCTCTACGTGGCCCTCGCCCAGGCCATCGAACGCCTTCGAGACTAGGATCCGGATGATCCCTCGGGCGGTGGCGCATTGCCGAGGAGATTGATGTCTTCGGCAGTGATCCAACCCTGCGTGTAATTGACCACGAAGAAGGCGGTGGCGAGCGCCGCAAGCAGTGTTGCGCGCAGGGCCAACCTGCCCGGTCGGAAATTGGCGGGGGCGCTGTCAGCCTGCCCATCGATCTTCGGCAGTCCTGCCTCTTCATGCGTCTTCACACCAAACGGCAGGAGCAGGAAGGCACTCATCACCCACATCAACGCATAGATCGCGATTATCGAGGTAATCTGCACGGCTCTGTCACTCCGACGGAAGGATCACGCGTGTCTGAGGCTTCTTTCCCGACCAGCGCTGTGCAGCACGGCGCGCTGCCAGACGTGCAGCTTCATAGACCGCTTCCCTGTCGCGCGCTGACGCACCTTTGAGGCGGGAAAGCGACTTGCGCACATCGGCCTCCGCTTCCTCGATGAAAGCGTCGTAATCCTCGTCCAGCGGGATGCCGATACCTTCAACCACCACGCTGCCATCGCGTCCCAGAACAACCACCAACATGCCATCGCGTGCAAGGCGGCGGCGCATGGTGATCGCCTCGCCATCGGCGGGGATCAGTACATCTCCATCGAGCACGAGCCGCCCTGTGCGTACTTCATCGAGCTTGCCAGGCGTGCCCGGTGCGAGGCGGATGATGTCGCCATTCTTCTGGAAGAGGTTGATCGGGATGCCGTTCGCTTTCCCAAGGCGCGTTTGTTCCTTCATGTGACGGATTTCGCCATGCACCGGCACGAGGATGTCCGGTCGCAGCCAGCCATAGAGTGCTTCCAGCTCTGGACGGCCCGGGTGACCGGAAACGTGAATTTCGCTCTCGCGGTCGGTCACCATGACGATACCGCGCAAGGCCAGCATGTTCTGGACCCGGCCGATGGCCAGTTCGTTGCCGGGAATCTGGCGGCTGGAGAACAACACCACGTCGCCTTCTTCGAGCGCGATCGGATGATTGTCCTCTGCAATCCGCGAAAGGGCGGCGCGCGGCTCTCCCTGCCCGCCCGTGGCGAGAATCAGCACTTCGCCCCGACGCATTCCCATGGCGGTATCGAAATCGACGGTCTTGGGAAAATCCTGGAGATAGCCATTCGCCTTGGCCACTTCGATGATACGGTCGAGCGAACGACCTGCTACGCAGAGTTCGCGGCCTGTTTCCTTTGCCACTTCACCCAGCGTTTGCAGGCGCGCGACATTGGAGGCGAAAGTCGTAACCAGCACGCGCTTGCCACCATGCTTCTTCACCTCCTCCAGCAGGCCGCGATAGACCGCGCCTTCGGAGCCGGAGGAGTTCGGATTGAAGACGTTGGTGCTGTCGCAGACGAGCGCCAGCACGCCTTCATCGCCAATCTCGGTCAATTCTTCATCCGTCGTCGGCTCACCGATGATGGGATCGTCATCGAGCTTCCAGTCGCCGGTATGGAAAACCCGGCCATACGGCGTATCGATCAGCAGGGCATTACCCTCGGCAATCGAGTGCGCGAGCGGAATATAGGTGATTTCGAACGGGCCTAGCTCGGAAGCCCCATGATCGTCATCGACGATGTTGAGCTCGACCGCATCGGCGATCCCTGCCTCCTCCAGCTTGCGCATGATAAGGTCTGCGGTGAAGGGTGTGGCGTATAACGGCACGCCGAAATCGGCGGCGAAATAGGGGATCGCGCCAATGTGATCCTCATGCGCGTGGGTCAGCACCACACCGAGCAGGTCCTTCGCCCGCTCCTCGATGAATTCGGGATCGGCGAACATCAGCTCGGTGCCGGGATATTCGTTCGATCCGAAGCTCATGCCCAGATCGACCATCAGCCATTTGCCCTGACAGCCATAAAGATTGACGTTCATGCCAATCTCCCCCGACCCGCCAAGGGCAAGGAACAGCAATTCGTCTTCGGGGGTAAAATCTTTCTTCATTTGGTCCTTGCACGCGCAGCGATCATGGCCAGCCCCTTGAGGGTCAGGTCGGTATCAACCGCGTCAAAAATCTCGGTATGCTCGTCGAACAGCACAGCCAGGCCGCCCGTGGCGATGACCTTCGCCGGTCGACCGATCTCGGCCCGCAGGCGTTCGATCAGTCCTTCCATCATGGCGACATAGCCCCAGAAGACGCCGATCAGCATCTGGTCTTCAGTATTGCGCCCGATCAGCGATGGCTCACGCGGTGCCTCGATCGCGATGCGCGGCAGCTTGGCGGTGTTGTTGACCAGCGCATCGAGCGAAAGGTTGATGCCCGGCGCAATAATCCCGCCTTTGTAGGCACCGTTGAAATCGACCACGTCGAAAGTGGTCGCGGTGCCGAAATCGATTACGATGAGGTCGCCCGGATAGGCTGCATGGGCAGCAATGGTATTTACTGCGCGGTCGGCACCGAGCGAGCGCGGCTCCTCGACATCGATCTCGAAATCCCAGGCGGCTGCGCCCTCGCCGGCAAACAGTGGTTCTACCTTGAAATACTTGCGCGCGAGCACGTCGAGATTGTGCTGCGTGCGCGGGACAACGCTGGAGACGATCATCTGGTCAATTGCAGAGGGATCAATCCCCTCGACCTGCATCAGCTGGAGCAGCCAGACGCCATATTCGTCACCCGTGCGACGCGGATCGGTGGCGATGCGCCAACGCGAGGACATCGTCTCGCCATCGAACAGGGCGAAGACGACATTGGTATTCCCGACATCGACTGCGAGCAGCATTATTCGGCCTCCAGCATCACATCGCCTGCGTGGATGGCATGTGTGGAGCCATCGGGCAAACGCAAGCGCAGGGCCCCGCTTTTTTCAAGCCCGTCAAACGTGCCCTGGATGGCCTCGCCGCCCGGCATTGTGGTGGACAGCGGTGTGCCTACGGGATGCGCTGCCTCCGCCCAATCCGAAAGGGTCGCTGCCAAGCCTTGCGAACGCCATTTTGAAACTTGCACTGCAAATTCCCGCGCAAGAGCATCGAGCACCGCGTCCGCATCGGAATCCACTTGCGACGTCTCTGCAGCGATGGAGGTTGTCGCGCGGCCCGGAATGCCAGGTGCTTCGGCTACATTCACGCCGATCCCCGCAACTACGAAATCGCCCTGCCGTTCGAGCAAGATCCCGGCGATCTTTGATCCTGAGACCAACACATCATTGGGCCATTTCAGCATGATGTCGGCATTTTCCGGAAGGAGATCACGCAGGGTTCGCCACACAGCAAGGCCCGCCACGAAAGCAAGGCTGTGCGCAGACGGATCGCCGTCCTGCAACTCGACAAGCGTGCTCACGTAGAGATTGCCTGCGGGGCTGACCCATTCGCGCCCTTCCCTGCCCTTGCCGCCCGTCTGACGCTCGGCCCTTAGCCAGAACCCTTCGGCCAGCTGGTCGCAGGTGCGCAACCGCGCCAACAGGTCGGCATTGGTCGACCCGGTCTCGGCAACAGTCTCGATAGTGACGGTCAAATCAGGCGGCGAAGAACAGCGCCGCTGCGGCCATGTCTGCCAGCGAACCGAGCCAGCCCGTAATCAGGAAAGCGATTGGCGAAATGAACAGCGTGCTGATCGCCAGTAGCGTCCAATGTTCCCATCCGGCCTTGGCTTTCACCACATCGGCGGGCTCGTCAAAGAACATCACCTTGACGATCTTGATGTAGTAGAATGCGCCGATCACGCTTGCACCGATACCGATCGCAGCGAGCGCCAACAGGTCTGCCTCGACGGCCGCCTGGAACACCATCCACTTGCCGTAGAAGCCCATCAGCGGCGGAATGCCCGCAAGGCTGAACATGATTGCGAGCAGGCACCAGGCCATGAGCGGGCGCGTGGTCGAAAGGCCGGCCAAATCGCCAATGCCTTCCACCGGCTCGCCATTCTCGTCGCGCATCATCAGCACGACGACGAAACTGCCCACGGTCATGGCGACATAGAAGGCCAGGTAGATCAGCATCGCGCTGGCACCCGATACATTCGCCGCCGCCAGGCCGACCAAGATAAAGCCGACATTGTTGATAGAAGAATAGGCGAGAAGGCGTTTGATGTTCTTCTGGCCGATGGCGCCGAGTGCACCCACCACGATGGAGGCCAGAGCGGCGAAAATCACCACCTGCTGCCATGCTTCTGCCTGGGTGCCGAAAGCCTCGAGCGCAACGCGCGCAGTCAGCGCGATAGCGGCAACCTTGGGCGCGCTGGCGAAGAACATGGTGACCGGCGTCGGCGCACCTTCATAAACGTCCGGCGTCCACATGTGGAACGGCACTGCGCTGATCTTGAAAGCAAGGCCCGCCAGCATGAAGATCACGCCGAACAGCATGCCGCCATTGAGCCCGTCAGCCGTGGCCATACGGATGCCCTCGAAGCTGGTCGTGCCGGTAAAGCCATAAGTCAGGCTCATGCCGAACAGCAGGATGCCCGAAGCCAATGCACCAAGGACGAAGTACTTCAGGCCTGCTTCGGCCGAACGGTCGTCATCGCGCAAATAGGCTGCAAGAACGTAGGCCGCGAGCGAGTTCATCTCGAGGCCGATATAAAGCGTAAGCAAATCGGCTGCCGAGACCATGATGCTCATGCCCAGAGTGGCGAACAGTACCAGCACGGCGAATTCGGGGCGCATGGCCTTGAGCCGGTCGAAATAGGCAGGAGCGACGACGAGTGCGGCGCCCGCCGCGGCATAGATCATCAGCTTGGCCATGCCGGCAAAGGCATCGGCGCGGAACTGCCCGCCAAATGCCAACGTGTCCGGCCCGGAAGCCCCTGCGCATACAGAGGGCGCTACAAGGAAGAAGGCTGCACCCAGCGCAATGCAGGACGCAATCGAAACCGGCTGGCTCGATTCACGCCCGCCCCATGCCGCGATCAGCAGCAGGATCAGGCCCGAGACGCTCAGGATCATTTCGGGAATGATCAGGCCGAAGGAGGTTGCGAAATCCATCAGTGGCCTCCCCCATGTTCAGCTTCTTCTGTCACAGGCGCAGGTTCACCAATCTCGAGATGTGCATCCCCGGCCGGAGCAGCGCGGGCAAGCCGCGCATCGAGGATCGCAATATCGCTCCGCATCGGGGCAAGGAAACTTTCCGGATAGACACCCATCCACAGCACCACGGCGGCGATGGGGGCCAGCAGCCACATTTCCCGCATGTTCAGGTCAGGCATGGCAGCCGCGTCTTCATTCTTCTGCACGCCATAGGCTACGCGGGCATAAAGGTAGAGCATATAGGCCGCGCCCAGGATGATGCCTGTTGTGCAGACAAAGGCGACTGTGCTCGACACCTGGTAGATGCCCGCCAAGCTGAGGAACTCGCCGACGAAGCCACTCGTGCCCGGAAGGCCGATGCTCGCCATCGTGAAGAGCAGGAACAGCACTGCATATTTGGGCATGTTGATCGAGAGGCCGCCATAACGGTCGATCTCGCGCGTATGCAGACGGTCGTAGATCACGCCGACACAGAGGAAGAGCGCGCCCGAGACGAGGCCGTGCGAAAGCATGACGATCATCGAGCCTTCGAGACCCTGCACGTTGAAGGAGAACAGGCCGACTGTGACGATCGCCATATGCGCGACAGAGCTATAGGCAATCAGCTTCTTCATATCGTGCTGAACCAGCGCGATCAGGCTGGTGACCACCACCGCAACCATGCTGAGTGCGAAGATCACCCACATAAACTGGACCGAAGCCTCGGGGAACATGGGCAGGCTGAAACGGATGAAGCCGTAACCGCCCAGCTTCAACAGCACGCCAGCCAGGATCACAGAACCCGCGGTGGGTGCCTGGACGTGGGCGGCCGGAAGCCAGGTATGGACCGGCCACATCGGCATCTTCACCGCGAAACTGGCAAAGAAGGCAAGCCACAGCCATGTCTGCGCACCTGCCGGGAAGTCATACTCCATCAGCGCCGGGATCGCGCTCGTGCCAGCTTCATTCACCATCCACAGCATCGCGATGAACATCAGCACCGAGCCGAGCAGCGTGTAGAGGAAGAACTTGTAGCTGGCGTAAATCCTGTCCGTGCCACCCCAGATACCGATGATCAGGTACATCGGGATCAGGCCGGCTTCGAAGAAGATGTAGAACAGGAAGATATCCTGCGCCGCGAAAGTGCCGATCATCAGCACTTCCATCAGCAGGAAAGCCGCCATGTATTCGCCAACGCGCTTCTGGATTGCTTCCCAGCTCGCACCGATACAGACCGGCATGAGGAAGACCGACAGCATGATCAGCATCAGCGAGATGCCGTCGATGCCCATGGCCCACTGGAACCCAGCGAACAGGTCCGCGCGCTCGACAAACTGCCATTGCGCACCGCCGATATCGAAGTTCACCCACAAGGCGATGCCAAGGGCAAGGTCGATCAACGTGGCCACCAGCGCAACCAGGCGGGCCTGCTTGGCCTCAAGGAACAGGCAAGCAATGGCACCGAGCAAGGGCACCAGCAACATGATCGAGAGGATCGGAAAGCCGCCCATCACATGATCACCCAACTAATTGCTGCGACAAGTCCCAGCAGCATGATCAGCGCATAGGAGTAGAGATAGCCCGACTGGACCTTCTTGGCGTAAACCGCGCCCTTCGACACGGCCCAGGCCGCGCCATCGGGACCGAACCGGTCGATCACGCCGACATCGCCGCGCTGCCAGAATACCCTTCCCAGCCAGAAAGCCGGCTTCACAAACAGGAAATTGTATAGCTCGTCGAAATACCACTTATTGAAGAGGAAGCGATAGATCGGGCCGATCTGTTCAGCGACTTTGGCGGGAACATCCTTGCGCAGGATGTATGCGTAAATTGCCGCGCTCAGGCCGAGCAACATGACCACCAGCGCAGAGTACTTCACCCAGTAAGGTACTTCATGCATGGCATGCATCAGGTGCTCGTTATAGGCGATACTCCCCGCCCAGAAGCTGGCTTCATCGAGGAAGGCCGTCTTGAAGACATAGCCCGCAGCGATTGCACCAATCGACAAGACGCCGAGAGGGACAAGCATGTTGAGCGGGCTCTCATGCGGGTGATAGCCACCGGTTGTGTCCTCACCTGCTTCTTCCGGCGTTTTGTGCACCGAATGCTGGATATGCTCGCTTTCGATCCAACGCGGCTTGCCCCAGAAGGTCAGGAACATCAGGCGCCAGGAATAGAAGCTGGTCAGCAGCGCGGCGATCACGCCGATCCAGAAGGCGAACAGGCCCATCTGCGTGCCGCTGGCAAAAGCGACTTCGATGATTGCATCCTTCGAGAAGAAGCCTGCGAAACCAAGCCCTAAATGATAAATGCCTACGCCGGTGATGGCCAGCGTACCGGCCATCATCGCCCAGAAGGTCAGCGGGATTTCCTTACGCAGCGCGCCGTAATAGCGCATGTCCTGCTCGTGATGCATAGCATGGATGACCGAGCCAGCACCAAGGAAGAGCAGCGCCTTGAAGAAGGCATGTGTGAACAGGTGGAACATGGCCGCACCATAGGCACCAACGCCCGCAGCAAAGAACATGTAGCCGAGCTGCGAACAGGTCGAATAGGCGATGACGCGCTTGATATCCCACTGCGTCGTGCCGACCGTTGCAGCGAAGAGGCAGGTCGCGGCGCCGATAAAGGTGACGACGCCAAGCGCGACCGGAGCAGCCTCGAACATGGGCGAGAGGCGGCAGACCATGAACACGCCTGCGGTCACCATGGTGGCGGCGTGGATCAGAGCGGAAACCGGCGTAGGGCCTTCCATCGCGTCCGGCAACCAGGTGTGCAGGCCCAGCTGGGCGGACTTGCCCATCGCGCCGATAAACAGCAGCAGGCAAAGGATCGTCATCGTATCGAGACGCATGCCCATGAAGGTGATGTGGCTGACGCCCTGCATGGCCGGGGCCGCTTCGAGAATTGCGGGAATGCTGGTCGTTTGGAACACCAGGAAGGTGCCAAAAATGCCGAGCATGAAGCCAAGGTCGCCCACGCGGTTGACCACGAAGGCCTTGATCGCGGCGGCGCTGGCCGAAGGTTTCTTGAACCAGAAACCGATCAGCAGGTAGCTGGCGAGGCCCACGCCTTCCCAACCAAAGAACATCTGCACCAGGTTGTCGGCGGTCACCAGCATCAGCATGGCGAAGGTGAAGAGCGAGAGATAGGCGAAGAAGCGCGGCTGGTCCGGGTCTTCCGCCATATAGCCCCAGCTATAAAGGTGGACGAGCGCGGAAACGGTGGTGATGACGACCAGCATGACCGCAGTCAGCGCGTCGACGCGCAGCGCCCAGTCGAAGCTCATGCTGCCCGACTGCACCCACTGCAGCACTGGCACGACTGTCTCGCTGCCTCCGTTGAAGACCATATCGAGGAAGATCGGCCACGACAGCGCGCAGGACAGGAAAAGCCCTGCCGTGGTGATCGACTTTGCGGCAACATTGCCGAGGGCCTTGTTGCCCAGCCCGGCGACGATGGCCGCAAGCAGGGGCGCGAAGACGATGATCAGGATGGGGTTCACTTGGGCTTATCCCTTCATCCGGTTGATATCGTCGACCGCGATCGTGCCGCGGCGGCGGAAGTAGATAACCAGGATCGCCAGGCCGATGGCAGCCTCTGCAGCAGCCACGGTGAGGACGAACATCGCAAAAACCTGCCCTGTGAGATCGTTCAGGAAGGCACTGAAAGCGACCAGGTTGATATTCACGGCGAGCAGGATGAGCTCGATCGCCATCAGGATGACGATCACGTTCTTGCGGTTAAGGAAAATCCCCAGCACTCCGAGCACGAACAGGATCGAGCTCACGACAATATAGTGTTCGATGCCGATCACAGCTCGACCCCCTGCCCCACTTCGGGCTTCTTCAATTCGGTGGCATCCTCTGGACGGCGGGCGACCTGCTTCGAGATGTTCTGATGGCCGCGCGCCGCGCGCTGGTCGCGATGCGTCAGCACGATCGCACCGATCATGGAAACCAGCAGGATCACGCCCGCCATTTCAAACAGGAACAGGTACTGGCTGTAGAGAATTGCACCGATATTTTCGACATTGCTCTCGCCTGCCAAGGGCGCGGCATTGCCGAGCGGTTCGCCCAGTTCAACAACGCCAGCGCGATAGGCACCCACGCCCAACACGAGTTCCACCAGAAGGATCAGCGCAATGGCGGCTCCCAATGGCGCGTTCTTGATGAAACCGGCACGCAATTCGGCGAAATCGATGTTGAGCATCATCACGACGAAGAGGAACAACACCGCGACCGCGCCGACATAGACGATCACCAGCAGCATGGCGATGAACTCGGCCCCGACCAGGATCATCAGGCCCGCCGCATTGAAGAAGGCGAGGATCAGCCAGAGCACCGAATGGACCGGGTTGCGGGCCAGCACGACCATCGCTCCGGAAGCGAGGACGAGCACCGCAAACAGGTAAAAGGCGAGAGTATGAATCATTGGGCCCCGTTCAGTCCGCCGCGCGCTTAACGATAGGGCGCATCGGCTTCAAGGTTCGCGGCAATCGCCCGCTCCCACTTGTCCCCGTTCGCCAGAAGTTTTGCCTTGTCATAGAGCAGTTCCTCGCGCGTTTCGGTCGCGAATTCGAAGTTCGGCCCCTCGACCACTGCATCCACAGGGCACGCCTCCTGGCAAAAGCCGCAATAAATGCACTTGGTCATGTCGATGTCGTAGCGCGTGGTCCGCCGCGATCCGTCTTCGCGCGGTTCCGCCTCGATGGTGATCGCCTGCGCCGGGCAGATCGCCTCGCACAATTTGCAGGCAATGCAGCGTTCCTCGCCATTGGGATAGCGGCGCAGCGCATGTTCGCCGCGGAAACGCGGGCTTAGCGGGTTCTTCTCGAAGGGATAGTTGATCGTCACCTTCGGCTTGAAGAAATATTTCAGCGTCAGCATGTGGGCCTTGACGAATTCCCACAGCGTGAAGCTCTTGATGAGTTGGGCGGCGGTCATGCGTAATGTCCAGTGGCCATGAGATAGCCTGAAACGGCAAAGACGAAGAACAGGCTGAGCGGCAGGAAGACCTTCCAGCCTAGGCGCATCAGCTGGTCGTAGCGATAGCGCGGTACGGTCGCCATGACCCAGCTGAAGCAGAAGAAGAAGAACACGATCTTGCCGAGCAGCCAGACGATGCCCGGCACGTAATAGAGCGGCTCCCAGTCCACCGGAGGCAGCCAGCCACCAAAGAAAAGGATGCTCATCAGCGCGCACATCAGCAGGATGTTGGCATATTCGCCGAGCCAGAAGAGCGCGAAGCTCATCGAGCTGTATTCGGTCTGGTAACCGGCGACGAGCTCGCTTTCCGCTTCGGTCAGGTCGAAAGGAACGCGCTGCGTTTCCGCCAGCGCCGAGATGAAGAACATCACGAAGATCGGGAACAACAGGATGTTGGCGAAATAGCCATTGATGATCCAGAAATGGCTCTTCTGCGCCAGCACGATCTCGTTGAGATTGAAGGTCCCGGCCCACAGCACCACGCAGATCATGATGAAGCCAATCGAGACTTCGTAGGAGATCATCTGCGCCGAGGCGCGCATGGCCGAGAAGAACGGGTATTTCGAGTTGGACGCCCAGCCCGAAATCACCACGCCGTACACCCCGAGCGAACTGACCGCGAAGAGGTAAAGCAGGCCGACATTGATGTCCGCCAGCACCATATCCTCGCCGAAGGGGATCACCGCCCAGCTGAGCAGTGCCACGGTGAAGGTGAGGATCGGCGCGATCAGGAACAGGCCCTTATTCGCCGCGCTGGGAATGATGGTTTCCTGCAGGAAGACCTTCAGGCCGTCGGCGAAGCTCTGCAGCAGGCCGAAGGGGCCAACCACGTTGGGGCCGCGGCGAAGGTTGATCGCCGCCCAGACCTTGCGGTCCATATAGATGATCATGGCGACGCCGAGCATGAGCGGCAGCGCGATCAGCAGGATCCCGGCAATGGTCGCGACGAACCACGCCCATTCGTAATTCATGCCGAGGGACTGGAAGAATTCGGTCATCATTCCGCTGCCTCCGCCATGGTCTCGCCCAGAACCAGCTCGTTCGAGCAGCGCTGCATCACCACGCTGGCGCGGGCGATGGGATTGGTGAGGTAGAAGTCCTTGATCGGATAGGCGATCGCGCCCGAGGGAGTGGTATCGCCCTTCACGCTCGCGGCCAGCGTACCGTAATCGGCAATCTCGCCTTCATTGGCGAGCGCAGGAACCTCGGTCGTCATGGCAGCGCGCAAATCGTCGAAGCTGTCGAAGCCGACCTCGACCTTGAGCGCATCGGCAAGAGCACGCAGGATCGTCCAGTCCTCGCGCGCATCGCCAGGAGCGAAGACGGCCTTGTCGGCCATCTGCACGCGCCCTTCCGTGTTCACATAGGTGCCGGGCTTCTCGGTATAGGCGGCAGCAGGCAGGATGATGTCCGCCGCATGCGCGCCCTTGTCGCCGTGATGACCGATATAGACTTTCAGCGCGTCCTCGAACTGGCTGAAATCGACCTCGTCCGCACCGAGCGCCAGGACAACCTTGGGCTTGGCCGCCACGATGTCCTTGATGCCGCCTTCCTGCGCGAAGCCGAGCATGACGGCTCCCATGCGCGCAGCAGCCATGTGCAGCGCGTTGAAGCCGTTCCAACCGTCCTTCACCATGTTGAAATCATGGGCAATCTTCACCGCTGCGGCATGGCCGCCCATGGCGAAACCCGCACCGCCGAGGATGATTGCGGGCTTCTCGGCCGCCTTGAGCGCATCGACTGCTTCGGCAGGAAGGTTGGAAAGGACGGAAACGTCTTCACCAAGGAAGGTCGCCGGATAGGTGGTTTCCCATTCGGGACCGACAACGAAGACCTTGGCGCCATTCTTGACCGCCTTGCGCAGGCGGACATTGACCAGCGGGGCTTCCCAGCGAACCATCGAACCGACGATCAGGATAGCGTCTGCCTGCTCGATCCCGGCGAAAGTGCTGTTGAAGTTGATCGCCGCGAGGTTGGACACGTCGTAATCCATGCCCGTCTGGCGACTTTCGACCAGCGAGGAACCACAGGCCTTGAGCAGCGCCTTGGCCGCGAACATGGTCTCGCAATCCACCATGTCGCCGGCAATGGCAGCGATAGCCTTGCCCGGTTTGGCAGCAGCGATCTTCTTGAACGCCTCGTCCCAGCTCGCCTCAGACAGTTTGCCGCGCTTGCGGATCCACACCTTGTCCAGACGGCGGCGTGTCAGGCCTTCGACCTGGTAGCGCGCCTTGTCGGAAATCCATTCCTCGTTCACGTCGTCATTGATGCGCGGGAGGGCGCGGAGCACTTCGCGTCCGCGGCTGTCGATACGGATGTTCGAACCGACTGCATCCGATACGTCGATCGAGAGGGTCTTCTTCAACTCCCACGGACGTGCTTCATAGGCATAAGGTCCGCTGGTGAGCGCGCCGACCGGGCACAGATCGATCACATTGGCCGAAAGCTCATGCTTCGCCGCATGTTCGAGATAGGTGGTGATCTGCATGTCCTCGCCGCGATAGAGCGCGCCGATTTCATCCGCGCCGGCGATCTCCTCGGAGAAGCGGACACAACGCGTGCAATGGATGCAGCGGGTCATGATCGTCTTGATCAGCGGGCCCATATATTTCTCGGTCACCGCACGCTTGTTCTCGTGATAGCGCGAGGCGCCGCGACCATAGGCCATGGCCTGGTCCTGCAAATCGCATTCGCCGCCCTGGTCGCAGATCGGGCAATCGAGTGGGTGGTTGATGAGAAGGAATTCCATCACGCCTTCGCGCGCCTTCTTCACCATCTCGCTATCGGTGCGGATTTCCTGTCCCTCGCCCACCGGCAGCGCGCAGCTGGCCTGCGGCTTGGGCGGCCCGGGCTTCACTTCCACCAGGCACATCCGGCAATTACCGGCGATACTTAAGCGTTCGTGGTAACAGAAACGCGGGATTTCCTTACCCGCGAGTTCGCACGCCTGCAGCACGGTGGCGCCAGCGGGAACTTCGATTTCCTGTCCGTCGACTGTAACCTTGGGCATTACGAATTTTCCCACACGAGCGGATATACTTCCGTCATCATTGAACCGCGCACCATTGCCGCCTGGAAAGGCGCCGTGGGAGCACAACTCTCCCAAGCCCCTCGCATGGCTTCGACTGCGGCTGTCTCTTCTTCCGAACCCGGCTCAACGCCGACCATTGCGTCAAGCGCATTGGCCACTTCCGGATCGCGGGCAAGCACACACAGCCCCAGGCTGGTGACCTCGAAGTCTTCCGGCAGCGCGGATGCAAGCGATACGCCATTCTGCTGGTAAAGCTCTTCGGCCATGAAGCCGACCACGACCATCCGCGAAATGTAGGTCTGGCGCGTCAGGCAGGTCAGGTTTTCCTGCATGATCGCGTCGAACTGGCCGTCACTGGCAATATTCACCGTGCCGCTATCGAGCATGGCCAGGGATTGCTCGGTACTGTTCTCCAGCACGCAATGGGCAATGCGGCGCAATTCGGCACGTTCGCCCGGATCGCTCATCGGATCGGCAGGAGCCGCAACCTGAGTCGGTGCACGTTGCGTCTCGGCGATCTCGGTACCTTCGGGCGGCGGCGGGCTACTGTGGTTGGAAGCGTGCCACAGCGCTTCGCCGATCCAGACCCGCAGCGTGTCCGGATTGATTTCGACGCGCTGGCCCTGCGGCAGGCAGGGTTGCACGGCGGGCACCAACGTATTGATCACGGCCATTTCTTCTTCGGAACCGGCCGTGGTGCGGAACAGGTAATCCGCAGTGAAGGGATCGGCGGCGACCAGGCAATCGGCAAGGTTCATGGCCACGGCAATGCCGGGATTGTCAGAGGAAAGCGGATAGGTCCGTTCGTCGATCACATAGCCCGCCTGCAACCATTCGGGACCGTCGGGATAACGGTCTAGATAAGCTTGCTCGATAAACCAGCGGCGCAGGCCGAATGCGGTCCAGCTCAGCTGGACACCCGTATTGAAGGAATTGGCGACCCGGCGCAGGCAGTCCTGGAAGCCGTAAATGCGCGATGCGCGGTCATTTTCCAGATCGAGCTGCTGGAAGCTCTGGATTCCGTAATCGGTGCGCGACAGGAAATCGAGAGCACCTTCGTTCGAGCGGTTGTAGATGCAGCGGGTGAAGCGCCCCATCATCTGGCGACTGCGCTCGCGCGTGGCCGAGCCGACCTCCCCGCGATAGGGATTGATCAGCGAGGTCGGGAACTGTCGATTGCGGCGGATCCGCGAATTGAGCGGCGTGTAGTCGTTATCATTGCTCTGCGCATGGGCAGGAGTGGCCACGATCGCGGTGATCGCGGCAGGGCCCGGAAGGGCAAGCGCCAGGGCGCAAAAGGCTGCTACCAGCCTCTTCACTCGGCAGCCTCCTGCATGGCGGCCCGACGTTCGGCGATACGGCGCTCGAGTTCCGGGCGGAAATGCCTGAGCAGGCCCTGGATCGGCCATGCAGCGGCATCGCCCAGCGCGCAAATCGTGTGTCCTTCGACCTGTTTGGTCACCTGGAACAGCATGTCGATCTCTTCAGGCTCGGCATCGCCGGTCTCGAGGCGCTTCATCACGCGCCACATCCAGCCCGTGCCTTCGCGGCAGGGCGTGCACTGGCCACAGCTCTCATGCTTGTAGAAGTAGGAGAGACGGCTGATCGCGCGGACAATGTCGGTGGACTTGTCCATCACGATGACGCCCGCCGTACCGAGGCCGGAGCCAAGCTCTTTCAGCCCGTCAAAATCCATATGGGCGTGGCGGATCTGCTCGGCCGGGACCAGCGGAACCGAGGAACCGCCCGGGATCACGGCGAGGAGGTTATCCCAGCCACCGGTGATACCGCCGCAATGCTTTTCGATGAGCTCCTCGAAAGTGATGCTCATCGCTTCCTCGACCACGCAGGGCTTGTTCACATGCCCGCTGATCTGGAAAAGCTTGGTGCCCTTGTTGTTCTCGCGCCCGAATGAACTGAACCAGCTCGCGCCGCGGCGCAGGATCGTCGGGACAACGGCGATGGACTCGACATTGTTGACCGTGGTTGGACAGCCATAAAGGCCCGCACCTGCCGGGAATGGCGGCTTGAGGCGGGGTTGCCCCTTCTTCCCTTCGAGGCTCTCGATCATGGCGGTCTCTTCGCCGCAGATGTAGGCGCCGGCACCGCGATGCATGAAAACATCGAAATCATAGCCGGTGCCAGCGGCATTCTTGCCCACCAGCCCGGCTTCGTACGCCTCGTCGATCGCGGCCTGGAGCGTCTCCGCCTCGCGGATGTATTCGCCGCGGATGTAAATATAGGCGGCCCGCGCACGCATGGCGTAGCCAGCACACAGCGCGCCTTCGATCAGCTTGTGCGGATCGTGGCGGATAATCTCGCGGTCCTTGCACGAACCCGGCTCGGATTCGTCGGCATTGATGACCAGGAAGCTCGGGCGGCCATCCTTGCTTTCCTTGGGCATGAAGCTCCACTTCATACCTGTGGGGAAGCCCGCACCGCCACGACCACGCAATCCGCTGGCCTTGATCTCCTCGATAATGTCGTCCTGCGACTTCGAAAGGAGGTCCTTGGTATTGTCCCAGTCCCCGCGCTGTTTCGCAGCGTCGAGGTTCCACGGCTGGAAGCCGTAGACATTGGTGAAGATGCGATCCTTGTCCTCAAGCATCGTCGCCACCCTTCTTCTTGATCATGCTGCCCTGCTTCAGGCCCAGCGCGCCGAGCATCAGGCCGAAGACGATAAAGGCCACGCCGGTTACATTGCCGTTGGAGAGCGAATAACCGCCCGCAACAAGCGACAGGAGAGCACCGAACAGCAGCGAATAGACGCCTACCATCACCAATCCCCCCGGTAATCGTGGTTCTCGGTGACCATTTCCGTGAGCGAGGTCGGCCCGCCAGCGGGTTCGCTGGTATGCCGGCCCGGCTCCTGCGTGCCAGCCTTGGGTGTCTCGCCCGCAGCCAGCGCATCGAGCACGACATCGAGCCGCTCGGCGGTCAAATCCTCGTAATTGTCGTCATTGATCTGGACCATCGGCGCAGTGGCGCAATTGCCCATGCATTCGACCTCGGTGAAGGACCACAGCCCGTCATCCGAAACATGCCCGGCCTTCATGCCGCGCTTCTTGCAGGCGGCGATGATATCGTCCGACCCACGCAGCATGCATGGCGTGGTACCGCAGACCTGAACGTGGAATTTTCCGACCGGAGCGAGGTTGTACATGGTGTAAAAGGTCGCGACCTCGAGCACGCGAATGATCGGCATGCCGAGGTAGTCGGCGACATATTCCATCACCGGGAGAGGCAGCCAGCCCTGCGTATCCGTATCCGCACCGACCTGCCGCTGGGCAAGGTCGAGCAGCGGCATCACCGCGCTTTTCTGGCGGCCTTCCGGATATTTGGCGATGTGCTTGTCAGCTTTCGCCTTGTTCTCCGCCGTGAAGGCGAAGCTGCCCCAGCGCTCGCGCAGCTCGGGCGTATCGGGGGCGATTTCACGAGCGGCCATATGCCCTCCCCACCCATTTGAAATAATAGACGATCAAGGCGGTACCTGCGGCAAAGGTTGCAAGGCCGAGCACCCAGCCATCCCAGGAAGTCATCGGCGCAGCGGTCAGGTAATCGACGACACCCACCACGAGGATCGCGACCCAGAAATTGAGCGCGACCAGCCCCATGCCGGTAAATATCTTCGCGGAGCGGCTCATGCCCTAAGCTCCTTCAAACCTGCGTAGGCGAGGTCGATGATCAAGCCCACACCAAGAACTGCGGTCACAAATATGGAGACAAAGGCCCAGAAGAAGCCTGCACCTTTACTCAACCCGATCCAGTCTGCGACTGCGTCATATGCGTAGAAATCAAACAGCAGCATTCCCGCCAATGCAGCGGTCAGGCAAATAATATATCGGGGTGATCTGGACTTCACCGATCACACTCCCCGAAAACGACGTCGATCGCGCCGAGGATGGCGGTGGCATCGGGCAGCATGTGGCCCTTGCACATCATGTCCATCGCCTGGAGGTGACTGAACGCAGTCGGACGGATCTTGCAGCGATACGGCTTGTTCGAGCCGTCGCTGACCAGATAGACGCCGAATTCGCCCTTCGGGCTCTCGGTGGCGACATAGACTTCGCCCGCCGGAACATGGAAGCCCTCTGTGTAGAGCTTGAAGTGGTGGATCAGCGCTTCCATCGACTGCTTCATCTCGCCGCGCTTGGGCGGGGAAACCTTGCGATCGAGGCTGGCGATCGGCCCTTCGGGCATCTCGGCCAGGCACTGCTTGATGATCTTCGCGCTCTGGTAGACTTCCTGCACACGGACCATGAAACGGTCATAGCAATCGGAATTCGTGCCAACCGGAATCTCGAAATCCATGCGGTCATAGACTTCGTAAGGCTGGCTCTTGCGGATATCCCACGGAATGCCTGCTGCGCGGATCATCGGGCCGGAGAAACCCCAGGCAATCGCATCTTCCTTGGACACAACGGCAATATCGACATTGCGTTGCTTGAAGATGCGGTTGTCCATGACAAGGCTCATCGCATCGCCGAACAGTTCGGGCAGGCGGTTATCGACCCAGTCACCGATATCGGTCAGCAGCTTGAGCGGAACATCCTGGTGCACGCCGCCCGGACGCAGATAGGCATGGTGCATGCGCGCACCGGACATACGCTCGAAGAAATTCATGCAGTCTTCGCGCAGCTCGAACACCCACAGGTTCGGAGTCATCGCCCCCACGTCCATGACGTGTGCGCCGATATTGAGCATGTGATTGCAGATGCGCGTCAGCTCGGCGAACAGCACGCGCAGGTACTGCGCGCGTTCTGGCACCTCGACATTGAGCAGCTTCTCGATCGCCAGCACGTAGGAGTGCTCCATGGCAAGCGGCGAGCAATAGTCGAGCCGATCAAAGTAAGGCAGTGCCTGCAAATAGGTCTTGTATTCGATCAGCTTCTCGGTGCCGCGATGGAGCAGGCCGACATGCGGGTCGATACGCTCGATGATCTCGCCATCGAGCTCCATGACCATGCGCAGCACGCCATGCGCTGCCGGGTGCTGCGGCCCGAAATTGATCGTGTAATTGGTGATTTCTTCGCCAGTGGTGGTCGGCGAGCTATCGAGTTGCATCTCGCTCATTTCTCGCCTCCGTCTTCGGCCTTTTCGTCACCCGGAAGAATGTATTCGGCACCTTCCCACGGGCTCATGAAATCGAAGCTGCGGAAGTCCTGCGCCAGCTTCACCGGCTCATAGACAACGCGCTTTTCTTCTTCAGAATAGCGAAGCTCCTGATAGCCGGTCAGCGGGAAGTCCTTGCGGAAAGGATGACCTTCGAAACCGTAATCGGTCAGGATGCGGCGCAGATCGGTATTGCCGTCGAACAGCACGCCATACATGTCGAATACTTCGCGCTCGAGCCAACCGGCATTGGGCCACAGGGTGGTCGCGGTCGGCACCGGCGTATCCTCGGCAGCATTGCACTTGACGAGGATGCGATGGTTCTTCGTCAGGCTTAGCAGCATGTAGACGACTTCGAAACGCTCTGCGCGCCCCGGATAGTCGACCCCGGCCATTTCCATCAGCTGCTGGTATTGGTGATCGTCGCGCAGGGTGCGCAACGCATCCTCGATGCTGTCGCGCTTCACGGTCAGCACGATCTCGCCATGCTCTTCCTTGGAAGAAACGAGCATGTCGCCAAGGGCTGCAGAAAGCGCATCCAGCACGCCCTCATTGGACGCAATGCGCGGTGCGGAATGGAGGACAGCAGCCATCAGCGGGTGATCGTCCCTTCACGGCGGATCTTCCGCTGCAACTGCATCACGCCATAAAGCAGCGCTTCGGCAGTTGGCGGGCAACCCGGAATATAGATGTCCACGGGCACGATGCGGTCGCATCCGCGCACCACGGAATAGCTGTAATGGTAATAGCCGCCGCCATTGGCGCAGCTGCCCATGCTGATCACATATTTCGGATCGGACATCTGGTCATAGACCTTGCGCAGGGCCGGAGCCATCTTGTTGCACAGGGTACCGGCGACAATCATCACGTCCGACTGACGCGGGCTGGCGCGCGGGGCGACGCCGAAGCGCTCCATATCGTAACGCGGCATGTTCACATGGATCATTTCGACCGCGCAGCAGGCAAGGCCGAAGGTCATCCACCACAGCGAACCGGTACGCGCCCACTGGAACAGCTCCTCGGTCGACGTGACAAGAAAACCCTTGTCATTCACCTCGGTCTGCAGCGCGTTGAAATAGTCCGCATCGGGCTGGCGGACCTCACCGGGCTTGGCGGCGGGATAAAGGGCTGGTGCAGGCTGGTTCATTCCCAATCCAGAGCTCCCATTTTCCAGGCATAGGCAAGGCCGACGATCAACTCACCCAGGAAGACCATCATCGTGATCCAGCCCGGCCATCCGGTCAGGTCCAGGCTGACAGCCCAGGGAAACAGGAAGGCGGCTTCGAGATCGAAGATGATGAAAAGGATGGCGATCAGGTAGAAACGCACATCGAAGCGATCGCGCGGTTCCTCGAATGCGGGAAAGCCGCATTCATATTCGCTCAGCTTCTCCGCATCGGGATTGTGCGAGCCTGTCAGGCGGGAGACGCCCATCGGCAGAAACACGAAAAGGGCGGAGAGGCCCAATGCAATTCCGAGGAATAGCAGGATCGGCAGATATTGTGTCAGGTCGACCAAGATAGACTCGTCTGCTTGAGGGATGGAGGCGCACTAGAGACCCTATACCCATATCGCAAGTGCTCAAAAGCCCTGATTTGCGCCCCCTAGGGGTTAGTTTCCCCCAGTTCGATACGCCTGATCTGCGTGGGGACGAGTTCAGCCCCCTCTTTCAGCACCCCGCCCTCCTCGAATTTGTCCCATTGGCCATTGCCGACATAGTAGAGCGCACCGTCGTAGATGGACCCGCCCAGCGGCTCGGTCCATTCGGGATTGGCGCTCTCGAGCACCCGCATTTCGGTTATGCGATTGCCGTCTTCGGTTAGTGCCAGTGCGACGATGCGCATCGGGCTCACGCCGTTCTGGACAGCAATCAGTTCCCCTTCATGCAGCCACAAACCGTCGATCCCATCGAGGAGGACGGGAATGTCCGCCGGGAGTCTGGAGACTTCTCCGCTGGCAATATCGATCATGGCAAGGCCGTAGCGGTAATCGCTGATATAGAGCCTCGAGCCGTCTTCGCTCGGAGCAATCCCTTGAGGAGAGCGAAGCGTGCCGGGCGTAACGAGAGTTTCTATGTCATGCTCTCCCGACCGCAGGCGATAGACACCGCCGCCAAGCGGATCGCTGGCATAGATGTTCTGCGCTGCATCGCCGGCGATATCGGACAGCTGTGCACCCTCGGGGGCAGGAAAAGGCTGCGCATATGCATCTTCCGTGAAGGCCATCAGGCCGGAGAAGACTTCTTCGCCTGCCGGACTCATGCCGAGGTCTCCAGAGGCGAGCAGCATTCCTTCCTCGTCGGCCAATATACCACTGATGTTGCCCTCGCCGATGATCGAAAGGGGGAACCAGTCCTCGGCCATGCCTGTCCAGACGGTGCGACCAGTGACCGAACTTGCCAGCAGAATATCGGGCGAAAGCACCGCCACTCCTTCAACCAGGCCTGCCTCTCCCGGAATCGTCGCCACGACTTCGCTTGTAGCCAAGGGGTCGGCAGCAGATGCGAACAGGACCGCCAGCTCTTCGGCTTCCTCTCCTTCATACATGCCCAGCAATTGGCCCTGCGCGCCTTCGCTAAGCACATAGCCGCCCTCGTAAAGCCATCGGATATCCTGCAGTGCAGATGCCATGTCATCCGCACCCAGATGCGCATTGAGCAAGCGCAATCGAACTGAAGAGCTGTTGGGAAAATCGCGTGCAAGTGCCTCAAGCTCAGACAATTCAACGATCTGCCCCGTCGCCGCGTCGACCGGCCGCCAAGCCGGGGCTTGCAAGACCTCGACCGCGTCCTCACCTTGAGAAGAGGCGCTTAATGGGACGCCCGAAACCAGAATTGCGAGCGCTGCCGAGACACTTATGCTGCACTGCACAATCTTGCGCATGTCAAATTCCTCCACTAGGGAACGAGCGAACCTCACTCTCCCCCTCCAATCCTTCGAGGCAAGACCATAATGTCTACTTTCAACGAATCCGACCCGATCGTCATCCTCTCCTACGCTCGCACCCCGATGGGCGGCATGCAGGGCGTATTCGCTACCGTCGAATCCACCGACCTTGGTGCGACTGCCGTAAAAGGCGCGATGGAGCGTTCGGGCGTTTCCGGTGAAGATGTGGACCGCGTCTATATGGGCTGCGTCCTGCCAGCAGGCCTCGGCCAGGCCCCTGCCCGCCAGGCCGCGCTCAAGGCTGGCCTGCCCAAATCCGCCGAAGCGACCACGGTCAACAAGGTCTGTGGAAGCGGCATGCAGACGGTCATCATGGCCTCGGAGGCTCTGGCATCGGGCGCCATCACCTTCGCCGTTGCAGGCGGCATGGAAAGCATGACCAACGCGCCATACCTGCTCAAGAAGCACCGCTCCGGCGCGCGTTTCGGCCATGACATGGCGTACGACCACATGGCGCTAGACGGCCTCGAAGACGCCTACGCCCCCGGCACTTCCATGGGCAGCTTTGCCCAGTGCACGGCGGACGAATACAAGCTCACCCGCGAGGACATGGACAGCTACTCCATCGAATCGCTCGCCCGCGCCAATGCCGCGATCGAAAGCGGAGCCTTCAAGGACGAGATCGTTCCCGTCACGATCGCAAGCCGCAAGGGCGAGATTGTGGTCGATACGGACGAGCAGCCTGGCAAGGGCCGCCCGGACAAGATCCCGCAGTTGCGCGCTGCCTTCGCCAAGGACGGAACGATCACCGCTGCGACCTCCAGCTCGATCTCTGACGGTGCAGCCGCCCTCGTCCTCTCGCGCGCCAGCACCGCAGCGGAAAAGGGCCTGACGCCCGTCGCCACCGTCATCTCCATGGCTGCGCACGCGCAGGAGCCGAAGGATTTCACCACCGCCCCTGTCGGCGCGATCAAGAAGGTGCTCGACAAGGCCGGCTGGTCGGTCGACGACGTGGACCTGTGGGAAGTGAACGAGGCTTTCGCCTGCGTCGCCATGTTCGCGATGAAGGACATCGGCATCGACCACGCCAAGATCAACGTGAATGGCGGCGCGACCGCGCTGGGCCATCCGATTGGTGCCAGCGGCTCGCGCATCATCGTTACGCTGGTGGCAGCCCTCGAGGCGCGCGGCCTCAAGCGTGGTGTCGCGGCGCTGTGCATTGGCGGCGGCGAAGGCACGGCCATTGCCGTGGAACTTGCCTGATCCTTATTGGTTTCCTCTCCTGAGACCTGCCCTGTACGGGTCGGGTTCCAAGAGAGGAGAAGGATCGCATGAAGAAGATCATCGCCATAGCCAGCGCCTTTGCCCTTGCTGCCTGTACGGGCGGCAATACGAGCGAACCCGCCGCAAGCGAGATGGACGAAGCTGCAGCAGACAGCGTTCTGGCCGGAGACGAACCGGGCTTCGAAGCCGTGGCACCGGGTGACTACACTGTTGAGCATGCGAACGGCGATATCGACACCATCACGATCCATCCGGGGATGACCTATTCGCGCGTCGCTGCCGACGGAACAGCGACAGGCGGGACGATCTTTATGCAGGACGGCAAGACCTGCTTCGTCGTCGAAGGCGTCGAGGGCCATAACTGCTTCCTCGATGGCCCGGTGCAAGAGGATGGCAGCATGCAGACCACCTCCGACGAAGGGAATGTCGCTACCGTCCGACCCGTCACAACCGACGAAGCAGCCTGAACGGCGCTTGTGTCTTGGCCGCCGGGTGCTCTATCCAGCGGCATCAGATAGTTTTGGGGAACTCGCTGTGAAAAAGCTGCTCGCATTCACCGGTATCTTGGCTCTTGCTGCTTGCGGAGGCGAAGACGCCCTCATTGGAGACCAGATCTCCGAGGCGGATGAAGTTGTACAAGTCGAAGAAGCGACCATGGAATCGCTTGCCGGCACCTATGTAGCATCCGGCGAGGATGGGGACATGATTTCGACGCTGAACCTCGACGGGACCTATATCGACACCGCCAATGGAGAGATCATCGGTGAGGGAACCTGGGAGATCGTCGATAACAAGGCCTGCTTCAGCTACGAGCCTGCAGAAGGCGAGGAAGCTCAGCCGGCGGAATGTTTCGGTGTCGGACCCGTTGCCGAGGACGGCACGGTCGTCGTTACCGCGGAAGGCGGCGAGCAGATGACCATGACCAAGACCCCGATCGCAAGCTGACGCAATTCAGGGTTCGCCGGCACCCCACAAGCGGTTTTCGGCGACCCACCCAAACCTGCCATCGACGTCGAATTCGCACCAACCTTCGTTGCAATCGCCCAGCGAGCCGACAACTCCGGGTTCGACGTTCCAGCGAAGCGGCGAATCCTCGCTTGGCAGTTCGCGCATCGGAGTAACCGATTCGCCGACGACGATGGCATGACGTTCACGACTGAGCAGGCTGTTGAAGACCCAGCCTTGCGTCCCATCCATCTCCTCGATCAGGCGCCAGCCCTGCTGCAGGCGGATCACCTTCACTGGCAGGTCGTTGCGCTTGTACACCCACTTGATCTGGAAATTCTGGCTCGGCCCCACCCGCATATAGACTTCTTCGTCATCGAGGCTGGCCCAATATGGGACCTCGGCAGCCTGTGCAGCTGCCAGCTGTGGCAGACAGGATAGTGCCCCGAGTGCCGCAAGAATTGCCGTTCCGAAGTGTCTCATGAAGCAGCGATAACCTTTCCTGCGGATTCGCATCAAGCACTGGGAGCGGATGGCTTGCCCATTCGCCATTTTGTGTCCTAACAGCATGACGGAGAAGGAATCCCGCCGAAAGAGCGGGCTTGCAGGGGGAAATCATGTTTCGCAAATTCGCAGCTTTCGCGGCGCTCGCCGCAATGCCAGTCACGCTCCGTGCCCAGGATACGGTCGAAGTAGTGGAAAACGCCGGAGACACGGCGTGGATCCTCGTCTCCGCCGCACTGGTCCTGCTGATGACCCTGCCCGGCCTTGGCCTGTTTTATGGCGGGCTCGTTCGCTCCAAGAACTTTCTCTCGGTCTTCCTGCAGGTCGGCGCCATTGCCGCGATCGCATCCACCTTGTGGGTCGTTGTCGGCTACACCCTTGCCTTCGGCAATGTGACGCACGGGTGGCTCGGCGGTGGACAGCACTGGATGCTGTACGATCTGGCACCTGTCTATGAAGGTCTTGCCATCCCGGAGAGCACTTTCGCCCTGTTCCAGATGACCTTCGCCGCGATCACCCCTGCCCTCATGGTTGGTGCCTGGGTCGATCGTGCACGCTTTTCATGGGTGATCCTGTTCTGCGCAATCTGGGGCCTTCTGGTATACGCACCGGTGGCCCATTGGGTCTGGGGTAGCGGCTGGCTCTCAGCCTTCGGTGTACTCGATTTTGCCGGCGGCATCGTTGTCCACACGACGGCGGGCGTCTCGGCAGTGGTCATCGCGCTCCTGCTAGGAAAGCGCCAGGGCTTCCCTTCCAGCGCACTGCTCCCGCACGCCCCGGGCATGACCATGCTCGGCGCCGTGCTGCTGTGGGTCGGCTGGTTCGGCTTCAATGGCGGATCTGCCCTGTCGGCAACCGCCGACGCTTCCGATGCGATCATCAACACCCACGTTGCGGCCAGCGTCGCTGCCCTGACCTGGATCCTGATCGAGCGTATTTCCTTCGGCAAGCCGACCACGGTGGGCTTTGCCACGGGCGCCATTGCCGGCCTTGCCACCATCACGCCTGCTGCCGGTTTCGTCTCGCCCGGAGCCGCGATCCTCTTCGGCATGGCCGCCGCAGTGGTTTGCTACGGCGCGATCCAGCTGGTGAAGATGAAGCTGCATATCGACGATTCGCTCGACGTCTTCGCCGTGCACGGCGTGGGCGGCATGCTCGGCTCACTCCTGCTCGGCATCTTCATGTCCGAAAGCCTCGGCGGTGTCGGCTATGCCGAAGGCATGGGCATGGCATCCATGATGGGCGCGCAGGCCGTGGCGGTTATCGTCGTCGCACTGTTCTCGGCAGTCGTCACCGCGCTGATTGCGCTCGGCATCAACCTCTTCGTTCCGATGCGGGTGTCGGAAGATGACGAGGTACTCGGCCTCGATATCTCGAGCCACGGCGAACGCGGCTGGGAATTCGACTGACGCAAGGAAGCCATCGCACCAACAAGAAGGGCCGGAAGAGCGATTGCTCCTCCGGCCCTTTGCTTCTCTCGTATCCGATCAGTCCCCCGTCAGGATGCGGTCGACCAGTTCCTTCACCGTCGGGGTGAAATTGTTCGAATAGAACGGGTCCTGCTTGAAGCGATAGGCCGCATGGCCGGCAAACATCAGGTTCTCATCCACCGGTCCGCCATGGGCAATATCCTGCAGCGTTTTCTGGATGCAGAAGCTGCGCGGATCGGCGAGGCGCCCGGTGGTGAAATCGTCATGGTCCTTCCAGGACGAAAAACCACAATGCGACAGGCAACCCATGCAATCGGCCTGATCCTTGCGGATGTCCGCGCGCTCCTCGGCTCCTACGAACACCACCGTGTCATCGGGCGTCTTGAGCGCCTGGTCATGGCCCTGTGCGGCCCATTGGCGCGCGCGTTCGCGATCCTTGGGCGTAACCCAGAAGTTCTTGCCCTTCACTCCGACATCGAGCTGCACCGTGTGCTCGCCCGCTTCGACGCGGCTGTAAGGGATCTGGCGTTCGCTGCGCGCTTCGAGATTGCGCAGGAAGGGATTTCGCACCGCCGACGAATAGAAACCGGTCGGACTGAAACGATGCAGCAAGACATCGCCCGGTTCGAGCTCGCGCAGCGCATCCTTCCACCCCTGCGGGATCGGGCTTTCATGCGTCAGCAGCGGACGCGTTCCGAACTGGAAGGCGATGCTGCCCAGCTCGGGATTGTCGATCCAGTCATTCCATTCGCGCAGGAACCACACGCCGCCCGCCATGACGATCGGCACGTCCTCACTCACACCCTCTGCGCGCATGGTTTCGCGCAGCGCCTTGACGCGAGGATAGGGATCTTCGGGCTTGGTCGGGTCCTCGGCATTGGAGAGGCCGTTATGGCCACCCGCCAGCCAGGGATCTTCATAGACGACCGCGCCCATCAGGTCGGCGACCTTGTGATAGGCGCGCTTCCACAGCGCCCGGAAAGCGCGAGCCGACGAAACGATCGGCAAATAGTTCACATTGTGGCGCGCGGCGATCTCGGACAGCTTGTAGGGCATGCCGGCACCGCAAGTGACGCCAGTGACGAGGCCTCGCGTCTTCGAAAGCACCCCTTCGAGCACTTCCTGCGCGCCGCCCATTTCCCACAGCACGTTGATGTTGATCGCACCCTTGCCCCCGGCAATGTCATAGGCACGCTTGACCTGCTCCACCGCGCCATCGATGGCGTACTGGATCAGCTCTTGGTGGCGTTCCTTGCGCGTCAGGGCGTGATAGACCTGCGGCACGATCTTGCCTTCGGCATCGTAGGAGTCGGCATTGACGGCGCTGACCGTGCCAATGCCGCCGGCAGCCGCCCAGGCGCCGGAACTGGCATGGTTGGTGGCTGAAACACCCTTGCCACCCTCTATCAACGGCCAAACTTCCTTGCCGCCGTAAGATATCGGCTTAAGTCCCTTGAAACTCATGAATTATCCAAATTCCTTCCCGTCGCCTTCCGTGGAGAAGCTGCTGCCTTCATCCCCCGGCTGGACGCACGGCTCAATCTCATGTGGTTCAGGCCTGTCGCCTGCAACCTCGAATTGCGCATAATAGCCAGCGATTTCCGGCTTACGGACAAATTCGACAAGACGGAAGCCCACCCGTTCGAATTCGCAGAACAGCAATTGCGGCGCGATGCCGTGCTGATTGGTTGGCCGATCCACATCGACCACGATGATCTGCCCGCCCTCGCGCAATGCCGGACGCATGCGCCAGAGGAAGGCATAGGGTTCTGTCACCTCGTGATACATGTGCACGAGGAAGATGCGATCGAAGCTGTCGTCCGGAAGGCGCGGGTCGTCGGCCGCGCCAAGCTTGATCGAAACATTGTCGAGCCGCTCGCGCTCCACACGCGTGCCGAGGCGGCGTAAGGCACTCTCGTCGATGTCCTGCGCGAGTACGCGGCCGGTCTCGCCAACGCGCGCTGCGAGACGGACGGTGTAGTAGCCTTCACCCGCCCCGATATCGGCGACCGACATACCGCGCGTGATATTAGCTTCATCCATGACCGTTTGCGCCTCGCGCCGGTCGTCGCGAATCTGCTCGGTCGAGAAGGCATTGCTGCCCGTGTCCGAAACCGGGCGATAGGCACGCGGGAAATCGCGCGCCGTGAGAGGACGGTCCTCCTCCGCCGGTTTGCACGCGGAAACCAGGAGTGTCGAAGCAGCCAGCAGGCAGGAGCAAAGGGCAAATATCTTCTTCATGGCTCGACCAGGGAGGATAGGCAGTTTCGCTCCGAGCGAAAAGGAGCCTTACTCCACATCCTCCACTTCGACCGCTTCGCCGGTCACCCTTTGCGCAAGCGCTGCGGCGATGAAATCGTCGATATCGCCATCGAGCACATCGCCGGGCGCGGTCGAGGTGGTGCCGGTGCGCAGATCCTTGACCATCTGGTAGGGCTGCAGGACGTAGGAACGGATCTGGTGCCCCCACCCGATCTCGGTCTTTTCCTGGTATTCGCCCGCCGCTTCCGCTTCGCGCTTGGCCAGTTCGGCCTCATACATGCGCGCCTTGAGCATGTTCATCGCGGTGGCGCGGTTCTTGTGCTGGCTGCGATCGTTCTGGCTGGCAACAACGATCCCGGAGGGAATATGCGTGATACGCACCGCCGAGTCCGTGGTGTTGACGTGCTGCCCGCCTGCACCCGATGCGCGATAAGTATCGATCTTGAGGTCGCCCTCGTTGATCTCGATATTGATGTCGTCGTCGATCACCGGATAGACCCAGACCGAACTGAACGATGTGTGGCGGCGCGCCGAGCTGTCATAGGGGCTGATGCGCACGAGGCGATGCACGCCGCTTTCGGTCTTGGCGTAACCATAGGCGTTCTCGCCCTTGATCAGCAGCGTGGCGGACTTGATGCCTGCCTGCTCGCCAGCCTGGTATTCGACGGTTTCGACCTTGAAGCCGCGCTTTTCGGCCCAGCGGACATACATGCGCATGAGCATTTCGGCCCAGTCCTGGCTCTCGGTACCGCCCGCACCTGCATTGATCTGCAAATAGGTGTCGTAGCCATCGGCCTCGCCGGACAAGAGCGCATTGACCTTGTCCTTGTCGGCGCGTTCGGCGAGCGCTTCCAGCGTCGCCAGCCCGTCATTGACCACGCTCTCATCGTCCTCTGCCTCGCCCAGTTCGATGAATTCCACGGCGTCGGCCATCTCCGAGGAAATCTCGTTCACCGTGCCGACTGCATCCTTGAGCTGCTTTTGCTCGCGCGTAATCGCCTGTGCTTGCTTGGGATCGTTCCACAGGTCCGGATCCTCGACGCGGGCATTGAGCTCGTCGAGACGCCGCAACGCGCGATCCCAGTCGAGCGACTTGCGCACGAGCGCCAGTGCCGCCTCGATCCGGTCAATATGGGCCTGCCCTTCGGCACGCATGGCAAATTCTCCAATTCAATCAGGCTGCGCGATCTCGCGCAGGTAAAGGGTTCGGGGAAGGGGAAAAGGCCGGACGCGAATCCGGCCGGCAGGTCCTGTCAGCGCAGCCTGGTCAGCTCTCGAGCGCGCGCACCGCAGCCAGCGTAAGGCTGACATGTTCGCGCCAGTCGAGGTCCGAATGGACCATGGTGATCCTGCCGTCTGACGCAATGACATACGAGGTGCGATTGCTCATGTCGCCCTGACCAAAAGCCACGTCGTAATCGCGGATAATCGCGGCGCTGGCCTGTCCTACAGGGAAGGCATCGCGGCATTCCTCGGTCGAGAAGCGCTGCAATGTCGGGATGTCATCCGCCGAGAGGCCGATCACCTGCGCGCCGGCCGCTTCGAAATCACCCATCGCTTCGGCAAAGGCATTGGCTTCAAGCGTGCAGCCCTGCGTAAATGCCTTGGGGAAGAAATAGAGCACGACCGGCCCGTCACGCAGCGCCTGAGCGAGATCGAAGGAGAATGTCTCGCCCGCCAGAGCACCTGTGGTTTGGAAGGTCGGCGCATTGGCTCCCTGCTGCAGGGCAGCCGAGGCCGGAGCGCCGGTTGCAAGGGTCGTCAGTGCTGCAACGGCAACAATCAGGAACTTCTTCATAACCGCTCTATTGAACCTCCCCACTCGCCAAGTCCAGCGACAGACTGAACTCAGTAGAAACCGCCCTGCTCTTCGACGAAATTTTCCGGACTGTTGGTATTGGCCGGGATCGCCGAGTTGGCACCATCGCGCATGCGTCGCAATTGCGCCAGCACAAGCTCGCGCATCGCATCGATCTCTTCCTGCTGGCCGCCGCGACGCGGCTCGGTATCGGGCTTGAAGGCCTCCCAGATGACACCGGATAGCGGGTCGTCGGTCGGCCATGCATCGAAGACGCGGCTGCCCGTTCGGCGATCGATCCGCACCATGCGCACGCCTTCGGGAGCCGTAAACGGACGCCCGCTCCAGCGATCGCGCGTTTCTTCCACGAACTGCTTGAAGATCGGGGCCGCCGTATTGCCGCCTTCGATCCAGCCACCGAGATTGCGGGGCTGGTCGTAGCCGAGATAGGTGCCCGCCACGATGTCGGGAGACCCGCCCATGAACCAGGCATTGGTCGGACCGCTAGTGGTGCCGGTCTTTCCGAAAAGCGGAATTCCGAGCGGGCGCAGCCTGGTAGCGGTACCGCGCTGGACAACGCCTTCAAGCATGTGGACGATCTGGAAAGCTGTGCGCGGATCCATCACCTGCCTGCCGGTCGGCCTGAGCCGCGGCATGGCCGAACCGTCCCATTCCGCCATGTTGCAGTTCGGGCATTCGCGCTCATCTGCGCGCCAAATCACCTTGCCATCACGATCCTGGATGAAATCGATAAGCGTCGGCTCGTTCAACCGCCCATGATTGACCAGCGCCGAATAGGCATTGACCATGCGCAACACGGTCGTATCGCCCGATCCCAGTGCCATGGCGGGATAGGCCGGGTAGGTACCCGGTTCGGCAATTTCCACCCGTTCGAACGTATCGATGACGTTTTCCATCCCGCTATCCATGGCGATATGAACCGTCATCAGGTTCTTGGACTGCTCAAGCCCGTAGCGCATCGGGTGTTCGCCGCCGCCTACGGAATTGCCGAAATTGGTAAAGCAATGTTCGCCCAGATTGGCGCCCTGATAGTAGCAATACTGGCTGTCCGGGACCATGGTCGCAGGCGTCATCCCGTTCTCGAGGCCGGTAGCGTAGACGAAAGGCTTGATGGTCGATCCGGGCTGGCGATTGGCCTGCGTCGCGCGATTGAAATCGCCCAGGCGACTGTCGAAACCGCCCTGCATGGCAAGCACGCGCCCGGTCGAGGGATCCTGTGCCACGAAGCCGCCGGAGACTGTTGGTACTGTACGCAGGCGGTAGCCACCATCGGCGGGAGAAACGGCAATCACGTCACCGACCTTCAGCGCATCGGGCACGCCTGACAGCGGACCTTCATTGCCATCGGTGAACCCTACCGTCGCAGAACCACCGACACGCTGGGTCACGACACCGATCCGCCAGTCTTCGTAATTGATCGAGATGTAGGAGCTGGCGAGCTGTTGCTTCAAATCGCCATTGGCCGGATTGATCGTGGCGATCGGGCCGGACCAGCCCCTGTTGCCGTGATAGCGCAAAAGCGCCGCACGCAACGAATTGCGCGCTGCATCCTGCATTTCGGTATCGAGCGATGTCCGCACCCATAGACCACCGGCATACACGCTGTGCGGGCCGTCCTCGGCCTCTTCACCATAAAGCCCGATCAGCTGGCGGCGCACTTCCTCCAGGAAATAACCCGCATCGGCCGAACGGCTCCGGCGCTGCCCCTGGACGATACCAAGCGGCATGGCCTTGGCCGCATCGCGCTCGGCAGCACTGATGTGGCCATTGTCCTCCATCTGGTCGAGCACGATGTTGCGGCGCACCCGCGCCTCACCGTAATTCGCTTCGCGGCTATAGGTTTCCGGCGCCTTGGGCAGGATCGCCAGATAGGCCATCTCATGCAGTTCGAGTTCGTCCACATCCTTGTCGAAATAGGCAAGCGCGGCGGCCTGGACGCCGAAACTGCGCCGGCCAAGCGGTATCTCGTTGAGATAGAGGGTGATAATTTCTTCTTTGGAGAGCACGCTCTCGATGCGCGTCGCGAGGATCATCTCGCGCAGTTTGCGGATGATCGAATAGTCGTCGTTCAGCAGGATGTTCTTGGCCACCTGCTGGGTGATGGTCGAACCGCCCACCGCCCGCTCATTGGTGCCGATCTTGCTGACATAGTCGATGACTGCACCGACGAAGCCACCGGCATCGATGCCACCATGGCTCCAGAAGGTCTTGTCCTCCGCCGACGTGTAGGCATTGACCAGCTGTGTCGGCAGGTCCTTGTACTGCAGTTCTATACGCCGCTCTCGCTCGTAGCGGTGGACGATCTCACCATCGACGCCGCGCACCACGGTGGGCAGGTTCGGTTCGTAATCGAGCAAGTTTTCCGCATCGGGCAGGTCACGCGCAAGCAGGAACCAGCCCGCAACCAGCACCAGGAAGCCTGCGGCCAGAACCCAGAAGCCGATGCGAAACTTGCGGCTCGCCTGCCAGCTCCTGTCAAACCATGCCGAAAGGTTCGCTAGCATGCGGCGAACCTCTCTCAGCCAGTGCTGTGCCTTGTCTTGTGCGATGTGCGACATGTCTGCCTTCTAGCATGACGCAAAAGGATGGCGCCAGAATGAATAGCCCGTGATCGACGGGATTTGCGGGGATCAGGCCGCTTCCTCTGCCACGCTCCGTGTTGCCATGAAGATCCGTACCGCGCGCGCCAGTGCCAACGCGAAGCTGCGCTGTCCTTCATGCGAGGCAAGACGCCGCGCTTCGCGCGAATTGGAGATAAAGCCTGCCTCGAACAGGACGGAAGGCACGTCGGGCGCGCGGAGAACTCCCAGCGCAGCGGAGCGCAAGGGCTGTGGATGGAAGGCCATCTCCTCTTCGCCTTCACGCAGGATGAGCTGCGCGAATTCCAGAGAGTCTGCCGATGTGCGGCGTTGCGAGAGTTCGACCAGTATCGCGTTCACGCTTTCGCTCTGGCCGGACATCACCACGCCGTTCACGACATCAGCCTCGTTTTCCCGGGCGGCGAAACGGGCCGCAGCCTCGGAAGACGCCTCGTCGGAGAGCGTGTAGATACTGGCGCCGCTCACTTCGCCCTGCTCACCCGCTGAATCGGCATGTATCGAAATGAACAGGTCTGCGCCCAGGCCGCGGGCAATCGCGACACGCTCTGCCAGTGCCAGGTAGCGGTCGTCGTCCCGCGTCATCGCAACGCGTATGCCGCCTTCAGTCAGCAGTTGATCGCGCAGCATGCGCGCCAGCGCCAGCACGACGGTCTTCTCGCGATAGGACGTACCTACGGCGCCGGGGTCATGCCCGCCATGCCCGGCATCGATAACCAGCAACGGCCTGTCCTGATCGTCCGGTCCCTGTATCTCCGGCAAGGCCAGCGTCGTACCCGGCTCTGCCAGTTCGAGAGTGATGACATATTCACGGCCGAGATAGGGAACCGGAATGGCGCGCCCGAAGACGTAGAAGCCTGCCAGCAGGATTACCGGGAACAGGAACAGCAGCGCGATTTGCAGTCGGTACCAGAACACGTAACGAGCCTACCCAGCCATTTCCGGCGTTTCCCTCGATCTATTACCCTAATCCAAGGGAAATTTACCTTAACGCGCAATATGGTTGCCGATGCTTTCCCCAAATGCTAGCCCTTCACGAGCCCGGGGCAAACTTGTCTTGCGGCCTCTCCGGAACGTCATTCCTGACCATTCCGGCAATGATTACAGGTTGATGCCACAATGAGAAGCCAGAGCCCCGTCGCCAGAGCGCAATCAGTCGATTGTCGTATGGCGTCGGTAGCCCGAGCGCAGACGCAAACCCTGCGCCTTCCCTTTGTGACAGACACATTCCGCAGCGCCATCCGCCAGCACAGCAGCGGACGCGCCCAATATCCTTCCTCTGCAGCGCGCGCACTCAAGCCCGCCGCACGGGAAATTCACACATGTCGGCATGCCTCGCAGACGATCGCGTCTCGGCGGGGATTCCATGCCTGGAGAAAATTCAATGGCAACGCGCATGTTGATCGATGCGCGCCACCCGGAAGAAACCCGGGTGGCGGTGCTCAAAGGCAACCGGATTGAGGAATTCGACTTCGAATCTGCTGAACACAAGCAGATCAAGGGCAATATCTATCTCGCCAAGGTTACCCGCGTAGAACCCAGCCTGCAGGCTGCATTCGTCGATTTCGGCGGCAATCGGCACGGCTTCCTCGCATTCAGCGAGATCCACCCCGACTATTACCAGATCCCTGCCGAGGATCGGGCCGCACTGC
>Ga0207847_100045_pt1 | contig 227773 bp, 195 predicted proteins | sample TtaePargueraPR_8_FD_187736 | JGI IMG/M metagenome (GOLD analysis project Ga0207847, IMG submission 187736) | Aerobic enrichment media microbial communities from Bioluminiscent Bay, La Parguera, Puerto Rico - Tt and E1 (SPAdes) | ecosystem: Environmental > Aquatic > Marine > Unclassified ... | reverse complement strand
TGCTAATTGCTCCATAAAGTCGGCATCGTGTATACTTGGATTCATAGGTAGGGCATCTCCTCTCGTGGATCTGGACAATTCCGAGAGTACCCTACCTTCTTCTATTTGTGAATACACTTTTTACCGATTTACACAAACTATTTTACGTCATCGATAGAGGCGCGAATAGAGGGAAAAAGCGGATTTAGTGCAGGCACCAGCAGCTACACAAGCTGTCGAATATGCCAGTAAGACCACATTATTCCGCTATTCCCTCCCGACATCCGGATGACGACGAAATAAGTCCTCTTATTCCCTCTATGTCGGCAGCCATACGGAACAATGGCTATTCACTCGTCACCATCAGTGCTATTCACCGCAGGATGCTACATAACGAGACTTGACCCGAAGCACTTCAATCTACGTTCATTCGGTACGCATTACGCGAGCCTGCAGTCCGCCCTCATCCGGCACGATTCGCGAACTGCTTCTTCGAAACGGTCATGCCCTCTCTTGCGTCAGATTGATGGTTCCGCGGTCGGATACTCCAATTCAACCACAGGCACACCACCGCAACAGCCAGCATGAGTATGAAGCCGAAGACATACGAACCATAGGCATCTTGAAGAACGCCGAGCACAATTGGTGGGAAGAACCCGCCGATGCCGCCTGCTGCGCCAACTATTCCAGTCACAGCTCCTGTATTGCCGGAAGCCACCTCCGGCACCATCTGGAACACACCGCCATTCCCGATCCCGAGCAGCAACGAAGCCAGCAGACAACCCACACAGAACCATGCCAGATCATACAAGCTAACCGCCAGCAGTGATGCCGTCAAGGCAATACCGATGAACACCGCAGTCAATACACGACGCGAGCCGAAACGATCGGCCAAGTAGCCGCCAACCGGCCGAATCAAGGTAGCCAGCAAGACGAAGCCGCCAGTCAGAAATCCAGCATCGGTCAGGTTGAGACCGAACAACTCCTTCAAGAAGGTAGGTAAATACAAGCTGAAGGTCACGAATCCGCCAAAGGTCAGAAAATAGAAGAGGGACAAATATAATGTCGTCCTATATTTCAATACCTCCATCGCCTGCTTCCACGTCTTGCCTGAACCAGGTGCTGGATAGTCCTTCGTCCCAAACCAGAACACCAACGCCATAACGCCAATCATGAGCGCGAGGCTATAGTAAACGAAAGTATAATTGAACGTTCGAAGCAGCAACGGCACGCCCACACTTGCTCCCGCCACGCCCAGATTGCCAAGTCCAGCGATCCCGAGAACAAGCCCTTGCTTCTCCGCCGGAAACCAACGAGACACGTAAGTCAGCGAGATAGCAAACGTACTCCCGGCCATTCCGAGCAGGAGCGCACACACCAACAGCATACTGTACGACTGCACACTGCCTACTATGAGCAAGGGTACAAGGAGGAACAGCATCGTGCCAAGGAACATCCGCCGTCCTCCGTAACGGTCTGTGAAGATCCCCATCGGGATACGCATAAGAGAGCCCATCAGCACAGGGGTAGCTATAAGAATGCTGATTTGTACTGTACTGAGCTGATAGAGCTCCTGCACATGTCCGGCAATCGGTGAAAACACATTCCAGATAACAAAGGATGCAGCCATGGCCATCGTCGACAGCCACAGCGCACGTTGCGGTTCTTTGGTCTGCATAGGATTCGGCTCCTTACTCCTGACATTCACATGGCATATGAGCGGGATTTTTTATATATAATCTTTCATTTCGCATTACCATGTTACTTTATATTACATGAAAATGAGCCGAATTTGCATGAGCTACCGCTGTCCAAGACAAATTTTTTTGTCGATAGCACGGAATATTGTTGGTGTATTGCGACAAAACCGAACATTGTTAGGTTTTTTCATAATATTATTCGGTTTTTAATTCATTTTCTGGCATTGACTATCAACAAAATTCGAAACCATTTTCATTCATGTCACATTTCTTAACGTATATATATTTCATGCAGGCCGATCAAAACGGAACTAATCATGCTAGCAGTGGACAACCTGAACATCGCGCCAGCCCCTATCCCTTTTCTGGACTCGTACAAATGAAATTTGACATGATCACACATTGCGGTTTATATTTAATAAAATCATTAATTAAGGAGGTTGTGAATTAAATGTGAAGGATTCACTCAGTCTTATCTTCTCTGCTCTTGCTGATCCGACACGACGAAGCATTCTGTCCAGACTGTCACAAGGGACCGCTACAGTCGGGGCGATAGCCAAGTCCTTCGAGATTAGCGCACCCGCGATTTCTCAGCATCTCAAAGTACTGGAGCGAGCTGGGTTCGTTGAACGCACAACAAGTGCACAGTGGCGCACCTTGACAATGCGCACCGAGCCACTCGATGAGGCATCCGCTTGGGTCGAGAAACATCGGCGCGAATGGAATCAGCGCTTCGACGAACTGGAAGAACACCTCAATACCATGAACACAAAGGAGGACCACTAATTATGAACCATTCCACATCTGTACCGGAATTTACGATCACCCGTACGCTGAATGCCCGTCGCGAGATAGTATGGAGAGCTTGGACCGAGGAACAGGAGCTTGCTGCCTGGTTACCTTCCACTCCGTTAGAATCAATCACCTTTAATGCCCGCGAAGGTGAGCGCTATCAATACACTATGGTCAACAACAAGTCAGGCGAAGAATATCCGACTGGAGGGAAGTTCCTTGAAGTTGTACCTATGGAACGACTTGTCTTCACCTGGGGTCACCCTGACGATCCCCACTCTCCTGTCGCTACCCTAACTCTCAACGAACTTGGCAACCGCACCGAAATGATCTTCCACCTGCGCGGAGTAGCCGGCCATTCAGGCGATCAATACTTCTACGACGGCTGGTCTGGGGCATTCGACACATTGACGAAGCACTTGCTCGACCAAAAGTAGACGATAAATCGATTACTGAGAGAGAGCTAGGGCGAATGATCCACTCATTCAGCCTTAGGCTTTCTCAGGTATCCTTATTAAGTTCGCGGTCGAACGGAAGGGTTATGGTTCGCAATGGCGACAATAAAGTCTGATCGTTGCGAGAAACTCGGTATTACCAACATACGCTACAAGACAACATCTGCCTTCAGCTTACCTCTACACGAATTGCAGCAGCCGATTCGCATGATAAGCCGTCAACTGTTGGGCGAACGATCGGTCCGGAAATCCCCTGTGCAGCAGCTTCAAACCGCCCGATGTTAGTGAAATATGATGATGGAACCAATAAAACTGCATACGAACCGGATCAAGTCGGTCCGTGGTCAAGTAACGGTAATGCTCCCCGAATCGGAGCTGCAGGAAGCTGTGCTCATGCTCGATATCAAAGTACTGTGCCCCTTCAATATCGATCAAGATAGGCTCCAGTGCCTTATTGACCAAGACGTGATCTGGACCAAGCTCCCCATGAATCCATCCGTATCGACGCCGTAGTTGGATGTTCGCTGCCATCTCCATCAACAGCTCCAGTAGCTTGTTGTGAACCTTCCGTATCATCTCGTGGTGTTCAATGACATACGACAGCTGAACTTTGGCATTGTCCACTAGAAGGAGATGACATTCGTTCTCTGATTCCCCGTCGATTCCTGGCAATCCAAAAGCCTTCCTGTCTTGACCATGCATGCGATAGAGCACCTCTCCTAATCGTTGAAACACTTTATCCTGTACGCGTGTATCCGGATGCTTCATGTACGCTTCGGTCGGATACCCATCCACATACTCTACCAACGCATAGTCATACGAGTACTTGGTCCTTTCCTGGTTCAAACCATACAAAATTGGCGTGCGAATCCCAAGCCTTCTCATCTCTTCATAAGAGCGCTTGAACGGCTCGCTGCCATACAATTGCGCATGCAGCCCTTCATGCTCATGCAAAATATCCGCTTCGAAGTAGTTCTGAGAGAGATCCCAGACGTACAGCATACAAGTAAATCCGTTCGTGCAGTTTATCTTGTAAACCACTTTTTGCGCACCGCCATGCAGTCTGGATACACGCTTCACTTCGTAACCAGAACCCAACACCACCTTGACGTATTCTTGCAGATCAGTCTGTTCAAGATGACCATCCATTACCACGAGAAACCACTCCTTCTTCTTATTGCCGGCATCCCCACTATAGTGTCATACTCCCTGAAATACTAGACTGTTTCTTCGTCGAATGGTATGATGTTGAATAAGGTCTCGGTAAAAAAAACCATACAAAAAGCCTCTGGATTTCATCGTCCAAAGGCTTTTTTTGATACGTGTGTCGAGTGTGTCGAGCATGTTTTTTTCAGCGGCGAAAGGTGCGCTTCCTAGCAGCAAATCTACGAATGATTAGTGGATTCGTTCTGTACATGCACATACGCCGTAACGGTTCGGCTGTCCTTCTTACAAGTAGGATACCCAGTAGGTGAAAGATGCGAAAGTGCAGGAATTACGCACTGAAACCGTGCTGTTTATATAAATGCCGACGATTGTGCAGGATTTCGCAGGACAAGGTGGTCATACCGGCGATTTCGAAAAGGGAAACATGTAGATTCGCAGCAAATCCGAGTATTCCCCTAATTCAAGGCGGCAAAGCCTGCACAATCGCAGCCATTCATCCGTGTCGGCTCATTCGAGCGACAAAACTGAACGTCCGCTGTAGAACCGAATTCATCCGTCGCGCCTCATTCGAGCGACAAGACTGAGCGTGCAGCCGCAAAACCGACTACTCTTCGAGCAGCTTCCGAATATAGTTCGATAGATCATGGGCTGCCCGCTCGTGCGCCAACCGTCCGGGATGGGTGCGTGCGCCGATCGTCTCTTCTGTCGTGTCCGGCAGTTGGAAGACGGAGACGCTCCGGTCCCCTGTCTGCTGGATGTAGGTATCGACTGCACGGTGAATGGCTGGCATCATCGGAATACCGAGCATGCCGTAAGCCCATACGATGCGAGCTTGCGGGTTGCACATTCTGAGCTTGCGAAGAAACTGCACGACCGCATCCTCGAATGCTTGCAGGTCTTCTTCATGATAGCTCCCGTCATCAAGCAGCCGCTGCTTGTGCGTCTCCCCCGTTGCGGGGTCTTGCCAAGGCGGCGAATGGAATGCACCGCCATCATTGGTGCCCAGATTGACGACTAGGACTTCCGGCTGCCACGAAGTGAAGTCATGGGCATCGAAGGCGCCCAACTTCTGATTTTTCTCTCCTGTCAACAGTCCGCACACTTGCTCGTAGTAGTCTGGCAAATTCCCATGCGGATTGTTGTCCCAGCTCGTCAGCACGCCCCAGCCGCTCTGCGAGAGAATGCGGCATTCGGCATGGAGCGCTTCCGCTGTCAGCGCTGCATAGTTATGAACCGCGCTGAATAACATCGGAGTCCAATCTAGCTCTTCCTTCGCGCCGATGGCTCCTTCGCCTGACGTAATGCTGTCGCCAATAAACTCTATCTTGTACGGCTTCTCCTCTACTGGCTGGAACTGACCATCGCACTTCACCGCGTGAATTTGCAGCGAGCAAGATGGATCAGCACTCATCGCCTGCACGTCGCGGACGACGCGAATTTGCTTGGTCGCAGCCACGCTCATGCCGCGAAATACGCACAGCCAGTATCGACCTGCGCTGAGCATCTGCCTGCTAACGGCAGCGCCGTTGACCAGGATGCTGACCCAAGGCTCGTAGTGCTCATAATCGACTTCGACTTCTATCCACAGCTCCGAGCCAGTGACCTTCAACTCTATACCGCTACCTGTCCAGAACAGTACAAGCGGTGACAGTCGTCCGGTCGTACGCCCGTGTACCTGCAAGTGCTCGATCTCTGGCAGTGCATATTCCCTCAAGTTCTCGTTCATCTTCATGATCGTCTCCTCTCCGTCTTCCTTCGTCTAGTCTACGCTTTATTTCCTTGGAAATAATCTTGCAGCAGGCAAGCTGCAACCCCCGCCTCGCTATCGTCTAATCCGCTGCGGACTGCTCCTCATCACCACTATGACTGTGGCGCTGCTCCAGCTGCTTAATGTGCTTCAACTCCTCCAGCAAATCAAGAATGGAGATAAGCTCATAGAATAACGACGTCTCCTGTGAGAGCAAGTGGCTATACGCCGACTGGTCCGCACGCTGTTCCTCCTGTGCTTGTCTGAGCTGGTGGAGCAGTTCCTCTCCGAAAGGCCGGTCGAAGTCCGGCTGCTCACAGTTCTCGCCATGAATGAATCGCTTCATGTAGCAAGCGGTGTCACAGAGAATTCGCTGCTTCTCATCGTCTAGCGGAGATTGCAAGACCGGGAAGGCCTTCAGATTACCGAGATGGTACACAAGCTGATGCAAAACCGTGATTTTCTTATGCGCATAGTGGAACGCCCGAACCCCTGCTCGGCTTGAGCGATGGTACGACCATTCTTTCTTCTGATAGCTGCACAGCATATCGATCTGCTCCAGATGCTTCTCCAGCGTAGCGAAGGTAGCCCGCGTACCCTTGTGGAGCGGCTGCTGGTGTGCGATTTCCATCCCTCTCTGCTCGATGAACTGCCCTACATCCTGCACTAGCTGCCGAGTCTTCGCTCCGATCTCGCTCGAGTAATCAGGACGAATGACTAGGAAATTAACGAGGGAGGACACAATCAAGCCGATGCTGGTCGTACCGAGCCGCACGAAGAAGGAGGAGAAGTATTCGTGGTGTACGGTCGATATCATCGCCACGCCGGTCAACGTCGCGACCAATATGCCTGCGTGCAGACCTAGCTTGTGGCAAGTGTAGATCGTCCCTAATGCTACGAACGTGTAGCTTAACGGACTGTCCCCGAAGCAAAACACGAACAGCACGGCATATGCCGTGCCGATAGCAGACGCCGGAAATCGAACGAATGCCTTCTTGATCGAATCCTTGGCTGTCGGTTCAATCGTCACGATGGCAGTGATGACGGCGAACATCGCTGGCCAGTTCAACCAGTAACAAATCAAGGACGTCAGCAGTACCGCGATACCTGTCTTGAGGATGCGGCCGCCGACGAATTTATTTTTTTTCATTATATGGATCATAGGGCAAAAACCTTCTTCATTGGTGTGTGAGTTGTTCATAAGGTCTGAGCTTGTACGCACATAGGACTTATTATTGCATGCTGTACACAACCTGTAAACCTATCGCTGCTACAAGTTTCTGTTACTTGCGCGCGTGCGATGCACCGGAATAAGCCAATTGTTACTTACAAGTACCTATAGGAGATCAAAGTGCGTACTTTCCACCAACTCGCCATCCGTTGCACAATACTTACAGAACTTCATTCCTAAGGAGGCTGTACGATGACAAGCACGACACATCCCGCGAACAAAACCGCCCTTGTCGTTGGCGCGAATGGCATCATCGGACGTAATCTGATTGAATACTTGACCGACCAGCCCGACTGGAACGTCGTAGGTCTATCGCGCCACGGAGGGGCAGACAGCGACCGTGTTCGCTACATCGCTGTGGACTTGCTGAACGAAGCAGATACGCAGAACAAACTGGGCGGACTCACTGAGGTGACCCATATCTTCTATGCGGCTTACCAGGATCGACCGACTTGGGCTGAGCTGGTTGCTCCTAACTTGGCCATGCTCGTTCATGTTGTGAATGCGATCGAACCGGCTGCTCCCAACTTACAGCATATTAGTCTCATGCAGGGCTACAAAGTGTACGGCGCCCACCTTGGCCCATTCAAAACACCTGCTAAGGAAAGCGACGCGCCTCATATGCCGCCTGAGTTCAATGTCGATCAGCAGGAATTTCTCGTGCAACGGCAAGTGAACAGCAAGTGGACTTGGTCAGCGCTGCGCCCGTCCGTCGTATGCGGCTTCGCGGTCGGCACCCCTATGAATCTGGCTATGGTCATCGCCATCTATGCTTCCATGTCCAAGGAGCTTGGTCTTCCGCTCCGCTTCCCCGGCAAGCCCGGCGCTTATGACAGCTTGTTGGAAATGACCGATGCAGGGCTGCTTGCCCGCGCTGCTGTATGGGCGGCGACAGAGGAGCGCTGTGCCAACCAAGCCTTCAACATTACGAACGGTGATCTGTTCAGATGGAACGAAATGTGGCCGAAGATCGCCGCGTATTTCGAGCTCGATTCCGCTCCTCCGCTACCCATGTCGCTCGATGTCATTATGGCTGACAAGGAGCCGCTCTGGCATGATATGGTTCGCAAGTATGCCCTCATTCCCAATAGCTATCGGGATGTATCTTCATGGAAGTTCGGAGATGCTGTGTTTGGCTGGGATTACGATCTGTTCGCGGACGGCTCCAAGGCACGACGATTGGGCTTTCATACGTATGTCGATACCGCGCAGATGTTCATCGACATCTTCGATGACTACCGCAAGCGCAAGTTCATTCCATAAGCGTGATCGCGCAAGAAGCCGGATGGATGAAAGATTCTAACCGGTTTCTTGCTCATCCTTCTGTGTGCTGCGTCGATCCGTGGCTTACTTCTGCTTCATCCCCATACACCCGCGCAATGTGCGTGTCCCCCCATTTACACATAACCTGAAGGAGCTCCTTCAGGCTCCATCCATATGTCGTCAACTCGTATTCCACCTTCGGCGGAATCTGGTTATAGGAGATGCGCGTAATGACACCGTCCTCCACTAACTCCATCAGCTGCTGTGTCAACACCTTCTGGGTAATCGCAGGAATGAGACGAAGAAACTCGCCATTGCGCTTCTTCCCGAACATCAAGTGAAATAAGATGACCGGCTTCCACTTCCCGCCGATGACCTCAAGTGTCGCTTCCACGGGTGTGTTGTACCGTCTCCCTTCGTTCATCATAGCCGCCCCCTTTTTCCTACATTATACTGGCATACGTTCCGCGGTTGCTACTTGCATACAAGGTTTCAGGAGAGAACGACTTCCCCGCATCTTCTCTACATGTCCATAGGTGGAGCTTGCAGCTCCGTTGCAATTTACTTTCTCTTCATTTGGTGCTACATTAGTTGATGAACTTTTGTTCTTATGTTGTTGAGAAAAAATCATAACTACTATATAGGTTGAACGATACGTTGTGTGTCTGCTCGATATATGTTGATGTGTACCGACGATCAAGAGTCTCAGATAGGACCGTGATCGCGAACAGATAGAAGACTGGACCCATCGATAGGGATGTAACGGACGCTCGTGTCCGTAAGAGTGAAAGAATAGTGTGTTTTCGATTTGTAACGGTCGCCGATGTCCAATAGAAGCCGAAAACGACTGTGTTGACTGGTATATTCAACGCTTACGGTCATCCGTGTCCGTTACTATGGCAAAAGCGCTCGATACGACCTATAGCGGTCATCCATGTCCGTTACGTTACAGTTACAGCAGTTACAGTTTGGAATCAGGTGGCAGCCATCGGCAAGGGCGTTCAGCAGGGGACGAGCGCCAAGCAGCGTCCAGCTTCGTTATGCGTTCAACCTATATAGATAACTTGTGCAGGGGGTCCAACGAATGTTCAACAAATCAAGACAATATGTGCTGCTGCTTGCAGCGATTACATTGCTCGTGACATTACTGGCGGGATGTGGCGGTACGAATCGTGCGGAGGAAGGGTCGACGGCGGATGGCGCAGAAGACAAGCCGGTGTTCAAGATCGGCGGTATTCCCGATCAGGATGTCGCTGTGCTGACGAGACGATTCGGCGGCGTGGCTGAATATGTGAGCGAGCAGACAGGTCTGAATGTGGAATATGTTGCGACACAGGATTATGCGGCACTCGTCACAGCTTTCCAGCGCGGTGATATCCAGCTCGCTTGGTTCGGCGGATTGACGGGTGTGCAGGCGCGAAGCATGACGCCTGGTTCTGAGGCGATTGCGATGCGGCCAGCGGATGGGGAATTCCACTCTGTGTTCATCGCTCAGGCGGAGATCGATGCGGACAATCTGCAGGAGTTGGCCGGGCTTAGCTTCACGTTCGGCAGCGAAAGCTCGACGTCCGGGCACTTGATGCCTCGCTACTTCCTCTCGCAAGCAGGGGTAACGCCGGAGCAGGACTTCAGTGGCACACCGAATTACAGCGGCTCGCATGATAAGACCTGGCAGCTCGTCGAGTCTGGCGCATATCAGGCGGGCGCCTTGAACGCGGTAGTCTGGGAAAGCCGTGTGGAGGAAGGGGCGATCGATCCAAGTAAGGTGAAGGTGATCGACACGACACCGGCCTACTATGATTACAATTGGACGATTAACGATGTCGATGCTGTCTATGGCGACGGAACGAAGGACAGTGTCAAGGCGGCATTGCTGGCGATGAATGTCACGGATCATCCGGAATTAATGGAAGCATTCCAGACTGAGCAGTTCGTGGGGACGAACAATGACAATTACGGCCAAATCGAGGATGTTGCCAGACAGCTAGGCATTATCCAATAACCCTGAACGTTAGGATCGATAGATGGTAGGTGACACACCATGTCTGATACAGCCATGTTCGCAATGAAGCAAGTTAGCAAAAGCTACGGGTCTGCCTATACGCTGCATCCTCTGAACCTGCATATTAGTCGAGGCGAGCTCGTCGCTCTGATCGGACCGAGCGGAGCTGGCAAGACGACCTGCTTGAATATACTGGCTGGGACGATCGAACCGGATGCTGGATTGCTGCACATCGCGGGCAAGCCTGCGTCCAGCTATGCTTCCGGCAAGCATCTGGCGAAGGCCGTCGGCATCATCCGCCAGCAGTTCGATCTGGTCGGCTCCTTGCCCGTCCTGCATAACGTATTGGCTGGACGGCTGCACGAATGGGGATTCGGCAAATCCCTGCTTTCCTTCTTATTCCCGCAGGACAAGCACATCGCAGCAGATGCCTTGAATCGGGTCGGGCTGTCCGATAAGCTGTACGACAAGACTTCCCATCTGTCAGGAGGGGAACAGCAGCGGGTGGCGCTAGCTCGCCTGCTCGTGCAGCAGCCGCAAGCGATTCTGGCGGATGAGCCGGTGGCTTCGCTGGACCCGGCGCGTGCGGAGGACGTGCTCGCTATGCTCGTTCGGCTCGTGCAAGAGGAACAGCTGACGCTGGTTTCGAGTCTCCATTCCGTTCACTTGGCCCGCCAATTCTTCCAGCGCATCATTGCGATCAAGGAAGGTCGGGTGTTCTTCGATCTGCCTACCGCAGATGTGACGGAGGACCATATTACAGACCTGTATCAATTGACCGCGGGACACGGGATGGACGAACGATGAGTAGCAAGCTGCTCGACTTTCACAAGAAAAATATATTAACGGTGCTGCTGTCGGCTGTGTTCATCTGGAGCTTGTTCTCGGTGCAGTGGGGACCCGATCTGTTCCATCCCGGCGGGCAGGCGGCGCTTGGTCAGATGATGCAAGGACTGCTGCAGCCTGATTGGTCGCCGGCAATCCTTCGCTTAGCGCTGTCGGCTGCCTGGACGACGTTGGCATACGCTGTAGCCGGTATGTCGCTGGCGATTGTGATCGCGCTTGTATTCGGCGTGCTGGCTTCGGGCGTATTGGCCTCTACCCGCACCGCACGAAATGTGCAGGTGATTGGATTTCGCGGTGCGCTTGGCTTCATGCGGGCCATTCATGAGCTCGTCTGGGCTTGGCTGTTCGTTGCCGCGATCGGCCTCTCGCCCTTCGCCGGTATATTCGCGATTGCGATTCCATACGGGGGCATTCTTGGACGTATCTTCGCCGATATGCTGCAGGATGTGCCTGAAGAACCGATTACGGCATTGCGGGCTGCGGGCGCCTCACGATTGCAGCTACTATGCTATGGTTATGTGCCGATTGCTATGGCGGACATGCTCAGTTACTTGATGTACCGCTTCGAGTGTGCGATTCGCTCCTCGGCCATTATGAGCTTCATCGGACTGGGCGGATTGGGCTTCCAGATTCAGCTCTCGCTACAGGATTTGCGGTATGACCAGGTGTGGACCTTCCTCTTGTTCCTCATCGCTCTTGTCGTACTGGTCGATATGTGGAGCCAGCTGCTGCGCAAAAGGTTGGTGGCCTAATGCAACATATACCGTCTGCTACATCTGTCCGCAAGCCCCATCGGCGATTCGGCATTGTCCGCGTGTCTGTGTACATGGCTTTCCTGCTGATTATAGCTTCGTGGATCTATCTCTTCATCGGGGAACAGGCGAATCTCGCCGAGCTGTTCTCTGCGAAGAACGTGCGCTATGCTGTCCAGTTTCTCAGCGGCTTGGCAGGAGTTGGCGTGGATCACCCTGCTTTCCTCGATATCGAGAGCTGGAAGCGCGCCTTGGCGCTCACTTATCAGACGCTTCAGATGAGCTTGATGGCCATCGGCTTCGCCACGCTCGGCATGCTGCTAACGGTCATCCCTGCTTCCCGAGTAGTTGCAGGCGGCACCGAGTCTGCCTTGCTAAGAGCTTGGAATCGGATCGTGTATGGTCTCGTACGAGCGATGTATGTCATCTCCCGCTCCGTTCCCGAGCTCATCTGGGCGATGATGATTATCTTCTTCTTCAAGCCCGGACTGCTGCCAGGCGCGATAGCGCTAGCACTGCACAACTTCGGCATTCTCGGCAAGCTATGTGCGGAGGTCGTCGAAGATCTGGACATGCGCCCGATCCGTAATCTGGCTTCATCTGGCGCCTCCAAGGCACAGATTCTTATCTACGGCATCATCCCTGCTGTGCTGCCGCGATTCCTGACATATATCCTGTACCGCTGGGAGGTCATCATCCGCACGACGATCGTCGTCGGGTTCGTCGGTGCAGGCGGTCTCGGTCACGAGTTCAAGCTTAGCATGAGCTGGTTCCACTATACCGATGTGACACTCTACCTGCTGTGCTACCTGATGCTCGTCTTCGCTGTTGACCTCATCTCCGCGGGACTGCGCAGGTGGATGCAATAACGAATAGGAAGCTGGCCCATCTCCATCAGGCTAGTGGAATAGAGAAGCCTCGGCATTGCTGCAAATGTGCAGGCTTGCATAGTGAAATCGGGAAGAGGACCCGAGATTGCTGCGTATTTACATCCTTTTGATGCTGAAATCATCGATTGAGGGCTTTTCTTTAATAGAACCTGCATATTCGCAGGCATTCCCCAGTTGCGGCTCCTTGCGCGAGGGATTCCTGCATATTCGCAGTTTTGTGTCAGATGTCGCCTATACTCTTCGCTGACGGCTTGCATGCACAACTTCATGCGTATCCGCTGCCAACACACTCCGCTTTCGCTCGCTCCCCAGTCACGGCTGGCGGTCGCCAAGCGCGCTAACGGTCTCGGTCGCGAAGGACCGGACGAGCACATCGTGCTGCCGCGACGCCAGCGTGACGATGGAGAAGCAGCGGTCCGTCGGCAGTTCGAGCAGCTTATGCACTTGCTGGCGCGACCCGTTGCCGATCGCCCAGCAAGAGACGAAGGAGAGACCTATCCCCGCTTCCACCATCGCCAGCACCGATTCCGTCGTGTTCACTTCTGCGACCGTGTGCAGCTGCTCGGGGTCGAATCCGTGGCTGCGCAGCACCCGGTTCATCGCCGCTCGCGTGCCCGACCCCTTCTCCCGCATGACGAACGGCTCCGATACGATGTCTGCCAGCTCTGACACCTGCTGAGCAGAATTACAGCCAATGAGCGCCAGTCGATCCTCTGCCACAGTCTGCGTAACGAAGGCTGCGCCTTGGGGACTGTCGCCAATGAACGCTACGTCAATACGGTGTTCCTCCAGCTGCTGCAGGATGGACGCCGAATCGTCCATGCTGATGGACAGCTCGATCTGCGGATACTTCTGGCGGAAGGCTTGCGCTGCACGCGGCAGCATATATAACGCCGGGATTGTGCTCGCGCCAATACGCAGCAGTCCGGACAGACCGTCCTGTAGCTGGCGGCACTCTTGCCGGAAGCGCTCCCCATGCTCTACTAGCTCCAAAGCCTTCTTGTATACAACTCGTCCGGCCGAGGTTAATTCCACCTGGGACGTATTGCGGTTGAACAGCTGCAAGCCCAGCTCCTGCTCGAGCGTCTTGATCTGTCGGCTCACCGCAGACTGGGTCAGCTCCAGCCGCTCCGCTGCTTCAGAGAAGTGATGATGGTCCGCCACATGGATGAACGTTTCCAGTCTTTTCAGATTCATGATCCGTCTCCTCGCCTGTCTTATTGCTTGCAGTATATCGAATTGTCCAGACTTCGACAATCCATCCTCCTTACCGTTGCACCCCTTCGCCATCTACACGCTATTGCACCAAGTACCTGCTATAACCCATTCAAAAAGCTTACAGGACAAGCAGTGAGAGTGATTCTCATTTTTTTGACAACGATTCTCAATTCAGTTATCTTAAATACAAAGCACAATGTACTGACGATTCCGGCCGTTCGGTGACAGCCGTGCAGGCCGATACAAGCAGGTGAGCAGAATGCAGATTCATCCATTGACAACGAATGAACGAACTAGGTTAGCCGACTATCGCGTATGGTTCGGTCCTCTTGAAGAATCCCCCTTGTCTCTTACTGCCGCGCAATTGCTCGACCCTCTTACACTTAAGCCCTTCCTGAGCCAGCTGCAGGACCGATTGGGTGCTCCCGATCTTCGTACAGCAGCATCGATCTTCTCGAAGCGATACGGCTACTTGATGACGGTGCCCGTGTTCTATAGCTTCTCTGTGTGGAACAAGGCGTTGCAGCTGCAGCAGGAACAGATGGGGCTGGCGCCTTCGGATTCCGAGGAGCATTGGCTGCCCAGACTTGGCTTGCCGGACACCGTCTTACAGCCAGAATCTGCCGAGGAACGAAGCGAGCTGCGAGACACGCTCATTCAATCGGTATTCGCCAACCATCTAGAGCCGCTGTGGCAAGTGCTCTCGGAGACGGCATCGATCTCCAAGCAAGTGCTGTGGGAGAATACGGCTGTGTATCTGTTCTGGTTATACGAGGTACACATGGAAGCGGACTTCCCGCAGGAGGTGCGTGCAAGAGCGAGCGAAGATTTCAAATATGTGTTGTATCAAGCAGACCGTAGCCTATTCGGCAGCGGGCAGCAGCATCCATTCGCGAAATTCCATACAGAGAAGCAGCCAATAGGAGAAAAGATGATCCGCATCAGACAAACCTGCTGCCTCACCTACATGGCAAGCGGTTCCTACTGCAGCACTTGTCCGAAAGCGCCTTCTGTCATACAATCATAGAAAATAACCGAAACGATTGAGGTGACCTCCTGATGACCAAGGATCGCAACTGGGCGGGCAATCTGCGTTACCAAGCCAGAGAGTGTCTTGTGCCGGAGCAAGTCGAACAGGTCCAAGAATGGGTAGCGCGCAGCGAGCAGATCAAGACACTGGGCAGCCGCCACTCCTTCAACACGATCGCCGATTGCCGCGGCAGCCATATCTCGCTGGAGAAGCTGAATCGCGTCATTGCGTTGGATCGCACGAATCACCGCGTGACCGTTGAAGGCGGTATTCGCTACGGGGAGCTGTGCCAGTATTTGCATCAAGCGGGCTATGCCCTTCACAATCTAGCCTCACTGCCGCACATTACGATCGCAGGCGCTTGCGCAACAGCTACGCACGGTTCGGGTGATCACAATGGCAATCTCGCTACATGCGTCGCCGCATTGGACATCGTGAAGGCCGACGGTGACAGTGTGACACTCACCCGAGACGAGGACGAGGACTTCGCCGGTGCGGTCGTTGGACTAGGTGCGCTCGGTGTCATAACGAAGCTCACCCTTGATCTGGTACCTGCCTTCCAGATGCGCCAGCATGTGTACGAGCAGCTGCCGCTCGCGCAGCTTGAAGCGAGCTTCGATGCGATCTTCTCCAGCGCCTATAGTGTCAGCTTGTTCACAGATTGGCAGGAGCCCGTCTTCAATCAAGCTTGGCTGAAGCAACGGCTGTCCGAGGCTGACAGCCCTGAGGCGGAGGCGTCACGCTGGGGAGCTGCACTGGCACAGACAGACGTCCATCCGGTACCGGGTATGGATGCGGAGCCTTGCAGTCCCCAGATGGGTGTGCAGGGCGCTTGGCATGACCGGCTGCCACACTTCCGCTTCGAATTCCAGCCAAGCGCAGGCGATGAGCTGCAGAGCGAATACTTCATCCCACGCGAGCACGCCTATGCGGCATTGTCCGCTGTGAGCCGTATCCGCGCGCATATCGCGCCGCTCCTGCACATCAGTGAGATTCGCACGATTGCCGCAGACGAGCTGTGGATGAGCCCTTGTTATCAGCAGCATATGGTCGCCATCCACTTCACATGGAAGGCGGATTGGGACGCGGTTCGCACCGTCCTGCCCCGGATCGAAGCTGCACTTGCGCCATTCCACGCTCGTCCGCACTGGGGCAAGCTGTTCACCATGCCTGCTAATAAGCTGCAGCCGCTATATGTCAAATTGCCAGACTTCCGGCAGCTCGTGCACCGTTATGATCCGCAAGGGACGTTCGCCAACACCTTCGTCCGCGACTATATTCGGGAAGCCTGACGTCTAACGGCTGGCTTCCCAGCTGTACGCAATGAGCAAGACTTCTTCTACGATTCCTGCGCATCATTCATTAGGCTGTAGCATCGTTACAGTCCCTACATCATGGAGCTCCACACTTCTTTCTCGTGCACCATTTCTTTACAACTTAGATGCCATTACATATAGGACAACTTAAGAGGCTGGTTCGACTGCGATCTTAGCTAGCTAGTTCGCCCATTCTGGGTATAGTTTCGGATATAGCTTTGCGAAAGCTTCATCGGGGTGCAAACAGGTTAGCGTATTAATAACAGATAGAACATGAGGAGGTTATGATGGAAACAGGGAATACAGAAGCAATCATGGAAAATACGAGCTCTCCCCTTCCAGAGAACAGTGGCTTAGCTGCACGGAATGATATCCAAAGAGAGGCATTAGATCGTGCAAGGAATGACGATGATTACTGGCACATATTCACCAATGAGATAGATAGAGTGAAAGCCGATGTGAATGGTGATGAACGGATAACGTATGAAGAATATTACAAATATCTCACGCGAAAAGACGCAGACAGGGAACAAACAGAACAGACCATGCTGTTGCAAAACAAACATGAATATACCACACAGCACTACTACCATTTGGATTCATCCTTCTACATCGTAATCGGTATGCTGTGCGTGACTGCAATCATCATTACCTATCTCAGACGAAAATAACACAATTGGCATCACAGAGGTTAGGCGGTAACTCCATGCGGGTTCGGTGCTAGCCTTTTTTCATTGTGGCACGGACCTATTGCCCCGATACTGGAACATGAAGCTGTCTGCACATTGTCATCGAAAGTTACCTGCTCCGTTAGTACGATATGTCATACAAAATCAGTCCAACATAGGTCATGTCGCCCGTTTTAAACGATTTTTCGTTACTACTTAGCCCCGGCTGGATGCTTGGTAACTGTCGATCATCCATGCTGATGATAACGCTGCTGCTATGATGATTGGAAGTAACTTCAACGGACATAGGTGACCGTTACAAGGCGTATGAGGCGTGTTTGCCAATGTAACGGTCACGGATGACCGTAAGCGCTGAATGGACTGGTCAAAACGACGATTTTGTGCCGCTAGCGGTCATCGGCGACCGTTAAAAATCAAAATACGTATTTTTTCCGCTCTAATGGACACGAGTGACCGTCACAGTTTCAACTTGCTGATCCAGTCTTGCTTTCCGTTCCCCACCACTGCAACGAGTGAACTGGCATCTTAGGGGCATCAGTTACTATCCGATAATGAAATTGGCTGCTCGTGTATGACGAAATGGACGCAGCAAGCAGGAATTTGTCGAATCATGGTGAATTATATGCTACATAACAATCTAACATCAGTGCGACAACATCAATGGAAAAAAGGGGATGCTTCAATGAACGCAATGGACAAAATTATGTTGAATGACTTACATCGCAAGAACGGCCTAGTATTCAAAGCGATCGTCGCGGTGTCGTTGCTTACTGTGCTGGCTATCGTCGGTTTATCAGCCGGACAAGGCTTCACAATATCCAGCATCATCACACTATTGGGACAAGTAGCAACTATCGCGATTCTCGGATTTCTCCATTATACGCGCAGATGGACCACTGCCATCCCATACATAGCGATTACATGCGCATTCGGTAGTACGATGATTACTGCGTTCGACGCACCGAACCTTAGCAGTTACTTCGCCATCTACTATATGCTGGCACTTGCTGTGATCTATATGCGGCTCGGGCCCTTCCTCCTCGGCGTCGTATACGGCATCTTAGAGTTAGTCTGGCTTTCGATGAAGGTTGGGGATAAGTTAGCGGCAACAGGCGATTCTATGATGACCCCTATTATCTACTTCGTCTTGGTATCTATGATGCTATTCTTCCTAGTGCGCGGCTCCAGTTACTTATTCAAGGAAATCGCCACGTCGGCTACCGAAGCTGAGCGTCTGGCTTCGATGCAGGAAGACCAACGGAGCAAGCTCCTATCCGGGGTATCCGTCATCTCGGACAATATGGAGGCGATCAGCAAGGCCGGGGATGAGAACGGGCAATCATTCGAACAGATGAACACGTCGTTCCGGGAAATCGCCACCGGAGCAAGTGATCAGGCGCAGTCTTCTGTCACAATCACCGAAGCGGTTCAGTCCACGAACCTCATGATTCAGCGCATGACGACTTCCTTCCAATCGCTATTGGAAAAAGCGGATAAGTCCAATGCGCATTCGGTCGAAGGTGGAGAGAAAATCGACGGTCTATATGGCACGATTACCGATTTTCAATCCAGTATTGCACAGATGGCCGCCAATATTGAAGGCTTAAACACTACGATTCGTGAGGTTGCCGACTTCAGCAGCGCCATTCAGGAAATTGCCACGCAGACTAATTTGCTCTCCCTGAATGCCAGCATCGAAGCAGCCCGAGCGGGAGAGAGCGGGCAAGGCTTCGCTGTTGTGGCGAGTGAAATTCGCAAATTAGCGGAGTCCGCAGGCCGATCTGCGGAACAGATCTCCACACACTTGACAGCTATGGAGCAGCAAGCAGGGGAAACCGGCGCCATGATGGGCGAAGTCGCCCAGAAGATGGATGACAGCTCACAGCTGACTAAGGAAACCCGCAACGTCTTCTCGGATATCGAATCAGCCATTGGCCAGCTGACGGACTCCGTCAGAGACTTCGATGAATTCGTACAGAGCTTGCGCCAATCCTCGGAGAATATCGAGAGCGAGACGCAAGGACTTGTAGCCGTCAACGAGCAAGCAAGCGCTACGTTGCAGGAGCTATCGGCAACGGTAGAGACACTGCTCGCCAAGAACAATGAGATTGTGGATCGGCTGAAGCAGACCGATCAAGCGGTGAAGCTGCTGCTGGAATAACGGCGTACGGATGTATCTGAACACGAGAAATGGACCATGTGTAGAAGCACATGTGTCTATCCTGATGATTCGTTTACTTCTCATTAACGAATTGTTTTCCATCTAATCATCAAATTCGATCTAATGATTGTCACATTGGCTTCGGCTAAGGATTGTAACAAAACATTATCAGTAGACTATCAAAGCTAGCTAGTCACTGTTCATTCGTGAAGTATCGAAAAAAGAGCCGCGTATAGCAGCTCTTTTTCTCATTTGTTCTAAATTCAACAGTTATTACTGCGAAATATATTCGTTAACCTCAAACATCACTATTTTATCAAAAACAAGATAGTCTTTACGACTCAAAAATGGTCCATGATTGTAATCTTTGGTGATCGTATATAACGCAGTTCCAGATTCACTAGAGTTACCTTCGTACCACGAGATGAAGTTTTGAACCTCTCCAATTGTTAGATCATACTCTTTTTCTATTCCGTTTTCCATTGTTACAACTAGTAATGCTCTAGTGGTTTCTGTAACTAGAATTGTAGCAGTTGCTTCATTTGAATTTTCGCTTTCGCCTGAATCGTTCACTGCAACAACAACGTAATAATATGTCTTTCCATTTATTAATCCTACACTATCTTCATAACTCGTACCATAAACTGATTCTGAAACAGTAGTATAAGGACCTCCAGATATCTCAGATCTTTTAACAGTATAGGTGTCAGCTCCATTAACGGAGTCCCAAGATAGTAAAACACTTGTATCTTCAACAGTTGCGTTTAATGATGTAGGATGTTCGGGAACTGCAGTTTGCGAATCATTATACAAATTTACCTCAAATAAATCCATTTCATATAATGAAGTACTTGTGTATACATTGACTTCCTTTACATCCTCAACTGGAGTGATCGTTGTAATAGTACCGTCATTGACCGGAGGGTAAACACGGCTTATTTCTTGACCTGCTGAATCCATGAACCTTATTATTATATTTTTACCCCCAAGTAACTTATAAGCAGATATGGTAGTTTCATTAGAAAAAGTATAAGTAAGAGCGTAATTTCCAGTACCATAAGTATAGTAATGATAAAAAGTATTGTCGTCCCCATCCGTAACATCAGTTGTTACTTCTCCACTAGGAACAAAGTCATATCCACTAAAATTTCCTGTCTCCATCTGCTTATTTGTCAGTAAACCCTCTGTGGACGCATAGGATGGTGAACCTACTAATCCAAAAAACATCACTAATGCAATTAAACAAATTCCCAAACTTACTTTTTTCATTACAGCACTTCCTTTCATAATTTTTACAATAATAATTGTATTACTTAATTTTCGACATGAATAGACTGATTTTTTGAATTTTTTTATGATATACTTATCAATTCCCTTAAAACTCCTCACTAAATAAACCAGAAAAATACATCTCCCTATTTCAGAGGCACGTTCCCGTCTTTATGGTTACGGTCGAACCACTGGAACGATTGGACTCAGATAATATAATCAATAGATTCATCCGGTAGACCCGTCTCCTCAACAGAATTGGGTACAAACGCACACGAGGATAGTGCTAATATTCTTCCCCTTTCTGCATTGACAAGCGGCTTCGGAAACCGTATATTATACTTTGTGACATTGATAATCATTATCATCATAATTCATTTACTAGCAGAAGGAGCAATTACACATGAAGAAACTACTCATCTTACTCACATTATTGTCCGTCTTCCTCGTCAGCGCTTGTGGGAATCAAGCTGCGGACAATGAGCAGGGTCCTTCCTCTCAAGAGGATGGGGGCACTAGAACGTATCAAGCTGAGAACGGTCCGGTCGAAGTTCCTGCCAATCCGCAGCGAATCGTCGGCTTGACGAATGGGCCGAACATCATTTCGCTAGACGGAGCACTAGTCGGGGTCGACGAATGGACCTACAATAACCCGCTCTTCACAGATAAGCTCGAGGGTGTGGAGATCGTCTCCGAGGAAGATCTGGAGAAGATCATCGAGCTGCAGCCCGACCTGATTATTGCCGGAAGTCATATGAACAATCTCGATAAGCTTGAGGAGATCGCACCGACGATTGTGTATACGTGGGGCAAGCTGGACTATCTAGACCAACAGCTGGAAATCGGCAAGCTGCTCAATCAAGAAGCGGAAACGCAAGCTTGGATTGACGACTTCACGCAGCGTGCGGAAGCACTCGGCGCGGAAATCAAGGCGAAGATCGGCGAGGATACGACTGTATCTGTGTTGGAGGCTGATGCGAAGAACATCTACGTATTCGGCAACAATTGGGCGCGCGGCACGGAGATCTTATTCCAAGCGATGGATCTGCCAATGCCGGAGAAGGTTAAGCAGGATGCGCTGGGACCTGGCTACTACGCATTATCACAAGAGATCGTGTCGGAGTATGCGGGTGACTATATCGTGTTGAGCAGAAGTACAGCGAACAGCAACAGCTTCTTCGAATCCGAGACGTGGCACAACATCCCTGCCGTGCAGAACGATCAAGTGATCGAGATTGATACGGAAGCTTCAACCTACAGCGATCCGATCACGATCGAGTACTTGCTAGACATCTTCGAGCAAGGGTTCTTGGGCGAGGAGTAATAGTCTAATCTATGGAAAGCTCACGATACTACGGCGGTCAATCGCTGTATGTAGCGTGAGTTTTTTGCTATTGGGGAACAGGACCATTGCGTTCCGTTGTGATTCACCCGTATATATGCCGTTACCTCTGTCATCCGCACTCATACTTTATTATCAGTACATCTTCAGACGAGGGGCTGATTGGAGTTGGCAGCACAATCACGCAGACAGCATGGGATTTCCGTCATTACATGTACCAATCGCCCCACCTATATTCGCAATTTGTTCCGCAATTATCTCAGACAGCGCCACACCAAGAAGGAGCTCATTATTATTGTCAATCATCAGAACATGTCCATGTCCCGCTATCAGCAATGGGCCAACAAGCTAGGCAATGTGCGGATTTACCGGCTACCCCGCACGTATACGCTCGGCGCCTGTTTGAACTATGCTGTAAGGAAATCGGTGCATCCGTATATCGCCAAATTCGATGACGATGATTATTACTCCCCGTACTACTTGACAGAATGCCTGCAATCCTTCCGCCGATCGAAAGCTGATATTATCGGCAAACGTGCGCACTATATGTATCTGCAAGGGTCCAAAGCACTTCTCCTACGCTTTCCGAATGATCAGCACAAGTACGTCTCGAAGCTGCCGGGAGCCACGCTAGTGTTCAGACGCAAGGTGTTCGGCAAGGTCCAATTTCCCAACCAAAACGTTGGAGAAGACGATATATTCTGCCTGCGAGGCAAGAAACAAGGCTACCGAATCTATTCCGCAGGGAAATATAATTTCCTTGCCATTCGAAGAAGGAACTCCTATCAGCATACATGGATCATCAGCGACCAGAAGCTGCTGGCTTATCACAAGCGTATTCCGAACGTGCGGGATGTCAGATCGTATGTGCGACGCAAGCCTGGAGGCGGTCGATGAATATGTCGTTATATCACGGTATTTCCATAATCACATGCACCAACCGTCCACCATTCATGAAGCAGTTGCTAGACAATTATGACAGACAACGTTATCCGAACAAAGAGCTGATTATCGTTCTTAACAACAATCAGATGAATAGGAAGAAGTATAGGGCACAAGCAGAACGATACCCGAACGTGCGAGTCTATCGCTTGCCTGAGCACATATCGCTTGGCCGCTGTTTGAATTACGGTGTAACCAAGGCGCGCTACCCTTACATTGCTAAATTCGACGATGATGATTACTATGCTCCCCGTTATCTAACTAACAGTATGCGAACCTTGCAAGCAACCAAGAGCGATATTGTCGGCAAGCGCGCACACTACATGTACCTTCAGGGGAAGCAGGTGCTGCTGCTTCGATACGGCAAGCAAGAACAGAAGAAGGTTTCCCTTGTGCAAGGCGCTACCTTGTTCGGCAAGCGGTATGTGTTCCAGCAAGTTGCATTTCCTGACCGAAATAGAGGGGAATGCGTCAAGTTCTGTTCGACATGTGCGGCGAAGGGGTTCAAGATTTATGCTGGGACGAAATACGACTTCGCCGCTATTCGCAGGACAGCTTCCAAACAGCACACTTGGGTCGTCAGCGACAACCGACTCTTGAGCCATCATGCCAGGACCATTCCGCATGTGAAGAACTATAAGAAATATGTGAGCCGGAAGGACTAACTACTCCCGAGCACACCCGCTGGCTGCCTGCTTGAATAGGCTATGCCTTCAATCTGTCTACTCCTTATACTTCTCCTTCACAATACCAGAACCAATCCCCGCGCCGATCATCAGAATGAGCGGACCGAAGTTCCAGAGGAAGGAACCTCCGTACAACGGGATCTCCAGCGATGTAAACTTGTTGAGAAGGATAGCTGCAATCTTAAATAAGAGAAGCACAAGACCAATGGTAAATACTACATCGAACGCAAACTTCAACCTCGGATACGCCAGCTGCTTACTAGCTTCAATTACTTTCTTAGTCAATTCCTCATCACTCCTTAGCAATTCATCCATCGTTACACCAAACAGATCACTGACCTTGATAATGATTTCGATGCTCGGGTAGTTCTGACCGTTCTCCCACTTGGATACCGACTGTCTGCTGACATACAGCTTCTCCGCCAGTTCCTCCTGCGACCAGCCTCTCTGCTTCCGCTCGTTCTTCAGTTTCTCTCCGAATACCATTGCAGCAACAACCTTTCTGTGATCTGTCTCCATTATGGTGATGCAAGGAGCTTATAGTAAAGATAACTTTCGTTGCAGCGCAGCGCAACCCTGAGTTGCACCCACCAATAGCCTAGTGAATTAGCTGTTAAGTCGAGAGAATGACGTGTAGCACACAACGAAACAGCGACCCTATCAGGTCGCTGGATTCTCATCATTATGTCAGTACTTGGGACAAGTGTCGATTCACAGTACCTTCCTCCTTCTCGTGAACATCCACCCGCCGAACAGGAAGAGGAGCGTCAGTAGTAGATTCCAGAACAGACCCTGCACAAGCGATGAATTAAACAACAGATGGTGGAACAGTTCGCCCGTGTACCCTCTGGATACAGAGAAGGAGAGCGACAAGGGAATCGCAGCAACTAAGAGTGCCCAAATCAACCAGCCTGCCACAGCTCGAACACCCGAGAATAAGAAATGGAAGAAGGACACAACCATCATATACACAACGAACTGGTACAGAAAGCTTCCAAGATAGCCGAATTCGTCCCACCGGAAAATATGCAATATGTCATTTTGTTGTCAACCCAAACTCAAAAACGACACTTCTGCAAGAAGCGTCGTTGTCGTTCTTTGTCGATTGTGATCTCATAATCAAGCATCGGGCGGGCGAGTATTATCCGCGCTCTCAGGCAGTGGAGCCTCCGTGCCGGGAGTAACTGGCGAAGGCTGTGCAGGCTGCGCGGGCGGCTGATTGCTTGGCGGTTCCTTGGGCGCACTTGGCTGTTGCATCTGTTTCATTTGCTGCATCATTTGCTGTTGCATCTTGGCCATCGCTTGCTTAACGGCGAGTTCAATCATTTTCTTCATTTCATTCTGAATCTTGGGGTCCTTCATCTGCAGGAGCATAGCATCGGCCATCTCTGACCGCAATGTCGGGTTCTTGGCAATGGCTTCGGACATTGCAATCGATTGCTTGAGCAACTGAACGCGATATGTTGGATCTGCCGCTAACGCCCGATTCATGTCCATCGTCAGTTGCTTCACGGGCTTGCTTGTCTCCGGGTGCTGCATGACCATCTTCTGTTCTGCTACAGCTTGCTTCAACATCTTCGTGCGAAGCTTCTCATCGTCTTGGATCGCTTGTTGTCTGGATTTCAAGCCTTGCTGAACCATCTGACTGTTCCGCTCAGCATCACGCTGCATGTCGGCCGTCAGTTCCATGTTGAAGGACATCAATTCTTCCTTTAACTGCTTATCCTTCAGAATGGCCTTCTGCTCCATGATGGTATTGTGCAGGATGTGCCGAGCCGGCTCGTCATTGTGCATCACGATATCCTTGCGGCCTTCGGAGAACTGCTGCTGCACCTGATCGCTCTTGGCCATCTGCTCGATCATTTCTGACCCCATAGATGAGTCTTGTCCGCCTGAACAGCTGGTTAATAAGATCATGCTGCCAACTAGCAAGAAGATCATTGTTCTAGGTTGTTTCATAAGTTCCCTCCACATAAGTTGATTCGAAGGTATTGTGGCTGTATACCTATAAAATATGAATGTCAGTTTCTGCTGTTCGGACAAGCGGGCAATTATGCCTTGCCAAAGTCCTATTCGTTGTCTTCATTTCTGTCCGATTGGCGAATGATTCGTGACACATAGGGACTAGTAGACGGTGTACAAGTTCGCTACGCTTGATGGGAGGAGGAGATCACAATTATGGAATGGAAGAAGCTCGAAGATACACTGACAAGGTCCTTATATCCGGCCGTTGTCTGCGGGGATGTTCCGAACCCGTTGAATCGCTGGTTAATCAAGAGTGTGCATGGCCAGCTTGCCTCCCCCTTCGACGAACCGCTTGTAGAGCTGGACGGTCGTATCTTGCTTCCTTGGGAATACAATCAGCTGCCGGATGATGTGAAGGAAGCGAATTGGCGCTTTCATATCTCTGATATGGTGCATCGGTACCAAGAACCGAATCGGATCTTCCCCTTGTTCACATCTGAGCCGGACAAATATGTGTATGCATGTACGGGCGTATATGTATCCGCTGACACAGATGTCGTGATCCATGTGCTGCCTTACTTCCCGTCCCCTATCCGCATCTGGATCAATGGCGAGCTCGTACTGTCTGGGCCTGATCATGCTGTGTTCAATAGTACACACTTCCTATACAAGCTGCGCGAAGGGGTCAATACGGTGCTCGTAGAGTGTCCGCTGTTCCACCCTTTCCCGTTGACGTTCACCGAGTTTATTGTTCACCTTCATCCTGTCGAGCACTTGCTGCATACTGGCAAGGATCAGTTCTTCGATGCTGGCTTTCTCACTTATTTGCAGGATGCTTACTGCTTAGTGCCTGACCGCAGTGAGGTCCCGGCAGGTGAAGCCGTCCGTGTTCTGGTTCAGCCTCTGGATATGGGCAAGTTGGCAAGCAATTCGGAAGCCGTCACCGTGCTCGTTCGAGACAGTACAGGCCAAGTAGTCACACAAGCGGGAGCATTGTCCGGGGAGGTCGTTACGCTCTCTCTGCCCAGTGAGCAGCCTGCCGGTGTGCTGTTGCTTCAAGTGGCGTCCACACATAATGAGCGGTCTGTTGGCAGCTTGTATCTCACGTGCGGCGAACTGGCAGATATCGCAAGCCACATTGAAGAGAAGATCATGATACGAAGGGATTGCTCCTCAGATATACGACGATCTGTGCAGTTCGCAGCGAGTATTCCGAGCATGTTGAGGCAGGTGAAGCAATATGTGCATCGCGGCTGCCAAGAGGACATGCTTAGCCTATTGTACGACGCGGAACGGCATCTGCACCGGGCAGCCGGTGATCAACCACTACGACCGCATGAGGTCTTCCCCCGCAAGTACTTCTATGTGCAGTCGAAGTCAACGAGCAGTGGACAAGCTGCTTGTACGATCCAGTTGCCGGATCACTATAATCCGAATGAAAGCTATCCCGTCGTGTTCTTCTTCCATGACCCGCAAGCCCGGCATATCCCTGTTAAGCTGCCTTGGACAGCTTGGGCTTCTGTCGACAATGCCATTCTCGTAGGCATCCCTGGCATTGGCAGACGGAACGATGTAGATGACTTACAGACAATGCGCACGATTCGTGGTGTCTTGGCGCATCTGAATGCGGATCGCGAACGGGTGTATGGGATCGGGTTTTGCTACGGTTCTGTGAAGCTGTTCCGTATCGCCATGCTAGTTCCCCATCTGTTCGCTGCGCTTGCACCGATTACCGGCGATCCTCACCACGGTTCGGATTACCCAGAGTTCACGCACGTAGAGAACATACAGCATGCGGCTGTGTATGGGATCAGCAGTGTGCAGAACTGGTTCTATAACAGTATTCGCATGCGCTATACGCTGTCACGCCTGCCTAAGTCTAAGACATACATGATTCAAGGTTACATGCACAACGAGGTGAATGATTTTCTTAACAGTAAATTGTTGCTTCGAAGCTTGATGGGGCATTCCTTAGCCTTATACCCAGCTTCCGTGAACTATACGGTGCTGGACCCCGCCTGCAATAAGTCCCATTGGGTGGAGGGCATCCAGCTGTACGACCGCAAGCAGAGAACTGGAACGGTTCAAGCGGAATGGACAGGACCCGGCGAACTGCGTGTCGCAACTGTGAACATACGAGAGCTTACTTTGTTAGTGGGGAGACAGGAGAGCGGCTGCCGCGATTGGATTCGTCTCACGGTGCATCATTCCGTTCATGATATCAGGCTCGACAGCGACTGTGCTAGTGTGAAGATGACACTACATGAGGATGGCCGCTTCATGGATTCGCATGTGGAAGCGATAGACAAGGAATCGTTCACAGCACGCTTGACGGCAATCGTGGAAGACTCTAGCCAGCTAGGCATACGCAAGCTGTACGTCCAAGATCCGTTAATCGTCAAGCCATCGCCGCAGGGTGATCCCCGCCGTGCGTTCCATCTTCGGCTATCCTTCCTGCTGCAGCATCCGATCAGCGATCGGTATATCCACTACGAATACCGTTCATGCTACGCGCATCAGATAGATCAAGCGCAACGCTCTGCTGAGTCGCTCCTGTACCTTATCGACCTGAGACACATCCGTGAACCCCAGCAGGAAGCGCTTCGACGACTACACCTGGTCGCAGATGAAGCACATGCGGAGCTTGACGGCACAGGATATGCCGGTGAATTCGCGCTGGTCACTGTGCGCCAGGACGGGCAGCAGCTCATCGGCGTGATCGCTTACAATAGTGATAGCGCTGGCGAGGCGTTGCTGGAGCTATGGAAAACTTACGACACGAATCCGCTCCTGCAGGAGAATACCGCGATCTGGCATGATGGTGCGTGGATAGACCATTCGGTGACGTATGCGGTGGGGCAACCAAGCTGAATCTGAATTTGATGGGGGCTTACTTGAGGGAGGAAGCAGACGAATCGCTTACGATGTGGCGCAACACATATTCCGCATCCGCCGCTACTCCGCCCAGTAGAGCTGAGCCCCGATTGTATTGCCAAGGCAAGCCAAGGAAATACATACCCAGTACTCCAATCCGCTTCTCCTTGCCGACAATCAGATGCTCTATGCCGGCACGCTTGAGATAATAACCCATCACGATACCTGCTTGTCCAGCCCCGATGACGATAACAGGATTAGATCGATTCATACTGTTCATGTCCTTCCTACTAATGGTTCCATAACATCGAAATAAAACATACAATTACTTTTGTAGAATACTCATCTCTTCCAAATCAATTACAAATTTACCTCGAACTAAAATATCCAACCCAATAATCCCATTGATTCCAAAACCATCGTCAAGATGACCAAAATCTATGGACACATTTTTTACATCATATGTTCCAAAGGATACGCCATCAATCACTTTTCTAAAGGCAAAATCATCTCCACCGATTCCGCTCATGACTGTCAACTCATCCGAAGGAGTTGCATAAATCCCCAAATCAAACACAGCATCAGCAGATAAGAGTGTCCTAGCTGCACCAGTATCCACAATGACATGATTAACCGCAGCTGTTATTCCTTGATAGGTCAATTTCATTTCTGCATGTAAGAGACCATTTGTATATTGCAAATTCATAAAGTCTTGTATCCTCGATAAGACGGTTTTTTAACGATGTTCATTTCAATTTGAGGTTTTGATGTATGAAAGACGAAGGTGTTTCCATTATTTCTTAATAATGACTTCGTCGCTTCATGATCGGTTTTTATAGAGCGGATCACAGCAACTTCTTCGATAACTTTCTTGTCATCCTTCATGCGCGATGTTAATGCTTCGAGTTGAACCCATTGATTTGGATACAATTTTCGCACTTCTTCCCATTGCACTTGAAATCCCCCCTTAGCCCCTATTGTAGCATAATTTCACAACTCAGCTACAGGCATACACTTGTGAGAACATTGCATGATTGTTGAATGTTGATTGCCAAAAAAAGAAGCATACATGCGCCGAATCGGGCATCTATGCTTCCTGTAACACTCGTGCTGGTTCTTGCTGGCAATCCTCTAATCCTAACGTCTGTGCGGTAGAAGCTTGAATGTCTCGGATCAGCTTCGCATCGTCCTTCAGCGATTCCCCGTAAGAAGGGATCATCTCCTTCAGCTTCGGCTGCCAAGCTTCCAGCTGTTCTGGGAAGCAGCGTCCGATCACTTCGAGCATAACTGAAACAGCGGTAGACGCCCCTGGCGAAGCGCCAAGCAAGGCAGCGATCGAACCGTCGGCAGCACTAATCACTTCCGTCCCAAATTGCAGTGTTCCTCTGCCTGCGGCTGTATCCTTAATCACCTGTACGCGCTGACCGGCAACGAGCATATCCCAATCCTCGCTCTTGGCTTGCGGGATGAATTCCCGTAGAGCCTCCACACGCTTCTCCTTCGACAACAGCACTTCCTTAATCAAGTACGTGGTCAATGGAACGTTCTTCGCGCCGGCCGCCAGCATCGTCACAAGATTATGCGACTTGATGGATGTAAACAGGTCCATGAGGGAACCATACTTCAAGAACTTCGGCGAGAAGCCGGCGAACGGACCGAACAGAAGCGATTCCTTCCCGTCGATCACTCTCGTATCCAGATGCGGCACAGACATTGGCGGAGCGCCAACCGGTGCCTTGCCGTATACCTTAGCTCTATGCTGGGATACAATCTCCGGATTCTGGCATACCATGAACAGACCGCTGACCGGGAAGCCCCCGATGCCTCTGCCTTCTGGAATGCCGGATTTCTGAAGCAGGTGCAAGCTGCCTCCGCCTCCGCCGATAAATACGAACTTCGCTGTATGGCGCTCGACGGTGCCGCTCTCAACATTGCGCACCTTCAATTCCCATCCGCCATCGCTCGTTCGCGACAGATTATCGACTTGTCGATTGTATTGAATGTCCACATTCTGACTCTGCAAGTGGGCGAACAGCATGCGCGTCAATGCGCCGAAGTTCACATCCGTGCCCGACTCGATGCGTGTAGCCGCAATCGGCTTCGACACATTCCGGTCCTGCATCATGAGCGGCATCCATTCCTTCAGCTTGTCCGGATCATCAGAATATTCCATCCCGTCGAATAGCGAATGTCCAGACAATGCCTTGAAGCGCTTGTTCAGGAAAGCGACGTCCTGTTCCCCTTGCACGAAGCTCATATGCGGCACTGCCGAGATAAAGTCCTGCGGATTCTGAATCAAACCGCTGTTCACCAAGTACGACCAGAATTGCCTTGACACTTGAAACTCTTCATTCACTTTGACTGCCTTGCTTATATCAATTGAACCGTCCGGCTTCGGAGATGTGTAGTTCAACTCGCACAGGGAAGAATGCCCCGTACCCGCGTTGTTCCATTCGTTGGAGCTCTCCTCGCCTGCATGCGCGCGCCTCTCGAACACAGTAATCTCCCAATCCGGCATCAATTCTTTCAGCAATGAGCCCAAGGTTGCGCTCATAATTCCGGCACCAATCAAGATAACGTCTGTTCTAGCTTGTCTGTTACTCATGTATACCGCCTCTGTATTTTAATATTTGTGAAGAAACCTAGCATATACTCTGCACAGGCACCACAACAAGTAAGGGCTTATTCTTGCCACGAACGAACCGTCCCTCTATCAAATACTACTAGTGTATCACGATTGTATGTCGAAGAAAATACGCAACTCTAATTATATGACAGCTATCGTCGATTTCCTAGCGGTAAATGTCGGTGTTCGCAGGGGGATCTTACACATTCACACAAAAAAGAGAGTTTTACCATTCTTTTGGCTTATAGTTTAATTCTCTAAATAATTGCGTTCGTTCTTTCTTCGATAAATCTCTCCATTGTCCAGAAGGAAGTGTACCTAAATGAATATTCATGATTCGGGTTCTTTGCAATCGGTGAATGTTGTATCCAAATTGAGCGCACATGCGACGAATTTGGCGATTTAGTCCCTGTGTCAAGGTGATTTTAAAATCGAATTTCGATAATTGAACGGTTTTACAAGGAAGGGTTTGTGTCCCTAATATTTTGACTCCCCGTGACATATTCCTCAAGAATTCAGGGGTAATTGGCTTGTCTACTGACACGATATATTCCTTTTCATGCTTATTTTCAGAACGTAGAATTTTGTTAACTATGTCGCCATCGTTCGTAAGGAGTATTAAACCCTCTGAATCTTTATCCAAACGCCCAATATGAAATATTCTTAATGGATGGTTGACCAAATCAACAATATTCCCTTTTACTCTTCTTTCTGTTGTGCTGGTAATACCTACAGGTTTATTTAAGGCAATATAGACATTGTTTTTGGCTACTCGGATTGGATTTCCATCTAATCGAACGTCATCCCCAGGTTCAACTTGACTGCCTATAGGTACACGTTTACCATTAATAGTTACTCTCCCATCGATAATTAATTTATCGGCACCTCGTCTAGATACTTTTCCTGATTCACTTAAATACTTATTAATACGCATGCTGACACATCCTTAATCAGAAGGTTGTCTTATGTCATACTAAATATACTTGACTTTATGGGTGAATCACAAACTGTCATTCGCTTACTATCGTGAAAAGGGGTGTCTCCATGTACTACAAAGAAGGAATGGCCATTCTAGCGATCCTGCTTACGTTCGCTGCCTTCGTCCCCTATATCAGGTTGCTACTGCGCAATGAAATCAAACCCCACTACTTCTCGTGGATGATATGGGGATTCGTCACATTGACTGTATGTATCGCGCAATTGCAGGATGATGGCGGAGTAGGGGCCTGGCCAATAGGCATATCCGGCTTGATTACGATGGTCGTCGTTGTGCTGTCGCTTCGGCACAGGAAGACCATCACGATCACTCGAATGGACTGGGCCTTCCTGATTATAGCGACTTCCTCTCTACCCGTATGGATGCTAACTTCTGACCCTCTATGGGCGGTTATTATCTTAACGGCAGTCGAAGTGCTAGGCTTCGGACCTTCCATTAGAAAAGCTTACTATCATCCCTATGAGGAAAATGTGACGTTCTTCGTGTTGTTCTTCATACGAAATATTGTAGCGGTATTCGCATTGGAGCATTATTCGGTGACGACCATGCTGTTTCCATTAGTAGCGAGTGCAGCCTGCTGCTTCTTGATTGTCACCATCGTGTGGAGAAGAACGATAGTACCCAAGCAGCAAGCCAGCTCGTCTTCTCCATCTCGTTGATGCGTCATTCCACACGAGTCAGACTTACCGTGATAACTCCACAATCTCGACCGCATAAGGTGCCATGTTCAAGGATGGTCCGATGGATTGTCCATCCAGAAGGCTCTGGCAGACACGATCCAGCGGAACGGTCTGTTGCTTGCGCGTCAGGTTCAGCAGGAAGAGATAACGACTCGTTCCCTTCGTACGTACAGCGTGTTGGACCCCTTCCGGCAATCCTGAGAACCGAACCAGGTCCAATTGCTCTGCAATATCGCGGAAGAAGTCCAAGTAGAAAGCTTCTTCGGGAACCGTCCCCACATAATACACATTGCCTTGACCGACAGCATGACCCGTCACGGCAGGTTGCCCCGCGTAGAAATCGTCCTCATACCAAGCCAACGCATCGGCGCCCTGGGGTTCCAGAATATCGCACCATTGGCTGCAGGAATACGTCTTGCCATCCTTCCAACGCAAAGTGTGCGTATCCTTCCCGATCGGATCATACTCCGCCACAGTGACCCCCGCCGCCTCGGAGAGCGGTCCGGGCAACGGCTGTATCCAACACACATTGTTCCGGTTCTTCACACCTGTGCGGGGCGTCAAGATGAGCGTTGCCCCGTTTCGCACGTATTCCTCCAAGCGGGACACGAGCTCTGGGTCAAGCAGGAACAGTGAAGGCGCTATAATCAACTTGTAGCCGCTCAAGTCGGCTGCTTCATCCAGCACATCCGTCATGATGCCAAGCTTCGTGAAGGCGCGGTGAATCGACTTCAGATTATCGAAGTAATCCATCCCTTCCACTTGCGGCTGAATCCGAAATGCACTGTATTGCTCATGGGAATGCAGGATAGCCACTTCGCCCTGCACCTCCGTCCCATCCAGTAAAGGAGCAAGCTTCTCCACTTCGCCGCATAACTGACGGTATTCCTCGAATCGCCTGCCGGGTACGTTGCTGTGGTCAATCAACCCGTGCCAGAACTGCTCCGCTCCTGTCGGTGCGCTTCTCCACCGAAAGTGCACGAGCGTATCTGCACCGCGTGCGATGCTCTGCCAGCCGAATGCCCGGATAAATCCCGGGTGAGGCGTCCGCCACATCGGGAACCAGCAGCCCGGCGGTCCGCTGATCGTCTCCATGATCCAGAAGTTCCGCCGCTTGACCCCTCGAGTCAGATCCAAGGTCAATGCCCCGCTGTACCCGTTGGAATCAGCCTTCTCCGGATCGGTGCTTGGATAATAGTCCAGCGAGGCAAAGTCCAGGTTCTCGCAGAGCTTGTAGTAATCTAACGGCATCGGGTAGCTCCAGATGTTATGCGTGACGAAGTGGTTCGGACACAGCTTTCGCAGGATGTCGATTTGCAACTGCTGGAATTCGACCACGGAATCAGTCTCGAAGCGTGTATAGTCCAGCACGAATGAAGGATTCTGATGCTTCGTGCCACCCAATGGGGTAGTGATTTGTGACCAGCTGCTGTATTCCCCGCTCCATACTACCGTTCCCCAAGCCTCATTGATCGCCTCGACCGAGCCGTATTTATCCTTCAACCACTCCCGGAATCGGACATTGCAATGGTCACAATGGCACTCATGCAGACCGAATTCATTGTCCGTCTGCCAACCGATCACTGCCGGATGATCGGCATAATGAGCAGCCATTCGTTCGACGATCTTCGCCGTGTACTGTCTCATCGAAGGACTGTTGTAACAACGGTGTCCCCGCACCCCGGAGTGCTTCGGATGCAGCAATGCGTCAATCGGCAACACGTCGGGATGCTTCTCCACTAACCAATTCGGCGGTGTGCAGGACGGTGTGCCGATGACCACCTGAATGCCATGATTTGCGAATATGCTGATCGCATCATCCAACCATGCAAAGTCATACTGCCCTTCTGTCGGTTCCAGTCTCGACCATGCAAATTCCGCCACACGGATTAAGCTAATCCCCGTGTCCCGCATCAGCCTCGCATCGTCCTCCCACATCGAACGATCCCAATGCTCTGGATAATAATCCACACCCATTCTCATGCAGTTAACCTCCATTCGGTTATTCGTGTTGCATCCATCTATCCTTCCATTAAACTATAGGTTCTATCGTTCGATCAATGCCATAGCTATTGACAAACAACTGTAGCCCGAATACAATGTTGATTGACGTTGATAATCATTATCAATTATTAAATCCTATCACCGAGGAGTTGCCACAATGAAAAAACCGTTATCCCTAGCCCTACTTGCCGTTATGCTCATGAGCTTGCTGGCGGCATGCGGCAGTACCAACCAAGCCAATTCACCACAATCAGAGTCGGAAGGCTCCGCAGACACTAGTGCAGATACAAGAATATATGCTTCTGAAAACGGCGATGTCGAACTTCCCGCTAATCCCGAGAGAGTCGCTGTGTTAGCACATATTTATGTAGGAAACGTGTTGCAGTTAGGCATTAAACCTGTAGCCGTCAGTGAATGGGTGCAAGGAAACAAAGCATTCGAAGGAATGCTGGACGGTGTAGAAGTCGTGACCGAGGGTTCTATCGAGAAGCTGTTGGAATTGGAGCCCGACTTAATCCTGGCGCTCACTTCGGATCAGAACATCAGCAAATATGAGGAGATTGCCCCAACCGTATCGTTTACATATGGAACTACCGATTACTTGCAACAGCATATTGAAATTGGCAAGATGCTCGGAAAAGAACAAGAAGCCAGAGCCTGGGTCGAAGAATGGAACGAGAAGACAGGAGAAGCAGCTGTGGAAGTCATCGCAGCAATCGGGGAAGATGCAACCGTATCGGTTATCGAACCGTTCGGGAAAGATATTTTTGTATACGGGAACGATCATGGCCGTGGCACAGAGATCATGTATCAAGCATTCGGGTTGCAGGCGCCGGACAAAATCGTAGAGGACGCCTTCGGACCCGGTTATAAGGCGATTTCCGCTGAAGTCATCCCGCAATACGCCGGGGATTATCTGTTCGTCGGCATCGATGCTTCTGCGCCTGCGAACTCCTTCATGGAGACTGAAGCATGGAAGAACATACCCGCGGTACAAAATAACCGTGTATTCGAATACGATGCGCAGTCGTTCTGGTTCAATGATCCGATCTCCTTGGAGCTGCAATTAGATTTCGTCATAGACGCACTGACCGGAGGCAGCGAGCCGCAATAGGCTTGCTCCCGGTTCCAAAGTCTTGAGCTGTTGTGACCCGCACACCTACACTTGTACGATATATCGTACAACTATGCGCTCAGCAAACCCCAATGTGCAGGAATTGTACGAAACATCATACAAATTGGGCAGATCCATATGGAGATACGCCAATTTTGTATGATGGTTCGTATAAAAGTGGTCGGTATGCGCCATGCGGTGCTGATTTTATATGACAAATCGTACAAATCGTCATTCGTGTTCATTAACAGCAAACCAGCCATCCACCTGCTTCAAATCAAAACTGGCCTTTTCTTTTCCGAGGTCAAGTCACTAAAAGGGATAGGAATCAGCACAATATCTCCCTGACTATGCATCATTCCACATCTCATCATCAATATCATTGTTCCAAAAGTCTAGGCTGCTTTCAGCTGCTTGGCTCATCTCTTTTAAAACGCATTTATATGCTCATTATATCATATGCAACAACGTACTACAGGAAGTCGTCTATTCAGAGAACCCCTGCCAAGTCAATATGCTTGGACAGGGGTTCTTATTGTTCGGGCTGAGCTAAATCACATATCTATGCCGGCTTTGACTAGGACTTCCAATTCACCCTTTATTTTTTGCTTGATGCTACCTTGCGGCTTTGTTTCAATTCCACCACACTCAGCCATTCGATATAGTCTTGATCTAGATATCCCGAGTAACACTGTCAACAACTTATCTAATCTGAGATCAAACTTGAGTGGTGAGGATATCCGAATTGTTACATCCCCGTGTGCCAAGTTAATCGGTCCACTTACCATCTTGTACTTTATATTCGTATCAACGCTGCTGCAAATCTTCCTCAATCTATCGATCTGGAAGGCATAGGACCAAGCGGTCTCGCGGTCGTTGTTCGTGAAGGCATGAAGCAGTTCGTCGTTGATGGTATGCACACGTACTCGAGACAGGATGGGGCAATTCCATGTGCTGTCGCATTGCACACATTTATAGATGAGCCAGATGTCGATATGTTTCTGCTGTGCATTGACTCTAAACTTATCGCTGCAATAAAACGACGTGTTCTTATTGCATTTTGGGCAATCGCGTATAACTTTCGGTGTCTCTAGGGCTACAATTTCACATGCTATGATAGAACTCATTCGGTTCGCTCCTCTAATATTTCAGAGGAACGCAGAAATCTGATTGATGCGGAGAACGATTTTCCACAAATAAAATACGGAGCACCCCTATAAGCACTCCGCATGGAATAGTATCAACTATAATTACCTGCGTTCCCTGTAATGGTTATAATAGGCACACTTCTCCCGTGTTTGATCAGCTAGTCGTGAGAAATATGCTATTCGGTTCCTTAACCATTACAAGTATGCTGGCAAAATAGGACTCCACCCTTCTTCCTTCTCCTAATCGAAATCATATCTGTGATCAAGCTTGATGTCAATCTCCGCATTGTCTACACTGAACTAAGAGGTGTTTACATTGCCAAATATCCGAAAGTTAGTCGGTGCAAGAATTCGAGATTATCGTAAATCTAAGGGCTTGTCCCAAGACTTGTTAGGGGAAATGTGCGGTTTTCAATCATACGTACAAAGTAAATGTCATAATGAGGTTACAAGCAATTATGATATTGACCCTACATATACATAAGGACAGGTTCTTTCTGAAGAGCCTGTTTTTTTGTATCATCCACATGGAGTGTAACTTATGCAAAGTACGATTTACATTTTACCGGTAATAGTGTAAATCATGATTAACTATCATAAGGAGATATGTGCGTTTTGCATGTATTGCGAGAAAGGACAGCATTCCGTTCATCTGCATCAGTGCTTATCTCAGGCTTGACGCTTGTTACCTGCCGATCGACCTTGCTGATGATAACGCTACTGCCGACTGAGCCGATTGGAACTAACTTTCACGGACATAGGTGACCGTTACAGGGCGAGTGCGGCGTCTTTGGACAATGTAACGGTCACGGATGACCGTAAGCGCTGAATAGATCGGTCAAAACGACGGTTTTTTGCCACTAATGGACAGCGGCGTCAATCAAAAAAACCTACTTTTTCGCTCTAACGGACTCGAGTGAGGCTGTCTATTAACTGTTCATAACTTAATTGCTAAGACAGAATAGTACGCTAGTTGCCCCTCAGATCGATTTGTTTTTTCGAAATCAACATAGTCCCAAGTTTGGTTGATCTGAGAGGCTAATTTCGAGCCATTTTAACCTCAAATTAGAACTGTCCACATTAAATAGACAGCCTCTCGAGTGACGGTTACAATTTCAACTGGCTAGTCCAGTCATTTTTTCCGTTCATCACCGCTACTCTTTCCGCCCCGGATACTGTTGCTTACTTGAACCTATCCGCTGCCCCTTACGCGCCCTCTGCTCCTCCAGCCCTCCACCCTTTCCTACATTCGTCAAGACTGTGCTACAATGATCCTTACCAAACTCTGTGCAAAGAAGGTATCGACGTTGAGCGTAACGTTAACACGAAAATCGATCAAGCAATGGTGCGGCAGCTATGCTTATCAAACAGGCGAACGACTCGCGCGCGCCGATAAAGTTCGATTCATGCAATCGGACTTTCATACCGAGACCTATACTGCCGAAGTGTCTGGCTCCGATCAGCATGAGGTGTCCATTGTGCTGCGCTCTGACGGGAAGCCGGAAGCGCAATGCGACTGTCCTTCGCTAGACTCCGTGCCTACGTATTGCCAGCACATTGCCGCGGTACTTGTCGCGCTTTATCACATTCAACAATCGGGCAATGGAACGGCTCCTGTCCATGTCACCGATAGTGAGGCAGCCGAACAGCCAGGTGATCTTCCCATCGCTGAGCGAATCCTCGAGCTGTTCAATGACAAACCCGTTCGCCCCATTCATAACAAGACGCTGTCGGAAACTAGAACGCCTCTCGAAGTTGTATTCATCCTGAAGCTGCTCGCTATCAACGAGCGCACCGCTTTATTCGGCTTAGAGCTTAAGGTCGGACCCCGAGCGTTGTATATCGTCAAGCATATCGCGTCCTTCCTGAATCAGCTAGTTCGTGAAGAGAGCTACGCGTTCACTTCGAAATTCAGCTATGATCCGGAGCTTCACACCTTCTCGGAAGCCAACGAGGCTGTGATGCGCGCCTTACTCGATATCGCGAACAATCACGCTGCCTATCAGGGGGCAGACCGCCACTATGCGACCTACGCTTCCGGCTTGAAGGGGGACCGTATGCTGTTAATTCCGCCACAGGCATGGACCGGACTGCTCCCCTTGTTGACACAAGCACCTAAGGTTGCCCTAGTCAATGGTCACCACCACTATGACGAAATCTCCGTCAGCGAACAACCGCTGCCGCTCCGCTTCGCCTTTCAAGAGGCTGGTACAGATGATTATGAGCTATGTATCGATGGATTAGCTGCTATCACGATGATGGAGCCTTATAGCATGGCTTTCCTCGAGGGCAAGCTATTCCCGCTGTCAGCTAAGCTATGCAAGCAGCTGGCCGAGTTAAAAGCCATCGTTGGCGATTCAGCGCATTCGCAGCGGAACCGTATTCCGATCCATCGCGACCATCTCAAGGCTTTCGTAGAGAAGGCTGCTCCTGGCTTCAAGAAGCTGGGCAGTGTGACGATCGCCCCTGACATAGCCGAGCGTGTCACGCAAACCAAGCTACAGGCGAAGCTGTACCTAGACCGGGTCAAGGATCGTCTGTTGGCTGCCGTAGAATTCCAATACGACGAAGTCACCATTAATCCATTAGAAGCCACCCGTCATCAGCAGGGCGCGCACCGTATCATCATCCGCGATCATGAGCAGGAGCAGTATATTCTCGATCTGATCGAGCAAAGTCCGTTCACCAAGACGGAAAGCGGGTACTTCCTGAGCGATGAAGAAGCAGAGTTCGACTTCCTGTACAACGTAGTTCCCCAGTTGGAAAAGGTCATGAAAATATATGCGACGACTGCAGTGAAGGTCCGCGTACTGAAGAAGGGCGAACTCCCTAAAGTCGGTGTCCGCGTATCTGCCGCAGAACGCATCAACTGGTTAGAATTCCGCTTGAACATGGGATGGATACCGGAAACTGAAATCCGGAACCTCATCAAGTCCGTAGAGGAGAAGCGCGCCTATTACCGGCTGCCGAATGGTGCCTTGATGCCACTCGACAACGCCGAATTGCAGGAAATGGTGAGATTGCTCAATGAAACGGGCATTCCCTACACGGAGATTACCGGATCACGTATCGACGTCCCTCTGGCACGCGGACTTCATCTGTTGGACCACACCTTCGATGGTGTGAAGCTCGACAAGCCGATTCGCCAGCTCCTGGACAATTTGCGCCATCCGGACAATCTCGACTTCCCTATTCCCGCCTCGCTCGGCGGCGTGCTGCGCGATTATCAGAAGCTTGGCTATCAATGGCTGAAGACGCTGGCGCATTACGGCTTCGGCGGCATATTGGCCGATGATATGGGTCTTGGCAAGACACTGCAGAGCATCGCCTATCTCGCTTCGATCTTGCCGGAGATTCGGCAGCGAAGCATCCCGACCCTTGTCCTATGCCCAAGCTCGCTCATCTATAACTGGCGGAGTGAATTGCAGCGGTTCGCACCGGAAATTCGTGTGCGAATCGCTGACGGCAGCCGGGCTGAACGGGTTGCGGTAGTGAACGAACTAGCAGAAGCAGACGTCCTCATTACCTCTTATCCGCTGCTGCTGCGGGATGTGAAGCTCTATGCCAAGCTGCCATTCCACTCCCTCATCTTGGATGAAGCGCAAGTGTTCAAGAACCCTGCTACGCAAACAGCACAAGCGGTCAAAGCAGTCGCCGCCGATTATCGTTTCGCCTTGACAGGAACGCCCATCGAGAACCGACTCGAGGAGCTATGGTCGATCTTCGATGTCGTCTTCCCGGCATTGTTCCAAGATCGGAAGACGTTCCATAACTTAACGAAGCAAGCGGTTGCCAAGCGGGTTCGTCCGTTCATGCTGCGCAGGTGGAAGCGCGATGTGCTGTACGACCTGCCAGACAAGCTAGAGTCGATCAAGCCGACCGAGCTGTTCCCGGAGCAGAAGAAGCTATATGCCGCATATCTCGCGAAGCTGCAGCAGGAAACCTTGAAGCATCTGAGCATCGATGGCTATCAGAAGAGCCGGATCAAGATATTAGCCGGTCTTACTCGACTTCGCCAGATTTGCTGTCATCCTGCCCTATTCGTACAAGGATACGACGCCGGGTCCGCCAAGCTGGAGCAGCTGATCGAAATTGTCGAGGAAGGCCTGGCCAATCGCAAGCGCTTGCTTATCTTCTCGCAGTTCACGGAGATGCTTAAGCTGATTGGCAAGGAATTGAGCGCGCAAGGACTCCCCTACTTCTATCTGGACGGAACAACACCTGCCCGGGAGCGCGTCGAGCTGTGCAACCGATTCAACGATGGTGAGATGGAGCTGTTCCTCATCTCCTTGAAGGCGGGCGGAACCGGCTTGAACCTGACAGGCGCAGACACGGTCGTGCTCTATGATCTGTGGTGGAACCCGGCCATTGAGCAGCAAGCCGCCGACCGCGCCCATCGCATCGGTCAGAAGAATGTCGTCCAGATCATCCGGCTCGTCACGCAGGGAACGATGGAAGAGAAGATGATCGAGCTGCAGAGCCGCAAGAAATACTTGATCGATCAAGTGCTGACTCCCGACGAGGATGCCTCATCCACGTTAACCGAAGAAGAGATTCGCGACATCTTGATGATCTGAGGAGGCGTAATTCGCTGTTGGCAAACTATGATTGATCTAGTGCTTCGTCCTAAACAGATCGTGATCCTTGGAGAATAGCAAAAATAGGTGGTAGTAGCACAAAGCCTAATTTATTCACATATACAGTAGTGAGTTTGCTACTTTATAAAGGAGGGAACAGCCTTGTATCCCTACGGCTACGGACCCTATTATACCGAAGCTTATGATTGGCGGTGGAATCCCTGCTACATGCGTAATGATAGGTTAGGCCATATACATGTCCCCTTTCTTGCAACCAATCCAAGCATGCAACGAAGTTACCACTATCCTGCATCTCGGGCTTCACACAGGCAATTACAGCACATCGAAAGTATTGGAGGGCGAGAAGGAGCCCGTATTTACCGACTGAAGGACGCTGTTATATTCAAAGCAGATATGGATATTGATCTGGATGGAGATCCCGCTGCTTATCACCCCAATCCCAATAAAGCCAAGCTTCCCTTCAACCAGCACGGAATTGCCAAAGATCGTCAGGGACGACTATGCCCCGTACAAACACAAGGACCGCACAAGGGATATTGGCCATCAGGAACATCTCTGTTCGACAAAAAATATTGGCTTGACAATCCCTGTGATCCGAATGCGTATGTAAATCCAGAAGTATACCCGTATTTTGTTCTACCTCATCCTTACTATAAAGATCCGAAATGGGGACCCGTGAAAATTGGAGATTTGGGTGTTGTGGTGAACACGTTGAATGGCAAAATGGCTTATGCTATTTTTGCTGATGCGTATACGGGCAAATATATCGGAGAAGGTTCAGTGGAATTAGCCAGGGAATTAGGAATAAATCCCCATTCTACAGAAGACAAGGAAGATTATAAAGGTGGCGAACAGACCAAATCCATTATCTATATCATTTTCCCCAATTCAGGACAAGGTCAGGGTACGATTCCACCACTAGAACAAATTCGTCAGGTAGCAAGTCAGTACTTCGAAGCATGGGGTGGCATGCAACAAGTTCATGACGTTCAGAACGAACTGTAACACATGCTAAATAAGCTATCATGCTCGAAACTCACTCTTAAAGGCATGCACTGCCTTGCGAGTTCTTGATGCTCTAAGGCAGTGCCATGAGTAGAATTACTCCGGATGATTCCCCGTGGCGCCACCCATCGCATAGGGAGTCGTCACGTTCTCGTAAGCCAGGTGCAACGTCATGCCCATAGAAGCATGGTCCAGATTGTGGCAATGATCCATCCACAGCCCCGGGTTGTTGGCCTCGAACGCGACTTCATAAATTTCGCCGGGCTGCACGAGCAAGGTGTCCAACACCAAAGGACTTCCGCTGACCGGCTTGCCGTTTCTGCTCAAAACTTGAATATGGTGGCCATGCAAATGCATCGGGTGATCGGCGAAGCTTCGATTGACGAACGTGGTCTTCACGAGATCCCCTTCCCGCACCATGAGCGTAGGCGTGTTAGGAAAAGCTTCGCCGTTAATGAGCCACGTCTGGCCAGCTTCTCCATTGTAAACCCCGAAATAAGTTTGATCCAAAATCATCGTAAATTCGCGATCATACTCGGTGCCTGAATGGAAAAATGCTGCTTGGGGCGTTCCGTATGCAGTCAGTTCAAACGGTTTGCCTTGCTCCAGTACAGCCGCCGCTCCCCTCCCGTCCTTGCTGAATACGATTCCCGCTTCCGTACGGTCATCAGGAAGAGCAAGTGTCACCGGATCTTCCGGCATGGTAAAGACCAGATCATAGCGACCTCCTCCCCCTATACGCAACACGCTGTCTGTCAACTCGCTTGGTTCATGAATGGCATGCCCGTCTACCGCAGCAATCCGGTAAGCCGTTCCATTCAACGTAAATCTCTTCGTATAACTGCTGCTGTTCATCAATCGCAATCTGACGGGCGTGCCTGGCTCCACAGCTTTGTTTTGCAAAGTGTCTGAAGTATCAAGTGCAGGTATCAAGGTGTGGTCCGAAACGCTCCAGTCATGAACCATCGTTGTCATGTCTAGGCCGTTCTCGTCCGCTTGTTCATACTTTGGCGTAATGATGAAGGGACCGTAAAGTCCCTTTTGCACCTGAATGGACGATTGCTGATGGGAGTGATACCAATGACTTCCCGCCTCCTGAACAATAAATCGATACGTATACGTGTCGCCGGGCATCACGGCATCCTGCGTCATCCCGGCTACCCCGTCCTCCGCATTCGGCACGTCCACACCATGCCAATGCAGCGTGACGCCAGATTCTATATCTCTGTTCACCAGCGACACTTCAACCAAGTCTCCTTCATCAACAACCAACGATGGTCCCGGCACTTGACCGTTGAACGTCCAAGCGTCGATCTGTTCTCCCGAACTGAGACGGATCGTCCGCTTCTCTGCATAGAGCGTAAATTGTTTATCCGGTTCCCCCACTCGGGGTCCTGTCAAATCGGCGACACTCACCATGCCCGCTGCACTTGCGTGTTGACTATGGGCGTGCTCCGCCATCATTTCAAATTCCGCTCCGCCTCCGAAGTCGATAGCATGATGACTGACCATGGACATCGTGTCGGGGAACATGCTCATCCGCAGCGACACGATCATAACAAGCAATCCCGTCACGATGACGAAGCCGACGAAGCCGGCTCCCCGAACGATTCGCGCAGCGACACTCGGCTGGCGCAACTGGATGCGCCGGATGCGCCTTCTATGGTAGAGCCAGAGCAAACCAACCGCAACAGCAAGAAGCCCCAGACAGGTGGCGATCTCCTCCTTCTCCGGAATGGCCGGAACGTCTACCGTGATCAAGTAGAAAGTCATGACCGTTGCAACAAGCATCGTGTGTACAGAGACCAGAATCGTCACCAAGGCCCCTGCATGATACTTCACATTGGAGAGTTGGGGCGCTGCGCAGCCCAAGACCAGCAGCGATCCTGCTGCCAGTAACGGCAGCATAACAAGGATGCGATCCATTACAAAAAACCAGCCCCACATCATCCAGAACAAGAGAATTGTCACAATCCACAGAGCAACAAGGATGAGTCCGATCCAAACGCCCAGACGAGTGACGCGCCTCCATCGACGTTGCCGTTCCGCGTGCTGTACCGCATATTTCAGTTGATTCGCGGCGAATCCCGTCACTCCCCATGCACATACCGAGAAGAGGACGAGCAAAAACTCCAAGCCAAGAAACATTTCTAGCATTGCAAACTTCCTCTCATATACAAATTCGTTCATCCCAATGGATGGTATAATCATACATCCAGCCGTGCGCATCCTTGTTGGCAGACTTCAGGAAGAATGGCAGCATCAGATCGCGAAAAAAGACCTGTATCGGGTTCGTTGCGTGTTTGCGCTGCCCTAGACTACGGGAATATTGCACGATTTGGTCCACTCGTTCACGTCTCAACGCTTGGAACTTGACGAAGGCTTGCTCGATCCGATCGATATCCCTGACACACTTGGCCAATAGCATAGCATCCTCAAGTGCCATCGACGCTCCCTGTCCGGCATTAGGCGACGTCGCGTGGATCGCATCGCCGATTATCACAGCAGAACCGCTATGCCATGCAGGCTGAGTAGGCATGTCATAGATCGGGTATATGCCAATTTCCCCTCTCGTGCTTCGAATAATGTCCATGACCGGTTCGGCGTCGTCTTGATACAATCCGGTAATGACACGTCTCCATTCTGTTTGGGGGATTGCCTCTAACTCATGGCGGGTCGGTGTCCCCGGGTACGATTGGTTGCCGAACCAGAAGATCTCATCTTGCTTCTTGCCAAGGTAGCCAAAGAACGCCCTCTTCCCAAACACCATCTGTTGCACAGCCGATTCCAACAGAACGCGGGGATTGTCGGCATAGCCGCCGAAGCTGATCAAGCCCGTATAGGAAGGCTTCGCTGCATCCGGCAAGAGCATCTGACGCACTTTCGAATGAATCCCATCGCAGCCGACAAGAAAATCCCCCTCCACAGAAGTCCCATTATCGAAGAAGGCTGTAACCTTATCGTCGGCCATCTGGATATCTACGAGCTTGCAGCCGAGATGGATGGGGATGTTTCGCCTCTCAGCCTTCTTGCGTAATACGCTTTGCAGCAATCCTCTCTTCACCGTATAGCCTTGGGGTTCTCCGGTGAATTGGCCCAGTTCGCCAAGCGCCTTTCCCTTGCCATTGCAAAAACGCATCACGTTCATTTCAATGCCTTCCTTGCGAATGATATCGTCTGCTCCAAGCTCCTTAAGTACGCGGATTCCGTTCCTTCCAACATTCAGGAACAAACCTGTGTAGTCATCATGCGCAGACATGGCTTCGTAGATGACGGGTTCTATCCCCGCTCGCTGGAGGAATATAGCAGCAGCAGGTCCTGCTATGCCGCAACCGATGATCAGTGCCTTTTTCTTTGTATCCATGCTTCTGTCAGCTCCTTTGTCATTTTATCTTAATTATTAAGATATTGGATTGCGCCTTGGCCAAGCTATGGAACATTCTACTATAATTGCGTGAAGATCTCGCTGGACTTAAGTCTGGTTTTGCAGTCCATTCGATGGAAATGATATAATCCGCATAGAATTTACGGACACGGGCTTATGCATTGGAGGGCGTTTCCCATGGCACATGAACCAGCCGAGCTGTACCCATCGCTTAATGACGCTTCCAAGCGTCTATCCACACAAACGATCATGTTCCATCAGACCGTCGCAGCTTATCTTGGATTGAACATTACGGATCACAAATGCCTGGATCTGATTCTCAGTTCCGGGAGGGCCACCGCCGGTCAACTCGCAGAACTTACCGGCCTGACTACCGGTGCCATCACAAGTGTGCTGAATCGCTTGGAGAAGGCCGGCTACGTGCGGCGCATTAAGGACCCCGGCGACCTGCGAATCGTATGGGCTGAACCCGTCTATGCCAACTTGTATCAGCTTAAAGAAGTATTCGGACCGTTGGCCGAGGCTATGAACCAGCTCTATGCGAGATATACACCGCAAGAGCTTGAGACCTTGCTCGATTATCTGGAAAGATCTAATCAAATCCTACACCAACAGGCTGATTCATTGCGACAGAAAATAAGCAAGGACCGGGGCTGAATCACATTTGTTATATACAAATAAAATGATGCAGCGTACCCCATCTATTGCACCTATCAAAAAACTGCCCATCGATTCAGCCTTATGGAATCATAATCTTCTTTGCTTTTATCTTGCTAGAACGGCTCATCGTCTGATACAATTATATAGAACGCAGTACTATAATATAGAACACAGGATGGTAACGTGCGATATGCCAATCATACAAGCCGTAGACCGCGCGCTGAGGATATTGGATCTGTTCCATGAACAGACGAGAGAATTGAAGATCTCCGAGATTAGCGCCCAGATGCAGTTGCATAAGAGCACGGTGCATTCCTTGCTGAAGACCCTCCAATTGCATGGCTATATCGAGCAAAATCCAGATACCGGCCAATACAGGCTTGGCATCAAGCTAATCGAGCGGGGACAGCTGCTGCTACAAGGGTTCGACATTCGCACCGTAGCTCGACCGTTCCTGCAGCAGCTGTCCGACGATACTGGACAAACTACACATCTAGTCATCATAGAAGGAGCACACGGCGTATATATTGATAAGGTGGAAGGAGCAAAAGCGCCGATCCGCTACTCGCGTATCGGGCGAAGCATCCCGCTTCACAGCAGCGCTTGCGGGAAGATTCTGGCGGCCTTCATGCCGAGCGACCAATTGCTCGGATTGCTGGAAAGCTATCCCTTCAACTCGCATACACCTCATACGATTCAATCCCGCGAGCAATTTCTGCAAGCATTAGAGCAAGTTCATCAAGAAGGGATTGCCTATGACCGCGAGGAGAATGAACCGGGTGTGCGCTGCGCGGCGGCTCCTATTCGGAATCATGCCGGAGAGGTCACAGCTGCAATCAGCATCTCTACCACTGTCTCGCATGTCGATGAAGCAGCTTTGGACCAGCTTGGGCTGCAGCTTCGGCAAGTTGCTGCAAGCATCTCTCGGCAGCTCGGTTATACGAGCTAAACTATACTACCGTTACTCCTACCACCAACCTTTGCATGCCATTGGGTTGTAACGTGCGGTCTCTGCCGCACTTTTATTACAGCTATATAGTAGAACTTTGTTTTATATTATAGAACGATTGGAGTGATTAGGTTGCGTATTATTCGTTATTTGCAAGATTCCTCCGCTGTAATCGCCGCCGTGACCGACCAGGATCAAGTGTTTCCCTTGCAGGACACTAGCTTCATGAAGCTAATCTATCGTGCGCGCGAAGAGAACAGCACGCCGCTAGAGCGGGTGCAGAGCCAAATAGCCTCAGCTCATCCATTGTCTGTCAACTGGACAGATTTGCCGTTGCTCGTTCCCGTAGAAGCGCCTGAAGTCTGGGCCGCCGGGGTGACCTATCAGCGCAGCCGCGAGGCGCGCAATTATGAAGCAACCGAGGGAAGACTAGATGCCGCCACGTTCTATGACAAGGTCTATACTGCCGAGCGACCCGAGCTATTTCTCAAGTCCACACAGGCACGAACCGTCGGTCCGGCTGCGGAAGTCTGCTTGCGAAGCGACTCGCAGTGGCAGGTGCCGGAGCCAGAGCTTGGCCTGGTGCTGGACCGTGACGGGTCGATCTTAGGGTATACGATCGGCAATGACATGAGCTGCCGCGATATTGAAGGTGAGAATCCGCTCTACCTGCCGCAAGCGAAGGTATGGCGCCAATCGTGCTCCATCGGGCCTGCCATACGACTGGCGGATACAGTTGCGAATCCCTACGACTTAGAGCTATCCTGCCGAATCTATCGGCAAGGCGAGCTAGCAGTGAATGAGTCGGCCAGCACTGGACTATTGAAGCGAAAGCTGGAGGAGCTCGTTACCTTCCTGCGCAGAGACAATGTGTTGTTCGACGGTACCGTCCTGCTCACCGGCACTTGTATCGTCCCGCCGAATCAGTTCACGCTTGAGCCGGGAGACCGCATCGAAATAACGATCAGCCAGATCGGGACATTGATCAACACCGCGGCATTAGCTGATCCAGGTCATTGAGCCATGCAGCAGCATTAGCCGATTCGAGTCATTAAGACGTAGTGCTTCGCCCGCAGGTCTGGGACACGCAGCAGCGTACTTGCTCCCTTTACTGGCGGCGGCGCGTCCAGCACCACCTAAGCCTGCACATTCGCAGGAATTTGAGTGGGATCGGTGATAAAGATGCAATTGTGCAGGCATTCACTCGAAAATAGCGCCAAATCAGCCAAAGCCTGCGATCATACATCCTTTCGACGCCCAAGTAGCCCGATTCGGTCATTTCAGCATTCGAAAGATGCACTTTCGCAGGAATTTCGAGATATTGCCTCACCAGCACCACCTAAGCCTGCACATTCGCAGGAATTAAGTGGGATCGGTAATAAAGATGCAATTGTGCAGGCATTCACTCGAAAATAGCGCCAAATCAGCCAAAGCCTGCGATCATACATCCTTTCGACGCCCAAGTAGCCCGATTCGGTCATTTCAGCATTCGAAAGATGCACTTTCGCAGGAATTTCGAGATATTGCCTCACCAGCACCACCTAAGCCTGCACATTCGCAGGAATTAAGTGGGATCGGTAATAAAGATGCAATTGTGCAGGCATTCACTCGAAAATAGCGCCGAATCAGCCAAAGCCTGCAATCATACATCCTTTCGACGCCCAAGTAGCCCGATTCGATCATTTCAGCATTCGAAAGATGCACTTTCGCAGGAATTTCGAGATATTGCCTCACCAGCACCACCTAAGCCTGCACATTCGCAGGAATTGGGTGGGATCGGTGAAAAGATGCCATGCACAGGAATGCAAAACAAGGGAGCCGAACGACAGCGCAACTGTCCGATGCTAGAGAAAGTACTACCGACGACTTCCCTGACAGCAGACTATTAACAACTATCCGATAACCACACATACTCGCTATACCCAGTCAATTTCATAATGAGGATACAAGCAGATTTCATTTGCAGAAACAGCAAGTATGAAATGGACTCTTACCCTGTAAATTTCAATTTAGAAAGGATGTAGTGTGAAGATATGACGATGATGATTCAGAACTATGTGAACGGCGCTTGGACAGCGCCAGCAAGCGAAGCGAAGACGAACAGCATCAACCCTGCCAACAAGCACGAGATTGTCGGACTTGTGCCGAACTCTACCCAAGACGATCTCGACCAAGCTGTCGCCGCGGCGAATGCCGCAAGAACGGCTTGGCGCAAGCTTACAGGAGCGGCGCGCGGCACACTTCTGTACAAGGTCGCAGATCTCATGGAGCAGCGTGCGGATGAAATCGGCGAAATGATGACCCGCGAGATGGGTAAGACACTACCGGAAGCGAAGGGCGAGACGCTGCGCGGCGTGGCGATTCTGCGCTACTATGCCGGGGAGGGTATGCGCAAGATCGGGGATGTCATTCCTTCCACTGATGCGGAAGCGTTCATGTATACGACCCGCTCCCCGCTAGGGGTAGTAGGCGTCATCTCGCCGTGGAACTTCCCCGTCGCTATCCCAATCTGGAAGATCGCCCCGGCTCTAATCTACGGCAATGCGGTCGTCTGGAAGCCAGCGACAGAGACGGCGGTGACCGCTGCGAAGGTGATGGCGTGCTTCCATGACGCCGGCTTCCCTGCCGGTGTGCTCAACATGGTGACGGGTGCTGGCAGCGTGATCGGGCACGGCATCGCCTCGCATCCCGGCATTCACGGTGTGACCTTCACCGGCTCCAATGCTGTGGGCAAGCAGGTCGGGCAGGCAGCATTGGCTCGCGGAGCCAAGTACCAGCTGGAGATGGGCGGCAAAAACCCGATCATCATCGCAGCCGACGCCGACTTGGACTTGGCAGTTGACGCCACGATCAGCGGCGGCCTGAAGTCCACTGGACAGAAGTGCACGGCAACTAGCCGCGTCATTGTGGAGAAGGATGTATACGCGGCGTTCAAGGCCAGGCTGGTGGAGAAGGTAGCCGCTCTGAAGGTCGGCAATGGTCTAGACAGCGCTACTTGGCTAGGACCATGCGCGAACGAAGCCCAGTTAGAGCAAGTGCTGGATTATATTCAAAAAGGTGTCGAGGAAGGGGCCGAGCTGCTGGTCGGCGGACAACGTGTGGAAGAGAATGGGTTGGGAGATGGCTTCTATGTCACCCCTGCCGTATTCGACAGCGTGACTCCTGCTATGACCATCGCACGGGAAGAAATATTCGGACCGGTTCTCGCACTGATCGAAGTCGACAGCTTCGAAGAAGCGATCCAAGTCGCGAATGATACCGAGTATGGATTGAGCGCATCCATCTATACGAAGAATATCGGCAATATTCTGCACTTCGCTCAGGACATGGAGGCAGGACTTGTCCGTGTCAACGCCGAAACCGCAGGTGTGGAGCTGCAAGCGCCATTCGGTGGCATGAAGCAGTCGAGCTCTCACTCGCGTGAGCAAGGTCAGGCTGCTATTGAATTTTTCACTTCGATCAAGACTGTATTTATTAAGCCATAGATTAGCATGCCGACAAGGGGGAGGACCTGCATGAAGTCAGAATTAGAACGGATTATGGGCCAGCACGAAGAAGATATTTACCGCATCGTCACCCAAGCGCCAGGACCGGAAGGGAAGCTTCCGCTCACGCCCGAGATGCTGCGCGATTCTCCTAGCGGCGATCTCTTCGGCTGGTCGCAAAATGTCGGGATGGGCTGGAGCCCGTCCAAGCTGCTCGGCAAGCAGGTGCTCATTCTCGGGACACAGGGCGGTATACGCAAGCCGGACGGTACACCGGTTGCGCTCGGCTACCATACCGGACATTGGGAGGTCGGTCTCTTGATGCAGGAAGCAGCCGAAGAGATTACCCGGTCCGGCAACATCCCCTTCGCCGGGTTCGTCAGCGATCCGTGTGACGGGCGCTCGCAGGGCACTTCCGGCATGTTCGACTCCCTGCCGTACCGGAACGATGCCGCGATCGTCATGCGTCGCCTCATTCGTTCGCTGCCTACTCGCTCAGCCGTACTGGGCGTAGCCACATGCGACAAGGGATTGCCGGCGATGATGATCGCGCTGGCGAGTATGCGCTCGCTGCCTGTCGTCATCGTGCCGGGCGGTGTTACCTTACCGCCTATTCAGGGCGAGGACGCCGGTAAGATACAGACGATCGGCGCCCGCTATGCGCATGGCGAATTGTCGCTGGAGGAGGCAGCAGACTTGGGCTGCCGCGCTTGCGCCACACCCGGCGGCGGCTGCCAATTTCTCGGCACGGCAGGCACAGCGCAGGTCGTGGCAGAGGCGCTCGGTCTGACGGTGCCGCACGCGGCGCTCGCTCCATCCGGTCAGCCGATCTGGACGGAGATGGCGCGGCAATCGGCGCGGGCAGCGCAGCATATGGCAGACGCAGGGCTGACGGCTGCGCATATCGTGACAGATGAAGCGATCGAGAACGCGATGGCGGTTCATGCAGCGTGCGGCGGCTCTACTAATCTGCTGCTGCATATTCCAGCGATTGCGCACGCTAGCCAACGGAAGGTTCCGGACGTATCCGACTGGTCGCGCATCAATCGCGAAGTACCGCGGCTCGTGAGTGTCTTGCCGAATGGACCGATCCCGCATCCGACTGTCCGCTTCTTCCTTGCTGGCGGCGTACCAGAAGTCATGCTGCACATGCGGCGCTTGGGTGTCCTCCATGAACAAGCGATGACCGTCACGGGACAGACAATCGGTCAAGTATTGGACTGGTGGGCGGACTCAGAGCGCCGTCACCGGATGCGCGCCTACTTGAGAGAAACCGAAGGCATTGATCCGGATACGGTCATCTACAGCCCGCAATCTGCCAAGCAGGCCGGTCTCGCCTCAACTGTCACCTTCCCGACTGGCAACATTGCACCGGAAGGATCGGTGATCAAGTCGACCGCTATCGACGCATCCATGCTCGATGAGCATGGCGTGTACCGGCATGTCGGAAGGGCCAAAGTGTTCACCACGGAACGTGCGGCGATCCGGGCGATCAAGACCGGCGGTATCGCCGCAGGCGATGTGCTGGCCTTGATTGGCAGAGGGCCGCTCGGTACAGGGATGGAAGAGACGTATCAACTGACCTCCGCCCTGAAGCATCTTCCGTTCGGCAAGGAGGTCTCCTTAATTACCGATGCCAGATTCTCCGGCGTCTCAACGGGCGCTTGCTTGGGTCATATCGGTCCCGAGGCATTGGCTAGTGGACCTGTCGGCAAGCTGCGCGACGGAGACTGGATCGAGATTCGCATTGATACGAAGCAGCTCCAAGGCACGCTGCATATGGTAGGAAGCGGCGATCAGCCGGGATCGCCCGAGGACGGTCAAGCGGTACTGGACAGCCGCAGTCCCCATCCCGGGCTGAGCGCTGACCCCGAATTGCCGGACGATACCCGCTTATGGGCGGCCTTGCAGGCAGCAAGCGGCGGCACCTGGGGCGGTTGTGTGTACGATGTGGACCGCATCATCGAAACTTTGGAGGCCGGGACCGAGGCGCTTCGGCGAACGCAATCGTGAGTGCGTAGCAACCCGAACGCCTCGATGAACGCGATCGGGAGCACGCATCAATCGAAACGCCCCGACGATCGCGATCAGGAGCGTGCAGCAACCGAAACTCTCCATCAACGCGAATCCGGCGGCGCCAACCATCGGATCGCTCTAGCGCGCGCAATCGGCTAAGAAGCGCCCCTGCGTGCGCCTGCTATTCGCTGATGCCATGCTCAACGATGACGGGATGCGAGCTTGATCCATACCGTCATCTCGCCCGGCTTCCGATTGCCCCACAGGTAGTAAGGCACTGCCCTCAGCTTCACTGGCGCTTGCGTCAGTGACTGGGCAAGGGGGCGGTAAGGTGTGTCTGCGTCCCATGACGCCTGCTCGTCGGCACGTCCTTCTGCCTCGATGACCACCGTCCCTCCAAGCCTCTCATCGTCATACGATATCAGCTTCGTATCGGGAACGATCGATAGCGCCGACAGCGGACTGCTGTTATCCACTTCCTCCAAGCAGTACACCAGCGGGCCGCGTGCGATCGCAGCCTTTCCTGCATTAGCCCGAATCTGCGGATTCGCCGCAATAAGGTGCGGCTCAAGTGCAGGCTCCCATTCCACAACGTCCCCTTCCGCCCATCGTCTACTCACCTTGGCATACCCATCGGTCAGCTCGTACTCCGCGACAGTGCCATTGATGGTCAGCACGGCCTTCCCATAACTCCAGGACGGCAGGCGCAAGGCTAGTGTGAATGCAGCATCTGGAGCTTCAGACATCTCTAACCGCACGTACCCTTCATGCGGCAGGCGCGATTGCTGCTGAAGCGCTACGCGGCCAGCGGCCAGCTCGAATTGCGCTTCACTGCCGATGAACAGATGCGTATAGATCTCATTGCGATCAGCCGAAGCCGTGTAGATGTACTGGTTCAGGGAGCTGAGCAGCCGCGCGACATTCGGCGGGCAGCAGGAACAGCCGAACCACTTCTGGCGCACCGCCTTCACATGGTGGCGATCGGGATTGTGCGCGGAAGCTTCCGGCCACACCTCCAATGGATTAACGTAGAAGTAATGCTTGCCATCCTGCGACATGCTGCCGATCACATTGTTGTACAGCGCGCGTTCCATGACGTCCGCATACTCACTCTTCGCCTCTAGCTGCAGCATCCGGTTGGCGAAGAAGATCAGCCCGATCGAGGCGCATGTCTCCGCATAAACGGTGTCGTTCGGCAAGTCGTAGTCGAAGGAGAACGCCTCGCCCAGATGCGTCGAGCCAATACCTCCCGTCAAGTACATCTGTCTCCTCGTCATGTTGTTCCACAAGCGCCGGCATGCTTCTAGCAGACTATGATCGTCTGCAAGCAAGGCAAGGTCGGCCATCGCCGTGTACATATACACCGCGCGGACAGAATGACCCGCAGCAGCATCCTGCTCGCGAACTGGCTTGTGCGCCTGATTGTACGCCATCTGCTCAGCTGTAGGGATCGGCACCTTCCGCTTGGCCCAATAGCTGTACCCGTCCCGCTGCTTGCATTCCTCCACCAAGAAGTTCGGCGTCGTCCCGCGCTCATCAATGAAAAACTGCGCTAACTTCAGGTAGCGCTTCTCTCCTGTCGTCTTGTACAGCTTAACAAGCGCAAGCTCAATCTCCTGATGCCCGTCATACCCCCGCAGCTTGCCCGGCTCACTGCCGAATACCGTATCGATGTAATCGGCGAATCGGCACACCACATCCAGCAGCTCCCGCTTGTCTGTAGCCTCGTAGTAAGCCACTGCCGCCTCGATCATATGGCCTGCGCAGTACAATTCGTGCGCTTCGTGCAAATTCGTCCACTGCTTGCCCGGCTCATGGATCGTATAATACGTGTTGAGATAGCCGTTCTCGTGCTGGGCTGCGGCAATCAAGGCAATCACTTCATCCGCGATTCGCTCCAGCTCGGGGTCCGGATGCGTTGCCAGTGAGTATCCTACAGCCTCCAGCCATTTGGCCACATCACTGTCTTGGAACACCATACCTCCGAACTCCCCTTGCTCCCACCCCGCGGCAATGCGGAAATTGCGAATCGCATAGCTTGGCTCCGCATCCGGCAGCCGATCGTTCAGCGCCTCCCATTGATAGGGAATGACCGTCTTGCGTACCAGCTCCGTATATCGATTCCAGAACTCGTCCTTTACGCTTATACGCGGTATGTTCTGCTGCCCGCTTCGTGATTGTTCCATTCCGATGCCTCCTGAAGTCTATTCTATATTTCTATGATATTTGAATATGATCTTTATTCAGTTTATCCTTGTTTATAATGGAGCACTACGAATAAACCCAACTTGTTATTTATACAATTTCACACTCCATAGGAGGAGGGCAGCACATGAATGAGCAGCGACTCATCACAATGGACATGCCGCCGATGCCTTATTACATCACGACAGGACTATCGAGCTTTCAACCCGGAGAGCAGCATCCGAGTCGGCACAACTTGGGCGTATTCGATCTGCTGTGGGTCATAGAGGGAACGCTCTATATAGGAGAAGAGGAGCAACAATGGGCGCTAACAAGCGGCCAGACGGTGCTATTGCTGCCTGACCGTTATCATTATGCGGTGAAGCCCTGTGACACGACAACCCGCTTCTACTGGAACCACTTTGACTTCGGGGGTAACTGGCAGCAGACGGAGCAAGCCGAGAGCCCCGTTCATCCCGTCCGCAACGCGTGGAACAACTCACACCGCATCCGGGTTCGCCAGCATGCCGCTCCAGCAGAATTCGTCTTAGCCGAGCGACATCTGCGCCAATTGCTCTCCTACGCGAGTCAACGTCCCGGCGATGCCTTCTGGCAGGAACAGCAGCTATTCATGGAACTGCTGCGTCTGTTAGAGGTAGGTTATCGCGGGAAGGATGACTCCCCCGCACTGAAGCTCGCCGAGCAGACAGAAGCCTATCTGCGCCAGCATTTTCAGACTGACGTGACGAATGAAGCGCTTGCGGAAGTGTTTCATTTTCACCCGAACTATATTGTCCGCTGTATGAAGGAAGTGTATCACTGCACCCCGATGGAATACCTTCACGAATATAGGTTGGAGCAAGCCAAGCTGCTGCTCATTAAGACAGAGTGGCCGATCTCTCACATTGCCGAGCATGTCGGCTTCCACTACGCGCCATACTTCTCCCGTTGCTTCAAACAGTACACGGGCATGCCGCCATTGCGGTTCCGCAAGCAATATATGCCTTAATCACTGCGCATCCGCTAAGAACCGAAGATGGCCACATTTTGATTACCCAGCAGGAACGCATTCCCTCTCCAAACCAATGTGTTCAGAATATAGCCTAGTGCATCTGCGTTATATCTTCCTGCAATTTTTTGATAAGCTAACAGCTCATACACTTGATTGCCGTCGAAGTCAACCGGATACAAGCCGCTCAATGGATTCACGAACCCGCTGATCGGCTGCTTGAGCTTGCCATTCTTATCGTATATCTCGCTTAAATACTCTTCCCCTCTTGCAGAGATGTCGATGAGATAGGTCTGGTTGTTCGCCTTACTGACCACTTCCACCTTATAGTCATCTTGATACGTGACCGCATAGGCGTAGGTCTCATTATATACATGGAAGTCGAAGATCAATTGCGGCATATTGCGGACGAATGCATAGATGTAATGGTACATGATAGCGCCACTGCCGCCTGAGTCGATGCTGATCAGAATATCGTCGATCCGGTCACCGGTGAAATCGCCCAAGAACAGCCTAGGGTTATAGCCTGCATTCTCCTGTAGAGGGACACGGGTCCTGCGGCCGTTCCGCCCATCTTCCACGACAAGGGTAATTTGCTGAATAAAAGGGCTGTCTGGTGTGCGAACTCCCGTTAGATACACATGATCCATGACTCCGTCACCGGTCACATCGCCCTGCGCGTAAGAGACGATTCGCTCGGTACCTGATTCTGGTCTATAAGCATACGAATACATACTTGGCTCCTTCCCTTCCCCACATAATCGAAAGTGATGAAATGAACTTCACTATCCAGCTTATGTAGGTAAACACCTATGTGATTGGGTGGATGCCTATGGGGCAGACAGGTACATGGTATACTAGTGACAAATGCAGACGAGGAGCTGACGAACCGCTATGAATGAACAACAAGGCCGCAAAGGTTACGAGAAGTTCGCACCGAAGGCCAAGGCGTATATGCATAATCCAGACAAGACGAGGAAGCTTCTGCAGCAAGCTGCAGCGAAGGCGAATACCCGCAAAAATCTAGTTGGCGATGTGCGGGACAAGCTGCAGCTGCTGTTCGGCTTGCTGAGAGACTGGTCGAAGGGTCACTACAGACGGATCCCTACGAATTCGATTGTTATGATTATCGTGGCGATCCTGTACTTCGTGTCTCCGGTCGATCTGATCTTCGATTATGTCCCGTTCCTGGGCTACATTGACGATATATCCGTCATCGGCTTCGTCATCAAGAACATTGCAGGCGATCTCGAAGCTTATCGCAGCTGGAAGGAATCTGATGAATCGGCAGCTGTCGATCGTCCCGGCGATTAAATAGAGGCATCACTCACCTTGGTATCTCCAACGGATATAGCCCGATACTGCCATAAAATTGTTCGAATTTCGGGAGATTGTCGTTCGTCGCATTGGATGATTACGACCAGCTCAGGCTTGGGCCGTCGCGGAGAGCGGGCTATCGTCTGCTCGCCCCTTAGCACTCTGTAGAGATGAACACCTAGGAATCCGATGAAAAAGCCTACCACAGCGTAAATGATCCCCCATAGGATCGGCCCCCATGTCCAGACGAATCCCATACTTGCTCCAATGACACCAAGGGCCGTAGCTGCAGCCATACCGACTTCGAATGCCTTGGCATGAATATCATCCGCCCGTAGCGCCAAGCGACTAGTATCCTCAAAGTACAGGCGCATAGGCACTACCAAGATGTCGCATGCGTCAACACCCAGCTTCTCTAGTACACCCAAAGCTTGTTCAGCCTCAAGCGTGTTCTCGAATGTGCTGACGATAATCATGATTTCCACGCAGGGAATAGTCGGACATGAGCGCCAGTGTAACGTTCTGCGTAAAATTGCTCTTGTTCTTTCTTGAATAAGTGATTCTGATCCACACATAGTATGTAACCGTAGTAAATAGTTCCTGCTAAAACGGATGGCATAAAGAGCAGCCACTGCGGATTGAGTACAGCAACGGATTGCTCGAAGCGTCCGTGAAATAACAAAAATATGGAATCATAGAAGTTCGACATATGCGCGAAGATCCACCACCAAATGATCGTATAGATCCCGAGCACGACCTTTTTGTTATATAATAATCCCAAACCTGGAAAAGCAAGCGACCATATCGCCCCCATGATGGGACTTTTTCGTTCCAAATACTGAATCTCGAATGGGTGAATGACGACAGGTTGCAATCGTTCATTCTCAAGCTCCGCCAGATGACTGATCCGGTTCATAGTAAATGTCATTCGGTAACTGCTCCACAATGCATAAATATAGACGGCCATATAGCCATACATCCAGCGCGGCTGCAAGGTCGCCTTCGCCAGATCGAACCGCCCGCAGAACGTATATACCATCGCTTCATTCAGATGGGCGAACAAGTTAATAAATACTTCTGACAGGGTAAGAAAGATCCCCCTTGCATATTGATTATGAAGCACTTTGCCAAACCCCGGGAATGAAGCAGACCACCACATAGCGATATATGGATTGCGCGGCCAAAAATAAGTAACCCCATCACCGCTATGGAGCATCCGAGGCCTTCTGGCCGTCTTTTTCTTCGACAATTGTATCCCCTCATTACATGACTTGATGCTTCATAAATTACCCATCCTGATTGTATCCTATACCAAACACGTTAGGTTGCAAGCACCTATCAGCTTCTTGTTCCCCCTGAAAGCAGCAAACTACTGAATATCAATAAATTGTAAATGATTTATAATAATAATATATTGTTTTACGATAAACACTGTGCTACAATCCTAACTATTAACCATTCAGTGAGGTGCTGTATGAAACGAGAAACCTTGTTCTTAAAAGTCGTAGTGATACTGCTTGCCGTTCCGATACTAGGATTGTGCATCGTCGTATTGCCGCGGGTTGCGATGGATGTATCCGATTGGGAGCTCGCTTATTTGGTCTATCCTGTCTTAATCGGTATGTATGCTTCGGCGATTCCGTATTTCCTCGCATTGGTCCAGGCTTTTCGACTTCTGAACTATATTGACCAGAACAACGCGTTCTCGGCATTGTCTGTAAGAGCATTGCGAAAGATCAAATGGTGTGCCGTCACCATCAGTGTCTTATACGTGTGTAGCATGCCGTTCTTCTACCTAATCGGAGAGAAGGACGATGCACCCGGTGTCATCCTGATCGGCATGACGCTTGCGTTCGCACCCCTAGTGATTGCCGTATTCGCCGCTGTTCTTCAGAAGCTGTTGCAAAATGCGATTGATATAAAATCAGAACATGATTTAACGGTCTGAGGTGATAACATGGCGATTATGATCCATATTGATGTGATGCTGGCTAAGCGGAAGATGAGTGTGACAGAGCTGTCGGAGAGAGTTGGCATTACGATGGCTAACCTGTCGATCTTGAAGAATGGCAAGGCTAAGGCGATTCGGCTATCTACGCTGGAGGCGATATGCGAGGCGCTGGCATGTCAGCCTGGAGATATTCTGGAATATTGCAAGGACGATGACACGCAGGAGTAAGCAACACGAGGCATTGTGAGGAGGGGAACCGTCTATGTATTCACACATATCGCATGCTCTACAGCAGCTTGTACGCTTCGGCTGGCAGCAAGCGCTGTCCTGTGTATTTCCTGTTGTCATCTTCGCCTCCCTGGCACTGACGCAGCTTGTTCCCCTTCCTTGGCTGCCCCGTTACGACTGGCTGCTTGTCATCTGTCTAGCTATGCAAGTATGGATGGTTCGCGCCGGACTTGAAACCCGCGACGAGCTGAAGGTGATTACCGTCTTCCACTTGATCGGTCTGGCTCTGGAACTGTTCAAGGTACGGATGGGATCTTGGTCATATCCGGAGGAAGGCTGGACGATGGTGGGCGGCGTCCCGCTCTACAGCGGATTCATGTATGCCAGTGTGGCCAGCTATCTGTGTCAAGCCTGGCGGCGCATGGAGGTCGAGCTTGTTCGGTGGCCTCCACTGTGGCTAGTGACGCCATTGGCCGCTGCCATCTACTTGAACTTCTTCACCCACCACTATTGGATCGACATTCGCTGGTGGCTGTCGGCCTTAGTCGTCATCTTATTCTGGCGAACATGGGTAACCTATGAGGTCGGCCATAAGCGCTACCGGATGCCGCTCGTGCTATCCTTCGTGCTGATCGGCTTCTTCATCTGGATTGCGGAGAACATCGCTACCTACTTCAGCGCGTGGGAATACCCGAACCAATCGGATACGTGGCGTCTCGTCCATGTGGGCAAGATCAGCTCTTGGCTGCTGCTCGTCATCGTCAGCTTCCTGATCGTCGCTTCGTTGAAGCGAGTCAAGGGACAGCGGCTTGCGTCCATCCGCTCTCCCGACAAGAGCCGGCGCCCTGTATCCCCGCAATAAGCATTGTAGACACGCACAGCCTAATCGCGCTGCATCTCGTTCTCGACCCGTTCCATGAACTCTTCTGCAGCGCTATAGCCGTGCTGCTTCAGATACCAGTTATTCGCCGCTGCCTCGATCAAGCCGCACACATCGCGTCCCGGCTGATGCTGGATTTGAATATGCGGGATGCGAACACCGAGATATTCCGTATGCTGAGGCGCTACCTCCAGCTCATTGTTCAAGGAAGCTCCTTGCCACGGAGACAGCTCAATGTCCAGCACAATCCGCGTCTCATCCTGAAAGGCGCTGCGCCCGTATTGGCGTACCACATTAATTAAGCCTACACTGCGCAAGGCCAAGAACTCGCGTGTAGTCTCGTTATGTGTGCCGAGAAGGGTGGACGGTCCCAGCTTCTTAAGCACCACAATATCGTCTGCTACGAAGCGATGCCCTCTGCGAATGAGCGTATGCGCCGTCTCACTCTTGCCGATACCGGACTTGCCCCTGAGTAAAATACCTATACCAGATACGTTCACACACACCCCATGGATCGCCACCTCTGGCGCGAGTGATTTCACCAAGAAGCTGTCCAGCTTGGCAATGAACGCGGTCGTCGTCTCCTGCGTCCGCAGCAGCGGAATCCCCTCCTGATCACAGAACAACGTTATATACGGAATGTCCTGCTGTCCTGTCGTTACAATAAAGCATGGCGGATGATACTTGACGATATTGCCGATATGAAGCATGCGTTCTTCTACACTTAGCGAGAGTAAATAAGTAATCTCCTTACGGCCAAGCACTTGCACCCGCTCCATCGGGAAGAAGTCGAAATATCCGACGAACTCCAAGCCCGGCCTATGCGCACGCGGACGGGACACGATACGATCCATTCGGTCACTTCCAGCCAGCACCTCTAATTTGAATGTTTCCGCAAGGGTCTTCACGGTGATAGTTTTCATAATCGTCTCCTCCTGCGACAGAACGTGCCTCATACTGGCTAAGCACGCAGCACTTCGCTTCTCTCGGATATATTCTACAGCGAATCGGGACATTCCTGCGCAGAGGCAATCGCAGATAACTGTTCAGCGGCAAATCCCTATCCATGCTGAGATTCATCATAATAGACTGATTCACGAAGTTGGTTCCGATCCCGAATAGGCGGTTGCTCGAACATGCGGGCATATTCCCGACTGAACTGCGTTGGGCTTTCGTAACCGACCCGAAATCCCGCTTCCGCTGCACTGCAAGTATCGGCTAGCAGCAGACGGCGCGCCTCTTGCAATCGAAGGGTCTTTTGATATTGCAACGGACTCATAGTTGTGACCTTCTTGAAATGCTTGTGCAAAGCTGAAGCACTTAAGTTGACCTCCTTCGCTAATGCTTCAATCGAGAGCGGTTGATCATAGTGCTGCTTGATCCGTTGCACAGCCTTCGCTATCGAATTGGCGAAGCTGCCAACGAGAATACATTGCCTCATAAGCTCCCCTTGCTCGCCCTTCATAACCTTATATAATATCTCCTGCACAATAAGTGGCGCAATGAACGGAATGTCCTCTGGCGCATCCAAGAGCTTGACTAGCCGAACGAACGGCTCAAGCAGCGCATGCGTCAATTCACTAACGGCTATGCCTCGTCTGAGCTCCTTGCTCTCGTTCTGTTCCCCCTCGCGAATGACATGCAGAATGTCGTCCGTGCTGAACGTTAGCTTAAGGCTCAAGTAAGGGGAATCCGGTGATGCATGAACGATTCTTCCGACAGTTGGCAGCTGCACAGACGTAACCAGATAAGTAGTCGGATCGTACCTATAGCTTTCCGCTCCTACTGCGGTACTCTTCGCTCCCTGGACAACCACACAGATCGACGGACCGCTGACCGAGTGAATAGGCTCCATCACTTGCGAGGAGCGAAGAAATTGCAGCCCCTTCACAGAAGTACCGTGGAAGCCGTCCGCTCTCGCATGGCGCTGAATCATCTGTATGAGTTCGTTTAGGCAGGATGACAGTAGCTGAGGGCTGGATCGTGAATACACAAGCCTACTCTCCTCTCCTTCATATTCCTAGCCCTTCCATTTAATCATTCTGAACAGGATTAGGCAAGAATGGACCGGTATCAAGTTACCGCCTCCGATCGTATCCGCCCTATAATAACTCTTACCGGGAACGGTACATACACAGATGGAGGGGACACAATCATGAATATGGATGGAAAAGTAGCAATCATCACCGGAGCATCGCGCGGCATAGGTCAGGCAATCGCCAAGCAGCTCGCTGTGGCGGGAGCCAAGGTCGTAGTCAATTATGCATCGAATCGGGCAGGTGCGGATGAAATCGTCGAGGACATTCGTAGTCTCGGCTTGCAAGCCATGGCACACCAGGCGGACATCAGTCAGATTCACGAAATCGAGAAGCTATTCGCAGCAACGCTTACTGCCTATGGTCGCGTCGATATTCTGGTCAACAATGCTGGTATGATGGAGAACGCACCAGTTGAGGAAATGACAGAAGATAGCTTCGACAGGCACTTCGCCGTCAATGTGAAGGGCACGTACTTTGCCTGCCAGCAAGCGGTGAAGCATATGGAGCATGGCGGCGCCATCGTGAATATATCAAGTTCCGTCACGGGCCATATGTTCCCGCACTACAGTGTCTATGCTGCCACTAAGGGAGCCGTCGAACAGATCACCCGTCAGCTTGCGAAGGAACTCGCACCCAAGGGCATTACCATTAACTGTGTCGCTCCGGGTGCAGTCAGCACAGAACTATTCCTGAATGGCAAGCCGCAAGACTTGATTGATGCCATCGCCAGCATGAATGCTTATCACCGTCTCGGTGAACCTGACGACATCGCACCTGTTGTCCAATTCCTCGCCAGCGAGCAATCCGGGTGGGTGACAGGACAGACCTTGCGCGTCAATGGCGGCTTCATCTGATTGACCGTCTGCTAAGGCAATGCGTATAGCCGCCATGCATGTATATAATCCCACGATTAGCACAAAACACTGACCATTACGGTCAGTGTTTTGTATGTATGCGCTATTCCTTATCGTTACTTTTCATATCCCGTATATTTTTTTGCACCGATATGGCTGCGAATATACTTAATACATAGGCCATACTATAGAAGCCCTTCTCACTTCGAAGCAAATCTGCATTCCATAAGCCTACCGCCAGAAGGATTAACGCTGATCCGATCGCTATCCAACTTAGGCTGTAGTATATGACTGTAACGGGAATACCCTCTTCCTTATCTCTAACGGACTTTTGCAGCGATACAGCCGCGAACAACCCGAATAGCAATAAAGTTAAATAATATCCCTTCTCATTCAACATCATATCCGCATTCCATAAGCCGATCAAGTAGGCTACACACCCCAAAAGCAAAGCAACCCATGATGCGGCAATAAACGCAGGTGTCGGCTTACCTTTCTTCTTCGCTTGCATTCCTTTCTTCTGTTCCAAGATTACTTCTGCTTGATTCGTCTCATTCATTTCGCTAGCTTCTCCTGTCTTTTCTTAATTTTTTCTTTTAATTCCAATTCAGATTTAAAAAGTTTCCATATGTTACTTCAACACATTGACGTAAATCCCTTCAATATTCAAAATATTTTTACTAATTTCCGACGTTACCGCTCACTTCTCGCAAGGAAACACAAAAGGAGGGGCTCTAATAGCCTCCTCCTATACATGTCATGTCCCATTTTCAGACGCTTATTACATAGCTTCCTCGATGATCCCGGCGAAAGTTGCTGCAAGAGCATCTACATCCTCTGCATCTTCCTCCGTGATTGTGAATGAAAGTTTCGTTTCGTCCAGATCTAACGCATCAGCTAACCATCCGCCGAGTCCCCGTGTTTTTTTGTCAACTTCCAGATGCACACGGGTTTCATATTCTCCTGCGAAGAACATGACTTCAATCTCGTCCAAGTTAGAGAAATCTCTTCCGGGTAGATATTCGTATTCCATCACGAACGGAAGTGGCCAGTCTTTTATAGATCCAACCAACTGCATGACTTCCTTCAATCTGAAGCCGAGATGCTCGAGCGCTGCGAAGCCAGCAGCTGTGACAGGATGAGGTAATACCTTGATATAATCTTTGTCCGAGGCGTCGACGGCGTTGTCAATATCCAAATTTGTTCTAATCCACACCTTATGCTTGCCGAAGGTTTCCGGTGTATACGCAGGAAGCTTCATGGAGAAGTCAATTTCTCTCTTCTCGCCAGGCTGAATGTTGGAGTCGATATCCAGCTCATGCTCCGTCAATATGTACGTTCTCTCTTCTATTACCGTTTCCTCTCCCCGCTCTACTTCCACGAAGTAATTACAGCATAGCTGCAGCTCCACATCATCAATTCGCTGCTCGACTTTACCACCCTCGATCCGGAACGTGCCCTGAATGACTTCACCCGCAGGAACACCACCCCCGTCAATATCCAGAATGGTCTCCACCTTCGCTCCGCCGATCCCGATACTTGCCATCATTTTTTTGAAAAATGCCATAAGATAGCTCCTCCTCATTAGTCGATCAAACGTTCAATTTATAAGCGCCCAAATTAGGTGCCACGCCATATATTGTATATTGTAATGCAACATTCTGAAATAAAAAATCCCCCAAATAGGCAATGTCATTAGTTAAATCATCTTAATGACATTGCCTGGATAGGGGGTTTTTCATTTATACATGATGATCGTGGACAACGGGCTTCGCGTCACTGACTTTCACAGAACCTTTACGAACTAACACATAATAGGATAGAAAAGCCAACACACTTGCGGCGAAAATGAGAATACCCATAGGAACGGCGGTATACTCTCCTGCTACACCTACAAGCGGAGCGGCTAACGAGCCGATCAAGAACGGCAACACGCCGAGCAACGCCGATGCGCTCCCTGCCACATGTCCCTTCGTTTCCATCGCCAGGGAAAAAGACGAGGTCGCAATAATACTAATCGACGACACGAAACAGAATATCGGAATGGCCACAGCTAGCAACGGCGCCTTCGCCAGAATCGCAATAAGCAATAGAATCGAAGATACATTCGCTATCAGCAAGCCGATCTTCAAGAAGGCCTTCTCCGACACCTGCTCCGAGTAGCGGCCTACCAGCTGCGTCCCCATAATGAGACCTAATCCGTTGACGCCGAACAACAAGCTGAACACTTGCGGCGACACCCCGTATATATTCTGATAGACGAACGAGATCCCGGACACATAGGCGAAGATTCCGCCAATCACGAACCCTTGCGCGAACGCATACCCTGCGAACTCCCGATCCTTCAACAAGGAACCGAAGTTCTTGACCACCTGAGTTAAGTTACTAGGAATACGTCTCTCCACAGGCAAGGACTCTTCCAGCCTCACAGCAACGATGAACGTCAACAGCACGCCAATACCAGTCAATACTAGGAACACTACCTTCCAATCGGCAAAAGCGAGTATCGCCCCGCCCAAGACCGGAGCCACGATCGGACCGAGATTCCCGACCAGCATCAATAAGGCGAAGAACTTGGTCAACTCCCTGCCGCTGTAGATATCCCGAACAATCGCTCTGGATATGACGAGCCCTCCAGCTGCTGCGAAGCCTTGGATAAACCGGGATACGATCAACACATAAATATTCGGGGCGATGGCACAGGTTAGCGAGGAGAGGAAATACAAGCTGAGAAAAATCAACAACGGCTTACGCCGTCCTTGCACATCACTCATCGGTCCTATAATCAACTGACCTATCGCAAGCCCCAGCAAGCAAGTGGTCAAGCTAATCTGCACCAGAGAAGCGGTCGTATGATAGTCCGTCACAATCGTAGGAAATGCAGGCAAGTACGTGTCGATGGTAAATGGACCTAGAAGCGAAAGAAGTCCTAACAGAAAAGCCAGCTGTAATCGTTTACTCTTAGATGATGAATTCAATTTTATGATCGCCTTTCTATATTGAAATTTGGCATGCACTTCTGAGCGCAATACGACTATTTTATAACATTCCAGCGGATAATGCTATCCCTCATTCATCCGGTGCAATTGCGCATTCTCGAACACATGTGTACCTGGCAAATACATTTGTGCCACGCGAAGCATAACCACTGCAACCGTTCGGGCATGAATAGGCTTGTATTGGAACAAAGAGCCTCGGAATAGGAAGGAGAACCATTGACTCAACCAAGCAGCCGACCGCTCGCCGAAGCGAAATTCATGACGTTCCCCTAGTAGAAGCGAAGGACGCAAGATCGCCGCCGAAGGAAGACGCAATGCGCGAATCGATGCTTCCAATTCACCCTTCACACGGTTGTAGAATATCCGCGATCCAGCATCTGCCCCCATCGCCGTAATAACTAGGAAGCGCTCGGCTTCTGCAGCCTGTGCCAATCGGGCAGCCACCAAGGGATAGTCAACATCCACCTTGCGGAACTGATCTTGCGACCCTGCCTTCTTCATCGTTGTTCCTAGGCAGCAGAACACATCGACTGCACCTGTGAACGAATCGGCATGCTCCTCGAGCGTATCCCAATCGTTCACCACGACTTGCTTCAGCTTGTCCCGCTCCGGAAGCCGCCTTCTGACAATGGCCAGAACTTCCCTGTAGTCTTCTGAACTTAGAAGCAGCTCCAGCAGTTCCTTCCCGATCAAGCCGGTAGCCCCGAGCAGTACCGCCTTCTTGGCAGCGGATGTATCCATGACATCATCGACCTCCTTCTCATTGCATGACCTATCTAACTTTAGCAGATCGCTCGGGTTGCTTCCAGCTGGTGAGCATGAGCTCAAGAATATGTATATCTGCATTCTTGTAACGGACAGTTGCACTCACGTATAATGGGAATAGAAATAAAGGACCTCTTGGTCATCGGGGAGGCGACCCTCGATTCCACGCCGTGGGGACGTTAAATAAGTCACGGAGACTTTTGTCGTCTTATCACACTTGCACTTGCCCTGATGTAGACACATCTGGGCTTTTATCTTATTAAGGAGAAACAAGATGCTAGACGTTACAGCATTATTCAATTTATCGTCAAAACAGTAGTAAAAACCAAAAAATAACCGAATCTCCGCTGATAAGACTCCGGTGTCCGATTCAAATGTAGAACCAGCCTTACAACCTCCGTTCTAAAGGAACAATTTACAACAATTCCTTCCCTTCTATGCCGAAATCGATTTCGTCGTGGCGATTCTCTGGGTTACATTGCTCTAAGAGCTCTTCCAATGTCGGTTTTCTCTTTGTGGGTATCACGGAGAGCTTATGATCATCGCTTACAATCAAATCGACTTCTGTTCCTTGTTGAATCCCAATCCTTTCAGCAATTTGGCTTGGAATGTGAATAACTAGACTATTTCCCCATTTTTCCACGGTCGTTGACACGGAACATTCTCCCCTTTCTTGCCGAAAAGGCAGCACTGGAACAACAATAACCTTGCATGTATGAAACGCGTGGTTTATCATAAAGATAAACAAGGGAGATGCGGCCAACATCTCCCCGGCACATCAAACTTGGTGGGATTCCCTCCAAGAGTACGAATAGCCCACGTTACGGCCTGTCAACCGAGTGGGCTATTTCCGTTTCTCGATATATGTGAGCAACGCTAAAATCAGCATGCCGAACATAAACAAATCGCGAAGGGAAATGTCCATAGCACCACCTCCTCTCCGGAGGGGTGCAACCCACTCAAGTTGTGATGTACAAGTATATTTTACCATAAAGTCACTCACACAAGTGGCTTTTTCTTATGCAAAAGAGTGAGAACACTGCTTAACTGTCATACACATGGAGAAGAATGACAGAAGCCATCATCATTTTTCAATCTTTGCCGCTTTTCCAGGTCGTATAAGCGATTATAATCGCGGTGCCAACAAGAAACACTAACCACCCAGGATGCCAAGCATCCCACATTAACCCGGTTGCCAGAAAAACAACTGTCGCCAATGGCCAAATTAACGCATGAATCCAACTGTGTTTGCTCGATTTCTCATTTTCCTTTACATATTCTTCATTGTTGGCAACCAATCGTTCGCCCTCCATTGCCGACCCTGCAATGATGAACAAGTACACAGCAAATGCCCATATCAGCGGCATTAGCGCTAGGAGGAAATCACTGTCTGCATGAACGTTGTCGGCAGTCAAAAAAGGGATTCCAAAACTAACTATAATGATTACAATGCCGGTGACGATTAATAGTCCATACCTTTTGCGATTGACCAAGCTCTTCTGTCTAAAATCTTGGATAAACGAATCATCAAACACTAATGGTTGTGTTTCAAGCTCCTTGTACGCTTGTACGCTTAAGCCTTGCCACACCAAGATGGCCACGCCAACCGCAATCACCATCATAAACAACACATAGCTGAACGTTTCTTGAAAAGTCATAGGCAATAAGATCGAGGCTATAAGAATAGCCACGCCTGCTGCGATCTTGTGTGCGCCCTGCTTCTTATTCAGAAGATAGGCTTCCACAACTTCCTGACTGGCATAGTAGCCTTCCTCAGACGTTCCATGTTCTCCAGAGGGCTGTTCCTCATTCTTCAATAGGTAATCGAGCGAAACCTGGAATAGCCTGCTCATCTTCACCAGTTTGTCTGTTTCCGGGAAGCCTTGACCGTTCTCCCATTTACTTATCGCTTGTCTGGAAACTTGCAGCTTCTCGGCAAATTCCTCTTGAGACCATCCTTTTTGTGCTCTTAGTTTTTTTAGTTTTTGATAAAATTCCATTCTCTTCACCTCCCCTTCATCATAAACCGACTGCCGCTATCCTTCTACCTACCAGAGGTTGCAACCTTGCCATTTTACGGTTGCATTTACTCTTATTTTGCGTTGCATCGCGATTTTTCGGTTGCAGTTACTGCCGATCGACCTCACCGGTAGTAATGCTGCTCTCAATGAGCCGTTTGGAATAACTTCAACGGACATCGGTGACCGTTACAGGGCGTATGAGGCGTGTTGTGACAATATAACGGTCACGGATGTCCGTAAGCGCTGAATGGGCCGGTCAAATCGGCGCTTTTTTGCCACTAATGGTCATCAGCGACCGTTAAAATTCAAAAATGCGGTTTTTTTCGCTCTAATGGACTTGAGTGACCGTTACAGTTTCAACTGGCTGGTCCCGTCATATTTTTCCGCTCACCACAGTCTTCTCGCCTGTTGATCAGCACGACGAAGGGAGCCACAGTATTGTGGCTCCCTTCGCGGTAATGTCTATTAAAGTTCGCTTAATAGCTGATACAGTATGACGGCTGCTTGCGCCCGATTGGCCGAAGCCTTCGGTGCGAATTCGCCATCATCCATACCGGTGATGATGGCTGCCTGCTGCATGGCAGTTACCGCTGCTTGCGCATAATCGGCAATGCTCACTTGATCTGTGAAATCGACTGCTTCATTCACACTTGGCAAGGACAGCTCCAATGCCTCGATCACACGGAATGTCATGACAGCCATATCTTGACGGCTAATGCTGTCATGCACGCCGAAGGAACCGTCATCCTTGCCGTATACGACGCCCAGCTCATGCGCAATGGCGATAGATTCGTAATACCAAGCTTCTTCATCCACATCACTGAAGGAAGCATCTGCCCCTTCTGCTGCAAGATCGAAGGCTTGCACCAGCATTTGCACATATTGGGCTCTCGTCATTTCCTTGCCTGGCATGAAGGAATCCGATGTGACGCCGTGAACAATCTCACGGGCTGCCAATGCTTCGATGCTGTCTTGCGCCCATGCTGCTTGCGCCAAGTCATCGAAGCTAGCCTCCACATGCAGCGCTGTATACTGGCTGAAGTGCTGTGTCTTGAAGTGAACCTGACCCGTTGCCGGATTGTAATGGCCGTTCTTGATGACCTCGAGTCTGCCGTCCTCTGCAATGTAGTACACAACTACACGTCCGGGCTTCTCGCCTTCCTGCAGCTCATACGGATAGGAGACACGAACCTTCTGGTTCGGTGCGAACTCGCTAATCACTTGCTCTCCCGCTTGAAGCGTGAAGTCGAAGACAGGATTATCGCCTACCTTCTCCCGAACTTCTTCAGGCAGGTCAGCCGGGTCTACCTTACTTACGTTCAACTCTACTTGTGATGCATCGCTCAATCCAGTAAACAAGGATAACGGAAGTTCAACCGCAGCAATACCTGTATCCACCTCTACTCGCTGAATACCGGATTCTGCTGCAGACTGTAAGGAGTCGAGCGGCAGCTTAACCGATACAGTCGCAGCATCTTCGGTGCCTGCGATGTTGATCTTCAGGCGGCTTCCCTGTGCTTGGTCCAGTGCTTCCTGGAAATCTGCCTCGTCCACTTCGGCTGTAGCATTCCCGTCAGCGTCCACTGTCACACCACCAGGTGCGCCGCCAGGTCCGCCTCCTCCGCCGCCTCTTCTCGGCGGCTTCTCAGATAAGGTCAACACGCCGAATACGGATGGGTCTTGGTAGCCCTGTCCCGTCGTGTCATTCCATGTTGCGACACTTTGCCGACCGCCGTCCTTGGCGTCATTGATCTGTGCGTCGAATCCGATCTGCATATTGTTACTCGGTGTAATCGTCTTGAATGGCAGCTTCATCTCCACCACATAATTCGTTCCGCTCACGACCGTTGCCGACTCGAAGCCGTCCGCTAAGCTAGGCGGATTGAATGAAGTTTCATTGTCGAAGTTGACGCGGTATTGTCCGTCATCCTCATCATAGGAGAACAGCTTGGCATTATTCTCATCGAGGAATACTTCGACAGAATCTTGTTCATGCGCATTGACACTCGATTTGTCCAGCTGCGCATCGTTCACTTGCATGAGTACGTACAAATTCTGCGCATCCCACAGCACTTTGGCTGTTCCGCTCGCGCCTTGCCATGCGAGCTGATAGGAATCAATCGGAAGTGCTGGTGTCTTGCTCCAGACTCCATCGATAACACCATCAATCGTAGGTGTGCCGAACACTGCTGTAGCATGTTTAGCCTCAATCTCTTCTGGCTCATTCTCTGCCAGGAACTTATCCGGGTCGATCACCGCGTAATAGGCCGGCTTCGCCTGCAGCTGACTGTCGAACAGCAACGGCGGCGTCTCACTCCGCCAGCTCGTGCTGTCATCGAGTCCCCAGAAGGTCACACGCGCGAGATTGCCATGTGTGTCCGCATGCTCCTTGTAGAGCTTGAACAGCTGCGCGTACAGATAGCCTTGTCTAATTGCTTCTTGTTCAGAGATTTCATTGTTCCCACCTGCTGTAATATCGAGTTCAGTTACACTAACTTCAACGCCTAGGGAAGTGAATTTCTCCAGTGAGCTCTTCACATTCTCCGGTTTCGTGTTGAGATTGTAATGGGCTTGCATGCCGATACCGTCAATAAGCAATTCACCAGGATGCTCCTCCGCATATGACTCGTTAATCTCCTTCACCATCTGGTAAATCGCTTCGGCCTTATTCTGGTTGTCATCGTTATAATCATTGTAGTACAGCTTGATGTCCTTCCACTCTGGGTGAGCGTCCAACACTTCTCTTGCGATGCGGAAGGATTGCTCTACGTAATCATCGCCTAGCGCAGATTTCCAAGGAGAGGTGCGAAGCGAAGCTTTCCAATCCGTCGGGTTAGGCGGGTTGTCACTCATCGCTTCATTGACAACGTCCCAAGAGATCACCTTGTCGCCGTAACTCTCCATAACGGTAGTAATATGCGTTCTCAGGTTGGCGAGCGCTTCCTCTTCGGCTAGAGGCGATCCGTCCTCTGCTGTACTGAGCCATGTCGGCATCTGTTGGTGCCAAACTAACACATGACCGTGCATCGGGAGTCCTTCGGCTAGGGCTTGATCGACTAGCGCATTCTCATCTGCAAGGTCAAATTCCCTGTCCGCATCATACGCATAATCCGGCTTCATCGCATTCTCCGCTGTTACAACGTTGTGATGATGCTTCAGCAAGGTCAGTCTGTCCCCGTCGAAATCTCTAGCGGATACGATGTTACCAATTAAGAAGTAATCTTGATACACATCTCGGATCGGTGCGAGATCTGTCTGAACGGGCAACGGACCTTCCAATGGCCCTACATACTTGATGCTGAAATCATCCATGTAGAACGTTCTGTCTTCCCCGTAGCTGTCGGCAATTTCCACATAGGTCAGCAATGAGGCTGGCGTATTGCGAAGCTGGAAGGTGCCTGTCAGCTGCACCCATTCCTCATCGTTAATCGTCAATGTGTCCGACACATTCGGGTAAGTGTCGTCGTTCTCGATACTGATTCGCAAGCGGCTCGCTTCCTCGCCTGGAGCCATCTTGACCCATACCGACAGCTCATACTCATGATGCTTGTACATCTGCCCCGTTATATCGAGCAATGCCGCATTGTACTGTTCCGGTACCGTAACGGCCAAGCCTTGTGTGCCACCCTCCGTCTGATTCGCTTCAGCGGTCAGCTGTAAGGTTTCTACCCCGCTTCTAGCGACCCAGCCTTGCAGACCGGTTTCATAATCATACAGATCATCAATCTGCGGAGCCTTCGCCAGCTTGATCTCGAAGTCGTCGATGACAATCACATCATTGACATCTGATGATTCGATATACAAGGTCAGTGCTTCCATGTCCTCTGGTAATACGTATTCCCCGGAAAGCTCGAACCAGTCGCTGTCGGAAACTTCTGCCTGGCTAATCGTGTGCCATTTCGTATCCGCACCTGCGACCTTGTATTCCAAGGAGAGCTTCACCGTGCTAGCTTCACCCGTCTTGTCCGGCAATCGGGCGAAGCCCTTGATGCTGTACGTCCCGTCTTGAATTTGCATAATATCCAGCACATCCAAGCTCGGTCCATTCCAAGTATCTGTGCGTCCGCTATGCTGCAGTGCATAAGGTTCGGACTTCACGTCATCTGTGACGAAGGATAATTCCCCGTCACCGCGAACGCCCCATCCTTGCGCGCTTTCGTCATCGAAGTCATACCTATACGGATCAGCTGGATCATGCGTCGAGGCCACATATTGCTCCAGCTTCACACTGTCAATGAGGAATGATGCCGTTGGTTCGGCTACTTCGAAGTAAATTTGTGAAGCCGTGGCATTATATTCGCTCTCCAGCTTGACCCACTCAGCATCTGTTATGGCTGTAGCGCCTACAACAGTCGTGTAGGAGTCATTGTTCTCTGTCACCTTGATTGTGGATGCTGCTTCACCAGCAGCCAGCTTCACATACGCGGTAATTCTATGCTTCGAACCCGACTTCAACCCTCCGAGATTGGCACCATGCCAATCCGCCGTCCGTTCGGACACAAGCAGCGCTTGCGCGCCTTCATAAGCATCGTCGGACATAGATACCGTCGACTCTCCATGAGGTCCCCAGCCAGTAGAATCGTCTTCAAAATCATAAAGAGCCACTTGCTCCCAAGTACCATCGACTGGCACTTCCGGTCCGCCGATTAATGCAGCGAATTGGGATAGTGATGTATCTCTAACATAGTAGCGAGCCATTTCATAGTTACCCTCGCCATTCGGATACCCTACCTTGAATGCATACTTAATGCCGTTCTCCTCTGCTGCAGCAATGGCATTCGCATTATATGCACCGTACGGGTATGCAAGCAGACTTGGGTCTTTGCCTGTAATGCCATGAATATACGCATTGGCTGCAGTAATCTCAGCAACAGCATCAGCCTTGCTCATATTCACGTCTTCCCACATCTCTTTATCATGCGTCTTGGAATGATTCTCAATGCTAATATTGGATAGCTCCGCAACCTCTTGCAGCTGCGCTTCCGTCATGCTGTAGTCCCCGCCGATCCAATCCGAGACGACGAACAGCACAGCGTTCATGCTGTATTCGTTCAGCACAGGTATTACTTCTGTGATGAAATCTGGTGTCGCATCGTCGAATGTAAGCAAGATCGGGTTCTCAGGGGCATCTACTTCCCCCTCTAGAATCTGGACATACTGGTCAGCCGTCAAAGTCGTATATCCGTGCTCATCCAGGTACGCCATATGCTTCTGGAAGTCTTCGATGCTTGTGTCTGTCCATTCATTGGACGGGGTTTCAACGATTTTGTGGTACAACACTACCGGGATTTCGGATGGACCTGTATCAGTCGTGTCAACAATGCGTACATCGTCTACATATATATCCCCTGTTGTTTCAGTAGTTTCAATATACATGGTTTGGGATGTTGCACCTCCTGGCACAGCGTAAGACTGAATGGTGAAGGTTGTCCAGTCAGCAGAAATGATCGGATCATTCTCCCAATCTTCTGAACTGATCCACACATAGCTGTCTTCTTGATCCGCGAATGTGGTCTTCATCGTAACATGACCTTGATCCGCACTTGCGGAACGTACCTTCAGTATAATGTCATAAGTATGACCTTCTTCTAGCTCCAAGTCTATCGCTGGACTACAGCTAGTAGAATCGCGATCCTTGAGATGTAGTGCTTGCGTGTCATAGACGGATGATACAACGGTTTGCGCCGTCTCATCACAATTAAAGCTGTACCAGCCTCCAGTTAGTCCATCCTCGAAGCTCTGCTCCAGTACGACAGTCTCAGCATCCGCCGCCCCCACTGCTGGCAAGAGCCAGCCGGACGGGATAAGCACAGCGACCACGAGGATCATCGATACAATTCGTTGAAGCTTTGCACGCATTTGTTGCATTCCCCCTTAAGTGATTTTTGGATATGTCACGGAGCAAGTGAAGCGCTTACAATTGTACGCATACCCTTTCTCACGTACCTTTCATTCTATCGTATGCTACACTTGCGTTTTACTTGGATAACTATAGAATCTAGTGTGCTTTTTAAATATCTTATTTCTGCGAAAATGAAGTTCGACCAAAAACAGTAAAAATCGACTTTTCCAAGAACCTCCTTCGACACAGCAAAAAGACACTCGCTCAGGCGCAATGTCATGAAGTCAAGCGTTAACTTAACGACATTGCGGCTAGGAGTGCCTCTCTTATACAAGCCTATTATCCCTTCCGTTCCATCATAGGAAAGCGGAAAAGGGTACCTTCCGGTACCCTCCCACTTACATCTTACCATTCACTTCATTTAACAGTGCATTCAGCCGATCGAAATTTTGTTCATTGCCTTCGATACAATACGGCTTGGCTTGCTCGAAATCTGCCTCGTTCATAAATTTCTGACGGAATGTCAGCTTGGTTCGACCGCCCAGATCCTCGAATGTAGCTCTCACTAGAAATTCGTGGTCGGACAAATGCCTGAGTACGATACGCTCCACCGGCACAACTTCTTCAAATACGCTGTGATTCGGATAGTCCACGCCATCCGGTCCGTGCATGACGAATCGCCATGTGCCGCCCGGCTTGCAATCAAATTCGTGGAACGTATTCGTGAATCCCTTCGGCCCCCACCAGCGTGCCAACAGGTCAGGATTGGTCCACGCTTCATACACCTGCTCCCGGGGAAAGTCGAATTCACGTGAAGATATGATTTCATTCTCACCAAGAATAGCTGTCATCGTCATTCCTCCCTATTAAAGTGACTTGCCCAGTGCATCCAACAACTCATTCGTGCCATGCTCACGCACTTCTGGCGTATCGTGCCCGTCGAAGAACGTCCCTTGCTCGGTGAAGATCAGCTTCGTCCCCTGCTCGACCGGGATAAGCTCGACTGTGGTCAGCGATACAGAGATGCGCGTATCCCCTGAATCCAAGGAATAGCTGTAGACGATGCGCTGCTCCGGCACAATCTCCTGATAGCAGGCGTCATAAGTAAAGACGGGTCCTTCTGGCGGTCCGCCACTGCTGTATTCGCGCCCCCCTACTCGAAATTCGAAGATGTCAGGCTTCGAGAACCATTTCACCTTGGCATCTGGGTCAGCCCATGCTTCATATACCTTCGCAGGTGAGGCTTCGTACGTCCGCTCCACTACGAAGGTCGCGTGTTTGACAAATCTTTCGCTCATTGTAAGTCCTCCTCGTCTTTCGATTGTTGTTCCTCTTGCACAATGAATTGCCCAAGTATATTCAGACGATGCTCCCAGCTCATGCGCCGCTCGACAACTAACTTCTCATGACTCTTCTTCATCGCCTGCAACAGCTCGGTGAAGTCTTCCACCGTTACAGGCACATTCCTCTGCATCGACTTGGATACATGCTGGAGCTGCTCAAGGATCTGCTGCTGACGCTTCATGTGATCCTTGATCCGGGCCATCTGCAGGTTGACAATCTCTAGCGGGCTGAATTGCTCATCGTTCAGAACAGACTTGATTTCCTCCAGAGATAAACCCAATTCCTTGAGCGATACGATCTGCTGCAGACGCGACAGATCCGATTCATCGTACAGCCTGTGACCGGATTCCGTCTGGCTAGATGGCGAGAACAAGCCTGTCTGATCGTAAAATCGCAACGTTCGCACGGTGAGACCCGTTAGCTTGGCAAGGTCCCCCACCTTCCAATGTCGTGTCATACGAAACTCCTTCGTTAGCGCTAACTGTTTACCGGTAATTGTAGTATAAAAGATGACGTTACGTAAGGTGCAAGCGGAAATTCATTTGTATTTAGAAAATGTCTGATTTCTTCCATTTAACGTTTCGCGCAGACGCAGAAGATCTTTCATCGGGGGCAAGCCAAATTTGCGCGTATATTCCCGGCTGAAGTGCGAGGGACTTTCGTAGCCGACTTGAAAAGCCGCCTCTGCCGCTTCTAGGTTTTCCGTGAAGAGCAGCCGACGCGCTTCTTGAAGACGAAGTTGCTTTTGATATTGAATCGGACTCATGCCCGTGACTTCCTTGAAACAATTGTACAAAGACGATACACTCATACGGGCTTCCTCCGCAAGCGCTTCTACACGTATGGATTGTGTAAATTCTCGGTTCAGCCGCTCAATCACCTTCGCAATCCGCTGAGCCTGACTGCCCAGTAGCGCGAACTGCTTGATCGCTGCATTCTGTTCATCCTGAAGCAAGCGGTATACGATCTCACGGATGACGCCGGAGGCAAGCACGGGAATATCTTGCGGCGCATCCAGCATCCGGACAAGCCTTAGAACTGCGTCCAGGAGCGATTCGGTTAGCCGACTTACGACCAAGCCGCTTCCAAGCTTACGCGCTGGCTTCCGCACTTGATTCGAACGTTCTATCACTTCAAGAACCTGATTCATATCTAGCTGCAATTGTACACATAAATAAGGTGCTTCCGGCGAAGCCTCTACTACTTGACCTGTAATAGGCAAATGGACGGATGCCGTCAAATAACTAGCCGGATCGTACGTATAGCTCCTGCCCCCTAGTGAAACTACTTTCGATCCTTGAGCCACCACACATAGCGACGGTTCGTAGACAGCATGAACCGGCTCAGAAATCCGCGAGGCGCGAATAAAGCGCAAGCCTGGAATCGACATTTCATGTGTACCATCTGTTGTGACATACCGTCCTATCCTCTCAGCCAATTCACCGCTTCGGTAAGTGGATCGAATTTCCATACTCTTGCGCCCCCACATTCATAGTATCTTGCTTTTTACTGTATGATTTTTTGTAGGATTAGGCAAGCGCCTCGTATCTTCCCGCTACCGCCTAATAATCGAATCGCGTCATAATGAAGGGGAGTAAGCAATGGATTGGAGGTGAGGGCGATAACTAAGCTCCTGTTACTTACTCTTCTGTTCAGCACTTTGACTATTCCGTCCTGCCAAGATTCGAACACGATCGGGCACTCGGATAAGGAGGGAGAGAACGGCATGAATGCCGAGATGGAACACGAGCACCCTTATGTCGGCATGTGGGTGACCGAAGACGGCTATATCCGACACGAGCTGCTGCCGAACGGACGGTACGACGAAGCACGCGGCGACCGGCAAAGCGCTTATCAAGGCAGCTATACCATCGATGGCGATCATATCGAGTATGTAGATGACACCGGCTTCACAGCCGACGGCGATTTCATCGACGGGGTGCTATATCATGCGGGTATGATTCTCTATCGGGAACAATAATGGATGAAAAAAAGGAGCGAGATATTATGACGGCGCTCGAGGGTAAATCGATTCTCATTACAGGCGCTAGCAGCGGAATTGGCGAAGCAACGGCCAGTTTGCTAGCCCTTGAAGGGGCTCATGTAGTTATCGGCGCACGACGGATAGAGAAGCTTGAGACTCTTGCATCAACCATTCGTAAGGAAGGCGGTTCCGTTGCCGTTCAACAGCTTGACGTCACTGAACTCCAGCAGATGCAATCAATCGTCGAATTGGCGATCAACCAGTTCGGGCGATTGGACGCTATCGTGAACAATGCTGGCATCATGCCGCTCTCGCCTTTGGGAGCATTGAAGATTGAGGAGTGGAACCGCATGATTGATGTCAATATTCGCGGTGTTCTACACGGTATTGCCGCCGGACTCCCGGTCATGAAGGAACAAGGCTTCGGGCAATTCGTCAATGTCGCCTCGATCGGCGCATATGAAGTGTCTCCCACCGCAGCAATATACTGCGCAACCAAATACGCAGTACGGGCGATAACGGACGGACTGCGGCAAGAAGTTGCAGGTCATAATATCCGTGTGTCCCTAGTGTCACCAGGCGTAACAGAGTCCGAGCTGGCCGAGACAATCACAGATAAGGAAGCGAAGGAATTCATGAAAGAGTATCGGCGCATCGCATTGCCGGCATAAGCAATTGCCCGTTCAATTGCTTATGCCGTCGGGCAACCAGCCAATGTCGATGTGAATGAACTTGTTGTTCGACCGGTCGTGTAGTTTATACCTGCCTGTCACGGTGTGTGAGAATGGGGTCGTCCGAATTCGGACGACCCCATTCAACGATTAACAGCAGCTGCTTGTTCATCCATTTCTTTCAATTCAATGTTCATGCCAAGGGCTATGGCTACTTTCATCAATGTATCTACCCGAGGAACTTGTGAACTGTTCTCTAATCGTGCAATCTGCGCTTGAGACAGACCCGCTCTCTTGGAAACTTCTTCTTGAATGAGTCCAAGTAATTTTCGACGCTTTACCATTTCAGAAACCATTCGTGCAATTTGCCGGATTGTTTCTGTTTCAATAGTATTTTCGCCGATCTCTTGCATAAAATCGTCAAGTTTCATCGTGGGTCCTCCTTCCTCATTGTTAATTGAAATCATAGTTTCGATGTTTCCAATCATCCCTTAGTTGTATGGCTTTCAAAAAAATTCCTGCGATCCGAGTTAATTTCATAATTACAACTTGTGCATTATGATGAAATTAACTCAATTATGCAGGCTTTTCCTCCCGAACGTACCCTGAAGTTGTGAATGCCTGCGGATAGTCGAACAAGTTATTCATGAAGAAGGGCATAGAACAGCCAATAAGTAGCGGAGGAATGGATAACATACAAATAAGGAGTCGCACCCGCTAAGGGACGACTCCTCCTGTTCATTCTATACCTAGTCAATCTCTGAGTAGACTTGGAACGTCACGCCGAATTGATCCGTGACATCGCCGAATCCTGGGCTGAATGGTGCTTCTTGAAAAGGCATATTCACTTGTCCGCCTTGCCGCAACGCCTCGAAAATTTGTCTGCCATGCTCCACATCGTTCGTTGTGATGCAAATCGTGACCCTCTTCCCACTTTCAACCGGCGTACCGACTGGCGAATCTGATAGCATGAGCTCGGTGTCACCGATTCTCAACTTGGCATGCGCCACAAGATTCTTCAATTCGTCCGTGAACGTATTGGGCATCTCCGGCATGTCGCCATAAGTCATCATGGAGAGGACTTCTCCGTTCAATACATCTCCGTAGAACTGAATCGCTTCCTTCGCGCGTCCCTCTAAAGTGATATAAGGGGTTACTTTAACTGTCATGACTTGTTCCTCCTCGAGTATGGGATTGAAACTTATTACGTCTCATAGATATAGACGATTCAACCGCTATATATTCATCGGTCTGTCGCAAATAAATCCCATACTGCCCTTCCTACGACGTTCACACGCGAGAACCCCGTCGATCCAACAGCACTTCCAATCTTGCCCGATTGTACCGTTGCACGATAATAAAGGGGAGGTTGAAAGCCAATGCATAGCCAATCATGACCCACCCCGCCCAGATCGGGTTCCATATGAAGAAGAGCGGGGCTGGCAGTATGGACAACCAATGCGTTAGCTCGGCTCTCTTGGTCTCATCAGCGAACAGTCGAAGATTGTCTTGATCCAGTGCAGGCAACGTTGTTTTCTTATAGCCGAACTTAAATAAGCTTGCGCCATCCGGTATATGCGCCTTCCACTTCTTCACCGCTACCAGCTGCTGCCATAGTTGACCCGATCTTTCCCATGCTGCAATGGCAAACCACGCGGAATCCCGTTGGAAGAACCGTATCGGAATTCTATAACAAAGAATAGAAATCACCATATGAAACAAGCCCCATGCTGCCACATCGAGAATAACGATCCACATGACGGGCAAGGATACGATTGGCATAGCAGCGACCGCCTTCCCTCTTTACACTTTAATCTTCCTTCCCTTCCAGGTTACGCTGCGCATGATCTTCGTCCTGTACAGGGAGTAGACGAAGACACTGGTAAAGAACAATAAGAATAGAGGAAAGAAAAGAAACATCCATCCATGAAATTGACCTGTCTTCCTAGCAAGGTACAGGGTCTGTCCAGCATAGAGCAAATAAGCAATCATGCTGATCCCTAACGCGAACAGGTTCGATTGATATAGGGAGAGGACAAGCCCCGTAGTCGCTGCCATACCGCCACACATCCAAAGGTTAATGAGAAGCATGACGACCCTATGCGTCGATTCCGATGCTGTGGCGAAGTTCTTCGTCCAGCCTTCTATTAACTGACGCCAACCTTCTGGATACATGCGGAACGATATAATCCCCATGCCCCCATAACAATATAACGGAAGCTGCTTGTCGCGGAACGTATCTGCAAGAGCAAAGTCATCCATGATCGCATCTGTCGCTTGCTGATGACCGCCCGCTGCGAAGTATTCCTCTCTGTCGCACAATAGACAAGGACCGAAGGCGCCTGCTGCTGGCAGCTTCCCCTTCCATGGGGTGAATACATTGATGCCGACCATGACCATGATGTTGAATATAGCGGAGAAGTTCTCATAGATCCGCTTCATCCTGTGATACGGTTGTACCGACAGTATGCCTGTAGCGCCATGTTCCGCATAGGATGCCAACAAGGTCTCCAGACTGGTGTTATGATCGAATTGAGTATCCGCGTCCAAGAACAATAACCATTTTCCTCTTGCCCTCTTCGCTCCCGTCCAGCATGCATAGGATTTACCTGAACCATTATGTTCAATAGCGTCATTGTGCAGGACAACTGCACGGTACCGTTCCGCTACGATGACGGTGCGGTCTGTCGAGCCATCATCGACGACAATAAGTTCGAATTGCTGATAGCTTTGCCGCTCTAACGACTGCAACAAGGCCTCTATTCTGCCTTCTTCATTGCGAGCCGGTACAATAATCGATATCCTCGGCAGCGGCTGCCGTCTATGCTGCGGCGCTGGGAGCATCGATGACGCCCCATACATGAGCGCTCCGCCAATCAAGCCAACTATGATGACTACCCAACCGATCATCAATAAGATAGACATGCCTTCCCTCCCTCTCTACAGCAACCATTTCCTCCACTTCTTAAGCAGCAGCCTATCCTTCTCAGCATAAGGCGGGAATTTCTTGCTGATAGGCAAGTAATGCTTGGCCTCATAGGTTGCTTGCTCATAGCTGAATGAATCGAAGCCAGCCTTCCCATGATAAGCTCCGAGTCCGCTGCTCCCGATTCCTCCGAAGGAGATCGCTGGATGGGTGGCATGATGAAGCACTTGATTGACACTTAGAACGGTAGACTTCACGTATTCTTGCAAGCGAGCTTGATTGGACTTGGAGCGGCTGAATAAGTAGGCGACTAACGCATCGCGTTGAAGCCAGCCTTCAGCGACTACTTGCTCGAAACTGCTGTACGGGACAACTGGGAGAATAGGGCCGAATATCTCCTCTTGCCATATAGCAGCACCGGGTTCAAGGTTAATGAGCACCGTCGGTTCGATATACAGGTCCTTCTCGCTTGCTTGACCCCCATGCCAAACCTTCCCTTGCGAGAGATACCCGCATAGCTTGCGATAATGGGCAGGATGGCCAATGCGACCGTAGTCCTGTGAGCAGCTTGCATCCACCCCATAATACGCCTTCAATATAGACGGGATTTCCCGCAACACCTGCTCATAGACCGACGCATGAACGAACAACGTATCTGGCGCAATGCAGGTTTGACCCGCATTCAGGAACTTCCCCCAGACGATGTGCTGGAGAGCCGCTTTAGAGAAACCTGTTTCATCGATCAGACAAGGGTTTTTCCCTCCAAGCTCCAGAAGAACAGGGGTCAGCTGGTTCGCTGCCTGTCGAAGTACCGCCTTGCCCACCTCCCCGCTGCCTGTGAAGAAGATACAATCGAACGACATGGAGGTCAGTTGCTTAGCAAGCTTTGCTCCACCATTCACGATGGCGATAAGATCGTGGTCCACATACTGATTCATCATCGTCTCTAATAGACGGCCTGTGGATGGTGTATATTCTGAAGGCTTGATTACACAGCGATTCCCCGCTGCAATCGCATTAATAGCCGGCATTAATGCTAGCTGCAGCGGATAGTTCCATGGACTAATAATGAGCACACTTCCATAAGGCTCCCTGGTTTTCCTAATCCGCTCGATATAACCGAGCTTCAGATGACGGGACGAACGGGACTTGCTCCAGCTTGGCAGTTGCCTAATCACATGGTCAATTTCGTTCAACAGCACAGCTATTTCCGTCGTGAATGCTTCGAACATCGGCTTACCGAGATCCTCTTGCAACGCTTCAAGCCATGCCTGCTCATGATCTATGAGCATAGACTTCAAGCGCCTCAACAGGTCGATTCGTTGTTCGATGGACGGTACAGGCGCTGCTTGCTGCTTCGCTACAATGTGTTGGATGTCCTCAAGCTCCATTGCGCTGATCCCGCTCCACGATTTTATCTCGCACCTGTTGCCCGCTTAACGTCACCATCGGCATACCCGCACCTGGATTGACCGTCCCGCCGACAAAATACAAATTCGAATACCGTTCGCTCTGCTTCGGATGCTTGAAGCCGCGGTTCCGCCTTCTGTCCGATACTGTCCCATATATAGCGCCCCGATCAGAGGCATAGGCACGCTGTATATCCTCAGGTGTCCAGATGTCTCGCGTAACGATATGTTCTCGTAACTGCTCCAGCCCCATCCGCTCCAGCTTCATCAGCACTTTATCGGCAAAGGCCTCATAATCTTCCTGGCTATAGGCGTTCTTTTGTATATAGGGGATATGCGGTAGAATCTTCAAGTTTTCATAACCCGGCCTCGTCTGAGACGGATCCGTCTTATTCACATTGACCAGATAGATAACGGGGTCATCCGGCAATGCGTGCTTGTGAAAGATTGTGTCCATCTGCTGCTTCATATTCTCTGCGAAGAAAAAATTGTGGTGGCTCAGCTGCGGATACTGTTTGCTCACCCCTACATGGATGACCAAGCCGGAGCTTGCCGGTTCAAATTTTCTTCTTAATTTCCGAGTAAAGGACGGTTTCTCTCGCAGCAATTGCTCATAGACCGGAATGACTTCCATATTCGCGATATAATAATCTGCTACCAACTTCTCTCCACTCGCAAGCATAGCGCCCGTAATGTTCCCCTTCTCCTTCTGCAATTGAACAATCCCCTGATTCGTATACAGTTGAACGCCGACTTCTTCTGCCAATTGAACAAGACCGCGGGCGAGCAGATGCATGCCTCCCGGCACATACCATAATCCCTGAGCATGCTGCATATAGATGAGCATATTCAATACAGCTGGAGCATCATAGGAGGAAGAACCTACATACTTGATAAAATAGGAGAGCATATCACGAAATTGTGGGTTACTGATCCGCTTCGCAATACCTGCGTACATCGTCGAACCTAAATCAAAGCCCTTGATTGACTGGAATAGCCCATGATAGCCCATGACCTCCCGCGTACGATCCAACCCCTGCTGAAAGTAGCCTTCCTCCGTCATATCGTAGAGCTGCTTAGCGTATGCGAGCAATTGCTTGTATTCATCCATATCTTGGGATGTAAGATGCTCATTGTTATTCAGCATGTCATGAACATCCTCATACAGATCCAACACATGGCCATTCGGAAAGAACGAACGCCACTGATGCTTCAAGCGCACGATTGGAACATAGTCCGCTAACGATTTGCCGCTTGCAGCGAATAGTCTGTCGAAGATATGGGGCATCGTCAAAATCGATGGCCCCAGATCGAAACCGAATCCATCCTGCTCAAGCCGATTCAGCTTGCCGCCTAAGTGGCTGTTCCGCTCATATAAGGAAACGGCATACCCGCTTTGCGCTAGCGAGATCGCTGCGGATAATCCGCCCAATCCACCACCTATGACGATCACTGTTTTTTTCTCACTCAATGTGCTTACCCCGCCTTCTCGATTGCTTGCTAGATGGACTGGCTGACTGCCTTGTTCATGGCATCCATCGTTTCCTTGGCTACGTAATTTCTGTGTGATAAGCAATTGTATTGATTCGCACGCACGGCGTTCAGAATCTCTCTATATACTTGTGCAGATAGAGAGACAGGCAACTGACTGTCCGGATCGAATAGCGCAATCTGCTCGAAGAAGCGATCATAGAGCTCCTCCGCTCGACGGGCCAGCTTCTCCCACAGTTGAATGAAGTTCAAGTTAATGACACCATTGTGCAAATCCGTAACGGTGTATTGATACTGCTTCATCTCTTCCATAGGCAAGTAGATGCGCTGCTTCTCGTAGTAATCTTCTCCCACATCTCTTAGAATGTTCGTAATTTGCATGGCAACGCCCAAGTCTACTGCAGTGTCGCTGCCATCACGAGGAGCATGCGAAGCGATAATAGGAAGCAGCATCCGCCCTACAGAGCCGGCCACGTAATAGCTGTATTCCTCCAAGTCCTGCATCGTCATAGGCGCGGAGAAGTACAGATCCATTCGCTGCCCCTTGAGTTGATCGTAGAATGGCTCGAAGGACATCTCGTAGTTGTCGAACACCGCGCGCAAAGCTCTCCACAACGGAATATCTCGTTCACGACCCAATTGAAATAACTTCAATTCCATCTCCAAATTGTCTAATGCACGCTTCTTGGCAACCGTTGACTGGTTCTCATCCATACAATCATCCGCAATTCTGCAGAAGGCATAGATCGCGAATACAGCATTCGCCTTATCACGAGGGAGCTGCGAGAATACATAATAAAAGCTTGTTGAATGCCTTTGAATAATGTCCTCACAATACTGGAAGTCAGATTCCTTAGCCCTATTCGTCATGTTGCCTTCCTCCTTCACATCAGGTAGTCGTACACAATGCTCACTCGCGGTCATCCAATAACAATTCCTGAACGGCAATCTTGGCAGATAACAACACAATCGGCACACCTGCCCCTGGATGGGTACTGCTCCCTGTGAAATACAACCCTTCACAATGCGTCGCCTTACTCTGAGGGCGCATATGATTGCTCTGCGATAAGGTGGGCTGTAATCCGAAGCAGGCACCGTTGTAAGCATGAAACTTAGATTCGAACTCTACTGGCGTCATACAGGTTTCCGTCACAATTTCACTTTCAATCTGTTCAAATCCCTTGATCTTCTTAAGAGATTGCAAGATATAATGGCGATAGTAGGCGATCGTTTCCTCTGTCCACTCGTAATTCGCCGTAGATAAGTCAGAGACTGGCATCAGAATGTACAGCCCATCCTTTCCTTCCGGCGCTAACGATGGATCCAGCTTGGATGCCATGTAGACGTAGAAGGAGCCGTCTTCCACTAGATTCCCTTCGAATATATCCGACAAGTTTTGCTCCAGATTGTCATTGAATATGAAATTATGCACATGCTCGACTTCCTCATACTTGCGATCCATGCCTAGATATAGCAGGAAGCAGGAGCAAGAATATTTCATGCTGTCAATCTTAGCATCTGTATACTTTCCCTTCGCCTTGACGTCCTGCACAAGATGCTTCATAGCATAAGGAAAATCCGCATTGCAGACTACATAATCTGCCTTGATCGTTCGATCCGCGACACGAATGCCGGTAGCCCTTCCTTGCTCGATGCATATTTCTTCCACCGGACTGTTGTAATGAATCGTTCCCCCTATCTCCAGGAACAGCCTCTCCATCGCAGAAGCCATCGTGTACATGCCGCCCTGGATAAACCACACCCCATAAAAAAACTCAATCATAGGAATCATCGTGTACAAGGATGGACCCTTATAGGGGGAAATCCCGATGTATAAGGTTTGGAAGCTAATCATCTGCTTCAGTCGTTCATTCTTGATATACTTGCTGATGAATTGATCGGCACTGTCCAAGGTTTTGAGCTTCATAGCTTGCTTAAGCGTAGCTGGATTGTAGAAGTCCTTCGGTTGGCGAAATGGTTTTTGAATAAAATGGTTCTTGGCTACTATAAAGCGCTTGTAAATTTCTTGAAGATACTCGAGGAACCCTCCAGCATCCTCCTCACTTATGCTTTCGATCGTCTTCATGAGGGATGTTAATTCAGAGGAAATATCATAGGGATGATCCGGATCATCGCCGAAATATACCCGATACATAGGATCTAACCTTTGCATAGGGATGTAATCATCTGGATTCCGACCACATAGCTCGAAGATTTCTCGGTACAGCTCTGGCATCATCACAATGGTTGGTCCGAGATCGAAGCGATACCCTTCCAATTCAATGCGATGCATCTTACCGCCTGCCATCGATTCCTTCTCATGCAGCTCTACTTCATAACCTTCCTGTCGAAGACGAATCGCACTAGCCAAGCCGGCAACGCCTGCTCCGATTACGATTACTCTCTTGTTCATGGCATTAATCCTCGCATGTTTGAATTTGGGTCGGTATTATATAATATGGATTAGGAGAATGTATGATCTATGAACATTATACATGATACAATCATTCTGTATATAGTTATAAGCGATTTGCCTTTATATCAGCTGTAATATATAATTAGAACCACATATTTGTACAATGTTAGCGCATTAACATTATACAAAATACAGATGAAGGTTGGATATATAATGAGTGAAGAGAACAAGCCGTATTATTTCATTAGGGAAGCCGCTGAGTGGACTGGTCTAACGGAGCAAAACATTCGCAAGTGGGAAAGCAGATATCAGATCATTGAACCGAGACGCTTGGACAATGGCTACAGAATCTATACGCATGATGATCTACTAACGCTGAAGCTTCTGAAAGCTTACAGGGATGAAGGCCAGTCGATGAAGCAAGCGATTCAACAGTTAGCACGCCAGCAGCCTGATGCAAGCTTCTTCCAGCCGTCAGCTGAGATAGAGCCCAGTCCATATGTGGAGCAATTGATTGCAAGCGGTGCTGTATACAACGAGGAGAAGCTTTCTTTTTTACTGAAAAAATCGAATCATGAGTACGGCTTGGACCTATTCCTGCAGAATACGGTTCAACCTTTTCTACAAAAAATAGGGGATCTATGGGAAGCTGGAGAATGGGATGAGAGTCAGGAGACCGTGTCTAGCTTAGTGGTGAAAGACTACTTAACGCACATTACACGGAATTACAATAATGGCCCTCATGCACGGCATGTCCTGGGCTTTTGCCTTCCGTATGAACGGCACGAAATCCCGCTTCTAATTTTATTACTGCGGTTGAAGATGAAAGGCTGGCGCACTACGATGATCGGTGCATCGCCCAAGTACACGTCCATTGAGACATTGGTCTCACAGATACAACCTCACGTAGTGCTGCTATCTGCGACGACAACGATTCCATTCCAAGAAGACGAGCAACTTCTTGCCAATCTGGATCAGCTTGCAAGGAAGCATACCCATATCAACTTCCACATTGGCGGAAGAGGGGCATGGGAATATACGAGACTATTCAAACCTAAGCATCTCCATGTGTCTGGTAGTGTGGCGGATATTTGAAATAAAGCGAGGAAAGTGGGGATTGCTGCGAAAGTGCAGGCTTGGAGGGTACAGAAGAGGCGAGTTCAGTCGCACGAGAATATCCCGTTTCTGCAACACTTCAATCACAGCTGAAATAATATCCATGCGGATGTTTACCGAAGTGGCTTCGTTTTCTTCACATATATAGGTGCTCCGTTTCATTTAATTAGTGAAACTCAACCGCGATGTTCATGGGGGTAACTTGACGTTACTTATTATACAATTCCCTCTCCCCTTATGTATTATAGGGTACACTAAATAAATGAAACCTAATTCCCTCTCACGGATAAAATAAACTGAATCGGCATTAGGTTTTCTAATCTGGTAGATACTCTATATACTTATTTCTAAGGTATTCGAGGCCTTCTTCATTGTCCTTTACTTGCAGCTCAAGTCTTTCTTTCAAGAATCTGTGTTTACCTTTTGCTTCTTGAATAACTTGATTCCATTCTTTTACCCAAACTTCCATATTACCGTCTTGATTCTTATATATTAATCCATTTGCTCGGCCATCTTGCATCGCCTTTTTTAGCACAAATCTATCCAGTTTGATTCCAAGCAAAACAATTTTCCACTTTGTCTTTTCCTTATCAAAATATTCGTTATCTTCAATTGCAAATGCATATCTTTCGATTTGAGATATCTCTTCCTGACCAATCACACAACTTGGTCTCTTAAGTTCGATAACCAAATTTTCAAAGTGGTCTGCCTGGCCAAAATTATATTGCTGGTGTAGCCCAATATCCGGGATATCATTAAGTGACTTTATGGAACTGAAATCGATGGTTTTTGCTATTTCATCCCTTCCAAGTAATTGAAGATGTTTTTTAAGTACGTTTTTCAACGAAATATCATCATATCCATAAACATACTGCTCACCGAAGAGCCATAACTCGCCCAACAATATTTTATGTAACTGGCTTCTCTCTTTCAAGCGTTTATGAAAATCATCTCCGTAGAGAACCTCTTCAAGTCCTGTAAGAAACATTATTCGGTCTGTAATTAACTTTGTTGTGTTGATAATTGATTTGAGACTTGTCCTCTCTAATATTGATGCTAATTCATCCTGTTGTTCTGCTGGAAGTTTCAATACTTCCTTTAATATAAATCTTAGACTATCAGGATTGGTTTGTAGTGCTTCCTTTAATAGTCTATATGTCATCTCTTTTGAACCCTTAGCTGACTTACTGAATTCCGGTAAATACTGATTAATTTTCACAGCACAAATATCGAAAACTTGTCGTTCTGCTTCTTCAATTGCAGTTTTAGGGGAACCCTGATAAGGATATATCTTTTCCTCCTTTAGCTTCCTCACTTCTTTTGAAGCTTCTGCCGCTAAGCGTTCGCGTTGAAGCTCTCTTAGCTTCTTTTCAGCGGCTTCTCTTAGTACATTATAATCTGCTCTAAGTTCTCTAAATTCAATTTCATTTTCATCCCATAACCGGTCAATTATTTCGCTTTGTAAATATGCCGTATGTGAAAAGGAGACTGATTTAATTCCAGAGTTCTCTTCTTCATATGCAACGCCTGTTCTGTTACATAGATAAAGGTTTTTATAACTGCCCTTTTTCCACTCAATCACTTTTAACTTACCATCTACGCTATTGTTATCATTATCAACTTCACAGATATCATAGTCTATAATATGTTGAATATGATTTTGTGGTTCAATCTTCAAACCATCAATGATAATATTCACATCTTTATACGCAAGTAAATAAGGTGCAAATATAGTAGTTAAGTCTTGAACAAGTTTTAACTTATCACTAATATCATCCACTTTATCATTTAACAATTCAGTAATTTGGACATTTACACCTGTATGTGACGCCAAAGTGCCTATTGGTGATGAAGTTTTGAAAACCTTCAGTTCAGAAGTATGCCCCTGTATATTAAATTCAACAAACCCCTGAGTTGATTTGGATACACTCACCCATTCCACCCTATTCCCTAAAACAAATCCTCCGAATCTCCCTTGACCATGCTTACCGTGATACCTTCTCCCAGATGGACTATGCTTTTGCTTTACCTTATGTGATTCCCCCAATTTACCAAATTGTTGTGTAATCTCATCATAATTTATCCCATGACCATTATCGGCGAGATAAATATGCTCTATGCCACCAAGTAAATTTCTCTCAAATTCTACACAAACCTCAGTGGCATCAGCGTCAAGTGCATTCCAAATTAGCTCAGATAATGCTTTCAATGGTGTTATTCTTAATAGTTTATTTAAATAGTCGTTCGTTACTTTTACTTCTAATTGATCGAGCAGAGACACAATAATCATCCCTTCGATTTTCATTTATATGTCCTACATATTATAGACTAGATTATTAATCTACAAAGTCCTATATTCCAGACCTTACCACAAGTATGGTGCATATTCAATTAGATTTACCATGACTGTAGGGCTGCTTCGGGCTTGCTGAAAGACTGCTCGTGTTTAGCCATTCAGCACAGCCCAAGTATGACCGCCACATATGTTGCATTATTTAATCATTCATCCATTTTTTAATTGTTACAAGAAAACCGGAAATCACATCGATGCAAGTTCACTTATCGTTGCTTGGAAATTATCTGCTTTTTCAAGTCCAGTTTCGGTTTTACTGGTTCTCTCGAGCATTTCCAAAAATTCATCTTTCGTATGCTCTCCTACAAACCATCTTCCTTTTTTTTCTACGCGCTTAAGATCATTTAAATCATAAACTTCATCAAATCCCTTTTGCATCAAATAGACAACTGTTTGATTTTTCTTGTAAGTTTCAACAGCTGCAGAAAGCATCTCTTCTAGTGCCTGTTTATACGGATGGTTTGCCGGGTCATAGTTTTTTTCTTTAGATTCCATTTTAACCATATTTTGACAATCAAAGTATCTCCTATTGTCTATTATCAGGCAGCACTCAATAACACGAAATACCGGGTACAACTCATAACGAAGTCGTCCCCCTTTTATCTGCTGCCAGCGCATGGCCTCAACATTGGATCGACTGTACAACCCTCCTTTGAGCTCATCCAAATATCCTTGGTTCTTCAGCCCTAGTAACCTTTGCCGGCTCACTTCAAACCAATGCATTACCTCTCCAGTTGTCATGGTATACTGGTCAACGATGCGTCTCAACAACTCCTCCGCATCCTGCACGACTAAATCACTTTCTGGGTCATTGGAAATGTACTCAACAAGTTTCGCGAGATCAATACGTTTATTAGCCGTCTGCTTTTTGCCTATATCTTTCATTTCAACGCCCCCTATTTACATTGTCAATAGTTTTTTCTATAATAACACACGCTATTGACGTTGTAAATATTTTTTGTAGATATTTAAATTTTAGCTTCCTCGCTAGCTATACCTAATGGTTAATGTCTGACACTATGCTAAATTATAAGTACTGACCAGTAAAACCATTACTAGGGCGATGGTGTAACCATCAACTACTTTTGGGCAGATTCCGCTAAATAACTCTCAAAACCCAGAAATCACCAAATATGGTCTCTCGATGCTTGAGTCGGAAGCTGTCTCCGCTTAGTTTAATCACCTCGCTCTTATGCAGGATTCGGTCCAGAATAGCCGTCGTGATGGCCGGATCGCCCAACAATTCATTTGTTTCTTGACTTTGAACGAGGATCAGAGTTTGCATGCCCAATCTGCGGCAAGAGCTGCAAATCACATGATATTGCACCTTGACTTCTGGAATTGGAATACATATATACTTGCACGTGTTTCACGGGTGAAGTGTGTGACGTGCAATAAGGTTACGCGGGAGTATGTGTAATGTAAACTAAAAATACCCCGAATGATCAAAGTCATTTCCCCGAAAAAATCGTGCAAAATTCCCCATCATGATCGTGGGGGACAAACTGTTCGATCACAACGAACCGATACCTTTCGTAAGAGGTGAACGACGAGAGGTTCGGTGATGGGAGATGTTGAAGATGAGTCAGGTGGAAATGATCAAAGATCTGCAGAGCAAGGGGTTGGGTCCTGTGGCTATAGCCGAGCGGTTGCGGATCGATCGAAAGACGGTGAGCAAATACATGGCCAATGAAACGTTCGTACAGCAAAAGCCCGTTCGCAAGGCAGTACTACCTTCCAAGCTAGATCCGTTTAAGCCGCTCATTCAGCAGTGGCTCGAAGAAGACCGCAAGAACCGGTATAAGCAGCGGCATACAGCCATGCGCATTCACAAGCGCTTGATCGCCGAATGCGAAGACTACGATGCTTCCTACCCGCTGGTGCAACGCTATGTGAAGAGTTTGCGTGACTACCATCACCAAGAAGGCACATTAGAACTAGACTGGCAGCCCGGCGAAGCTCAGGTGGACTTCGGGGAAGCGGACTTCTTGGATGCGGGAGGCGAGAAGCGTATGTACAAATTTCTGTGCGTCAGCTTCCCCTACAGTAACGCCGGTTACGTTCAGCTCTTTGGTGGAGAGACCGCAGAGTGCGTGGCACATGGACTCCAGGACCTGTTCCATCGGATTGGTGGTGTGCCGACTCGACTCATCTTCGACAACGCCAGCGGCGTCGATCGTCGTGTCAGTGACAACGTCAGGATGGCGGAAGTATTTCTGCGCTTCAAGGCGCACTATGGCTTCCAGATTACGTTCTGCAACCCTTACGCTGGACACGAGAAAGGGAATGTGGAGAACAAGGTAGGTTATATGCGGCGCAATCTGTTCGTCCCTCTCCCGAGCGTAACCGATGTACAAGCCTTCAACCAAGAATTGCTGGATCGCTGTGAAACGGACTGGCAGCGTGAGCATTACAAGAAAGGCGTGCCCATTCATCTGCTATTTGAAGATGACAAGAAGGCGATGCTGTACCTGCCTACATCTCCATTCGCCGCTTGTCGCTACACACGCGTGAAGACCGACGGCTATGGGAAGTTCCTTGTAGACGGCAAGCACTTCTACTCGTCCGCACCGGAGTGGGCAGGTCGAGAACTCGTCGTACGAATCGGGGCGCACACTGTTGAACCGCTTGCGCCAACCGGTGATCCGATCAGCACCCATATCCGCATGTTCGGCAAGCAGCGAACCGACAGCGTCGATGTACGGACGACACTCAGTCGCTTGCTTCATAGCCCGGGGGCATGGCGGAACAGCCTCATCCGCAAAGCTCTTCCGGACCGCTTGCGCGAAGAGATGGATGCTCTTGAGCGTCCCGCGCTTAAAGAAGCGCTTCGCACCATCCAAGAGCTGACGGGCCGCTATGACTTTGATACCGCGCTGCAGGCGATGGAGCAAGCAGCCGAACTCGGACGGCTCACGAGTGCGAACAGCATCGTACTGGCCGCAAGGCTGGCGACCTTTGAACCTGAACCTTGCAGCGTTGTGGATCTCGGCGTATACGACCAGATGCTGGAGCCGATTGGGGGTGCGCAGGTATGAGCGTGATCCGTGAACGCGAAGCTCTTCGCAGTGAGATTTCCGCTTTCTGCAAGAAGCTCGTGCTGAGCCAGCGTGCAGTGGCACTGTGCGAGACGGAAGCCACCCCGAAGCAAGAGGCGTTTCTCCACCGCGTGCTGGCAGAGGAAATGGAAAACCGGGAGCGAAGCCGTCGAAGCCGCCTCCTGAATCGAGCCGGCTTTCCCGTGTACAAGACACTGGAGGGCTATGAACAACAGGGCGTCAAGCTGCCGACCTCGTTGCAATGGAGCGATTTGACAGAAGGGACTTTTATTCAGGGGCGCCGCAACCTTGTGCTCTATGGTCCAGTTGGTACCGGCAAGACGCATTTGGCGATTGCAACCGGGCTTCGCGCCTGTGAACTAGGGATGGCCGTGAAGTTCTATACCGTGGCAGAACTGGTGATGCGTCTGGCAGAAGCGAAACGAGGGGGAACGTTGGAGAAGCTCATGAATGAAATTCAACGATGCCAGCTGCTTATTCTGGACGAGTGGGGCTACATCCCTGTAGACAAAGAAGGTTCGCAGCTATTGTTTCGCGTCATTGCAGACAGTTATGAGAGTAGAAGTTTGATCATAACGACGAACCTGGAGTTTTCCAAATGGGGAACGGTCTTCACCGATGACCAAATGGCGGCAGCCATGATTGATCGGCTGGCGCATCACGGTCACTTGCTTGTATTTGAAGGCGAAAGCTACCGGATGAAGCATGCACTGATGAAGGCACGATAGGAGATGGGTATGCGCTTACCAAGCCGCCGATGATGCTGTTGACGCTACGAAAAATACCCATGACAACGATGGGGAAAAATACACGATTTTTTTGGGGAATTTAGCTTGACGAAATACAGGGAGTATTACGAATCCGTCGGGTTAGGTGAATCCTATGCACAGCAAGTGGCAAGAGAGGCAATGGTAGAACGTTCGTGGTAAAAGGAAAACGCCTGTGAGACGTTCTCCCTTGGATGACTTGGTAAAGTGTGTGTCGGAGACTGTGGTGGAATCTTCCACTAATTATCAACACCTACAGATGCCTCGATTGTTGGGGTTAATTCCTTTATCACATCTTCTTTGAAAAAGTCATTAAGACTTTCAAAAACAGGGGGTGGCGGCTGAATTATTTCGTTAGACATTGAAGTATTAAACACTTCCACATATATATAAGATATCTCTGATTTTCTCGATTCAATAAATGACACGAAATTATTTTTCCTTTCGCTAGCTACATGTGATTTACAAAATAAGAACTTTGTTTCTCCACGAAGATTGGTAAATGTAGATGTTTCTAAAAGTTCGTATTCATCAAATAATATGTCTTCATGCTCCCCTCTGTACTTATCTATGATACGTTCAATTACTTTCTTGTATAGTTTTGGGACTAGCACATCTTCAATTCTTGTGACAGTATAAACTGCACTAGGATTATAGCTATCGAAGCTAACTAAATCGACTTTATTATACTCATGATTTATTTGAATACGTTTCAACTGTATTTTTCCAGAGGGGTCCTTACTAAAGCCAGTGCTGTCCGTAAGATTGGGATCAGTATCAGTTAGACAAAGAACCCTCTTCACACTATTTACTCTCTTATCTATTTTCAACGGCATTACCAATAGATTATAAAGATTACGTACATTATTAAATCCCCCGACCGGCAAGACCCTTACCTTTTCTACGTTAAGAAATGTTTCCAAATACCTTTTATCTGTTCCACCTTCACACAAAATTAAATGTTTTGAAGACTCTTTTCTGATATATGCTGAAAGACTTATTGCCAAATCATACACGCTTTTTAATTTTATCTCATCGGGGAAGTCTTCTTGATTATCAAGATAATTATAAAAGTCAAAAATTGAAAACTTCCCCTCATATTTTGATTCCTCAACATCAGACAAATGTAATAAAGTCCCATTCTCTATTACTGGTAGCACACCATACCAATGGGTTGTAACCAAAACTTGATTCCCATATATGTTAGAAAGCTTTTCTAGCCTTTCAAATTGTTCAAAACAGTGAGTGAGGTCTTGTGAAACCTCTGGTTCATCAATAGCTAGAATTACATTCCTACCCTTTGATTCTTCTTCTTTCCCTCTATCTCTTAAAAATGCATATATTACATCAATAAGTGCTCTCCGTTGTTCTCCTGAACTCAACTCTTCAATTTCTTTTTGAGAACTTTTTAGTGTTCTTTTTGAGAAGTACCCTTCTAAAATATTATCAACAATATCTGAAGGTGTTAAATTTTGCTTCCTATTTCTTATTGCTTTAAATTCATAGTCAGGGTTTACGGACTTTATAACACTGTTAATATCAGTAATGAACACCGACAACTGGCCATTTATATGATCGATTAAAGATTGATTTTTATCGTCTACATTCTGTTTTCCTCTTAGGAGTTGTTCGATTTTCAGAATAACATTTTGATTCATTATTTTTTGCATTTGTATATTCTCAATTCGTAGCGTTGAATTTGCTTGCTGTTCTACGGGAATATAAATATAGGTATAGTACCCATCAATGAGATTATTAACCTGATCTAACGACACAGATCCTAAATCCTTAGCTATATTTGAAAAGGGTTTGCTGGTACTTTTAGAATCAATATCCCGTCCTGCGACCAACAAATAGTGGGATTTCGAATAGTCGATTTTAAGTTTTTCAATTTGATTAAAAAACTCAACCATATTAGCTCTCCGAGTAGCGCCTTTAAAAGAATTATTGGCTTCATCCCAAAGATAATTACTCACACGTTCTAAAGCAGTCTTAATTTCCGAAGCTTTTGGTTTAAAATCGGAATTTTCCAACCATTGTTCTAATGGTTTTTTTTCTATGAGAAATACAGGGGATATAAATAAATCCTCTCTGTTTTTACTTTCTCTATTGACATTCCATGTTCCCTGCTTAAAATAGTAGTTTAAAGCCTCCAATATTGCACTCTTGCCTGTTCCATTTTTTCCAACAATGGTTGTGAATTTATAATTTTCATTTATACAAAGGTGAATATATGCTGTTTGAGCATAAGATTTGAATCCATTAATAAATACGCCCAATATCATCTTCAGACCATTCCCTTTATCGTAATTCACTCTATAATAACATATTTGAAATCATTTATATGACACAGGTTGGGAGTATCCCCCCATTTTTTTTCGCATTCACTTATGATAAGGTTCACCTTAACCCCTCAAACAGCGAATATAACGGTCTACTTGGATTAATTATCACTTATCTAAGTCTCTCTGCTTGTCAATTTCCATAAAAATAAATATCGCTTCTAGAATCGAGTAAAGATCATGATGTACAAAGTTCGGATATCTTCGCGGCCCCTTGCTCGGTTCATCACCGAAAAATCCATCCTCAATGGAATCAATGAGGTCAGGAAAAGCACGTCTTAAGAACTCAAAATTAGTTCCATACAGCTCCTCACTTCTTCGCTTCATGGATATCTCTCAATTCATCAAGCAGTGCAAGCCAAATCGATGCATCACGATCCTCTTCCATCGTCCGATTTTTTTTATTTTCTAGAACCATTTCATAAGTGCCGCCGTATTTCTTCATAAACCTAGAAATCTCATTTAGTATCGCATCTCGATGCTCATCTGAATTTAGTTTGACCCCATCATGTTTTGAATTTTGATGATTGTACATGGCAACAACCTCACGAACCATCATGACTTCACCAGTTCTCATTGTAAAAGATAGCGTTTCTGGAATCCGATTATGTCGATTTTTTCCCTCGCGTTTATAACCAATAAACCGCCCTTCCTTGATCCACTTGTTAACAGCCTGAATAGAGACACCAAAAATTCGTGCCAACTCACCCGTCGTGTACGATTTAATCGGCTGAGCATGGTTTACAATTTCCGCCATTAGGTGGATCAAATCACGCAGATCTCTTAAGTTTTCAATATTCTTACGGGGGCTAGTAAGTAAAATATAATCATGCAGCATGTTACTGAACGCTCGATAAAACTCCGGATCGGTTTGCTTCATCGTACCCTCTAGTAACTGTTCGCTCTTCTCAACAACCAACTTCCGCTCTTGTATTGTAGACATGAACATCACCTCTCACCTCCATTTTAACAAAGTTAAACCCAAACATCAACAAAAGTTAAACCCGTTCTTAAATCTAACTTATGTAGAAGTATGTCCTATAATGATTTTACTATTCATTTATAGATGTCTTTCAGTCCGTATCACCCATATCCGTCACAGTTACAACATAGATCCACGGATACGGTTGCGGAATAGCAACAGTAAGGTCGAGCAGCACTTCATTTCTCCTTCACTTTTCTGGATATAAGTGCCTTACCTTCGTTCTTCGATGAAGACCTTACGACCTTATCAGCCGAAAACTTGAATTGTCTGAATCGCCACTCAAAATAAAAGCAAAGAACAAGGATAGGTATGCCTAAGAGTAAGAGCCACGAATGAATCATATATTTGAGCACCGAATCATCTCCTTAAAGAGTTTTTGTGGAGGATTGGTAAAGTTATGAATAATTCATCGCTATTATACCTATAATAAAGCTAATAGTAAATAGTAATAAAGCTAATAGTTTATTACCTTTCTTCCCTTCATTCCCTATCGTTAGTTGAGAAGGGGGTAACAATCATGGATTATGGTTTACTAGGCAAGCGCATTCGTGAGGAACGCCAGAAGCTGCATCTGACACAAGAGAATCTGTCCGAGAAAGTCGGCGTATCCGTAGCGTTCATTGGACAGATTGAGAGAGGAGAGCGGAAACTCTCACTTGATACGCTTGTGAAAGTGGCTAGTCAGTTGGGGATTACCGTGGATTATTTGTTAATGGATTCTGTCCAATTGCAGGATGACCAGTCCATCGATCAAATCAAACAACTCATGCTGAACCGATCCGCCAAAGAGAAGCGAATGGCGCTAGATCTGATCAAGCTGACCTTTGCACATATTGATGAAATGGCAGATGAAGATTAACACACCTCGAACATTCCCCGTCCAGCTTAGCTATGTATCGATTCATTACGCAACGGCTTTGCATGTCCAGACGCTGTTGGTTCAGGTACACGAGCCAAGACAAGCATGCCAATGACGAATAAAATAACCAGACTAAACACACCCATATTGGAATGTCCCGTAATCTGTGCAGTCACCCCGACTAAGAGCGGTCCCATAATCGATGCGAATTTCCCGAAGATATTATAAAATCCGAAGAACTCATTGGCATTCTCTTTCGGAATTAATTTGGCAAAGTAAGAACGGCTTAACGATTGAATGCCTCCCTGAGAAGTAGCAACGAGCATCGCCAGAATCCAAAAGTCGAGCACTGTCTTCATGAAGAATGCATAGATACAGACGATCATATACACGGCAATCCCTACGTAGAGCATCTTTTTTCCCGTGAACTTGTTCGACAGCTTGCCGTACAGCATGGCAAACGGCGCAGCAACAACTTGGGTGACGAAGAGAATGACCAATAGATTGGTCGAGCTAATGCCGAGGTCCGTTCCGTAGGCTGTGGACATCGTAATAATCGTGCCTACACCGTCAATATAGAAGAAGTAGGCAACGAGGAACATGAATGCGCTGCGATACTGCTTGATATGAAGGAAGGTTGTGCCAAGGCGTCTGAAGCTGTTGATCACCGGATGCTTGTCAGGTTCGATATAATAGCGTTGGCGAACATGCTTGAGGAGAGATATCGTGAACAACCCCCACCATGCGGCGGTAATGAGGAAGGCGATCTTACTTGCGAAGGTAGTAGAGAGAGGCAACACCTCCTGTTGAGCCAGGATGATGATGACAATACTAAGGAGAAAAGGAATCGTGCTCCCGATATACCCCAGACCAAAGCCACGGGCGGATACGGTATCCATTCTCTCATCGCTCGTGACATCTACCAGGAACGCATCATAGAACACATTCGCTCCTGCAGATCCGATCACGGTGAAGGTGTAACAGATTAATAATAAGAGCCAATGATCAGAGGGGATAAAGGCTAGCACAGCTGTGGAGATCACCCCAACCAAGAAGAACACGGTGAAGAACCGCTTCTTAACCCCCTTGTAATCAGCAATGGTCCCTAGGATCGGTGCCAGCATAGCCAGTAGGAAGGTAGCAATCGCAATGGTGTACCCCAAATAAGCCGTAGAATCGGCACCACTCACTCCTGCATTCGACGCTGCTGCCTTATAAAACAATGGAAAAACAGCAGTTGTGATAATAATGGAATACGCGGAGTTGGCCCAGTCATAGAACATCCAGCTGTTCTCTTGTTTGGTAAACCTCTTCACCATTCATCCCCCTTTGTACATCCTTACTATTAATATGACATACAACGAAGGTAAATTAGAGGCGGATGTTAAAATTTAATCTATTTTTTACAATTGTCCAGTTGTACCGATCGTCTCATTCTCATTCGCACATGGTTATTTTATAGGTATCACTTGATAGTTTTCTGATGGAATATCAATTTTTATAAAATGTCCTTTGTGTACATCAACCGTATAATTGGCACGAAGACTTTGGAGCCGAACCTGATTGATACTACTATCCGAAACTCGACCGGCTACGATATTGAACACCTTGCCATTAGCCAGAGTATATTCAAACATTGCCATGTGGTGATCAAAAGATGCCGCACCTTTATTCCACCTATAACCCTGTTCAGGATCAACAACTACATTCCCAACACCAATGATGCCTGGGTCGTCATTCGAATGAAATAGGATGAAACGATGACGATCATAGTCTAATTCAATGAGCATCTCCGATTCCTCTTGTTCCATTCCAAATGCGATTGCATCATCAATTGTCCTAAACCATTGGTGGGATGAGTTACTTGAATGGCAACCAAATATAGTAACTGATACGGCAATCGTGAGGAGTAAAATATATAGGTATCGCAGGTTTTTCATACATCCATCCCTCCTCTGCATGCTTACTTATCATTCAACGATCGTCTCACACCCATTAAATCGCGCAAATTGTCTGAAACAAGCATCCAAGGCTGTTCGCAATCGCTTGGTTGGCTTCACGCCCTTCTCATACCAGATGTTCTTCACGATAAGTCTCTTCTCCTTGCGCTCCGCGATAACCTCGACACGCCCGATGAAGCTCTCACCGTATAAGAGAGGCAGCACATAGTGACCGAATTTCCGCTTGCTTGCTGGTGTGTAAATCTCCCACGTATAATCAAAGCCGAACAGTGCGTGAATGAGCTTCCGATCCCATATGAAGTTATCCAGCGGAGCGATCAGCTCGCATCGAAGCTTCGGCTCTGGATTATCCAAGACGGCTTCGATTAGTGGCAGGTCCTCTGCGCGGCAGTACAGCGTATCCTTCATATGCTCCACTTCGACAGCCAGTATGTGCGATTCTTGCAAGAGCTGGGAGAAAGCCTCGTTGCGCTGCTTTGCCTTCAGCCCCCATATGTTCAGCAAGGCATCAGATGCGCGATTCCATAACAGGCCAACAGCCCCAATCCGGCGCAGTACCCGCCACTTGTAATGTGCTAACTCATCGGGGAGCGGATCCTCAGCATGCAGGTACACGGGGTCTACGTGCTTCTCGGCGATATCGTAGTATTTGCGCGTGCCTTTCTTGTGATGGATAATCAGCTCGCCTGTCGAATACATCTGTTCCAGTACCGAACGGGATGCATTGTTGCCGCCGCTCCAGTGGATAGCCGATTGCCATGTGAAATCTCCGTCCAATTTCAACTCATCCGAGCTTAACGCACCTTGTTGCTGGATATGCGTCCGTACTTGCTCTGTCAATGCTTGCATCTCTGGATAATGTTCGGCGTGTTGGCGAGCGGCTTGCCTGTATCTCTCGAAATACGGCCAGTCTTCGACAGGGATAATCGCCAGATTCTTATCGGGATAATCGACCAAGCTTCTCTCTGTATACAACAGCTCGTCGAGCAGTTCCTTGGTAAATCCGTTGATTCGCGACTGCAGCACCAGCTCAGCGTTCTTCCCGCACACATCAATAGGATCAAATTGCAAACAGCCCACCTGCCGAACAAAATCCAATACACCTTGTTTGCCTGCAAATTTGTATTCACCTAATAGTCCGTGCTTCAATAACATAAATTGCCGTGCCTGACGGTTCGTTAACTTCATGATTTGCGCAGGTTGCTGCTTAGCCAATCCAACCACTCCCGAACGGATATTTGATTCCAGTATACCAAACATTCGTTCGTACTGAAAGCAGAACCTACAGGAAATGGTTAGATCTCGCGTGTCTCGTCTGGCCTGCCTTGTGCACAATGTATCCGATGCATTAGTCTAATAGCTGCAATGCTCTCGCTTTGGAAACCGCCTGCCCCCTTCTCTTGACTTGCAGCTTCCCATACATGTTAGAGGTGTGAATTTTGACGGTTCCTTCTGTTATGCCTAGCCGCACAGCAACTTCTTTGTTCGATAGCCCCTCTGCTATGAGATGCAGGATTTCTACTTCGCGCTTTGAAAGAGGTTCAATCAGAGAAGTGATTGCCTTCCCTTTGACTTGCTTGGCAGCAGCTTCATCAGCATGACTTGCGGATTGCCATAACTTCACATAGGTGATGCGTGACACTATCATGTCCAATACTTCCAAGCGATCTGCGGCGAACGCTTCGGAAGTCAAGTTGTTCTCCATATACAATACTCCGTCTTGGTGATCAGGATATCGAATAGGCATACATATAACCGATTTGAGCCCACGCTGTCTGATATAAGGATCAGAGGAAAACAAACTTTGTCGCGCGTCGCCAATCACTACGGCTTCACCCGTACGTATCACATATTGAACAATAGAAGAGGAATGTGAATCACGCTGTTGAGAGTCATCCGCGTAACTGTTATTGAAGTGCTTCTCCGCTTCTATAAACCATTGCCCTTCTTTTCTTAAGAGGATAAGCCCCTTTTCTGCGCCAGCGTTCCGGACAGCTAATTCCAGAATGTCTTCCAACCACTGGGACTCCTTCTTCTCTTCCCAGCCCAGCTTGGAAGCTTGCTTGAGCATATCCATATCTAATGCCTTATCCAGTTCTTCACTCAACCGGTTATTCACCTGAATCGTGCCTTGCTGAACAGATTCCTCCTCCGTGTCAGGTGTTTTCTCCTCTATTGCAAACGTTTCAGCAAGAAATGGATACTTCTCCTGTAAGTATTTTATCTTTCCGATAGCCCCCCATTTGTCATAGGCCTCACAAGCATGAAGCAGGTATGTCTCTGACAATTGCCGCTTGTTAATAGAGACATACAACTTCGCTGCAAGCTCACAGGCAATCGCTTCATCCTGCGGATAACCGATCTCTCTCGCTTGTTCTATCGCTTGCGCATACAATCGCTCCGCCTTCATTGCATTGCCCGTGATACGGGCCCATTCTGCCTGAACCAAGCTTGCTTTGGCTGACATGCTTTCCCGGAGCGGTCTTCGCCCATTGCTTCATCCGGGTCACTAAAGCCTTCAGCGTCTGGGAATAACGCTTCTGCGTGACCGCATCAGCGCCAGGATATAGCGCCAGCAGGGACAAGGCATGGTAGAAATAGTGCCGGTGCTTGAAAGTCAGCGTTGGCTTCGATTCCAGGTGCATCGATGTCTGAGCAGCAGCTAACGCTTCATCATAGTAACCGTATACATAATAGATTTCCAGCTGACTTGTATAGTAATAGTACCGGTTACTGTTGTGACTATGGGTCGCACTCTTATCATGAAAGAGATTTGCTTCTGTGAGTTGCCCGTGATTAAAGGTCATTCCTGAGACAGGGCGAGCTTGCAACAAAGACACATATCGCATCGTGATCAACAGCACCCGTGATGTCATAGCGTCCAGCGTCTGCTTCATGGATGCATGGTAATGATCACACCATGCTTGCAACTGTCTCAGATCATGACTGCCAATAATCAATAAGGAGGAAACAGCATAACCTGCATACAGTCTATCACCGCTTTCCAAGCTTAACTTGGCAGCTTCCTGAAAGTAATGCATCCCTGCTTGAGGACGCTGATACTGCAGGACCAGCCCAAGTGAAAAATAGAGCTTGCCCTTCAACAAGGTCCGTTCTTCCTTCTCCGCATTGAACAGGGCAATCTCCGCTAATTGTGTAGCCCACTTGTATTGATGAAACCCTGCACTGATAGCTATTGCATAAGAGCCAAGTGCAAAGGACAATCCCTCTGTATGTCCTTGCCGCATGACCATACGAATATATTTACAAATCAAGACCATCGAAGCCCGTTCATTCGCAATGAATAATATGGAAGATGCAGCGTTAAACAACTCCCCAGTGACGCGGTATAGCGGACTTCTATTCACCGGCATACGATGCAAGGTGCGCTTGTTCCTAGCGAGCCATAGTTGTGTGCGAGCCATCTCGGTTACTACCCTTATGCCCGAAGGGTCCTTGGGGATGGATAGCCCGAGCTCGGCAAATGCTGTTTGTGCGATTGTGCTGGCTTCGTCCTCTTGATTTCGGTAGCCGTACATCGTGATCTGCATTACATACACCTTCATGCGATCTACCAACTGTTCTGCCTGCTGCAGCAGCTGCTGCATGACCACCTCAGCCTGCTGGAAATTGCCACACACATACTCACACTCCGCGCTCTCGAACAAGAGTTCATAGTAGAGAGTATCGAACTGGGGCATTCCCTCAACAAGTCGGGCTCCCTGCTTAAGCCATTCCAGTGCTTGTCCATATGCTGCTGAAGCTTTGGCCTTTTGTCCTGCCTGGAGATTCAATTGGGCCAGTTGCTCCAATTCCTCCGGTTCCGTCACGAGCGCATTGCCCCTATTGAGATGATGCACGATCTCGAACAAGTAGTTCTCTCTCTGTCCCGATTGCATATGCCGCACCATGGAACGACCGATTTGCAAATGGAGGGTCCGCTTTTGATCCGAGTGGATCAAAGCATAGGCAGCTTCGTGCACCTGATCATGGAGGAAGGTATAGGTTTCCTCCTCTCGCTGCATGACTAGTCCTTCTCTAACTGCGGGCATCAAATATTGACGTGTATCATCGATGCTTGCCTCACTTAGCATGGCAACCATCTGAAGCTCAAAGCGATGACCGATACAGCTTGCCAAGCTTATCAGTTGCCTCGTCTGTTCCGGAAGATGATCAAACTTATCTTGAATCAACCCGACAACATCCTGGAAACCTTCGTGCACCTCCAGCCAATCCATCTTCCAGTTCCAGTTCAACGTATCCCAATTAAAATAAAGCTGCTCTTTGTCGTGCAAAAACTGCAGCATTTCTTTCATGTAAAAAGGATTCCCTGCCGTTTGTTGATACAATGCTTCGGCAAGCGAATGAACACGGCTCGGCTCGTCGTGAACAACATCGGCCACATATTGCAGGACGTTCTCATAATCCAATGCTGACAAGGTCAGGTTATAAACCTGGAAGCCTTCTCCGGGCTCAACCTCCTGCAGCCGTGTCTTTACGAAGCCACCATCCTCACACACATTGTTCCGGTAAGTCCCAATCAGGCAAGTGTACGCGAAGGCAGCATCATGCACGATCACATCCAGCAAATCGAATGTGGCCGAATCCGCCCACTGCACATTATCTATCCATAGAACCAACGGACTGTTCTCAGAAGACAAGCTTCTCAATACATTGCTGACCAGCTTTTGAAAGCGATAGGTCGCTTCAGCGGGAGGAAGCTCTTCCACGGACTCTTGCTCGCCAATAATCAAGGTCATCTCAGGAATGACATCGGTAAGGAGGCGCCCATTGTGCCCGATGGCGTCTAGAAGCTTGTGTCTCCATTGCATCATGTGCTGCTCATCCTGAGACAAAATTTGTTGCACCATATCTTGTAAGGCGTCAATAAACGGGGCGTAGGGTGCGGACGGATGAATGTGATCACATGTGCCGCTGATTAGAGTACCCTTCTTCTGCACCACCTGCTGACGCAAAGCCTGAACCAAGCTCGATTTGCCGCTGCCCGCATGTCCGCCGATCAACAGACAAGCTGACGATCCGGAGCAAGTTTGTTCGAGCACATCATCCAGCATCTCTATTTCTTTATCTCTGTTATATAGTTTGCGAGGAAACCGGATCTGGCTCTTGGCATCCGCTTCTCCGATCGGAAATCTCTCTACAAATCCCTGTGTAGTTATCTGGTTTCTACAGATGCGTAGATCATGCATAAGGCCTTGGATACTTTGATACCGGTATTGAGGAATTTTGGAAAGCAGCTTCATGCCCATGTCATGGAGTACGGGAGGCACTTCAGGATTGCGTTCGTATAAGGGAGTTGGTCGTAATGCCATGTGAGCATGCATCCATTGATCCACAGAATGCGCTTCATAAGGCAAGCTGCCAGATAGCAACTCATAGAACAAAATCCCTAACACATATAGATCGCTGCGTTCATCGATCATCCACTTCATGCGACCGGTTTGTTCCGGTGACAGGTAAGCATAATGCAGAGCAGACCCGTCATAGTTGGATTCCGTTTCGTGCATGCTAAGGAACTTTACTCCGCTGTTCTTCACTTGAACGAAGATAAATGCCGGATCTATTAAATTCCCAACAAAACCTTGCTGATGTTGGTTGCCAACCCATTCCGCTATAGCCATGGAAAGCTCCATAAATTGGTGAATATCTATAAGATTGTCGGTCATATATGCGTTCAAAGTCATGGTGTGATTATTCATGGTATTGATTATACTGCCTTAGGCATAGCCTATCAATGAAAAAAAGAGAAGCTTGTGTTCGCATATCAAAACCGAACACAAGCTTCTCGAACAAAGAACTGCTTCTATAGAAACTTACTTCTATTGGTTACGAGGTCGAGTGAAGCACCTTCCCTCAGCACATGCTGAGAATCAGCCGATTCCCAGTCCCCCCGCATGGATTCCGAGTAGATAAACTCACATGCAGGATCAATGATGGGATCACATGCACCAGGATCGAATCCACACGTCGGATCGAAAATTGGATCACATCCGCCCGGGTCGTATCCGCACATAGGATCGAGAATCGGATCACATCCGCCTGGATCGTATCCGCACATGGGGTCGAGAATTGGGTCACATGCGCCTGGGTCGTCTCCACACATCGGATCAAGGAGTGGATCACATGTGCCCGGGTCCGGGTCAATAGGTTCTTCGATGACTACGGTAAAGTCAAAAGAGAGTTGTACGGAAGCCCCTCGCGGATCTGTAGCTGTTACCGTAATCTCACCGCTGCCATCGGCAACTGCTGTGACGACCAGTGTATGAGGATCATCGACTCTTACCGTCGCTGATTCTGGATTACTGGATTCTACCGTATACGTCAATCCATCCCCATCTGGATCTTCCATGTACCAGCTTAGATTGAAAGTATACGACTCGGATACTTCGGCTCCATCCATACTAAGCACAGCGTAGAATGGACTCGTAAGTTCAGGCGACTGATTCGTCGAAGCCACCACCGTCACATCAAATGACTGTGAAGCTTCCTCTTCCGCATCAGATGCCGTGACCGTAATCGTACTGCTCCCTATTGATTGCGCTGCAATGACTAGTGTTGTCTCATACACACTTGCCGTAACAGATGCCTCCTCACTGGATACCGCAGTATAAGTCAATGTATCTCCGTCCGCATCCGTGAAGTAGTTCCCAAGTTCGTAAGTTTCGTCTAAGCTAGCTTCCAGTGTAAGGTCTGAAATGCTATCCAACGTCGCAGGAGCCGCATTCCCAGCTTCCACTGTCACATCAAAGCTCAGCGATGCTTGAGCTGCTCTACGATCTTCTGCAGTGACCGTAATTGTACTGCTGCCTGCCGATACAGCAGTCAGGGACAAGCTGGACCCATCAACACTCACCGTTACCACAGATTCCTCACTAGACACAGCGGTATAGGTCAGTGTATCTCTGTCCGAATCTGTGAAGCTATCGTTGAGTTCATAGGAGGTCTCTTCGCCTGCTTCTAAGGTAAGTGCAGGAATGGACGTGTCCACTTGTGGCGCGTGGTTGCGACTGCTCCCCCCACTGCTTGGAGGGCTGGTGTCTACAGGCTGCTCCTCCTCTGAAGGTTCTTCCTCAGAAAGCTCCTCCTCTGGAGATTCTTCCTCAGGGAGCCCCTCTTTCTCTGTCTGCTCCGGTTCCGACTGATTATTTTGCAATACTTCTTTTAAGGTTGTTGATTGAATGGTCTCATTGCCGTTAATATCATAAGTGACTGTAGGCGTGTTGATCGTTTCGGTTGATAGAATAGACACCTCGCCTCGATTGATTGAACCACTATAGTTAAAATCAGGAAGATTATCAGTCAAACCAACTTCATTCGCTTTTGTCACATGACTGTACGGCCATGATCCTTCCAACTTCTCATCTTGATAACCCAGTGCACGAACCAGTACCGTTAATACTTCCGCATACGATATTTCATCAGTGGGTCTAAATGTTCCATCAGGATCACCCTTTATGTAGCCTTTAGCGGCTGCAACATTCACATACCCATTGTACCAGCCGTTCGATTCAACATCAGTAAACTGCGAGGGCATTCCGTTGAATAAGGATACCGAATTCTCATTTCCTGTCGCTACGACGATAATCTTGGCGAATTCTGCGCGAGTGATGGTGTTATCCGGACGAAACGTCCCATCTGGATACCCGCTAAGCACCCCTAAGGACACAAGCTCTTCGATGGCTGATTCGTACGAGGTTCCCGTCACATCTGACAGCTCATTTGCATAAACCGGTTGCACTGCCAGCAAGATGATACTCATCAAACTAATCCATACTTGTACTGTAAGTTTTTTCAATGTACCGTCTCCTAAATATGAATTTTGTTCGCTTGCTATTATGCTAATCCTAGCCTACACGTACACATATGCCATCTGACGAAAGTTATAGTGCTATAAAAAAATAAGAAAAAAGGTTACGACTTAGCCCGAGATTGCCGCTTGGTTACTGCTGATCGAGCTTGCCGGTGATAACGGCTCTATACTGAGTAGATTGGAAATAACTGTAATGAACATCACTGATTGTTACAGGGCGTATGGAGCGTGTTTTGCCAATGTAACGGTCACGGATGAGGCTGTCTATTCGTTGTGGACGGATCGTCGTGTGTTCAATTTGTACGATTTGTCATACAAAATCTAGCCATGACGGTGTATATGGACCATTTTTATACGATCCTTCATACAAAATCAACGTATCTCCATGACTATTACGGAAATTTGTACGATAAATCGTTCAATACCTGCACGTCGAGATCTGTTGCGAACATATTTGTACGATGTTTCATACAAGTGTCGTATATTCACAATGAATCGACAGCCTCACGAGTGTCCGTTACAGTTTCTACTGGCTGATCCAGTCATTCTACCCGCTCATCAGCGCTACTCTTTCCGCCCCGGATACTGGCTTGCTCGCATCCATTGGCATCATGCGCTAAGTAGCAAGTTAAAAAATAGTGCATTAAGGAGAAATCAGCAGCATTTAAAAGTTCCTTTCTCTAGTACAATGCCGCAAAGCCACTGCACACTGGAACCTCACTATTTCCCAATTATGCGAACGCTTGTTTTTACTACTTGCTCCTTGCTCCCTTCCGTTAGTACGATATAAGCGGTTCTATCACCATCAATGTGGAGGTGCGCCGATGAATATGATGCAAGTAAATCGTTCTGCACACTTTAGCCCTTTACTAGCCCTCACGCAGAAGACCATGCACGAGCTCAACTCTTCTGCTGCTTCATTAGTAGTGATTCAAGATGATCAGATTGTACTGGAGTGGTATGACGGCTACCATCACTTGAAGAAGGGAGCCCAACAAGTTACCGCAGATTCTATGTTTAATATTTATTCAGCTAGAAAGACTTATGTAGGATTAGCAACAGCGCTTGCAATCGTGGAAGGACAGATCCCCCTTGAGACACCTGTGCACAAGCTGATTGGTGACATGTCGAAGGACGAGCTTGGCGGCACCACAATTCGCGACTTGGTGACCAAGGCTAGCGAGAAGTACTTCGGAGCTGATCGTATGGAGAGAGAAGAACTAGCAGGGAAAGTCATTGAGACGGTTACAGGTATGAACATTGCAGAGCTGCTTGCTTCCCGTGTATTCGGTCCACTTCAACTCCATCACACCGAATGGGTCACTTCGCCCAGTGAGAATCTGGTATGTGATTTCCAAGCAGATGGTCATTATGCTTCTGTGCGAATCGAATCTAACGAAGGACACGAACGGAATCTGTATACTCGCTCACTTGACCTTGCACTATGGGGATACTTGCATCTCAAGAGCGGGCTTGTAAATGGACGACGAATAATACCACAAGAAGTATTCGATCTCTATGCTGACGTCCAATCATCAGAAGATAGTAACAAACGTCTCTTCGGCTGGTACCATCAAGAACAATGGTTCTACGCTACCGGAGCGGCGGGCTGTCACTGTGTCGTATTACCGGCATACAATGCTGTCGGAGTAAGGATGTTGAATCGATATACGGACAAGTACAAGGAGGACCAAATCGCATTCAACACGACACTGCTACAATGTCTACAGTCACGCTCACGACAGATGTAGGCTCCCCTCAAACCTTGAACCGATAACCGGCCCCCCACACCGTTTCAATAAATTGGTGCTGTGCCGGGTTCTTCTGGATCTTGTCACGAATCTTGCCGACATGGACCGTGACCGTGGCGGAATCGCCGAAGTGATCGATCCCCCACACCTTATCCAGCAGCGCTTCCTTGGCATATACCCGGTCGGGATTCTCCGCAAGGAATAGCAGCAGGTCGAACTCTTTCGCAGTCATCACGACTTCTTCCCCGTGCAGTGTCACCCGTCTAGCGTCAATCTGTATCGATAATCCGCGAATGTTCAGCTCGCGTGACTTCCGAGCAGGCGAAGAGCCGGTGTCCGCTGCGGCACCGGTCAATCGGTCATACCGTTCGAGGTGGGCCTTCACCCGCGCTACAAGCTCCGACGGGCTGAACGGCTTCGTCACATAATCGTCCGCGCCAAGACCGAGCCCTCTGATCTTGTCGATATCCTCCTTGCGGGCGGACACCATCAGCACCGGAATAAACTTCGTCTCCCGCAGCCGACGCAGAATGTCGAAGCCGTCCATGCCCGGCAGCATGACGTCCAGAATGATGAGGTCGTATTCTTGTGCCAGCGCTTCCTCTAGCGCCTGCTTGCCATCTGCCCGAATGGTAACGGCATAGCCATGAACTTCGAGATAGTCCCGCTCCAGCTCGGCGATTGCCTGATCATCCTCGACGATTAACACTTTACGCTTCGCCATTTCCCCACACTCCCGTTACGTTCTATCCTGGTTCATCGGGATGGTGAACATCACCGTCATGGATTGCCCCGGCTCACTTCTTGCGTGAATGATACCGCCGTGATGGGCAACAATTTGCTTCGCAATTGCAAGACCTAATCCCGATCCAGCCACATTCTGATTCCGATTCGCATCCCCGCGGTAGAACCGGTCGAAGATCTGCTCCAGCTCATCCGGCTGCATACCAGGTCCGTTATCTGTCACTCCAATCACGAATTCCTCTGCTTGTCGACCAACATGCACATGAATATGAGGATCGTCATTGTTCATGAATTTCACCGAGTTGCCGACGATGTTCAGAATGACACGCTTGATCATGGAGGCATCCATCATCGCGACAGCACCCGTTCCCGCCTCGTACTCACTCGTCAACCGCACGCCCGCACTGTCATATTCCATGTGCAGCTCGTTCATCGTCTGCTCGTAGAACGCTTCGAGCGGCACTGCTGCCAGATGAAATCTCTCTTGCTTCATATCCAGCTTAGAGAACAGGAACAAATCGTCGATCATGCGGTCCATATCTTGCGTCTTCGCATGGATGACGTCCATATACTTCTTCAGCTTCTCTGGATCGTTCGCAATTCCTTCCCGAATCCCTTCTACATATCCCTTGATCGAGGTCAGCGGTGTCTTCAAGTCATGCGAAATGTTGGAGATGAGCTGATTGCGATTTTCCTCTAGGGCCAGCTGTGCGCTAATGGATCGTTGCAGCTCGCTGCGCATCTTCTCATAGGAACGGATGACGCTGCCCACTTCATTGCGCACCTTCGAGTGCAGATGGAAGTTCAGATCCCCTTCGGCAATACGGCGGGAACCGTATTCAAGCTGCCGCAATGGCCGCACAATATCCTTCGTCGTAATCCATAGCAACGGAACGAGAATGATACTCACAATAATTACAATAAATAAAAGGAAGAAGAACTGAAATTGATGACCCTTCTCCCCCGAGTCCGTCACGTCTACAACGAGATAATACGACAACGGCGCATCGATTTCGGGAAAATCATAACGCAGAGCAAGCCACTCTCGCTCCTCCCACGTACTCATCACGATCGCTTCATTCTTATGCGGCTCGGAGGTCGCTATATCCCGCTTCAGCTGCGCAAGGAATGGCTCTCCCTCTCTTAGTGCACCGTAGCTCTCCCATCGTTCCCCTTGCTGAACGACAATGAAGCCCCCGAACGGCTCTAGCTGATTCCCGAGCGAATTCGCGAATGCCGGTGACGTCAGCTTCTCCGGTGTATGCCGCTCTGCATAGCGCAGATCGACGATCAGATCAACACCCCGATGGAACGCCTCTTCCGGGGCCTGCTCCTTCACAATGCCACTGCCAATATATGAAATGACTGCCGTGACGAGCCCAATGCCCAGCACCGTGACGATAATCGCAGTTAATAGGATGCCGAACAAATACGTTAAGATCAGTTTCAAGCGAATAGACATAGGTTAGACTTCTTTCCTTTGGAAGGCCCATAAGCCGAATATAGTGCCAATCATATAGTAACCGATCATGAATAGCAACGCCGTAATCGAAGCGCTCACTTGACCCTCGTACAAGAGCGGCTGCATCCAATCAGCGAAGTCGGTGACGAAGAATCGGTTCAGCTGCGGTTCGAGCACGCCGATGACGCCCATCGCCATCCACAGTACGACACTGACCACGAGACCGATCCCGCTGCTCCCCATCCATAAGGCCACTGTATTGGCCAGTACGACTAACAGACCGCAGAACACAATCGCGCCTATGACCTCAGCGATGCTTGCCCCAACCACAGACCACTCCGGTACACCTGTTAGTATGAGGCTTCCTATCGACGCTGGCACGTACATACTGACGATGAGCAAGGCGCCCGCTATCCAGCCCGCAAGCATCTTCCCCAAGAAGATGGTCTCTCTACTAAGCGGCAGCTTCAGCGCATTCTTCATTGTCCCATCTCTGAATTCCGTTACCATGAGATCACTACCAAGCGACGCCATCAAGAGCGGAACCACGGTAACAAGCAGCAGCTCCAGCGCAATCACGGAGAGATCACCGGTTAATCCGATGCGACTACCTGCGAAGACGAACACCGTTCCGATCAGGAAGGACAGCAGCATGAGCACCTTCAGCTTGCCTCTATGGAACAGCTTGCGCAGCTCTTCTCCGGTGAAGTATACGAATTGTGTGCTCATGCAGCTCCGCCCCTCTCCATGGCAACGCAGCTCATATAGTAATCCTCTACGCTTGCGTGCAACTGTCTGATCTGTTCCATGGCAGCGGTATCGACATGCTTGCCTTCGTAAATAATGCACGCCTGTGTCATCCAGTCTTCGATGTCGTGGACTTGATGCGAGGAGACGACGATGCTCGTTCCTGATTCCGCTATGAGACCGCGCAATACGGCTGTCATCTCCCGCCGGCCTTCGATATCCATGCCCGAGAACGGCTCATCCAGCAATAGAAGCTGCGGCCGATGTAACAGCGCTTTGGCAAGCTCGATCCGCTGCTTCATACCCGTCGAGTACTTCTTGATTGCAAGCCGCTGGTGCTCGGACATCCCTACGAGGTCCAATGTCTGCTGGATATGCGCTTCGTCTATGTCTGGATATAGCTTAGCGTACAGCTTCAGATAACGGTAGCCTGTAAGGTAAGCGTATGGGGCTGGCTCACCGATCATCAGCCCCATATGCCGCTTCGTCAGATCGGGGTGATCTGTAATAGATGCACCATTCCAGTGCGCTTCCCCATGATCGGCCGTTAGCCACCCTGCGATTGCTTGCAGCGCTGTTGTCTTCCCGGCACCGTTCGGTCCCAACAAGGCGACAACCTCACCGGCATTCACAGTGAGGTTGAGCCCTTGGATGCCGCGGCCGCCGGGGTAGACCTTCGTCAGATTGTTCACTTCTAGCATGTAAGGTCCCTCCCCTTGTCGTGGCGTTATCCGCGCTTATCGAACGTTGCCGCGTCGATGATGTTGATGGACTTGCCGGCAGGATCATACACGTCCGGTGTCGTGGTGTTGATGTCACTGCATGTAACATCACCTTCTACGGCTACACGATGCGTCACACCTGATTCGTCCTTACCGCTCCACTCTATACCGCCTTGTACACGCTGCACCTGATTGTTCCCATCAACAGTCAGCTGTAGCTGCACATGCTCGATCGCCAGCTCTTCCGTCAATTGCGGTAATTGCTCATTCAGGTCGAGCTGCAGAAGCTCTTGGAAGAATGGCATCTCCATCACTGGCGCCCACTCTGCTGATACTTCCGGTGCATGGGAACGCTCGTTATGATCCTGTGACGATACTACATCCAGCAGCAGGCGTACCGGAAGCGGAACTTCTTCCTTGCTAATGTCCACTGTGATCGTCTTAGTGCCGTCCGTATGCTCTGCTACGCTGAAATCATCCTTGAGATCGCCTACCGCATAATCGAGCAGGGCTTCCTCTGCTTTGTTCATCGAGCGATGCTCCGCGTCGCCTTCTTCCCACTTATGATGCTTGCTGTCGTGCTCCTCATCCACGTTCATCACCTGATAGTGCAGATCATGGGTCCGGTCTACGAAATAAACCGACGACTGATCTTCGCTGTTATACAGGCTGCCACTTCGCTCGACACCCATGAGCGTGAACGTGAAGTCGCTGCTGATCCGCGGCTCCTCCCCCGCTTCCTCTACCTTCGTTGCACCTTCCAGCTCTACTACCTTCTCATCGTCCACCGTCACCGCGAGATTGCCGTTGACCGTTGCACTCTCGAACGCTTCCTCCGACATCTGGTCCGCCTTCAGCACTTCCTTGAACGCAGCATAACCCGGGTGATTCGGAGTCGACGCGAACGCCGTCACCGTGAACAAACTCACTGCAACTAACGCGGCGCTAATCATCAACACTCTTACTTTACTCTTCTTGTTCATATCCACTCGCTCCTTATAAGGTTGTATGGCTTCTCTCTTGCCTACAACCTTAGTCTAAAGGAGGAGTCTAAACTCCCTCGAAAGCAAATCTAAAAAGTTTCTAAAATTGGACACTGCAACTTAGTGTGATCAATCATCTATGGAATGACGATGTTTGAGCAATGTGACCGAATGAGAAGGGAATACATACCTTCCCTCCGAGTCATATCGAGCATTCGTATGTTCGATGCGCGCCACTTGATCCTCGATTGCAAAACCGTTAACCGTCTCCCAGGATGGGCAATTTAATTCAATCGCCTCGATGATCTCCAAGTTGTCCGGTCCGCCGAATGATACAGCCGCAGTCACAGACTCTTCGGGATGGCGGTTGACAACAGCGATGATGACCTCGCGTTTCTCATCGTCATAGGATGCCGATACATCCAGACAAGCACTCGCCGTTTCTTGACCATCGCTGTCTACTAACATCCTTGATTCTACTTCGCAAGACAGCCTCCAGTTCCCGCAGTGCTCGCGATACAGTTCCAGTGGATGATAGATCGTTTGACAGAACGAACCATTCTCGTTCGTAAGGATCGGCGCCAGAATGTTGACCATCTGCGCGAAAGTCGCCATCGTTACTTGTTTACTCTGACGCTGTATGACGTTCAACATACTGGCGACAAGCAGCGCTTCCCTCCAGTTGAAGATTGCTTCCATATCTGCTGCGTAATCATCCGAGCTCTGATGCTGCCAGATGCCCCATTCGTCAAGTGCAATCTGAATCTCCCGCTCTCTTGGCGGGAAGCGATACCAGCGATCAAATGACTCAACCTTCGCAGGATAACGCTCCAGAAGCGTTGTGGTATCGACGATCATGTTCTCCATTCGGACCGCATGATCGAACAAGTTGGCGTAGTCATCGTTCTCCGAGCGTGCATAGTAATGAAGCGATAAGTAATCACAAATTGGATGGAGCTCATCCAGAATGGCTTGGTTCCACTCCGGTTGTTCCCCTACCATGACGAGCTTAATCGAACGATCAGCCAGCTTCATCAGCTTGGCGAACTCCCAAGAGGCTTTAATGTATTCGTGCGGATCATGAAGAAAGCCGATATCAGGGACCGCAGCCTCCTCATTGCCAAGTCCCCAGTACTTGACATTATGCGGCTCCTCGAAGCCATGGCTTCTGCGCAGATTGGCATAGTACGTGTCGTCTGTTCCGTTGCAATATTCCACCCAATTCGCTGCTTCTTCGGCTGTTCCTGTCGTCATGTTGACGATGATGAACGGTTCGGCTCCGATTTCCCGGCAATATTGAATGAATTCGTTGGTGCCAAATGCGTGATCGATGACCCCGCCCCAGATCCGATTGCTCTGACGCTTGCGCTCCTCCTTAGCCCCGATGCCGTCCATCCAGTGGTACAATTTCACCATAGTTCCGCCGGGGAATCTAAGAAGCGGAGGCTGCAGCCCTTTTGCTTTCTCCAGTACATCTTGACGAAATCCATTTGTATCGGACAGCGGAGAATCAGGGTGATAGATACCCTGATCAATACATCTTCCAAGAAATTCAATAAACTGGCCATACATAAAAGGATGCATGATATTCTGCTTCTTCGTGACGTTTACGTTGATACGAGCTTGCATACAGCAAACACACTCCCACTATAAAGTATTGTTCTCTCCTGTTGTCTCACCCATTCGCATCAATCAAGGAAGGGCGTCGCATAGCTTACTTATCTTGTTGTTTGGTTCGATCTGCCAACTTCTTAATCAACGCAATATCCGGCTCGGTAAGTTCATCGAGAAGATGTTTGCGTATCGCTCTTGAAACGACTGGACGCGCCTCATCCAATGCGGATAAGCCGTTCGGAGTGATGAGAACTTGTACACCGCGATCCTCCTCAAGTGATTTCCTCAAGACGAGTCCACGCTTCTCCATTCGCTTCAGATGATGGGATAAGCGACTCTTATCCCACTCCATCGAATCGGCTAGCTCTTGTTGGCGAAGACTTCCATCACCCAAGAGTTCTAACCGGTCCAAGATGCCATAGTCACCCTCGGATAGCCCTGTCTGCTCAGCCATGTCCTTGGCAATACGGCCCCATATACGTCTAAAGGTGCCTTTCCACATATACCAGATTCGCAGTTCTTCCTCGTTCAGCACATGATTATTCATAAAAAAAGTATATCATGGTTGACGTGTCAACCGCAATTGTGATAAGTTGTGTCCAGGTTGATACGTCAACCAAATAGAGATGGAGTGTGATTCGTATGAAAACTGTGAAACTTGGACGATCGGGTTTGGATGTGTCCAGAATCGGGCTTGGATGTATGAGCTTCGGGGTGCCTGAGCGCGGCGCTTACTTCCCGTGGACGTTGAATGAAGAAGAGAGCAGACCTCTTATTCACAAAGCGCTTGAGTTGGGCATTAACTTTTTTGATACGGCAAATATGTATTCCGACGGAACTAGTGAAGAAATTATCGGCCGCGCCCTGAAGGATTTCGCTCGCCGCGATGAAGTTGTCATTGGTACCAAAGTGTTCGTTCCGATGCGTCAAGGCCCGAACGGCGGCGGACTTTCCCGCAAGCACATCATGACCGAGATCGATAACAGTCTGAGACGGCTCGACACGGATTATGTGGATTTGTACCAAATCCATCGTTGGGATCCGTATACACCGATTGAAGAAACGATGGAGACGCTTCACGATTTGGTCAAAGCTGGGAAGGTAAGATACCTCGGTGCATCCACGATGTCTGCATGGCAATTCGCCAAAGCACAGCACGTCGCTGAGAAGAACGGTTGGACCCGGTTCATCTCCATGCAGAATGTTGTCAACTTACTATATCGCGAAGAAGAAAGAGAGATGCTGCCCTATTGCAAGGACGATGGCGTCGGCGTCATTCCTTACTCCCCATTGGCATCCGGGCGGTTAACACGAGACTGGGATGAGCAGACAGCGCGATCAGAGAAGGACGAGATATCGAAAGCCATCTTCGACCGAACACAAGACATTGACCGCGAGGTAACGGAGCGAGTGGCAGAACTTGCTGCCAACCGCGGCATACCACGAGCACAGATTGCGCTTGCATGGCTACTCCATAAGGAAGAGATCACGGCACCGATTGTAGGATCGACGAAGATCCGACATATTGAAGATGCGGTGGCGGCACTGTCTGTTGCATTAACACCTGAAGAAATCACGAGCTTAGAAGAGCCATACGTTCCTCATGCCGTGAGGTAACTTTTAAGTTGTCTCGCGAACAACGATTTACTCTTTCCATCTGCAATTAGTAACAATTTCTGATCTTAATTCGGCATATCATCCTCGGCATTCACGATTAGTGATAGAAAGTGATCTTAATCGTGCAGTTTTGCGCAACATGCCCAGATCCGGCCGGATTAGTGACCAAGAATGATCACTAATTCCATAATGGACGGAAATTTCGAGAATTAGTGACCAGATTTGGTCACTAATCTCTTATCCGCCGGTCTCATGCATAGGGCTACATGAATCGTTCGTGCAGCTTTACCATTACTTGCTCGCTGTGAGCGAGTTCGATTACCACCCGTCTACTTGTTGTAAACTACCGGCGTCTTACCCCGCCATTGCTCCCACAGCTTCTCATCTGTCGCAAGTTCCGCCATGAAATGACCTACATTGATTCTGCTAGTTTTACCAGCGTTGAAGAGGGGACTCCTTATCGGAGCTGCATATGCTTCATAGGGGCTTACCTCATCGCTGTTGACCAGTGTATCCGGTCGAACAGCTACCCATTCGATCATAGCGTCCTTATTACCAATTTCATTATTCAAATAGTGCCCAGCCCGCATATTATCACGGTGAGGAGGCAGCAGAAGCTCCAGTAATGTGTATACGATTGTTTCACTCAGCTTGTTTTTTTCTCCGGATAACGTATTGGTATATCCCGTTGTACTCATAAGGATCAGCTTCACCTTGTTGTTACTCTTCGACTTGACCGTCTCGCTAATGGTTCGCACCGCTTCGAACACTAAGTTACGAGGATGACCGAACACTCCTCGAAATGTCATGTTATGACCGAGACAGGAGACCACAACATCGCAACCGCTCAGCAGATCCGTCCATGCAGCATCTTGCAGTTCATGGATATTGCCCCTGACGATTTCCACCAAATAATTTTCTTGTATATCCTTGGGCAGATTCGCACTTTCCCTCACCAGAATCCGAATATGAACTTGTCTCTGGATGAATTGTCTCACAACTTGTGTGCCCGTAGCACCGCTTGCTCCGCATATCAGAACTTTCATAAGCTACCTCCCTTGAGTGATGGTGTGATTCCTATAGGATTAAACCCTCGAACAATCAGATAAATGGCAAAACTCAGTTCAAATAAAGCAGTTGGCGTATTGAGGAGGAAATAAACCGGGTCCACTAATGGGACGATGTTCAGCATCAATAGAATCGTAGCTGCAAGCGTCAATCCAGAACCCGCCAGCCCCCATAGTGACAGCCATTGCGGAATGATCCTGATCGTATATAAGCCATAGTAGAGCAATATCCCCCCGATACTCCATGGCAGTATCATGCCAACATGATTCACGAAGTCCCGGCCCCGTCTAAGCAATTCTGCTAATGTGAAATAATAGTCAGCCTGACCATTCTGTGCGAAGCTCTGGCTCAACCATAATAATAGAAGCAGTGCGCCTATCCCGACGAAGAGAAATGTCGCTCCGATTATTCTGAAGCCTAGATACCCCGCAGCGAGACTCTTGTTATACGTCCTAAGGATTGGATAAAATAATACCGCTATCCCGACATAGGTGACAGCCATTGCTGCTTGGAAACATGTAGCAGCCAACATTTGCCACTCGATCTCAGCCAATCGTTGAAGATAATCCGGTTGTTCTAACACAGGGACCGAGCTCAGGATGCCACATCCTAAGCCAAGCAATAACAGCAACCCTATGAACATGGCTGTTCTTCTATTTGCTCCCATACTACTTCCCTCCTGCTCTACCTTCATAATCAAATACGTCCCCGATGTGCACATCAAATGCGTCAGCGATTTTGAATGCCAATTCCAAGGAAGGGGCATATTTCCCCGCTTCAATAGCGATGATCGTCTGCCTCGAAGCTCCTACCTTGTCGGCCAATTGCTGCTGTGTCATTTCATTGGCGGAGAAACGTAGCTTTCGAATGTTGTTCGTAATGTGCAGCTTCTTAGCCATACCTGATTCCCCTTTTGTAGTAGAACAGTTGGATCACGCTTCCCGCCAGCGAGCCTATATAGAATGAACCATACAGAATGTTCAGCATGACGGCCATCGATGGATGAATTATTAGCAACACGAGGGCTGAGACAAAGCCAATTACTACCACGATGAAGCTCACGCGCATTGATTTGAGTTCGATCAGTTGATCCCTTTCATCAGTCACCATATCAGATTCAATCGTGCTACCCCTTTCTTGTTCATCACCATCTCCCTCTCTGCTCTTCTCCCTTACTGCCACCGCAATAGATAGCAGAATGTGAAACAAGAGTTGAATGACCACAGCCACAACAATCCCAATACCGATAAACACAAGCATAGTAATTGCCCAAAATCTCATATCGTCCGCGGCAACTGCATTGGACTGAACCTTCCCATAAGCATACAGCCAATAGGCTCCCAGTACGATGACCGCAGTCAACATGGAAACGATACTTCTCTTCTCTTGGTACGACATATCCACCACTCCTCCTTATGGATATCACTCATTATATGTTCAATGTATTATATTTTTTACACTGTGTAAAGTATTTTTTACATTTATATACCTACATTCGTCCCTTACCGACTGAAATGCTATGATTGGTACGTATGCTTTAATAGATCACGTTAAAGGAGAGTGTTCATCAACTATGCGAATCAACAAAGTTATCCTGCTGACTGCTGCCATTGCTCTCATCATCTCGCTACCGCTACAGCCTATGACTTCAAGTGCAGAACAATTAACCGGCGACGGGCAGATAGATCTCCAGCTCGTGAGTGATCAGTTATCTGTTCAAGCCGGCGGCAAGATCGACTATCATATCATCTATGATGCAGGCTCGGATCTATTGGCCCCTCTCCATGTTCAAGTTCAAGTCCCTGATCATATAGAAGTACCTTCTACACTTGAGGTCGATTGGGATAGCACGGCAAGACTACTAACATGGACGATTCCTTCTGATCAGATGGCAAGCGGTGCCGGGGTGATCAATTTCTCCTTGCATGCCGCTGAAGAGCTGGAAGAAGGAGCCTCCTTAGCCCTAGCTGCCACGGCTTCGTTGAATGGAGAACTAACCACCACACCAGATGTCACCGTTGAGGTCGGGCCTGAACAGCATCAGCCTTTCTTCCTTGGCTATCCCGACGGCACCTTCCGACCTGCGTCAGATTTAACAAGAGCCGAAACAGCTGCAGTAGTAGCTAGAATTGAGAATTTAGAAGATACGACTCCACTAGAGGAACCGTATATGGACGTTGAGGAGACACATTGGGCTCATGAATATATAGCGAAGGTCACCCATGCAGGCTACATGCAGGGGTATGAAGGACAATTTCGCCCTAGTGATCCCATTACACGCGCAGAATTCATTACGATCGTCCTGAACATCCGAGGTATTGAGCCTGTGAAGCTGCCAACACTCACAGATGCAGAAGAGCATTGGGCAGATTCAATGATTGAAACGGCGAAAGCGCTGAACTATATTGAAGCGGACATGGACAGCTTTGTGCCTGACGCCTCTATTCCTCGAGATGAAAGCACCCGTCTACTCAATCTTGCCTTCTTCCGTGGGGAATTAGTCGACGGCGCAATTCCAGTCGAACAACATTTTCCTGACGTCCCAACAGACCACTGGGCGTTCCATTGGATCGAAGAAGCGTCCATGACTGCCCACGAATCATCTAGATCAGGCCTGGAAGAGGAGCTGATTCAATACCTCCCTGAAATAACGGAACCGTTCTAAGCAACACGATTACAACGCAATATATGTGTACAACCGCAGGGCCATATACAATATGGTTCTGCGGTTGTATGTTTACTTTTTCAAAAAATCGCGTATATTTAAAATAAGGGGGGTGCAGATTATGAATTACGAAAAATTATCAAAGCTTTTTTATACTTTGAACGCAGAAGACTTCGATAAAGAGTATGTAAAGCGTAAAGAAAGCTATGGGAGCTATCCTACGTCACTTCAGATTCGGGGTTTCAGAAAAGGGAGGCTTGACCATGAACAATTTGAATTGTTTTATGTCAACACACCTGATTTAGTGAAGCTCCATAATAAAGTGCTGTTGAACAGTGGCACAATCCTTGCTTTGATTAACAAGCTGCCAGAATACGTAGTAGAACCATACTTTCACCGTTTAATTGTCAACGAAGCACAGAGCAATAATGAAATAGAAGGGGTAAGAAGCACGAAGAAACAACTTAGACAAGTGTTGAACAGACTGAAGGAACCAACCAATAAGCGATTTAAGGGATTGATGAAAACGTATCTGCATATATTAGATATCCCTCCCTTTCGTAAACTAGAGGACTTTAGACAGCTTTATGATGATCTTGTTGCCGATGAAATTGAGACAAACAAAGTGCCTGATGGCCGATTGTTTAGAAAAGATGGCGTTGAAGTTACGGATGGTGCGAAGGTCACACATATTGGGGTGGAGAGCGAAGAGCAGGTTAATGCCGGTCTGCTTGAACTGATTCGTTTTCTTGACAACGAGGATCACCCGGCATTATATCGTTATTTCACTGCGCATTATTATTATGAATATATTCATCCGTTTTATGACGGGAACGGTAGAACGGGCAGGCTGCTTGTCGGCAGTTATGTAGCAAGATATCTCGAGCGATACTCTGCTGTTACATTTTCTTATGCAGTCAGCAAAAACAAGAAAAAATATTATGAAGCGCTAGAGGAGGTTCCATCTCCATTTAACAAAGGAGAGTTGACTTTCTATCTCCAGCATATGCTGGAGATTCTAATATTCGGACAGAAAGATATTATAGATGATCTTGAAATCAATGAAGCTAAGCTAGATCGGATTAATTATTTCTTAAACAAAGAGGAATGGAAGCAACGAAAAGAGGAACGAGCACTATTATACTATTTGATCCTAATAACTGTATTTGCAGAGAAGACTGAAATCATGGTGACGGATATGATGGAGGTATTCGACCTCTCTCGGTATAAAACGAATCAATTCCTTGAGAGACTCGAACAAGAAGGCTATGTCATGCAGCAAAAGTCGAGACCTAAGACATACATGCTGCATCCCGATTTCATGGAAGAAACATTGCATATATAAGACACAGGGACCGTCAACAAAGTGGATCAGTGTACAGGAACCCTTCTTACACAGGGGTCCTACCGCTAAGTAGAAGCCCGATCTCTTCCGGAGGAGCAGGGCGGTAGAAGTAATAGCCCTGCCCGATATCGCAGCCGTACTGATGAAGTATATGCTGCTCTTCCACATTCTCGATGCCTTCGCTAACGACTTGCAGGTCCATACTGTGGCCGATGTCGATGATCAGCTTGACGATCGAATCGGCGGGTGTCGTATTCTTCAATTCCTGTATGAACGATCGATCAATCTTAAGGAAATCAACTGGAAGATGGCGCAATACACTGAGAGAAGAGTAGCCTGTTCCGAAGTCGTCTATCGATATTTTCACACCTTGATGCTTGAGCTCGCCGAGAATCCGAACCGATTCGCTCAGGTTCTGCATCATACTCTCCGTCACCTCCAGCTCCAGCAGAGTAGGGTCAAAGCCCGTATCTTCTAGGATCTGTATAACTCTCGAAGCGAACTGGGGCGACTTGAACTGGCGAATCGATATATTGACAGCTAACGTCAGATTATGGGCATTGCCTTCGTCCTGCCATCGCCGCATCTGTCTACAACCTTCTTCAAGGACCCACTCGCCCAACTCGACGATATACCCCGACTGCTCGGCCAGCGGAATGAACACAGATGGCGGGATCGTCCCCAGCTCCGGGTGCGTCCAGCGCAGCAATGCCTCCAGACCTCGAATTTCACCCGTATGCAAGGACACGAGCGGCTGATAGTGAAGAGCAACCTCACCTTTACTCACTGCATTCCGAAGATCATTCTCTAGCTTAACTAGACGCAGCAACTCTTCGCTCATATTCACAGAGAAGAAGCAATATCCATTCTTCTCGCCTTGCTTGACAGTGTACATCGCCTTGTCGGCACATTGGATTAACGTCTCGACATCGCGACCATCTTCGGGATACAGGCTAATGCCAATACTGGGTGTCGTGAAGATTTGCTTATCATATATCTGGAATGGTGTGCGAAATGAGTCAATAAGCTGATTCGCAAGCGTCTCAATCTCTCCCTGCTGCTTATAGGGGAATAAGAGTACGAATTCATCTCCCGAATAGCGGGCAATGAAGCAAGAGCTCGCGACCATGTCCTCTAGATGGCAGGCGACGGCCTGCAGCATCTGATCCCCTGCATTGTGACCCATCATGTCATTCACGTTCTTGAAGTGATCCAGGTCGAGGAACAGAACTGCCAGCGGTTTCCCTTGGAACAACTCTTCCGCCATCCGTTCCTTAAGTAATTCCCGATTCGGCAATCTCGTAAGCGTGTCATAGTAAGCCATCTGCCTTAGCTGTCCATTCAACTTCACATTGAGCGCGTTCTCCCTCTTCAAATTCCGGAAGTAAAAGGCCAGCAGCGAATAGAGGATCGTATTGACGACGACGCCAATCATTATCGTATGAACCATCTCACTCGGTTCTTCGGTCCAATGAATTGGCGTGAAGTAGAGATAATACCCAGCAGCGAGGAACGTTGGCAGGGGCGATGGCAGCAGGAATGCGAGAAGGACCAGCGATAAGTACATGACGCTGACCAGCCTGTCGAACGCCAGTTCAGGCAGCGCGTCGAAGAAGGCCAGATAAGCGACAACCGCCAGCACGTACTTAAGCGAATGTGCCCTGACAATAATGGAGGCGAAGATGAAGCCAACGAAGGTTAAAGCCATGATGAGCCCGTGCGTACTGTCTACCGATCTAATCATATTCGAGGAAAGTGAGAGCGCTGTGAGCACGATCACTACATTCGGTGCGATATGCATAAGGCGTTTCGTCCAAGCCTGTGGCAGTTTCATCGTTCGAACACCTCGTTCATTGGTATTGTTGAACGTTTTCCACACGGACATGCGTTTCCCTTCTTTATTGACTCACATTTTATCGGTCTCTTCCAGAATTGCCGGGCCTGATTCTTTGACTAAGCTGCTAATTTAAAACGGGCGTCGTCAGGATAACATCCTGAGACGCCCGTTAAACAGAACTGTCTTAATCTATAAAATTTACTATTCTCAGCATGCGTTCCAGCATCACTGCAACTTCCGCGCGAGTGATTGCGTTATGCGGATGTAACGACTGTGTGTCGTCTCCTAGTAAGATACCCGATTGAACGGCAACAGCCATCTCGTCTACTGCCCAGTCTGACACCTGCGCCGCATCCACAAATCCCGACAGATCTGCTGGATCTGCATCAGTGAAGGTCATGCCGATATAGCGCATCGCATTCATGAGAATCGCGGCGGTTTCCTCGCGGCTGATCTGCTCGTCCGGTCGGAAGCTTCCATTCTCATACCCGTGGACAAGCCCTTCCTTGGTAGCCGTATTCACAGCCTCAGCATACCAAGCGTAGCTGCTAACATCCGTGAAGACATTGGCTCCATCCGACACAGGTTCCAGACCGAGTGCTCTGATCAGCATAGCCACCAGTTCCGCACGAGTAACGAGTTCATTCGGAGCATAATTCGTCTCATCGACGCCTTGTACAATCAGTTTCGAGCCAAGCAGGTTAACCGCTTCCTCGAACCAAGTATCTCTAGCATCTGCAAATATCTTGTCATTAGACAATACGGCATAGATACCGCCGGATCGACTGCTCCAATGCACAGTTTCTGGATCAACCGTGGCGGGCACTGGTGAGAATGTAATGTCCTCTGGATTATATCGCGCAACTAGCCGATTGTTCGGTTGAACCTCAGTTCCGAAATTTTGCGTAACCGAGATATATTGTTCATAAGCAGCTACCTTCTGCTCTTGACCATCGATTACAGTGAAGAGCCCGATCATGACAGGCTCACCATGAAGCTGGGCGCCGATTCCTTCCACTGCTTTTTCCAGATCAGCCAATGTGTCGGTGGACACTCTGGATAGCCGTAACAGGATCGCATCTAACGTTTCCTCTTGTAGACTTGTCAAGGCGGCTGCAGGCAGCTCATAATCTACAAGTTCAGTTCGCAGGATCAGCCGTCCTTCGGGATTCGTCTCCATCCATGTCAGAAGCATTGTTGCAGGCAGCTTCAGTTCCCATTCCTGCGGGTTATCTGATAGCACCAGCAGATTGCCATCGATTTCAATATCACTAGCTCCCAGTTCTTCAGTCGTCAGCCGATACGTTCTCGTCATTGCTCCATCAGCTGTCAGGGTGATGATGAATCTGTCATCCTTACTTTCATCTTCACTTTCATCCGCACCACCGTTACCATTGTTCCCCGTTGTCGTCACAATATTGGTAATCGTTATTTCTATTACGGCTTCATTTCCCGCCGCGTCCTTGGCATAGACGCTGTAGGTGCCATTGGCACTGACATCAAATTGTTGCGCACCCAATATGTCGTTGCCGGTGCCGCCGTTGAATTCAGCTACACTGCGGCTTCCATCCATCCAGCTAAGCTCTGTTAACGTATTGCTCGCTAACTCACCATACACACTTGCCGTCACCGTAATGTCAACGGCTTGTCGTGTAGGCGCGCTATTATCAGGTGAGCTGCTCAGAGCAAGATCAGGGGGTACCGAGACAATGCGCACTCCGTTTGTATCCGGCAACTCATAGGCAAGATCAGCTGCGCCGCCGGACGTCCGCATAATGCTCGCACCGTCTGGAAGGACAATAGGCGACAAAATGGCAATGCCGTCTACATCGACAAGACCTTGAGGGGTTTCATACTGGAAACTCAACTCGGTTATTTCCGTTTCCTGATCACCTGAATAAGCTGCATAGACGACCTGGGTTACTGTGCCACTTCCAATTTCTAACGGAATTTCCGGAGTCCCGCTTACCGTCACTCCGTACCCATAAGTTACTTTAAAGGCTAATGTCTCACCCGCACCGTATAAACCATCAGATGATGTTGTCAGAGCAATGCCTGTTACAGAAGCTTTGAACGCCGCAATAGCGTCATTCAATGTATTCGTAGCATGATCCAATTCAGTTTGCGATTGGTTCGCACGATCGTTATACACCGTCTGCGCCACAGCTATTGCACTTTGCAGCGTACTGCGCGCACTGGCTGGCGCTTCGCCAACGCCCGTCCCTTCCGGATGATCCGTCAGCGCCTCATTCGCGTCCGTGATCGCCGTATTCAACGCCGTGGCGTCGCCCGCTCCGATTACCGCTGCTTCGAAGGCTGTAATCGCCGTCTCCAACGTACTGGTCGCTGTGTTCAACTGCGTTTGCGTTCGATTCGTACGATCGTCGTACACCGTCTGCGCTGTGCCGATTGCGGCTTGCAGCGTACTGCGCGCACTGGCTGGCGCTTCACCAACGCTCGTCCCTTCCGGATGATCCGTCAGCGCCGCATTCGCGTCCGTGATCGCCGTATTCAACGCCGTGGCGTCGCCCGCTCCGATTACCGCTGCTTCAAAGGCTGTAATCGCCGTCTCCAGCGTACTGGTCGCTGTGTTCAACTGCGTTTGCGTTTGATTCGTACGATCGTCGTACACCGTCTGCGCCGCATTTATCGCTGTTTGCAGCGTATTGCGCGCGCTCGCAGGCGCTTCACCAACGCCCGAACCCTCCCCATGATCCGTCAGCGATTGATTCGCGTTCGTGATCGCCGTATTCAACGCCGACGCGTCACCTGCTTCCAATATATTATCAATTTCAATGGTTTTCACTGTCTCATTTCCGGCTGCGTCTCTGGCATATATGGTATATATGCCATTATCTGTAGCATCAAACTCTCGCGCTACTGTAATATCCGTCCCCGAGGCGCTGAAAGCCGAAGCATTCTGATTCCCCGCCAGCCATTTCAAACGATCCAGCGAGTTGCCGCTTCCGTTGATATCCACCGATACGCTCACGGTTACCGGATCGAAGGTATCTATAGTCGGAGAAGGCGTCAAGGTCAAATCCGGGGCATCCGGCATCATAACCTGATGAGATACGGTCGCCGAAGTCTCCGCCGCATAGAATTCATCGCCGCTATATTCCGCCGTCAGTGAATGCGTGGCTACGGACAATGAAGAAGTTGTCCATGCAGCCGTCCCTCCCGAGAGCGAACTGCTTCCAAGTATCGTGCTCCCGTCCTTAAATACAACCGTCCCCGTTGGACTATCGCCGTCTCCGCTCACCGTAGCCGTCAAGGTGACCAATTGGAGATAGGAGGACGATGAAGCCGGTGACACCGTCAGGTCGACGGAGACAGTGAACTTTTGCAACTCCGGAACTAGCGTTCCTCCTCCCCATGTCCAAATTCGCCCCTCGGTATCAATGCCATAAGATCTGCCATCGCCGGCTTCGACCGAAGTGAACCGGACCGGGTTTCCGTCTGCATCTGTCACCGTCACCTGGATAGGCACATTGGAATCTACGGTTGAACCATTGCCGAGCTTTCCGTTATCGTTGTTCCCCCAAGCCCATAGATCTCCATGATCATCCAGGGCCAGGACATGTGTATTGCCGGCGGCTATGTCGGCGATGACGACCGGACCGTCGCTGTCCGTGATGGGCAGTAGCTCCGGATCATAACGAATCGCGTTCGTTGCGCCGCCGTCCCCCAGTTGCCCAGCTTCGTAATCGCCCCAAATCCACACCTGTCCATCCTCGTCCAGCGCCGTATTCATGCGATCGATACCGGATGAAACGGACTGAAATAATACATCCGTCCCCCCGCTGTCGGTCGCTGTATACTTGAATGGATCAAGGTAACTATTCCTATCAATACCCCATAGATTACCGGCAGTATCAATGCCTAATAAGAAATCAAATTCCCCGTCAATCTGCTGAAAGGTCTCTGCGTCGATTCCACCACGGGTAGCCGGAATCGGTACCTCCGACCCTTCTGACAGAACTCTGGTAAAATTCCCGAACACCCATAGCTTACCGTTCTCGTCCAAGGCATACGATGCAAATCTCATCGGCGCAATTTGCTCGAACACCGCCTCGCTCCCGCCATCCACCGCCGAGATTTTCGTCCACGCTTGAACATTTCCCAATGATGAACCGTTGCCCAATTGCAGGTTGTTGTCTCTCCCCGTCGTCCAAATGCGGCCGTCCGTATCCAATGCCAATCCATGCTCCACTCCTGCTTTCACGTCTTGGAATGTTACGGGCGAGCCGCTATCCATTACCTCGACTCGTTTCGCGTCATCGACAGTAATGGTCGTTCCGTCACCGTATGCTCCGAATGAATTATTGCCCCAAGCCCAAATATGGCCATTGCTGTCTAGGGCATATCCAAAATTTACATTTTGTGAAACCGATACGAATGTCGGAGCCGCGGCATGTACCTTAGCAGGCAAAAGCAGCGGCTGAAATAACAGGATAAATGATAACGCCAGCATCGCTAATTTCTTCAAGAAAACTCAAATCCTCCTTTATAAGCTCTCATTGTTATAGACTCACTCTAGCAATGGTCACTGAAAGAATACTGAAAGAATCGCTATTTCGTTTCACGCTGCTGCTAGTTTTCTGCTATCATAGCAGTATGTATAGAGTGAAAAATAACTAAAATATGACATTGTTCCTATAGAGGAGACTACAATGAATTTGACATTGTCGAACATCACGATGCTGATCTCCGTTTTCTTGATGAGTGCGTTTTTGTGCTATGCATTTTTTCACCGGAAGAACCGGGGCGTTCGTTACTTCGCCTGGGTAATGGTCTGCCGAGTTGTATATGCGGGATGCGTCATTCTGGAGAGCAACAGCGAGACATTGGCCGCCAAGCTGATCCTGCGAAATATCGGGCAAACCTCACTTCTGCTCCTCGTCCCTTTGATGATCATGTTTGTGCTGGATCTCCTGCAGAAAGACTCCTACTTGCGACCTCTTCCGAAGCTCCTGCTGCTGTCTGTGTTCGCAGCTTGGTCAACACTCGTCTGGACGGACCCCTTCCACCATTTGATCTACGCCGAAATCTTCTTGAATGACGGAAATTTGCAGACGAATAAATCCGTTTATGCCATATCGTTTAATATTTTCTGTTATCTCATTCTGGCAGCCTGCGTCTATGCTTTGATTATCTACATACGGAATATACGACCGGATATTCGCAAGCCTGCCATGTGGATGCTGGTTTTCGGCTGTTCCACTGCTGTTGTTGAAATCATCAAGTTAATCTTGCCCCACCAGATCGCATGGCTGCTACCCCTGTCCGTCTATACGGGATTTCTGGGAATGGCTATGCTGTGGATTGCGATTCGGTTCAAGATGTTCTCGATCGTGCCGCTTGCAAGGAACATCGTCATGGAAACGATGGAGGAAGGCATTCTGGTTGCCAGCCACGGCGGCACCGTTATTGACAGCAACAAGTATACGAATACCTTATTTGAAGCCGCCGGAACTAGTCAGATCGAAGGCAAGAATATACGGGAATTGCTGTCTCGGTGGCCGGATTGGCTACATATGTGTCAACAGATGGAGCAAGGCACGCTGGAGATCAGAGTCCCCTTGCAAAAGGAAACACGGATTTATACGGTCAAGGTGTATCCCCTCTATTCCAGAAAACCTGACAAACACGGTTCCGTGTCGGTGTTGATCGATATTACGGAAAAGCAGCAACGGCTGGAGCAAATCTTCGAGCTGAACAAGCTGAAGGATCAACTGTTCACTGTCGTCTCCCATGATATTCGCGATCCCCTCGCTGTTCATGTCAATTTGATAGAGGAGCTGGAAGAATCGAGGGACCTGCTACATACGGACACACACGAGATTATCGATGCCTTAAGCGCACAATCCCGGAATATGTTTGTCATGATTGAAAATTTGCTAGATTGGTTTCGCAGTCAGAAAGAGGGACTCGCGCTTCATCCACAGTGGTGGGGACTATCTGAAATTGCAGACGAAGCCTTCCGTATGCTGCAAATCAAGAGCGAGATAAAGCAGGTTCAGGTTGATCTGGATATACAAGCTGACATGAAGGTACATGCGGACAGGGAAGCGGTGACAGTAATCATTCGCAATCTGTTGTCCAATGCGATTAAATTTTCCAAAGAAGGAGACCGTGTCTTGGTGAGTGCAGTAGTGAATGACCAGATAGTCACGGTTTCCATTCGGGACAATGGAGTCGGCATGCTGCCTGAACAGGTGCGCTCGCTGTTCGATTCGATGCAATTTGTTTCTACGAGAGGAACGGCGGGCGAACGGGGAACCGGACTGGGATTGCATGTGTGTCAGCAATTTGTACGAATGAGCGGCGGACATATATGGGCGGAAAGCACCCCGCAGCAAGGCAGCACCTTTCACTTCTCACTACGTGGTTCCGGCATTGGAGGTGAAGGTCGATGAAGGTTGTCATCATAGACGATGATCAAGCGATGCTGACGGTCATGAAGCGGCGTCTGGCCCGGATCGAAGGGGTAGAAGTAGCGGCGAGCATGCAGCAAGTACCGGATGCACGCGAATATTTCCGCCGCCATTCTGCCGATCTAGCATTCATCGATATCGAAATCGCCGGCGACAACGGCTTGCAGCTGGCACGGGAATTGAGAGATCATCACCGGGAGCTGGATATAGTATTCGTGACGTCCCACAAGGAATACGCCTTGGATGCATTCGACTCCTACCCGCTCGATTACATGATTAAGCCGATTTCCGTGGAACGGCTGGCGGAAACCGTGGAACGGGCCATGCAAAAGCGCCAGGGGGAGCCGGCAACTAGAGGTGAGGCAAACAAAGCGAAGCAAGCAACGATACAAGGCCTGGGAAATCTAACGGTACGCGGTCGACGGGGCAGTGAAGTCAAGTGGATATCCAGCAAAAGCAAGGAGCTGTTTGCCTTCCTGCTTCTGAACCGAGGGAAAGCCGCTTCCAAGAGCTTGATTATTGAACATGTTTTTCCCGATATGCCATTGAACAAATCGAACACCTATCTTCACACGGCTGTTTACCAGCTGCGCAAAGCTCTCTCTTCACAAGGGCTTAGACAGATGGTCGTATCGAATCATGATCAATACCGCTTGGAATTAGCATCCATGACAGTCGACTTTATCGAATTCGAGGATACAATAACTGCGCTCGGCGATTTGGATAAATCCAGCCTAGAGACCGCTATATCCTTGGAGCAGCAGTACACAGGTGAACTGTTCGGAGAGCTGTCGTACCTATGGGTCATTCCGGAACAAGAACGAATAAGCTATCTATACGATGATTTCACCAAACGATTGATTCGCATGCTTATGGAGCAGCGGCAGACGGGAGCAGCACTACCCATTGCCAGAAAACTAGTCCGCCGCCATGAGCTGGACGAAGAGGCCAACTACCTGCTTATGCAGTTGTTAGGTGAACGCAAGGATTGGAAGGCGCTGCAAACCCATTATGACCACTTCCGCGCTCTGCTGAAGAGCGAGCTTGGCATTAAGCCTTCCTTCGAGCTGACCAGCCTGTTTCAATTGTTCCAATAAGATTGTACCGGATCGCATCTTTCATCATTCTTTCATTCACGTGATATTATGGAATCATAGTATCCCTACATCCGTGTTCATACTGCCATGAAAATAGTAATGTCTACTCCTGATTCTGTCGGCCGTCCTTCCCCAACAAGCAACGCATGATTAAAGAAAGATAACGCTTGGCTATTCGTAATGATCTTAGGGCAGGTTCGGAACAACACATCTTTCAGGTCCTTGTTGAAGGTACCGTTATTTTCGATGTAGATCTCACAAGGTTGCCCTGTATGATCCCTTCCCTGAAGCATGTATCTTGCAGATAAAGTATGCCTTGTACCATGATCGCTGATGACTTGTGTATCCACTCCTCCATCGAGCACAGTTCCTTCGAAATATTCACCGGTCGCATGACCTGTAAATAAAATCATAACAACGGAATCACCGTCCTCATTACGCAACTCTGACTGTTTCCTTATTTCGACATGTACCGTGAGCACTTCTTCCAGTTGCATCGTATTCCCCCTGTAGAAGTAGATTCAAATTTTGCTCTATGAAAAAGCTCACCATCGGCCCCGCAGTTTCACAATTCAAACGTGCCAAATAACTCACGAAGATAGTCTCTTCGCCCATGCAAAACACGATGAATGACTACTGTATCATTCATGATCCTATAGAAGACCAAATACGGATTCACTACAATGAATCGATATCCTCGTTGAATAAGGGAATATTCATCATCCGATAAGACCGATCCTTTGTTAGGGAAATCCGCCAAACCTGAAATGCTTGCGTTTAATGTAGCAAGCATTTTTTCTGCAGCGGCAACATTATCTTGTGTTATATACGAGAAAGCCTCATCCATATCATCAATTGCCGCCGGAGTATATTGGATCTTACTCTTTTGCGGCATTGATCTTCCTCTGCATTCTATCCATCACTTTTTCATGATCAAGTAATTTTACACCTTCGGCAACCTGTTTTTCCGCTACCAAAAGCTTAGATTGGAGCTTGATGCGAGCATCCATCCGTCGATATGCTTCATGACTCATCACCACTAAATCAGCTTCCCCGTTGCGAGTGATTATCACCGGCTCATCGAGTTCATGACAATATTTAGAAAATCCATTGTAATCCTGTCGAATTGTAGTGGATGGCTTAATATTCATTCATCTCTACTCCTTCGCAATGACATTATTCTAACTATATTGTATCATTAAACTAACCGATATTACCACTCTTCGAACGTACTGCCATAAAAATCATAATGTCTACTCCTGCTTTCGTTGGCCGTCCTTCTCCAACAAGCACAGCTCCTTCTTATGTATCTTGATGACGGTTAGGCTCGCAATAAAGATAATGCGACCAACTCTATTCCTGTTATATGCCAGAATCAATTGTTGATTATTTGTTGAGTATTGCGCTGATATAGTAAAGGTAGATGGAGACTTATGTACTACAAACTACTGGAATCGTGATACGCCACGCTGAATCTCGTAAAAAGAAAGGTGGATATTCATACATAGCAAGCGTGGAATACGGCGTACTTAACAACAATTGAGGTGGTTGAATATGAAACCTAAAATGAAGAAATTCAAGAGTATCGCACTCGCTTTTTTAATTTTTTGTTCCTTCTTTTCAGGAATGACACCCGCTCAGGCAACGAATGAAGATGTAATTGTGATGTCGGAAGGAAATGTAATATTAGACCTTTCATCATTCACTGAAAACATGGTGATGATTGATGCTGAACTAACTGTAAATAGTGGCGGTTTATTGGATATGACGGTGCTGATTGAGGTAACGGGTTCAGGGAATGTGCTGGACTACGATCATATGGTCAGTGGAGATGTTACAGGTTCGTTTGGGGAGACTCTTGGAACTCTTACATTAGAAGGAGAAACAGATGCCGCCACTTGGCAGGCATTGCTCAGAAGTGTGACGTTGTCCAATAATTCCATGGAGTACCTTCCTATTGAAAATGAGCAACGAACGGTTACCATGACTGCACTCGATACAGTGGATACCAAAACAGTAGATGTCATTGCGCCGGGCGGAGACCCGGGAGGTGGAGATCCAGGAGGCGGCTCTGATTATACGATGGATGAGATTACGCCCAATATTATCGAGCAGCCTGTCGATCTTGCGGTGAATGTGGGTGAGGTGGCAACCCTCAGTGTCATAGCCAATGTATTGGTCGGCGAATTAAGCTATCAGTGGTCTCGGAATGGCACAGGGAATGTAGACTATCCTCCCGATTGGGAAGAGATTCCGGATGCGACGAATTCGACCTACACGGTTCCAACCGACACGGCGGGGACAACCTATTATAATGTGGAAATTGTTAACACTGTCGACGAGCAGATCGTAACGATATTCAGCGAGGATGTTCAGGTGACGGTGAATGCCTTGACGCACGCTGAAGCGCCAATGATCACGCAGCAGCCAGAAGGCGCAACGGTGGATGAAGGTGAGGATGCAAGCCTTAGCGTCACGGCCAGCGTCTATGCTGGAGAATTAAGCTACCAATGGTACAGCAACGATACGGCCAGCAACAGCGGCGGCACCTTAATCGGCGGTGCGACCAGCGCCACGTATGATGCACCAACGAGCGATGCAGGAGAGACTTACTATTATGTTGTCGTGACCAACACGGACGATGCCTCCATGGGCAATAAAACCGCTACTGCAACGAGCAATGCTGTACTGGTTACCGTGAATGCAGTAGTTAATGGCCCCATTATCAGCACGATAGCAGGAACCGGCGTCAGTGGATATTCCGGTGACGACGGCCTGGCGACCCATTCACGGCTGAACAATCCATATGCGGTAGCGGTGGACAGCAGCGGCAATGTGTATATCGCCGATACGTCCAATAACCGCATCCGTAAAATTGCTGAAGATGGCACAATCAGCACCGTGGCGGGAACCGGCACTCCGGGCTATTCGGGAGACGGCGGCCCGGCGGATCAAGCGAGGATCAACAATCCATCAGGCATCGCGATCGATAGCAACGGCGATGTGTATATTGCCGATCGTTACAACAACCGGATTCGGAAAATCGCTGAAGATGGTACGATTAGCACAGTGGCGGGAACCGGCAGTGCAAGCAATTCCGGAGACGATGGGCCTGCAGATCAAGCGGGACTCAATTCGCCAACAGGGATTGCGATAGACAACAATGGTAATCTGTATATCGCCGATCGATACAATAACCGGATTCGGAAAATCACAACGGATGGCATAATCAATACAGTAGCAGGAAATGGAACATCGGGCTATTCCGGAGACGGCGGCCCGGCGGATCAAGCGAGGTTATACTGGCCGTTCGGGGTGTTATTAGACAAGAACGGGAATCTATATATTGCAGATTACAGTAACCATTCCGTTCGCAAAGTGACTCCAGATGGCACGATCAGCACGGTAGCAGGAACCGGCATTGCGGGTTACTCCGGAGACGGCGGGCCATCAACAGAAGCTGCATTAAGTAGCCCAAGTAGAATCGCAATCGACAGCAACGGAAATCTATATATCGCTGATTACGGGAACAGCCGGATCCGAAAAATCGCCTCGGATGGCACGATTACAACCGTAACAGGAACCGGTAATTCAGGGTATTCCGGAGACGAAGGTCCTGCCGACGAGGCACGGCTCAATAGGCCTCTAGGGGTCGCGGTGGACAACAGCGGAAACATATATATCGCGGATACGTTCAACCACCGAATCCGGAAAATCACTTTAGGTACTCCGACCTCAGAGGAGACGAATCCCGAAGCCCCGACGATCACGCACCAACCATCTGGAGCGACTGTGAACGAGGGGGAGACAGCGACATTGAGTGTTACGGCAAGCGGTAATCCTCACCCCACGTACCAATGGCGTCGCAACGGTGTTGCGATCCCAGGGGCAACAAGCACCACGTATGCTTCAACAAGTGCGGGAGCGTACGATGTCGTTGTTAGTAATAGCCTAGGGAGTGTGACCAGTAATCTCGTCCAAGTGACCGTCAATGCTGCACCTGCACCTGCACCGACACCAGCACCATCATCACCACCGGCACCGGCACCAGCACCAGCACCTGCGCCGGCACCACCAGTAACGAGCAAGCCTGATCAACAGGTGCTCACAACCAAGGTGACAACGAGTTCAGAAACCGATGAGAACGGTCGGGAAACCAAGGTCTCACAAGTGGATGAAACAGAGCTGCAGAAACAACTGAATCAAGACAATAATGCAAAAGTCATCGTAATTCCGGTCGATTCAAGTAGCGGAAAGGCCAAAGCGAAGCTGTCCATGGATGCCATGGACCAAACAGCTTCCAATAACAAGGACAATGTCTTTGTAGTCCAGTCGGATGGTGCTGAATACGCCTTGCCTTCCAATTTGTTGAATAAGGATAGTGTCAGCAGTTCATTGGGGATCTCGGAAGAGGATGCGGGTAAAGCGGAAGTCAATCTAACCATTGAAGAAAAACCGGACACGACAGTGACCAATGTAATGCAGGGCAATTCGAAGCTAGTCTCGAAGGTAATGGACTTTACCATAACCGTCACAAGCGGAGATAACGCCGTAGAACTCAATAACTTTGGCAATATGTACGTGGATCGGGCGTTGGATTTAACCTCCAATGTGGGTTCGGATCAAGCCGTAGGAGTTGTCGTCAATGCAGACGGAACCTTGTCACCGGTACCGACTGCATTCGTTGAGACTGATGGTAAAAAAGTAGCGGTCATAAAGCGAAATGCCAACTCTACGTACGCCGTAATTGAGAACGAAGTAATTTTGAATGACATTGCAGGTCATTGGGGAGAAGACACTGTGCAGCTGCTGGCTGACAAGCTGATTGTGAACGGATTCGAGGATGGTTCCTTCCGCCCGAATCAACAAGTAACTCGAGCGGAATTCACTGTGCTTCTCGTGCGCGCGCTTGGACTGGTCGTACCTCAGGTAGAAATCGACCTGTTCACGGATGTGCCAGCTGATGCCTGGTATGCAGGCGCTATAGCCGCCGCTGAAGAAGCGGGATTGGTCAACGGCTATGAAGACGGAACCTTCCAACCCGGTGAGAACATTACACGTCAGGATGCTTCGGTATTGTTGGGCAATGCGATTGCATTCTTGCAGTTGCAAGGGGAACTGACGTCGTCAGATGCTGAACAAACGCTCAGCCAATATAAAGATTCGGATCATGTATCCGGGTACGCACTGCACGCGGTAAGGATAGCCAGTTCATTGGAGATCTTGAACGGACAAGGAGACGGCACCTTCCAACCTAAGGCAAACACCACGCGAGCGGAGACCGCGATCATGATCAAAAACTTGATGGATTTGGCTGGATTTATCAGCTACTAAACAGCAATAAAACTTGAAAAATGTTTAAAGTATAGGTTGCTTCTGGCAGACATGATTGCCGGGAGCAGCTTTTTTTGTATGCACGTAGGATTGTAAGTATCATATGTCGAAATATGACTAGGAAATTATTGAAATAGCAATCAAATTGAATCTACTAAGCGTATATCCTCCTCCGCAATCGTTGCGGTTTCAGAAGCGTTCATTTCTATCCATGTAGGAGGGCATCCCATTGATAGTGAAAACCAAGATTACCATCCCCCATGTACGCCATGTTTTAGTTGATCGATCCAGGCTGATGCGCTTGCTTGAAGAAGGGATGAGAGCCAGGTTGACGCTGCTTATCGCACCGGCTGGCTATGGAAAGACGACGCTGTTAAGCGAGTGGGCTATACACGGTGTAAGACCTGCTGCCTGGATCTCACTGGACAAACAGGATGACGATTGGGTTCAGTTCTGGAGCTATATCACGGCATCCATTCGGGAACAGATCCCTGGCTTTGGCCCATCGGTTTGGCCGCTTCTTGAACAGGGTCCATCGGCGTCTGTAGTTTCCACGGAGCCAGCGATACAAGCAATGCTGAATGAACTGGAACAGATTACCGATGAGCTTGTCATCATCCTGGACGATGTTCACCTGATTGAATCTCACGTGATCTATAAATCATTAAGCTATTTGCTGGAGCATTTACCTGCTCACATTCATCTTTATATGGCTAGCCGAACGGAATTGACCTTTCCCACTGCAAGGCTGCTGGCCAGAGGCGAGCTGCGGCGCATTACGATGCAGGAGCTTCGCTTTGGGCCGGAAGAAGGATTCGCCTTCTTTCGTGATACAACGGAATTGTCCCTGACTCGTGATCAAGTTGCTCAGCTGTGCCATCAGACGGAGGGCTGGATCAGCGGCTTGCAGCTGGCAGCCATTTCATTGAAGGGCAGCCATAATATCGAGGAGTCCATACATCGATTCAGCGGACATCAGCAGGATATCGCGGAGTATTTATTGGAGGAAGTGTTTCGGCATCAAACGGAGGAGCTGCGTTCTTTTTTGCTTCGTACGTCGATATTATCCCGTATGAATCATTCGCTATGTCAGGCTGTCACGGGTCAAGAGAGCAGTCAGGAGCAGTTGGAAAAACTGGAGCAATACCACTTGTTTATCATCCCGCTTGACGAGCAACAAGAGTGGTATCGCTATCATCATTTATGGTCTGAGTTTTTGCATAAGATGTTCTACAGACAGTCAGAAGTAGAGTGGGAGAAGGCGCATGTTCATGCGGCGAGTTGGCTGGAGTCCCATGGTTTTCTGGAAGAAGCGGCGGAGCATTACTTGACAGGACGGCAATTTCAAGAAGTCGTTCGGATCATGGAGGAGCATCTGTATACCTTTCTCTATAAGAAGAGTGTTGTGCTCAGCAGATGGATCCTGCAAGTGCCGGAACGCTATCTTGTCCATCGGCCTTATTTGGAGTGGTTTTATTTGAACCTCATGTTTGTAGACAGGAGGCAATGGAAGTACATTCCTGAAAAAGTGGAGCAAGCCAAAACACGATATGAAGCACTAAAGGGTCAAATGGAAGAGAATGAATGGAAAACATTCATGGGCGATTTATATTTACTACATGCCATGTCTTTTTTTATTCAAAAAGATTTGAAGCATTCTGCCGACTATCTTATAAAGGCTGACCAATATATGATGCATAATAGTATTTCTCACTTGATTGGTCAAAATAAGCATTTTGGAACAGAAGAATTTGAGGACCACTTGTTCTACATTAATGACTACCATGAAGCCGCCTCATATCTGAAAAGGATGATCAATCATAGTGGGGCTCGTACGGACCATCCGTATATAGCATCCATGTTTGCTTCTTACAGTAAGCTGCTTTATGAATGGAATCGGTTGGAAGAGGCAGAGGCCAATATAAACCGGATTGTGAGACTGGACAATAAATCGCTCATGCCGCGCATGGCATTCCCTGTGTATATTACCGCTGCGAGGATTCAAATAGGACTTGGAAAACCCACCAAGGCGCAGGAGCTGATGGAGCAGCTCAAGCTGCAGCTCGATTCTCCTGATTATGAGCTGTTTATGAGAAAGATCGAGGCGGAGGAGGCTTGGCAATTCGTGCATCAAGGCCATATCGAATATGGGATCAAGTGGCTGCAGCGAAATGAAATGGCGCATACGGATGAAGTGTCGCTGCACAGCGTGTTCGAATATTTGGCTTTGGCCAACGTGTTGGCGGCATGTGGACACCGCGAGCAAGCACTGGCTCTATCGGAAAAACTGCTTCAACTGTTGATGAAAGCGGATCGGTTACGGGATCGAATCAAAGTGCTCATCCTGCAAAGTGTGCTCCTTCAAACAATGAGTCAAAAGGAGAAGGCACTGTTACGCTTGGAGTCCGCTTTACAATTGGCTCAGCCTGAAGGATTCATTCGCAGCTTCGTGGATGAGGGTGCTGTCATGGCGGAGCTGCTGACTGAGTATGTGCAGGCAGATTCGAGTTCTTCTGCATCCATCGAATACGCAGAGAGCTTACTGCCAATATTCCCGGACCTACAGCCGCTGACTCAGGAAGACACTCGGGTTCAAGTGCGAACCTTTGGCCGGTTTCAATTCATGGGGCGATCAGGAGAAGAAGAAATAAAATGGCGTACCTCCAAAGTGGAGGAGCTCATCGCTTACTTGGTTCATCATAGAGGAGAACCGGTGGACAGAGATAAAATTCTAGATAGCTTATGGGGAGATGTGGATGCGAGCAGGGCCAAGGGCCTGTTCAATACAACGGTATATTATTTACGAAAAAACTTGAGCGCAATCGGGATTGAAGGGATCGTTCAGCATGTCAGAGGCTTTTATCGAATCCAAATGAACCGATTCGATTGTGATATCGATGCCTTTGATCAATTGATATCCGACGGCATACCGATCGGAAGCACAAACATCAAACAATATGAAGAGCAATTGGAGAAACTCTATCAGACAGGTTACTTGGAAGGAAATGATTATCCTTGGGCTGAACAAAAGCGAATCGATCTCGAAAGTGCGTATACAGGCATGTTGCTTCAAATATATGAGCATTACGTGCAGGAACGGGAATTATCTGCCGCGGTGCATCTGTTGAAGAAGATCTTGGCCTGCAATCCGTTAAATGAAGACATTCACGAAAAATTGATTCATGTCTATTTGCTTGAGGGGGATCGTGTTTCAGCAATAAAACAATATGAGCATCTTGAGCATTTGCTTCAAACCGAGTTAGAGGTAGAACCGAAAGCGTCTGTAAAACAATTGCTGCGACTGAAGTAGTTATTCCGACAATAAGCGACTGCAGTCTTGGCTTGGGCACCATCAGCGGCAGCCGCTTTATTGTGTTATCCAATTTGTCTTATTTGCCGGTTTCCGGCATAATCCAGACAACCTCGCACAAGCGAACGAAGAAGAGGCATTACAGATGATGGAACCATATTTTTCAATTGAATCCCTCCATTGTGGTTCATACAAAACCAATGTATGTACCCGCCCACAAAGTAGTTCCTACTATATATGTTCCATTAAAACGTACCAAAAGGTCTCGATTCTGTTATCGTTACCGTATTCCTATAGTTAGTTTGGTGTCTAATCTTTGGCGTACCGTTCCATCCATGACGCCACTCTTGCCAGCAGCTCGGCTCGAAGCATAACGAGCTCATCATAGTCGTAGAAGAACAACACTTTCTTCTCCGCAATTGTCGCTCCGGCGGGTTTTTCCGTCAACACAAAGTTCATCCATGATTCGGCAATATCTTCAACGAAATCCATTGCTGCATACTCGCTTACGAATTGCTTGTCATTGTAATCGTACGCTAGTTCAGGCCAAAATCTCGATTGAAACGCATAAATATAGGCATCCTTGCTTGCGCACCCTTCATCCAAGAATAACGTCGTGCAGCTTCTCTGTTCCACGAACGGATCTACCTGCGTGGAATTAAGTGTAAGCAAGTGCCCGAATTCGTGAACGAGAGTTGCCATCTTCTCTTCTGGACTCATAATAGCAGGGTCTATATTCATGGCAAGCGACCATTCTTGTGCGTTATCTTCATGCTGAACGACATGAGCAAGCGTATCGACATGCGAGAAAACCGAGAACGCTGTCACCATCTTCCGTTCTTCGAGAGGAAACAGCCATGCGAAGTCGTTCCACAGCCGTTCATGCTCGGCTGCATCCGTCGATTCAATGTCTCCAATAAAGGCATTGCCTTCGATCTGATATTCCGCTATTATTGCTTCGTCTTCTTCGGACCGCTCCTCTTCTTCAGCGCTCAGTTCAACAGATTGCATGTCGACTAATGATCCATAATATAGTTCCAGCTCTTCTGCGACTTCATCTCCCCAAGCCGCACAAGTCTCCCTATTGTCACACTCGGCCCCGATCCAATCACGCTGCTCGTTAGATTCAACCAATTGCTGTCCTTCGCAGCCAGCCGCGCTCAAGCACATGATGATACATAGGCTCCCTACAACATAAAGTTTCTTGAATCGCATTGTATACACCTCCTGTTATATGAAAGGCACTGAGACTTCTCATACCGAGACTTCGCAGTGCCTTATGAGTGCCTTATAAATCTCAATAACTTCTCACTACCTATTAGAATTGAAGCATTCTATAAATCATAACCGCTGCCTGAGCTCGGCTCGAACTGTGGAGTGGCGCAAATTGAGTTTCCGTCATTCCTTGTACCAGACCTTCTTGGCTTGCCCAATCGACAGATGCCAGAGCCCAGTCTGAGATCTCATTGTGATCTTCGAAGGGTAATGAATTCATCGCTGGATGCAAGGCTGGATGCAAGGCTCGCACAATCATGACAACCATTTGCTCCCGAGTAATTTCATCATCAGGACGGAATATGCCACTCCCCGATCCAGCTACAATGCCGACCTGGCTTGCAGCTTCGACTGTTGCCGCATACCATGCATCTGCAGGAACATCCTTATAATGACCTTGATAATCTGCAACAGGCAATTGCAGCGCTCTTACGAGCAATGCGGTAAATTCTGCGCGAGTAATAGGAACGTCCGGCGAGAACCGATCATCAGACATTCCTTTGACGATATGCATGGAAGCGAGTGCTTCTATTTCATTCTTCGCCCAATGGCTATTAAGATCCTTGAACGTTATATCATACTCTAGGACCGCGAAGGTCCCCAGTTGACTTGTCTTGATGAATAACTTGTTCCCATCTCGGTTGGAAGAAATGCCCTCATAGCGCCATCCCTCTTCTCCCAGACGATACATGCCTACCTTGCTTGAATCCGCAACCAGCTTAGAGTTGAAGGTCAGTGCAATCCCGATCTCATCCGATAACATGCGACCCTCTTCTCCTATAGTGAGCACGGGAGATACGATGGAAATATGGTCGCCAGTTAGAAGGGTTACGCCCGCTTGGGTCTCGTTTATCATGACGTTCAGTTGAAAGCCGTCCTCGTCCATAAAATCGGAAAGAACACCGTTTGGAATTGTGATTTCAAACTGAGTATTCTTCCATAGCAGATCCTTACCCGATGCCTCAAGCAACAGAGCCAGCTCTGGCTCCAGGGTAAACAGCAATTGATGGAAGGGTTCTGTATTCCATTCGGAAAGATCAATAATGACTTCTGACTCGCTCTCATCTTCCGAATATTGCTCCACAAATGCGCGCGAACCTTTTATTTCAACTTTTTCTGGATGATCCTTGTCGATGATTGTGGTGAAGGCACCCTCCTCCTGTTGATTAGCGCTATGGCCTGCAGGAATACTTGGAATATTGGGAGGGTTACCGCTACCGGTTTCCGTCTCTTTCATAACAGTCAAATGAATGAAGGTCTGGTTGCCTGCTCGATCCTCCGCATGAAGGACAATCTGATTCTCGCCCTCACTTAATTCGTATGTCTCATGGAACGGTCTTGCATCCGCTACGCCTGCCTCAATGTTATAGCCAAGTATCCCCAAGAGTTGACTGTCGTTAATCCCGAACTTAAAGCTGGTTAGCTGGTCGCTAACGGTGCCTTGCAGCGAAAGGGATGAAGCCGTAGTCGTTATCTGATCTTCATACATACGCCGGCCCTGTACCGAATCCTCGGTCTCTGACAGTGTCAAGTTAAGGTTCGTCAATTCGATCGTTGGCGATGTCAAGTCGACGAGCACCTTTCGATGGTAATAGCCGGTATTGCCTGCTACATCCTGATAGTGCAATTCAATATTTTGAAACCCTTCCTCCGTGAAGGATACGACTTCATTAACCATAAGCAGACCACCTTCATCTATCACCTGAACAAGCTCAGGCTCCTCCATACCGGCTACGCGAAGGCTAACCGAATCTGTATCCAGATCATTTGAGAGGTTTAAAGCATCAAACACCACACCGGCCCGATTATATTGCTCATTGATCACCTGGAAAGAATATGGGCTAAAAACAATCCATGCCGGGGCCGATAAATCTCTTACAATCGTATACGTTAAGATTCCTTCCTTGCCCTCTTGATCCGTGGCCCTAATTTGGACCGTAATGGTTTCTTCATCCTCGTATGCTGTCAGATCTAACGTATAGGACGTATCATTCACGGCAAGCGGACTTCCTTCTCCATTCACCATGATGGTAACGGCAGACACATCCTCGCTTATCGTAACAGATGAATCATAATCCCAATTCAGTGTGAGCGAGTCCTCATTCGTCCGAATCATCGATTTAGAATCCCCATAATCCAGCACCCCTGTTGGATAAAGAAACAATTCAGCGTTGCTTCTATCAAGAAATTGACTATCTGCATCATAAGCATCCAATTGAAGGGTGAACTGACCAGAACCTAAGCTTGCCGTTTCTAATTGGTATGCATACACCGCATCCGTAACGGAATGGTATACCGAATCTGTCACACGCTGTCCTTCCGGATTGAAAATGTCGAAAACAGCGTTGTCGACCTCTTCGCTAAACCTCATCGTAATCGGCAGCTGAACTTCATCTTCCACAACGTAAGCTTCTTGATCAAACTGTACATCGAACAATTTAACATTTCGGATCGTTATGTTTCGTTGGCCTAATAAGTCATCTTCCTCAGACCAAGCTTGCAGCGATAGTACCGTTTCTCCATCAGGCGCGTCATAGTAGAAGGTGTATGTGCCAGGTTCATCAATCTGTTGTTGCAATATCTGATCGCCATCCTCTACAGCCAGCGTGACGATCTGTATGCGATCATCAGTAACGAAATAACTGATTTCGACAGGCTCTGTAAGGTGGTGGTGAGTGGTAATCGTTTCGTCTATAGACAGAGAAATAGCATTAAGCCCCTCAATCGTTTCATCTATGGCCGCTACCAATTCCCCCTCGTCATCGAACGCTTTGATGGCTACGGTGTGATCGCCGTACGTCAATGGCAATGAAAAGAAATTGCGCCAATTGGACTCTGTCGCAATGCTTCTCTCTTCCTGACCATCCACCTGTACGGTTATATCCGTTACAAGGCTCGACAGCTGCCAAAAGAAATCCACGATTGCCGTATTCTGTTCAATGGTGTAGCCCTGATAGAAAAGAGGCAATTCTGTCCCCACTTCGACCTGTGTCGCGTTGCCGGCATAATCATAGGCGGTGAGAATGACATACGGATCTTCCGGCAATGCTTCAAGAGGTACCGACACCATGAACGCCTCGTCCGGGCCACCTCCAACGACTCCATCAGCCAGTACGTAAACACCGTTCCGATCATAGATGTCAATATAACAATAAAAGATACCCGTATCGTCCTCCCCGCTGATCTGGAGATTCGTTAAGCCGTCTTCCTCTATCAGCTGTCCGCTCAGTCTCGGCTGCTCAGTGTCCACTTTGACAGGATACACATACTCCTGCGTTACCCCATCCCCGACGCCATAGGCTTTGGCGATCACCTGAATATAATACTGACCGTCCTCCACCACTTCTTGATTCAGGGTTCCGTTCCATCCCTTCAATCTGCGAATAGTAGACGCACTAGCTGATGCTTTGCTTAGATTGTTCTGCACCATAAGGGTTTGAAGCTGCTGATACTGACTGTTCAATAGGTTCACTTCCAACCGTTCAGCGCTGCGCAACAAACTGACCTTGGGTACGATCACATCCAAATCGCCATCGCCATTAGGAGAGAAGGACGCGTAATCTTCCCAGTAGTCATAATCCATACTCATACCGAGCGGATAGTTTCGGGAGGTATCCTCGAATAAACCTGTCTGCCAAAAATAAGATTCATACTCAGACCAGTGCTTATCAATCACTTGGGGCTGATTCCAATCACCGAAAAACCCAAAATACGGAACAACGATTTTCGTATCGTCCAGACCGTCTGTCGGCGTCAGATGAACCCAGCCATCCACAAATTGATTCACTTCCAGATCATCCGGCAATTGCAGCGTAACGTCGATCAGACTTGTTGTTTGGGCTGGTACTGTCAACGTTTCTTGAGCAAATGAAACTTCAGCGCCTGCTATTTCCTCAAGCGTTAAATCGTTGTACTCCAAACCATCATCCGTGTCGGTAAATGTGGCATCCTTATAGGCGTCGCCTGCCAATTGAAACGTTCGTTCCTCATTTCCGAGATTGTTCACTTGCAGGGTGAACGTGATCGATTGCTGATCGAACGCCTTCAAGGCTATTCCGGGTTCGCCGTTCAAACCGGTTACCCATACATGCGATGCTACAGCCTGATTCACCTGAATGCGGCCTGCCCCTTGCTGTCGAACCGAATAGGGCGTGCCGGATTCAGGATTAATTAATATTTTAGCAGTATTTGACAACACCGTTGTTACATCTTGCGGCGTATAGGCAATCGAACGACTTCGCAAGGATTCAATGACGAGCGCCGATGCGCCGGTAACGACTGGAGCTGCCATCGATGTACCGCTCATTTCTTTATAATCATCATTCACTACACTGGAATAGACATCTTCGCCTGGAGCCGTAAAGTTCGGTTTGAAGTTAAGATGCGGTTCAGGGCCCCATGACGAGAAGTCTGTCATCCATTCATATTCCAGATCGGCTAGAGCCAATTGTTCCGAGAAGCTTACCGTTAATGGAATATTCGCATCCAGCGCTTCTGTCAGGGTACGTCCATGGTCACCACGAATGAACACGGCAGGAATTCCTTCCTCACTGGTGAATTCCCCCATTTCGACATAGCCTTCTCTGTAATCATTATAAATAATTACCGCTACCGCGCCGTTATCGGCTGCATTTGCTGTTTTAGCCGCGAAAGATATTTCCCCGCGTTCGATCAATGCGATCTTCCCGGAAACATCAATTGCAGCGAAATCCGTGACCAACCCAAGTCCCGCATCCACAATCTCCAATTCGCCCAGGAGCGAGCTTGGAGAAGGCAGCAGCTCATACGCCAGCATCGGTATCTGCTGCAAATCACTCACTTCTTCAGTCTCGCTTTCAATCGGTACGTTTAAATCAAAACTGTCGTAATAACCAAACTGGTTGGCAGAAGCGGCAACACTGATGGCTGACGGGGAGATGCTCGGCGAACCGACGGTTGCATAATCACGCATACTCGCCAGAGGGTTATAGACGTATTCTGTGGAATAAGCTGCATTCCCTGCCGATATCGCGACAACAACGCCTGATTTGACGGCATTCTCTACGGCCTGAATGGCAGGATCGTCAGACACGAAAGCTTCTGCACTCGTTCCAAAACTCATGTTGATGACATCGGCGCCATTCGCTACAGCATGCTCTATGGCAGCGATATACTCCACGGAGTGTGTAAATCTCCTAGAGCCATTATTTGAAACCACTTTTTCAGCCAATATCTTCGCCTTGGGCGCAAGACCTTTGAAGGGAGTGCCGCTGATCGCTCCGGTGGCGTCGAAGCCCGCTGCAATACCCGCTACATGAACGCCATGCTGAATGTACGTTCTATCGACGATATCGTTATTCCCATCCGCCCAATTGTAGCCTCCGATGACTCGTTCATTGTAGCCTTGCCCGTTTCCCGTGACAGGAGATAAATCTTGCTTTCCTCCCAATTCCAAGGTCTCAGTACCATTGCCGCCGAATGCGGGATGATGATAATTTACGCCTGTGTCAATAATCGCAATTGTGATATCTTCTCCCAGCAGCCCCGTATCCCACGTCTGCTCGGCTCCTATGTTCGGTGCGCTGTAGATGCTGGCAGGCTCAGACTCTACTTCATTCTGTTCATATACTTTGGCTATATGCACCTCTTTTACGCCGGCAATCTTCTTGATTTTAATAATATCTTTATATAAAACTTCGCCACTGAAAGCATTTAACATGTTTTTGAAGTGATAGCCCTTCACTAGCCATACATTCATACGATCGATCGAGTCCAGCACTTGCTGCTGGCTCGCTTGAATCTCGCTTTGATAGTTTTGAACTTGAGCAACATTCGCCTCCTTGAAGTCCAATCGACGAACGGATAATTGATCAGAAACCGACGGCGTTTCCATTTCGACAATGACCAGAACCTTGTCGTTCGGTTTGTAGTCCGTTGTTGAATCGTCCGAATCGCTTGATTGCCCCGAACGCTCCTTCATCTTCTCCAAGGTTGGATCAGTCTGCTCGCGCTCTTGCAGCCACTCTTGTCTACTTTGTTCCGCTTTTTCCAATGATTGCTTGGACAATTCACTAACCAGAGACGCCTCTGAATCAAGCGCTGCCGGTTGATTCGCAGCAGATGCAACATTCACGTTCGGTGTAATCATCATTAGTAGAATGAGTACAAAGGAAATCTTGCGGCAAACCCTGTTGATCACTCTCTTCAACTCCTCAGTATCATATGAATCACTCGATTCCGTTCATTCATAATTTTCTCATAGTGCTAGATCAGTTCTGCTGTCATTAGCAATCTTTCAATGATTACAGCCGTTTCCGCACGAGTAATATTGTTTTTTGGAAGCAGCATGCCTTGATTACCGCGAACCAATTCTGTTTGTACAACAGCAGATACAGCCGGTTTTGCCCATGGCGAGATATCCTGCTGATCCGTAAAAGCCATCCATGTTTCGCTTTGCATCGAATCGTCATCCTGTAGCTGTATGCCCGCAAGCTTCATCGCTTGCGCGATCATAATCATCGCTTCTTCCCGGGTAACGGTTTGGTTCGGACGAAAGGTTCCATCATTGTAACCCTGTATGATTCCATATGCTTCGGCTTGAGTTACCGCCTCTGCATACCAAGCTGTGGGCAACACATCGGAAAATACAGTCGCACTGCTTCCATTCGCCAGTCCCAGCGACCGCACGACAATAGCGGCAAACTCTGCCCGGCTAATAGAAGCTTGCGGCTTAAATTGTGTCTCATCCACACCGCTCACTATCATGCGAGAAGCTAGATTGTTAATTGCGTCTTGCGCCCATCTAACATCCACATCAGCGAAACTTACTGAATGCGCAAGTAACACGTAGGAGCTGTTGGTCATACTGTTAATCACCGCGTAATAGTTGCCGTCCCGCAATATAATCTTGGTCGGCACAGGCCTTGTTGTACCATCGGGATTCAATACAGCGGCCGTTGTGATCTGTGATGGCTCCACAGGGTCCGGCAATGGAATCTCCCGCTCCACATACACGCTGAAGTGATCGATGTTTACCGTTTTGTTGCCGTCCGTTACGCTCACAGAGAAATCGACCGGCGCCACGACGAGAGTGAAGCCCTCCTTCTTGCTTGCTTCCTTGGCCAATTTCACATGTGTTTCATCGTTCTTGCCAATGGTTACGAGTATGGTCAAATCCGGAGCATGAGCCTGCCCGCCGAATTGTTCAGTCAGTTGATTCAGGTCGATCTCCCGAGACGGCAATTTGTAATTGCCGATCGGCGTCTCAATCGCCAATACCGCTTGCTTGTCCTGCAGCCTCCGAATATCGATCTCCTTTATCACTACGGTTACTCGATCCACATTTTCGCTTACAGGGACAGTGACGGTATCCTGCTCATCGGCTGTGGCCAGCGTCGCTTGCAGCTTGTCAGAATCCAGCTTCAAGATCAGGATTCGCTGTCCATTCTGCTCGGTTGTCGTCGCCGTTCCCCAATCGCTAGGCACATCCTGCGATGGGGACGAAGTTGATGAACCCGAACGGCCTTCATGAAGCTGGAACGGATTCGACACAGTCATCACCGGGTTTCCCAATGTATCTGTTCCTTGGATATGCAAGAACCATTCCCCATTCTCACCGCTGAGCGTCAGCGTATCTCCGTTGACGAAGTCTTTCCATGCGGCACCCGAACCTGGATTTCCTGCATTGTCCGTCCAGATATATTGCAGCGAGCTGGCATCAACACCGCTTCCGTTGTCGCTTACAGTGACCGCTGCCGACACTGACTTCTCCTGAGCCCCGTTCCCATCCGGGCTGAACAGAACTGTCGGGGCGCTCCGATCGATCTCAACCGCATAAGATGACGTCACCGTATTGCCGACATTGTCTGTCGCTCTCGTCATCAACACGAAGGAACCTTCCGCGGCAAAAGCAACAGGCTCGCTATACGGCTGCCAGGTGATGCCGTTATCCGTGGATACTTCCAACGTATGCAAACCGCTTGACGCATCCGATGCATGGATACTTGCCGTAACAGATTGGCTCGTCCAACTGCCACTTGTGTAGACGGACAAGTCTTCCTTCAGAAACTGGATGTTCACCACCGGTGCAGTATGATCCACGGTGAACGATAGCGGATCGCTCGTAATCGCACTACCCTTCACGCTCACTTCTAATGTATACTGACCATCCGTCTGGGCTGCTACGGACAGAGCTTGATTCCAATTCATATCGTGATCCTGATTCATATAGGTTACACTCGTTACCGTCTCACTCGCTACGGCCTCATTCGATGCATCCTTAATGATGTAATCGAATGAATCCGGTTCACCGAAGCCGCCGCTCCAGCTCATTCCTTGAACCGTCAGCGTATCCTTCACAATGTCTGACTCTAGCTCCACCTCTATGGTGGATGGCAGCAAGTACGGTGGCTTCTCCCCTTCATCGATGCCCCACGTATTGGCAAAATCCCATCCGCTAAAGGTTGCCTTCATCTTCATGTCGGATAAAGACTTCGCATCGGAATCAGATATCGTCCCGCCCGTTTTACTTGCAACTAAGGGAGCCTGAGACGAGTAACTATCGGTAACCGAGCCGTCCGTCAATTCCCCGATCAGTCCGCCGCCCAGTGAGCTGCCTTCTACGCTAACGCTTCCGGTTGCATATCCGTTCATGATCGTGGAGCCGCCCGCGTTCTGACCGACTAATCCACCGACATAATTATCCACTCCGCTAACATCGCCTGTCGCATAAGCACTCTCTATGAATGCCCCATAATTGTTATGTGCGACAAGTCCGCCGACGATCACACCGCTCCCGCCGTTAACATCGCCTGTCGCATAAGAACGAGTCACCCCCGCATCACCGAAGTAAGCAACGTTGAATCCAGCAAGTCCGCCGACATAGCCACCGCCAGGCATAGGAGCTTCGAGTTCGACATCGCCGATAGCATACGCGTTCACCAAATAGCTGAAATTCACGCCTAACAATCCGCCGACAGCTCCACCTGCTGCGACTTCCACATCTCCGGAAGCATGCACATAAGTAACGGGACCTCCGCTTGCTCCTGCGAAGCCACCGATATACGCTCCTTCTGTAATGTTCAGATCTCCGGAAGCATACGCATCCGTAATAGCGCTGTCGTTTTCTCCTACGAATCCGCCGATATACCCACCTTCCGTGATGTTCATATCCCCCTCGGCGTACGCATTCGTAACAGAGCCGTTGTTGACACCTGTGAATCCGCCGATAATATTACCTGAACCCGTAACCGCAACAGAACTGGTCGAGTCGCTAATCTCGCCTTCGTTGTTGCCGACCAGACCGCCAACCACAAACCCCTTACCACTCATGGCGCCATTGGCATATGAATGGCGAATCGTGCCTTGATTAGATCCGATTAGCACCCCTGCTGAAAGGCTGTGGTCGTTGTCCATCACTATAGCCGCATGTTCCATACCGATATTCGCGATTGTTCCGACAGAGAGCCCGAATAAACCAGCGTAGTCCTCTGTGGCTGTCAAGGTTACATGCTCGATAACATGACCGCCGCCGTCGAACGTACCCGAGAATGGACTGTCTTCGCTGCCAATCGGCTGCCATCCATTCCCGCCGTTGTACCCGGCTCCCGATTCAGCAAGATAATCGCTCATATCCATGTCGTTCAGCAATACATAGTTGGCGAAGGGGAGATTCCTGACCAAATCCAACTGAGCCGCTGTCTCAATCTGATAGGGATGGTCCGTTGTGCCGTCTCCCCCTGAGAATGCTAATTGCAAATTTTTCAAGTTGAAGCGGCTCGTGGCAATCTCCGAAGTATTCCCTGCTTGATCTCCCGCTCGAATATGCAAGTACCAGTCGCCGTCTGTACCGAACTTGGTCAACGTGTCGCCGTTCGTGAACGCCGTCCATGCCGCTCCATCTCCGGGTGGGCTAGCGCTCTGTGTCCATACATAATTGAGCGCGGAATAATCGATGCCGCTCTCCGCGTCACTTACATTCACCTTCGTCGATGCCAGATAACTCAGCACCTCGTTGCCATCTGTCTCGAAGCTGATGACGGGCGGCGTATTGTCTATGGCAAACGTGCTTGAAGCTATCGTTTTGGTATTCCCTGCATGATCTGTCGCCGCAATGTTCAGCACCCATTGTCCATCCGGACTATTCTGAGTTAACGTATCGCCGTTCGTGAAATCCTCCCAACTCAGACTGGATGCGCCAGGATGACTCCATGCGTATTGCAGCGTCGTCGTGTCGACACCGCTCAGGCTGTCATCCACCGTCACCACTGTCGATACGCTATGCAAATAGCCGGACAGCCCATATGGGTTGTAGTGAACCGACGGTGCGGTGTTATCCAAGCGAAACCGATTCGACGTTGCACGTGCGGTTCCCCCTACTTGGTCCGTCACTTCGATATGCAAAAACCAATCGCCGTCCGCGTTCGATTTGGTGAGTGAATCGTTGCTTGCAAACACCGTCCAGCCTGCATCCTCCCCAGGCGTATCTGCGCTCTGTGTCCACACATACTTCAACGAACTTGCCTCAAGACCGCTTCCGCTGTCCGTTATCGTCACAATCGACGAAGCCGTCTTCGCATAGGTCTCGCTTCCGTTCGTTCCGATCTGAATCGTCGGCGGCTCATGATCGACGATAAACGGGAGCGTCTTGCTCACCAATTCACCATATACCGCACTGTTGACCGTTACATCCAAGGTATAACTGCCGCTCGACAGAGCTGCAGTGGATAAGTCCCGATTGTCAACCGCAATGACGCCAGTGAATGTCTCGCTTGTTACAGTGGAAACCGGCGCATTCGCTTGATTCTTCATCGTATATTGAAGCGAGAACGGTTCGTCCAGACTGCTGTACCAGACATCGCCTTGAACAGAGAGTGTATCGTTGACACTGGATGAAGCCAATGCCGCCGACAAGACCGGCTGCAGATATGGCGTGCCGTTCCCTTCATCGATTCCCCACGTATTCGTGAAATCCCATCCGACATAGGTCGCTTGTTGCTTCATGCCCGAGTCAGGCAATCCCGCATAAGATAAGCTGACTGTACCAGAAGCGGAGCCGATCAATGGGGGATGTGTCGTATAGCTGCCCGTCACCGTTGCACCGGCATCCTGCAAACCGACTAATCCGCCTGCAGGCCCTAGACTGCTTACATTCCCATCCGCATACGCGTCCGTGATCGACCCGCCTTGGTGACGCCCAACCAATCCGCCTGCATATCTATAGGCGCTCACATCGCCCCCGGCATAGGCATTGATTATCGTCCCGCCCGTCACATTGGCGATCAAACCGCCAACATCATAACCCGTGACATCGACGTTCGCATACACATTCTCTACAACACTTGAGCTGTTTCCGTATCCTACCAGTCCACCGACAGTACTCTCTCCACTAGCCTCTCCGGTGACATACACATTGCGGAGAGTGCCGTAATTGTTCCCAGCCACAGCGCCGACGCTGCCTGATATGTTGTCGTTCGTGATATCTACGCTCCGCAATTCGACATTTTCGATACTGCCAGCTGCGTATCCAAACAAGCCGACGAATCGTGCCGAGTTGTCCATCGTTAAATGAGCGATCACATGACCCTTGCCATTGAAATGGCCTACGAATGGAGTCGTATTCGTCCCAATCGGCACCCACCCGTGTCCATCATTGTAACCGGCACCCGAAGCGCTCAGGTAGTCGGTCAAATCAATGTCATTCATGAGCACATAACTAGCCGCAAGATGATCTCGAACCGCATGAAGCTGTGCCGCCGTTGCAATTTGATACGGGTCGCTCGGCGTACCGCTGCCTCCGAAGAACGCCGTTGCCGCATGCACAACCGTTGACCCGCCGACAGGACCGGAAAAAGGTGCAGTCCAGTTTGAAAGTAAGAGTGCAAATAATAGCACCCTCCCGATTGCTCTGAAATGTTTGCTCATTTGACTTCTCCTCCATTGCTCACGAAAATATCTTTCGATACTTCCCTTATAGGTGAGTCATATTCTATCAAATACCGGAAGGAAAAAAGTCTAACTAAAGTTAGCAATTTCAACGTATTTTGATACTAACCGCAAAATTTCTTTGATATAATTTGAGAAACGACACGTTTCTACAAAGGAGATGCAATGAACGCATACCCACTATTGGCTCAAAAAAATGTTGTTCCTCCACCCGTCTCGGAGATGCTCGTCCGACAGCGTCTATGGCCCGAATTGCAGCAACAACACATAAAGCTCATTACCGTAATTGCGCCTGCAGGTTATGGGAAATCCACTTTCCTCAGTGACTGGGTGCGCCATTCGGGCAGTCGGGCTTGCTGGTATTCCCTGCATGAGAGCGACAACGATTTAATTCTATTTTTGAGATATATCGTTGACAGCATTCGAAGCTTATTTCCGCAATTCGGCCAATCCCTTAGTAAATTGCTGCACGTCTCGCAACCGTCCATCGAAACGGTACTTGTACTCATGATTCAACAGATTACCGATATAGAAGAAACCTTCCATTTGATTTTGGACGACTATCATTTCATTAAAAACGAACAAATTCATGAAAATCTCGCTTATCTGCTCCGATATATGCCGGAGAATATGACACTCATTGTCAGCAGCCGGTCGTCTATGCCTTGGTCCATGACTAAATGGCGACTAGCAAACGAATGCTTGGAAATCGGAGCAAAGGATTTGGCGTTCACTATGGAAGAAACCGCCAGTCTAATGCGTACATGGCCTATGGAAGTGGATGAGGAAAAAGCGAAAATTGTTTTTCTGCAGACAGAAGGCTGGGCAGCTGGTTTACAACTCGTTCTGCTTTCCTGCCAGCAAGCCGAATTCCGCGGGACCTCTTTTCTATTAGGGCTTCCCAAGCATCATATTCATGACTATTTGTTCGAAGAGGTGTTTCACGGGCTTGACATGGAGATTCGCCAATTTTTGTTGGCCACCGCATGCCTCAACCAATGGAATGAGAGCCTGTGCGAAGCTGTAACCGGACAGGCTGACAGCCAGAGGGTTTTCCAACGATTGGTGCAAAGCAATTTGTTCATCATTACTTTGGATCTTGAACGGACAACGTTTCGCTATCATTATTTGTTCTCCGAATTTCTGCGGAACTACTTGGCTTCACATCAGCCAGAAGATGTCCGAACCTATCATGCACGCGCAGGCCGTTGGTATGAGGAGCATCTTCAATATGCGGAGGCTATCGAGCATGAAGCAGCCGCCGGGAACGACGAGAGAGTATTGGGATTGCTGGTTAAGCTTGCACCAAGTATGCTTAGACAAGGACAAACAGTGCCGCTTATTGAACGCATTCGCAAGTTTGACTTTGCCCTTGTTCGAACGTTGCCCGAACTGGTGCTTTATTACTGTTGGGCTTTGCTATTATGTAGACAAATCGAAGAAGCCAAGAGCATCATTTATGACCTGGAAGAGCAAATCATGCAACAAGTGGACGCCGACGGCAGACATCCGTTAATCCCTGAGCTTTCTTTGCTGCAGAGCCACGTTTGCTATTTGCAATACGATTTTGAGGGTATGAAGAACTATCGGATCAAGCACACCCGTTATTTGCCTTACGAGAGTGAAATCGCAGGCAGTGTCGAATTCAACCCAGGGTACGCTCGATTAATTCGCAGTAATCTTGGCAATTACGGGGATTATAGCGCTACCGGAGCCATGCTGGAAACAACGATGGGGTATATGGAACATATCGACCTGGCCAAACAAGAAGTGCAGGTGGAACCGCACGTATGGGGATTAATGAATGCCTTAAACAGCGAATGTCTCATGGAGCAACAGGAATTTACCAAGTCCGAAGCCTATTTGCAGGAAGCAATAAAGACCGGCAAGGAACTCGGTTTGCTGAGCATCTATTTGCCGGCCATCTTCACTTTCTTGCACATGAAAACCTTCAGAGATCCGAATTATGATCGGGAACCGATGCTTCACGAACTCAACTCCTTCATCCGCGAATATGATGCTCCTCAATGGCAATTGGCGCTGGAGGCTTTCCAAATCCACATGGACCTGAAACATGGACGAAGAGACCGGGTGGACGCTTGGCTCAACCGATCAAAGCTATCAACGGATGGCCCTCTAACCCTGCAGCGCGAGTATGAGTATATAGTACTGTGTCGGGTTTGGGTTGCGCTGGATCGGCTGCCGCAAGTCATTTCATTAATTGACAGACTGTCCATCATCGCCGTCAACGAGCGGCTGCAAGGCGCATGGATCGAGCTGAATCTGATCAAGTCAATCGCCTTACATAAGCATAAGCTTACGTCCGAAGCCCGCGATGCACTGATTGTTGTATTACGTGAGGGGAAGAAGAAAGGGTACTTCATGACTTTTGTGTACGAGGGCGAAGCGCTCCAGCCCATCTTGGCTGAGGTACTTCAAACCAACGAAGATCCTGCACTTCTATCTTATGCCCGTTCAATCGAGGAGCAGATTCAGATACATTCTCAACACGATGACTCGTCCGCAAGGAACGAATCTGTTCGTCAACGATTGACCAATCGGGAATACGAATTGTTGACCCTGATGGCTGACGGACTTACCAACCAGGAGATTGCCGACCACATGAACCTGTCCATTGGCAGCGTGAAGGTGTACAGCCATCGCATCTATCATAAGCTTCATGTTTCCAATCGCATGCAAGCTACTCTATTAATTGACAAAATCCATTAACTTTCACATCGCAGCCGGAAAGACGGGCGAATCATCTGCATTCATTGAAGAGCTAGATTGAAGAGCTAGAACACACAGCTATATAGAGCTAAGCGGGTTGATCCCGAATTAGCTCTATCCCTTACTTGCCTTTAACTCCTTATTGCGCGCCGCACGCAATTCTAAAGCCGAGGTCGTCTATCTTGAAATCCGGCATGCTCTTTCTTCTAATCGTAGAACCACAATTGTTGGCAACCTCAGCCCAGCTGCCTCCACGGAAGACTCTATAATCCCCGTACCGTTCTGTATCATATAGATCCCAGCACCATTCCCACACATTCCCTACCATATCGTAAAGCCCCCAAGGATTAGGCAGTAGTTTTCCAACTGGTTGGGCTGATCCATTGGAATTTCCTTGGTACCATGCGATCTTCTCCATACTTCCATACCGATATCCCTTTGTCCCCGCTTTGCACGCATACTGCCATTCAGCATCTGTTAGTAAGCGAAAGCCGTTCGCAGTATTGTGATATATCGTCTTCTCGCTTTCCTTACGGATTGTATAGCATTCATCCCTACCAAGTACTCTGGACAATTTGTTACAAAAGGCTAGCGAATCTAGCCATGAAACTTCCGTAATGGGCAGGTTACTCCTATTTGATTCTAGAGCTTCCTCCTGCATGACAAGATGATACAAATGCTGTGTTACCGGATACTTCATTACGTAGAAAGGTTCAATCATCTCAGTCCAAGCCATAACCTTCCTATCCGTTCCTCTTCCAGGGTCTGCTAACGTGTAGTCCGAACTAACCCATTTGGTCGTGTTGATATAATCGCGCAATTCCACAGTTCCACCTTCTATGGGTACCATCAAATTCATGATATCTGTATGAAATAGCTCGCTATCGCCCCCGTAGTTTCTCAAAATCATAGCAGCCTCCTGTCTATTTCAGGTAACGAACTGGCGTTGCCGCCAACGACCCGGTCGAAGCAGAAAACAGTTAAACTTTAAACACTAATTTGGACTGAACTGCTTTTGAGTTCTTCGCAAAGTGGTCAAGATCTGACTATATGGACCGGTATACTTGTATCCAGTGGCAGGAAAAACATTGTCCTGTCCACAATCTGATACGAGGAGAGATGAGGCATGAACGCTTGCCTGGAAGTGGTTACTTTCAAATTGAAACCGGAGGTTTCGATCGATCATTTTTGGGAGACGGCCAACCAGATGACAGATGTACTGCCGCAGCTGCCGGGCTATCAAGAAAGGCATTTGGCCTATGACGCAGACACCATGACCTGGATTGATGTTGTTCATTGGACCAGTTTGCACGAAGCGCATGAGGCGGCGGAGAAAGTGAAGACCATTGAAGCCTGTACCCGCATGTTTCGATTGATTGATGGATCGTCCGTGGAATTGCGGCATTATGAACGGCAATAATTCTGCGGCACAGGGACATCGACTGCAGTCAATGTCCCTTGCGATTTATTCCAAGTACTGTGCGCTCAGTTGTTGAATTTGTTTCTTCATGTGCCATCGTATTTCATCAGGTTGTTCGACAACGGCGTCGCTGCCCAACGCAAGGAAATAAGACGCCGTCCAGTCGACCATTCCTGCCGGCACCTTGGCACGTAGAGTACCGCTTCCATCGGCTCGCTCCTCCACTCCCGGAGCCAGCCAAAAATCCGATTTGCACTTGAGCACTCCTCGTCTCGTTAACTGTACGATGAGCGGCAGCGCATTTCCATCGTCAAATTGGGAGCGCAGGTAATCTTCTACAGACCATTTGGCGATATCAGACCGAGGAGGTACGGAAACGTTCGGCACTAGCCGGTGGATGCGATCGACGCGAAACACCCTCATTTCTTCCCGAGTGAAGCAATAAGCGGGACAGTACCAATGGCCGTTCATGGCGTACACACCGATCGGTTGAATGACTCGGTCCGCTACCTGTGTTTCTGACTCGTATGTCATGTCAAGCACATCTGTATGCAGAGAAGCTTCAAGCAAAGGCTCCAGGAAAGGACAAGCGGTGTCATGAGTCGGCGCCCAAAACAGAAAACGTTGTTTCATTTGCTCGATGCGGCTTTTTGTATCGTCGGGCAAACCATGAGCAAATTTATTCAAAGTGGACAACATACCATGTTCATATGGCAGGGCACCGTAATATTGGAGCATTTGCGCAGCAAAAAAAACAGAGACCGCCTCCTCTGTCGTAAGGGAGACAGGAGGCAGCATTCGGTTTGGCAGCGCATGGTAGCCACCGTGCGCACCATACTCCGCATATAAGGGGAAACCCAACTCCTCCAGTTCCGTCAAGTCGCGCTGGATCGTGCGTTTGGAAACGTGAAGTTCATCCGCAAGCTGTCGCAACGTCCAGCGCCGATTGGCATTCATCATGATCATGAGATCGATTAACCGCTGTGCTTTTTTCATGTCTCCATTTTAAGTCAGAACAACAGGGGAATCAAATTTTTAAAAGCTTGAAAAATGAAATGAAAAGAGGTCGACGGCATGGCAGAGTTATTTAAAGACAAATTCAACCCTGAATTTTTTGATCGCTTTATCACCATTGTCAAATCAGCCTATACCCATTTTGATGCGCAAAGGTTCTTGGGATTGATTTATGACGGGGACTGGGAACAACGTGAGATGAAACAACGTATACGGCACATTTCGATGGCCGTACGTGAAACATTTCCATCATCGTATGAAGAAGCCTTGCATATTTTGACAGACATCGCCCCCAATTGTCGAGGGTTTGAATATTTATTTTTTCCGGATTTCGTAGAGAGGTATGGACTTGAGCATTGGGATACTTCTATCTGTGCTCTTGAGGAATTGACGAAGTATTCCAGTGCCGAGTTTGCGGTACGACCTTTTATTTTAAGAGATCCAGAAAAAATGATGCATCAGATGAATCGCTGGGCGCAGCACCCGCATCACCACATCAGAAGATTGGCCACGGAAGGCTGCCGTCCGCGACTTCCGTGGGCGATGGCATTAAACCCGTTGAAGGAAGACCCTTCCGCTCTCTTTCCGATTCTTGATCGGTTAAAGCAAGATCCTTCATTGTATGTAAGAAAAAGTGTAGCGAACAATCTAAACGACATTTCGAAAGACCATCCTGATCAAGTGAAACAAATCGTCCGTGAGTGGCAGGTGAACCAGCACCCGCATACCGATTGGATATTAAAACAGGGATGTCGCAGTTTATTAAAAAAAGGAGATGTTGAGGCCCTCCGTCTATTCGGATACCATCTCCCGACAAATATTCGTATTCAAAACCTGACTTTATCCAGTCGTCAGCTTTCACTCGGTGATACATTGACCTTTTCCTTCGATGTGAGGAACGAATCGAGCGTTCCGCAGAAATTGAGAATCGAATACGGAATGGATTTCATGAAAGCCAATGGAAGACTCTCTCGAAAAATATTCCATATTTCCACAAGAAACAACATGAAGGGTACCGTTCATGTCGCCCGTCATCATATGTTTCAAGATTTGACCACGCGCAAACATTACAAGGGTCTGCATCGATTAAGTATTCTCATCAACGGAGAAGAAAAAGCGAGGGACGAATTTTCGTTATACACATAGAGTGGATGCTAATGGTTACTTATTAGACACCGCAAGCTGAAGCGCTGCCCGTTCCCTCAACCGGAATCTTCGTCATAATGTTTGGCAATCCCATAGGCCAATTCCTGGATCTGACGCTTCAGCTCCAGCGGCTCCCGAATGCGAATGGCTGTGCCGAACGTCATTAGATACATCGGAAGGTACTTGTTCATCGTGTACAATTCATCAAGTGATACCAACTGTCCATCAGTGACCATTGATTATCATCATTATAAAATAGCTTCACTGACATCTGCTGTCAGTGAAGCTATTAAAGTTGATCATATTCATTTACTCCGACGCAACAGCAACAAGTTTTTACGCCGGCTTTCGATTCGCTCGCAACCGTGCTGTTAGAGCGCCAAGCTATCCAGTACGCGCCTGCTCACGGCATCCAGTTTGGCGGCTTCTTCGTCGGTCAGTTTTACATCTACTGCTTTCAGGTTTTCTAGGAAGTGCTTTTCATTCTGCGTTCCGACAATGGCAGAAGTTAATCCCTTTTGAAGGAGGAGCCACTGTATGGCAATTTGCGAGAGGGCCGCACCCTTGGGCTCAGCAATTTCTCTCATTGCCTGAATCAGCTCTTCACATTTGCGCAGATTCTCGGGCTGGAATATGGGCTTGTTCTTTCTGAAATCGGTGACTTCGCTGCCTTCCTTGTGATAAGCCCCGGCCAGAATTCCCTTGGCCAAGGAATTAAAGTTAAGGATGCTGATCGAATGCTCAGCGCAGAAGTCTCTCAAATCCTGCTCGATCTTACGTTGCAGCAGGTGATATTCGGGTTGTATAGCATCGATCCTGGCAAATTCCATGGCTTCCTTGAGCTGATCCAGGGAGAAGTTGGAGACACCAATCGCTCTGATAATCCCCTCTTCTTTGAGCTTGGTCAATTCCGCCATTGTATCTTCAATCGGAATGTCTTTGTTGGGCGAATGAATATAATAGAGATCGATGTAATCGGTTTTCAGTCGGAATAAGCTCTGCGCAACCGCTGTCCGGATATCCTTCGGCCGGAGATGATGCGGACTGATCTTGGTGGCAAGGACGCAATCCTTGCGTATATCGCGCAGCGCCCTGCCTACGACCTCCTCTGAATGGCCTGCCCCATACAGCTCGGCCGTATCTATTGAGGTTACGCCATTCTCATAGGCGGTACGAATCAGATTGATGTTCTCTTCGTCCGACTTGACCTCCCAGCGGTCTGTTCCCCAACTGAAGGCATTGCCTCCCCCAAGCTCCATGGTACCGAATGTAATGCGCGACACGTTTATATCCGTTTGTCCTAGTCTAACGTACTCCAATAGCTGCTGCCTCCCTAGTTGTTGTATGTAATCGATTCCAACCTTTACTTTACAGCAATTCCTCCTCAATTTCCAATCCAGATATCGCTGTCAGACGACCGACTTGACCTATGATGAAATTTTCCGACTGCAGCAGCTACGTATTGGTCCTTAGGGGAAGAATGAGCTTGAACGTCGTATTCTCACCTAGATTGCTCTCCAACAAAACTTTTCCATGATTTCGAACGGCTCTCTCGATCAGGTGCGCATAGACCCTGGCCATGATAGAGTATTCAGGAATTTGAATATCGAAGGATATGTTATGGTTTTCCAAAATCGCAATATAATCCGCGGTCAGTTTCCGAAGTGTCTCCGCCAAGTCGATCCATTGCATGTGCATGAGCTCCGGCTGCATGTCCAACTGGGCAATCTCCAACAATTTCTGCAGCAAGCCATTCATATACTGGGACCGCCGCAACACGATTTCCGTAAACATCTTTCGCTCGTCTTCATTGTGATAGAGTCCGGTATGAAGTGTTTCCGCATACCCCTGAATCATGGTCAACGGCGTACGCAAATCATGGGATAGATTGGCGATCAAGGTTTGTCGCTTGTGTTCATTGTCCCGAATCTGTGCCACTTGTTCCCGGATACGTTCAGACATATGGTTGAACAATTGGTAGAGCTGTCTGATTTCATCTTCTCCCCGATCATCCAGCCACGTTCGTGTGCTTTGCGTGTCGAATTCCCTCATCCCCCGATTCAATACCGAGAGCAGGCGATTGATTCGGGAAAAGAAGAAGAACGAAAACACAATCGGCGCAATGAAGAATAATGCCAGCGGAATCAATAAATGCAACAGCAACACCAGTTTTCTTGTACCGTCGATAGTAGCGAACTCGCTTACTATATCCTCTTCCGTGATGGGCATGAGATACATCGCGGGCTGGAAACGGATTATACAGACAACATCTTGTCGATGGGTTCATACGTATACACCTTATTCGTTGTCAATTCAGAAGGGGAACGAAGTGAAGCCAGCACATTAACCTGGAATAACGGTCATTCCTCCGTGAAGTACACGGTCAATGTGAATAACAATCAATCCTACGAGTACGGGGATCTAACCCTCAACTTTTCATCAGGGAGTTGGTCACAATCTTTCGAGCTCTCCATGGAAGATGCTAGCACCCAGTCGAAAGAACTCGTTCTGGAATCATCTATGGTGCTAAGTCCCATTTATCAATTGTTGAAATCATTTGAAGGGCGGTTTCTGAAGTCCTTGGAACTCCGATTCGTCTATGATGCGGACACGTTGCCGAACGGTATGCTTCCTACGATTCAATACTTTGATGAACATTCCGATCAATGGGTTCCATTGGATGGAACGATCGAAGGTAATACGATTACCGCTCAAGTGGATCATTTTACGAAATTTGCAGTGATTGCTGTAAAGGAAAAGGCAGCATTCACCGACATCGCAAAACATTGGGCGGAAAATGGGATCCTGCGTGCAGCAGACTATGATCTGATCCATGGATTTCCAGACGGTACATTCCGGCCGAACGAATCGGTCTCACGCGCGCAGTTTGTCACGATGTTGGCTAATACCCTTGGAATGGGCGCCACAACAGACAAGCTCTCGTTTAAGGATGCGTCACTCATACCCGAGTTTGCACTCGAACCTTTGACATATATGGTGCATGAAGGTATTATTCACGGTTATTCGGATGGAACCCTTAGACCGAATCAAGCGATTACACGTGAAGAGATGGCAGTCATGTTAGCTGCAACGCTGAAGTTGGATATAACACAACCGACTGCCACCCTATTCCAGGATGACGACAAAATCAGCCATTTCGCCAAAGCCTCGGTGAACGCAGTCGTCAAAGAAGACTATATTGAAGGGCGCGGCGAGAATCTTTTTGCACCGAAATCATTCATGACCCGAGCAGAGGCGACCGTCGTGATACGAAAACTCGATGTCGATCGGTCCATCCTAATCGTCTTGCCACACTTTGACGAGAACGAGAACTCCTCTCCCCGCACAGGGGGGAGTTTCATCATTCCATGCCGAATACGCTGAACGACGGGAGTTGATTCATGCGGACAACCCGCCTCTTACTTAACCCTTCTTGATACAGCATTTGCAAAAAAACCGTTTGAATCGCTTGTCGAGACTTGATCACCCTGCGATCAACCTTTTCCATTCACGCGGCAGCTTCCTCTGTAGTATAGACTAAGAACATATGAGGCCTTTGTCTTTGAAATTTGACATGTTCTTATTTTCGAATGCTCGTATCCCTAAGGCTAGTGCACCACATAGACCAGCGTTCTCTTTCAATGCAGGCGGAACAATATATTGCTCTATATCCGAGTCTACGGCAGCCATATGGATATACCCGTTAAGCAGCTGTTGAACCTGCTCGCGAATAAGCGGATATAGTTGCGACTGCTTCATCACCCCACCGCCAAGAATTACTTTCTTAGGCGATAATAGCAAGATCGCATTCACTATAGCTTGGGCAATATAATAAGCCTCCATCGTCCAAGCCGGATGATCCTCAGGCAAATCTTGGCCCTTCATACGCCATCTTGCTTCAATCGAGGGCCCTGCTGCCATGCCCTCTAGACAATCCTGATGATAAGGACAGATTCCTTCGAAGGAGTCCGAAGTGTGCCTCCTTACCCCAATGTGGCCTCCCTCCGGATGCATCAAACCGTGGACTAGACGTCCCTCGATATAAACGCCCAAACCTATCCCAGTACCAATCGTAAAGTACACACAGCTATCTAATCCCTTGGCTGCTCCCCATGTGGCCTCCCCCAAGGCTGCAGCATTCACATCGGTATCCCAGCCGAAAGGGACGTTAAAATGTCGCTTCAGCGTACCCAGCACATCGAAGTCAGCCCACCCGGGCTTTGGCGTCGTAGTAATATACCCATACTTAGGACTGTTTTTGTTCAGGTTAATGGGACCAAATGAGCCAGCTCCGACCGCTTCAACCTGCTGCGACTTCAAGTACTCGATTGTTCGGCCTAAGGTTTCTTCTGGTCTTTCCGTTGGAAAGCTGATCCGATCAAGGATATCCCCATTCTCGTTACCGATGCCGCAAATAAACTTGGTTCCCCCTGCTTCTATAGCTCCTATTCGCATCCTTTGTCCTCCCGTGCCAGAATAATCAAGATTCCTAATTTTTCTTAGGTATGCTGCCTGCGGTAATCCTGTGGGGTCGTTGACGTTTCCTTACGAAACAGCGTTGAAAAGTATGAAAAATTGGAATAGCCAACCGATAGTGCCACATCACTAATTGACATATCTGACTTCACCAAAAGTTCTTTTGCACGAGACAGCCGTTCTTGTAAGATATAATCCGAAATGGACTTCCCCACTTCCTTTTTAAACAACTTCACTACATAATCAGGACTCAGCCCTACATGATCAGCAATATATTGCCTTGATAGCTCATCATCTATATGCAGTTCGATGTAGCGCTTGATTTTTTCTACCGTTGTCTCGTTCGAATCTAAGGCCCTCATGCGACTGACTGCAATCTCAATGACCTCAATTACCCAATGCTGCAGATCTCGTACGGAGCGTGTCGAGACCAACGCCCGCTCTGGCGCCAGATGCTCGTGCAAAATCTCTTCCGCTTTCAGTCCCGTTTGCTGTAGAGTATGAAGCACCATTTGCAAGAATCCCTGGTAAAATAGTTGAAGCTGTTTTTTACTTAATTGGTCTACGTTTTTCCAGTTTTCAAATGTCTTGCGGATCTCAATAAGCAACCGGTTCTTCTCTAGCCTTTGAAGCATGTCGGACCATATTTGCATATTCGGCATTTTCATTATACAGTCCTGCCGCTGCTCCTCAACATAAAGAAATACTCGATCTGCTGTATTGACCTGGTTGTTCCGTGCTTCGTCGAGTCTTTCGTACATATTAGCCAGTCGGTCCACGGGAACCGCCTTTCCAATGTAGCACGAAAGATGTCCATAGAAAAACGTATTGCAAGCTTGTATATATTTGGCGCAATAATTCTCCACAGCGGTTCTAATCTCCTCAATCCCCTGGACCGAACACTGCTCCAGCGAGATCAATACTACGAAGTTCTCATGACTCAAGTGAATCGAATGCGAGCCGCCAAAGTGAAATAGAACGAGTTCATTTAGAGATTTCCTTAAAGCGTAGAGCATGATGTTCTTGTCCCTGGCGCCGAGCTCCTTGTCCCAATAATCGATATGAAGCAGCACGGGGAGAAACAACATCGATTCCGTTATGAAGAGGTGGTGTCGCTTCGCTTGCTCAAGAATAAGATCGGCACGTGAAGGGATCTCCTGCCGCAGCACCTCTACCCAAAATTGCTCCATTAGCTTTGCGGCATGATCCCGTTCTCGCCAAACCTTATCAAGCGCCTTCTGTACCGACTTCTCCAGTTCCTCCGACGGGACCGGCTTTAAGAGGTAATCCAGGCTGCCCAGTTGTACGGCCTTTTTTGCATAATCAAACTCTGCATGACAAGTAAGAAATATGCACTCTGTCTTCGGATGATGCTCCCGTACCCAGGCGAATAGATCAAATCCAGTGCCTTGCGGCATCTCAATATCACAGATCATCACATCGAACGAATCGATGGCGAAAAACTCTTTGGCTTGACGCATATTGTAGGCAGTCTCTACTCTGGTAAACCCTAGTTTTCTCCAATCCACGCTGGACTTGATCCCGCTCGCAATAAACGCTTCATCATCCACGATCAACATCCTGAACATGATTAGACCACCTCACTGAATCCATCATACATAAACTGTCTTGTTATCACTATCATTAACCCGATATGGTTCTTTCGATTATCCGTCATGACGCTTCATTCACCGGCAACCTGATTTCAACGTACGCTCCGTCTTGATTGCCGAATTGAATCGTGGCGCTCCCCTTATAAAGAAGCTCCAATCTGCGTTTTACGTTCCATATCCCGATATGCTCCCCTTGTGCTGACATAAGATTGATGTTTTGTTGTAATCTCTGAAGCAGTTCATCAGAGAACCCAGGTCCCGTATCACGGACCCGGATGCGCAGCTCTTCATGGGAGGATAATTCGACGGTGATCTGGATATGCGTTTGTCGGTCTGTATCCATAGCGTACTTGATCGAATTCTCAACGAACGTTTGAATCATCAGCGGAGGCAAAGCAATGGAAAGCGCTTCCTCTGGGACCTCCACCTCGTAAGACAAATGATCGGGAAAACGAAACGATTGGATTCGCAAATAGTTTTCCGTATGCTTGATTTCATCCTGTAACGAGACGAAGTCTGCCCCGCTTTGAAACATGAAGCGAAAGTACCGAATTAAGGACAGGGACAATTCCTGTATTAAGGCATATTTTTTATCCAAAGCCAAGTAATACACAATATTAAGAGAATTAAGGAAAAAGTGCGGGTTGATTTGCAGCTGTAGCTGCCTCAGTTCCGCTTTCTGATTCACCAGCTGTTCCTCATAGATATCGATTTTCAACTGTTGAATCTCGGTCACCATGCCATTGAAGGTCTCGTTCATGGTCTCGAACTCGTTAGAAGATCTAGAATAAGGTATTCGCTCATCCAGAAACCCTTCCTTTACCTTACGCATGGCTGCAAGAATCCGACGGATGGGCAGCAGCACGGTTTTACGCAGTGCAATCAGCGCAATTGCAACACTTAACGCAGAAGCACAGGCAATGACATAAGTAATTCGCAGCAAATAGGGCAACTGCTCTAATATGGCGTCATCCGGTACCAACGCTACCAAATGAAAGCGTCCTTTGGAAGAAGCTTCCCCAACAATAAGATAATCGTTATGTTCCCCAGTCATCTCGTAATCTTCAACAGGATAGGCTAAGTTAAGGTCATGATTGAAGAAATAGCGTTCATCCTGCAACGGCTCATTCTGATCGTTGGTGAATACCGCTTGAACGTTATCACCAAGATCCAATAAATGCTTGGGGCCGAGCAGGAGATTGATATTTATGCCCATCCCAATATAGAGCTGACCTGACTTAACCATACGCAGGACATAGTACTCATCCCCGATTTTCTTATCGAACCAAGCCTTCTCATACTCCAGTCCCGAGGCGGAACGAGCGAATTCAGCTAAAGATCTATTGGTTTCTTGCCAATCGGGGACAGTCTCTCTTTGCTTGTATTCGTTCGGCACAAGAATTAACTCTTCGTTTTGAGTATTGTATATAAAGGTAAAATCAAGCGTTTGGTAATAACGCATATCCTCGTACATTTTTTGGAAAATACGAATTTTCTCCAGTTGATACGCATCGGAATCATGGTGAACAACCGATTCCAGCGGTAAAAATCCATTCTCTTCAATGATTAGTCGCAACAAATAAGCGTCCACAGAATCCAGGCTTTGGTCTACGATGTCCATATATAAGCTCACGGTATCGCTGATGGATGCAGCAACCTGATTACGGACTACCTTAATGGAATAGACATTGTTATAAATAAGGTACGTAACAACGGGGAGCATAACTACGATTAATCCAACAATCAGCTTAAAGCGGATGGAGTGGATGAAAGTTATACTGCTTCTATTCTTGTTCATGAGCTGCTCCTCCCGATGCTTGTATTGCTCCTTAATGCGAGAAACCCCCGCTTGCTCATGGGCAAACAGAGGCCGTGCGGTATACGATATTTTACCTATGACTTCGATGCCTTCCACTCATCGAGCTGCTTCTGCTTCTCTGCCATGATCTCTTCTAGTCCCGCCGCTTTCAGTGCAGCGTTAAATTCTGGGAGCTTGTCGGGACTAATCGTCCCCGTCTCGAAAGCGACTCTATACTGGTTAAGCACTCTCATGACGGCAGCAATCTCAGTCTTTACCGACTCCGAATTGAAGCTAAACCCCATGAGCGGAGACAGCTTCGCATTTTTGTTGAAATCAGAGAGCTTGGCCCATATTTCTGGATCTGCCCCTTCCCACACATAGGAAAGCAATTGATTGCCAAACATCCACCCCATATTCAACTGATAGCCTGAATTTGACGCATCAATCCCAGGCGGATAGTGAATCACGTTCTCCGTACCTTCCACTCTAACGTAATGTTTTCCTTCGATGCCCCAGTTAAACAAGTTGATGACATCTGGATCGGTGTACATGAGATTCAGAAACATCATCGCCCGCTCTGGATTCTCGGATTTACGGACAATGCTCCAAATGATCGAGTTGGTAATAGCGGTCGTGCTCGCGGGAGGCAGTAGTCTCGAGGAGACCATCTCATAGCCCGTCGTCATCGACTCCTGCATTTCATACCCCGGCTTCATATGTGACAAATACCCATAGGATCTTCCTGCTTTGACTTCCGTTGCCCCGCCAATTGTAGTTGTAGCTGCATCCTTGGCGATATAGCCAGACTGATACCAACGATGGAGTCGGGCCACCATTTCCTTGTATTCCATCGTCTCGAAGCCATTCACTACGTTCAAACCTGCATCGTTGAGCATGACAACACCTAGATTGTCACCCATACCATCCCAAATTCTCTCGAAATACATGCCCGTGATCGTTTCAGCTGGCTTCGCCAAGGTCATATTCGGTTCGTTGACTTTCAGGATTTCCAGCACTGCTTCCAAATCGTCGAAGGTTTTGATGGCGGAGAGGTCGATATTATACTTTTCCGCCAAGTCTTTACGCATGATGAATCCGTAGTCACTGGCAAGATTACTGATATTGGGGACTCCATAGCTTTCCCCATCCACATACGTCGCTTTCAAATAGGCCGGATTCTGATCGATCAGCGTTTGCTTGACCCCATGACCGTGTGCATCCATTAGTTCATTTAATGGATGCAACTGGTCCTTCATGACCTGCATCGTGTACTGCCCGAACCCGCTGATCATGATATCGAGTTTCTGATTGCCGGTAAGCAACAGAGGCATTTGTTGAATATAAGCGAATGCGATGTTGTTTTGGAATTTAACGGACGTGTTAATCTTGGCCTTCGTAATTTTGTTCAATTCTTCCTCGACTAATTGCATATCCTCTGGATGCTTAAAAATCGGGAAAGCAATCACAAGCTCATAGGGCTCTAGATCTTGCACGCCGTCCCCTTCAGCTTCTATTTCATGTTCCGATTCGTAGCTTGCGTTGTTATTACCCGGCAAGCAACCGGTGGCGAGAAACACGATCGACATAAGCAACGCGAATAATCCCTTTGCCTTCCTCACGGTCCCACCCCTTTTTTCTAGCAAGCGCTACAACCTAAATTAATGATTCCCTCATTGTTTAAATAATATATAAATTCAGCACGACAAGCCATGGAAAAACTTCACATAAACGCTCTGGCCAAAGCATCCAAGTAGCCCTGTTTAGTTCGCTTACTCACGGCAGCTCCCGGCACGACATGCTCAAAGCCGTGGTACCCTCCAGGATGCAGCTGGAATTCCACATCGACACCGGCTTGCGCCAACCGCGCCACATAGTCTATCGTTTCATCGCGAAACGGATCCAGCTGGCCAACACACGTGTACGTCGGGGGAAGACCCATCAGATCTGTGGCACGGCTTGCTGCCGCGTAGGCCGAGATGTCTCCATCGGCGTGCTCGCCGAGATACAGCTTCCACGCCGCCATATTATTCGCTCTGTTCCACACGATCGGATTCGTTATCTCATGGCTGGATGGTGTCAAATTACGATCATCGATCATGGGGTATAAAGGCATCTGGAACCGAATAGAGGGTCCTCCTCTGTCACGTGCCAACAGGGCCAGTGCTGCCGTAAGGCCTCCGCCCGCGCTTGCACCTCCGATTGCGATTCTAGCACGATCGACATTCAGTTCATCGGCTGCACTTCCAAGCCAGACCAATGCGGTGTAACAATCCTCGATGGCAGCTGGGTACGGATGATCCGGTGCCAAGCGATAGTCGGGCGATACGACGACACAGCCTGCCGTCATTACGAATTGTTGGCAAAGGAAGTCATCTCCGCTAGGGTGACCAAGGACATAGCCTCCCCCATGAATCCACAGCAAGGCCGGCAGACTGCTCCTATCTCTAGTAGAGGGCTCATATATCTTTACCAGCATCTCGTTCCCATCTGTTCCGGCAATATACCGCTCCGTGATTTGGACGGCATCGGACTTCTCCGAAGGAGGCGGGGTGAATTGACGTGCCCTCGGCAAGTCCTCTGGTAGCTTCAAAGTTGGCAATCGCCCTAATCCATGTCGTAATTCTGGATCTACTCTACTTAGAAAGTCCATTCGTTCTCATCTCCTTAGTATATAGGGGCTCCCGCTTCAAAGGCAGCCAGCTGCTCAACGCCTTATTCAAATAAAAGTCCCACATATCAAAATCATGCTTCATCGCTTTAGCTTCCTCGTACATGACGTCATAACCGAGCTTCTGCAGAATCAGATAATCTTCATGGACCCGATCGCGAATGAAATCATCCTCGCCTACCCCGATAAAAAGCTGCGGAACTTGAACCCCTTCCGCCTTGTTTCTTTCTGCAAACCAACGCAGATCATGCTCCGAGTTTACAAACTCCTGCTCCCCCAGCAGCGTGTTGCGAACCCTCGGGGTATGCCAGTGCAAGCTCCGAATGTACTCCTCCCGGTCCAGCGTGACCCCGATGCCGCCGGATAAGTCCACCACCGCTTCATATAAATCCGGACGAATCAGTCCGAGCCCTAGGGCTCCGTTTCCACCCATCGCCATCCCGACCACGAAGGTATTCTCCCGCCCGTCCGCGGAAGCGAATAAGGACTTCACCACAAGGGGTAGCTCCTGCGTTACATAATCGAAGTATTTATAGCCGTAAGTTGTGTTCATATAGAAGCTGTCGTTGACAGAAGGAGATACCAGCATCACCTTATTGTTCTCGGCATACTGCTCCAATCGCGTGTAGCGATACGGTACCGTATCATCCTCCCCTCCACCGTGAAGCACATAGACCGTTTGGAACTTCATGCCCGGCACATACGGCATCTTATCATCATCTCGGAAGATCGGATCTCGGAACCCCAGCCCGGTCGTCAATGCGCTAGCCGGATAGCATACCGTAACATTGGTGTTCAGCCCCAGAATCTCTGATCGAAAGTTGTATCGCAAGATCGCCATCGCGCTGCCTCCTATAACTCAACTACAATGCCGTTGTCCGTCACATAAGTAATCTGAAACTTCTTTGTCCGGAAGTCGGCGCGAAGCGTCGTCCAATACTCTTCATTGCGCCAAGTGATCTTCAACAACCCATTCTCCGCCGCTTCATCGATCTCGATGTCGCCGTCGAAGGCTGCATAGGTGTTCCTGAATCGCATGATATCAAACAACTGCTGCAGCATGGGATGCTGCGTCCGCTCTTTAATTTCTTCCGCGCTGTAATTGTGGCGGTTTACGCTTCTTGGCTCGCCGATTCGCTTCAGCGATTCAACGTCATTCTCACCGGCCAACAAGCCAACGTAGTAGACTTGAGGGATGCCAGGCGCATACAGTTGCACGACCCTTGCTAGCAGATAGGCCGCATCGTCCTCGTCGAGTGCAGAGTAGTAGGTGCTCATCAACTGATATTGTCTAGCCTTAGCCCCGGACATTTTAATGATCCCGCCTGGCAATTTGATGTATTGCTGTAGCTCTGCAGTTTTCTTATTGACCTTATCCCTCACCAGATCGATCTCGTCATCATTCAGTAAACCTGCCACATCGACGACCCCTATCCCATCATGGGTGTCCAAGGTCGTGAATTGCTTGCGCGGGCATATCTTCATCCAATGAATCAACCGATCTGTGCGCCCGGTCATTAGGCCGTGGAGCATCAGCATCGGCAAGGCGAAGTCGTACACCCAATGCCCGCGATCCGCCATCTTCAGCTGTATCCGATAGTTCTCATGGATTTCGGGCAGCATTTCGGTTCCTCGGCTTCTCAGCGGCTTCATGCCGATATCGAGGACGTCCCACACCTCCGGCTCAACGAAGAAGCAACTGGTCCCCGGCTTCTTCGAGGCATAGGCGAAGGCATCAAATCGGATCAACGGGACGTAGTCAGCGAGGCGTTCCAAATTCCGTGCGTAGTATTCCTGTGTAGCCGGTGCCCAAGGATCGATATCTACTTGCTCTTCGAAGAAGGTGTTCCAGAGCTTGACTACCTTCCCGTCTTCCCGTGTAAACTCCTTATAGGGCCCTTGGAGCTTCCGGCGGTATAGCGCTTCCAGTTCCTCTTCGGTAGGCTCGCCGTTCGGCCAAAAGTCCTCCCAATGCACGAACATGTCCCGATAAGGCGAAGCATCGCCATTTTTCATGTAATCGATAAACTCTTCACTTCGTATAGAGACATGATTGATCATGAAATCAGCCATCAAATAATATTTTTCGGAGAATTTCCGGATGTCCTCCCAGTCGCCAAACTCAGGATCCACCTCATCATAGTGGATGACTGCAAAACCTCGGTCTCCTGAAGACGGATAGAACGGCAAAATATGCACCCCGCCGATCACGCCCTCAAAATGCTCATTCAAGATTTCGTATAGCTCTTTAAGATTAGACCCCATGCTGTCTGCGTATGTGATTAGCATGATCTCGTTTTTAATTTTCTTCATACCTTCGCTCCCTCTGCTAGTTTTCGGGTAGATAGCTTCATGTCTAAGGGGCAGCCAGTCACGAATAGCGATGCGCAGGGACTCATCCCACAAATCCCACTCATGCCCCATACCGGGGACGATCTCTATCTTCGTGTCGTAGCCCCACTCCTGCAGATCCTTCTCTGCTAACGTCGCCCTATACAGCGCATGATCGCAGTCGCCTACGCGGAAGAACACGCGGGGAAGCTTTTTCCCCTCCTCGACGTTACGCTTGGCGATCGCATACACGTCATTAACAGTTCCGCTGATAAAATCAAGGTCATGAAGTTTACCCGGGAGCGCGCTTTTGATCGGTGCTGGCATCTCATCCTCGAAGTGGTACTGGCCATTAACTGTCTTCACGATACTTGGGACACCCGGCCGATAGGAAGCGCCGGACATCAACAGAACAGCCGCGAATCGCTCCGGTTGGTTCATCGCGAGCTTCATAGCGCCGTGCGAACCCATCGACAACCCCGCGATGAAGGTATCCTCTCTCTCGGTCGAGATCGGGAACATCGTCTCGCAAACCTTCGGCAATTCTTCCGATACATAGGTGTAGAAATCCGCGCCGTCGTAGTCCGTATAGCTTGAGTTGTTCACGGAAGGCATAATCACGGCTAGCTTGTAGGTATCGGCATAGCGAACAATGTTGGTGAAATTGACATAATCGCTGTCATCGCCCGATCCGCCGTGGAGCAAATACAAGACCTGGTATTTCATCCCCCGTACATAGGCTGCATCGATGTCTTGCATACTGTCAGCAAAGCTGTATGTCGGCAAGATCACGGTCAAATTCGTTTGCATCTTTAACGCCTGGGACAAAAAGTTCATCTTGATGACAGCCATGACCTACACACCTCCAGCAAGCAAAATTTCGTCACGGATGAGACGGGCCATATTCAAGGAAAGCTCGGCGTCATGATCGGTAATATAAAGTACATCTTCACAAGAAGTAGTATGGTTATTAAGCAACCGTTTACAAATCCATTCGATCGGTACGTAAAGCTCTCCATTCTTGAACACAGCTTCGCAATACATAGAATGAATGCGCTGATCCACGACGCAGCCTATGCTGCCCCGGGCGAATTGCAGCGTCCTGCCGTCCTTCAGCTTCAACTCGGCGGAATATCCTCCCTCTGCCGAGGTAGTTGTCGCATCGAATATCTCTGCGAGGAACGTGATAGGTACCAAGAAGTACTCGCCCCTGACGATGGTCCCGCCGTTCAGACCGTGATACTTCAGCTTCTGATGCTTCAGCACAGGTCCACTCATCGTAACTAACCGATTATGGACATAAGCCTTGTCGCTGCCTACGGCTAACGCGATGGCATAGTTGTCTCCTTGCCTTGGACTTCTCGGCTCGCCATTCACGATCTCACCATTCTCGCCTCGCCGAACACCCGAAAATAGATAGTCCCATACGAGCTCTGCATCATCGAAAGTTTGACCATGATCTCTATTCTTGACGTCACGGAATACGAGGTCGGCGTGTTCCCCTTTGTAGAAGGCCAGGTTATCCTCGCCAACAATCTTGATCTCCGGCAAATCGTCACACTGGTTGATTCGTTTCCAATACTCGCGATTCCGTTTCACGACATAGTCGGTATCGCCTTGAAAATGTGGTGGAACCTGATCATGCTCCATTCGGGACTGCCATACCGCAAGCGGACCCGCACGATTGATCACCTCGTCCCGCTTATCGAACAGGATACCGGGACTCGATGGCCCCCCCGATCCCGCCTTGCCGGCAAAGACATTGCCGTGGTATCGCGCCATCTGACTCGTCATCAAGTTGCCCATCGACATACCCTGGATGAACACTCTGCCGTCATCGACTTGATACTTTTGCTTCATCCGATCGATCAACCGCAGGACCAGATTCATATCATGGTTGTCATCCGGATTGTTCGGCGGTGTATTCAGATAAATTTCATCCTCGCGCGGCTTCGTCGCGACTTCAAGCTTCTCCTCCTCGACTTCGACGAGCCAGAAGCGTCTCGAACCCGCACTTGGGAAGAGGACGATGAACCCTTCGCGATCCGCGACTAGCGTCCAAGACGTGTAGATCGCCTGTCCCCAGCCGGTCATTAACCCCCCATGCATCGATACGACCAGGGGCACCTTCTGGGATCCGTCATAAGAAGCCGGAACGTATTCGTACCAGGTATCCTGAATGTCGTCCAACACAACTTCATTAAACTCTACCAATCTTGCAGGATACACCTGGGAGTTGTTCCCGTTTTCATTCACGACCATATCCGAGCCTCTGATCGCCTCCGGTAGATAATCTCGATTGTCATCATTCGGCGTTCCCGGTAATAGCGTAAGTTTGCCTTTTGCCTTCATGTTTTCACGATCCTTTCTTCAAGGAATTAATACGGACTTGCTCCCGAATCTTCGAGGCCGAAGAACTCCAGCGCCTGCTGGATCGCAAGATCCCAAAATCTCCACTCATGCCCATATCCATCTAGCGTCCAATACTCTGCGTTAATCCCTACACGCTCCGCATGCTCTTTGAATACAAGTAAATTCTCGTAGATCATCGTATCGGCGGTACCGCAGGCAAATAAGAGCCGAGGCAGCACACTGCTTCCTGCCTGGTTTGTTAAGATATCCCACACGTTCTCAGGGGAGTTCTTGAAGGCTTCCAATCCCCCGGCATTGCGCACCATCCCGTTCAATCGACGGGCAAACATATCGTCTTTAAGCAGTTCCTCCTCCGTCAAGTCTTGAAAATTGACGGGGGCCGCAGATAACACAGCCGCAGCGGCAAAGCTCTTCGGATAGTTCGCAGCGAATTTGATCGTGCCTCTCCCGCCCATGGATAGACCTGCAATAAAGTTGTCTTCTCGCTTACTCGAAGCTGGAAGCCAGTTGTAGACCAACGGCATCAGTTCCTTGATCAAATAATCATACATATGGAAGCCCATCATGCACTTATCCCAGTTGGAGTAATTGCTGTTAAGCGCACTCGGCATGACCACGATAAGGTCCTTCTCGCAGGCGTATAATTCAATATTCGTCCGGCGAAGCCAATCCGTGTGATCGCCATAAGTGCCATGAAGCAGCCATAAGACCTTGTACTTCTTGGAGTTTTCATAGTAATCCTTAGCGGGGATGTCTCGCGGCTTATTCGGCACAATAACACTGATTTCATGATTAGACCGTAAATACTCACTCTCGAAATTTAGGGTCAGGATGGACATATGTGATTACCTCCTAGCATTTTCCCTCATTCCGCTTCCTTGATGCTCGATACAATCTCTCTTCTCTTCCAAAGGAAGATTACGAGGGCAAGGACGATCGGAATAGTCATGACTCGAAACATGACGGCATATCCAGTAAGTTCAGTTCCCCCGTGGCTCTGCACAAAAGTGACGATGATACCGGCAACCGTAGGAGCGATCAAATAGCCCGTATCCACGCCGATGAAGGTCGTGTTCCCTGCTACGCCTCGCCGCTCCTTCGAAACCAGCTGGATGCAAAGCGTTTGAACGGAGGGCTGGCAAATCCCGTACCCGAATGCCGACACAGCCCCTGCAAGCAAAAACATCGGAAGCGTATCCGAATAGCTGATCATTAGGAAAGACAAAGCAAAGATGATGATCCCAGGAATGAGTGCTTTATCCACGCCGTATCGATCCGCCAGCTTCCCGCTGAACGGTCTGGAAACAAATAAAAAAAGCGCGTAAGACGTAAAGAACAGGCCAATTTCCCTTACACCAGCAGCGGCTCCGTAGATCAAAATGAAAGAATTAATACACGAATAAGCACCAGCCAAGAAAAACATCATGGTCGCAGGAACGACCACCTCACCGGCGATGATATCCTTCAGCCTTATCTTGAAGCCAGCCTTCCTGGTAGGAGTGTCGGTTTTAAGCCGCATAGAGAGCACGAACACGATCCCCATGATCACCGCGCCGATGAAGAAGGTGATCTGATAGCCATAGTGATGAACTAGCTCCAAACCAACAGCAGGACCGATAGCTGTAGCGATCGCTTGCCCCAAAGAGAAGATCCCGAGACCGGAGGCAAGCTTGCGGCTCGGCAAGACATTGCTTGCCATGGCTATGCTTACAGGCGCAACAAACCCCATGCCAACTCCGTGAAGCAGCCTGCCAACCATAATCATGGCGATGCTATCCGCCAATCCGTAGCAGATGAATGCCAATATCGTGATGACGCTCGCGGCAGCTAATAAATGATTGTTGCTAAAATAGCTTGTTGATGGTCCAACGATAGGACGAACACCTAGCGCCGTAACCGCGAACATGCTGGTGACCATGCCCACGATGGCGGCGGTCGCCCCCAAATGCTCGGCGAAAGTGGGTACCAACGCATTCATCATGAACAGGCCCATCATCTGAAAGATGTTCATGATAAAAACATTGATAAAAGATGCGTTCCAAACCTTCTGTTCACCCTCACTAGCCGTAGCGGCTTTACTCAGTTCATTCATCGGGTCCCCCCTGCTTACTTCAGGATTTCGTCTCGGATGAGAAGGGCCATGTTCAAGGACAGCTCAGCATCATGATCCGTAATATAGAGCACATCATGACAAGTGGAGGTATGGTTATTGAACATCCGCTTGCAAACCCATTCAATCGGTACGTGAAGCTCTTCATTCTGGAACACCGCTTCGCAAAACATGGAATGAACGTGTTGGTCTGCGACGCACCCTATGCTGCCACGGGCGAACTGCAACGCTCTGCCGTCTGCCAAGATCAATTCAGCTGAGAAGCCTCCTTCTGACGGGATATACGTCGCATCGAATACCTCCGCAAGAAATGTGATTGGTACCAGCAAATATTCCCCTCTTACAATGGAGCCTCCATTAAGGCCATGATACTTTAGCTTTTGATGCGTTATCGCTGGCCCGTTCATCGTAACCAGGCGATTATGGACATACGCCTTGGAGCTTCCTGCTGCCAAAGCGATGGCGTAGGTGTCCCCTCTTCTTGAAATGGCTGGCTCGAGATACACGATCTCACCGTTCTTTCCTCGCCGTACACCGGAGAAGAGATAGTCCCATACGAGCTCCGCGTCATCGAGCGTTTGACCGTGGTCGCGGTTTTTGATATCACGGAATACGAAGTCCGCACACTCTCCTCTGTAGAACGCAAAGTTGTCCTCGCCGACGATCTTGATTTCCGGTAGATCGCGACACTGGTTGATTCGCTTCCAATACTCGCGGTTCTGTGCTACAAACTCCTCTGTCTCCTCATCGTGCATCGGGATACTCTCGTGCTCCACGCGGGACTGCCAGACAGGGACCGGACCTGCACGGTTAATCACTTCGCCCCGCTCATCGAAGAGCACCTCGGGCCAGGTCACACCGGCGGATCCCGCTTGCCCTGCGAGCATATGGCCATAATACCGAGCGAACTGGGTAGCCATAATCTCGCCCATGGACATTCCCTGCATAAAAATTCTAGCTTCATCGATGCTATACTTTTGCTTCATGCGCTCTATCATAGCGAGCACAACATTTAAGTCATGATTGTCCTTCGGATCCTTCGGAGGAGGGCTCATATAAAAATTTGCGGGATTCGGCTTGGTCAACATGTCTAGCGATTTCTTCTCACATTCGATAACCCATATTTTTCTCTCGTACGCGTTCGGGAATAGGACGATGAACCCTTCCCGGTCGGCTACCTGGGTCCACGAAGAATAGATCGCCTGTCCCCATCCGGTCATCAATCCACCGTGCAGCGACACAACCAGAGGCACCTTTCCAGTTCCGTCATAGGAGGCAGGCACGTATTCGTACCAGGTTGCTTGCAAGCCGTCAACCAATACATCTGTGTGTTCTCTCAATCTTTCAGGGTAAACCTGTGAGTTGTTCCCATTTTCGTTCACGACCATATCTGAGCCTCTGATGGCTTCCGGCAAATACTCTCTATTTTCATCATTTGGCGTCCCTGGTAATAGGGTCCATTTTTTCTCCAACGAAACCATCTCCCAAAAATGAACGTTAACTTTAACCTTTCACGGCTCCTTGCATGATTCCACTTGCAAAATACTTTTGCAAAAACGGATAAGCGACCAGAATGGGTAAAATAGCCACAAATGCGATGGCCATCCTTATTGAGACTTGAGGCAGGTTCATCACTGCGCCTGAACTTGCATAACTTGAGTTCGACAGCACAGCTTGCAAGTTTTGATTCATCTTGTTCAGCATCGCCTGGATGCTTAGATATTGAGAATCCGTGATAAAATACAGACCGTTCTGCCAGTCGTTCCAATACAGTAGCCCCGAGAAGAGGCCGATCGTGACCAAGATGGGCTTGCCGAGCGGTATCGCCATTTTAAGAAAGATTCGGAAGAATCCCGCGCCATCGATCTTTGCAGACTCGTATAATTCATCTGGAATATTAGCGGAAAAATAAGATCGAACCAAAATAATACTGAACGCGTTGGTCAACCAAAACGGCAACACATAAGCCCAGATCGTGTTTACAACGCCCAAGCTAGTCCACAGTACGTAGGATGGCATCAAGCCGCCGTTAAATAGCAGCGTGAAAAAAACAAAGAAACTAATGACGCGACTACCCGGCAAGTTCTTGATAGATAAAGCAAAGCTCATCATGGAAGTAATAAACAGTCCCATGGTTGTCCCAAGAACGGTCACCAGTATTGAGATCACGTAAGCACGCCCAATAGTTGCATAGTTGGTAGCAATATATTCATAGGCCCCCAAGCTTAGCTTGTCTGGAACGAAGGAGTACCCGTTGGCGACAAGCGTGTTCTCATTTGTTATAGAAGAAATAAACAGCAACACTAAGGGAAGAATCATAATTAACGCTACGATGATAAGGATGGAGTTGAAGACTACCTGATACCATTTTTTCTCTATCATGATCGGACTGCCCTCCCTTCTAAAAAATTGCGTCCTTGGAGCTCATTTTGCGAACAATTCCATTGACCACCAAAATCAGCACGAATCCAACTACGGCTTGCAGCAATCCTGTGGCTGCTGAACGTCCAATTCCGCCGGGGGACATCAACGAACCGTAGACATACGTATCAATCGTAGCCGTCACGTTAAACAAGGTTCCCGAATTTTGTGGGATCAAATAGAACAGCCCGAAATCAGAATAACCGATTCTGCTGACGCTTAAGAGGAACAAAGTTATAATAGAAGGAACCAAGGCGGGCAGCGTGACATGTCTGATCTGCTTCCACTTCCCTGCTCCGTCTATGGCGCCTGCTTCGTATAAAGACTTATCAATATTGGCGATGCCAGCAATATAGATTAGCGCACCATAACCTACGTTTTTCCAGCATTCCACGATTACCAAAATTAGTGGCCACCAGGTTGCGTCGCTATACCACTGAACAGGATTGTCTTTGAAGATGCTGTGATTGAGCATCCCGTTCTGCTGGCTCAAGAAGGCAAAGACCACATAGCTTATCACAACCATCGACATGGTGAACGGTAAAAGGATAGAGCTCTGGTACAGCTTCTTCATGCGTGGGCTCTTGATTTCCGTAATCAAGATGGCCAAGAAAAGACCGATAATCGTGTTCACGACGATGAAGGTAGCGTTGTAGAGGAGCGTATTGCGGACAATGATCGCGAGATCACCTGAACTAAGTAAGTACTCGAAGTTTTTCCAACCCACCCACGGGCTGCCTAGTATTCCCTCCGTCACGCGAAACTTTTTGAAAGCAGCTATTATACCGAACATCGGTATATAGTTGTTCACGAGCAGATAAGCCGCACATGGAATCATCATGAGATAAAGCGGAATGTATGGTTTCCATTTAAGCCATTTCTTCATAGTGCTGTCTCACCTCAGACTGATTCGGAGGTTGCATTCTGAATACAACCCCCAAGATCGAATAGTATGAATATTACTGTTCCGCTAACCAAGCATCCAGCTGTCTTTGCTTTTCATCCATGACCCTCTGCAAACCGGCGTCATACAGCTCCTGGTTTAGCTTCTCAAGCTGTTCCTCCGGATCGACCATGCCAAAGCTGATCGGATTCTCGTGTTTTGCCAATACCGTCCCCAACCTGGATACTTCATCCGCTACCGTAGCAGGATCGAAGTTGAAGCCAAATGCCTTTGAGACCACCGCATCACTATCAAACTCCTGGTATTTCTCCCAGATTCCCTCAGGACTGCCTGCCCACGGAGTCATCAAATACTGGTTAGGGTAAATAAAGCCGTAATCCGAGTGATAGTTGACATTCGAAGCGTTGACACCCTCTGGATAATCAGCCACTCCCTCTTCATTCACGATCCAATCCTTGCCTGGAACACCCCAGTTCAGAAGATCGTTGAACTCTGCGCTTGTGTAGGCCCAATTGAGGAACTCAAACGCTTTGGCCTTGTTTTCAGACGTACTCAACACAACGTTCAACGCACCATTTACTGCCGTAGTTGACTTCATCTTCTTTGAAACCGGGATCTGCACCACTTCGTATCCCGTCTGTGACTTCATCTCGGCGAGGACATTCGCTCCGTAGGAAGCGAAGATCGCGAACGTATTGCCCGCCTTCATCTTCGCTTGGCCAAGCTCTTTGTCCACCGCGATATCCTTGGACGAATACCCTTCTTCAAACCATGTTCTGTTGAGCATGGCAAATTGCTTGAACTGTTCGGACTCATACCAGTTCGTGATCGTTGTGGTCTGACCATAGTCCTCGAGCACACCGAAGTTGTTGCCCAAGCTGTCAACCCAGGTAAACACATTCAAACCGAACGTGCGAAAGCCATCGAATGGCGTCATATCCGGGTACTCTTCTTTGACCTTGGCAAACATTTCTGTAAGCTTGTCGAAGCTGGAGTAATCATCCGTTGTGACATTGAAATCGGACACTTTGTAGCCAAGGGCATCAAAGATATCCTTTCTCACGAAGATCCCCGATGGAGTCGCTCGCACGTTCTTCGTTGGGAACCCGGCCAGAGTATCTCCGATATAGCCTGCCTGAACTTCCTCACCGAAGATTTCATATATATCCTTCGTTTGTTCTTCATAGTCAGCTGCGTCTACGATGTACCCTCCGTCGATGAAGCTCGGCATGCTGAACGCAAAGGCGAACGTAATGTCGATAGGCTCGCGTGACGCAAGCATCATCGGCAATTTAGAGTTGTACGTATCCCAAGTAAGCGGGATCAAGTTTACTTTCATATTTAATTCCTTCATCGTAAGCTCATTAATGAGCTCATTAACTTCCTTTTGATTCCCTTCCTTCGGCGCATGGTACGCGAAATTAACCGTATACGGTTCGTCTGCTTGCTGAGATCCCCCATTAGCATTTGACTCTTGATTTTCAGAGTTACTGCATCCTGCAAGTACCGTGATGAACAACATGACAGCAATCGAAAATGACAACATTTTTCGCAACATCTTCTTCTCCCCCTCGTTAGTTTTACTTGTCTAGCCTCATAAGATCAATCGTTACGAATAAAGTCGCTATACTCTCCGATACCCCCTTGCAATTTGCTTTGGTGATTTTAACAAACCTAATATGCTCAAATGATAACCCTAATTTCTTGCCTCGGCTTTTGAAAAGCCGCTGTTTTATTTTCGATTTTCAGTAATGGTTTAAATCCAATAAGATCCAAAAAAAAGAAAAGCCATCGATCATTTGAATTTGATCAAGGGCTTATCAACAAATCTCCCGTTATATGGTTGCATACATCTTCCCAACTAATGTCTCATACTGACGTTTGGATCCGAGCAGCTCACGCGCGGCCAACTATAAAGCTTTTTACATCCACCAAGGTGGCCTCAGCCCCACTCTGCACTCTAAAGTAGCTTTCCGCTCCCAGCATGATATTTCGAATTCGCCGTTACTTATGGTACGGCTCCCCCCGCTGAATCTTAAACGCGCGGTACACTTGCTCCAGTAGGAGCAGGCGGACGAGCTGGTGCGGGAAGGTGAGCGGGCCGAGCGTCAGCTTCGTGTCGGCGCGCTGCAGCACTTCTGTGGCGAGGCCGAGGCTGCCGCCGATGACGAAGGTGAGGTGGCTTGTCCCGTAGGTGGTCAGCTCGGTGATATGGGAGGCCCATTGTTCAGAGGTCCATGCCTTGCCGTCGAGCGTTAGTGCGATTACATGGCTGTCCGGGCGGATGGCGGCTAGCAGCCGTTCGCCTTCCTTGCGCTTGACTTGTTCTTCTTCGGCTTCGCTCAAGTTGTCCGGCGCCTTCTCGTCCGACACTTCTGTGATTTGCAGCTTGGCGTAGGCGCCGAGTCGCTTGGTGTATTCGGCGATCCCCTTCTGCAAGTACGATTCCTTGAGCTTGCCTACTGCGGCGATTTGTACGGTGAGCATCGGTCCCTCCTTCCTATCCATGCAGCCACGTTGTTCGCAGGTTCCCGCTTCTGCCTGCCATCAGCAATTAGTGATCATTTCTGATCTTATTTCGGCGGTTCGTGGCGTGGAATCTCAATTAGTGATAAATAATGATCTTACTCGTGCGCTTTCGGGCAACTTGCCAGGGTTCAGCCGGATTAGTGACCAACAATGATCACTAATTCGATAATCGGCGAGAATCTCTGAAATTAGTGACCAGATTTGATCACTAATCAACGAACCCGCCGCGACCACCCCCTGCCGACGAAGCCCGCGCCCACGCTCATACTACCAAATACTGCCCCGCTTTCGCACAGCGTTCGCACTGCTTGGGCGGGTCCCAGGAGGCGAAATGGGTGTCTTCCAGATCGACTACGTCGGGGGCATCTTCATATTCATCGAGAAATTGCTCTATGGCGAGCTCCAAGTGCTCGCGGCAAACTACGTACATAGTTAGTTCTAGCGCTCCTTCTTATCCATGTTCTGTTCCATGTGTATACTTGTCTTCCTAACGTCTATAGCTGCTGCGGTGGACGCAAAGCTAAGTATCCCAATATCCGTACAACTCAGCACCCGCGTCACATACCAGCCTCATCGCGAGCACAACAACTAACTTACTGCACTGCAACCTCAGCGTACTACATTGTATTATTCCCCGGTATTCGCGGCAAGTGTGATCGTTGCAACCTCTCGCTTGCCACCCCGATAATAGGTGACCTCTAGCTGGTCGCCGACAAGCTTGTTGTCGTACAGGTATTTGCGCAGCTCGAGGAAGTCGCGTATCGGCTGATGATCAAGCTGGACAATGACATCATCCGCTTGCAGTCCTGCGTGGGATGCAGGCGACGTCGCTTCGATAATGACTAATCCAGTATCGACATGATCCGGTACATGTAACCGCGCAAGCTCTTCGCTCGATAGCAGTTCGAGATCTTGTGTTCGCACACCCATAAGCGGGCGAAGTACACGTCCATCCTCTGCGAGCATCTGCACGATTGGGCGCACTTCATTGATCGGAAGGGCGAAGCCGAGACCTTCCACACCGGATTCGGCGACCTTCATGCTGTTGATACCGATGACCCGGCCTTGCAGGTCGATCAATGCACCGCCGCTGTTGCCCCAGTTAATGGCGGCATCTGTCTGTATAACATCGACCAATGATTCTGTCATGCCGCCTGCTCCCGGCATCCGAATCGTAAGCTCTGGGGAGCTGATGATCCCTGCCGTCACAGATTGTGCGTAGTTCAAGCCGAGCGGATTGCCAATTGCAATCGCCGCTTGCCCCGCTTGCAGGAGTGAGGAATCTCCGAACTCAGCTGCTCGCGGGATGCCGGCTGCATCGATCTCTACTACCGCCAAGTCAGACAGCGTATCGCCGCCCAGCATCTCGGCTGGCTTCCTCTCGCCATCAGACAGCACTACCTCGACGACAGTTCCTTCATCGATCACATGCATGTTCGTAATGATACGTGCCTTACCGTCCGCAATCTCGTATATGACACCAGAGCCCATTCCAAGCTCCATCACCGAATCCTCGTCTTCAATTCCGCTCAATATCGTGACGATCGCTGGATTGACCTTCTTCACGGCCTCGACGATCTGTTCATGAACTGCGCTCCCTTCCGGCCAGTTCTGCGCGGTTCTCGATGGTTCACTATCCCAAGGCTGAATGACAGCCAGTGTGACGCCAACCCCTAGCAGAACGGCTACACAGACGATAGATAGCATCGCCACTATCATGGCTGCACGCATGCCGATAATCCGATCAGGCAGCAACCGCGACGGCAAGTGCCGGCTTCGACCTAACAGCTCTCGCTTGGCTCGCTTGGATAGACGTGGGGAATAAAAATCATCTCGGAACCAACGCATGATGTTCACCCGAACCTTTCTTGCTATAGTTTAGGAATATTTCAGTCTGCTTCCGACTACACTAAGATTAAGAGATTAACAGGATTGCCGCAGCACATGACGATGCTGATCGAATCCCTACTCCGATCCATCCGGTATGTACATCGCGAGGTTTCAATCCTGCTCAATTGGGTAATATCCATATACGTGCCCTATACACAAGGAGGAATAACAGATGCAGAAGGAACGCATACAACCTGCTATTGACGAGATTAACATGATTGGCAAGCTGGCCGATCTGAAGCAAGATCATTATCAGCATACGCTCGTGTTATCCGCCATTATTGAACTGTTAGTCGAGAAGCAACTCCTCACACCGGAGGAAATTCATCATAAAGTAAACGAGCTCGATCGCGAGTCTACCCCAGGGCATCCCATTGCGTAGGTCGATCATAGTACGTATCCATCAGCTCCATACGATGGGACTTGGAAGTGAAGCCTCGTTCCTGTAATACATTATTCACAGTCAGCCTGGCCAAATCCATCAAATTATGATCCCGGCTCAGATGTGCGAGATACACCCTGCGCGTCCGCTCCGTTGCCAGCTCACAGAGCGCTTCCCCGGCTGCCTCATTGCTCAGATGACCGGTATCGCTCAAGATGCGGCGCTTAATATTCCATGGATAGCGGCCTACTCGCAGCATATCCACATCATGATTGGACTCTAGAATGAGCACATCCGAATCGGCAATCGTCTCTCTCACTTTCGGACTTACATAACCGAGATCAGTTGCCAAGCTTAGCTTATACCCTTCATAGTGAAAGGCGAAGCCGACTGGTTCGGCCGCATCATGCGAGATCGGATACGATTCCACCTGCAGCTTGCCGAAGTCGAGCCGATCTCCGGTTGCGAAAATTCGGACCCTGTCTTCGTCGATCTCGCCAATCTGCTCTCGCATCGAGGACCATGTGCGAGAATTGGCATAGATCGGCAGCTTGTATTTGCGTGACACGATCCCCAGTCCTCTAATATGATCAGCATGCTCATGCGTTACTAGAATGCCGTCCAGCTTCGCTGCCTCTACTCCTCTGGCTTCCATCAAGGCCGTCAGCTTCTTCCCGCTAAGACCAGCATCGATCAGAAGCGAAGCTTCCTTGTTGCGCACGACCATCGCATTACCTGAAGATCCGCTTGCTAGAATACTAAATTGTAAGCTCATGTATACCCTGCCCCTTCTGCATGTTCACCTGTTCGATATATATATAAGATCATCACAGAATCTCTACTTCCCCATTAATCGCATGTATATAATAGATACTGCCGTTCTCCAGTGCAACACGCCACTTCGGCGCCATATATTGAATATCCGAGTTGTAGCTCTGACCATGATAGCCGAGCCGCACATCGGTAATGACACTGCCGCTTTCCAAGTAGTTCTCTGCTAGAAACTCTACCGCGCGATACGCCGGCAGAATCTTCTGCTTCTTCTCGGTAATCGTAGATTCGATCTCGACATAGCTTTGCGAATACGATTCAATCTGCCCACCGCCATCGTAGAGGGACAAGTTCACCTCGAACAACGGTATACCTTCATGCACTTGATCGAGTACGAGGGCGCCTGGACGGCTCATGATCGGATCAGGCATATACTCCTCGACGTAATCAATGTAGTTCGACAAGGACGATTGCCAGTCTGTTCGACCGAACAGGTCTAATCCGCGAATCGGAGGACTGATAAGCGTGCGCCCCATTGGATCGGCTTGCATGAGGAAGCGCACCGTAATTTCGTTCGCTCGAGGCGTATCCTTCGGAATTGCGGTTTCGAGCATAATGCCGCGGGAGGCTAGCAGCTGTTCGGTCTCCAACACTATACTTGCGCTATCATTCACTTCCCCGACAATGTCAAGCTTCTGTGACCACAACTGATAGCCAAGCAGCACATTCAAGAAGAGAAAGGCTAGAATCAGTATTGTTTTGGCACGTCCCCATTCCATCCTGTTCGCCTCCTCATATCAGAAAGTCAATCTCTCCGTTGAACAATTCGACTACCCAAACCGGCATTAGTCGCACCGTCTCTTCCTTAATTACTGCCCGATATGCAGGGAACACCCGTTCAACCGCGGCATTGAATTCATACTGTTCGAGCTTTCGTTCCAGCGTCATGCCGCCTGCGAGCAAATACTCCTCTCGCTCCGGTTCTACATCGAGGTCCAGTGTAATTAATGACCGTTCATAGTTCGAGACAACGCCTTGCTGAAGAACGATGCGCATATAGCCGAACGGTGTATCCGATTGGGCGAAGATTGGATACGAGCCGTAGTAGTGACGATATTGAACGACTTGGGTCCATTCTTGATTGAACATGTCCGTTGTATAGCTGCCGTTCCAGCCCCCATGCTGATTCACGAACTGCATGGCAGTCAAGAAGCTCTCTTCCGGGACTGTACGTCCAGGTGCTGGAGCAACAGGATCAGAGTATGTCATCCATTGGTTCATGCGATCGATTTGCAGCCCTCGCTTACCATCGGTGAAGATCTCTGTTCCGTCCCGCTCCAGTAAATTACGGCTGATACTTGGATCAATGAACAAGCTATTCTGCAGCTGCTGCGGTGTGATGGTCGAGTATGGAAGTTCGATAATCGGGATATGCAGCGATTCTTGAGGCACATAATACTTGCCGTGCAGCAATGTGAAGTTGTTCAATTCATTCAAGTAGCTGCCCAGGTTTACATACCTCGCCAGTTCATGTGCGCTCAGATCGATACGCGTTGCCTCATACGCGCTGAACCCGCGATCCGCGAAGAAGTATGCCCTCACTTCCCCTTCCCGCTCCGTACTAGTCAGCCATATACGATCGATGTAATCATTCATACGATGCACTTCGCCTTCAATCTGGAACAAGGATTGCAGCACGGAGAAGGGAAGTCCGTCAGGGAACGTGATTTCCAGACCTTGACGCTCATTCCGTATCTCATTCCAGTCCTTCGTATATCGCGCGATAGGTCGAACTCCTTGGAAGCTGCGCTCGGTCAGCATCTCGAAGATTTGATCATAGAAGTAATGCTTAGGATAGAGCAGCGTATGACGCTCCTCGCCGAAATGCAGAATCATTTCACTGGGAAAGACCAAGTCCTCTACGCTCTTCTCAGCGCCTGTCAGCTCTGTCCGAATGTACGCCGTCTCACGAATCGGAATGAAATTGGGCTGATTGTATGCAAGCATATAGCTTTGCATCAAACTGCCTGCTACGAGCACAACGAGCAGCGCTGTCTTCAGCTTCTCCTTCATCCCTCTCACTCTCCTTCATGCTCGAGCGGCAGTGTGAACGACACCCGTGTGCCCTTATTCACCTCGGACTCAATATAGATGAATCCATTATGCGCTTTAATTATTTCCCGGGCAATGGACAAGCCAAGTCCAGTTCCGCCCATGTTGCGCGAGCGTGCCTTGTCCACACGGTAGAACCTCTCGAATATATGCTGCAAATCCTTCTTCGGAATGCCTGCGCCGGTGTCCTGCACCGCTACCTCGACCTGTTCTCCTTCTACCCGCGTCGCTTCCAGCGTAATCGTACCGCCTTCAGGTGTGTACTTGACCGCATTCGATACGAGATTGTCTAGCACCTGATCGATCTGATCGGGATCAAGCGGAACAGCAGGTATAGGGTCAGGTGCATACACTTGAATCGCAATACGCCGTTGCTGCATCTGGAAGGCGAAGCGATCCGCTACTTCCTCCAGCATGGAGGCAATATCAGTTGGCTCTCTCGTCACGACTGTTTGCTTGGAATCGAATCTGGACAAGTGGAGCAGATCGGTAACAAGTCGAATCATCCGCTCGGTCTCATTGCTAGCTACACCTACGAAGCGATGAGCCAGCTCTTGCTCCTCAATGGCGCCGTCCTGCAACGCTTCCAGATAGCTCTTAATCGTCGTCAGCGGCGTACGCAGCTCATGGGAGACATTCGCGACGAACTCCCGCCGCGAGTGCTCCAATTTCTCTTGCTCGGTCACATCTTGCAGAACAATGATCGTTCCAGTAATAATCCGCTCCCGCCGATATATGGGCGTGAAGCTGACACGCACTACGTTATGCTCGTCTTCCTCTGTCGCTCCCAGTTCGATCATAGCCGTCTGCTGATCGCCTAGCACATGACGGTCGATCTCCGGCTTGGCCATGCCCAATACGGATGAAATCTCACTGCCTATGACTTCCTCAGTCAGCCGAAGCATCTGGTGTGCGCGCTTGTTCATGACGATAATCTTGCCCATGTCATCGGTAGCGATGACGCCGTCACTCATGTTCGCCAGTATCGAGGCCAGCTTATCCTTCTCTTCCTCATTGGCGGAGAGCGCATCCTTCAGTCGATTGACCATATAGTTGAAGGCTTGCCCGAGCTGACCGATCTCATCATTGCCGCTCACACGCACTTGCTGATTGAAGCTGCCATCTGCCATTGCCTTCGCCGTTCGGGTAATTTCCTTAATCGGATTCGTGATCGTATTGGACAGAAGAATGCCCAGCAGCGCTGTCAATCCTAATGCAATCATCGTCCCGGCAATGAAGATCTGATTAATACTGTCGATCGTCCCGTACATCTCTTCCATCGAAGCGGTTACATAGACGGCGCCAATAATACGGCTTCCTGTCTTCACCGCGTAGGCGAGCGCTAGCTTGCGCACGCCATTGTCTATGACTCTCTCCTCATAGCTGAAGCCCTGCAGCGCTTGGGCAATCTCCGGCTGTGTCTTCTTCTGACCGACCAGCATAGGATTAGAGGAGACTAAGATCACCCCGCTAGAGTCGAGCACCTGCACTTCCGCACCGCTGATCTTATTGAAGTTGCTGACCACATCATGCAGATCATCGTAACTCGTCCGTTCCTCTCCCTGCTCCCGCTCGGATTGCCCTGACATGTATTGACCGACATACTGAGTAAGTAAGTCAACGCGGTTATTCAGCGACTCGGTGAAGTTGCTCGTGAAGGAATTCTCCACCGTATTCACGAAGTAGACGCCGATCAGTTGCATCGCAATAAGAATAAGCAACACATAGATTATGATTAGCTTCAGCTGAATCGAGCCGAACAGTCGCAGCGGCTTCATGCAGGCCCGCCGATCTTCGGGTTGCGCATCAAATAACCTAAGCCTCGCCGGGTAATGATGTATTCCGGCTTGCTCGGATCATCCTCGATCTTCTCGCGCAGTCGCCGTATCGTGACGTCTACTGTACGCACATCACCCAAGTATTCGTATCCCCACACTGCTTGGAGCAGATGCTCGCGCGTCATCACCTTGCCGCTGTTGCGAACGAGGTATTGCACCAACTCGAATTCCCGATGTGTCAGGTCCAGCGCTTCGCCATCCTTGTAGACGACATACATATCCTGGTCAATCATCAAGTTCGCCAGACGAATACTGTTCTTCTTCTGCTCCTCCGCCTCTGATTCTGATCCAAGCTTCGCCAATCTCCGCAGATGAGCCTTCACTCTAGCCAACAACTCACGCGTGCTGAACGGCTTGGTTACATAATCATCGGCCCCCATCTCCAGACCGAGCACCTTGTCCAGCTCTGTATCCTTCGCCGTCAGCATAATAATCGGCACATCCAGCTTGCCCGCTCGAAGCTCCCGGCACACATCCATACCGTCCTTCATCGGCAGCATCAGATCCAACAAAATTAAGTCCGGCTTCTCTGCGAACGCGACATTCACTGCTTCCTGTCCATCGAATGCGCAGACTACCTCATAGCCTTCCTTCTCTAAATTGAACTTTAAAATATCAGCAATCGGCTGTTCATCATCGACGACTAATATTTTGGCCATACGCAACGCACCACCTATCATCCGTTCCAATGTGTACGCCCCCTGTTATCTATCCTATTATTTTAGCACAAATAAAATAGAAAAGAGACAGCTGTCACATGTTGACACTGTCTCTTGCAGAACTATATTTATGGCAAGTATTGAATTGGGTTTTGCGCGGTGCCGTTCTTGATTATTTCAAAATGCAGGTGAACGCCAGTTGAATTACCCGTACTGCCCATCACACCAAGCTTCTCGCCCTTCTCTACGTTCGTGCCTTCTGTTGCGGATATCGAACTCATATGGGCGTATAGCGTCTGGTAGCCGTTATTATGATCGATAATGACTGTTTTGCCATACCCGCTCTTATCTCCCGCATGCACGACTTTACCATTGTCGGTTGCCATAATCGTCTTATTCTTCGATGTTAGGTCAATACCCTTGTGCAGGGAGCCCCAGCGCATGCCGTAGCTGCTGGAAATATTCGCTCCACTAACCGGCCAAGAGAATGAGCCTGTTCCCTCACCCGGAATAATCTTCGTACCTCTTCGCACGATAGCTGATACCGGTTCTTCGATGATTTCCTTGCTCACCAACTCTTGTTCCAGCTCCATGCCGTTAATCTTCGTTATCTTGAAGGTAAGTAACTGCTTGCCGTTAACCCCTTCCTGATCGACGACTGTCTTCCCCATCTTCAACTCGTCATCCTGCTTGTAGATGGTCTCATACTGGATGTCATGCAATTCTTCCACGTGTTCTTCCGTCTTCACCGACAAGTGCGGCTGCAATATCGTCACATCCAACTCATCGCCGATGTAGATGTTGTCATTCTTCAGCTGTGGATTCTTCGCCTTAATCTCGTCCACTGAAATATCCAGCTTATCGGCAATGCAGGAGAGGCAATCGCCTTCCTTCACCACATACTTCGTCGGAGCCACATCACCGGTCAGAAGCTTGTCTACCAATTGTTCTGGATCTGCCAGTTGACTCGGATCGAAGCCCTCTGTCTCATCTATTCCTACTTCTTCTACGAATCCTACGGATTGATATTCTCGATTCGTCGCTCTTGCAACCTGCTCAGCTTCATCATCGGATAAGATCTGGACATTGCGAGCTGCTTCATCTTGCTCATTCGCAGTGAAGTGAAGCTTAATGTCATTCAGGATAGCATCTGCTGTCTCCTGATCCTTCACGATCGCGACAGTCTCTCCATCGATCTTAAGCGCAACACCTACCGTCTTCTCTTCCAGCATATTGTCCAATGCGCTAAGCGCCTGATCGTTATCGCTCTCCGGCTTGAAGGATGTTTCCTTCTCGAATGCGATATCCTCTTCATTCAGTACAATATGTACTTGTGGATACTGCTTTTCCAGATTCTCGTAGCGCTGATCGACATAGTTCTCTATGATCTGCGGATCCGTTACCGTTCCCGCTTGTTCTTCATTCACATAAACGTGCCAGACGTCAATTGTATTGCGCTCAACGTACTGGTGACCCGCTACCGATGCGACTGTTACCAAGCCAACTGTGCCTACACAAGCAGCAATCCGCCATTTATATGTAACTGTCCAGGTTGCGGTAGACTTGGCCGCTTTGGCAAGCCGATGCCCCAAGTTCCCCCAGAACTCTTTCATATTCGTCTCCTTTGGCTTTGTATATAAATTTTCTCCCTTATATACTCTACCACATGACAGAATCTCGGGGCAATCCCTATCTTGTGAACGGCTTGTGAGAGATTTGTCGGTAGTCAGACGAATATAGTGATGTGCTAGGAGTAATTACTCATAATTTCGAGCAATTGGTCCATGTCCGCTTCATCCAAGTACGTTTCCATAATCGTCAACAGTTCCTCCATTTCCGCTTCTGTAATGCCGTTCTCCATATATGCCGATATAGCTTGCAGCTCCTCCTTAGGCAGCTTCGACATCACTAATGTGAAGATCGTCCACTTGTCCTCATCGCTTAACTTCTCCCGCTTCTCATTGAACTCTTGCGCGCTAATATACAAGCGGTCCTGCCCTTGCTCAGAATCTGCTTCCTCTACAATGCCGCTTCCCCATACTGCAACCGCATCCGGTCTCCCCTGTTCCACTTCCGTATCTCCGTTCCGCTCACCCTCTGCATCTCCTTGAACGGACTTCTCCTGATCCTCACGCTCATTCGCTTCCGGGTAATCAGGTTCCTGGCTGACCTCTGTCTGATCATGCACAAGAATACGGTTCACTTCATCCCGCAAGCCGGGGGTATCACGTGATACGGAGTGATTCGGCCATTGCCTCACTGCTTGTGCGAGGAAATCACTGAACTTCACATCCAGTTCAGCGCTTGGCAGCTCATAGGCTTCCAGCACTCGTTCCACATACAGCTGTATAACCGTCCATGTCGACAGCATGGATACGGTGCTTGCCAGTAATGTCGTCAAGAGCAACCGGCTCATCCAACCTAACATGCGCATCGCTATTGCCTCCTGCCTTCTTTTTGTACTTCACCGTTGTCTCATTGGCCATCATCACCAGTATTGACGCATATCCGCTTCTTTCATTCCAGCACAAGCAAAAAAAACCATTCCATCATGGAACAGCACAAAAAAAAACCGCCCCTCGCTCACAATGAACGATAAGGCGGTTGAATACGGTTGCTTGTTGATTACGCGTTGTACAACGGTCGTACAATATTCGTCTGCTCACGATTACGTCCGACAGAGAAGATCGCGATCGGTATACCCGTCAACTGAGAGACGCGCTCCAGATAATGCCGAGCCGTGTCAGGCAGCTCATCCAGTGTCTTCACCTTGGTCAAGTCTTCCTTCCAGCCTGGCATCTCTTCATAGACAGGCTCACATTGTGCCAGCGTCTTCAAGCTTGCTGGATAGTGTTCAATGACCTCATCTCCGATCTTGTAAGCCGTACAAATCTTGACTGTCTCAAGCCCGGTCAATACATCCAGCGAGTTCAGCGACAGACCGGTAATGCCGCTCACGCGGCGAGAATGACGGACGACAACACTGTCGAACCAGCCCACGCGACGCGGGCGCCCCGTAACGGTGCCATACTCATGCCCCTTCTCTCGAACTTCGTCACCGATCGCATCATGCAATTCGGTTGGGAATGGGCCATCTCCGACACGTGTCGTGTATGCCTTCGCTACACCGATAACCTGATGAATCTTCGTAGGTCCTACGCCTGCGCCGATACAGACTCCGCCTGCAATCGGATTCGAGGAAGTAACGTAAGGGTACGTACCTTGATCGATATCAAGCATAGCGCCCTGCGCTCCTTCGAATAGCACCCGCTTGCCTTGGTCGATCGCATCGTTTAATACAACGGACGTATCAGTTACATATTGACGCAGCTGCTCTGCATAGCCTAAGTATTCCTCGATGATCGCTGCTGCATCCAGACCTTCTGCATTGTACACCTGCTTAATCAAATTATTCTTGTCAGCAATTAGCGCCGATACCTTCTCTCTGAAGAGGTCGGCTTCCAGCAGGTCGGCGATGCGAATGCCATTGCGCGCTGCCTTGTCCATATAACAGGGACCAATGCCCTTCTTCGTCGTACCAATCTTATTGTCACCCTTGCGCTCCTCTTCGAGCTGATCTAACAGCAGATGGTACGGCATGATGACATGCGCACGGTCGCTGATCTTCAAGTTGTTCGTCGTGAAGCCATTGTCATGAATATATTGAATTTCATCTAGCAGCGCCTTCGGGTTGATGACTGTGCCATTGCCGATGACACATGTCTTGTCTGCATAGAAGATTCCGGACGGAATTAATGTCAGCTTATATTTATGTTCATTGATCAAGATCGTATGGCCGGCATTATTGCCCCCTTGATAGCGGGCTACGACTTCAGCTGATTCTGCCAAATAATCGGTAATTTTGCCCTTTCCTTCATCGCCCCATTGGGTTCCGATGACGACAACGGTTGACATGGATTAATCCCCTCGCTCAAGGAGCCTATGTGCTCCTGGATTGTCCACCCGGTTGCAGGCGGCATTCTCAGTGTAGCAGTCGCCCTTCTGAAAGTCAATGAAAAACGAACGATTGAATGTCCCCACATTCAATCGTTCGGAAATAACTGCTGTTTTTCGATTTTTACCCCGCTACTTCTGTCATTTCGCCATGAGATCGGTCGAGACTGACAAATTTGTTGTAATTCTTCAAGAACACCAGCTCTACTGTGCCTACCGGTCCGTTACGCTGCTTCGAAATAATAATTTCGATAATGTTCTTCTTCTCGCTCTCCTGATCGTAGTAATCATCGCGGTAGAGGAATGCGACAATATCGGCATCCTGCTCAATCGAACCCGATTCGCGCAGATCACTCATCATGGGCCGCTTGTCCTGACGCTGCTCCACGCCGCGGCTAAGCTGCGAGAGCGCGATGACAGGCACTTCCAACTCTCTTGCAATCTGCTTCAAGGTTCGTGAGATTTCCGATACTTCCTGCTGCCGATTGTCGCCCCGCCCTCGACCTTGGATCAGCTGCAGGTAGTCGATTAAGATCATGCCGAGTCCCTTCTCCTTCTTCAGCCTGCGGCACTTCGCGCGTATGTCAGCTACCGTAATGGACGGGGAATCATCTATGTAGATGCTGGCCTCCGACAAGGTGCCGATCGCCATCGTCAGCTTCTCCCAATCGTCACCTTCCAGATAGCCTGTCCTCATGCGGCCTGCATCGACATTCGACTCCGCACATACCATCCGTTGTACGAGCTGCGCCGCTGACATCTCCAAGCTGAAGATGGCCACTGTTTCATTCGCGCGTACACCTACATTCTGCGCAATGTTCAATGCGAACGCCGTCTTGCCGACTGAAGGACGGGCAGCGACGATGATGAGATCATTCCGTTGGAACCCGGACGTCATCTTATCCAAGTCGGGAAATCCCGACGGAATCCCCGTCGTACCGCCCTTGCTCTGGTTGAGGAATTCCACTCGCTCGAATACTTCCATTACGACATCACGAATCGCGATGAAGCCGCTGCTCTTCTTGCGGTTGGCGATCTCCATAATACGCATCTCCGCATCGCTGAGCAGTGATGTCACGTCTTCTTCGCTTGCATACCCACTGCTCGCAATTTGCGTAGCTGCCCGAATCAGTCTGCGCAAGAGAGCCTTCTCTTCGATCAATCGTGCATAATAGTCCACATTCGCCGCAGTCGGCACCGAGTTGGCTAACTCGGTCAAGTAAGTGATGCCGCCAACCTCTTCTAGCACCTGCTTGTCCTTGAGCTTGGCGGTCAACGTAACGAGATCGACGGGCTCTTGCTCCTCGGCCAGCTCCAGCGTCGCTTCATAAATCGATTGGTGAGAGGCCCGATAGAAGTCCTCTGGCTGAAGCCGCTCCATCGCTGTAACGAGTGCTTCGCCATCGAGCAGAATTGCGCCTAACACCGCTTGCTCCGCTTCCACGTTTTGCGGAGGCGTTCGGTCGAACATCATGCTTTCATTCATCTGGACGTCTCCTTTAATGCTGTCAGCTTATCTTCAAGCTGCTAGCTGCCTGGTCAGGCTTCCTCTATTACGTGTACATGAATCGTGCCTGTCACATTCGGATGCAGCTTAACAGGCACTTGTGTAACACCAAGGGAGCGAATCGGCTCATCGAGCTGAATCTTTCGCTTGTCGATCTTAATGGATTTCGCAGCCAGCTCCTGCGCGATCTGCTTACTTGTAATCGAACCGAACAACCGCCCGCCTTCTCCCGACTTTGCGCGAATTTCGACCTTGAATGAATCTAGCTTCTTAGCGAGCGCTTCCGCCTGCTCTTGTTCCTTCTCCTTGCGTTCGTCAGCAGCCTTCTTCTGATGGTCCAGCTGTTTGATATTGCCGGAACTTGCCTCAGCAGCTAAGTTTTTTGGGAACAGAAAGTTACGGGCATAGCCCTCGGAAACATTTTTAACATCACCTTTTTTGCCTTGCCCTTTGACATCCTGGAGTAAAATGACCTTCATTCTGATAACCCCTCTCTCAAATCTATTTCTTGCAACAAGCGTTTCAGCTCTGATTGTGCTTCGTCAATTGTACCTTCCAGCTGTGCTGCTGCATTCGTCAAGTGACCTCCGCCGCCTAGCTGTTCCATAATAACTTGAACATTGACCTTGCCCAGCGAACGCGCGCTGATCCCTATTAAGCCATCAGGTCGTTCCGCAATGACGAAGGACGCGGAAATTTCCGTCATATTTAATAACGTATCAGCCACCTTGGCAATGAGCAACTGGGAATACTTGTGTTCCTCGTCTGCTGCACATATCGCTATGCACGAATGCCAGATTTCCGCATGCTTAATAATTTCGGATTTCTGGATGAATTCCTCCAGATCCTCCTTCAGCATCTGTTGGACGAGCGCCGAGTCCGCCCCGTTCCTTCGCAGGAAAGATGCCGCCTCGAATGTACGGGCACCCGTACGTAAGGAGAAGCTCTTCGTATCTACTACGATGCCGGCTAATAAGGACGTTGCTTCAATCGTTTCCATCGGAAGACGGTCCTGCAAGTACTGCAGCAGCTCTGTTACGAGCTCACAGGTCGAGGACGCATAAGGTTCAATATAAATAAGGATCGCGTCATCAATAAATTCCTCACCGCGGCGATGATGATCAATGACCACGATACGCCCTGTATGCTGCAAAATCTTAGGCTCTGCCACCATAGAGGACTTGTGCGTATCTACCACGATAGCAAGAGACCGCTGATTCGTAATCGACAGCGCTTGTTCCGGCGTTATGATCCACTTCTGAATCGACTCATGCTGCTCGAGCTCCTGTAGCATGCGATGGATCGACGGATTATCATCCTCCAGCACGATATAGCCTTCCTTGCCGCACACCTGCGCCATCTTAAGTACACCGACCGCAGCCCCCATCGAATCCATATCCGGATAGCGATGTCCCATAATGATCACTTTATCGCTTTCCTTCATCAAGTCGCGAAGCGCGTGAGAGATGACCCTTGCGCGTACGCGCGTACGCTTCTCCACTGCATTCGATCGTCCGCCGTAGAAAGACAGTCTCTGGTCGGCTCTGACTGCAGCCTGATCTCCGCCGCGCCCAAGCGCCACATCCAGGCTCGATTGCGCTAGCGAGCCCAGTTCTGTCAATTGCTCGGTCCCTGTTGCAATGCCAATACTTAATGTTAACGGCAGCTTCAAGTCTCCTGTCAAGTCCCGCACTTCATCCAAAATATCGAACTTCGATTGTTCGATCTCTCGTAGTGTCTTCGTATGCATGAGGACAAAGAACCGATCCGATGCACTGCGTCGAATGTAGATGTGATTCTGATTGGCCCATTCGGTAATCGCCCCGATCACCTTGGCAAGCAGCAAGCTCCGCGTCTGATCGTCCATTCCCTGCGCCACTTCATCGAGATTGTCAAGCATCAGGATACCTAGCGCAATCTGCTCTTCCTCGTAGCGTCTGGCGAGGGTTGTTTGTTCCGTAATATTGTACATATAGATCAATCGATCATCCGGACGTATCAGACACCTGTAATACGATTCACCCATACTTATATCCATCCGCTGTTCAGTATCCTTCCCCAGCTTCAGAGATGGATGGACATGGTGTAAGCTCTGTCCTACAATCGATTCTTGTTCGAATACTTTTCCAATGTACGGATTATGCCATTCTATGATTTTGTCCTCGTTATAGACGAGCATACCGATAGGCAATTCCTGTACGACCTCGGCACCCGCCTTCTTCACCCGGTGCGTCAGTGTCATAATATAATCATTCAATTGTGCGTAAAAAGCCTGCTCAGCCGTCAGCACATAATAGACAAGCGCACCTACTGCCAGCAATGCCGCAGCTCCGACCCACCAGTGCAAAAAGAACAACGCTGCCGTGAACAGTAACAACAGCACTAAGCCTGCTATTATCGGAAGTCCGCGCCACCTGCGAAGCAAAAACTTCGGCATATTAACGAGCCACCACCCTGCTTATTTTGTCATCCTGTCTCGAAGTGAGAATGCCGTATCCATCACGCCGAGCAAGCTGAGTACTTGGGGCAACAGCAACCCCACCACTACGCCAAGAACCGGCAATGCCCGATTCCACTTTCGCTCCTTGGTGATGAAGCTAAGGAACGATATCGCCTGAACACAGAACACCAATAGCAGCAACGGATACAGATTGCTGTAGACTGCTGTCAGGAAGGAGTCCCCTTCCGCGCTCCAGAACATACCAATCAATAAGACAATCAAATAATACCATACCCATGATCGGGGCAACCGCCATGTGTGCAACGGCGGTAATCCAGGTGCTCCATGTCCCCGATGTTCAAGAATACGGCGCCCTATCGCATGACTAATCAGCGTATAGAATCCCGCTGCAGCCAGCATATAAAATGGAATCATCGTGATCATGAGCGTGACAGATGTATCAATTACCTCGTTCGACAGCCCTTCTGTGAATAGGGCCGGCATCGTATCCATGCTGTCCTTCAAGTATTGACGGAAATCCGACGTCAAGTCTGGATACGCGGTAAAGATAAGTACGAATACAACCAACTGCATCGCGATTAATGCCAATATGCCGCCTGTTAGTACGCTGCGCGCCGGCTTCTTCCGATGATAGCCTTGCCCCATCACTGCCGCTGGTACTGCAAAAAAACCTAGCAGCGCCCACATCAGCATCACCACGAAAGGACCGAACGCACTGACGATCAACCCGGCAGCAGCAACAACCGCAAGCGTCACGACGACGAACGTTCTTCTTCCCCGTTCCCCATACACCACAATAGCCGGAATCATCATGAACGGAAATGCCACGATCACCAACGGTGTAAAGGATGCCACTAACAGTAAAACCCATATTACGCCCCACATCAAGGGAATTCCGTTCTTTCGCACGCTTTCACCTCTTACGTATATGATTTTCCAATGTCGAAATGTCTTGATACCAGTCTTCGAGCTGATGCTGATCTTCCCGATGCTTCTTCAACTTATCCATAATAGCATCATCAAGACGGTGATACGGCACACCCAACCTTCTGCCTAATATGTAACAGCTGACGATGAGGCTAGCGAGACTGTCCGTCATTCTTGCCGAACTGCCGTCCCAGAGTGCCTTGAACAATCGGGATACCTGATCTACGACTTCCGTCTTCAACCATTCAATGACCTTCGCCCGTTTCGCCAAATCCACTTCCGCATTCGTCTTATTCACATCGAAACGCTCCCTCACGTTATCGCTTATCCGTCGCTCGCACATGTACGTCGTCAAGCTTCCAGCGCTGCAACCTTAACCTGAATGCTATTGCCCAATTATAGCATAAATACGGCACTATCGTTACCAGTTCCTGTACGCAAGTCATGAACCTAATTCCCTTGCCAATTCCTTATTCCTAGTTTACACTATTCAAAATCATTCTAGTTCAGTATGACAACGGAGGGATTAAGAATGCGAAGTGATACGAGTGGGGCCATCATTTTGTTCGATGGTGTGTGCAACTTCTGCAATGCCAGTGTCCAATTCATTCTTAAGCGTGATGCTAGCGGCTACTTCCACTTCACCTCTCAACAAGGAAGTGCAGGGCAACAGTTATTGCACCATCACGGTGTTCCTTCATCCTTGGACAGTATCGTACTGATTGAAGACGGCAAGCTCTACTATCAATCCGATGCCGCTCTCCGAATATGCAAGCACTTGAACGGCATGTGGAAGCTGGTAGCATGGCTGCTCCTTATTCCGAAGCCGATTCGTAATTTTTTCTATGCGATTATCGCGAAGCATCGATACCGCTGGTTCGGCAAGAGCGACAGCTGTATGCTTCCGAAGCCGGAACATCGCAGTCGATTCCTAGACGAATCTGAACGTTGACGTGCGCACATCTGCTCTAATCTATACCTTCTATGTACATGCATACAGAAAAAACCAGACTGCTCATGCAATCTGGTTTTTCTTATTGTGAAACCTAGGTTCCACTACTATTCCGTTGTGTAAGGCAACAGTGCAATCTGGCGTGAACGCTTAATTGCTACTGTCAATTGACGTTGATACTTCGCGCTTGTACCAGTAACACGACGAGGAAGAATCTTGCCGCGTTCGCTGACGAACTTCTTCAACAGGTCAGTATCCTTATAGTCGATGTGTGTAATCTTGTTGACTGTGAAATAACATATTTTACGACGCTTGCGACCACGACGGCCGCCGAATCTGCGCTCACCGCGCTCTTCGCCGCCTTCTCTTTTTTGGTAAGCCATGTTCTATTCATCTCCTTTCAGTTCCAGTCCGTTCCTTAGAACGGTAAATCATCATCAGATATGTCGATCGGACTGCCGTCATCGGAAAAAGGATCCTGCTGCTGTTGATTGCGTCCGCTATCCTGAGACGGTCCTCTGTCACGGTATTGTCCGCCTCCGTCATAAGACTCGTCCCGATTGCCGCTGTTCCCGGCGTTCCCAGCGCTCCCGGCTGATTCCAGAAAACGCACATTGTCCGCTACGACTTCCGTTATATATACGCGTCGACCTTCATTATTATCGTAATGACGCACCTGCATGCGTCCCTCTACCGCAGTCAGCCTACCCTTGCGCAAGTAATTGGCACAGGTTTCAGCCAGCTGCCGCCAAGTCACGATGGGAATGAAGTCCGCTTCCCGATTGCCGCTCTGGTTCGTAAACGGCCGGTCCACCGCAAGTGTGAACTGCGTGACCGCAACACCGGATGGCGTATAACGGAGCTCTGGATCTTTGGTCAATCTACCGATGAGTATGACACGGTTCAACATCGAATCCCTCCCGGACTATAGCTGGTTGGATTAAGCAACAACGTCTTGTACGATCAAATGTCGGATGATTTCATCCGAAATGCGGATGACACGATCCAGCTCGCTGACAATATCGCGACCTGCTGTGAAGTTCACGATCACGTAGATACCGTCATTCTGCTTCTTGATCTCATACGCAAGACGGCGCTTTCCCTTAACCTCATACTTGTCTACAGTACCGTCGTTGTTGATGATGTTCTGGAGCTTCTCTCCAATAGCTTGGACAGTTTCCTCTTCAGCTTCGGAGCGGATGATATACATCATTTCGTATTTGCGCATTCGATTCACCTCCTTCTGGACTAAACGGCCCCCACCGATCGGGAGCAAGGAGCGAGATACTTGAATATAACTTCAAAAAACTCGCACTAAATTACTATACCAGAATGATGGTGATGAATCAACCATTACTCGTTGACAACTTGAGTCAATTGCAGCTTGATTCCCCCGCAGAAACCGTCTCAAGATATTGTTTCCATGCATTCACATTGCTCTATATGGCTTTTTAAGCGTATTGTGAAATTGACTCCAACTTGCATACTTTGGCGTGTATGGTTAGACTCGATCACTTTCATACTAATACAGGATATTCTCAATTTAGGAAAGCGAGGCGACAGATCATGGGTGAACAGACACAATTCGAACCAGGAGATACGGCGCCTAACAACGGCACTTACTCTGAGGTAGGCGAACGGGCATTTCACATGGGAGTGAACGACCCGCAGCATGTAACCTTGAAGAAGGGCGACACCTTCCCTCCCACCACCAATCACAATCGGAAGTGGAAGCTGGACCGCCCGGGCAAGCACTAGCCCACTTAGATGATGACGCTGTGGACTCCTCTTGATTCTTGCGATGTGAATGCTTAGCGACATAATAGGGAAACGACGCAAACACGAACGATATTTATGCGAGAAAGCTGCGATTGTGCAGGAATGTACGCAAAACGGAGAAGGTTTTGAGGAAATACCGTCGATTGTGCAGGCTTTTGTGCGGAAACTAGCTGGATCGGACAATTTTACGCATGTGAAGATGTAGATTTGCAGGAATTCCATCTTTTTTGCGCGATTGAGGAGCTAAGCCTGCACATTCGCAGGCAATGCGTATATTCATCGTGTAATGAGACGGTTCTGACAGAGAATGTTCCGACACGAAGAAAACGACCCTTTCGGGTCGTTTCTCATTACGGAAAGGGTGGGATGCTCTCCATTCCATTCCGAGACTGCGATGCCTATTCACCGAAGTCTTGCTCCGACGAACCCATGGGTTCTCACCCACCACATGAAGAAAACGACCCTTTCGGGTCGTTTCTCATTACGGAAAGGGTGGGATTCGAACCCACGCACGCCTCGCGACGCCTAGCTGATTTCGAGTCAGCCCCCTTGGGCCTCTTGGGTACCTTTCCATGCAATATTGAATTTAGCGGACAAATGCAATTGTAGCATATTCATTTCCCTTAATGCAACGGTTATTTCTGGCTTCCTGTTCCCCCTTATACAATGCGTGAATAAAGGGTATGCAGAAGTCCTTGTATCAACTCCCGCACACCCTTCACCTGTATGATTCAATTCACGCTATTCAGGCAGTCCAGTATCCCTTTCCTGCACAGCCTTCTCTGCATAGCGCAGCACCTTCTTCAGCCTCTTCTCGAACTTGGACCTCGGGATCATGACACTGTGCTTGCATCCGACACATTTGATCCGAATATCCATCCCCATACGGATAATCTCCATCTCATTGACTCCACACGGGTGCTGCTTCTTCAATTCCACAACATCGCCTAATCCATAGCGAATCGGTTCCATCTCTACTCCTCCTCCAAGCGAGATTAGCCGGATTGAGACACTTCATCCTTGCGCTGCAATGTGACTACACGCGGGTATGGAATTTCAATTCCCGCCTCGTCGAGTGCTTTCTTCAATTCTGCATTCATCTGACGCCCTACGGCAAATTGGGTATTCGGCTTACATTCGGTGACAACCCGAATAATTACCTCAGATGCGCCTAAGCTTTGCACCCCAAGCACTTCAGGATCTGCTACAACATTGTCATTGTGTTGCTTCACCTGCAGCGCTGTTTCTTTAATAACCTGTATCGCCTGATCAATATCTGCTTCATAGGCAATCGATATATCCGTTACACCCATTGAATTATTGATTGAGAAATTCGTTACCTCGGATATAACACCATTCGGAATAATATGGATCTCTCCTGTCCAAATCCGCAGCTTCGTGACCCTTACCCCAACTTCCTCTACTGTCCCCTTCTGTCCATTCACCATAATCAAATCACCAACACCGAACTGATCTTCGAATATGATGAAGAAGCCAGTTATCACATCCCGCACGAAATTTTGTGCGCCGAAGCCGATCGCAAGCCCCAGTACACCTGCCCCAACTAACAGCGGCATCAGACTATAGCCGAACTGATCAATAATGAGCAGCAGCGCGATGAAATTAATCGTATAATTGCATGCATTGCCAATCAGCTTCCCCATCGTCCTTGCACGCCTTGCGTCATATTTGATGCGAGGATTCACTCGATCTGCAATGATATGCGCAACGACTTTGCCAATAATGCGCTTGACGATGCTTGCCGCAATTACGATCAGAATAATCTTAGCGACGACTAAGCCCCAGTTCATCCAATTATCTGGACTGATCCATCTATCCAAGAACGTGCTCCAAGTTCCTGCCAAATACATTTGCATGATAACTTCCTCCTCGTTATGTAGCAACATCTGCTAATCTAGCATCAGTTTATCATAGCAGTTGCCGTTTTTGAAATACAGCCCTCGGATCTCTACGTTCTCTTGCTGAATAATACGAACAACTCGTTCCCTATCTTCATCCTCAAACGCAATGGACAATGCACAGCCTGCTGTAACTTCCTTCGGCGTCGGGCAAGTATCTATCTCTATATCTGCATAGTCCAACAACATCTCAGCACGCAATGCCTGTTGTGTAGAATCAAAGGCTAACAAGTGCATCTCATATCCATTCCTTTTTTGACATATAGTATAAATCTTCTGTGATCTTCGTATACTAATAAAAATCCGAACAACCATTATAGGAGGACCAGATGGGCCATTCATTTTCCTTTATGAAACGATTGAAGGCTACGCCTGATTCCATTAAGTTATCTTATCAAGAAGCGGAGATCAATGAGAAGCTTGCTCTTCACCTGAGTCAGTTTTATTCCCGTCTGGAGCCTACTCAAGAGCTTGTCATCATTTGTGTCGGTACTGACCGGTCGACCGGTGACTCATTAGGACCTTTCGTTGGTACACAATTGAGTAAACAATTGATCGACAGATTGTACGTGTACGGCACCTTAGATGAACCAGTCCACGCCATGAACCTGCAGGATACGATCGATCGTATCCATACAGCACATACAAGTCCGTTTATTATTGCTGTTGATGCCTGTCTCGGGCAAGTATCCAGTGTAGGATGCATCCAGATCGGTGACGGACCGGTTAAGCCAGGCGCAGGTGTGAACAAGGATTTGCCGCCTGTCGGCGATATACATATTACCGGTATTGTGAACGTAGGCGGATTTATGGAGTACTTCGTTCTGCAGAACACTCGATTAAGTTTAGTCATTCGAATGGCTGATATCATCTGCCAATCGATTGTACAATCGATCGCTTATCTGCCTGAACACAAAGCCTCGATTTAACTAAGAGTCCGCCTGTTCAATCGTCTGACGTTCTTCCGGTGTCAGCTTGTACGTGGAGTCACCCTTCACAATCGGCTTCGCGTACACATAGCTCATATCTCGATTGTGAAGGCTGCTGATTACTACACCGTTACGGTTGGCATCGAGTAATGCCAGAGAAAAACTCAAGTCATTGCCGCTTTCGCCAAATGCATTATAACGGTGAAACCCGATTCGGCCTTTCATCACTTCAAGTGTCTGTTCTAGCTTGCGAAATTGTTCGACATGAGCGACCCTCGCTTCTTCCAATTGCTCCAACTGCTTCCGCAATTGAATTAGAACTTCTTCTACATTGACAGACGCTTCAGTTCCCATACTGCTCAAGTAGCGTTTTCTTAGTCGAGATATTCGAATCCACAGTATCAGTACAAGCAGCAATAGAACCAAACTTAAGCCAATCGAGCCTAACAGAAGCCATATGAGCTGATCTTCTAGACCGAATAATCGATCCTGTTGCGTCATACCCGTTCCTCCCTCTTACACAATCTCAACTCCGCGATAGTTGTTCCACTGCATCTATGCATGCCTGTACATCTTCTTCTGTTGTAAAGCAGCCAACACTAATTCTTACCGCGCCAGTTCCCATCGTTCCTGCTGTTCGATGTGCCAATGGAGAGCAATGGTACCCTGCCCGTACAGCAATGTGAAAGTGTTGATCCAATACAAATGCTGCTTCTGACGCATCCATCGCATCTAGTGTAATCGAGACAATCCCCGTTCGAGGCTCCCCAATTTCTGGTCCAAGTACTCGTACGCCCGACATAGCTGTGAATGCTTGCATCAGCTTCTGCGTTAAGCCCCATTCTCTAGCATGGATGCTTTCAACTGTCTCATTCAAGACATATTTAACTCCCTCGTTCAGTCCTGCGATACCAGGCGTATTCAATGTGCCTGCCTCATATCGATCTGGCCTAATCATGGGCTGATCCGCTTCCTCCGAACGGCTCCCTGTACCTCCTAGTCGCAGCGGTTCCAATTCAATATCAGGATGTATGTATATACCCCCCGTGCCCTGAGGACCGAGCAAACCCTTGTGACCTGGGAATGCGACCATATCTAGTTGCAGCTCTTGAACATCTAATGGGTATACGCCGAGTGTTTGCGCAGCATCGACTAATATTCTCGCACTATGCTTATGCGCAATACGCGCCAATTCTTGCAATGGAAGGATACTGCCCAACAAATTCGAGCTGTGGCTGCAGATAAGTAATCTGGTGTCAGGTCTGAATGCCTGCTCCAGCGATTCCATATCCAGCTCTCCCCGTTCATTCGCTTCTACATAGCTGACTTCCACTTCGTTATGTTTCTTCATGTATTCCACCGGGCGCCAAACTGCATTATGTTCAACAGAAGTACATACGACATGATCACCCGGTCGAACATAACCTCGTATTGCTAAATTCAATGCGTCTGTAGTGTTCAAGCAGAACGCAATATCATTCGGATTACTTGCCCCTATCAGCTTCGCCACATTCATTCTAGTGTCGAACAACACGCGACTTGCAGCAACCGCCATCTCATGAGCGCCTCTGCCTGGATTAGCTCCACATGTTTCAATCGTATGTGCCACTGCTTTGGCAACCTCCGGCGGCTTCGGCCATGAAGATGCAGCATTGTCCAGATAAATCAGTTGCACGTAGCACGCCCCCTTATATCCATTAAATAAGCATATGCTGCAACTATTGTACCCCTACTAATACGGGATGATCAACAATTGAACAGCATATGCTTCCATTCCACTCTCTGCTTATTCACCAGTACGCTGCAGAAGCTCCAACAGCCTTTCCAGATCGTCCTTCGAATAATACAGAAGTTCAATCTTCCCTTTATCCTTGCCATGCTTGATCTTTACTGTAGTTTGGAAAACCTCTTGCAAATTATCTTCGACTTGATTAATATACGGATCGCGATTTTTAACTCTTGGCTTCTTGGTTGTCTGCGGCTTATGATCAAGCTGCTGAATTGCTTCCTCCAGCTCTCGAACACTCCAGCCTTCTTCAACGACAATTCTTGTGAGCTTCACTTTCTGCAGATCATCACGAACTCCTGCAATTGCTCTGGCATGTCCCATTGACATTGTTCCACGTGAAACATGTTCTTTAATTTCTGCTGGAAGCTGTAGCAGTCGCAAGAAATTCGCGATATGCGAACGTGATTTCCCTACCTTCGCAGACAATTCTTCCTGCGTTAAGGAGAACTGGTCAATCAAAGCCTGATAAGCAACTGCAATCTCAATAGCATTGAGATCTTCACGTTGTAAGTTCTCAATCAACGCGATTTCCATAACTTGCTGGTCAGTAAACTTGCGAACGACAGCAGGAATCGTATCCTTGCCGCACGCCTGACTTGCCCGCCAACGCCGTTCACCGGCAATGATTTCGTATCCTCTTAGTACATTCCTGACAATAATCGGTTGAATGACACCATGCTCTTGAATCGATTCTGAAAGCTCTCGAATACTATTTTCATCGAAGGTTTTCCTTGGTTGGTAAGGATTCGCTCGCAGTTCCTTAACAGGAATCTCAACAACCTTGTCCTCCTCTGAAACATTCAACGATGGAATTAAAGCATCCAACCCTCTACCCAATCGCCTGTTCACTCTCGATCACTTCCTTTGCCAGTTCCATATACACCTCTGCGCCCTTCGACCGGGGGTCATACGTAATGATCGATTCACCATGGCTCGGTGCTTCACTCAATCGGACATTTCTAGGAATAACTGTGTCATAGACCTTCTGTTGAAAATATTTCTTCACTTCTTCGATGACTTGTATGCCCAGATTCGTTCTTGCATCGAACATCGTAAGCAGAACGCCCTCGATTTGCAAGCTTGTATTCAAGTGCTTCTGGACAAGTCGAATCGTATTCAACAATTGACTCAATCCTTCAAGCGCATAATATTCACATTGAATAGGAATTAATACGGAATCAGCTGCAGTCAATGAATTAACTGTAAGAATGCCCAGTGAAGGCGGGCAATCTATTAGTATATAATCGTACAGATGACGGACAAGCGCCAAGGACTTTTTCAAACGCACTTCTCTTGAAATGGTCGGTACGAGTTCGATCTCCGCTCCCGCTAGCTGAATCGTTGCAGGAATAATATTCAGATTCGGTATTATGGTATCGGCTGTAGCATCCTTCGGGTGTACGTCATTAATCAGCACATCATAGATACAATACATCACATCTGCTTTGTTAATACCAATCCCACTAGTCGTATTACCTTGCGGATCAATATCGATCAGCAGAACCTTCTTGCCTTGTGAAGCAAGCGAGGCGCCCAGATTGACTGATGTTGTCGTCTTGCCAACACCACCTTTTTGATTCGCGACCGCTATGATCTTGCACATCTGCTTCTCACCCCAATAACATTCAAATTTCGTAATTCACGCTAAGTGATAAGTCTACTTCGGAGGATAATCCTACTACAATACACAGCGTATAGTTGCCGTAATAGTGAACTGTAGTTTCATGATCTTATCACCCTTGCCACTCCCACTCTTCTATTCAACCCCAAAAAAAAATTCGGCATACGCCGGAAAAGAATGTGGCCTTACTGCATCCTACTTATTTTTGCTTGGGGATTCTGATGACAATTTCATAATGATCATCTAGATCGTTCTCATCTGTTTGTATAGATAAGCCGGAACTCATAACCATATCAACAGACTGACGGATCGTATTGACGGCAAGACGAACATCCTTAGAGAAGGAGTAACGCTTGCTTCGTTTTGGTTTATGCACTTCCTTATACAATTGAACGCGTGTTTCAGTTTGCTTCACATTCAGTTCCTTATCGAGTATCTCCTTGAGCACCTTCACTTGCAGCTCTTCACTCTCTAAGCCTAGTAAAGCTCTTGCGTGCCGTTCTGATATTTTGCGATCAAGCAGTGCATCCTTGATAGGTTGTGAGAGTTGAAGCAAACGCAGCTTATTCGCGATCGTGGATTGACTCTTCCCTAATCGCTGCGCGAGACTTTCCTGTGTCAGTTGATGCAATTCTATAAGTTGCTGGTAAGCGTTCGCCTCTTCAATGGAAGTAAGACCTTCGCGTTGCAGGTTCTCAATCAGTGCGATAGAAGCTGCTTGGGAGTCGTTAAACTCTCTAATGATCGCCGGGATCGTTGGTAGCTCAAGCTTCTTCACAGCGCGGTATCGTCGTTCACCTGCAATAATCTCATAACGTTCATCACGAATACGCACTACGATCGGTTGGATTACACCGTGTGTGCGAATTGTCTGGCACAGTTCCTCTATACGATCATCGTCGAAGATAGTTCTAGGCTGATATGGGCTCGGTACGATCTCAGATAAAGGCAGTTGCCTCACTTCATCTTGTGTTGGCTTATCTGTAAAACCAAATATTTTTGAAATGTGTTCTTTCATGGGCTATTAACCACCTATAAGATTGTTCTCTTACAATTCTCCAAAAACATGTCTATTCCTTCTACTATGAGGGAAACTTTTTTGTGACGATTATAAAAAGCGATCCATGTTCCACGTGAAACAACTGATCGATTAAGAACGAAGCAAAGGTGATTTAGCAGGTGTTCCCGCTTTTCTTGGGTACTTCTTCGAAGTAGAGGCGATTTTCCTCGCAAGAATGATCGTACGTGTTGCTTGCTCTCGTGTCAACTGAAAAGATTCAATCTGGAAAACTTTCGCACGCAGCACACCAAAGCTATAATCAGCCTCATCCAACTCTTCCTTCGCATCCGATGCCTTCATCGCCGCGAATGTCCCTCCGGGCTTCACGAATGGCAGACACAATTCATTCAATACAACCAATCTCGCTACAGCTCGTGCTGTAACTAAGTCAAAGCTGTCGCGCAAGCTTGGAATACGTGCTGCATCCTCTGCTCGCGCATGAACCGTATGGACGTCTTGTAGTCCTAGTTCTGATGCCACATGATTCAAAAAATGAATACGCTTATTCAACGAATCTACAATGGTGATATTCAGATGCGGGAATGCAATCTTCAACGGTATAGCTGGAAAGCCTGCACCAGATCCGATATCAGCTAATGTTCGCACTTGCTGCACATTCATGTAGAAGCAAAGCGACAATGAATCATAGAAGTGCTTGTCATACACTTGCTCCCGCTCTGTTATCGCGGTCAAATTCATCTTCCCGTTCCATTCTACCAATAATTGATAGTAGAGCTCGAACTGTTGAAGCTGTGTATCATTCAATTGTAACGATCGGTCTGACAGTGAATGAACGAACTGTTCTTGGATGATATCTGTACTCATGAACGACTCGCCACAACTTGATTATAATGCTCCAAATACACAAGCAGAATGGAAATGTCTGCTGGCGTTACACCGGATATACGGGAAGCCTGGCCCACTGACAGCGGTCGAATCTCGGCCAGCTTCTGCTTCGCTTCGCTAGCTATACCATGAACAGCATAATAATCGATGTCGTCAGGTATCCGCTTGCTCTCCATCCTCTTCAGACGTTCTACCTGCAACAGCTGCTTCTCGATATAACCGGAATACTTAACCTGTATTTCCACCTGCTCCTTCACGTCGGCAGCAATATCATCATCTGGCGGACATAACACATCCAGCTGACTATATGTGATCTCTGGTCTGCGCAGCAAAGTAACGGCATCGACACTGTTCTGTAACGGTGCTGTACCTGCTTCAGCTAGCAACTGCTGTACGTCTTCATCTGGTCGAATCTTCACAGAAGCAAGACGCGCTAGTTCGTTGGCAATCGCTTCTTTCTTCGCTAAGAACCGTTCGTGCCTCTCTTCCTGAATTAGACCAATCTCATAACCAATCGGTGTAAGTCGAAGATCAGCATTATCATTGCGCAGCAACAGCCGATACTCTGCACGTGATGTTAGTAGTCGGTAAGGCTCGTTCGTACCTTTCGTTACCAAATCATCAATAAGTACACCAATATAGCCTTGGGATCGATCAATGACGACCGATTCCTTCCCTTGAACTTTCCTTGCTGCATTGATGCCAGCTACGATCCCCTGACCAGCAGCCTCTTCATAACCAGAAGTGCCGTTAATCTGGCCAGCTGTGAATAAATTCGGCACAAGCTTCGTCTCAAGCGTAGGCCAAAGCTGTGTAGGTACTACCGCATCATATTCAATGGCATACCCGGTCCGCATCATACGCACATTCTCAAGACCAGATATAGATCGCAGCATACTCAACTGTACATCCTCCGGCATACTTGTCGAAAGACCTTGTACATAATACTCTGATGTATGACGTCCTTCCGGCTCCAAGAAGATCTGATGCTTCGGCTTGTCATGGAACCGAACAATCTTATCTTCGATAGATGGACAATAACGCGGTCCCGTTCCTTCAATCTGTCCGGAAAACATAGGTGCGCGATGTAAATTATCGTTAATAATCTGGTGCGTATTTGACGTTGTATAAGTAAGCCAGCACGGCAATTGCTCTTCCTGTGCAGCTGTATCCGCCGTTGATTCATAGGAGAAATACCGAGGCTTCTCGTCCCCAGGCTGGATTTCCGTCTTCGAGAAATCGATTGATTCTCGCAATACACGCGGCGGTGTGCCGGTCTTGAAGCGAACGAGATCGAAGCCGAGCTCACGCAGGTTATCCGAAAGCTTAATAGAAGGCTGTTGATTGTTCGGTCCGCTCTCATACATCAGTTCACCCATTATAACCTTACCGCGCAAATAAGTACCTGTCGTCAGCACGACCGTCTTCGCATGGTACTCTGCACCTGTTTTCGTAATGACTCCCTTACATTCCCCGTTCTCAACAATTAACTGCTCTACCATCCCTTGCCGCAGCTCAAGGTTATCCTGCAGCTCGATCGTTTCCTTCATCGTATGCTGATACAAGAACTTATCTGCTTGCGCACGCAGTGCGTGTACAGCAGGACCCTTGCCCGTGTTCAACATCCTCATCTGAATGAAGGTTCTGTCTATATTGCGGCCCATCTCTCCGCCCAGCGCATCGATTTCACGAACAACGTGCCCCTTAGCAGGACCGCCAATCGAAGGATTACAAGGCATGAATGCAACCATATCCAAATTAATCGTGATTAATAATGTCTCACAGCCCATCCTTGCTGCAGCGAGAGCAGACTCACAGCCGGCATGACCAGCACCAATCACAATAACATCATAGTCCCCTGCATGATAGCCCATCATCAGTCACCTCGTTTCCATAATTTATTCTTATTTGCCCAAGCAAAACTGTGAAAAAATCTGATCCAGCAACGATTCACCTACTGCATCACCGACGATCTCCCCTAGCTTCTCCCAAGACGTGCGAATATCGATCTGAATCATATCGATCGGCATCCACTGCTCCGTCGCTTGCAGTGCTTCCTGCAAAGAGTGCTGCGCTTGATTCAACAAATGAATGTGTCGTGAATTGGATACATAAGTCGGGTCAGCTGTTTCTACTTCGCCGCTGAAGAACATCTTCGCGATTGCCTCCCCGAGTTGGTCAATCCCCCGATGTTCCTTCATCGACATCTCAATCATCCGCTCTTGCTCGATATGCTCAGATAACCACTTCTTATCAACACCCGCTGGCAAATCAGACTTATTGAGTAGCAACAGCATCGGCTTGCCCTGAAGCTGGACAATCAATGCTCTCTCCTCATCTGTCAGCGGCTCGTTGCTATTCACAACCATGAGTATCAAATCCGCATCTGCGATTGCGCCTCTCGAACGCTCTACACCGATACGCTCCACTACATCTGCGGTCTCACGGATGCCAGCTGTATCCAACAGCTTAAGCGGTATCCCGTTCACCGTTACGAATTCTTCAATAACATCCCGTGTCGTTCCAGGAATATCTGTTACGATTGCACGTTCTTCCTGAGCCAGCTCATTCAACAAGGAAGACTTCCCTACATTCGGCTTGCCGACGATAGCCGTAATAATACCCTCACGCATGACCTTCCCCTGCTTTGCTGTACGTAATAATCCCTCTATCACGTCAATAGCAGACAACGTCTTATCTTTGATGAACGTATTCGTCATTTCCTCTACATCATGCTCAGGGTAATCGATATTCACTTCAATATGCGCCATCAGTTCAACGAGATCGTGTCGCAACATCCGGATTCGTTCTGATAACGAACCTTCCGCTTGCTTCATCGCAATGGAGAATGCTCGGTCAGATCGCGAACGTATAAGATCAATAACAGCTTCCGCTTGAGCCAGATCAATTCGACCGTTCAAGAATGCACGCTTCGTAAATTCACCAGGCTCCGCCATTCTAGCTCCTGCATCGAGCAGTAAATCTAACGTACGCCTTACAGGCACGATCCCGCCGTGACAGCTTATTTCCACAACATCCTCCATCGTGAACGATCGAGGTGCGCGCATGACAGATACGAGCACCTCATCTACTGTTTCACCAGACTGCGGGTCTCTCACCTTGCCATAATGGATCGTATGTGTAGGCTGTGACGCTAAGGAATCCTTACCTGTATATATTCGGTCAGCGATCTGCAAGGCCTCTGGACCGCTTATGCGAATGACAGCGATGCTTCCTTCTCCTACAGCTGTTGCTATTGCAGCTATTGTATCCTCAATCATCGATCATCACCCTCGAGAACCTTCTGTCGTATATTGCCAAAAAAAGCAATGACCGTGGCAAAAAAATCTGCAGTCATTGCTTGGTATCTCTATTATTTCAACGTAATGACAACACGGCGATTAGGTTCATCGCCTTTGCTATAAGTATCCACCATCGGATTGTTCTGCAATTCCGAGTGAATGACTTTCCGTTCATGCGGTGACATTGGCTCCAGCGTAACATCTTTCTTCGTCTTCGATACACGGTTCGCCAATCGGTTCGCTAGTTGAATCAACGTCTGCTCTCTTCGTTCTCGGAAATTCTCCGCATCCAATACCACCTTCACATGGGTATCAGAAGCACGATTCGCCACGATATTCACCAAGTATTGCAGCGCATCCAGAGTTTGCCCTCTTCTGCCTATAATTAACCCTAGATCTTGGCCGCTAATATTCAGTTTTACCGCTTGATCGCCATCCTCGCGCGCAATGTCAACCTGCAGCTGCATCGTTGCAGTAACTTCCTTCAGGAATTCCATTGCTTCTGTGATCGGATCGGGCAGCAGCTCAATCTCAACCTTCGCATCTTTGCCCCCAATGAAACCAAATAATGCTTTGGCAGGTTGCTCCAATACGACGATCTTCACTTGGTCCGTTGTTGCTTCCAGCTGATCTAACCCCGATTGTACGGCTTCCTCGATCGATTTGCCGGTAACCGTCACCTTTTTCATTTAGAAAGGCCTCCCTTAGGGTCTGAGGATCTTCCATAAATAAAGTAGGTCTGCACAATTGTAAATAGGTTACTAAATACCCAATACAGCGGCAGTGCTGATGCGAATTGCATGGACATAACAAATATCAGTACAGGGAAGATGTATAGCAAAGCTTTCATTTGAGCAGGTGTCTGCTTCATCATCATCTTCTGTTGAATGAATGTCGTCAATGCAGCAATAATGGGAAGAATATAATATGGATCCTTCTCCCCTAGCTCCCAGATCAAGAATGTATGGGTACGAATGTCCGCATTCCAATAGATCGCATTGTACAGGGCAATCAAGATAGGCATCTGTACTAGAATCGGGAAGCAGCCAGCCAGCGGATTCACGCCGTTCTTCTGGAATAGCTTCATCGTTTCTTCCTGCATCTTCTGCGGATTGTCTTTATGTTTGTCTCTTAATTTCTGAATATCCGGTTGGAGCGCCTGCATAGCCTTCGAGCTCCGATACTGCTTCAACGTCAACGGCAGCACTAACATTCTAATAATAATGGTGAGCACCAATATCGCAAGACCGTATTCTCCCCACAGAGTTTCAGCGAAGAAGTCGAGCGACCAAGATAATGGATACACAAAGTAATGGGACCAGAAACCTTCATTCAACAAATCTTCCGTGCTTGTCCCGTGCTCATCCGGCGGCATGCAACCAGTTAGTATGCCTACAAGCAGTAATAGAAGTCCAACTACGGCAAATTTCCGCGATTGTATTGTCCGCGACAAAACCATATTCCTCCTAACAAACGCTCTCTTTAAATACCAGTTTCAACTATACCATAAATGTTCCTACAATGAAAACTAACCTCGGGCTGTCAATAGACCTGCCCGCCTCAGTACATGAAGGATGCTCTTCTCCATCTGCCCATAATCCTGAATAGTCGCCGGCTTACGAACAATAATGATCAGATCATGATGCGGCTTGACCCGTTCCACATGATGCCGCACAATTTCCTTAATACGCCGCCGCAACCGGTTGCGCACAACCGCATTGCCCAGCTTTTTGCTTGCCGAAATACCTAAGCGAACACGCTCTGTGTTAGCGTTCCTTCTATAATAGACGACAAATTGTGAATTCGCTGCAGACTTCCCCCAACGATATAATACTTGAAAATCTCGACGATTCGTTAATCGCAATCCTCTTTGCACTTCGACTTCACTCCATGACTGGTCTACCTACAACATTGACCGTTCCACACAAACCTAAACCGCGTCACATCTACTTAGTACATAAAAAATAGAAAGAACGTAAGAAAAGAAATAAAAAAAGACCACGGAACCCGTGGTCACAAGCTGTTAGGCGCTTATCACTTTTCTGCCCTTGAGACGGCGTGCGGCAATAACCTTACGTCCGTTCTTTGTGCTCATTCTCTTACGGAATCCGTGAACTTTTTTACGTTTTCTCGTATTAGGTTGAAATGTCGGTTTTTTCATCTATACGTGCACCTCCTGCCTGCTATCTATCAGAAAAAAAGCCTTTTATCATTTAACCATCTTGAAGAGAAAAAGTCAACAGTAAAACAATTGTGTATAACTTTTTTGCGAATCAAGCGGATAAGTGTCGATTTAACCACAATTTATTCACAATATGTAGTGGTGTCAATAAAAATCACCCACAAGAAGTTGATTTTGTGGATAATTGAGCTGGATTTATTGCGAATAGGCTTGTAATTTGATATGATAGATATGTTTTTCATGTGGATAATGTAAATTCATCCCCCAAGTTATTCACAGCGTGTGGATATCTTTGTGAACAACATGCAAATTTCTTCATAACTTACTTCAAGAATTACTGAATAATGTGGATAGCTTCGACATTCTTCAGCATGATTCTTTTTTTTTCCCTTATTTTTATGGCTTATGCCACATTGCAACCTAATTACAAAGGAGTGAACAACACTGTGGATAGCCATACCCACTCTCTTTGGCAAAAAATTTTAGACGATTTGCAGACGAAGGTCAGCAAACCGAGCTTTGATACATGGTTGAAGTCAACGAAAGCACTTGTACTGAACGACCATCAGCTTGTCGTATGTGCACCTAATAATTTTGCCAAGGAATGGCTGGAAAGCCGCTACACGAAGCTGATTCGAACAGCTGTCGTCGATATACTGGGGAAGCAACTAGAGCTGCGCCTTGTCGTCGAGGACGAGGAACAAGAAGAGGAACTAGAGCCGAATACGCCAGCCGCTGCTCCATCCCCACAACTTGGCGAGGAGCGGCTCGCACAAACACTTAATCAGAAGTATACCTTCGATACATTCGTAATCGGAGCTGGCAATCGATTCGCACATGCTGCATCGCTTGCCGTCGCAGAAGCGCCGGCCAAAGCTTATAACCCATTGTTCTTATACGGCGGCGTTGGGCTTGGCAAGACACATCTGATGCACGCAATTGGTCATTACATTCTTGATCACAACCCAAGCGCGCGCGTTCTATACATCTCGTCCGAGAAATTTACGAATGAATTTATTAATGCGATTCGTGACAATCGCGGTGAGAGCTTTCGCAACAAGTACCGCAATATTGATATTCTCCTTATAGATGATATTCAGTTTCTCGCAGGAAAAGAACAAACACAGGAAGAATTTTTCCATACATTCAATGCGCTGCACGAAGAACGCAAGCAAATTATTATTTCCAGCGATCGTCCGCCAAAGGAAATCCCAACATTAGAGGAGAGACTGCGCTCCCGCTTCGAATGGGGACTCATAACAGATATTCAACCGCCAGATTTGGAAACAAGGATTGCTATCTTAAGGAAGAAGGCCAAGGCCGAGAATTTGGATATTCCCAATGAAGCTATGATGTACATAGCAAACCAGATCGACACGAATATTAGAGAGCTTGAAGGTGCTTTGATTCGAGTAGTTGCGTACTCCTCGCTCATTAACGAAGATATTACCGTCCATCTTGCAGCCGAAGCGCTTAAGGACATCATTCCGGCAAGCCGGCCTCGATCCATAACAATCCATGATATCCAACAGGCTGTGGGTGAATACTTCAATATGAAACTCGAAGACTTCAAAGCCCGCAAGCGTACGAAGTCTGTAGCTTTCCCCAGGCAGGTAGCGATGTACTTGTCGCGCGAGATGACGGACTTGTCTCTGCCCAAAATCGGTGATGCATTCGGAGGTCGGGATCATACTACCGTCATCCATGCACATGAGAAGATAGAAGAGCTTATGAAGAAGGATCAAGATCTCTATAAGATCGTGCAATCATTAATCAACAAAATCAAAAACCCTTCTTAATAAACTGACAGGCCTATACACAACTTATGCACATGTGGATAGGCTTGCTCTTTTTCGTTTTACATGAGATATCCACATATTCAGGCTCCCTACTACTATCACTACTAAAAAAAAGGTATTATAAATATATGCCCGAATTCCGAAATAAACCGATTTAGGAGTGACTTTATGAAACTCATCGTGAACAAAGACAAATTAAACAGCTCCATTCAACAGGTTTCCAAAGCAATCTCAAGCAGAACAACGATTCAAATTCTCGGCGGGATTAAAGTAGACGCCCATACTCAAGGGATTACATTGACTGCTAGTGATACAGATATATCTATACAAAGCACCATCCCACCTCAAGATGGTGATACGGAATTATTCACGATAGAGCAAGAAGGCGCAGTTGTCTTGCCAGCTAAGTTCTTCGTAGATATTATTCGCAAGCTGCCAGAGGACACAGTAGAGATAGAGGTGAAGGATGGGTTTCAGACGATGATTCGATCTGGATTGTCCGAAATTCAGCTCGTTGGTATGGATGCTGAAGAATACCCGCTGTTACCGAGCATGGATGTTAAGGAAATGGTGATGATGCAGAGCGATTTGCTCAAAACCATGATCAGACAAACTATTCTCGCCGTATCCACACAAGAGAGCACTCCTATCTTGACAGGCGTACTATTTAACATCCAAGAAGAACACATTAAACTAATTGCAACAGATCGGCACCGACTAGCTACTAGAGAAGCGTCTATTCGCAATGATGAAGGCATTGATTTTAATAATATTGTTATATCAGGTAAGAATTTGAATGAATTACAGAAACTACTTCCTGATCAAGATACTATTATTGAAATCGTTCGAGCAGATAATCAGGTACTATTCAATCTTGGAACTGTACAATTCTTCACACGTGTACTTGACGGCATATATCCAGACACATCTAAGATTATTCCGCAATCGTACAAAACAGAGATGGTTGTACCAGCCAAGCCATTCCTCAGCGCCATGGACCGGGTGAATTTGTTGAGTCGGGAAGAACGAACGAACATTGTGAAGATGGCTACACTTGAAGACGGTAAGATCGAAATATCATCTAGTTCTTCTGAATTGGGCAGAATAACCGAACAACTTGATTTACCTTCCATCAGTGGTGAGCCGTTGAAGATTTCCTTCAACTCTCGCTATATGCTGGATGCGCTCAAGACGATTGACAGCGAATGGATTCATCTTGGCTTCACAGGTGCGATGAGTCCGATTATCGTCAAGCCGAAGGATGAGACCTTCCAGCTCCATCTAATCCTGCCTTATCGGACAACAGGCTGATCTCATGCTGGATAGCGTTCATGTCATTATGCCGTACAAGGAGATGAAGAATGAAAGCGATAGCAATTCGTGATGCGTATATTACTCTAGGACAATTTCTGAAGCTGGCTGATTGCATATCAACTGGTGGTGAAGCGAAGTTCTTCCTGAAAGAAGCTGTTGTGAAGATCAATGGTGAGCCCGACAATCGCAGAGGGCGCAAGCTGCAGCCTGGAGATCAAGTTGAAGTCGAAGGCTGCGGCAGCTTTGAAGTGAGGCAGAAGTCTTGAAGCTGAACCGATTCGCGCTACGCCATTATCGAAATTACAGTGAAGTGGATCTAACGACAGACGGACGCGTCAATATTTTTATTGGCAACAATGCGCAAGGCAAGACGAATCTCCTTGAGGCAATCTATGTATTGGCGCTTACGAAATCGCATCGAACTGCGAAGGATCGTGAGCTGATAGCCTGGCAGGAGGAGAAAGCAATTGTTCATGGAGAGATTGAGCGGAAATATGGAGGGTGCAAGCTAGACCTCACGCTATCATCGCAAGGCAAGAAGGCCAAGCTGAATGGGTTGGAGCAGCGCAAGCTTAGCGATTACGTCGGCGGATTGAATGTCGTGATGTTCGCACCGGAAGATCTGGAGATTGTCAAAGGATCGCCATCGATTAGACGTCGATTTCTCGATATGGAGATCGCGCAGGTAGAGCCTTCTTACTTGCATCATTTACTGCAATACCAGAAGGTTCTTCATCAGCGCAATCAACTGCTTAAGCAACCGAATGCAGCCAAACAATCGGCCATGCTCGAAGTATGGAATGAGCAGTTCGTTACCTATGGGACTAAAATCATACAAAAACGTCAAAGCTTTATAAAAAAATTGGAAAAATGGGCATCCTCCATCCATGCAAGCATTGCAGGAGGCAAGGAACACCTGCAGCTTCACTACAAAGCATCGTTAGAAGTGGAAGATTTTACGAACGGAACTATTTTATTCGAGCGATTTATGATAAAGTTAACACAAGCGAAAGAACAGGAACTCCGCAGGGGCACCACGCTAGTCGGACCTCATCGCGACGATTTGACCCTTTCTCTCGACGGACGTGAGGTACATGCTTACGGTTCTCAGGGGCAGCAGCGGACGGCAGCGCTGTCGCTCAAGCTTGCTGAGATTGAGTTAATTGCTGAAGAGGTCGGAGAATACCCGATTCTCCTGCTGGATGACGTTCTTTCGGAATTGGATCGGCACAGACAGACACAGTTGATCGAGACGTTTCAAGATAAGGTGCAGACGTTCATTACGACAACTGGTGTGGAAAGCGTAGACTTAAGCCGTTGGCAGGACGCGGCGTTTTTTCATGTGGAGAATGGCAATGTATCGGTTGATAAGAGGTGACAGCAGATGTATATCCATATTGGCGGAGAGAAGGTAATCCGCGCAGTCGAACTGATTGCGATATTCGATATGAATATGGAACAAGCTTCGAAGTTATCCAAGGAATTTGTGGAGCAGGCTGCAATCGCTAAGAAAGTCGAAACAATCGGCGAGGAAGAGTCGAAGTCCATTGTAGTAACGGATGACTGGGTTTATTATTCCCCCATTTCGTCCGCAACATTGAAGAAAAGAGCGAATCAACTGCTTACCGGCGATACGGTAGCTTTGAATCTCTAGAAGTAGGTGAAAGGGAATGACAGGAAATTCGAATACTTATGATGAGAACCAGATTCAGGTTCTAGAGGGATTGGAAGCGGTCCGTAAACGACCGGGTATGTATATAGGGTCAACAAGTGCGAGAGGCTTGCATCATCTTGTGTGGGAAGTAGTGGATAATAGCATTGATGAAGCATTAGCCGGTTATTGTTCCCGTATTCAAATTGTAGTGCATACAGATAACAGTGTGACCGTTATTGACAACGGTCGCGGCATTCCGGTTGGGGAGCATGCGAAGATGAAGCGTCCGGCTGTTGAAGTCGTGTTGACCGTATTGCACGCAGGCGGCAAGTTTGGCGGGGAAGGCTACAAGGTTTCAGGCGGTTTGCATGGTGTTGGCGTATCTGTCGTCAACGCGCTCTCTGCATCCTTGATCGTTCAAGTGAAGCGGGATGGCAAGGTCTATCAGCAGGAATACCATGCAGGAGTTCCGCAATATGATTTGAAGGTTATAGGCGAAACAGAAGAGACTGGGACGCAAATTACGTTCAAGCCTGATTCAACCGTATTCACCGAAACGACAGAGTATGATTATGAGACGCTGCAAGGTCGGCTCAAGGAATTGGCATACTTAAATCGGGGCATCGAAATCCAGCTGCTGGACGAGCGTACGAATCAGGAAGATACCTTCTACTACGAAGGCGGTATCAATTCATTCGTAGAGCATTTGAACCGGAACAAGGAAGTGCTTCACGAGGAACCGATCTATGTGGAAGGCGATCGTGACAATATTCATGTTGAAATCTCGATCCAATACAATGACACATATACCGACAGTATTTACTCCTTCGCCAACAATATCAATACCCATGAGGGCGGAACGCATGAATCTGGCTTCAAGAGTGCGTTAACACGCGTGATCAATGAATACGCGCGCAAATCAAATCAGATCAAGGACGGCAATGGCAATCTGTCCGGGGATGATGTGCGCGAAGGACTGACAGCGATCATTTCTGTCAAGATTCCTGAGCCGCAATTTGAAGGCCAGACGAAGACAAAATTAGGCAACAGTGAGGTCAGAAGTATTGTGGAATCGCTGTTCTCGGAGAAATTCTCCGAATTTTTGGATGAGAATCCAACTGTATCGCGAAGAGTCATTGAGAAGGCCTTACAGGCGTCTAGAGCGAGAGAGGCTGCGCGCAAGGCAAGGGAATTAACACGGCGGAAGAGTGCGCTTGAAGTTAGCTCACTGCCAGGCAAGCTGGCCGATTGTTCTTCCCGCGATGCTGCGATCAGTGAATTGTATATAGTCGAGGGTGATTCTGCCGGCGGCTCTGCGAAGCAAGGTCGGGATCGTCACTTCCAAGCTATTTTGCCGCTTCGGGGCAAAATTCTGAACGTAGAGAAGGCACGCCTTGATCGGATACTCTCCAATACCGAGATACGCGCTATTATTACTGCGCTCGGTTGCGGAATTGGAGAAGATTTCGAAATCGCGAAGGCACGCTACCACAAAATCATTATTATGACGGATGCTGATGTGGACGGCGCTCATATTCGAACTTTATTGTTGACGTTTTTTTATCGCTATATGCGTCCAATTATCGACTCCGGCTATGTGTACATCGCGCAGCCTCCGCTATACAAGATTGAGAAGAACAAGGTGATCCGCTACGCATACAACGAGAAGCAGCGGAATGAGATTCTTGCAGAGATGGGTGAAGGCAAAGCCGGGGTGCAACGATACAAAGGACTAGGCGAGATGAATCCCGAACAGTTATGGGAAACAACGATGGATCCGGACAGCCGCACTTTGCTTCAAGTATCTATTCAGGACGCGATGGATGCGGATTTGATCTTCGATACATTAATGGGTGACAACGTGGAACCGCGGCGTGAATTTATTCAGCAGCACGCGAAATATGTCCAAAACCTGGACATTTAGGAGGTAGAGCATGGCCGAGGAAATACGATCACAGATACAAGACCGTGATATAAGCGCAGAGATGCGCAGTTCCTTCATGGACTATGCGATGAGTATCATCGTAAGCCGGGCTTTGCCGGACGTACGTGACGGAATGAAGCCGGTGCACAGACGGATTCTCTACGCGATGCATGAGCTAGGGATGACACCGGATAAGCCTTATAAGAAATCTGCCAGGATCGTTGGCGAGGTAATAGGCAAATATCATCCGCATGGTGATTCTGCTGTATATGAGACGATGGTTCGGATGGCGCAGGATTTCTCACTTCGCTATATGCTGGTGGATGGACATGGCAACTTTGGCTCCATCGATGGCGATGCAGCTGCTGCTATGCGGTATACAGAAGCGAAGCTTTCGAAGATCGCGATGGAGATGCTGCGGGATATTAACAAAGAAACGATTGATTTTATCCCGAACTATGACGGTGAAGAGAAGGAACCTGCCGTATTGCCGGCTCGCTTCCCCAACTTGCTTGTTAACGGGAATACCGGGATTGCAGTCGGTATGGCGACGAACATTCCTCCCCATAACTTGACTGAGGTCATCGACGGTATTCTGGCCTTAACACAGAATCCTGATCTAGACTCGATGGACTTAATGGAATATATCAAGGGACCTGATTTCCCGACTGGTGGTTACATCTTAGGTCGTACAGGCATCAGGCAGGCTTATACAACTGGACGCGGTTCGGTCATGATGCGGGCCAAATCCGAAATCGAAGAGATTGGCAACAAGGCGCGCATTATCGTGACAGAGCTGCCTTATCAGGTGATCAAAGCAAGACTGATTGAGAAAATAGCCGAGCTCGTGAGAGATAAGAAAATCGATGGCATTACCGACCTGCGGGATGAATCTGACCGCAATGGCATGCGAATCGTTATAGAGCTGCGCCGAGATGTCAATCCGAGTGTAGTGTTGAACAATCTGTACAAACATACGTCTCTGCAATCTACATTCGGGATCAATATGCTCGCACTTGTGAATGGTGAGCCTAAGGTGCTCAGTCTGCGTGAGGTGCTGCATCATTACTTGCAGCATCAGATTGAAGTCATTCGACGTCGTACTGAATTTGATCTGCGCAAGGCAGAAGCACGGGCACACATTCTAGAAGGCTTGCGCATTGCCCTTGACCACTTGGATAAGGTCATTGCTCTAATTCGGGCTTCTGCTACAACTGAGGAAGCGCGCAACGGGCTGATGGAACAGTTCGAGCTGAGCCACGATCAAGCGCAGGCGATTCTGGATATGCGTCTGCAGCGCTTGACTGGCTTGGAGCGTGAGAAGATTGAAGCAGAGTATGCGGAACTGTTGAAGAAGATTGCAGAGTTCAAGGCCATATTGGCAGATGAGCAATTGGTACTTGAAATTATTCGCGAAGAACTTATTGAAATTCGTGACAAGTTCGGCGATGACCGCCGCTCTGAGATTACCATAGGGGAAGAGAGCATCCTCGACGAGGATCTCATTCCGCGCGAGGACGTAGTCGTAACGTTGACGCATTCCGGCTATATTAAGCGTTTGCCTGTGACTACATACCGTAGCCAGAAGCGGGGCGGACGCGGCGTAATGGGCATGGACATGAAGGATGATGACTTCGTTGAACATTTGTTCGTCACGAATTCGCACCACTTCCTGATGCTGTTCACGAACAAAGGCAAGGTGTATCGACTGAAGGCTTACGAGCTTCCCGAACTCGGACGTACTGCGCGCGGCACACCAGTCATCAATCTCATTCAGATTGAACCTGGTGAGCGGGTCTATGCGGTTATTCCGGTAGAAGATTTCAATAGCACCGAACAGTTATTCTTTGCAACGAAGCAAGGGATTGTGAAGAAAACACCATTGGCCGATTACGGAAATATCCGCAGAGGCGGTCTGATTGCGATCAATATGCGCGAGGATGATGAACTGATCGGGGTTAAGCTGACGAACGGATCACAAGAGATTATTATGGGTACCGCACATGGTATGTCGATTCGCTTCTCTGAGAAGAACGTTCGACCGATGGGACGATCTGCTACAGGTGTGAAAGGGATTCAATTAGGTACAGGTGATCGTGTCATTGATATGGATGTCGTTGACGAGACATTGGATGCACTAATCGTAACAGCCAAGGGATACGGCAAGCGGACACCGCTCACCGAATATCGGATTCAGACTCGCGGCGGCAAGGGGATCAAGACGATTAATGTAACAGATAAGAATGGTGAAGTAGCCGGTCTGAAGGTCGTCAACAATGAGCAGGATTTAATGATTATTACAACTGCGGGTACACTCATCCGAATCGGTATAGAAGGAATCTCCACGATGGGTCGTTACACACAAGGTGTGAGACTCATTAATATCCGAGATGATGACGAGGTAGCCACAGTGACGAATGTAGAGAAGACAGAAGAACCGGAAGAAGTAGAAGGAACAGAGGAAGTCCCTGTAGAAGAGATAAATAATGAAACACAGACAGCTATTGAGGAACAATCGGGATCGGAAGACTAGTGTCAACTTGTGTTGTCAAGCTGCATAGGCTGCATGGACGGGGATGATACATCTCCGTCCCTTGACTATGTTGCATGTTCTAACACATACTCTGACTGAGAAAGCAGGGTGAGATGGCAAGTGGCGAATGTTACTGTCACGAGTGTGGAAAGTGGCGTCCGGATCATTGAAGACGTGTATACACCATTGGGCGGAAAGCTATTTCATAAGGGCAAGATGCTCAATCACCGAGACATTGAAATCTTAAAGGCATTTATGGTTTCTTCGGTGAACATTGAGGAGAAGAAGGATGCGAAGCAAGCTGAGAGTTCCGCAGTCAAAGCGAAGAGCGTAGAAGAACCGCCGCCAGAGGAGAAGCCTGTACGCAAGGTCGTGAAAGAAACGAAGTTTTTTTCTGCCTATCGGACGTTGTTCGAATCATTGAAGTTGTTTTTCTACAATGCTTCATCAGGTGTCATCCCCCCCGTGCTGGAGCTTCGGAACCAATTGGAGCAAGTTATTTCACACATACACGAATACAACATGCTTACCTTCGAACTGTCCAAAACACAAAAAGACGATTATTTGATTCACAACAGCATACTAGTCGCACTTACTTCTTATCAATTGGCACGCTGGCACAACATCGAGCGAAAAGACTGGATTCCTGTGGCGATGGCAGGATTATTGCATGACATTGGCATGGTTCGAATCGAAGAATCGATATTGCGCAAGTCAGGACGCCTGTCCGCAGACGAACTAGAAGAAATTCGCAGACATACGATCATTGGCTATAATATGCTCAAAAGTGTTGCGGGCATTAATGAAGCGATTAAACTGACAGCCTTGCAGCATCATGAACGGATGAATGGGAGCGGTTACCCGTTAGGTGTCGATGGTGAGAAGATTCACTATTACGCGAAAATTGTGGCGATCGCTGATATTTTCCATGCGATGACAAGTGACCGTGCTTATAAGAAGGGCAGCTCGCCCTATACAGTATTGGAAGAACTGTTGAATGAATCGTTCGGGAAGCTTGATCCTGCCTTCGTGCAAACCTTTATTCATAAAGTGACACAATTCCATAATGGAACTTTGGTCCGATTAAGTGATCAATCGATTGGAGAAATCGTCTTTTCCGATCGATCTTCTCCTACACGTCCTTGGGTCAATGTGAACGGGAAGATTATCAATCTCACGATCGATCGACACTTACACATAGTCGAAGTGATCTCCACTTGAACTTCGGGTACTGTGAATGAGTGAACAGAGTAGCTTGGCTAGTAATGAAGAAGCAGTGCTCTCGGGCGCTGCTTTTTTAATGGAAATACATTACTATTGAACTTACTTTGCACGGTATGCTATAGTTAGATTCCTGTCAGCGAAGCCAATCGACATGAGCAAGCTGGAGAGTGGTATTCGCTAACAAACTATTCGATCATGAGATCAATTGGATCGAGCAGAGTAAGGTACAGTAAAGCGAAAAAAAGTACTTGCAATACTTTCGCAAGCTGTGGTATAGTAATCAAGTCGCCGCAGAAACGGTGACGAGGCAAAAGAGTAATCGCACTTTGAAAACTGAACAGCGAGTAAACGTCCGGATCATGAATATGATCCAACATCGATTCGAGAGAATCG